>Ga0310840_100021_pt1 | contig 369880 bp, 335 predicted proteins | sample SM_ome_8_FD_201304 | JGI IMG/M metagenome (GOLD analysis project Ga0310840, IMG submission 201304) | Sorghum-adapted microbial communities enriched on stacked mutant (SM) sorghum from Joint BioEnergy Institute, Emeryville, California... ...
GTGCTGGTGATCGAGCACCATGCCCACAGCCCGCTCACGGACCTCAGGCGGATACGGCGGCTTGCGTCCCATGTGGCTCTGATCCTCTCAAGAGATCGAGCCTCCAACGAAGCCGGGGCGGTTCAGTGAGCGAGGAACGGACCCGCCCTCCCACCTCCTGACCAGCGGCCGTTCAGACCACCCCCAAGCCCGCCACCACCGAAACCCGCGCGGAGCGAGCCGACCCGGCACCACCGGACCCGGGCGCAGACCACCCGCCGCAGGCCGGCCGCCACGCCGACGACCGCCAGGGCAACGCGAACCCCGAGAGTGCGCGACGGTTCTCTAGGCTCCGGCCCGTTGGGTCCCCGGACGCGCTTCCTGCTCGCCTGCCTGCCGGCCGTCGCGATCGCCGTCGCCGTCCTCGGCGCGCCCGCGCCCGCCTCCGCGCAGTCCGTGAAGGTCGAGCCGAACCTGCCGCCCCCCGGCGCCGTGCCCGGGCCGGGCGGGTGGACGCTCGTCACTGGCGACTCGATGATGTACGTCGCCGAGAAGCAGATGCAGCGCGAGCTGGGCGCCTGGGGCGCGAGCGTGCACGCCGACACGCGGGTCGGCAGCGGCATCACCAAGCCGTTCCTCATGGACTGGCTGTACTACGCGCGGCGGCAGGCCGAGCTCGTCGCCCCGACGGCGACGGTCGTGTTCCTCGGCGCGGGCGACGTGTACGACATCCGCGTCGGGCGGCGGACCGTGCGGTGGGGGACGCGGGCGTGGCGCGAGGCGTACGCGCGGCGCGTCTACGCGATGGTTCGCTCCTACCTGCGCGGCGGGCGGGGCCGGGTGTACTGGCTGACGCTGCCGGTGCCGCGCGACCGGCGCCTGGCGGCGGTGTTCCGCACGATCGACGCGGCGATCGCGCGCGCGGTGCGGCGCGCCGGGCCGCGGGCGAGGGTCGTCGACCTGCGGCCGGTGTTCACGCCGCGGCGCCGCTACCGGCACCGGATGCGCGTCGACGGGGAGCTGCGGGTGGTCCGGCAGGCTGACGGCGTCCACCTGTCGCCGGTCGGCGCGCGGGTGGCCGCGCGGATCGTCCGCGCCGAGATGCAGCGTGACGGGCTGCTGCCGGCGGCCCCGCCGCCGGCCGCCGGCTGAGCCGTGCTGTTCCCGACGATCCTCTTCGCCGCGTTCTTCGTCGCCGTCTTCACGGTGTCGTGGACGCTCATGCCGCGCCCGCGCGCGTGGAAGGCGGCGATGATCGCGGCGAGCTACGTCTTCTACGGCGCGGCGGACTGGAAGTTCTGCTTCCTGCTCTTCGCGGTCACCGTCGTCAACCAGGCCGGCGCGGTGGCGATCGCGCGCGCGTCGACCGAGCGGGCGCGGAGCCGGATCCTCGCCGCGACGCTCGCGTTCGATCTCGGGCAGCTCGGCGTCTTCAAGTACTACGGCTTCTTCGTCACCGACATCGGCGACGTGCTCGACGCGGTCGGGCTCGGCATGCCGCTGCCGCTGCTGACGATCGCGCTGCCGGTCGGCATCAGCTTCTTCACCTTCCAGGCGATCTCGTACGTCGTCGACGTCCGGCGCGGCATCGTCGCGCCGGCCTCGTTCGCCGACATCGCGCTCTACCTGAGCTTCTTCCCGCAGCTCGTCGCCGGGCCGATCGTGCGCGCGAGCGAGTTCCTGCCCCAGCTCGACGGCCCGCGCGACCCGTCCCGGATCGCGGCCGGACCGGGCGTCGTGCTCATCGCGATCGGGCTGGTCAAGAAGGTCGCGATCGCCGACTTCCTCGCGCGCGAGGTCGTCGACCCCGTCTACGCGGTGCCCGAGGCGTACGCGGCCGCCGACGTCATGCTCGCGCTCTACGCGTACGCGGCGCAGATCTACTGCGACTTCTCCGGGTACACGGACATCGCGATCGGGGTCGCGCTGCTGCTCGGGTTCGTCTTCCCGGAGAACTTCCGCAGCCCGTACCGTGCGGCGAGCTTCGGCGAGTTCTGGCGCCGCTGGCACATGACGCTCTCGCGCTTCCTGCGCGACTACCTGTACATCCCGCTCGGCGGCAACCGCGGCGGACGCCTGCGGACCGCCCGCAACCTCATGATCACGATGCTGCTCGGCGGGCTGTGGCACGGGGCGGCGTGGGGGTTCGTGCTGTGGGGCGGCCTGCACGGGCTGTTCCTCGTCGTCGAGCACCAGCTCCGCGGGCGGGGGTGGCACGTCCCCGCGCCGGTCCGGTGGTTCGTCGTGTTCCACGCGGTGGTGTTCGCGTGGGTGCTGTTCCGCGCACCCGGCCTCGGGGACGCCCGCGACGTGCTCGCGCGACTGGGGGAGACGGGGCCGACGACGCTGTGGACGCCCGCGGCGGTCCTGGCGGTGCTCGTCGTCCTCGGCGGGCAGCTCCTGCCCGAGCGGCCGGTCGAGCGGGCGCGGCTCGCGCTGGCGCGGCTGCACCCGGTCGCGCTCGGCGCGACGCTCGCGCTCGTCATCGTGTTCGTCCAGGCGACCGTCCCGACCGGGGGCGTGCCGCCGTTCATCTACTTCAGGTTCTGACCCGCCATGCCGACCGTGCGCCTCAAGGACGTCGTCGCGATCCTCGCCGTCGCGCTGGTGATCCTGCTCGTCCTCGAGGGCCCGTCGATCCGGCGCAGCGGCGAGCGGATGGAGCCCGGGCCCGAGCGGACGATCGTGCTGGCGATCGGGCATCCCGCAGGCTGGATCGCCGACCGGCTGCCGTTCGCCGACGCGGGCGACGACATCGTGGCCGCGATCGCTCCGGGCGGCGGCGAGGGCGACGGCGGCGGGCCGTCGAGCTTCGCGTCCGGTCAGGGGCGCGCCGGGGGTGGCGTGCCGCCGGTGACGCCCGAGTCGTTCGCGCCGCAGGCGCTCGGCGAGCGGCCGCCGGCCCGGCGCGCGCTGCGCAAGGTGCTCATCACCGGCGACTCGATGGTGATGCCACTCGACGCCGAGCTGGCCCGGCGGGCCGTCCGCGCGGGCGCGCAGGCGGTCCGCGACCCGCACCTCGGCACCGGCATCTCGAAGAGCGAGCTGGCCGACTGGGGCGAGCTGTCGGCCGAGCAGGTCCGCGACGAGCAGCCCGACGCGGTCGTCATGTGGCTCGGCGCGAACGAGGGCTTCCCGATGACGACGCCGTCCGGGGACGAGGTCACCTGCTGCGACGCAGCGTGGGCGGCCGAGTACGCGACGCGGGCGCGGCGGATGATGGACACCTACCGGCAGGACGGCCGCGCACGCGTCTACTGGCTGAAGCTGCCGGTGCCGCGCGACACCGGCCAGGCGCGCGTCGCCCGCGCGGTCAACGCGGCGGTCGCGGTCGCCGCCGAGGCGTACCGCGCCCACGTGCGGGTGCTCGACATGGCGGAGCTGTTCACGCCCGGCGGCCGCTACCGCGACGCGATGGAGGTCGGCGGCCGCGAGCGGATCGTCCGCGAGTCCGACGGCATCCACGTCAACGCGACGGGCGCGCGCGTCGCCGCCGACGCGGTCGAACGAGCCCTCCGGACGGACTTCGCCCTCCGCTGAGGGGTCAGTCACCTTGAAGATCCCACGAATCTCAAGGTGACTGACCCCGAGGGTGGAAAGTGCGGGAAACGGGCGTAGGATCGGGCGCGTGAGGACCCGGAGCATCGTCGTGGCCGTCCTGGCCGCGCTGACCGTCGCCGCGCTCCCGGACGCCGCAGAGGCCGCCCGGTGCAGCGTGAAGGGCAAGGAGCGCAAGCTCGGCGCCACCTACGTCACGTCGCTCAGCGCCGTGCGCGTGAGCTGCCGGACCGCCGAGCGCGTCGTCCGCGCCTTCCACCGCTGCCGGCGCCGCAACGGCGGGGCGAAGGGCCGCTGCCGCTCGCGCGTCATGGGCTACCGCTGCAGCGACAAGCGCCTGCGCTCGGCGCCGACGCAGTTCGACGCGCGCGCGACATGCAGGCGCGGCAAGCGGCGCGTCACCCACGCCTACACGCAGTTCACCTAGCCGATCGCCGCAGACCCGTCCGCCCGCGGTGTAGCCCGGGCGCGAGCGGGGAACGGTGGCTGTTCGTGACCGGTCCGCCGTCCTCATATCCCTGGGAGGAGCCGCTCGGCGTGCGGCCGCGCGGCGACGGCACCGTCGAGGCGCGCGTGTGGGCGCCGCGCGCCGATCGCGTCGCGATCCGCATCGGCGGCGCCGACCACCCGCTCGGCGACGCCGGCTTCGGCGTCCGCCACGGCGTCGTGCCCGGCAGTCCCGGCGACGACTACGTCTTCGTCCTCGACGGCAAGCCGTTCCCCGACCCGCTCAGCCGCTGGCAGCCCGAGGGCCTGCGCGGCCCCTCGCGGGTGTTCGACCCCGCCGCCCACGGCGGCGGCCCCGGCCCGGGGATCGACCTGCACACCGCCGTCCTGTACGAGCTGCACGTCGGCACGTTCACGCCCGAGGGCACCTTCGACGCCGCGATCGGCCACCTCCGGGAGCTGAAGGAGCTCGGCGTCACCGCGATCGAGCTCATGCCGGTCGCCGAGTTCCCCGGCCGCCACGGCTGGGGCTACGACGGCGTCTACGTCGCCGCCGCCCAGTCGTCCTACGGCGGCCCCGAGGGCTTCCGGCGCCTCGTCGACGCCGCCCACGAGGCCGGCCTGGGCGTCGTGCTCGACCTCGTCTACAACCACCTCGGCGCGTCGGGCGTGAAGGCGATGGAGGCCTACGGCCCCTACTTCACCGACAAGCACGAGACGTTCTGGGGCAAGGCGATCAACTACGACGACGCCGACTGCGACCCGGTCCGCGAGTGGGCGTGCCAGAGCGCCGCCTACTGGGTGGGGGAGATGGGCGTCGACGGGCTGCGCCTCGACGCGATCCACGCGATCTTCGACTCGGGCGCCACGCACATCCTCGCCGCGCTCGCCGCCCGCGTGCACGCCGCGAACCCGCGCGCGGTCGTCATCGCCGAGAGCGCGCTGAACGACCCGCGGGTCATCCGCCCGCCCGAGCTCGGCGGCCACGGCCACGACGCCCAGTGGGCCGACGACTTCCACCACGCCCTGCGCGTCCTGCTCACCGGCGAGCGCGAGGGCTACTACGCCGACTACGGCGAGCTGTGGCAGCTCGCCAAGGCGTTCCGGCGCCCGTTCGTCTACGACGGCATCTGGTCCGAGCACCGTCGGCGCCGCTTCGGCGCCCCCGCCGGCGACCGCGCCCCCGAGCAGTTCGTCGTCTTCACGCAGAACCACGACCACGTCGGAAACCGGGCGTTCGGCGACCGCCTCCCGGATGCGGTGCAGCCGCTCGCGGCGTTCTGCGTCCTGCTATCACCGTTCATCCCCATGCTCTTCCAAGGCGAGGAATACGGCGAGCGCGCGCCCTTCCAGTTCTTCAGCGACCACATCGACGAGGAGATCGCCACGGCGACCCGCGACGGTCGCCGGCGCGAGTTCGCGGCGTTCGAGAGCTTCGCCGGGCAGGTCCCCGATCCGCAGGACCCCGCGACGTTCGAGCGCTCGAAGCTCACGCGCGAGGGCGTCCCGGGCGTGCGCGACCTGTACGCCCGCCTGCTCGCCGCACGGCAGCGGCTCGGCCACGCCGAGACCGAGGCCGCCGACGTCGACGAGGACGCGCGCTGGCTGCGCGTGCGCCGCGCCGGCCACGAGCTGGCCTGCAACTTCGCCGCCGAGGAGCGGCGCGTCCCGGTGCGCGGATCCGAGCTGGTCGTCGCCACCCACGACGGCGTGCGCTTGGACGGCGGCGACGCGGTCCTGCCGCCGCTGGCCGGGGCGCTGGTGGCATGAGGACGGCCCGGCCGGGCCGCCCGTTCCCGCTCGGCGCCACGTGGGACGGATCCGGCACGAACTTCTCCCTGTTCAGCCAGCACGCCGAGCGCGTCGAGCTGTGCCTGTTCGACGACGAGGACCGCGAGGAGCGCATCGAGGTCGTCGACCGCACCGCCTGGAACTGGCACTGCTACGTGCCGGGCGTCGGCCCCGGCCAGCGCTACGGCTACCGCGTCCACGGCCCCTACGCGCCGCTCGAAGGACATCGCTTCAACCCGCACAAGCTCCTCATCGACCCGTACGCGAAGGCGATCGAGGGCCCGATCCTCTGGGACAGGGCGAACGTCCTGCCGTACGTCCCGCCGGCCGACGGCGCCCCCGACGACGCCGACCTCGAGTTCGACGACGAGGACAGCGCCCCGGCGATCCCCAAGTCGGTCGTCGTCGACGAGACGTTCGAGTGGGAGGACGACGAGCGGCCGAACCGTCCCTGGAAGGAGACGGTGATCTACGAGACGCACGTCAAGGGCTTCACGATGCGCCACCCCGGCGTCCGCGAGGACCTGCGCGGGACGTACGCCGGCCTGGCGTCCGACGCGGCGGTCGAGCACCTGCGCTCGCTCGGCGTCACCGCCGTCGAGCTGCTGCCCGTCCACCACATCGCCGACGAGCACTTCCTCGCCGAGCGCGGCCTGACGAACTACTGGGGCTACTCGTCGATCGGGTACTTCGCCCCGCACGCCGGCTACTCGGCGAGCGGCACCCGCGGCGAGCAGGTCCGCGAGTTCAAGGGGATGGTCAAGGCCCTGCACCGGGCGGGGATCGAGGTGATCCTCGACGTGGTCTACAACCACACCGCCGAGGGCAACCACCTCGGGCCGATGCTCTCGTTCAAGGGCATCGACAACAAGCAGTACTACCGCCTGGTGCCCGACGACCCGCACCACTACATGGACTACACGGGCACCGGCAACACGCTCGACGCGCGCGTGCCGAGCGTCCTGCGGCTCATCATGGACTCGCTGCGCTACTGGGTCACCCAGTGCCACGTCGACGGCTTCCGCTTCGACCTGGCGAGCGCGCTGGCGCGCGAGCTGTACGACGTCGACAAGCTCTCGGCGTTCTTCGACGTCATCCACCAGGACCCGGTGCTCAGCCAGGTCAAGCTCATCGCCGAGCCGTGGGACGTCGGCCCCGGCGGCTACCAGGTCGGCAACTTCCCGGTCCTGTGGTCGGAGTGGAACGGCATGTACCGCGACGTGGTGCGCGACTTCTGGCGCGGCCAGGCGCCGGTCGCCGAGTTCGCGTCCCGGTACACCGGCTCGGCCGACCTGTACGAGGACGACGGGCGCACGCCGTACGCGTCGGTGAACTTCGTCACCGCCCACGACGGCTTCACGCTGCGCGACCTCGTCACCTACAACGAGAAGCACAACGAGGCGAACCTCGAGGGAGGCCGCGACGGGACCGACGACAACCGCTCGTGGAACTGCGGGGTGGAGGGCGAGACCGACGACCGCGACGTCCGCGCCCTGCGCGCCCGCCAGCAGCGCAACTTCCTCGCCACGCTGTTCCTGTCGCTCGGCACCCCGATGCTGCTCGGCGGCGACGAGATCGGCCGCACCCAGGGCGGCAACAACAACGCCTGGTGCCAGGACTCGGAGATCTCGTGGTTCGACTGGGAGCTGGACGAGGAGCGCGAGGACCTGCTCGCGTTCACCCGCCGGCTCATCGCGCTGCGCCAGGCGCACCCGGCGTTCCACCGCACGCGGTTCCTCAGCGGCGAGCCCGACGAGGACTCGGGGCTGCCGGACGTGTGGTGGTTCCGGCCCGACGGGCGGCGGATGACGACCCGCGACTGGAACCGCCCGGACGCGCACGTGCTCGGCGTCTTCCTCAACGGCGACCACCTGCTCGAGCGCGACCCCGAGGGCAACCAGGTCTGGGACGACTCGTTCCTGCTGCTGTTCAACGCGTTCCACGAGGACGTCGAGTTCAAGCTGCCGTCGCAGCGGTTCGGCAAGCGCTGGGTGGTCGAGCTGACGACCGCCGACAAGGAGGAGCGGATGCGCGGCAAGGAGCAGGTCGCCGGCGGCCCGGTCGCGGTCATGTCCCGCTCGTTGCTGCTGCTGCGGAGGGTCGAGTAGCGCGGTGACCGAGCTGCGCTGCACCTACCGCCTGCAACTCGGTCCGGGCCTCGGGTTCGCGCAGGCGCGCGCGCTCGTGCCGTACCTGGCCGAGCTCGGCGTCTCGCACCTGTACCTGCCGCCGTCCTTCCAGGCCAGGAAGGGCTCGACCCACGGCTACGACGTCGTCGATCCCACGTCGATCTCCGAGGAGCTCGGCGGCGAGGCGGAGTTCCGCGCGCTCGTCGCCGCCGCCCGCGACGCCGGGCTGGGGATCGTGCTCGACATCGTCCCGAACCACATGGCGACCGACGACGCCAACCGGTACTGGACCGACCCCGAGCTGCGTGCGCGGTTCTTCGACATCGACGGCGCGTCCGGCCGGCACCGCCGGTTCTTCGACATCGACGACCTCGCCGGCGTCCGCCAGGAGGACCCGGAGGTGTTCGCCGAGACCCACCGGCTGGCGCTGTCGCTCGTCCGCGACGGCCTGGTCGACGGGCTGCGGATCGACCACCCCGACGGGCTGGCCGATCCGGCCGGCTACCTGCGCCGGCTGGCCGACGCGGGCGTCGAGCACGTCTGGGTCGAGAAGATCCTGTCGCCCGAGCTCGACCCGCCCGTGGGCGAGCAGCTCCGCGACTGGCCGGTCGACGGGACCGTCGGCTACGAGTTCCTCAACGACGTGTGCGCGCTGCTCGTCGACCCCGGGGGCGAGGAGCCGCTGACCGAGCTGTACGCCGAGCTCACCGGCGAGACGCGCCCGTTCTCGGAGATCGCGTTCGAGGCCAAGCTCGAGCAGGCGCGCACGACGTTCCGGCCGGAGGTCGAGCGCCTGAACCGGATCTGTCCGGTCGACGGGGTCGAGCGGCTGCTCGCCTCGCTGCCCGTCTACCGCACCTACGACGGCGGCCGCTCGCCCGAGGACCGCGCCGTGCTCGAGCAGGCCGGCCTGCCGGACCTGTACGACGGCAAGCCCGCCGAGTGGGTCACGCGCTTCCAGCAGACCACGCCGCCGGTGATGGCCAAGGGCGTCGAGGACACGGCGTTCTACCGCTACTGCCGCCTGCTGGCGCTCAACGACGTGGGCGGCGACCCGGGGCGCTTCGGCATCCCGGTCGAGCGGTTCCACGCCGCCAACCGCGTGCGGGCCGAGCGCTTCCCGCGCAACCTGCTCGTCACCCAGACCCACGACACGAAGCGCTCGGGCGACGTGCGCGCGCGGATCGGCGCGCTGGCCGGGATGGCGTCCGAGTGGGCCGAGCACGTGCGCCGCTGGGTGGGGATCAACGCGCCGCTGAAGGGCGAGGCGGGCGCCCCGGACGCGGTCGAGGAGTACCTGCTCTACCAGACCCTGGTCGGCGCCTGGCCGATCTCGGCCGAGCGGCTCGAGGCCTACCTGGAGAAGGCGCTGCGCGAGGCCAAGCGCAACACGACCTGGGTCGACCAGGACACCGCGTGGGAGGGGGCGGTCAAGGCGTTCGCCCGCCGCGTCGTCGCGCACGAGCCGTTCCTCGAGGACTTCCGCCCGTTCGCCGAGCGCGTCGCCGAGGCCGGTCACCGCTCCGCGATGGCCCAGACGCTGCTGAAGCTCACGGTCCCGGGGGTCCCGGACATCTACCAGGGCGACGAGCTCGTCTCGCTGTCGCTCGTCGATCCCGACAACCGGCGCCCGGTCGACTGGGAGCTGCGGCGCACGATCCTCGACTGCGGCGCGGGCGGCAGCGACCGCGACCGCGAGAAGCTCGCGCTGATCCGGCGGGTGCTCGCGCTGCGCGCCGAGCGGCCCGGCGCGTTCGCCGGCGCCTACGAGCCGCTCGACGCGGGCCCGGACGTCTGCGCGTTCGTACGGGGCGGCCAGGTGCTCGTCGTCGCGGTCCTGCGCGAGGCGGGGCTGGACGAGCGGGTCGCGGTCCCGTGGGCGCGGCCCGTCCGTGCGGGGGACATCACAGACGAGCGCTCATACGGACTCCTGGCCCGATAGGGTCCGATCCGCCGTGGGGGCACGCGTCCTCGTCCTTTCCTGGGAGTACCCGCCGATCGTCGAAGGCGGGCTCGCGCGGCACGTCCGCAAGCTCACCGAGCAGCTCGGGAACGCCGGTCTGGACGTCCACGTCCTGACCCGGGGCGGCGACCACGCCCCCGCCGAGGAGGAGCGCCACGGCGTCACCGTCCACCGCGTCCGCGAGCCGTCGTTCCCGCGCGACGACCTCGACGCGTTCCTCGCCTGGGTGCACCAGATGAACGCGGACATGCTCGCCGCCGCCACCGCGCTCGTCGAGCGGTTCGAGTTCGACCTCGTCCACTCGCACGACTGGCTCGTCGCGACCGCCGCCGAGCACCTGCGCGACCGGCTCGAGGTGCCGTGGATCGTCACCGTCCACGCGACCGAGCACGGCCGCCACCAGGGCTGGGTCGACAAGCACCCGCAGTCGCACATCCACGGGGTCGAACGGCGGATGGTCCACCGTGCCGACCGGGTGATCGCGTGCTCGGAGTTCATGCGCGGCCACATCGCCGACGTGTTCGGCCTCGAGCCCGACCGCATCACGCCGATCCCGAACGGCATCGACCCGGACGACCTGCACACGCCGCACGACCTCGACGAGCTGCGCGCCCGCTACGCCCAGCCGCACGAGAAGCTCGTCCTGCTCGCCGGCCGGCTCGTCTACGAGAAGGGCTTCCAGGTCGCGCTCGAGGCGCTCGGCAACCGCCGCAACGGCGTGCTGCGGCGCGTGCCGGACGTGCGCTACCTCGTCGCCGGGACCGGCACGCACGAGGAGGAGCTCAAGGCGCAGGCGCGGCGGCTGCGGATCGTCCGCCGCGGGACGTTCGCCGGCTGGCTCGGCGACGACATCCTCCACGGCCTGTACCGCATCGCCGACCTGTGCGTGATCCCGTCGCTGTACGAGCCGTTCGGCCTCGTCGCGCTCGAGGCGATGGCGTCCGGCTGCCCGTGCGTGGTCGCCGACACCGGCGGGCTGCGCGAGGTCGTGCCGGGCGACGTCGGGCTGCGGTTCCGCTCGCGCGACGCGGCGGCGCTCGCGCAGACGATCGAGCGCGTGCTGACCGACGCCGACCTGCGCGACCGCCTCGTGGCCGACGGCCGCGAGCACGTGCTGCGGTTCGACTGGGCCGACGTCGCCGCGCGTACCGCCGGGCTGTACGGCGAGGTGCTCTCGCGCCCGGCGGAGCGGGTCTGAGCCGACTGCGCGCCGGGTAGACGCCCAGCGTGCGATCCGTCGCCGCCGTCGTCCTCGCAGGGGCCGTGCTCGTCGTGCTCGCAGCGCTGCCCACCGCGGCGGCCGCCGACGACCTCATCGTGCGCTACGCCTCCGGCGTCTCGGCCGACCAGCGCGAGCGCCTGCGCGGCCTCGCCGGCGTCCGGGCCGTCGAGGCCCTGCCGCTCGACGGACTGGAGGTCGTGTCGGCGGGCGTGACCGGCGCGGCGCTCGACGCGGTGATCGCGCAGCTGCGCGCGCTGCCCGGCGTCCGGTATGTCGAGCGCGACGCGCCGATCCGCCGGCACGCGGCGCCGGACGACCCGCTCTTCGGCGCGCAGTACGCCCACGGCCTGCTCGGCACGCCGCTCGCGTGGGACGTGACGACCGGGTCGCCCGGCGTGACGGTCGCGGTCGTCGACTCGGGCGCCGACCTCGCGCACCCCGACCTGCGCCCGAACCTGTGGACGAACCGCGGCGAGCGGCCCGGCAACCGCCGCGACGACGACCGCAACGGCTACGTCGACGACGTCCACGGCTACGACTTCAGCGAGCACGACGGCACGCCCCAGGACGCCGACGGCCACGGCTCGCACGTGTCGGGGATCGTCGCCGCGGGCGGCAACGACGGCTTCGGCGTCAGCGGCACGGCGTGGCGGGCCGGCCTCCTGCCGCTGCGCGTCCTCGACGAGGAGGGCGAGGGGACCGTCAGCGACGCGGTCAAGGCGTACGGCTACGCGCTGCGGGCCGGGGCGCGGGTCGTCAACGTCTCCTGGGGCGGGCCGCAGTTCACGCGCGCCGAGCGCGACATGATCGCCGGCGCGCCCGACGTCCTGTTCGTCGCGTCGGCGGGCAACGAGGGCGACGACGTCGACCGCACCCCGCTGTACCCGTGCGCGCACGACCTGCCGAACGTCGTGTGCGTCGCGGCGACCGACCAGCAGGACGCGCTCGCCTCCTTCTCCAACCGCGGCGCGCGCTCGGTCGACCTCGCGGCCCCCGGCGTGGCGATCGCGAGCACGGTCCCCGGGCCCGGCTGGTCGCTGGAGGACGGCACCTCGATGGCCGCGCCGTTCGTGTCGGGCGCGGCGGCGCTCATGCTCAGCCGCGCGCCGGCAGCCTCGGCGCTCGACCTGCGCGGCGCGCTGCTCGCCACCGTCGACCCGCTCCCGACGCTCGCCGGCGCGACCGCCACCGGCGGGCGGCTGAACGTCGCGCGCGCCGTCCAGGCGATCGGCGCGACGGCGGCCGGGGCGGCGGGCACGGCGCCGCCGCAGCGCTCCCGGGCGCCGCGCGACCGCACCCGCCCGCGCGTGCAGATCCTGTCGGCGACGCCGCGGCGCGGGCTGCGCCGGGTCCTGCGGCGCGGGCTGCGCGTCCGCGTGCGCTGCTCGGAGGCGTGCGCGCTGCGCGTCGAGCTCACCGCCCGGCACGGCGGCCGCAGGCTCGTGCTCGCGTCCGGCCGCGCGTCCCGCGCCCGCCGCGGGACGACGACGGTCCGCCTGCGGTTCTCCGCGCGCCGGCGCCGATCGCTCGCGCGCGGGCGGTACCTGCGCGCGACGCTCCGCGCGCGGGCGACCGACCGGGCGGGCAACGTCGGCCGCGCCGCCCGGCGCGTGCGCTGGCGGCGCTGACCTCGGGACGTTGCGGGCAGGATCCGCCCTGCTCGAGCGCCCGGCGGCGACGACGGTCTACGCCTGACCACCGCGCTTGCCAAGCGCCGCGGGCGGGCAGACCATGCGGCGCATGTCCCGTTACGACGACGTGTGCGCGGCACACGAGTGGCGCGTGCCGGACCGCTACAACATCGCCGCGGACGTCTGCGACAAGCACCCGCGCGAGAAGCTCGCGATGGTCCACGAGCGCTACGACGGCGTCCAGCGCGACGTCACGTGGGGCGAGCTGCAGGACCTCTCAGACCAGGCCGCCCACGTCCTGCGCTCCGCGGGGGTCGAGCGCGGGCACCGCGTCGCGGTCGTGCTGCCGCCGACGCCCGAGACCGCCGCGATCTTCTTCGGGACCTGGAAGCTCGGCGCGCTCCTGCTGTCGATGTCGGTCCTCTACGGCGACGAGGGCATCCGCCACCGCCTCGACGACTCCCAGCCGACCGTGCTCGTCACCGACCGCGAGAACGCGCCGCGCTTCAAGGAGACCGGGGTGGAGCTGCTCGTGCTCGACGACGGGCTGCTCGACGGCGCGCCGACCGACCACATCACCACCGACACCGCCGCCGACGACCCGGCGCAGCTCTACTACACGAGCGGCACGACCGGCCTGGCCAAGGGCATCGTGCACGCCCACCGCTACATCCTCGCCCACGAGGAGTTCGTCTACTGCCACGAGGTCGAGGACGGCGAGCGCTTCCACGGGATGGGCGAGTGGGCGTGGGCGGCCGGCATCGCGCCGCTGCTCGGGCCGTGGCGCCTCGGCGCCGTGCAGTGCGTCTACCAGCGCAAGGGCGGCTTCGACCCCGCCAGGCAGCTCGACTTCCTCAGCCGCCACCAGGTCACGAACGTCTTCACGACGCCGACCGCGATGCGGGCGATGATGGCGATCGAGGACGCGGGCACGCGCTACCCCCAGCGCTTCCGGCGCGTCTGCAGCGCCGGCGAGCCGCTCAACCCCGAGGCGATCCGGTGGTTCCGCGAGCAGTACGGCGTCACCGTGCTCGACTACTACGGCCTGACCGAGTCGTACCCGCTGTGCGCGAACTTCCCGTGGATGGAGGTCCGCGAGGGCTCGATGGGACGCGCGATGCCCGGCTGGGACGTGCGCATCCTCGACGAGGACGAGCGGGAGGTCCCGCAGGGCGAGCGCGGCGAGATCTGCCTGCGGGCACGGTCGAACCCGCACTGGCCGCTCGGTTACTGGAACAACCCCGAGGCGTCGCAGGAGACCTTCGGCGGCGACTGGTTCCACACGAAGGACGCCGCCGTCCAGGACGAGGACGGCTACATCTGGTACGCCGGGCGCGCCGACGACGTGATCATCGCCGCCGGCTACCGGATCGGGCCGTTCGAGGTCGAGTCGGCGTGCCTGGAGCACGACGCGGTCCGCGAGGCGGCGGCCGTCGCCAGCCCGGACCCGGCGAAGGGGAACGTCGTCAAGGCGTTCATCGTGCTCGCCGACGGCTACGCGCCGTCCGACGAGCTGGCCGAGGAGATCAAGCGCTTCGTGCGCGGCCGCCTGTCGGCCTACGCCTACCCGCGCCGGATCGAGTTCGTCGACGACCTGCCGAAGACGCTCACCGGGAAGATCCGGCGGATCGAGCTCCGCGAGCGCGAGCGCGAGGCCGAACGCTCTTCACCTTGATCGCGGCCTTCGACGGCTTCGTCCGGACGACCGGGTTCTCGATCTCCGCGAGACGGTCCATCACCTTGAACCACTGACCGGGCTTCAGCGTCGCGTTGATCGCGTTGCCGTGCTTCGTGTCGCTCGCGATCGGCCGGTAGCCGACGTGGATGTGGTCGTGGTGGTCGCTCATCGCGAGCGTGTTGTCGAAGCTCGGGTACTTCATGAGGCTGATGACCTGGTCGGGCCTCATGGCGCCCTGGAGCTGGAGGATGCGGCGGATCGTGATGTCGGTGATCGAGCCCGCGCCCTGGTGGCCGAGGATCGAGATGCCGTTGATCTTCGCGATGTCGACGGCGGTGCCGGTCGCGTGGTGCGAGAGGTTCCCCGACACGGTGATCGAGCCCTCGCGGTAGAGGCTCGAGACCGTCGGCCGCAGCCCGTTGGCGGCGAGGTACTCGAGCAGCGCGAGCACGCGGCGGTCGACCTGCCCGGCGCGGATCTGCAGCCGGCCCTGCTCGGTCAGCTCGATCCGCGGGTTGGAGAGCACGCGCCGCTGCAGCGCCGACTTGCCCATGAGGAGGATCTGGCCGATGCTCGCGGCCTTCGCGTCCTTGCCGTGGAACGGGTTCTTGTTCTTCGCGCGGTAGATCGCCGTCGACTCGAGGAGCTTCCAGCCGTCGAGGATCGGCTTCGGGTCGATCCGCGGGGCGCCGCGGCCCGCGGGGCGGATCTCGAAGAGCGTGTGCGGCGCGCGGGTCGACGACGTGCGGCCGATGCGGCCGAGGATCGTCCCCGCGACGACGCGTGAGCCGGGCTTCAGGCGCTTCCACGTCACCTGGCTCGGCTTGAGGTCGAGCAGGCGCTCGACGTAGCCGGCGTCGCCCTCGGCGCCGGAGAGCTGCTCGACGCCGCCCGCCGCCTTCGCCTTCGCCCGGGCGGGGTGGGCGAACAGGCGCTCCTTCGTGCCGGTCAGCCCGGCCTCGGGCTCGACCGCCTTGCCGTCGACCGGCTCGACCGGCCTCGGCGCGGGCTTCGTGCGCTTCTTGGGGACCGGGTGGGTCTCGGCGAGCGAGGCCAGGCGCGCGTACGTGTAGGTGTTGCCGTACGCGTCGCGGACCTTGACGTAGCGGCCCAGGCGCCTGTTCTTCCCGCGGGCGACGATCGTGCCGTCGTGGGTGGCGACGGTCGCGCTGCCGGGCTCGGCGAAGATGAGGATGCCGCGCCGGGTGCTGTCGGAGTCGACGGTGACCGCGGCGTTCCTGCCCGCCTTGACGCGCTTGGTCGCGCGGCGCTCTGAGAGGTCGTCGGCGTACCGCGCCTTGGCGGCGACCGGGAAGCGGCCCTGGGTGAGGCCGGTCAGCGAGCCGACGAGGTCGGTCGGCAGGCCGCCGACGAGCCGGGCCCGCATGAGGACCGAGTCGACGTACCAGTCGGCGTGGTTGTAGGCGAAGATCGCCTTGCGCAGGTCCTTGTCCGCGCCGGCCGCCTTGAGGTAGCGGGCGGCGGCGAAGATCGCGTCGACCGGGTTGTAGGGGTCCTTGCGGCCGTCGCCGTTGGCGTCGACGCCGTACTGCTTCCACGTGGCGGGCATGAACTGCATCCAGCCCAGCGCGCCGGCGGAGGACACGTTGAGGTTGCGGCCGTAGTCGGTCTCGATCTCGTTGATCGCGGCGAGGATCTCCCACCGGATGCCGTACTCCATGCCGGCGGCCTGGTAGATCGGCAGCAGGAACGGCGGGATGCGGAACTTGTCGATGAAGAAGTTCGGCACGCCGATCGGAGCCGGCCCGGGCAGCGCGATCGAGGTCGTCGGGTTGGCGATCGTCGGGACGCCTTCGGCGTTGCGCAGCGGGCGCTCGGCGGGCTGACGGGCGGCGACGCGGGAGCTCCCGCGCTCGGCCGCCTTCCTCGTCTTCTTGCGGCGCGTCTGCTTCTTCGGCTTGTCGACGCAGACCGGGGCGTCGTCGCCGGCCTGGAGGGTGAGCACCTCCTCCTTGCCGGGCGGGCAGGCGTCGTCCTCGTCGCCGGTGCGCTTGCGGCCCTGCCCCGGGGTGGCCGGCTGGGTGGGGGTGGACGTCGCGGGCGCGGCCTCGGCGGCCGGGGTCTCGGTCGAGGACCCGCCGGGCGCGGCAGGCTCGGCCGCGGGGGCGTCCGCGGGGGCGGCGGGTGCGGCGGGCTGGGGCGGCGTGGTCGCCGGGGTCGTGGTCGCCGGGGCCGGATCGGGGTCCGAGTCGCCTTCGGGGCCGGGTTCGGGCTCGGGCTCCGGATCGCCCTCCGCGGCGGGCTCGGGGTCGGGATCGGGCTCCGGGTCGGGGGCCGGCGGGTCGAGCGGCGTCGACGAGACGCGCGGGTTCGGGGCGTCCTCCTCGGCGGCCGTGGCGGCGGGGGTGGTCGTGACCGGCTGCTTGCCGGGCCCGAGCGCCTGCTCGCCGACGGGGCCCGCCGGATCGTCGCCGTGGGCCTGGAGCACGCCCGCGCCGAGGCCGGCCGCGAGCACGCCGGCGCCTCCCAGCGCTGCGGCCAGGCGCAGGCGGCCCGGGGGACGGGAGCGCGCCGAGGGATGGGAGCCGGAAGACATGACTCCCCCGCGTTCTTCGGCACGTGCGCCGCAGGCTTGATGCCTGCAAGCTCGGGGTGGACGAGCCGCACATGACACCGGGCAGCCCGGCGGCGGCGCGCCACGGAGCGCCCCGGCCGAGCTTCCGTGCGCCACCCGGACGCCACGATGCCGCTCGGACTGGCATCGTCTGCACCCGACGCATGCAAGACGGCCAGATGATCCTCATCGCCTCGGGGCTCCTGGCGGCGGGCATTCTGGCCTCGCTGGTGGCCGTCCGTGTGCGCGTCCCCAGCCTGTTGCTGTTCCTCGGCGTGGGCGTCGTCACGGGCTCGGACGTCCTCGGCTGGATCGACTTCTCCGACTACCGGCTCGAGCGCACGATCGGCATCGTCGCCCTCTCGCTCATCCTGTTCGAGGGCGGCCTGACCGCGGGCTGGCGCGAGATCCGCCCGGTGCTCGCGCCGGCGATGAGTCTCGCGTTCTTCTGCACGATCATCACCGCGCTCATCTCCGGCTTCGCCGCGGCGTGGCTGTTCGACCTCAGCCTGCTCGACGGGCTGCTGCTCGGCGCGATCCTCTCCTCGACCGACGGCGCGGCGATCTTCGCGATCCTGCGCGGGTCGACGCTGCGCCGGCGGCTGGCGCGCACGCTCGAGGGCGAGTCGGGGTTCAACGACCCGATCGCCGTGCTGCTCGTCCTCGGGTTCATCCACTGGATCGAGAAGCCGGGCTACGGCTTCTTCGACATGGCCGGCGAGCTGGTGCTCGAGCTCGGCATCGGCCTGGTGGTCGGGGTCGCCGTCGGCTGGCTGGCGGTCCGCGGGATCATGCGCGCCCGCCTGGCCACCGGCGGCCTGTACCCGGTCGCGACGCTCGCCACGGCCGGCATCGCCTACGGCCTGGCCGACGTGCTGCACGGCTCGGGCTTCATGTCGGTCTACCTCGCCGGCCTGGCGCTCGGCGGCGCGGCCATCCCGGCCAAGCGGACGATCACCACGTTCCACGAGGGCCTGGGCTGGGTGGCGCAGCTCGCGATGTTCCTCACGCTCGGCCTGCTCGTCTTCCCGTCGGAGGTCATCGACGTCGCGCTCGAGGGCGCGGTGCTGGCGGTCGTCGTCGTCGTGATCGCCCGCCCGCTCGGCGCCGCGCTGGCAACGCTCCCGTTCGGGTTCACGTGGGCCGAGCAGCTCGTCCTCGGCTGGGCCGGCCTGCGCGGCGCGGTCCCGGTCGTGCTCGCGACGTTCCCGGTCATCGAGGGCGTCGAGGGCAGCCTCGAGTTCTTCTCGATCGTGTTCTTCGCGGTCGTCCTGTCGACGCTGCTGCAGGGCACGACGTTCGAGCCGCTCGCGCACCGCCTGGGGGTGACGACGAACGAGCCGGCCGTGCCGCAGCCGCTCGCCGAGGCGGGCACGATCCGGCGCCTCGGCGCGGAGATCCTCGAGTACCCGATCCGCGAGGACGACGCGATCGTCGGCGCGCGCGTGCGCGACCTCGGCCTGCCGCGCAACGCGGTCGTCAACGTCATCGTGCGCGGCGACGAGGCGATCCCGCCGCGCGGCTCGACGCGGCTGCGGGCCGGCGACCAGGTGCACGTGCTGCTCCGCCAGTCCGAGGCGCACCGCGTCCCCGACCTCGTCGAGCGCTGGCGCAACGGGCCGATCGGGCCGCCCCCGCGCCCGCCGCGCAGCTCCAAGGGCCGCACGCCCGTGTTCTCGGCGTGGGCGTGGAGCGAGGCCGACGGCGACCCCGCAGACCCCAAGACGGTGCGCGGCGAGGAGGTCATCCACCAGCTCCGCATCCGGCGCGACCGGCCCGGCGGGCTGTTCGTGCTCGCCGACGGCCGCTACGCGATCACCGGCCCGATCGCCGCGATCGGCGGCCGTGGCGTGCTGTCGGACTGGGCGCGGCGGCGGATCCCGAAGGCGTCGGCGGACGAGCGCGGCTGGCTGCAGACCTGCATCGGCGCGCTCGCGTCCGACATGCCCGAATAGCGGCCGGTGCGCGAGAATGGGGCGATGATCCGCCTCGCCCACCCCTCCGACGCCCCTGCGCTCTGCGCCATCTACAACCAGGGCATCGAGGAGCGACAGGCGACGTTCGAGACGCGCCCGCGGACGGTCGAGGAGATCGAGCAGTGGTTCGAGGACGGGCTGCCGATCGTCGTGTCGGTCGGCCCCGACGAGCGCGTGCGCGGGTTCGCCCGGGTCTCGGCCTACTCGGACCGCTGCGTCTACCAGGGCGTCGGCGAGCACGGCGTGTACGTCGCCCGTGACGCCCGCGGCCAGGGCGTCGGGCGGCGCCTGCTCGACGCGATCTGCGCCGAGGCCGAGCGCCGCGGCTACTACAAGCTCACCTCCCGCATCTTCGCCACGAACGCGGCGAGCCTCGCCGTCCACCGCGCGGCCGGCTTCCGCGAGGTCGGCGTCCAGCTCCACCACGGGCGGCTCGACGGCGAGTGGCGCGACTGCGTGCTCGTCGAGAAGCTGCTGGGGGAGGCGGCCGGCGCCGCGCGCCCGCGGGCCGCCTGACGCGGCGCGGGCGGCTACTCGCCGCGGTGGCGCTCGGACGCGCGGCCGTCCTTGCGGACGACGATCGCGTCCTTGCTCGGCTTGAGCCGGACGGTCGGGTTGTCGATCTCGCCGAGCCGGCTGATGAGCTTGACCCACTGACCGGGCTTGAGCATCGCGCCGAGCCGGCGCCCGGTCTTGGAGTCGGTGCCCGCGTACGGGGTGAAGCCGACGTGTATGTGGTCGTGATGGTCGCCCATCGCGAGCGTGTTGTCGGCGCCCTCGTACTCCATGAGCGTGATGATCTGCGCGGGCTTCATCGTGCCCTGCAGCGTCAGCAGCCGGCGGACCGCCATGTCGGTGATCGAGCCGGGGCCCTGGTGGCCGAGGATCGGGATGCCGTTGATCTTCGCGATGTCGACGGCGTTGCCGGTCGCGTGGTGCGAGACGTTGCCCGACTTGGTGTACGTCGAGTGGCCGCTCTGCAGCGACGTGACCGTCGGCCGCAGGCCCGACGCGGCGAGGAACTCGAGCGTCGCGAGCACGCGCCGGTCGATGCGCCCGGTCTTGACGTCGCGCCGCCCGCCCGCGTACAGCTCGATCCGCGGGTTGCGCAGCACGCGCTTCTCGAGGTCGGCCTTGCTCATGAGCAGGATCTGGCCGATCGACGGGTTGGCGTCGGGGCCGAAGAACGGGTTGCGGCCCGCGGCCCGGTAGATCGCGGTCGACTCGAGCAGCTTCCAGCCGTCGAGGATCGGCTTGGGGTCGATCCGCGGCGCGCCACGGCCGGCGGGGCGGATCTCGAACCGCATGTGCGGCGCCTCGGTCAGCGACGTGCGGCCGATGCGGCCCAGGACGGTGCCGCCGATGACGCGCGAGCCGACCTTGAGCCTGCGCATCTCGACCTGGTCGGCGGGCAGGCCCAGGAGCTCGAGGTCGGACTTGGACGCCTGGCTCTCGAGCTGGTCGCGGCCGCCGGCCTCGTAGGCGCCCGGCCGCGTGGGCTGCGCGTACAGGCGCTCTTTGCCCGGCGGCATCTGCGGGACGTTGCGCTCCGGCGCGGTCTCCTTCGCCGGGGAGCGGCGCCCGCGCGACGCGGTCGAGCCCTTCAGCGCGTTCGATCCGTCGGTGGCGGGCCGCGTCGGCTTGGGATCCTTCGGCGGCTCGGCGACCGGGACGACGTCGCTGCGCGACTCCTTCGGGACCGGGTGGCGCTTGGCGACCTTCTTGAGCTGCGCGTACGTGTACGTGTTGCCGTACGCGTCGCGGAGCTGGATGAACTTGCCCAGCCGCTTCGACGTGCCGATCTTGACGATCTTGCCGTCCTGGACCGCGACGACCGGCGAGCCCGGCTTCGCGTAGATGTCGATCCCGCGGCGGTGGGCCTTGCTGTCGACGGGCAGGGCGGCGTTGCGGCCCTTGGCGACGCGCTTGGTCGCCTCGGCCTCGTCGATGTCGTCGGCGTATCGGGCCTTCGCCGCGACCGGGAACATGCCCTGGGTGAGCCCGGTGAGCGAGCCGACGAGGTTCGAGGGCAGGCCGCCGATCAGGCGCGCGCGCATGAGGACCGAGTCGACGTACCAGTCGGCGTGGTTGTAGGCGAAGATCGCCTTGCGCAGGTCCTTGTCGGCGCCCGCGGCCTTCAGGTAGCGGGCGGCGGCGAAGATCGCGTCGACCGGGTTGTAGGGGTCCTTGCGGCCGTCGCCGTTGGCGTCGACGCCGTACTGCTTCCAGGTCGCCGGCATGAACTGCATCCAGCCGACGGCGCCCGCGCTCGAGACGTTGAGGTTGCGGCCGTAGTCGGTCTCGATCTCGTTGATCGCTGCGAGGATCTCCCACCGGATGCCGTACTCCATGCCCGCCGCCTGGTAGATCGACAGCAGGAACGGCGGGATCCGGAACTTGTCGATGAAGAAGTTCGGCACGCCGATCGGCGCGGCGCCCGGGACGGCGATCGACGTCGTCGGGTTGTCGAGCGTCGGCAGCCCCGCCTCGCCCGGACGGGTGGAGCGGCGCGGCGCGCGCTCGGCGGTCTCCTCGCGCTTGCGCCTGCGCGCCTTCTTGCGCTTCTTGGGCTCGCGCTTCTCGTCGCCGGTGGTCTTCTGCTTGCCGCCGCCCTTGACCTGCGGCTCGCCCTCCTCGTCCGGCTGCGGCTGAGGCTCGGGGACGATCTGCGGCTCGGTGGCCGGCGGCACCGTCGTGGGCGGCGGGGGCGTGGTCGCCGTCGTGTCGGGAGCCGGGGTCGTCGCCGTCACGGTGCCCGCGGGCGGCGCGGTGGTGGTCGTCGGCGTCGTCGCCGGCGAGGTGGGGGTCGTCGACACCGGCGCCGGGTTGGGCACCTCGGTGATGAGCTCGATGCTCGACGCCTCGACGCCCGGGAAGACGATGTCCTCGGGCTTCGTGCCCGGCTCGACGTCGACGCTGACGGTCAGCACCCGCCCGTCGACGAGCTTGAGCTCGAACGTCCGCACCTCCGCGTCGGCGGGCAGCACCGACGAACCGAGCCCGGCGGTTGCCAGGCCGGCGAGACCGAGCGCGAGCGCGGTCCGTGGGCGACGGATCACGCGACCGGGCACGGGACGGGGGGAGCAGGCGCTGTCGGGAGCAACACGTAGCGGGACATGGTGCCCGCCGGGGAGCGGGCGTCGGCCATCATTCCAGCACGTAGGCCCGATCGCCACCCCTCACGCATCTTTTCATCCAGGCTTAAGACCGGCTTGAGCCTGGATCCAGATCCGGAGCCCGAACGCGCCGGATTGCAGGGGGTTCGCCGGCGGAGTGGCCGCGCACGGCGTGGACGCCCCGCCGTTCACCGGTCTTTCACGACCGGTTCACAGCCGGATCACAGCGATGCCCGCGATCGGCTCCAGAGTCCGCCGCGGTGGAGACCGCCGCCATGAGATCCAGGACAAGGAGCATTCGTTGAGGTCCATTCGGTTCATGTCCGTCGCCGCGGTGTGCGGCGCTCTCGCCTTCGGGGCCGCCGCGTGCGGCGACGACGAGGACGAGCCCAGCGGCGGCGGCAATAGCGCGTCCGCCGCCGAGAGCACACGCGTGTCGGGCAACCTCGCCGGCGCGGGCGCCAGCTCGCAGGCGGCCGCCATGGAGGCGTGGATCGCCGGCTTCCAGGAGGCCAACCCCGACGCGACGGTCGCCTACGACCCGGTCGGCTCGGGCGGCGGCCGCGAGCAGTTCGTCTCGGGTGGCGTCGCGTTCGCCGGCTCGGACGCCGCGCTCGAGGGCGAGGAGCTCGCCGCCGCCCAGGAGCAGTGCGGGGGCGAGGACAACCTCATCGAGTTCCCCGGCTACATCTCGCCGATCGCGATCGCCTACAACCTCGACGGCGTCGAGGACCTGCGGCTCTCGCCCGAGACGCTGGCGAGGATCTTGAGCGGCGACATCACGACGTGGAACGACCCGGCGCTGAAGGCCGACAACCCCGACGCCGAGCTGCCCGACCGGCGCATCACGGTCGTCCACCGCTCCGACGAGTCCGGCACGACCGAGAACCTCATGGAGTACCTGAGCGCGGTCGCGAAGGACGCCTGGCCGCACGAGGCCGGCGGCGACTGGCCGGTCAAGGGCCAGGAGGCCGCGCAGGGCACGTCGGGCGTCGTGGAGGCGATCGGCGCCGGGCAGGGCACGATCGGCTACGCCGACCTCAGCCAGGTCGGTGAGCTCGGCGTCGCGAAGATCAAGGTCGGCGACGAGTACACCGAGCCGACCGCCGAGGCGGCGGCCGCCGTCGTCGAGGTCTCCGAGGAGACCGGCGACCCGGGCAAGCACGTCTTCACGTACGAGCTCGCCCGCGACACGACCGAGTCGGGCGCCTACCCGATCGTGCTCGTCTCCTACGAGCTGGCGTGCACGACCTACGACTCGCCCGAGACCGCGGAGCTCGTCAAGGCCTTCCTGAGCCACCTCATCAGCCCGGAGGGCCAGCAGGCCGCGGCCGAGCACGCCGGCTCGGCGCCGCTGAGCGACGCGCTGCGCCAGAAGTTCCAGCCCGCCGTCGACGCGATCGGGAGCGGGAGCTAGGTGGCCGGCACCGCCACGACCACCGGCGAGGCCGCCCGCCGCATCGGCGGCGGGCGGCCCGTCCGCCGCGGCGACCGGATCTTCGCCGGCGCCGCGTCGGGCGCGGGGGTCGCCATCCTCGCCGTGCTCGCCGGCGTGGCGGTGTTCCTCCTCGTCAAGGCGTGGCCGGCGATCACCGCCGACCCGGAGCAGATCCCCGGTGACGGCGGTCTCGTCGCGTACATCGCGCCGCTCGCCTTCGGCACCGTCCTGTCGGCCGCCATCGCGATCGTCCTCGCGGTCCCGATGGCGGTCGCGGTGTCGCTGTTCGTCACGCACTACGCGCCGCGCCGCCTGTCGCAGCCGCTCGGCTACACGATCGACCTGCTCGCGGCGATCCCGAGCATCATCTACGGCCTCTGGGGCATCGCGGTGCTCGGCCCGGCGGTGGTCGGCCTGCAGCAGTGGCTCGAGGAGCACCTCGGGTTCCTGCCGTTCTTCGCGGGCCCCGCATCGGCGACCGGGCGCACGATGCTCGTCGTCGGCGTCGTGCTCGCCGTGATGATCCTGCCGATCATCACCGCGGTGACGCGCGAGGTGTTCGCCCAGACCCCGCGCCGGCACATCGAGGCGGCGCTCGCGCTCGGCGCGACCCGCTGGGAGATGATCCGCATGACCGTCCTGCCGTTCGGGCGCTCGGCGATCGTCGGGGCGTCGATGCTCGGCCTCGGCCGCGCGCTCGGCGAGACGATGGCCGTCGCGATCATCCTCTCGGTCTCCGGCGCCGTCACGTTCAACCTGATCAGCTCGGCGAACCCGAGCACGATCGCCGCGAACATCGCGCTCGACTTCCCCGAGTCGTCCGGCCTGGCGGTGAACACGCTCATCGCGTCGGGCCTCGTGCTGTTCGGGATCACCCTGGTCGTCAACATGGCCGCGCGGGCCGTCATCGCGCGCGGCGAGCGGGAGCGCCGGGCATGAGCACGCACGCCGCACCCGCCCCCCGCCTGGCCGGCGGCACGCTGCCGTCCTGGGCGGTCTGGGCCGTCTACGCCGCGGCCGCCGTGCCGGCGATCGCGCTCGTCGCGACCACCGACCTCGCGCCGGTCGCGGTCGTCGCCGGGGCCGTCGCCGCCGCCGTCGCCGCCGTCTACGCGTGGTCGCGGGCCGTCGAAGGACGCCGCCGCGCCGCCGACCGCGCGGTCACGATCGTCGTCGCGTCGGCCTTCGCGCTCGCGCTCGCGCCGCTCGTCTCCGTGCTTTCCACGGTCCTCGAGCGGGGGCTGGAGCGCTTCGACGCCGCCTTCTTCACCGAGTCGGCGCGCAACGTCGTCGGCGCGGGCGGCGGCGCCGCGCACGCGATCGCCGGCACGCTCGTCATCACCGGCGTCGCGACGCTCGTGTCCGTGCCGATCGGCGTCATGGCCGGCATCTGGCTGCACGAGTACGGGCGCGGGCCGCTCAAGCGCTGGCTGACGTTCCTCGTCGACGTCATGACCGGCATCCCGTCGATCGTCGCCGGCCTGTTCGCGTACGCGCTGTTCGCGATCTTCCTCGGGCCCGGCGTGCGCCTCGGCGTGATCGGCGCCGTCGCGCTGTCGGTCCTCATGATCCCGATCGTCGTCCGGTCGGTCGAGGAGATGCTGAAGATCGTGCCGCAGAGCCTGCGCGAGGCGTCCTACGCGCTCGGCGTCCCGAAGTGGCGGACGATCGTGAAGGTCGTCCTGCCGACCGCGCTCGCCGGGATCGTCACCGGCGTGATGGTCGCGGTCGCGCGGATCATCGGCGAGACCGCGCCGCTGCTCATCACCACCGGCGTCGTGACGTCGATGAACACGAACCCGTTCGAGGGCCGGATGCAGAGCCTGCCGGTCTTCGCGTTCACCCAGTACAAGAACCCCGGCGCCGTGGCGCAGCCGTACATCGATCGCGCGTGGGCCGCCGCGCTGACGCTCATCGCGATCGTGATGCTGCTGAACCTCGCCGCCCGGGTCGTCTACCGCCGTTTCGGCACGGAGGTCCGCTGATGGCGGACGGTGAGGAAAGGGACCCGGATCACATGCACCACATCCCCGAGACCACGCGGCCGCCGCAGGCCCCCGGCGCGAACGGCGGGCCGCCGCGGGCCGTCGCGCTCGACCCCGCGCCGGCCCCCGCGGCTGCGCCCGCCGAGCCGCGGGTCGCGCGGGCGGGCAAGGGCGTCGTGCTCGACCGGCTCAACCTCTACTACGGCGCCTTCCACGCGGTGCAGGACGTCTCGATGACGATCCACCCGAACAAGGTCACCGCGTTCATCGGCTCGTCGGGCTGCGGCAAGTCGACCGTCCTGCGCGCGATCAACCGCATGCACGAGCTCGTCCCGGGCGCGCGCGTCGAGGGGACCGTGACCCTCGACGGCGAGGACATCTACGCGCCCGGGGTGGACCCGGTCGGCGTGCGCCGCCAGATCGGGATGGTCTTCCAGCAGCCCAACCCGTTCCCGACGATGTCGATCTACGACAACGTCGCGGCCGGGCTGAAGCTGGGCGACCGCAGGCTGCCGAGGTCCGAGCTGGACGAGATCGTCGAGCGGTCGCTGCGCGGCGCGCACCTGTGGGACGAGGTCAAGGACCGGCTCGACAAGCACGGGTCGGGCCTGTCCGGCGGCCAGCAGCAGCGTCTGTGCATCGCGCGCGCGATCGCCGTCGAGCCCGAGGTGCTGCTCATGGACGAGCCCGCGTCCGCGCTCGACCCGATCGCGACGCTCGCGATCGAGGACCTCGTGCGCGAGCTCAAGGAGCGCTTCACGATCGTGATCGTCACCCACAACATGCAGCAGGCCGCGCGCGCGAGCGACATGACCGCGTTCTTCAACATCGAGGGCGCGGGCCGGCCGGGCCGGCTCGTCGAGTACGACCGGACCGAGAAGATCTTCTCGAACCCGTCCGAGCAGGCCACCGAGGACTACGTCAGCGGCCGGTTCGGGTGAGCATGGCCGCCCGGACGGCTCACCGGCCCGAGGCGCGCGCCCACTTCCGCGCCCAGCTCGCCGCGATCGAGGAGCGTACGCTCGGCGCGGTCGACATCGTCGTCGAGCAGCTCGACCGCGTGCTCGAGGCGCTCGAGCACCAGGACGTCGAGCTCGCCGAGATCGTCGTCCACGACGACGACCGCGTCGACGGCCGCTACCTGGAGGTCAACCAGGACGTGCTGTCGCTCCTGGCCCTGCAGGCGCCGGTCGCCGGCGACCTGCGGCTCGTCGCCGCGCTGCTGCACGTCATCAAGCACGTCGAGCGGATGGGCGACCAGTGCGTCAACGTCGCCAAGCTCATCCCGCTGTCGGGCCACGAGCCGCCGCGGCTGGAGGGCATCGTGGCGCGGCTGCTGGCGATGGGCCGCTTCGCCCGCTCGGAGGCGGTGCAGGCGCGCCGCGCGTTCGCCGAGCGCGACGTCGAGCTCGCGCGCAGCCTGGCCGTCCAGGACCGCGAGATCAACCGGCTCAACCGCGAGATCTTCCGGATGGCGCTCGAGTCCGGCGGCGACTACGACGTGCGCGAGTGGGCGATGCACATGACGCTCGTGGCACGCGCGTTCGAGCGCATCGGCGACAACGCCGTCGACATCGGCGAGCAGGTCGTGTTCGTCCGGACCGGGCTGTTCCACGAGCCCGCGGACGGCGCCCCGGCCGGAACGCCCGCAAAGAGCCTGTGAAGAAGCTGTGACCAGCGGGCGTGCGGGTGCTCCGGCGTCGGCGGTCACGGCTAGTCTCCGGTTCGCGATGAACGACCGGACCACAGTGCCGGGAGCGCCGCTCCGGGTCGCCGTCCTGGACCGCGACTCGGGCTTCCTCCAGGTGCTCGGCAAGCGGATGGACCGCCTCGGCTGGGAGCACCGCGTGCTCACCTCGCCGGTGCCCGCCGACGACCTCGTCGCGATGCGGCTGTCGGCGATGGTGATCGACCTCGCCGCGCTCGGGCCGCAGGCCTGGGAGTACCTCGACCGGGTCTGCTCGCAGCTCCCCGGGCTCGCCGTCGTCGTGTGCACCGGCCGCTCGACCGTCGCGCAGCGCGTCCGCGGGCTGCGGATGGGCGCCGACGACTGGGTGACCAAGCCGTGCCACCCCGAGGAGGTCATCGCGCGCGTGGAGGCCGTCGTCCGCCGGCAGCGGCGGGCGGAGGCCGGCCGGTCCGCCGAGCCGGTCGTCGCCGGCGAGGTGGAGATCCGCGCCGACCAGTACCAGGCGTTCGTCCGCGGGCAGTCGATCGACCTGACGCGGCGCGAGTTCGAGCTCATCCAGCTCCTCGCGGCGGCCGAGGGGCGCGTGCTCGAGCGCGAGGAGATCTACCAGCGCGTGTGGGGCTACACGATGGCCCGGGGCGACCGGTCGGTCGACGTGTTCGTGCGCAAGCTCCGGCAGAAGCTCGAGAAGGCCTCGCCGGGCTGGAAGTACATCCACACGCACTTCGGCGTCGGGTACCGGTTCGCGGCCGAGCGCGTCGAGCCCGAGCAGCCGGCCGAGGCCGCCGAGCCTGCGGCAGCGGCGCCGGCAACGCCTGCCGAGCCGACCGGGCCGCTCCCGGCGGACCTGGTCCGGGCCTGACCGCGGCCGGCCGCGCGGCGGGTACCCTTCGCGGCAGATGAGCACCGCCGCGCTGCGCAACATCGCGATCATCCTCGTACTCGCCGTGGCCGTCTACGCGCTGCCCGGCGGCGGCACGGGGGCGGAGATCGTCGCGGCGCTGCTCGGCATCGGCTTCGGCGTCGCGATCTGGCTCTTCCTCATGCGGATGTACCGCGAGTACCGGATGACGATCTTCGGGCTCGGCGACCGGTACCGCGGGATCCTCTACGCGTCGCTCGCGGCGATCCTGTTCGCCGGGGCGGCCGCCGACAAGTGGTGGGACAGCGGGCCGCTGACCGTCGCGTGGCTCGTGCTCCTCGGGGCGGCGATCTACGGGCTCGTGGCGACGTTCCGCCACTGGCGCTCGTACGTGTAGGCCGCCCACGCATCCAGGCGCCGGTCGCGTCCGGGCCGGCTCGCGTGGGCGAGGACCGACGGGGCGCGCCGCGCGGCGCCTACGTCCAGCGGCCGTCGACGAAGCGGTGCGTGGTCCGGCGGACCGTGCCGGCGTCGAGTGCGCGGACCTCGCGGTGGACGATGCCGACCGGCTCGACCGAGACGATCGACGCGCCGCCCTCGCCCTCGACGACCGGCGGGTTGACGAGCTGGAGCGCGCGGCCCTCGACGTGCTCGTCGTCGACGTGCAGGTGGGCGGCGAGCACGACCGTCGGCGAGCGCCGCCGGGTGAGGGTCGCGGTGTGGAGCTCGACGTCCTGCAGGTCGCCGGCGTACCGCAGCCCGCGGCCCTCCAGCGTGCGCTGGCGGGAGATGAGCGGGAAGTGCGTCGCGACGAGGACGAGGTCGTCGCCGTCGGGCATCACGAGCGTCGCGGTGAAGCGGTGGCCGCCGTGCCACGTGACGTGGGCGGTGCCGAACGGGACGCCGCGGATCACGCCCTGGTCGGCGAACGCGAGCGGCGGCCTCGCGCCGACCTCCTCGCGGAGCAGCTCGAGCTGCAGGGCGTCGTGGTTGCCGCCGAGGACGTAGCCCGGCATCGTCAGGTCCTGGCAGATGTCGAGCGCGGCGCGCAGCGACGCGATGTCGCCCTCCTCGCACAGGTCGCCGAGGATGAAGACCGCGTCGACGTCCTCGCCGTTGAACCACTCGAGCGCGCGCTCGAGCCGGGCGAGCGCCCGGTTGTAGTGGATCGGCTCGTTCCAGTGCCCGGTGCGGTCGCGGTCGGGCGTGACGTGGATGTCGCTGACGACCCCGATGCGGGCGGCGGTGGGAGACAGATCGGGGACCACGACGGGGCAGCCTGCCAAATCCGCGCGCTCGCGCGAGTGATGACGGACACCCGGTCGAGTCCTTGCGCACGTTCGTCACACCTCTGCGCACACACGCAACACGCCGCCGTCGAGGGTGTCGCCCATGCCCCTGGACCACGGCGGAGCGACGACGACCGAGGGTTTCGCGGCGCCGGCGCCGGCCGCGCGCGGACGCGCCGCCGGTGGGCGTGCGCGGGCGGGCGGCGGGCGGGCGCGGGCGGGCGGCGCGCTCGCGCGAGCGTGCGACGACGTGCGGACGAGCGGCGAGCGTGCGCGGGCGGGCGGCGAGGGCGGGCAGGCGACCGTCGAGCTCGTCGCGCTCCTGCCGGTCCTCGGCGTGCTCGCGCTCGGGGTGTGGCAGGTTGCGGTCGCGGGCCACGCGATGTGGTCGGCGTCGGCGGCCGCCCGGACGGCGTCGCGCATCGCGGCGGTCAGCGGCGGCGCCGATGGGGCGGCGGGCGCGGTGCGCCGCATCGCGGGCCGGCGCGCGCGGGTCCGGGACGCGGACGACGGCGCCGTCCGCGTGACGGTCCCGATCCCGCTCGTCACCGGCGGCGACCTGGGAACGTTCTCGACGACGGCGCGGTTCGAGCCGCAGCGGTGATGAGCCGGCGCAAGCCCCGCCCGTCTGCCCGGCGCCGTGCCGTCGCTCCTGCGGTCCCGTCGGCCCGGCGCCGTGCCGGCGCTCGCCCGCCGCAAGACGGTCGCGCCGCTCCGAGGGGGCCCCGTGCCGGCGCCCGCTCGCCGCGATGCGGTCGCGTCGCTCCGAGGACCCGCGCCGCCGCGCGCGGCCAGTCGACGGTCGAGACGATCGCCGTGCTGCCCCTGCTCGTCACGCTGGCGCTCGCGATCGGACATGTCCTCGCGGCGGGGGTCGCGCACGAGCTGGCGGGCCACGCGGCCGAGGCAGGGGCGATCGCGGCGCTCCGTGGCGCCGACCCGCGCGAGGCGGTCCGCGCGGCAGTCCCCGAGTGGGCGCGCGATCGCATGGACGTCGACGTCGAGGGCCGCCGCGTCCGCGTCCGCCTCGAACCTCTCGCGGCGATCCCGGGCGCCGCGTCGCGCCTGGCGTCCACCGCGGTCGCCGACGCCGGCTCGCCCGGCACCGCGGCCCGCCGCGTCCTCGAGGGCCTGGAGGGCCAGGTGCAGGGCGTGCGCGGCGGCGACGGAGCGAGCAGCGCGGCCGACGCGGCCCGCCGCGCGGCCGGCGCGACGGGCTCCGGAGGGAACAGGACCGATCGCGGCGACTCCGTGCGGCCCGGCCGAGACGACCCCGCGGCGGACAGCGCGGCGGGGCGGCGGAGGGAGGCGCCGCATCGGTGACCGGGCTCTTCGATCGGCTCGCGGCGGCGTTCGTGGCTCCGGCGCCCGCGCCGGAGCTCGGGAGGTGGACGCCGCCCGAGCCGCCCCGGCCGCCCCGGGTCGCGGTGCTCTGCCGCCCGGGCGACGCGCTCGCGGCCGGCGGGGCGGTCGCGCTCGCCGTCGCGGCAGGCGGTCCGGCCGCCGTGGTCGTGTGGGGCGCCGAGCCCGCGACGCTCCGCGCGCCCGCCGGGCGGGCCGCCCGCCGCCTCGCGCTCCGGCTCGCCGACCGTGGCCATACGGCGAGCGCGACCGGGCGGCTCGTCCACGTCCACGCCGACACGCCGGCGGAGGTCGTCCGCGTCGCCGCCGCCACCGGCGACGCGCCGTCGGTCGCCGTCCTCGCCGCGCCGCGCGACACCGCGGCGGACCGGGTCCTCGGCGATCACGACCACGTCCTCGTCGCCGGTGCGGGCGCGGTCGCCGAGCTCGCGGCCGCGAGCGTCGCACGCCTCGGCGTCCGCGCGGACGCGCTCGACCTTCCCGCGGCGCCCGCCGCCGCGGCGCTCGCAGCGGCCGGCCTCGCGCTCGTCGGGCCCTGGCGGGCGCCGGTCACGGGGGCGCTCCGATGACGGGCCCGGTCGAGCGCTTCCGCGCAAGCGCCTCGCGGTTCGCGCGCGGCGCCGGCCCGGCGCGCCGCGCCCCTGGCCCGCGCCCGGCGCGCCGCGCCCCTGGCCCGCACTCGGCGGCCGCGGCGCTCCGGGACGCCCGCGGTCAGGCCGGCCTGCTGCTCCTCGCGGTCATGCTCGCGGTCGTCGTCGGCGCCTTCGTCCTGGGCGGCGTCGCGCGCGGGGTCGCGGCGCAGGGCGAGCAGCAGCGCGCGGCGGACCTCGCGGCGCTCGCCGCCGCGCAGGCGATGCACGAGGCGTACCCGCGGCTCTTCGAGGGGGAGACCGGGCTGACCGTCGCCGCGTACCGCGCGCTCGCGACGCAGGTCGCGCTGGACGTGGGACGGCGCAACGGGGCGACGGCGGTCCGCGCCACGTTCCCCGGCGGGACGTCGTTCGCGCCGGTGCGGATCCGGGTCGCCGTCGGCCGGCGCGCCGCCGTGCGGCAGAGGCGGATCGAGGCCACCGCGACCGCGGAGGCCGAGCTGGCGCCGCCGGCGACGATCGCGCCCGACGGGCGCGGCGAGTACACCGGGCCGCTCGCGCACCGGCAGGGCAAGCCGATGCGGCCCGACGTCGCGCAGGCCTTCGACCGCATGGCCGCGGCGGCGCGCGCCGACGGGGTCACGCTCAGCGTCACGAGCGGCTTCCGCTCGAACGCCGAGCAGGCCGTGCTCTTCGCGCGCAACCCCGACCCGAAGTGGGTCGCGCCGCCCGGCAGGTCGCTGCACCGCCTGGGCACCGAGCTCGACCTCGGTCCGCCCGCCGCGTACGGGTGGCTGGCCCGCAACGCGTCGCGCTTCGGCTTCGAGCAGCGCTACTCGTGGGAGCCGTGGCACTACGGCTACGTCCGCAGCGCCGGCACGCGCAGCGTCGGCTACGGCCCGACCGGCGACCGCTCCGGCCTGCCGTCGTTCGTCCCGGCGCGCTACCGGGCGGCGATCGCGCGTGCCGCGCAGCGCTGGCAGGTCGGCGCGGCGGTGCTCGCGGCCCAGCTCTACGCGGAGTCGAACTTCAACCCGCTCGCGCGCAGCCGCGCCGGCGCGCAGGGGATCGCGCAGTTCATGCCCGCGACCGCGAAGGCGTACGGGCTCGCGAACCCGTTCGACGCCGAGCGCGCGATCGACGCCCAGGCACACCTCATGCACGACCTCCTGCGGCAGTTCGGGGCGGTCCCGCTCGCGCTCGCCGCCTACAACGCCGGCCCCGCGCCGGTGCAGCGGTGCGGGTGCATCCCGCCGTACCCCGAGACCCGCGACTACGTCGCGAAGATCCTCGGCCTGCTCGGCGGCATCGGCGTGGCGCCGCCCGGCGGCGGGCTCACCGTCCGGCTGGTGCGGTGACGTGGCGGCGCCTACGATCCGCCGCATGGCCCTCACCGTCGGCGAGCGCCCGGTCCACCCGCTCACCGCGGCGCAGGTGCTGCGGATGGCCGAGGCAGGCATCCTCGACGAGGACGCGCCGGTCGAGCTGCTCGACGGGGTGCTCACCCGCGTGAGCCCAAGACGCCCGAGCACGAGGCGGTCAAGGCGCGCCTGGTCCGCCGGCTCGCGCCGGCCGTGGCGGAGGGGCGCGTCGACGTCCGCGTCGAGGGGTGCCTGATCGTGCCGGACGAGACCGCGCTGCCCGAGCCGGACGTCATGGGGCTCGAGCCGGGCCGGCACCCGGCGACCGCGCTGCTCGCCGACCTCCGGCCGCCGCGGGCAAGGCCGTCGTGACGGCGGCGGTCGCGCGTCCCGTGCGCGCGACGAGCCCAGTGCGCGCGACGCGTCCCGCGCGCGACGCGGGCGTCGCAGTCGAGGTGCCTGCATCCGCCACAGGTACGCGCCCCGCCCGCGCGCGACGCGGGCTCGTGGCCGCGAGGCAGCCCCGGCAGCGTCAGCGCGAGAGCGCCCTCGCACCCCTGCGTGGTCGCGGGTGCGGCGTTCAGCGGGTGGCCGATCGTCACCGCGGCCCGGCGGATCCCGGCGACGCCGCGGCGCCCCCGAGCGCGAGCACGGCGACGACGACCCTGTGCCGGACGGCCCCGCGCCCGCGGCGGGGGCGACGCCGTGGAAGGGGGCCGCCCGGCGACGGGTCGGCCTGTTCCCTGGCCCGTCGGGGACGTCCGTGTCGCATCCGGGCGAGCACGCTACGCAACGGGCAGGGCGCGGGATACCCGGCACCCCCGACAGGATCACCCGGGCGCCGGCGGCCCGGTGTCCCTCGCGAGCGTTCTCGCGCCACCGCGTTCGCGCGTGTCCGGTCCGGCCGCCCTCGGGCGTCTTGTAGGCAGCGACACCGACGAGAAGGGGACACCGTGAACCGCACCACGATCGACGTCGACGGCACCGCCATCAGCTACCTGACGGCCGGCTCGGGCCGGCCGGTCCTGCTCCTCCACGGGACATACTGGAGCCGTGTCTGGCAGCCCGTCGTCGACCTCCTCGCCGCGCGCGGGCTGCAGCCCGTCGCCGTCGACCTCCCCGGCTGCGGGCGCTCGGGCGGCGAGCTCGACCTCGGCGCCGCGGCCGTGCCCGCGCTGGCCCGCTGGGTCGAGCGGTTCGCCGGCGCGCTCGGGATCGACGGCCCCCTCGACGTCGCCGGCCACGACATCGGCGGCGCGGTCGCGCAGCACCTGGCGGTGCACGGCGAGCGCGGCGTCGGGCGCCTGGCGCTCGTCAACTCGGTCAGCTACGACTCGTGGCCGGTGCCCGGCGTGGCCCGGTTCCGCGACCCGGAGGTCGTCGCCGCGATGACGACCGAGGAGCTCGTCGCGATGAGGCGCACCGCGCTCGAGCAGGCGATCCACCGCCCGATGGGCGACGCCGAGCGCGACGAGTACCTCAGCCCGTGGCGCGACCTGCGCGTCGGGCGGTCGTGGATGGCGCTGGCCGGCGCCGCCGACTCCCGCTACACGCAGGAGCTCCTCGACGGCCTGCGGGCGTCGCCGGCCCCGAAGCTCCTCGTGTGGGGCGAGGACGACACCTTCCAGCCGATCACGTACGCCGAGCGCCTCGCCGCCGAGCTGCCGCGGACGACGCTCGTGCGCGTCCCGGAAGCGGGCCACATCCCGATGGAGAACGCGCCCGAGCAGGTCGCCGCCGCACTGGCGGCATTCTTCGGCGCGAGCGCGGACGCCGGCGCCGGCACCGGCGACGGAGCGAGCGCGGGAGCCGCGGCCGCGTGAGCACGCTCGAGCGCGTCTACGCGGAGGCCGAGCCCGCGCTGCACCGCCGCGCGCTGCGCATCACCGGCGACCCGGACGTCGCCGACGACCTCTGCCAGGAGGCGTTCGCGCGCGCGTGGCGGCGCCTGGACCCCGGCGTCCACCCGGCCGTGGCGGGCGCGTGGCTGCACCGGACCGTCGCGAACCTCGCGCTCGACGAGCGCCGCCGCCGCTCGCGCCGCGGCGAGGTCCCGCTCGACGAGGCCGCGCCGCTCGGGACCGCCGGCACGCCCGACGCCGACGGCGTCGCCGAGGCGCTGGGGCGCCTGACGACCCACGACCGGTTCGTGCTGCTGCTGCGCTTCGACCACGGGCTCGCGCTGCGCGAGATCGCCGCGCTCCTGGACCTCGGCGAGGACGCCGCGCGCAAGCGCGTCGCCCGCGCCCGCGACGCGTTCCGCGCCGCCTACCGCGCCTGCCGCGGGCGCGACGCGCCGCACGTCGTCCTGCTCGTCCGCGACGACGACCCGGCGCCCTACCGGCGCTGGCTCGAGCACGCCGGCGCGCGCGTCGACCTGCGCCCCGGTGGCGTGGGCGAGCGCGACGTGCTGCTCGCCGACGCGCTCGTCGTGACCGGCTCGCACACGGACATCAGCCCGGCGCTGTACGGCGAGCGCCCGAGCGACCGGCTCTCCGGCACGCCCGACCTCGCGCGCGACCGGCGTGACCTCGCGGCGGTCGACGCGGCGCTGCGCGCCGCGCTGCCGGTGCTGGGCGTCTGCAGCGGTCACCAGCTCCTCAACCTCGCGTCGGGCGGCACGCTGCACCAGGACCTCGCGCCCCGGGGCCGCCGCGCCGTCCGCCACACCGTCCACCGCCACCGCGTCGAGACGGCCGCGGGCACGCACGCGCGGCGGCTCGCCGGCCGGTCGAGCGAGGTGCGCAGCGGCCATCATCAGGGGGTACGGCGGCTCGGCCGCCGGCTGCGCGTCGCGGGGACCGCGCCCGACGGGCTCGTCGAGGCGATCGAACGCACCGACCGGCGCTTCGCGGTCGGCGTCCAGTGGCGCCCGCAGGACGAGCCCGACGCGCCGGCGAGCCGCCGGCTCGCCGAGGCGGTGGTCGCGGCTGCCGCGCGCTGGTAGACAGGAGGCATGCCACGGACGCGTGCCGCCCTCATCCTCGCCCTGCTGACCACGGCGACGCTCGCCGCCGACGCGCTCGCCGCCGCGGGCGGCGGCACGTCGAGCTACGGCGGCGGCGTCAGCGGCGGCTCGGGCGGCTCGTTCTCCGGCGGCGGCACCTCGACCGGGAGCGGCGAGGGCGGCGGCTGGCTCGGGATCGTCATCGTCGGCGGCTTCCTGCTCCTCCTGATCGCCGGGTTCGTCAGCGAGCGGCGCCGCCGGCGCAAGCGGCGGGAGCGGGTCGCGCGGACGATCACCGCCGCCGCGGCCGCGGCCGAGGACGACCCGTGGTTCGCAGCCGACGGCGTCGTGACGGAGGCGGCCGAGCTGTACCGCGAGACGCAGGCGGCGTGGGACGCCCGCGACCGCGAGCGGCTCGCGACGCTCGTCGGCGAGGACCTCATGGTCGAGTGGAGCCGGCGCCTGGACGACTTCGACCGCAAGGGCTGGCACAGCCGCGTCGAGGTCCGCACCGGGCCGGTGATCGAGTACGTCGGCATCACGAACCGCGAGGACGACACGCAGGACCGGGTCGTCGTGCGGATCGAGGCGACGCTGCGCGACGTCGTCGAGGACCGGCACGGCCGCGTCATCAAGAAGACCGGCTCGAACAGCGAGATCGTGTCGACGGCGGAGTGGTGGACGCTCGGGCGCCGCGACGACCGGTGGATCGTCGTCTCGATCGAGCAGGACGCGGAGGGCTCCCACCACCTCGACGCGCCGCTCGTCGTCGCGCCGTGGGCCGACGACGAGCTGCTGGCCGACCAGACCGCGCTCGAGCGCGCGGCCGCCGACGCGACGCCCGCGGACGTCGGGCACGACGAGCTCGTCGACGTCGACCTCGCCGGCGACGCGCGCGCCCAGGCGCTCGACCTGTCGCTCGTCGACGAGCGCTTCGCGCCGCACGTGCTCGAGGCCGCCGCCCGCCGCGCGGTCGCCGCGTGGGCCGAGGCGGTCGACGGCGACGACGCCGCGCTCGAGCAGATCGCCACGCCCGAGGCGATCGGCGTGCTCCTGCACCGCGGCGACGCGACGCGGCGCACCCGGCTCGTCGTGCGCGGGCCGCGGCTGCGGGCGCTCCGCATCGTCGCGCTCGACGCGAGCGCCGACCCGGCGACGATCGTCGTCGAGGCCGACCTCGAGGGCCGCCGGTACGTCGAGGACCGCGACACGCTCGCGCTCATCGAGGGCAGCCGCGACCACGCCACCCGGTTCACCGAGCGGTGGACGCTCGCGCTCACCGGCGACGGGGCCGCGCCGTGGCGGCTCACGGTCCCGGCGGGCGCGACCTCCTGACCCGGGCCTCAGGCGCGCAGCTCGCGGCGCAGCACCGCCGCCCCGGCGGCGAGCATCGCCGCCGCGAACCCGAGCAGCACCGCGAGGTTCGGCGCGATGTCGCCGATCCCGCCGCCGTCGAAGATGAGCTCCTCCCACGCGGTGACCGCCCACGAGTGCGGGACCGCGTGGGCGACCGCGCGCATCGCGTCGGGGAAGACCTCGAGCGGCACCATGCAGCCGCCGAGCGCGGCGAGGACGATCCCGATGATCGGCGCGGTCGCGCCGACGCGGTCCGAGTCGCGCCCGATCGCGCCGACGAGCATCCCGCCGCCCGCGCCGACGAGCGCGAACACGACGATGAGCGCCGCGGCGGCCGGCGCGCTGCCCCACGAGACGCCGAACGCCAGCGCGCCGATCGCGACGAGCAGCAGCGACTGGGCGATCGCGAGCGCGAGCCATCCGAGCGCGAGCCCCAGCACGACCAGCCCGGGGGAGGCCGGCGTCGAGAGCATCCGCCGCAGCACGCCCGAGCGCCGCGCGTCGACGAGCATGATCGCCGCGGTCAGGCCGTTGAGGAACACGAACAGCACGAGGTTCTGCGGCGCGGTGAACGAGAAGCGCGACAGGTTCCCGGGCCGGTCGCGCACCTCCTCGACCTTCACGCTCGCGCCGCCCCGCGCGAGCGCCTCGGCGCGGCCGAGCGTCTCGGCGAACGACGCGCCGGACCGCTCGGCGACCAGCCGCGCCGCGACGAGCGGGGCGCCGACCCGGTCGAGCACGCCCTGCACGGTCGCGCGGATCGTCAGCGCGCTCTCGTCGGTCGCGACCGACAGGACGCGCAGCTCGGCCCGGCGGCCGGCCTCGACCGCGGCGCCGAGCCCGCGCGGGACGAGCACGCCGGCCGCCACGCCGCCGCCGCGCACCGCGTCGGCGAGCGCCTCGCGGTCGTCGTAGTCCCGGACCTCGAAGCCCTCGGCGTCGCGCACCGCACGCTCGATCGCCACGGCCGCGGGCGACCGGTCCTCCGCGTGCAGGCCGACGACGAGCCGGTCGTCGCCGGTGAACGAGATCCCGATCACGACCATGATGAGCACCGGCAGCAGCAGGAGGAAGAACAGCCAGCTGCGATCGCGCGCGACGGCCGAGCCGACCACCGCGACGAACGCCCACAGCGTCAGGCCGCGCCTCACGCGCGCACCACCCTCCGCGCCGCGAGGAAGCCCGCGGTCCCGAAGAGCGCCCCGAAGGCGACGAGCACCGCGACCGCGACCGCGACCTCGGACGCCTCGGCGACCCCGGTCGACAGCTCGGTGAACCCGCGCAGCGCCCAGCCGTTCGGCGTCGCGAGCGACAGGTCGCGCAGCACGGGCGGCATCGCCGCGGGCGGGACGAAGTTGCCGCCGACGAGCGCGAACACGAGCCCGACGACCGAGGTGAGCGCGTCGGCGCGGCGCTCGCTGCCGCCCAGCGAGGCGACGAGCAGGCTCACGCCCGCGACCGCGACGACCGACGCGGCGATGAGCACGAGCACGCCGGCGGCCGGGCCCCAGCGCGCACCGAACGCGAGCGTCGTGACGAGCCAGACGAGCACGAACCCCATGGCCGCCAGGGCCGCGATCGCCAGCGTCTTGCCCGCGACGACCGTGCCCGGCCCGGTCGGCGTGGCGAGGATCCGCTGGAGCGTGCCGCCGTCGCGCTCGGCGAACAGCGCGCGACCGGCCAGCGCCATCGTGAAGTACAGGAACATCACCGACATCGACGCGCCGAAGTACGCGGGCGGGCTGAGGTCGTCGCCCTCGGGCCGCGCGACCGCCTGCGTGACCGGCGCGGCCGCGCGCCGCGCCGCGTCCTGCACGGTCGCCGGGTCGAGGCCCGCCGCCGCGGCGGTCGCGGCGCTCACCCGGACGCGCTCGACCCCGCCCGCGACCGACCGCGCGACGCCCTCGGCGACCTGGCCGGCGATCGGGCGGTCGCGGAGGACGACGAGCGGCTGCGGGTCCCGGCTGCGCTGGGCCGCCGCGTAGCCGCGCGGGATGACGATCGCCGCGTCCAGGTCGCCGTCGCGCACCTGCTCGCGCGCATCCTCGGCGGCGACGCGCTCGAACCGCACCGGCCCGGAGGCGTCACGCAGGCCCGCCACGATCTGGCGCGACAGCGCGCTCGCGTCCGCGTCGGCGACGCCGATCTCGAACGTCGCGTCGCCCCCGCCGCCGGTCGACATCGCGATCACGACCGCGAGCGCGAGCGGGCCGAAGAACGCGCTGACGAGCGCCGAGCGGCTGCGCAGGCGGCGCAGGAGCTCGGTCTGCGCGATGACCAGCGTCCGCACGCCCGGATCAGTCGCGCAGCGCGCGGCCGGTGAGGTCGAGGAACACCGCCTCGAGGTCGGGCTCGCGCACCTCGACCCCGGTGATCGACGCGCCCGCCTCGGCCGCCGCCGACACCGCCGCGGCGAGTGCCGCCTCGGCGGAGGACGCGACGACGGTCACGCGGCCGTCGGTGACGTCGGCGCCCAGCACGCCGTCGGCGGCGCGCAGGCGGCCGGCGAGGCCGGGGAGGTCGCCGCCGGCCTCGATGACGACGTGGTCGTGCTCGCCGATGCGGGCGACGAGCTCGCGCCGGGTCCCCTCGGCGATGAGCCGGCCCTCGTCGAGGATCCCGATGCGGTCGCAGAGCCGCTCGGCCTCCTCCATGTAGTGCGTCGTGTAGAGCACGGCCATGCCGGTGCGGCCGAGCGCGGCGACGCTCTCGAGGATCTGGTTGCGGCTCTGCGGGTCGACGCCGACCGTGGGCTCGTCGAGGATGAGGAGCTGCGGCTCGTGCAGCAGGCCGACGGCGATGTTCGCCCGCCGGCGCATGCCGCCGGAGTACTCGGCGATCCGGTCGTCGGCGCGGTCGGCGAGGCCGACGACGTCGAGCACCGTCTCGATCCGCTCGCTCAGCGCGTCGCCCGACAGCCCCTCGAGACGGCCGAAGAAGCGCAGGTTCTCGGTCGCGCTGAGGTCGGGGTAGAGCGCCACGTCCTGCGGCACGAGCCCGATCGCGCGCTTGACCTCGCCGGCGTCGACCGACATCGGGCGCCCGGCGACCTCGATCCGGCCGGCGTCCGCGGCCAGGACCCCGGCGATGAGCGAGATCGCGGTCGTCTTGCCCGCGCCGTTGGGGCCGAGCAGGCCGTAGGTCTCGCCGGGCGCGATCTCGAACGACACGCCGTCGACCGCGACCCGGTCGCCGAAGCGGCGCACGAGACCGTCACAGCGCAGGACCGGCTCCATCGCGCGGCGGAGGATGCCAGAGCGGCGCTCAGCCCGTTGAGCGGGCGAGCGCCGCCGAGGCACCCCGGGTCGGATCAGAAGACGATCCGGCGGCTGACGCGGAAGCGGCCGTGGACCGTCCCGGCCGCGGTCGTCGCCGAGCCCTTGAACCGGAAGCGCATCGTGTACGTGCCGGTGCGGCGGAGCGTGAAGCGCTTCGTGAACCGGCCCTTCGCCTTGATCTTCACCGAGCCGAGGGAGCGGTACTTGCCCCGCTTGCCGCGCCTGACGGCGATCGACACGCGGCCGCGCGCGGTCTTCTCACGGAGCTGGACGCGGATCCGGTAGCTGGGCCCGCGGCTGTCGAGCGTGCGCACCGACTCGATGTCGAACGGCGCGACCGCGTTGATCGTCACCGGCGGCGTCCACGGCGTGAAGAACTGCCCGGTGGATGTCGCGATGCCCTTCGCGCGCGCGACGACGACGTACCGGCCCGGGGTCCTCAGGCGCAGCGGGACCTGGCCGGTGGTCGGGTCGACGAACGCCTCGTTCGAGGGGCCGGCGATCCCGCCGTCGGGCCCGATGACGCCGTTGAGCGCGTAGCGGACCTCGGCGCCACCCTGGCCCGGGTTCCCGGCGAAGCCGAGGACGATGGGCTGGGTGACGAGCGAGTTCGGCCGGCGGATCCCCACGCGCGGCCGCGGCGGGCCGGCGAGCGCGACGCTGCCGTTGATCGTGAACTGGTAGACGAGCGGTTGGCCGACCGGCGTCTTGCAGTCGTAGTCCTTCTCGCCATAGCGCTGGATCGTGACCGTGTACGGCCCGTTGCCGCGGTAGTCGAGCCGGCGGTTGGTCTGGATGCCGTAGCACCCGATCGGAGTCGAGACCGCGACGTTGTCCGGGCCGGCGAACGACGCCGAGTACCGGACCTTCTCGTTCGGGTCGAACCCGATGCCGACCGTCGGGCTCATGTGCCTGAGGGCCATGCCGGGCGCGAGCGGCACCGGGTTGCCGGCGTCGTCGGTGATCGAGACCTGGAGCGCGCTCGCGGTCGCGGGCGCCAGGACCAGGGCCGTCAAGGCGGCGATGAGGGTTGCGGCGACGCGGGTTCGCCGTGATTGCAGCATGTGGAGGTGCCTCCCTGCCTCGCTTGTGGTTGGCTGTGGCGCGTCCCCCTGCGGACGCGCGAGCCCGTACTCAACCACGTTTTCCGGTGTGACGGAGCGCGCCCGGGTCGGCCGGCGCGGCAAAACCCCCGCTTGATCCGGGGTTGATCAGGATCGCTCGCTCCGCTGATGTGAACCCTGGATCGCGAGGGCCCGCCGGCGCGAGGTCAGCCTGCGCGGTCGTGCAGCCCGGCCAGCGCGCCGGCCGCCCGCTGCTCGAGGAGCGCCGCGCCCTGCTCGGCGGCGAGCGCGCGGGCGCGCTCCAGGCGCGTCGCGGCGTCGTCGCGGCTGCCGCCCGCCGCCAGCCCGGTGAGCGCGGCGACGCGCTCGAGGTCGGCGGCGGCGAAGCGCTCGGTCCCGTCCGCGGCGATCGCCTGGCCGTCCGCGACGAGGGCCGCCGCGTCCAGCGTCCGGCCGGCGTCGAGCAGCGCCTCGGCGGCGAGCGCGTGGAACGCGACGCTCGTCGTCGGCGACCCGATCGCGGCGAGCGCGCCGAGGCCGTCCCGGACGGCGGCGAGACCGGGTTCGAGGTCGCCGCGGCGGACGAGCACCCAGCCGTGCTCGGCCAGGCCCCACGCGAGCCAGAGCGGGAGGTCGTGGCGGCGCGACAGCTCGAGCAGCCGCGCGGCGATCCCGGCGGTGCGGTCGACGTCCCCGCGCATCATCGCCGCGAGCCCCAGGCCGCCGAGCAGGAACGCGACCGACAGCGGGTGGCCGACGTCGTCGGCGAGCGCCAGCGCGCGCGCCTCGGACGCCCGCGCGCCGTCGAGGTCGCTGGTCCACAGGCGCGCGAGCGTGCCGATGGAGCCGCAGATGAGGGCCGGCTCCTGCCCGAACGCCTCGACGTGCGCGCGGCCGCGCTCGGGTGTCCAGCGCTCGAGCGCCGCGTCGATGTGCACGCGCGCCGCGGCGGGGTCGCCGAGCAGGAAGCGGGCGCTGCCGCGCAGCGTCTCGGCCTCGAGCAGCACGTCGTCGTCGCCGGCGGCGGTCCCGAGCGCGTGGAGGCGCCCGGCGTGCTCGAGCGCCCGCGCCGGCTCGGCGACCGCGAGGTGGAAGGCAGCCAGCCCGTACAGGGCGCCGGCGACGCCCGCCGGGTCCTCGGCCTGGAGGCTGAGCTTCTCGGCGCGCGCGAACGCCGCGCGCACCTCCGGGCCGCCGTAGCCGCGCGCGCCCATGAGCGCGGTGCCGAGGCCGAGCTGGAGGGCGAGCTCGGTGTCCACGCGCGCGGCCGCGGGCACGGCGTCGAGCAGCCGCAGTCCCGCGCGGTGGTGCTCGATCGCCTCGAGGTACGCCGAGGTCCGCAGTGCGCTCGCGCCGGCGCGCTGCCAGTGGGGGATCGCAAGGCCGGGCCGGCCGGCGGCCTCGTGGTGGCGGGCGAGCAGCTCGGGCTCGAGGTCGCGCAGGTGCGGGAAGTCGGCCTCGAGGACCGCGGCGATCCGCGCGTGGTGCTCGCGCCGCGCCGCCCGGACGAGCGAGCCGTACGCGGCGTCGCGGACGAGCGCGTGGCGGAACGCGTAGCGCGCGCCGGGCCCGCGGCCGCGCCGCAGCAGGAGGTCGGCGGCGACGAGGCGGTCGAGTGCCGCGGCGACCGCGGCGGCGCTCTGCCCTGATACGGCGACGAGCAGCTCCTCGGAGAACTCGCGGCCGATCACCGCGGCGAGCTGGGCGAGGGCGCGCGCGTCGCCGAGCCGGTCGAGCCGCGCGACGAGCGACGCCTCGAGCGTCGCCGGGATCGCCGCCACGTCGGCGCCAGGGTCGAGCACGAGGGTGCCGCCGGCCGCCCGGGCGGCGCCGGACTCGAGCAGCGAGCGCGTGAGCTCCTCGACGAACAGCGGGACGCCGTCGGTGCGGTCGGCGATGTGGTCGCGCAGGTCGGGGGCGACGGCGCCGGCGCCGCCGATCGCGGCCACGAGCGCGGCGACGTCGTCCGCGCCCAGCCGGCCGAGCGCGAGCTGGCTGACGTGCGGGCGCACCGGCCACGGCGGCGTGAACTCGGGGCGGTACGTCGCGCAGACGAGCAGGCGGGCGTCGCGCGCCTGCTCGGCGACGACGCCGAGCAGCTCGAGCGTCGACGGGTCCGCCCAGTGCACGTCTTCGACGACCACGAGCAGCGGCCCGCGGGCGGCGGCGTCGAACAGCGCTGCCGCGATCGCCGCGACCATGCGCGGCCGCTCGGCGGGCGGGCCGGTGAGGATCGGCAGCGCGGGCCAGGTCGCGCGCAGCGCGGCGAGCACCGGGTGCAGCGGGCTCGCGACGTGCTGGGGCGACGAGCGCGCGACGACGCGCTCGGCGCCGTCGCCGGCGGCCGTCTGCAGCAGCTCGTCGACCAGGCGCGACTTGCCGATGCCCGGCTCGCCGCACAGCAGGACGACCTGTCCCTCGCCGGCGGCGGCGCGCGCCCAGCGCTCGCGCAGCAGGCCGAGCTCGGGCGCCCGCGCGACGAGCGCGGGGCGGTCGGCCGGCGGCTCGACGGCCGGGCCGCCGACGAGGAGCGCGCCGCCCGCGGGCTCGAACGCGTAGCGGTCGCGGACGTGGCGGGCGACGTCGCGCCCGACCGCCAGCCGCCCGGCGGGCGCCTCGGCGACGAGCGCGCTCGCCCGCTGCGCCGCCGTCCCGACCGCGACCGCCTGGGCGCCGCGCCGGCTGATGACGACCGAGCCGCTGTCGACCGCGGCGCGCAGCTCGGGGACGCCCGCCTCGTCGAGCAGCGCGAGGCCGGCGCGCACCGCGCGGATCGGGTCGTCGTCGCGGGCGAGCGGGTAGCCGAACCACGCGACCGCGCCGTCGGGGTCGAGCGTGGCGACGTGGGCGTCCTCGCGCGCGCAGACCGCGAGCAGCGCCTCGTGGACGGCGAGCACCGCGTCGTGGACCGTCTCCGGGTCGGCGCCCTCGTCGATCGCGACCCGGGCGACGAGGACGCTGAGCGGCCGCCGTTCGGGCGGGGCGGCGGCCGTGGCCGGGGGAGAGCGCGCCGGATCGGCGGTCGTCCGCTCGGCGGGCGGGGGGCTCGGCCGCTCGGCCGGTGCGGGCCGCAGCGCCGGGTCGTCGCGCAGCACCATGAGCTCGAGCTCGCGCAGGCCGGGCGACGGCGCGATCCCCAGCTCGGCGTCGAGCGCGTCGCGGAACGCCCGGTAGACGGCGAGCGCGTCGGCCGGCCGGCCGGAGCGGTACAGCGCGCGCATGAGCAGCTCGCGCGGGCGCTCGCGCAGCGGGTGGCGGGCGGCGAGCGCCTCGAGCTCGGCGATCGCCTCGCGGTGCCGGCCGGCGGCGACCTGCGCCTCGAGGCGGTCCTCGACGCAGGCCAGGCGCAGCTCCTCCAGCCGCGCACCCTCGGTCCGGGCGAACGGCTCGGCGAACTCGCCGAGCGCCGGCCCGCGCCACACCTTCAGCGCGTCCTGCAGCAGCGCCGCCGCCCGCTCGGCGTCGCCCTCGTCGAGCGCGACGCGCGCGGCGAGCCGCAGCGACTCGAACCGGGCGAGGTCGACCGCCGCCGGCGGCACGTCGAGCGCGTAGCCGGGCGGCCGCGTGACGATGACCTCCGGCCCGAGCGCCTTGCGCAGCGCCGCGACGTGGATCTGGACCATCTTCGTCGCGGTCGAGGGCGGATCGGCCCACAGGTCCTCGACCAGCCGTCCGGTGGCGACGGTGCGCCCGGGCTCGAGCGCCAGCCGGGCGAGCAGGGCGCGGGCGCGACCGCCCGGCAGCGGGAGCTCCTCCGTTCCGTTGCGCGCCTCGAAGGGCCCCAGAACGCCGAACTGCATGGTCAGCGGCCAACGCTATGCCGCGCGCCGATCCCGGCGCTCGCGGTTGGCGCGCTGCCGCTACCGCGCGGTCAGAGCTCGCCGGTCAGGTACCGCTGCAGCGTCGGCGCGATCGCCGCCACGAGCGTGTCGGCGTCGACGCTCGCCAGCGGCTCGACCCTGACGACGTAGCGGGCCATGATGAGCCCGACGATCTGGCTCCCGGCGAGCGCGGCGCGCAGGTCCGGCCGTGGCGCGTCGATCGACGCGGCGATCCGGCCGAGCAGCTCGCGCTCGACGAAGCCGCGCAGCATGCCGGCCGCCTGCTCGTTGCCGGCCGCCGAGCGCACGAGCGCGATGAACCGGCCGCCGGCCTCGGGCTGCTCCCACACGCCGAGCAGCGTGCGCAGCAGCCGCTCGCCGATCCCGTCGGGGCCCTCGGCGACGACCGCGGCGACGACGTCCGCCGGGTTGACCGGCAGCTCCATCGCCGCCGCGAACAGCCCGTCCTTGCCGCCGAAGTGGTAGCTGACGAGCGCGACGTCGACGTCGGCCTCGGCCGCCACGTCGCGCAGCGTCGTCCCCACGTAGCCGCGCTCGGCGAACAGCCGCGTCGCCGCCTCCAGCAGCGCCGCGCGCGTGTCGGGGACGTCGGCGCGCGGCCCGCGGGGCCGGGCGGGGCGGGTCGGGCTCATCGCGCCGATCCTACGAGGCGTGGTAGTCCATGCGGCATGGGCGCGGTCATCGAGGTGCGCGGGCTGGTCAAGCGGTTCGGGCGCTTCCGGGCGCTCGACGGCCTGGACCTCGAGGTCGAGCCGGGGGAGGTCCACGGCTTCCTCGGCCCGAACGGGTCGGGCAAGTCGACGACGATCCGCGTGCTCCTCGGGCTCATCCGCGCGACCGCCGGGGAGGTCCGGCTGCTCGGCGGCGACCCGTGGCGCGACGCGGTGGCGCTGCACCGGCGGCTCGCGTACGTGCCCGGCGAGGTGAGCCTGTGGCCGACGCTCACCGGAGGCGAGGCGATCGACGTCCTCGGCCGCCTGCGCGGCGGGCTGGACCCGCGGCGGCGCGACGAGCTGCTCGAGCGCTTCGACCTCGATCCGACGAAGAAGGCGCGCGCGTACTCGAAGGGCAACCGTCAGAAGGTCGCGCTGGTCGCCGCGCTCGCCGCCGACGTCGAGCTGCTCGTCCTCGACGAGCCGACGTCCGGCCTGGACCCGCTCATGGAGGCGACGTTCCAGCACTGCATCCGCGAGGCCCGCGCGGAGGGGCGGACCGTCCTGCTGTCGAGCCACATCCTCGCCGAGGTCGAGGCGCTGTGCGACCGGGTGAGCATCATCCGCGCGGGGCGGACGGTCGAGCGCGGGACGCTGAGCGAGCTGCGCCACCTGCGCCGGACGACGATCGACGTCGAGACCGAGCGGCCGCTCGACGGCATCGCATCGCACCCCGGCGTCCACGACGCGCGCGTGGACGGCACGACCGCCCGCTTCGACGTCGACGGCCCCGAGCTCGGCGCGGTGCTCGAGCACCTCGGCCGGTTCGGCATCCGCAGCCTGACGAGCCGGCCGCCGACACTGGAGGAGCTCTTCCTGCGCCACTACGGCCAGGAGCTCAGCGAGGCGGAGCGCGCCGCGTGAGCGCCGCGCTCGCCGGGACGGGCGCGCTCATCCGCTTCGGGCTGCGGCGCGACCGCGTCGCGATCCCGGTGTTCGTCGTGCTGCTCGCGTTGCTCGTCGCGGTCACCGCGGCCGAGAGCGAGGCGCTGTACGCGACGCAGGCCGAGCGCGACGCGTACGCCGCCTCGATGGCCGGCAACGCGGGGATGATCGCGCTCGTCGGGCCGGCGCACGCGCTCGACACCGTCGGCGGCGACACCGCGTGGCAGACCGGCGGGTTCGGCAGCGTGATCGCCGCGCTCGTGACGATGTTCCTGCTCGGCCGCCACACCCGCGCCGAGGAGCAGAACGGCCAGGCCGAGCTGCTGCTCTCCCATCCGGTCGGCCGCGCCGCGCCCGCCGTCGCCGGGCTCGTCGTCGTGGCCCTCGCCGACGTGCTCGCGGCGGCGGCGGTCGCGCTGTGCCTGATCGTCCAGGACCTCGACGCCGAGGGCGCGATCGCGCTCGGCGCCTCGATCGGCGCGGTCGGGCTCGTGTTCGCCGGCGTCGCGGCGGTCGCCGCGCAGGTGAGCCAGACGACCTCGGGCATGTACGGCCTGACCGGGGCGGCGCTCGGCGCGGCGTACCTGCTGCGCGCGATCGGCGACGTCGGCGACGGGACGCTGTCGTGGCTGTCGCCGGTGGGGTGGGGGCAGGCGATGCGCCCGTTCGCGGGCGAGCGCTGGTGGCCGCTGCTGCTCGCGCTCGCGGCCGCCGCGCTGCTCGTCGCGGTCGCGTTCGCGCTGCTGGCGCGGCGCGACGTCGGGGCGGGCGTGCTCGGCACGCGGCCCGGGCCGCCGCGCGCGGCGGCGTGGATGACGCGCCCGGTCGGCCTGACGTTCCGCCTGCAGCGCGGCACGCTCGCCGGCTGGACGCTCGGGCTGTTCCTCAGCGGGCTGTCGGTCGGGGCGATCGCGCAGGACGCCGACGCGGTGCTGGGCGACAGCGAGGCGGTCGACGACATCTTCCGCGACGTGAGCGGCACGCTCGTCGAGAACTACCTGGCGATCGCGCTCCTGTTCCTCGCCCAGATCGGCGCGGCGTACGCGGTCCAGGTCCTGCTGCGGCTGCGGTCCGAGGAGCGCGACGGCCGCGCCGAGCCGCTGCTCGCCACCGCGCTGTCGCGGTGGCGCTGGGCGGGCGCCGCGACGCTCGTCGCGTTCGGCGGCGTCGTGCTCGTCGTCGGCGTCTCCGGCCTGGGGGCGGGGATCGCGGACGCGATCGTCACCGACGACCCCGGGCGGGTGCCCGAGTTGCTCGCCGCCTCGCTCGTCGCGATCCCCGCCGTGTGGGTCGTGGCCGGGTTCACGGTCCTGCTCTACGGCGCCGCGCCGCGGTTCGCGATGGTCGCGTGGGGCGCTGTCGCGAGCGGCTACCTGCTCGGGATCCTCGGCCCGCTGCTGTCGCTGCCGCAGTGGGTGCTCGACATCTCGCCGTACGAGCACCTGCCGAAGCTGCCCGCCGACGACTTCCGGCTCGAGCCGCTGGTGTGGCTGACGGTCGTCGCGGCGGCGCTGACCGCGGCGGGGTTCGTCGCGCTGCGCCGGCGGGACGTGGGGTCGGTCTAGCGCGTGGGGCGGGTGGTCGGCGGCGTTAGTCGCGGTGTGGCGGGCTGCGGCGGGTGGTTCGTGGCGGCCGGCCTGCGGCGGGTGGTCCGCGCCCGGGTCCGGTGGTGCCGGGCCGGCTCGCTCCGCGCGGGTTTCGGTGGCGGCGGGCTTGGGGGGTGGTCTGAACGGCCGCTGGTCAGGAGGTGGGGAGAGCGGGTCCGTTCCTCGCTCACCGTCGCCCGTGCGCCGGTTGCGTCCTGGGGCGATCTTTGGCGTCCGTGGTGCGCCTGGCGACCCATCGGTGCCGGGGATCCCGGCGGCGCGCTCGACGGTCGGCCCCGTCTCGCTCGCGCCGAGCGGGCCGGACGAAACGGTCGCCAGGGGGCGCGTTTGGTCCGGCTCGCCGGGCCGCGCCCGCGCACGACGCGCGAGCTGGACGAAATGGTCGATCGGGTGCGCGTTTGGTCCGGCTCGCCAGGCCGCGCCCGCGCACGACGCGCGAGCTGGACGAAACGGTCGATCGGGTGCGCGTTTCGTCCGGCCCGCGCGCCGCGAAGCGCGCGGCCGCCCCGGCCGACCCCGAGCGGAGCCGGCCGACCCGAGCGGAGCGCGGCACGCGCCGGCACCGCGCGGGTGTGTCGACTCATCCCGGTCATCCCGGAACAAGTCGACACACCCGACCCGGGCCCGGCTGGGTGTGTCGACTCATGACGGCTATGTCGGGACGAGTCGACACACCCGACCGCAGGTGGCGCGCCGCCGCTCGCCCACGGGCGCCCCGGGCGGGCCCGAAGCGGCCCGGGCGCCCGGGCGGGCCCGAAGCGGCCCGGGCGTCCCGGGCCGGCCCGAAGCGGCGCGGGCGCCCCGGGCGGGCCCGAAGCGGCCCCAGGTGTCCCGGGCCGGCCGAACCGGCGCGCCACCGCCCGGCCGCCCACACGGCCGGCACGGAGCGCACCGCGAATCCGCTCCCACGACCCCCTGACCAGCGGCCGTTCAGACCACGCCACACACCACCGCCCCCAACCCGCGCGGAGCGCGCCGGGCCGGCACCACCGACAACGAGCCCGGACCACCCGCCGCAGCCCGGCGCCAGGCCGGCGACGGTCAGCCCCGGCGCACCGTCATCCCCGCCGCACCATCACACGCACCCCGTCGCTCGCCGGCCACGCCACGACGATCACGCCCGCGTCGTGCGCGACCGCGAGCCCGCGCCCGTCGCGCGGCTGGTCCGACCCGGGCGCGAGCACCTCGGCGGGCCGGAACGCCGTCTCGCCCGGCGCGCGCCAGGCGACGCGGACGTCGTAGCGCACGGGGCCGGGCGCGTCGCGGGACTGCTGCCAGAGGACGAAAGCGCCCGCCCCGGGCGCGAGGACCGGCCTGCCGGTGCCGACCATCGCCGCCGGCCCGCCGCTGAGCGGCGCGGGCGACAGCCAGGCGCCGGCCGGGGTGCCGGCGGCGCCGTACACCGTGAACTGCCCGGCGCGCCAGACCGCGAGCGCCTCGCCGCGCCCGTCGAGCGTGACGCGCGCGGCGGCGTGCGCGGGCTCCGGCGTCGCGATCCGGCGCGTCGTGCTCATCGTCGCGCCGACGCGGCGGGTCAGCAGCGTCCCCGCGCGCGACTGCCACGACACGAGCGCCCGCCGGCCGAGGCCGGACGCGAGGACGGGCCCGCCGCGGGCGCTCCGCGAGACGGTCCGCACGTTCGACGGGCGCGTCGCGCCGGCGCCGAGCGACCCCACCTGGATGCCGCGCGTGCGGCGGTCCGCCGTCGCCCACGCGAGCAGCGCGCGGTCGCCGGTGGTCCGCACGACCGCCGGGCCGACCCCGTCGCGCCCGAGCGACCGCGGCGTCCGCCAGGCGCGGCCGGCGTCCTTCGTGGCGACGCGCAGCTCGGCCCGGCCGCGCGGCGGGCGGTCGCGCCAGACGAGGACCGTGCGCGTGCCGAGCGCGGCGAGCCGGGGCGTCGCCGCGTGCGCGCTGCCGACGGTCGCGACGACCCGCGGCGAGCCGAACCGCGCGAACCGCGCCGCGGTGGCCGCCGAGATCCGCTGCCTCCCGCCGGGCAGCGTCTCCGCCCAGGCGACGACGGTCTCCGGTCCCTCGGCGACCTGCACGTCGCGCACGAACGTCGCGTCCGTGCGGATCCGCGTCACGCCCCACACGCCGCCGTCGGCGCGGCGGCGGGCGACGACGACCGTGCCGTCGCCGGTCGCCCACGCGACCGCGACGTGCCCGGAGCGGACCGACGCGACGGTCTGGAACGTGTCGTCGGACGCGAGGAGCAGCGGGTCCTCGAAGCCGAGCGGCGCGGCCGCGGCGGGGGTGGGCGCCGCCGCGACGAGCGCGGCGGCGAGCAGCGAGAGCAACGTGAGGTGAAGACGCATCTCCGCGGGAACGACGCGCGCCCGGCGGAGGTTGCGCGCCGTCACGCCGACCGCTCGAAGAACGCGCGCGGGTTGTCGCGGAGCATGCGGTCGACGTCGGCCTGCGCGACCCCGCGCTCGAGCAGCGCCGGCACGACGTCCTGGATGACGTGCAGGTGGTGCCAGTTCGGCGCGACCTGCTCGCGCACGCCCGGCGCGAACCAGTCGCTGAAGCACATCGCGTCCTGCGAGAGCACCATCCGGCCGGCGTGGCCGCGCTCGCACATCGCGACGACGGTGTTCACGCGGTCCTCGAACGGCAGCAGGATGTCCAGCCCGAAGCGGTCCATGCCGAGCAGCGCGCCGGACGCGGCCATCTCCTCGAGGTAGGCGAGGTCGGTCGTGTCCCCGCAGTGGGCGAGCATCACGTGCGCCGGGTCGACGTCCTCCTCGGCCAGCACCCGCAGCGCGTCGCGACCGCGCTCGGTCGGCGCGTGCGTGTGGATGCAGATCGGCCGCCCGGTCTCGCGGTGCACGCGGCACACCGACCGCACGACGCGCTCGACGTGCTCGGTCAGGCCCGCCTCGTCGATCGCGCACTTGAGGATCGCGGCCTTCACGTCCGACCCCTCGATCCCGTCGCGGATGTCGGCGAGCATGAGCGCGTCGAGCGGCTCGGGCCCGTCGAGCAGCGTCCCGGGACCGGAGAAGTGCCACGGCCGCGGCAGCACGTCGTACGTGTACAGGCCGGTCGCGAGCACGACGTTCAGCCCGGACCCCTCGCACGCCCGCGTGATGAGGTCGAGCGACCGGCCGAGCCCGATCGGGCTGAGCTCGACGAGCGTGTCGATGCCCGCCTCCTTGACCGCGCGCAGCCGCTCGCGCGCCCGGGGGACCTCCACCTCCGGGTCCCAGCCGTTGAACCCGGGGTGCACGATCTGGATCTCGGCCGTGAGGTTGAACACGTGCTCGTGCATGAGCACCGTCCCGAGCTGCCCGGTGTCGACCGGGCCGTCCAGCGTCTGGATGGTCGGCATGGCGGGACCCTACGCGCCCGGCGCCGGTCCTCGATACGGTCCGATCTGGATACGGTCGTTGTCGGATCGGGGAGGGACGATCACGATGGGTGCAGGGGGACTGACCCGCCGCGAGGCGCTGCAGCGTGCCGCGGCAGGCGGAGCGGCGGCAGCGGCGCTGACGCCGGCCGGGGCGCTGGCCAGGGCACGGCGCGCGACGAGCCGCGGTCGCGCCGTCGCGGTGCTCGGCGGCGGGATGGCGGGGCTGTGCGCCGCGCACGAGCTCGCCGAGCGCGGCTTCGAGGTCACGGTCTACGAACGCAAGGCGCTCGGCGGCAAGGCGCGGAGCATCCCGGTGCCCGGGACCGCCGCCGGCGGCCGCGACCCGCTGCCGGGCGAGCACGGCTTCCGGTTCTTCCCCGGCTTCTACCACCACGTCCCGGACACGATGCGGCGCATCCCGGTCCGGGGCAACGCGAACGGCGTGTGGGACAACCTCGTCGACGTCACCGGCGGCCGGTCGGTGCGCGCGAACGGCCGCGCCGACGCGCAGCTCTTCGGCGTCCTGCCCGACCCCGGCGAGATCGCGCGGCCCGGCCGGCTGCAGCGGCTCATCGTCGAGGAGGTCCTCAAGATGCAGGGCGTCCCGCCGCACGAGCTCGAGCTGTTCGCCAACCGCCTGCTCGTCTTCCTCACGAGCTGCGACGAGCGCCGGTACGGCGAGTGGGAGCACACCTCGTGGTGGGACTTCGTCCGCGCCGAAGGCAGGTCGGAGGAGTACGAGAAGGTCGTCGCCCAGAGCCTGACGCGCACGGTCGTCGCCGCGAAGGAGACGGTCGCCAGCACCCGGACGATCGGCAACATGGGCGAGGCGTTCGTCATGAACGCGATGCAGCGCGGCAACGACGGCGCGCTCGACCGCGTCCTGAACGCGCCGACGAACGAGGCCTGGATCGACCCGTGGGTCGCGCTGCTCGAGAAGCTCGGCGTCCGCTTCCGGGTCGGCCAGACCGTCGAGGCGCTCGACGTCCGGCGCGGGCGGATCGAGTCCGCCCGGGTCCGCGGCCGCGACGGGCGGCGGCGGCGCGTCGAGGCCGACTGGTTCGTCTGCGCGATGCCGGCCGAGCGAGCCCGGCGCCTGCTGTCGCCCGCGATCCTCGACCTCGCGCCCGAGCTCGAGGGCATGAAGGAGCTGCAGGTCGACTGGATGAACGGGATCCAGTTCTACCTGCGCCGCCCGGTCGACATCACGAACGGCCACATCACGTTCGTCGACGCGCCGTGGGCGCTGACCGGGCTCACCCAGGGGCAGTTCTGGCCCGGCCGCGACTTCCGCCGCGACTACGGCGACGGCACCGTCGCCGACTGCCTGTCGGTCGACATCTCCGACTGGGACACGCCCGGCGTCGTCTACGGCAAGCCGGCGAAACGGTGCACCGCCGAGGAGGTCAAGACCGAGGTGTGGACGCAGATCAAGCTCCACCTCGAGGACACCGGCGAGAGCTACCTGCCCGACGACATCCTGCACTCGTGGTTCCTCGACCCGGCGATCCGCTGGGACCCGGCGCGCGGGCGCAACCGCAACGACGAGCCGCTGCTCGTCAACACGGTCGGCTCGTGGGACAAGCGCCCGGAGGCCGGCACCGCGATCCCGAACCTGCTGATGGCCGGCGACCACGTGAAGACCGACGTCGACCTCGCGACGATGGAGGGCGCGAACGAGTCGGCCCGCGAGGCGGTCAACGTGCTGCTCGAGCGGTCGGGCTCGAAGGCCGCCCCCGCGCAGAAGTACCGCCTGTACGATCCGCCCGAGTTCGAGGCGGCCAAGGCGGTCGACCGCGAGCTCTACCGAGCCGGCCGGAAGAACCTCCTGGACCACCATCCGTGACCGAGCACGCCGACGCGGTCGTCGTGGGAGCCCGCTGCGCAGGGTCTGCGGCGGCGATCGCGCTGGCTCGCGCCGGGCGGCGGGTGATCGCGCTCGACCGCGCCCGCTTCCCTGCCGACACGCTCTCGACGCACCTGCTGTTCCCGGCCGGGGTGGCCGAGCTCGCCCGCCTCGGCGCGTACGAGCGCGTGGAGGCGGCCGGGGCGCCGCCGCTGCACGAGGCGATGGTCGCCGGTCGCGGCTACGCGCCGCGGGCGTCGTTCAGCGCGTACGAGGGCATCGCGCACGGCTGGTGCGTGCGGCGCACGGGGATGGACGCGGCGCTCGTCGCCACCGCGCGCGAGGCGGGCGCCGACGTGCGCGAGGGGGCGCGCGTGACGTCGCTCGTCTGGGCGCGCGGGCGCGTGGCCGGCGTTGTCTACGAGGACCGCGACGGCGGCACGCACGAGATCCGGGCGCCGCTCGTCGTCGGCGCGGACGGGCGCCGCTCGCTCGTCGCGCGGGCGGCCGGCGCGCGCGAGCCGTACCGCTCGAGCCGCAACGGCCGCGCCTGCTGGTACGCCTACCTGGAGGACCGCCGGCCGGGCTGGCGCCACGTCGCCGTCCAGTGGCGCGAGGGCCGCGAGCTGGGTGTCGCGTTCCCGTGCGACGACGGGCTCGTGATGGTGCTCCTCATGCCGCCGGTCGAGCGCGCCGCCGGCCTCGGCGCCCGCGTGCAGGACGAGTACGAGCGCACGATCGCCGCGATCCCCGGGCTGGCCGAGCGCGTCGCCGGCGCGCGGCCGGTCACGAAGGTCCGCGCCGCGACCGACACCACCTCGTACTTCCGCCGCTCGTCCGGGGCGGGCTGGGCGCTGGCGGGCGACGCAGGGCACTTCAAGGATCCCGTCACCGCGCAGGGCATCCGCGACGCGCTGCGCTACGGGCGGCTCCTGGGGGAGGCGGCCGCGCCGGTGCTCGACGACGAGCGCGCGCTCGACGGGGCGCTGCGCGCCTGGGAGCGGCGCCGCGAGCGCGAGTGCCTGGAGACCTACCAGTGGACGAACCGCCTCGGCCGCGCCGAGGCGATGACGCCGCTCGAGGTCGAGATGTACCGGTCGATGGCGGGCGACCCGGACCTCACGCGGTCGCTGCTCGACGTGTTCACGCGCCTGCGCACGCCGTCGCAGGTCGCCGGCCCCCGGCGCGGGCTGGCGCTGACCGCCCGCGCGCTCGCGCGCCGCGGCGCCGACCGCGGCGCGATCCTGCGGCGCGCGGGCGGCGAGCTGCGCGCGGCGGCCGCCGAGTGGCTCGAGCGGGAGCGGGCGCTGCGCAGCCCACTCCCGCCCCTGCCCGGCCCGCCGGAGCGGGCCGCCGCGCCGCGCCGCGACGCGGAGGTCGTCACCGCCGGTAGCGGCTGATCACGCGCTCGCAGCCCTTCGTGCGGGGCTTGACGCGGCCGTAGAAGACCGTGTCGGCGCCCGGGCCGCAGTCGACGACCGCGCGGCGCCTGGTGAACGCGTGGACCACGTCGTCGCCGGCCCCCGCCGCGACCGTGTTGCGGCCGCCGCCGCGCAGGCGGATCTCGTCCCTGCCGCCGCGGCCGAGGATCGTGTTGTCGCCCTCGCCGCCCTGCAGGTAGTCGTCGCCCTCGCCGCCGTCGATCGTGTTGCGCCCGCGGCCGCCGTAGATCGTGTCGTCGCCGCCCTCGCCGTAGAGGCGGTCGTGCGCGCGGCGCCCGCCGTCGCCGTGGTGGCGGTCGCCCCAGATGACGTCGTCGCCGTCGCCGGCGAGGATGCGGTCCGAGCCGCGGCCGCCGAGCAGCGTGTCGTTGCGCGGCGTGCCGGTGCGCGAGGCGCCGTGGTCGCCGAGCATGTAGGTGCGGCCGGTCGTGGTGTCCTCGACCGGCTCGGCCTCGATCACCCGCTCGCAGTTCCGGATCGCGCCGCTGCGCAGGGCCTGGGCGTTGGAGATCCCGCCCTTGCGGTCGTACGGGTTGATGACGATGACGTCGTCGCCGTCTCCGCAGTCGACGCTGCGCACCGCGGTGCCGTTGTTCACGTAGACGATGTCGTCCCCGGGGCCCGCGTCGATCCGGTCGGGGCCCGAGTCGGCGTACACGACGTCGTTGCCGGCGCCGGCGTCGACGACGTCGGCGCCGCCGCCCGCGTGGACGAGGTCGTCGCCGTCGCCGCCCCGGATGACGTCGGGGGCCGCGCCGCCGTCGAGCAGGTCGTTGCCCGGGCCGCCGTCGAGCGTGTCGTGGCCGAAGCCGCCGAGGAGGTGGTCGTCGCCGGCGCCGCCGTACAGGCGGTCGTCGCCCGAGCCGCCGTCGAGCAGGTCGTTGCCGCCGTAGCCGAACAGCACGTCGTGGCCGGTGCCGCCGATCAGGCGGTCCGGGCCGCCGCGGCCGAGCAGCCGGTCGCGACCCTCCATGCCCTGCAGCTCGCCGCCGGCGTCCGACGCGACCCGCTTGCGGTCCGGGCCGGGAAGGCCGATCCACGGGTCGGCGGAGCGCGCCGGGGGCGGGGAGAGCACCGGCGCGGTGGGGAGGCCCTCGACCGACGGGGTGGCCGAGGCCGGCGGCAGGCCGGGGATGAGCGGGACGCCGGGGACGATCGGGAGCGCCGGGCCCTCGGCGGGGCGCGGCACCGACGGCACGTGCGGGAGGAGCTGGCCGACGACCGGGAGCTGGGCGGGCGCGGCGCCGGCCGAGAGGCCGAGCGCGGTCGCCGCCGCGGCGACCGCGGCGAGGGGGCGGGTGGGGAGGCGCATCCCCCCACCGATCGGATGGGCGGCGATGCACCTTTGGACTGTCCGTCAGCCGGCTGACCCCTCGACGCGCGCCTTGAGCTCGTCGGCCCGCGCGTTGACGAGCATCCCGCGGACCGCGCTCTCGACCGGGCCGCGCAGCAGCATGCCGAGCACCCTGCCGGGGTCGCTGTCGAGCGAGTACGTCGCGCGGGTCCGCCCGTCGCCGAGGTCCTCGAGCTCCCACGCCCCCTCGACCGACTTCATGTCGCCCTTCTCCTGCACCCAGGACAGCCGGGTCGGCGGGTCGTAGCTGAAGCGGACCCTCGTCTTGACCGTGCGGACCTTGATGTCGCTCTCGACCTCGCACAGGGTGGGCCTGCCGTCGGCGTCGCGCTCGAGCGCGGTCAGCGCGTTCATCCCGCCCTGCCACTCCGGCGCGGTCTCGACGTCCTCGACCACCGCCCACACCTCGTCGATCGGCGCGTCGATCTCCGCGCTGGAGCTGCCGGTCATGTGCGCCATCTCGTGCCCTCCTCGATCGTGGGACGCGCCGACCCTACCTGGGTAGGCAAGATCCGTACCCGTGCCCGCCTACGACGTCCTCGTCCTCGGCGCCGGCCTGGCCGGCCAGCGCGCCGCGCTCGCCGCCGCGGAAACGGGCGCCTCGGTCGCCGTGCTCAGCAAGGTCCACCCGGTCCGCTCGCACTCGGTCGCCGCGGCGGGCGGCATCAACGCCGCCGTCGACGACGACGACTCGTGGGAGCAGCACGCGGCCGACACCGTGAAGGGCTCGGACTACCTCGGCGACCAGGACGCGATCGAGGTGCTGTGCCGCGAGGCGCCCGACGAGATCCGCCGGCTCGAGCGCCAGGGCGTCGCGTTCCACCGCAACGCGTACGGCCGGCTCGACACGCGCCCGTTCGGCGCCGCCTCGCACGACCGCACCTGCTACGTCGCCGACATCACCGGCCAGGCGATCCTCCACGTGCTCTACGAGCAGATGCTCAGGCACGAGGACGACATCGACCGCTACGAGGAGTGGTTCGTCACCACGCTGCTGCAGGGCGACGACGGCGCGTGCACCGGCTGCGTCGCCCGCGACCTGCGCACCGGGCGCCTGGAGGCGTTCACGGCGAAGTCGACGATCCTCGCGACCGGCGGCGCCGGCCAGTGCTTCCGGCCGACGACGAACGCGGTCATCTGCACCGGCGACGGGATCGCGCTCGCCTACCGCGCGGGCGCCGAGCTCATGGACATGGAGATGGTCCAGTACCACCCGACGACGCTCGCGGTCGTCGGGATCCTCATCACCGAGGGCGCGCGCGGCGAGGGCGCGCACCTGTACAACCGGCTCGGCGAGCGGTTCATGGAGAAGTACGCGCCGAACAAGCTCGAGCTCGCCTCGCGCGACGTCGTCTCGCGCGCCGAGCAGACCGAGATCAACGAGGGCCGCGGCTTCGAGGGCGGGACCGTCGCGCTCGACATCACGAAGGTGCCGCGCAAGCGGACGCTCGAGGCGCTGCGCGAGATCGTCAACATCGGGCGCGACTTCGCCGGCGTCGACATCACCCGCGAGCCGATCCTCGTCCGGCCGGGGATGCACTACATCATGGGCGGCGTACGGGTCGACGTCGACGGCGCCTCGACCGTGCCGGGGCTGTACGCGGCGGGCGAGACCGCGTGCGTGTCGTGCCACGGCGCCAACCGCCTCGGCGGCAACTCGCTGCTCGACACGCTCATCTTCGGCCGCCGCGCCGGCGTGCACGCCGCCGCGCGCGCCGGCGAGGTCGAGATGCCCGCGGCGTCCGAGGCGGCGGTCGCCGACCAGCGGCGGCGGATCGAGGCGATCGGCGCGCGCGAGCACGACGGGCCGAAGGTGTTCGAGCTCAAGGAGCGCCTCGGCCGCACGATGCACGAGCACGTCGGCGTCTTCCGCGAGGCCGAGGGGCTCGCGCGCGCCCGGGCGGACGTCCGCGACATCGCCGAGCAGGCGGCCGGCGCGTGGATCGACGACCGCGGCGAGCGCTTCAACCAGGACATCCCCGCGGCGATCGAGCTCGAGCACATGGTCGACGTGGCCGCGTGCATCGCGGCGGCCGCGGCCGAGCGGACCGAGTCGCGCGGCTCGCACCACCGCACCGACCACCCGGAGCGCGACGATGCCGGCTGGATGCACCACATCACCGTCACGGCGGGGGAGGACGGGACGCCGCGGCTCGGGACCGCGCCGGTGACCGTCACCCGCTGGGAGCCGCAGGAGCGCACGTACTGATGCCCGCCTACACGCTCAAGGTCCGCCGCCAGGACGACGAGGATGCCCGGCCGTACTGGGAGGAGTCGACGGTCGAGCTCGACGCGCACCGCTCGGTGCTCGACGCGCTCATCGAGCTGCGCCGGCGCGACGGGACGCTCGCGGTCCGCTACTCGTGCCGCGCGGCGATCTGCGGCTCGTGCGGGGTGCGCGTCAACGGCCTGCCCGACCTGGCGTGCCACAAGCAGCTCGGCGCCGCGCAGGCCGAGGCCGGCGACGGCCGGCCGATCGTCGTCGAGCCGATGGGCAACATGCCGGTGCTGCGCGACCTCATCGTCGACATGGACGCGGTGCACTGGGCGAAGGTCAGGCGGGTGCGGCCGTGGCTCGAGCCCGTGCAGCCCGAGCCCGAGCGCGAGTACGTCGTCGACCACGAGACGGTGGTCGACATCACGCAGACGCAGGCGTGCATCCAGTGCGGGGCGTGCGTGTCGAACTGCCTGTCGCTGGAGGTCGACCCGGACTTCGTCGGGCCCGCCGCGCTGGCCAAGGCGTACCGGTTCGCCGGCGACCCGCGCGACGCCGCGCAGTTCGAGCGCGTCGAGGACCTCGCCGAGGATCCGCACGGGATGTACACGTGCACGCACTGCTTCATGTGCGTCGACGCGTGCCCGAAGGGCGTCCAGCCAATGAACCAGATCATCCGCCTGCGCCGGGTCGCGAACGTCGGGCACGGGATCGTCGACCGCAACAACGGCCACCGGCACGAGCGCGCGTTCGTCGAGAACGTGCGCCGCAACGGGCGCATCAACGAGGCCGACCTGCTCGCCGACTCGTACGGCGGCCGGCTGAACCCGCGCTTCGTGCCGCAGCTCGTCGAGTCGCTGCCGGCGGTCGTGACGGCGGTCCTGCGCCGCAAGATCGGCGTGGAGGCGATGATCGGCCACCCGTACCGCGGCCGGGTCGGCAAGGACGTCGGGCGGATCTACGAGCGCGTGCGGTCGCGGCCCGAGCCGCTCGAGCTCAACCTCTACGTCTCCGGCTACGAGGACGACCCGACCCCGCCCGTGGGCGGGTCGGCCGGCGGGGCCGCGGACGCGTCGGCGAGCGCGACCGGCCCGAACGCGCGGAGGTCGCGCTGACGCTGTGAGAGGGTTGCCCCGCGATGCCGGGGACGACCGTCAGGCCACCGCAGATCGTCGGCCGCAAGGCCGAGCTCGAACGCGTGCTGCGGTTCGCCGGCGACGCGGCGGCGTCGCCCGCCGCGCTCGTCGTGACCGGCGGGCCGGGGATCGGCAAGTCGACGCTGTGGAGCGCCGGCGTGGAGGCGGCGCGCGAGCGCCGGGCGCGGGTGCTCGTCGCGCGGCCGAGCGAGGCCGAGACGCACCTGTCGTACGCGGCGCTCGCCGACCTGCTCGCCGACGTCGGCCGCGACGACGTCGAGGAGCTGCCCGCGCCGCAGTGGCACGCGCTGCAGGTCGCGCTGCTGCGCGCCGAGCCCGAGGAGGGGCCGCTCGAGCCGGGCGCGATCTCGACGGCGCTGCACGGCGCGCTGCGCGCGCTCGCGCGGCGGCGGCCGGTGCTCGTGGCCGTCGACGACGTCCAGTGGCTCGACCCGCCGGCCGCGACCGCGCTCGCCTACGCGCTGCGGCGCCTGGCCGGGCGGGCGGTCCGGGTCCTGCTCGCCCGCCGCGACGGGCACGGGTCGCCGGTCGAGGAGGCGCTCGAGGCGTGGGCGCCCGACCGCCTCGCGCTGACGCCGCTGACGCCGAGCGCGACCGGCCGGCTGCTCGAGGCGACGTTCGACACCGCGTTCCCGCCGCGCGTCGTCCGCGAGACCCACCGCGCCGCCGCGGGCAACCCGCTGTTCGCGATCGAGATCGGGCGGATCCTGACCGAGCGCGGGATGCCCGCCGAGGGCGAGGAGCCGGCGGTGCCCGTGGCGCTCGACGCGCTGCTCGGCGCGCGCGTCGGCGCGCTGCCGCCGGCCCTGCGGCGGCTGCTGCTGACGGTCAGCCTCGCCGGCGGCCTGCCCGCGCACCTGCTCGAGCAGGTCGCCGAGGCGGAGACGATCGAGCGGGCGCTGGCCGAGCGGCTCGTCCTCGTCGACGGCGGGCACGCGCGCCCCGGCCACCCGCTGCTGGCGGCCGCGGCGGTCGTCAACGCGCCGCGCGCCGCCCGGCGCGAGGTGCACGGCGTGCTGGCGCAGGTCGCCGGGGACGCCGAGCGGCGCGCGCGCCATCTCGCGCTGGCCGCCGAGGAGCCCGACGGCGAGCTCGCGGCGCAGGTGTCCGCGGCGGCGGCGAGCGCCGCGGCGCGCGCGGCGGCCGAGGACGCCGTCGAGCTGGCCGAGCACGCGCTCCGCCTCACGCCGGACGGCGACCCGGCGCGGACCGACCGCCTGCTCGACCTCGCCGAGTACCTCAGCCTCGCCGGCGAGCCGGGCCGGCTGACCGAGCTGCTCGAGCCCGAGCTCGACGCGCTGCCGCCCGGCCCGGCGCGTGCGCGCGGGCTCCTGCTGCTGGCCGACGGCGGCACGACCGGCATGCGCGAGCGCGTCGCGGTGCTCGAGCGGGCGCTCGAGGCGTGCGGCGACGACCTCGTGCTGCGCGCGCCCGTCGTCGCCGAGCTGTACGAGGAGGTCGCGGTCGCGGGCGTCGAGCGGGTCGCGGAGGCGGCGGCCGCGGTCGACGAGGTCCTGCCCGCCGCGCTCGGCGAGGCCACGGACGCGTCGACCGAGGTCCGCTGGCGCGTGATCACCGCGGCGGGGTGGACGCGGATGCTCGGCGGGCAGCCGCTCGACGCGCTGGTCGAGCGCTCGCGAACGCTGCCGGGCGCCACGCCGCTGAACCTGTACCGCTCGCTCGACCGCCTCGTGGCGGTGCAGCTCATGTGGCGCGGCGAGGCGGGCGAGGCGCGCGAGCGGATCTGGAGGCTGCTCGCCGCCGCCGACGAGCGGGGCGAGGGCTTCACCGCGATCATCATGCGCATCCACCTGTGCGAGCTGCTCCTGCGGGTGGGCGAGTGCGGGGCGGTCGCGCACGTGCTCGACGAGTGGGACGGCTTCACCGAGTACGAGGCGGTCCTGCACGGGGTCCGGCTGCGCTTCCGCGCCCTGCTCGCGGCGACCGAGGGGCGCGCCGAGGACGTCGCGCGGCCGGTCGCGCAGGTGCTCGCCGAGACCGAGGAGACCGGGATGCGGTGGGACGCGCTGGAGGCGCGCCGGGCGGCCGGGCTCGCGGCGCTCCTGCGCGGCGAGCACGACCGCGCCGCCCGGGAGCTCGGCGCGGTGTGGGACCACTGCGAGCGCGAGGGCGTACGCGACCCGGGGACGTTCCCGGTCGCGGGCGACCTCGCCGAGGCGCTCGCCGCGGCCGGCGACGCCGAGGGGGCGGGCGCAGTGGCCGCCGCCCTGCGCGCGCGGGCCGGCGAGCAGGACCACCCGTGGGCGCGGGTGACCGCCGAGCGGTCAGGTGCGCTCGCGCGGCTGGCGGCCGACCCCGGCGACGAGGGCGCCGCCGACGCGCTCGGCCGCGCGGCCGGCGGCTACGAGGCGCTGGGGCTGCCGTTCGAGCGCGCCCGGGCGCTGCTCGCGCGGGGCCGGGCGCTCGCCGGACAGGGGGCGTGGGGGCCGGCGCGCGCCGCGCTCGAGGACGCGGCCGCCGGGTTCGAGGTCGTCGGCTGCTGGGGGTGGGCCGACGCGGCCCGGGCCGAGCTGCGGACGGTCGCCGCCCACCGGCCCGAGCCGGAGGCCGAGGTCACGCGCGCCGAACGCCGCGTCACCGAGCTCGCCGCGGCCGGCCTGTCGGACGGCGAGATCGCGCAGGCGCTGCTCATGAGCGCCGCCGCCGTCCGGGCGCACCTGCGGCGCGCCTGCGACCGCCTCGGCGCCGCCTCGCGCGAGGCGCTCGCCGCGCGCGTGCGCGGCGGCCGATGAGTTCCGCCGGCCCCGGTCGTCCGAGGGTCGTACGTCCGCCCGCAGGAGGGAGATTGCCATGCAGATGCCGCCAGTCGTCGGCCCGGAGGAGTGGGAGGCCGCGCGCCGGGAGCTGCTCGCCGAGGAGAAGGCCCTGACCCGCGCGCGCGACGCGCTCGCCGCCAAGCGCCGCCGCATGCCGCGCATGGCGGTGGACAAGCCCTACCGCTTCGAGGGCCCGGACGGGCCCGCGACGCTGCCCGACCTGTTCGCCGGCCGTCGCCAGCTCGTCGTCTACCGCTTCTTCTACGAGCCGGGCGTCCACGGCTGGCCCGAGCGCGGCTGCCCGGGCTGCTCGTTCCTGGCCGACCAGGTCGCCCACCTCGCGCACCTCAACGCGCGCGACACGACGCTCGTGTTCGTCTCGCGCGCGCCCCAGGAGCGCATCGCGCAGATGAAGACGGAGATGGGCTGGGAGCAGATCCCGTGGTACACGATCACCGACGACTTCGACACCGACTGGGGCGTCGGCGAGTGGCACGGGACGAACGCGTTCCTGCGCGACGGCGACGAGATCTGGCGGACCTACTTCGTCGAGGCGCGCGGCGACGAGGCGATGGGCTCGACCTGGTCGTACCTCGACATCACCGCGCTCGGCCGGCAGGAGACCTGGGAGGACTCGCCGCCCGGCTACCCGCAGACCGAGCCCTACGGGTGGTGGAACTACCACGACCGCTACGACGGCGGCCGGCCGGCCGCGGCGGTCTGAGCGCGTCGAGCTCGCCGGTGACGGCGGCCAGGATCGTCTCCGGATCGGGGACGATCGAGGCCGCCGCCTGCAGCCCGATCGTCACCTGGCCGTCGTAGCTGAAGATCGCGATGCCGAGGCCGATGTCGCCCGCCGCCGGGACCCAGGCGAGCACGCCGGCGACCTTCGTGCCGGCGAACCACACCGGCCGCCGCGGGCCGGGGACGTTCGTCACCACCGCGGTCGCCTTCGCGGCGAAGATGTCGATGAGCTGCTGCTCGACGATCGCGGGGGTGACGCCGACGACCCCGAGGATCCCGTAGGCGACCAGGCCGTCCGGGCTGCGCTTGATCGCGTCCATGCGACGGTGGATCTCGGCGAGGCGCTCGCGCGGGTCGGCGATCCCGACCGGCAGCTCGAGGTACACGAGCCCGAACTCGTTGCCCAGCTCCCGCGGCAGCGGCCGGTCGAGCGGGCGCAGGTTGAACGGCACCATCACCCGCACCTCGTCGACGAGGCTGTCGTGCTCGGCCAGGTAGCGGTGCAGCGCGCCGGTGATCGCGGCGAGGACGACGTCGTTGACCGTCGCGCCGTGCTCCCGCCCGATCGCCTTGACGAGGTCGAGCGGGACCGGGTCGGTCCACGCGACCCGGCGCGCCACGCCCGGCCTGCCGCGCAGCACGTGGTCGTGCTCGCCGCCCTTGAGCAGGATCCGGGCCAGCGACCGCGCGTCGTCGAGCGACGTGCGGACCAGGCTGCGTCCCTCGCCGAGCGGGTCGGCGACGAGCGCGCGGCCCTCGCGCAGCGCCGCGCCGAGCGCGTGCAGGCCGAGCCGTGCCGGTCCGGTCAGCGTGTCGAGCAGGCCGCGGTGCACCGGAGCCTGCTCGCCCGGCGCGAGCGCGACGTCGGGCCGCTCGTCGGTCAGCGACAGCAGCACCCGCGCCAGCGCGATCCCGTCGGCGATGCAGTGGTGCATGCGCACGAGCAGCGCGGTGCCCTCGCCGTAGCCCTCGATGACGTAGGCCTCCCACAGCGGCCGTGCGCGGTCGAGCGGGCGGACGACGAGGTCGCCGGCCAGCTCCTGCAGGGCGGCCCGGTCGCCCGGCGCGGGCAGCGCGATCCGGTGGATGTGCAGGTCCAGGTCGAAGTCGGGGTCGTCGGCGAACGCCGGCGGGCCGATGCCCAGCGGCGGCTCCTCGACGCGCTGATGAAAGCGCGGGAAGCGGGCGACGAGGCGGTCGCGGACGACCGCGGTGACGCGGTCGACGTCGAGCGGCTCGTCGAACCACAGCAGCGCGTTGACGACCATGAGGTTCGTCGGCCGGTCCATGTGCAGCCACGCCGCGTCGGCGTTGCTCATGCGGCGCCGGGAGGCGCTCATGACAGCGCCGCCTGCGCCGCCGCCACCCGCGCGATCGGCACGCGGTACGGCGAGCAGCTCACGTAGTCCAGGCCGGCGCGGTGGAAGAACCCGATCGACGCCGGGTCGCCGCCGTGCTCGCCGCAGACGCCGGCGGGCAGGTCGGGCCGCGTCCTCCGGCCGCGCTCGAGGCCGATCTGCACGAGCTCGCCGATCCCCGCCTCGTCGATCGACTCGAACGGCGACCGGGCGAAGATGCGCGCCTCGACGTAGCCGGGGACGACCGTGCCCTCGATGTCGTCGCGCGAGAACCCGAGCCCGGTCTGGGTCAGGTCGTTCGTGCCGAACGAGAAGAAGTCGGCGTGCTCGGCGATCCGCGCCGCCGCCAGGCAGGCCCGCGGCAGCTCGATCATCGTGCCGATCTCGTAGTCGGCGCCCTCGGTGAGGCCCTCCTCGCCGGCGACCGCGACGATCCGCTCGCGCACGAGCTCAAGCTCGCGCGAGAACGCGACGAGCGGGATCATGATCTCGAGCCTCGGCGCCTCGCCGGTGCGCTCGCGGACCGCGAGCGCCGCCCGCGCGATCGCCCGGACCTGCATCTCGTAGATGTCCGGGTGCAGCACGCCGAGCCGGACGCCGCGCGTGCCGAGCATCGGGTTGGACTCCTCCAGCGAGCGCAGGATCTGGTCGGTCGCCTGGATATCGGGCAGGTCCCACGTCCACTGGAGCTGGGCCCGCTTGAGCTCCTCGTGGATCTCGTCGTGGTCGGGGAGGAACTCGTGCAGCGGCGGGTCGAGCAGCCGGATCGTCACCGGCAGGCCGCCCATCGCCTCGAACAGCCCCTCGAAGTCGGCCTGCTGCAGCGGCAGGAGCTCGTCGAGCGCCTTCGCGCGCCCCTCCGGGTCGTCGAGCGCCATGATCATCGCGCGCATCTTCGGCTGCCGGTCGGGGGCCATGAACATGTGCTCGGTCCGGCACAGGCCGATGCCCTGGGCGCCGAACTCGCGCGCCTTGCGGGCGTCCTCCGGCGTGTCGGCGTTCGCGCGGACGCCGAGGCGGCGGATCTCGTCCGCCCACTCCAGGACGGTCGAGAAGCGCTCGTCGACCGCCGGCTGCACGAGCGGCACGTCGTCGAGCGTCACGGTCCCGGTCGAGCCGTCGATCGCGATCATGTCGCCGCCGCGCAGGACCCGGTCGCCGATGCGGACCTCGCGCGCCTTGACGTCGATGTCGAGCGCCGCCGCCCCGGTCACCGCCGGGCGGCCCATGCCGCGTGCGACGAGCGCCGCGTGCGACGCCTTGCCGCCCTCGGAGGTCAGGATGCCGGCCGCGGCCGCGAAGCCCGCGACGTCCTCGGCCTCGGTGAACGGCCGGACGAGGATGACGCTCTGGCCCTCGGCGGCCGCCGCGACCGCGCCGTGCGCGGTGAACACGATCCGGCCCTTCGCGGCGCCCGGCGACGCGGCGACGCCGCGCGCCAGCACCTCGTAGCTCGCGTCGGGGTCGAAGGTCGGGTGCAGCAGCGCGTCGAGCTTCTCGGCGTCGATCGTCTGCAGCGCCTCGGCCTTCGTCAGCAGGCCCTCCGCGACGGCGTCGACGGCGAACCGCACCGCCGCCTGCGCCGGCCGCTTGGCGGCGCGCGTCTGGAGCATGTACAGGTGCCCGTCCTGGACGGTGAACTCGACGTCCTGCATGTCCTTGTAGTGGCGCTCGAGCGTGCGCAGGATCTCGACGAGCTGGGCGTGGACCTCCGGGTTCCAGTCGGCCAGCTCGTGCAGGTCGCGCGGGGTGCGCACACCGGACACCACGTCCTCGCCCTGGGCGTTGACGAGGAAGTCCCCGGACGGCTCGGGCGCGCCGGTGACCTCGTCGCGGCTGAACGCGACGCCGGACGCCGACGTGTCGCCGTAGTTGCCGAACACCATCTGCTGGACGTTGACCGCGGTGCCCCAGTCGTCGGGGATGAGGTTCTGGCGCCGGTACTCGACGGCGCGGGCGCCCATCCACGAGTCGAGGACGGCGAGGATCGCCTGCCGGAGCTGCTCGCGCGGGTCGGACGGGAAGTCGAAGAACGTCTTGAAGGTCGCGGTCAGCTCCTTCAGCGCGTCGACGTCGAGCTCGGTGTCGAGCGTCACGCCGCGCTCGGCCTTGACGCGCTTGATCTCGTCCTCGAAGCGCTCGCCCGGGACGCCGTGGACGACGTTGCCGAACATCTGCACGAGGCGGCGGTAGGAGTCCCACGCGAAGCGCGGATTGCCGCTGCGGCGGGCGAGCCCCTCGACCGACACGTCGTTCAGGCCGAGGTTGAGGACCGTGTCCATCATGCCCGGCATCGAGTCGCGCGCGCCGGAGCGCACCGACACGAGCAGCGGGTCATCGGGGTCGCCGAGCCGCCTGCCGGCCTGCTGCTCCAGGCGTGCGAGCGCGGCGTCGACCTGCTCCTCCAGGCCGGGCGGGACGGCACGCCCCGCCTCCATGTACCGGACGCACGCCTCGGTGGTGATCGTGAATCCCGGCGGGACCCGGTCGGGGCCGAGCAGTCGAGCCATCTCGGCGATGCCCGAGCCCTTGCCGCCGAGGAGGACGCGCATGTCACGCGAGCCCTCCGAGAAGTCGTAGACCCACTTCGTCCTCGGGTCTGCCTTCACCGTCGCTGACATCTCAGATCGTCTCCTGGATCATCTGGATCGCGCCCGCCGGGCACTCGCGGGCGCAGATCCCGCACCCCTTGCAGTAGTCGAGATCGATGGCGTAGGCGTACGCGCCGGTCGGCTCGAGCTTGATGACGGCGTTGTCGGGACAGACGCCGAAGCAGTTGTCGCACGCCAGGCAGTTGCCGCACGACAGGCACCGGCGCGCCTCGAAGAGCGCGGTGTCCTCGTCGAGCGGCTGGACGACCTCGTCGAACGTCGAGGTCCGGCGCGCGAGATCGAGCCGCGGACGCACCTGGTGCGGCGCGTCGCTGTAGTACCACGGGTTCAGGTCCTCGAATGCGACGACCGACGGGCGCACCGGCGGCTCGTACGTCTCGCCGCGCAGCCACGCGTCGATGTGGCGCGCGGCCTGCTTGCCGTGGCCGATCGCGACCGTCACCGTGCGCTCGCCCGGAGCCATGTCGCCACCGGCGAAGATGCCCGGCGCGCCCGTCTGCATGTCGGGGCCGACCTGGACGACGCCGTCCTCGACGACGATCCCGGGGACGCCCTCGAGCAGCGACAGGTCGGCGTCCTGGCCGAGCGCGAGGACGAGCGCGTCGGCCTCGAGCTCCTCCAGCTCGCCGGTGGGCTGCGGGAACCCGGTCTCGTCGAGCTCCATCCGCTCGATGACCAGGCGCCCGGCGCCGGCGTGCCTGACCGTCGACAGCCACTTCATCCGCACGCCCTCCTCGACCGCCTCGCGCACCTCGGAGTCGTGGGCGGGCATCCGGTCGCGCGTGCGGCGGTAGACGACGACCGCGTCGGTCGCGCCGAGCCGGCGCGCGGTGCGGGCGACGTCGAGCGCCGTGTTGCCGCCGCCGTAGACCGCGACGCGGCGGCCGAGCCGCGGCCGCTCGCCCTCCTCGAGCGCGTGCAGCAGCGAGACCGCGTCGACGATGCGGGCGGCCTCGCCGGCGGGCACGTAGGCGCGGCGGCCGATGTGCGCGCCGACCGCGAGGAAGACCGCGTCGAAGCCGCCCTCGCGGCGCGCCTCTTCGGCATTGCCGACCCTCGTGCCGAGCTCGAACGTCACGCCGAGGTCGGCGATCCTGGCGATCTCCGCGTCGAGCACGTCGCGCGCCAGGCGGTAACGCGGGATCCCGTAGCGCATCATGCCGCCGGGCTGCTCCTCGGCGTCACGGATCGTCACCGCGTGGCCGCGGCGGGCGAGCTGGTAGGCGGCGCTCAGGCCGGACGGCCCGGCGCCGACGACGAGCACGCGCCTGCCGCTGGGCGCGGCGGGCTCCGGAAGCGGCCAGCCCTGCCGGATCGCCTCGTCGCCGAGGAAGCGCTCGACGGCGTTGATGCCGACCCGCTCGTCGAGGCACTGCCGGTTGCACGCCGTCTCGCACGGGTGGTAGCAGACGCGGCCCATGACGGCGGGGAGCGGGTTGTCCTCGACGAGCAGGCGCCACGCGGCCTCGTAGTCGCCCTCCTCGGCGTGGTACAGCCAGCCCTGGCAGTTCTCGCCGGCCGGGCACGCGTCGTTGCACGGCGGCAGGCGGTGCACGTACACCGGGCGCTCGGTGCGCCACGAGCCGGTCTTGTTCGCCCGGCTGGAGCCGACGTCGAGCGTGATCGCGAACGGCTTGTCCATCTAGGCCGCCTCCTCCAGGAGCCCGTAGCGGGCGATGTTGCGGTCGGCGCGCGCCTGCAGGCGGGCGACGACGTCCTCGGCGACGACCTCGCCGTCGGGGCCGAACAGGTGCGCGTAGCGCTTCTGCAGGCGCAGGTAGTCGACGACCGGGCGCTGCCGGCGGATCTTCGAGGAGCCGGTCACGACGCCGTGCTCGGCCTCGAACACGGGGAACATGCCGGTCTCCTGTGCCAGGCGCGCGACCTCGATCGTGCGCGAGCTGTCGCACCCCCAGCCGAGCGGGCACGTGACGAGGATGTGGACGTACCGCGCGCCGCGGAACGTCATCGCCTTCTCGATCTTCGCCTCGATGTCGCGCAGGTCGGCGACGGTCGCGGTGGCGACGTACGGGATCTCGTGCGCGACGGCGATCGCGGGCGCGAACTTGCCCTGGCCGAACTCGTTGCCGGGCGCGTCGCCGACGACCTGGGTGGTCATCGTCCGCGCGGCCGGTGGCGTCGCGCCGGACCGCTGGACGCCCGTGTTCATGTACGCCTCGTTGTCGTAACAGACGTACAGCACGTCGTCGTTGCGCTCGAACATCCCCGACAGCGCGCCGAAGCCGATGTCGACGGTGCCGCCGTCGCCGCCCTGGCCGACGACCCGCGTGTGGGTGTTGCCCTTGGCGCGCAGGGCCGCGGCGATCCCGCTCGCCACCGACGGCGCGTTGCCGAACAGGGAGTGGATCCACGGCAGCGTCCACGCCGACTCGGGGTACGGGGTCGAGAAGACCTCCAGGCAGCCGGTTGCGTTCGCGACGACCATGTCGCCGCCGGTGGCGCGCATCGCGGCGTCGAGCGCGTACCGCGCGCCGAGCGCCTCGCCGCAGCCCTGACAGGCGCGGTGGCCGGAGGTGAGCGTGTTCGAGCGGTCGGCGCTCGCCTGGACCGAGCGCTGCTCGGGGTCGAGCAGGCGGTTGCCCACGACGAAGGACCCCACCTGGTAGTACTTGATCCGCTGCTGCATCAGCGTGCCTCCACCTCGGCGACGAGCTCGGTGTCGAGGTCCAGGAACGTGAGCCGGCCGAGCGGCTCGTCGAGCATGCGGCGCAGGTTCGCCTTGGTGACCGGGCGGCCGCCGAGCCCGGCGACGACCTCGTGGACCTCGGCCGGCCGGCCCGACAGCGCGAGCCGGACGTTCTGCCCGGCGACGCCGCCGACACCGGGCGCCATCGCCTTCTCGAGCACGATCACGCGCCGCGCGCCGGCGAGCGCGTCGCGGACGGCGTCCAGCGGCCACGGGCGGAAGCACTTGACGGCCAGCGCGCCGACCGCCTCGCCCTGCTCGCGGCGCTCGTCGACGACGTCCTTCAGCGTGCCGAGCACCGACCCGAGCGCGACGACGACCGTCTCGGCGCCCGCGGTGCGGTAGCCGCGCACGAGCCCGCCCACGGGCCGCCCGACGATCGCCTCCAGCTCGCCGCACAGGCGCGGGATCTCCTCGAGCGCCCGCATCTGCTTGGCGTGCATGAAGTAGCGGACCTCGGTGAACGCCTCGGGCCCGACCATCGCGCCGATCGTCACCGGGTCGGCCGGGTCGAGCACCTGGCGCGGCTCGAACGGCGGCAGGAACGCGTCGACCTGCTCGCGCTCGGGCAGGTCGACCCGCTCCATCGCGTGGGTGAGGACGAAGCCGTCGATGCAGACCATCACCGGCAGCGACAGCGACTCGGCGAGCCGGAACGCCACGACGTGCAGGTCGGCCGCCTCCTGGTTGTCCTCGGCGAAGAGCTGGATCCAGCCCGAGTCGCGCTGGGACATCGCGTCGGAGTGGTCGTTCCAGATGTTGATCGGCGCGCCGATCGCGCGGTTGGCGAGCGTCATGACGATCGGCAGCCCCAGCCCGGACGCGTTGTAGAGCGCCTCGGCCATGAAGAGCAGGCCCTGGCTGGAGGTGGCGGTGTAGGTGCGCGCGCCGGCCGCCGAGGCGCCGATCGACAGCGACATCGCGGCGAACTCCGACTCGACGTTGACGTACTGGCAGCTCCCGAGCTCGCCGGCCTTCACGATCCGCGAGAGCGCCTCGACGATGTGCGTCTGCGGTGAGATCGGGTACGCGGCGATGACCTCCGGGCGGCAGAGCGCGACGGTCTCGGCCACGGCCTTGGAGCCTTCGATCTGTCTGAGCATCAGGCGGGCCCTCCCACGAGCCGGGCGGTCACGTGGTCGTGCGCGCGGCGGGCGGCGGCGGCGTTGGCCTCGCCGACCGGTCCGGGGAACGTCGCCCGGGCCGCCTCGCAGAGCGCGTCGATCGTGACGACGCCGGTGAGCGCGGCGAGGCCGCCGAGGAGCGCCGCGTTCGGCAGCGGCCGGCCGAGCTCGGCGCGGGCGATCTCGGTCGCCGGGACCGTCACGACGTGCTGGTCGGGGACGTAGAGGTCGAGCTCGGCCAGCCCGAGGCCGGCGATGTCGCGCTCGGTGTTGATGACGATGTAGCCGCCGCGCCGCAGGCCCTCGAACACCGCCGACTCGTGCAGCAGCGTCGGGTCCTGGATGACGAGCGCGTCGGGATCGGAGATCGGCTCGCGCGTGCGGATCGGCCGGTCGTCGATACGGCAGAACGCGACGACGGGCGCGCCGGTGCGCTCGGAGCCGAAGCTCGGGAACGCCTGGGCGTACCGGCCGCTGTCGAACGCGGCGAGCGCGAGCAGCTCGGCGGCGGTCACGACGCCCTGACCTCCGCGGCCGTGGATGCGGATCTCGAACATGCTGGCTGTCCTCGCCACCCATCGTCGGGCCAGGCCGTCGCGCGCACCTCCGAGGGATGCCGCCGAGCCGACCGTAGTTCGCCGCAGCACGACGCCGAACGGTGCGGGAGGACCACGATGAAGCGGGCCGTCGCGGCGCCGATCCTCTGGGCGCCATGCACACGGACACGACACTGCTGCCCGCCGGCGTCTGGACGGTCGACCCCGACCGGTCGAACGTCGGCTTCACGATCCGCCACCTGCGCGTCGCCACGGTCCGCGGCCGGTTCACCGCGTTCGCCGGGCGGATCGCGTCCGAGGACGGCCGCCTGACGATCACCGGCACGGTCGACCCCGCGACCGTCGACACCGGCGAGGCGATCCGCGACCAGCGCCTGCGCGAGGAGTTCTTCCGTGTCGCCGAGTACCCGGTGATCGCGTTCGAGGCCGGCGAGGCCGAGCCGCGGGCGGACGGCGAGGTGGCGGTCCACGGCACGCTGACGATCCGCGGCGAGAGCCGCCCGGTGCTGCTCGGCGTCACCGCCGAGGACGCCGGCGACGGCGCGGTCCGCCTGCGCGCGGAGGGCGAGATCCGCCGGTCGGCGTTCGGCCTGGAGTGGGAGGCGCTCGGCTTCGCCGGGTCGCGCCTGGTCGCCGACCGCGTGCGCATCGTCGCCGACGTCGTCGTCACCGCCTGAGCGGCGGCGGCCGGCGGCCGGTCGACGGGGCGCGGAGCGCCGGTGGTAACCGCCCGGTAACGCGCGGGCGCGACGGTTCGCGCCCATGAGCTCCCCGATCCGTCTTCCCGTCATCGAGCAGGGGACGCCGGACGGCGTCCCCGTCGTCCTCATCCACGGCCTCGGCGACTCCGCGCGCTCCTTCGAGCCGATCCTCGACCGCCTGCCCGCCTCGGTGCGGGCGCTGGCCGTCACGCTGCGCGGCCACGGGGACGCGCCGCGGCCGCGCGGCGGCTACGACCTGCGCCGGATGGCCGCCGACGTCCGCGCGGCGATGGAGGAGTGCGGCATCGCGAGCGCGGTGGTCGCCGGGCACTCGATGGGCGCGGTCGTCGCGACGCGGCTGGCGCTCGACGCGCCCGAGCGCGTCGCCGGCCTCGTCCTCGCCGGCGGGCGGGGGACCTGGCGCGGGTCGGTCCTCGAGGAGGAGCTGTTCCCCGGCATGCTCGCGATGACCGACCCCGTCGATCCCGCGTGGGTGCGCGCGTTCCGGGAGAGCACGTGCGCGGGCGCGGTCCCGGCCGCGTTCCTCGACATGGTCGTGTCCGAGAGCCTCGAGCTCCCCGCGCGGGTGTGGCGCGCGCTCGTCGCCGCGATGCGCGAGGACCACCGCGCCGAGCTGCCGCGCATCGCCGCGCCCGCGCTGCTCGTCCGCGGCGGCGCCGACGGCCTGGCGACCGCCGCCGACCAGGACGAGCTGGCGCGGCTGCTGCCCGGCGCGCGCCGGGCGACGTACGAGGGCGCCGGCCACGCCGTGCACTGGGAGCAGCCCGCGCGGTTCGCGTTCGACCTCGCCGCGTTCGCCGCGCAGTGCGCGCGGTCGCGTCAGGCGGTGCTCGTCTGAGTGGCGCGGGCGCGCTCGTCGCGGTCGCGGCTGCGGGCCAGCAGCAGCAGCGCGACGATCGCGGCGAACGCCGTGCCGGCCAGGACCGGGATCGTGATGTAGCCCAGCTCCTCGATCCACTTGACCGAGCACGACGCGCCGCCGGCCTTGCACGACTGGCTCTCGGCCTCCGGGTTGAGCTCGATGTAGACGTGGTAGCCGGAGACGAGCAGCCCGACCACCGGCAGGGTGATCGCGTACGCGAACGCGCCGCGCACGTCGCGGCGCCACGCGGCGACGAGCAGGACGACCGCGAGCGGGTACATCGCGATCCGCTGGAACCAGCACAGCCGGCACGGCAGGAAGTCGGCGACCTCCGAGTAGTACAGGCTGCCGAGGGTTGCGACGAGCGCGATGACGCCGGCGATCCACAGCTCGGTGCCGGCGAGCGTGTCGCGGATCTCCACGAGCAGCCGGCGGGCGGCCGGCACGGCGAGCGCGGCGAGCGCGATGAGCAGCAGCGCGGCCAGCAGGACCTGCAGCAGCAGGGCGCCGACGGCCAGCACGGTCGAGACGATGTCGGTGAGGTCCTCGGTGGTCACGGTCGCCTATCCTCGCGGCTCGTGGCCCGACGCGCGTTGCTCCTCGCCCTGGCGCTCACGGTCGGGGGCGCCGGCTGCGGAGGGTCGGACGGCGGCGGCGCCGAGCCCGCCGCGCCGCCGCAGATGCCCGGCGCGCGCGCGCCCGGCGCGTCGATCGCTCAGCAGAACGGGTGCCTGGCCTGCCACACGTTCGGCTCCGCCGGCCGCGACGCGCCCGGCAACGACCTCACCCGGGTCGGGGCGCGCCTGTCGCGCGCGGAGATCGAGCGGGCGCTGACGACCGACCCGCCGGAGGGCATGCAGTCCTACGAGCACCTGTCGGGCGGCGACCTGCGGGCGCTCGTCGACTACCTCGCCTCGCTGCGCTGACCAGGCGCCGGTCCGTAGTCGCCCGCGGCGCTCGGCGGGTTGTCCCCGATGGCGCGGGCGCGGGCGCGGGCCGATCCTCGGGGCATGACACGCATCCTCATCACCGGGCTCGCGGTGCTGGCGCTGGCCGTCAGTCTGCTGTGCGGCGTGCTGGGCGTGTTCAGCGTGGCGATCGGCGACCCGCTGCTGACCGTGGTGCTCCTGCTGATCGCCGCCGGCACCGCCTGGGTCGCGTTCGCGCTGCCCACGCGCGGCGGCCCGCGCCGCGGCGGCTGGCGCTCCCTGCCGTAGGGGCGTAGGGTCGCCCCATGGGCGAGCGCGAGAGCCACCGCCCCGGCACGTTCTGCTGGGCCGAGCTCGTGACGACGAACGCCGGCGCCGCGAAGACCTTCTACGCGCCGCTGATGGGCTGGACCTACGAGGACCGGCCGGCCGGCGACGGGACCTACACGATGGCCCTCGAGGACGGGCGCGAGGTCGCCGGCCTGTTCGCCGACGAGGGCCAGGCGCCGCACTGGAACAGCTACGTGACGGTCGAGAGCGCCGACGCGGCCGCCGACCGCGCGCGGGAGCTCGGCGGCGCCGTCGTCGCGCCCGCGTTCGACGTCCTGGACGCCGGCCGGATGGCCGTCGTGCGCGACCCCGGCGGGGGCGTCGTGTGCGTCTGGGAGCCGCGCAGCCATCCCGGCGCGCGGCTGGTCAACGCGCCCGGTGCGCTGACCTGGAACGATCTCGCCACGCGCGACGTCGAGGGCGCGCGGAGCTTCTACGGCGACCTGTTCGGCTGGCGGACCGAGGACACGACCGGCGACGGCTCCTACTTCGTCATCTCCAACGGCGACCGCTCGAACGGCGGCATCATGCCGATCCGCCCGCCGATGCCCGACGACATGCCGGCGGTGTGGACGCCCTACTACGGGGTCGAGGACCTCGACGCGGCGCTCGAGCAGGTCTCGGCGGGCGGCGGGCAGGTGGTCACCGACGTGATGACGATGGGCGAGGCCGGGCGGTTCGCGGTGATCGCCGATCCGCAGGGCGCGCCGGTGTCGCTCTGGAAGGGCTCCTACGACGACTGACGTCCCGCCCCGCCGCGCCGCGCCGGTCACGCGCCGCCCGGCAGCTCGCCGGCGGCGAGCGTCGCGCGGCGGATGAGCAGCGCCGCGTGCAGCTCGGCGGGGTGCTCGTCGATCCGCCGCCCGAGCGCCTGCTCGGCGACCCGGACGCGCTTGGCGACCGTGTTCTCGTGGACGCCGAGGCGCTGGGCCGCGTGCCGCGGGCTGCCCTGCTCCTGCAGCACGGTGAGCACGGTCTCGGCGAGCCGCTCGGTGTCGCGGCCGGCGGCGGTGAGCGCACCGAGCCGGCGCGCCGCGAACGCCCGCGCCTGCTCCAGGTCCTTCGTCAGCAGCGCGACGAGCGCCACGTCGTCGTAGCGGGTCACGCCCTCCAGGCCGCCGAGGCGCGCGACGCGGCGGGCCTCGAGCGCCTCGGCGTGGCTGCGGCGGAAGCCCTCCAGCCCTTCGCCGGGGGCGCCGACCGCGACCCGCGTGCCGTCGTGCGGGGCGACCGGGTCCAGCGCCGACGGCGGGCACCAGCCCGCCACGACCCCGACGGCGAGCGGCACGAGCAGCGCTCCCTGGCCGCCGACCGCGGCCGCGGCCGACTCGAGCACCGCCTCGTCGTCCTCGGCCCACACGACGAACGCGACGTGCTCGCGGCGCAGCTCGTAGCGCAGCCGGCCGCTCGCCGCGCCGACGTCGGCGACGCCGCCGCGCAGGAGCTCCTCGACCGTCGCGCGCCGGACCGCGTCGGCGCTGCGCACCCACCGGTCGCGCTCGATCGCGTAGCGGTCCATCGCGCTCGCCATGAGGGCCTCGCCGGTCATGAACGTCGCGTCGGTGAAGTCCTCGATCGCCTCCGCGACCGCCGCCTCGCCGCGCATCCGCGCGCGGATCTCGCGCGCGCCGAACCGCCACATCGCGTGCTGCACGAGCCGGTAGGCGCGCGCGAGCTCGGCCATCGGGACGTTGCGCCGCGCGAGCTCGCGCGCGAACGCGACCGCCTGGGGCGGCGGAACGACGTCGGCGAGGCCGATCGCGCCGCGGGCCATCTCGGCGACGAGCTGGAGGTTCGCCGCGGTGCTGCTCTTCACGAGTGCGCGCATGTCGGCGTCGCCCTCGAGCAGGTCGGTCTCGGCGGCGAGCGCCTCCACCGCGAGCTCGGTCAGCGCCCCGACGCCGAGCTCGCCGATCGCCTCCTGCAGCACGTCACGCCATGTCGCGGCACGCCCCATCGCGCGTGACCATATGTGGTCACGACACACCTCGCGCAGGGTGGCCACGGCGTGGGAGCGAACCGGACGAGACGCGCACCCGGTCGACCGTCTCGTCCGGTTCGATCGACGGCTGCGCCGGAGCGGGCCGGGTCGCGTGCGAGCCGGACGACACGCGCACCCGGCCGACCGTTTCGTCCGGTTCGATCGCCTGCGTCGTCCGTCGCGGCGCACACGGGCGGGCCGAGCGCCGCGCGAACCGACCCTGCGAACGCCTCACCAGCGCCGTTCGGACCACGCTCTGTCGGCAGCACCGGGTACCGCATCGAGCGTCTCGGCGCCACGAAGCGCGACCGGGACGGCGAACGGTCCTGACCTTCGTGGCCCGCCGGCCGGCGCGCCGGGCCGGTCGCGCGGCGCTCCGCTCGGCGCGGCTGCCGGCGCCCGGGCCGGGTCTGACGGCCGCTGGGTAGGCAGCCAGGGTCCGCGGCGCGGCCGGTCCCCCGCGGACCGCGCCGGTCCGCCCGCGCCGCGGACAGCGAGCCGGGGGCAACGCACACCCAGCCGACCGTTTCATCCGGTTCGGTCGACGGCCAGCGCCGGAGCGGGCCCGGTCGCGCGCGAACCGGACGACACGCGCAACCAGTCGACCGTTTCGTCCGGTTCGATCGACGGCGGGTGTTCCCGCCACGACGTGGCGGCGGACGTCGACGCGAACCCTGAGAGGATGCTCCCCCGAGAGGCATCGATGGCCGAGCTCGAGGTCACCCAGACCGCGAGGACGACGGCGCTGGAGGGGATGCGGATGACGGCGGCTACGGCTACGCGACCGAGGACGACCCGGAGGGCCACGTGCGCCGGGCGCTCGTCTCGACCGGCGGCGGCGCGACGTGCGAGGTCCGGCGCGGCCTCGTCGCCGGGACGTCCGGGCTCTGAGCGGCGATGACGAGCCCCGTCGACCGGGTCGGCAGCGTCCTGCGCGGCGCCGGCGCCGTCCGCCGCGGCGCCCAGACCGTCTCGGTCCTGGCACGCGCCGGCCTCATCGCGCCGATGCCGCCGCGGACGCTCGCCGGCGTCGCCCGCGCGGCGCGGCGGTGGGACCGGACGCTCGCCGGCACGAGCGCGGCGAACGCGGTCCGGCGTCCCGGCGCGGAGGCGCTGATCGACGAGCGAGGCACGCTGACCTACGGCGAGCTGCACGCGCGCTCCAGTGCGCTGGCCAACGCGCTCGCCGCGCGCGGCCAGGGGGCGGGGAGCGGCATCGGCCTGCTGTGCCGCGACCACCGCCACTTCGTCGAGACCGTCCTCGCCTGCTCGAAGCTCGGCGGCCGCCTGCTGCTGCTCAACACGTCGTTCTCCGGGCCACAGCTGCAGGACGTCCTCGCGCGCGAGGGCGCCGACGTGCTCGTCCACGACGCCGAGTTCGACGTGATCGCCGAGGGCGCCGGCGTGCCGCGGATCGTCGGCTGGACCGACGGCGCGGCGACCGCGGAGACCGTCGAGGACCTCGTCGCGTCCGCCCCGGACACCGAGCCCGAGCCGCCCGCCGAGGCCGGGCGGGTGATCATCCTCACCTCGGGCACGACCGGCACGCCGAAGGGCGCTCGGCGCGCGCCGACGACGCCGACCGACGCGATCGTCGGCTTCCTCGAGCGCATGCCGGTGCGGTCGGACGCGACGCACGTCATCGTCGCGCCGCTCTTCCACTCGTGGGGGTTCGCGCACATGGGCCTGTCGCTCATGCTCGGCTGCCGGATCGTGCTGCGGCGGCGGTTCGACCCCGAGGCGACGCTGCGGCTCATGAGCGAGCACCGCGCGCGGCTCGTCGCGCTCGTCCCGGTCATGGCGCAGCGGATCCTCGAGCTGCCCGAGGACGTCCGCGCCCGCCACCGGTGCCCGGCGCTGGAGATCGCGGCGTTCGGCGGCTCGGCGATCCCCGGCGACCTGGCGATCCGCTTCATGGACGCGTTCGGCGACGTCGTCTACAACACCTACGGCAGCACCGAGGTCGCCGTCGTCACGATCGCCACGCCCGCCGACCTGCGCGCCGCGCCGCACACCGCCGGCCGGCCGGTCGAGCGCGTCGTCGTGCGGCTCCTCGACGACCGTGGGCGGCCGGTCCCCGACGGCGAGGCGGGACGGATCTTCGTCGGCAGCTCGGCGGCGTTCGAGGGCTACACCGGGGGCGGCTCGAAGGAGGTCGTCGGCGAGCTCATGGCGACCGGCGACGTCGGCCGCTTCGACGGCGCGGGGCGGCTGGCGATCGAGGGGCGCGACGACGACATGATCGTCTCCGGCGGCGAGAACGTCTTCCCGCGCGAGGTCGAGGACCTCCTCAGCGGCCTGGACGGCGTGCGCGAGGTCGCGGTCGTCGGCGTGCCCGACGACGAGTTCGGCCAACGCCTGCGCGCGGTCGTCGCGCGCGCGGACGGCGCCGAGCTGACCGCCGACGACGTGCGCAACGCGGTCCGCGAGCGGCTGGCCCGCGACAAGGTGCCGCGCGACGTGCTCTTCGTCGACGAGCTGCCGCGGACCGCGACCGGCAAGGTCCTCAAGCGAGCGCTCGCGGACCTTCCTCCAGCTCCCGCCGGCCCAGCTCGGTGACCGGGGGATCGCCGAAGATCACCTCGCGGCCGATCCGGAACCAGTTGTTCGTCGCGTTGAGCTGACCGAGGATCCCGAGCACGAGGCTGAACGCGCGCAGCGTCACGATCTGGTTCGCCGGCAGGCGCACGTCGCCGAAGCCCTTGCGCATGTCGCCGTGCTCGAGGATCAGGCGCGTCGCGACGTCCGGCGTCAGCGTCACCTCCTCGTCGTCCATGAACCACCACGTCGCCGCCTCGTACTTCTCCATGAGCGGGCCGACGAGCTCCGGGCCGCCGCTGATCACGCCCTCGCGGCGCGAGACCTCGTAGAGCGCCTTCGCGTCCCGGGCGTACACCGCGCGCAGGACCTCGAGCTGGACCTCGACCTCCTCGCGCGTCTGGCGCTTGAAGAAGCCGAAGTCCAGGAACGCGACGCGGCCGTCGTCGAGGAACAGCGAGTTGCCCGGGTGCGGGTCGCCGTTGAGCAGCCGGTGGCGGTACGGGCCGTTGACGTAGAAGCGGAACAGGATCTCGCCCCAGTGCGAGCGCTGCTCGTCGTCGTCGTCGAGGATCTCGGCGAACCGGCGGCCCTCGACGTACTCCGAGACGATGACCCGCTCGCGGCACAGCTCGGTCACCACCTCGGGCACGACGATGAACGGGTGGCCGCGGTACTCGCGCGCGAGCGCGCGGTGGTTGGCCGCCTCGAGCTCGTAGTCGAGCTCCTCGGTGATCCGCTCGCGCAGCTCCTCGGCGACCTCGCGCGTGCCGAGGCCGGGGGAGAGGCGGTTGAGCAGCTTGAGGACGAGGCCGACGTTCTGCAGGTCCGCGCGGACGACGTCCTTGATCCCCGGGTACTGGACCTTCACCGCGACGTCGCGGCCGTCGACCGTCGTCGCCCGGTACACCTGGCCGATCGAGGCGGCGGCGATCGCCTCCTCGTCGAAGTCGCTGAAGAACTCGCCGAGCCTGCCGCCGAGGTCCTGCTCGATGACCTTGCGCATGTCCTTGAACGGGACCTCCGGCGCCATGTTCTGCAGGCGGGCGAGCTTGGCCTGGAACTCCTCGCGGTACTCCTCGGGCACGACGCCGACGTCGAGGACCGAGAGCGTCTGGCCGAGCTTCATCGCCGCGCCCTTCATCGAGCCGAGCACCTCGACGATCCGGTCGGCGGTCTCCAGGAGCTGCCGGGCCTCGGCCTCGCGGGCCCTGTCCTTCGAGCGGACGACGTTCGCGGCCTTCGTGCCGGTCGCGCGCGCGGCGGCGCCGGCGGCGAGACCGCCGATGCGGGCGGCACGGCCGAACCGCGAGGTGTTGACCTTGCTCTTCGGTGACACGGCTCTCCTTGGTTCAGGCGTCGGTGGTCCCGAGCAGCGGGACGAGATGGCGTCTGGCGATCTCGCGCAGCCGGTCCTCGTCGTCGAGCGGCAGGCCGCTGCCGGGGACGAGGACGAAGCTGAACGCGATGCGGCTGAGCAGCTCGGCGACGACGTCGACGTCGACGTCCCGGCCGATGACCCCCGCCTCCTGCGACCGGCGCAGGCGGTGGGCGAGGAACGCGACCGCGGCGGTGAACGCCCCGGCCTGGTCGTCGTTGAGCGTGTCGAGGACGACCTCGGGCTCGACCCGGGCCAGGCGCTGGAGCAGCGGGTGGCTGAAGGCCAGGCGCAGGCTCGTGACGAAGCCCTCGGCCATCTGCTCGGCGATCGGCTGCTCAGGGTCGGCGGCGGCGTCGAGCTCGGCCAGGCAGCGGCGCGTCTCGCGGACGACGAGCGCCTCGACGAGCCCGTCGCGGTCGCGGAAGCGGCGGTAGACGGTCATGCGGCCGACGCGGGCGCGGCGGGCGACCTCGTCCATCGTCAGGTTGCGCACGCCCGAGGCGGCCGAGAGCTGCAGGGCGGCGTCGAGGATGCGCTCGGACAGCTCGTCCTCGGGGGTCGCGACGCCGGTGTCGAGGGCGCGCGCGAGGACCGCGAGGGCGCCGTGGGTCATGCGGCCACCACCGGGGTGCCGCCGGATCGGCGCTCGGCATCGCCGTGGGTCCGGGCCTCCGTGGCGCCGGTGCCGGCTCCGGCCGTGGTCCGCTTCTCCGGGACGCGGGCGGCGACGTCGCCGCGCTCGAGCTGCCTGCTGCGCCAGCGCACGTACATGGGGCCGAACTCTGCCAGCGGGCCGCGGACGAGGGGCGTGCTCGCGCGCGAGGCGGCGGCCAGCGCGCGGAAGGCGCGCTCGTCGGCGGGCGACCATGCGAGGTTCAGCTTCTCGCGCACGCGCGGGCCGAGCATGCCGACGGTCGTCAGGCGGAGCTGGCCGGCGAGCGGCCGGCGCACCGTGCGCCAGACCGGCTGCGGGATGCCCGGCAGGACCGGCGCGGGGCGCAGGAGCGAGTCGAGCACGAGGTGGACGGTCGGGTTGTCCTCGAGCTCCTCCTCGACCGTCGTGTCGAAGTAGTCGCGGAAGTCGTCCCAGCGGGCGGGCAGGTCGCGCTCGCGCACGCCGATGAGGCGGCCGAGGCGCAGCCACTCCTCCCAGAAGTCCTGGTGCTCGCCCGGGCGCAGCGGGGTCCCGAACCTCTCCGCCCCCCAGACGAAGCCGGCGGCGAGCGTCGCGTGGACCCAGGCGTAGGCGCGCGGCTCGAGCGCGTGGTAGCGCTCGCCGTCCGGCCTGGTGCCCTTGATGTGCTTGTGGATGCCGCGCACGCGGCGCCCGATCTCCCAGGCCAGCTCGGGCCCGCCGTAGATCGAGCCGTGGACGTAGTCGAGCGTGCGGTACAGCCGCCCCCACGGGTCGTCGAGGAAGCCGGAGTACTCGCCGACGCCGGCGCCGACGGTGGGGTGGGCGACCTGGAGGAGCACGGCGTACCCGGCGGTGTTGAACCCGCGGACGTCGCCCGCGAGCCGCCAGACGTGCCCTCCGGGCCGGGGCACGAGCTCACGGGCCTCTTCAAGCGTCGGCAGCACGGACGGCATGGCACTCCCCTCGGTTCACGAGGTACGGAAAGTATCACATCCGTACCACCAATCCCGGGGTCAGTCACCTTGAGACTCGTGGGAGTCTCGAGGTGACTGACCCCGATGTGCGGAACGTGCGGGGTTCTGCCGGTCCGGACGGCGCTCTCAGGCGATCTGGGGCGTTCTGGCGGGCCGGGTGTCAGGCGGCGACGCCGCCGCCCGCGAGCGCGCGGTCGACGACCTCGGGCGCGAGGACATGCTCGATGACCATGATCGCCGCGCCGATGACGCCCGCGCGGTCGCCGAGCCGGCTCGGGACCGTCTGCAGGTTCTGCGTGGCGAGCGGCAGCGAGCGCTGGAACGTCACCTCGCGCACGCCCGCGAGGAGCTGGTCGTGCGCCTGGCCGAGGTCGCCGCCGATGACGATCACGCCGGGGTTGAAGAAGTTCACGCACGCGGCGAGGACCTCGCCGAGGTAGCGCCCCGACTCGCGCACGAGCCGGACCGCGATCGTGTTGCCCTCGCGGGCCAGGCGGACGACGTCGCGGCTGCCACGCGCCTCGAGCCCGGCCTGGGTCAGCTTCTGGGCCAGCGCGCGCCCGCCCGCGACCGCCTCGAGGCAGCCGGTGTTGCCGCAGCGGCAGACGACGTCGTCGTGGCCCGCGACGCGGATGTGGCCGATGTCGCCGGCGGCGCCCTGCGCGCCGCGGTGGATCGCCCGCCCGGCGACGATGCCGCACCCGATGCCGGTGCCGACCTTGACGAAGAGCAGGTGCTCGACGTCGCGCCACGAGCTCCAGTGCTCGCCGAGGGCCATGATGTTCACGTCGTTGTCCACCAGGACGGGCGCGTCGTAGCGCTCGCGGAACCAGTCCGGGATCCGGAAGTGGTTCCACCCGGGCATGATCGGCGGGTTGACCGCCTCGCCGGTCGCGAACTGCACCGGGCCGGGCACGCCGACCCCGATGCCGCGCACCGCGTCGGCCGTCCAGCCGGCCTCCTCGAGCAGCTCGCCGAAGTGGCCGTGCACGGTCGTCAGGACCTTGTCGGGTCCTTCGCCGATGTCCATGTCGAACGTCGCCTCGGCCAGCGGCGATCCCGCGAGGTCGCTGACCGCCAGGCGCGAGTGCGTGGCGCCGAGGTCCGCGGCGAGCACGACGCCGGCGTTCTGGTTGAAGGCGAGCACGGTGGGGGGCCGGCCGCCGGTCGACGCGCTGTCGCCCGCCTCGTAGACGAGCTCGTGGGCCAGGAGCGCGTCGACGCGCTGCGCGACGGTCGAGCGGGCGAGGCCGGTCTGGCGCGCGAGCTCGGCGCGCGTGACCGCACGGCCGTCGCGGATGAGGCGCAGGACCGAGCCAGCGCCGATCGCCCAGCCGCTCGTTCCTCCGTCCTTCTGCGTCGCCATCGGTCGAAAGCCTAACTCACCCGACTTCTGCCGCATAGAGGTGGATAGTTGCTTACGTATTTTCCCGAACTCTTCGGACTTTTGCTTGACAGCCGATCAAAGTCGGCCTACGGTGCGCAGCCATGGGTCAAGCAGTACGGGTCGGCATAGCTGGCGCGGGCTTCATCGGCGCCGTTCACGCCAGGTCAGCCCGCCTCGCCGGCGCCCATCTCGCCGGTGTCGCATCGGCCACACCAGAGAGCGCCGAGCGCGCCGCCGCTCGCCTCGGCATCGAGCGCGCCTACGCGTCGTCGGAGGAGCTCGTCCGGTCCGACGACATCGACGTCGTCCACATCTGCACGCCGAACCACCTGCACGGCCCGCTCGCCGAGGCCGCGCTCGCGGCCGGCAAGCACGTCGTGTGCGAGAAGCCACTCGCGCTCGACGCCGCCGAGGCGTCGGCGCTGCTCGCCGCGGCCGACGCCGCCGGCAAGGTCGCCGCGGTCCCGTTCGTCTACCGCTTCTACCCGACGATCCGCGAGGCACGCGAGCGCGTGCGGACCGGCGCGACCGGGCCGCTCTACCTGCTCCACGGCAGCTACCTGCAGGACTGGCTCCTGCGCCCGGACGACGACAACTGGCGCGTGGAGCCCGACCTCGGCGGCGCGTCGCGCGCGTTCGCCGACATCGGCTCGCACTGGTGCGACCTCGTCGAGTTCGTCTCGGGGCACCGCATCGCCCGCCTCAGCGCGCGCCTGACCACCGCGATCCCCGAGCGCGTCCGCCACGAGGCGCGCAAGGCGTTCTCGACCGGCGACGACGGTGGTGACGGCGACGGCGAGGTGCGCCGCGTGTCGACCGAGGACGCCGCCGTCGTCCAGTTCGAGACCGACCGGGGCGCGTTCGGGACGGTCGTCGTCAGCCAGATCTCCGCCGGGCGCAAGAACCGCCTCTGGCTCGAGATCGACGGCGCGCAGGAGGCGCTCGCGTTCGACCAGGAGGTCCCCGAGACGCTCTGGGTCGGCCGCCGCGACCGCACGACGATCCTGCGCCGCGACCCCGAGCAGCTCTCGGCGGCGGCCGCGCGCCTGTCGACGCTCCCGCCCGGCCATCCCGAGGGCTACGCCCAGTGCTTCGACCGGTTCGTCGAGGACGTCTACGCGACGATCGCCGAGGGTCGCGCCCCCGACGGGCTGCCGACGTTCGCCGACGGCCTGCGCGCGGTGACGATCACCGAGGCCGTGCTGACCTCGGCCCGCGAGGAGCGCTGGGTCGACGTGCCGCTGCCCACCTCCGCGGAGGCGACGCCGTGAGCGCCGCCGCGACCGCGCCGGCCGCGCAGGCGACGCGACCGGTGCTCGAGGTCCGCGGGCTCGTCAAGCACTACCCGGGCGCCAAGGCGCTCGACGGCGTCGACTTCGACGTCCGCCCGGGCGAGGTGCACTGCCTCATCGGGCCCAACGGCGCCGGCAAGTCGACGCTCATCAAGTGCGTCTCGGGCATCGTCGAGCCGACCGCCGGCGAGGTGCTCGTCAGCGGCGAGCCGCTCCCGGTCGGCGAGCCGAGCGCGTCGCTGGACCGCGGCGTCGCGACGATCTACCAGGAGCTCGACCTCGTCGAGGACCTGCGCGTCTACGAGTCGATCTTCCTCGGGCACGAGCCGCGCCGCGGCCTCCTGCTCGACCGCGCGCGCATGCGCGAGGAGGCGCGCAAGCTGCTCGAGCGCCTCGACCACCCGAACATCCCGGTCGACGCGAAGGTCGGCACCCTGCGCCCCGCCGCGCAGCAGGTCGTCTCGATCGCCCGCGCGCTCTCGCACGACGCGCGCCTGCTGATCATGGACGAGCCGTCGGCGATCCTCGACGCCGGCGAGGTCGACACGCTCTTCGACGTCGTCCGCCGTCTCACCGCCGAGGGCGTCGGGGTCATCTACATCTCCCACCGGCTCGACGAGGTCCCGCGGATCGGCGACCGCGTCACGGTGCTCTCCGACGGCCGCACGGTCGCGAGCGGCCTGCCGGCCGACACGCCGCGCGACACGCTCGTCGAGAAGATGGTCGGCCGCCGGGTCGAGCAGCTCTTCCCCGAGCGGCCGGTCCCGCGCGACGAGGTCGTCCTCGAGGTCGAGGGCCTGTGCCGCGCGCCCGACGTCAAGCCGATCTCGTTCCAGGTGCGCGCCGGCGAGGTGCTCGGGATCGGCGGCCTGGTCGGCGCCGGGCGCACCGAGCTGCTGCGTCTCATCTACGGGCTCGACAAGCCCGACGCGGGCGAGGTGCGGGTCGACGGCAGGCGCCTGCAGCCCGGGCGCCCGGGGGCGAGCATCGCCGCCGGCCTGGGCTTCGCGCCCGAGGACCGCAAGTCGCAGGGCCTGCTGCTCGACTGGAACCTCACGCGCAACGTCTCGCTCGCCGACCTGGGCCGCTACACCCGGCACGTCCTGCTCGATCGCGCGGCCGAGCGCCGCGACGCGGCCGAGCAGCTCCGCGAGCTGCGCACGGTCCCCGACGACCCGGACCGCATCGTCCGGGAGCTGTCGGGCGGCAACCAGCAGAAGGTCGTCCTCGCGCGCTGGCTGCTGCGCGAGTGCCGGGTCCTGCTGCTCGACGAGCCGACGCGCGGCGTCGACGTCGGCGCCAAGACCGAGATCTACCGCGTCATCACCGACCTCGCGAAGGCCGGCCTGGCCGTGGTCGTCGTGTCCTCGGAGATGTCCGAGCTCGTCGGCCTGTGCAGCCGGATCCTGGTCATGCGCGAGGGCGAGCTGGTCGCCGAGGTCGACGGCGCGTCGGCGACCGAGCTCGAGCTGCTGCGCCACGCCGTCGCGCCCACCGACTCCGATCCCGTCCTGGAGGAGAACGCATGAGCACCGCCCCCGAGGCCGCGGCCCCGCAGCGGTCGTCGTCGTCGCGCCTCCCGAAGAACACCCGCGGCGCGATCCAGGAGTACGCGCTCGTCGGGGTCGTCGCCGTGATCCTCATCGCCGGCGCGATCATCGAGCCCGGCTCGTTCCTGACCTCGGACAACATGCTCAACGTCCTGCGGCAGGCGAGCGTCGTCGGCGTCATCGCGATCGGCATGACGTTCGTCATCGCGACCGGCGGCATCGACCTGTCGGTCGGCTCGATGGTCGCCGCGGCGTCGGTCGTCGGCGGCCAGTTCGCCGACTCGGGCAGCGCCATGTTCGTCCTCGGCGCGCTCGGCATGGGCATCCTGCTCGGCTCGGTCAACGCGGGCGCGATCGCCTACGGCAAGGTCGTCCCGTTCATCGCGACGCTCGCGATGTTCACGATGGCCCGCGGCCTGGCGCTGTGGATCAGCGACAAGCAGCCGAAGTCGATCTTCGACCTCGAGTTCGTCCGCTGGTTCGGCAACGGCGAGGTCATCGGCATCCCGTCGGCGGCGGTCGTCTTCGTGGCGGTGACGATCATCGGCTGGCTGCTGCTCAACCGCACCCGCTACGGCCGGTACGTCGTCGCGGTCGGCGGCAACCGCGAGGCCGCCCGGATCGCCGGCATCAACGTCCCGCGGATCGTCTTCAGCGTCTACGTGCTCGCCGGCCTGTGCGTCGGCATCGCGGCCGTGCTGCTGAGCGGCCGGCTGTCGAGCGCCTCGCCGATCGTCGGCAACCTCTACGAGCTCGACGCGATCGCGGCGGTCGTCATCGGCGGCACGTCGCTGGCGGGCGGCCGGGCGACGATCGTCGGGACGTTCCTCGGCGTCATCACGTTCGCGCTCATCTTCAACCTGCTGACCCTCATGGACCTGGCGGTGGAGATCCAGCAGGTCACCAAGGGTCTGATCATCCTCGCCGCCGTCCTCATCCAGCGCAGGGAGCGGTGACCGTAGCCCCATGTCCCTTCATGTCCAAGGAGGAGGAATAGCCCCATGACCATCAAGCGGTTCATGCTGCCGCTGCTGCTGGTGGCGGCACTGTTCGCCGTCGCCTGCGGCAGCGACGACGACGAATCCGCGGGCGACTCGGAGCAGGCCACCCAGGCCACCGAGACGACCGGCTCGCCCGCCCAGGGCGGGCGGGTGAAGATCGCCTTCAGCGCACCGGGCGCCGATCACGGCTGGATGGCCGCGATCACCGAGAACGCGCGCAAGGAGGCGAAGGAGCTCGGCGACGTCGACCTCATCGCCGCCGAGGGCGTGACCGACTCGGCCGCGCAGGCCGACCAGGTCGAGACGCTCATCCAGCAGAAGCCCGACGCGCTCGTGCTCCTGCCGAACGAGGGTGATGCGCTGACGCCGGTCGCGCAGAAGGCGACCGCCCAGGGCATCCCGGTCGTGGTCGTCGACCGTGCGCTCGAGGCTCCCGGCGCGTCGCGCACGTTCATCACCGGCGACAACTACGGCATCGGCTGGCAGGCCGGCAACTACTTCGCCGACCAGCTCAAGTGCAAGGGCAACGTCGTCGAGATCCAGGGCATCGCCGGCATCCAGGTGACCGAGGAGCGCTCGAAGGGCTTCCGCGACGCGCTGAAGCGCCGCTGCCCGGACGGCGGGATCAAGATCATCGCCTCGCAGCCGGCCGACTTCGTGCCGGACAAGGGCCTGTCGGTGATGGAGAACATCCTCCAGGCCCACAAGGACATCGACGCGGTCTACACGCATGACGACGACATGGCCGAGGGCGTCGTGTCGGCGATCGAGAACGCGGGCCGCGAGGACGAGATGTTCCTGACCGGCGCCGGCGGCTCGAAGGCCGCGATGGAGCGCATCGAGAAGGGCGGCCTGTACCGGGCCACCTTCCTCTACAACCCGACGATGTCGGCGTCGGCGATCCGCCTGGCGCGGCTCATCGTCCGTGGCGAGGGCCTGGCCGAGCTCACCGAGCCGGAGGTCCCGAGCCAGATCACCGTCCCGGCGACGACCGTGACGAAGGAGAACGTCGCCGAGCTCAAGGAGCTCGGCTTCTAGCCACCTGCTCCTCCAACCGGTGGACCCCGCCGGGCGGCTCCCACGCTCTCCTGCTGCCGCCCGGCGGGGCTCTGCCCCGACCCGAGGGAGACTCGCGCGCAATGGCCCGTCCCGTCACCATGATCACCGGCCAGTGGGCCGACCTTCCGCTCACCGAGCTCGCCGCGAAGTGCGGCGAGTGGGGGTTCGACGGCCTCGAGCTCGCGACGTGGGGCGACCACTTCGACGTCCCGCGCGCGCTCTCCGATCCGTCGTACTGCACCGAGCGGCGTGAGCTGCTCGAGCGCCACGGCCTGTCGTGCTGGGCGATCAGCGCCCATCTCGTCGGCCAGGCGGTGTGCGATCCGATCGACGAGCGCCACCGGGCGATCGTGCCGCCGGAGGTGTGGGGCGACGGCGACCCCGAGGGCGTGCGCCGGCGCGCCGCCGAGCGCGTGATGGACACGGCGCGCGCGGCCGCGCAGTTCGGCGTGACCGTCGTCACCGGCTTCACGGGATCGCCGGTGTGGCACATGCTCTACTCGTTCCCGCCGAACGACTTCGACGAGATCGAGCGCGGCTACGAGGAGTTCGCCGAGCGCTGGTCGCCGATCCTCGACGTGTTCGACGCCGAGGGCGTGCGGTTCGCGCTCGAGGTGCACCCGACCGAGATCGCGTACGACTTCGTGACGACCGCGAAGGCGCTCGAGGCGGTCGACCGCCGCGAGGCGTTCGGGATCAACTTCGACCCGTCGCACCTCGTGCCGCAGCTCCTCGATCCGGAGGCGTTCGTCGACGAGTTCGGCGACCGCATCTACCACGTACACGTCAAGGACGCGAAGCGGCGCACGGACGGGCGCCGCTCGATCCTCGGCTCGCACCTGGACTTCGGCGATCCGCGGCGCGGGTGGGACTTCGTCTCGCCCGGTCACGGCGACGTCGACTTCGAGGCGATGTTCCGCGCGCTGAACCGCGCCGGCTACACGGGCCCGCTCTCGATCGAGTGGGAGGACGTCGGCATGGACCGCGCGTGGGGCGCCCGGGACGCGCTCGCGTTCGTGCGCCGGACCGACTTCGCGCCGTCGACGGTCGCGTTCGACGCCGCGTTCGCCCGTGACTGACACCGGCCTCCGGCTTGACAGTCGGTGAGAGTGAGTGCATACTCACTCTCACCGATGAGCCCGACGCCGACCAAGCCCCGCAAGCTCTCGACCGCCGACGAGCGGCGCGAGGCCGTGCTGCGCGCGGCCGAGCAGGTCTTCACCGAGCGCGGCTTCCACGGCACGCCCACGACGGCGGTCGCCAAGGCGGCGGGCATCTCCCACGCGTACCTGTTCCGCCTGTTCCCGACGAAGGACGAGCTGATCATCGCGCTCGTGCGGCGGTGCAACGACCGGATCCACGAGACGTTCGCCGCGGCCGCCGCGCGGGCGAAGGAGGCCGGGGCGGACGTGCTCGAGTCGATGGGCCTCGCCTACGCCGAGCTGCTCCAGGACCGCCGGCTCCTGCTGCTCCAGCTCCAGGCGCACGCGGCGGCGACCTCGATCCCCGAGGTACGCGAGGCGACCCGCGAGGGGTTCCGGCGGCTGGTCGAGCTCGTCCAGCGCGAGTCGGGCGCGCCGGCGGACGAGATCCAGGCGTTCTTCGCGACGGGGATGCTGATGAACGTGCTGAGCGCGATGGACGCGCCCGCCGTCGACGAGCCGTGGGCGAAGGTGCTCATGGGCGAGGACTGCTGAACCGCCCTCTCTTTTTTCACCAGACAATGACTGACCACTCACACACCGAGAAGGAGGCTCCCGCTATGAGACCACGGGCGGGCTGGACCCTGGCGATCGTGTCGATCGCGCTCTTCATGACATCGCTCGACAACCTCGTCGTCGGCATCGCGCTGCCGTCGATCCGGACCGACTTCGGCGGGACGCTCGAGGCGCTGCAGTGGACGGTCAACGGCTACACGCTCGCGTTCGCGGTCTTCCTGCTGACCGGCGCCGCGCTCGGCGACCGGTTCGGGCGCAAGCGGATGTTCGTCGCCGGCCTGGCGATCTTCACCGGCGCGAGCGCGCTCGCGGCCCTGTCGCCGAGCATCGAGGCGCTCATCGCCACGCGCGCGCTGCAGGGCTTCGGCGCCGCGATCGTGCTGCCGCTGACGCTGACGCTGCTCAGCGAGGCGGTGCCGGCGCAGCGCCGCGGCGCGGCACTCGGGATCTGGGCCGGCGTCTCCGGGCTCGGCGTGGCGATGGGCCCGCTCGTCGGCGGCGCCGTCGTCGAGGGGATCTCCTGGCAGTGGATCTTCTGGCTCAACGTGCCGGTCGGCCTCGTGCTGCTGCCGCTGGCCCACCGCATGCTGAGCGAGTCGTACGGTCCGAACTCGCGCCTCGACCTGCCCGGGCTCGCGCTCGGCGGCTTCGGCCTGCTCGGCCTGACGTTCGGCATCGTGCGCGCGGACGTGCTCGGCTGGACGAGCGCGACCGTCGTCGGCTCGATCTCCGCGGGCGTCGCGCTGCTCGCCGCGTTCCTCGTGTGGGAGGCGCGCGCGCCCGAGCCGATGCTCCCGCCGCGGCTGTTCCGCTCGCGCGGCTTCTCGGCGACGAACGGCGTGTCGTTCGCGATGTTCTTCGGCGTCTTCGGCTCGATCTTCCTGCTCTCGCAGTTCTTCCAGTTCGCGCAGGGCCTCGGGCCGCTCGAGGCCGGGCTGCGGACGCTGCCGTGGACGGCGATGCCGATGGTCGTCGCGCCGGTCGCGGGGCTGCTGAGCGACCGGATCGGCCCGCGGCCGCTCATGGTCGCCGGGCTGTCGCTGCAGGCGGTCGCGCTGACGTGGCTGAGCATCGTCAGCGAGGTCACGACGCCGTACGCGCAGCTCATCGTCCCGTTCGTGCTCGCCGGCACGGGCATGGCGCTGGTGTTCGCGCCGAGCGCCAGCGCGGTGCTCGCCAGCGTGCGGCCCGAGCAGGCCGGCCAGGCGTCGGGCGCGACGAACGCGATCCGCGAGGTCGGCGGCGTCATGGGCGTCGCGGTCCTGGCGAGCGTCTTCGCGGCCAACGGCGGCTACACCGACCCGCAGGCGTTCACCGACGGCGTGACCGCCGCCGTGCCGATCGGGGCGGCGGTCCTGGGCGCCGGCGCGCTCGTCGCGCTGCTCGTGCCGGCGATGGGCCGGAAGGCCGGGCCGGCGCCCGCCGAGGCGGCGCCGCAGGCCGCCTGAACCCGCAGCGCGGTGCGGACGCCCGCCGGCCCGGTCCGGTGGACGTCCGCCCGCCCGCGCGGGCCGAGCGCGAGGACGGCGCCGCCAGGACCCCGACGCCCGTCATCTAGCCTGCGACGGGTGCGCAGCGCGGCCCGATGGATCGCCCCGGCCGTCGCGGCTCCGTGGGTGCTCTGGGCGGTGGGCCGGACGCTGGGGCTCGACCGCGTGCACCCGCTCGTCGCGATCGTCGCGTTCACGCCGTACGCCGCCGCGACCTCGCCGCTGCCGGTGCTCGCGGCGCTCGTCCTGCGGCGCCGCGTGGTCGCCGCGGTCGCCGCGATCGCGACGCTCCTCCTCGCCGCCGCGGTCCTGCCGCGCGCGTCCGGCGAGGCCGTGCCGGCGCCGCCCGGCGGGCGGACGATCACGGTGATGAGCTCGAACCTCTTCCACGGCCGCGCCGACGCCCGCCGGGTGATGGAGCTCGTCCGCGCCGAGGGGGTCGACGTGCTCGTCCTCACCGAGCTCGACGCCGCCGCGCTCGCGCGCCTCGACGACGCCGGGCTGCGCGACGCCCTGCCCGGCCGGGCGCTCAGCGCCGGCAACGGGATCTTCGCGCGCGGGGAGGTGACGGACCGCGGCGCGGGCGGCGGCGACCCGCGCGCCGTGCTGCACGCCACGGTCGAGCTCGAGGGCGCCGGGCTCACGGTCCACGCCGTCCACCCGCGCCCGCCGATCTCGCGCGCCGCGGTCGCCGAGTGGAAGGCGGTCCTGCGGAGCCTGCCGCCGCCCGGGGACGCCGGCCCGGAGATCACCGCCGGCGACTTCAACGCGACGCTCGACCACCGCGAGCTGCGCCGCGTCCTCGACCGCGGCTGGCGCGACGCCGCCGACGCGGTCGGCGCGGGCCTGCGGCCGACGTGGCCGGTCGGGCGCCGCGTGTTCGGGATCGCGATCGACCACGTCCTCGCCGGGCCCGGCCTCGGGGTCCACCGCTACGCGATCCATGAGGTGCCGGGCACCGACCATCGCGCGGTGGTCGCCGAGCTCGTCCCGGGCGAAGGGTGACGAGTCTCACGGACATCCCGGGCGAACGGTGACGAGCCTCACGGACAGGCTCCGGATCGAACCTACGTTCGGAACATGACCACGTACACGCTGAAGATGACCCCGCCGGACGCGCCCCCGACCACCCGCCGCGGCCTGAGCCGCGAGGAGGCGCTCTGGGCGATCGCCGAGCTCGTCTACGGCTTCGAGGAGCCGCGGTCCGAGGACGCGGCCGCCGAGGAGCAGCCGGAGACGCGCACGCCTGTCGCAGCCTGACACGCCAGAACCGCTGATCGGCGGTCAAGGACCCCGGTCGCGGTGCCGATCACCGGGCGGACATGGCCCGGGACGACCACCGGCAGTTCGATGGACCCGCCTCGATGTGGCGGGTGACGGTCGCGATGTACCTCGCGGGGGCGGTGACGATCGCCGCCACGTTCGCCGCACCCGACCCCGACACGAGCGACCGCACGGCGATGAGCGTCCTCGGCGCCGTGTCCCTGGCGCTCGGCCTCGGCCTGCTCGCCGCCGGCCCGCGCCGCGTCCTCGTGGCGAAGGTGGCGCCGATCGCCGGCGTCCTCCTCCTCAGCACGGTGATCGCCGTCGCGCGGCCGATCGGCGCGACGCCGCTGTTCTACCTGTGGCCGATCCTCCTGGCCGCCTACTACGGCTCGTCGCGGTACCTGGTCGCGACGCTCGCGGTGTTCTGCACGACGTTCGCGGCCGCGAGCGCGATCGCCGCCCCGTCCGACGACGTCGCCTGGCTGCTGTTCATCGGCGGCGTCATGTCGTTCACGCTCGCCGGCGTCGTCGTCAACCGCCTCAAGCGCCGCCTGGACGCCGTCGTCGACGAGCTGCGCCGCACCGCCGCGAGCGACCCGCTGACCGGGCTGCTCAACCGGCGCGGGTTCGACGTCGCCTTCCAGCGCGACCTCGACCGCGCGCGGCGGACCGGCGCGCCGCTGTCGCTCGTGATCCTCGACCTCGACCACTTCAAGGCGGTCAACGACCGCTTCGGACATGCCGCCGGCGACGACGTGCTGCGCCGGGTGGGCGAGGCCCTGCGGTCCGAGCGCCGTGCCGGCGACGCGCTCGCGCGCATCGGCGGCGAGGAGTTCGCCGTCGTGCTCTACGACGCGGACGCCGACGGCGCGCTGCGGTTCGTCGAGCGCGTCGCCGGATCGCCGCTCATGTCCGGAGGGCCGGCCGGCCCGATGTCGCTCAGCGCCGGCATCGCCGCCGCCGAGGAGGGCGCCGACACTCCCGAGGGCCTCATGCTGGCCGCCGACCGCGCGCTCTACCGGGCCAAGGCGGCCGGGCGCGGCCGGGCGGCCGTCCACGGGCAGGACGGCCGTGCGCTCGCGCCGCTCGCCCCGCGCGCCGCGGCGTAGACCGGCGCGCCTCTACTTGAGCTGCAGGCGCTGCGAGATCTGCGTCGGCTCGCCCGCCGCCGCGGTCGCGGTGACGCTGATGTCGGCGACCATCGCGCGCTTGCCGCGCAGCGCGCGCCGCAGCCGGCCGACGTCCTTGCGCGAGAGCGCGAAGCGCACGACCTTCGACTCGCCCGACGGCACCTGCGTGTTCGCCGTGACGCTGATCGCGACCGGCTTGCGGCCGCGGCGCGGGGTCGCCCGGGGCGCGATCGTCGCGGTCGCGGTGATCGTGCACGCGCTGTCGCAGCCCATGCGCACCGGCAGGTTGCGGCGCGTCAGCACGCCGGTGGAGCGCAGCGCCCGCAGCGTCACCTGCGGCCCGTCGGGCGGCGGCAGCGTCGGGTACTTCGGCGGCGGCGGCGTCGCGACCGGGCCGAGCACGCCGCAGCCGACCGCGGCGGGCGCGGCGAGCTGGAACTGCTGGACGCGGTTGTTGTCGGTGTCGCTGACGGTCAGCACGCCGCGGCAGTCGACGCTGACCCCGGTCGGCCGCAGGAACTCGCCGGTCCCGGTGCCGCGGACGCCGAACGTCTGCAGCCGCTCGCCGTTCGGCCCGAACTGCTGCACGCGGCCGTTGCCGCGGTCGGCGACCCACAGGTTCCCGGCCGCGTCGAGCGTCATCTGGCCGGGCACGTTGAGCTTGCCGAGCTTGCTGCCGGTGCCGCCGAACCAGTCGAGCTCGCGCCCGTCGGCGCCCCAGATCGTGATCCGGTTGTTGTCGGTCGCCGCGTAGATCCGCGAGCCGTCCGGCGTCACCGCGATCCCGCGCACGCGGCCGGTCGCGGTGATCGCGCCGAGGTAGCGCCCGTCGTGCGCGAACCGGACGATCCGCGCGTTGCCCGCGTCGGCGACGTAGAGCGTGCCGGCGGAGTCCATCGCGATCGCGGTCGGGTCGAGCATCTGCCCGGGCCCGCGGCCCTGGGTGCCGATCGAGCGGACCGGCTTGCCGGTCTGGCGGCTGAACACGAAGATCCGCGCGCGGCGCTGGTCGAGCACGAACGCGTGGCCGGCCCCGTCGAACACGATCGCGACCGGCCGCTGCAGGATCGTCGGGCCGGGGTTCGGCGAGCCCCACACGGCGGCGATCGACCCGTCGGGGTTGAGCAGCTCGATGCGGCCGTTGACCGAGTCGGCGACCGCGCGGATCCCGGACGGGTCGGCGGCGACGCCCATCGGCGTGTTGAACTGGCCGGGCGCGCGGCCGGACGTGCCGATCGAGCGCAGCAGCGTGCCGCCGCGGTCGTAGACGTCGACGCGGTCGTTGCCGGTGTTCGTGACGTAGACGTTGCCCTGCGCGTCGGAGGCGATCGCGCGCGGGTAGGCGAGCCGGCCCGGGTCGGTGCCGTACGCGCCCCAGCGGCCCTTGTACGGGTAGGTCGGTCCGGTGCTGAACCGCACGACGCGGTGGTTCATGTTGTCGGCGACGAACACGCGCCCCTTGGGGTCGGTCGCGACGCCGTAGGGGTGGCTGAGGTCGCCGCGACCGACGCTCTTGTCGGTCCGGATCGTCGTCAGCAGCCGGCCGCCGGTGTCCATGACGAGCACGCGGTGGTTCTGGTTGTCGGCGACGAGCAGCCGCGTGCCGCGGACCGCCAGGCCCTTCGGGTAGCCGAGCGTGCCGGGCGGAACGATGACCGCGCCGTTGCCGCCGCCGAGCGTGAAGCGCTGGATGCGGTTGTTGCCGCTGTCGGCGACGTAGACGTGGTTGCCGCCGACCGCCAGCCCGCCGCCCGCGCCGGCATCGTTGCCGCGCCCGCCGCCGAAGCGGAACTGGCCGACCCCGGTGCCGCTCCGGCCCCAGTGCGCGAGCAGCGAGCCGTCGGCGGCGAAGCGCATGATCCGGTTCGAGCCGTCGGCGACCACGATGCTCCCGTCGGGTGCGGCGGCGAGCGCGCCGACCGCGGTCAGCTCGCCGGGGCGGTTGCGGCCGGGCCGGCCGATCTCGCCCCGGAACGTCCCGTCGGGGTTGAACACCTGGACGACGTGCGAGCCCTGGTCGCCGACGTAGACCGCGCCGTCGGCGCCGATCGCGACGGCCTGCGGGAAGCGCAGGACGCCGCCCGCGCGCTGGCCGATCTCCGAGGCGCTCGTGTACGGGCAGGCGGGCGCGCCGCCGGGGCAGCCGGACTGCGCGGACGCGGGCGCCGCCGGTCCGAGCACGGCGGCGGCGAGGACGGTGGCGATGGCGGAGGGCAGGGTGCGGCGGGGCATCGAGGGTCCTCAACACCTTGCAGGCGCGAAGGTCGCGCCCCGCAGGATCGATTGCATGCCGCGCGGCGCGCCGTGTCCGCCCGGTGCCGCGGCGGGATCTAGACTCCTGCGGCCATGAGCGCTCGTCGCGTCTCGCGGGAGGAACGAGAGGCCAGGATGCTCCGCGCCGCCGGCGCGGTGTTCGCCGCCCGCGGCTACCACGCCGCCTCGATGGACGAGATCGCCGACCGGGTCGGGGTCTCCAAGCCGATGGTCTACACCTACTTCGGCTCGAAGGAGGCGCTGTACTTCGCCTACATCGAGGATGCCGGGCGCGACCTCATCGCGTCGATCGTCGACGCCGAGCGCGCGGTCCGCACCGGGTCGCTCGCCGAGCGCCTGCGCGCCGGGACGCTCGCGTTCTTCCGCTTCGTCGACGAGCACCGCGACGGCTACGCCGTGCTCTTCAGCGAGATGGCGGCGCGGGGCGGACCGTTGCGCCGCGAGGTGTCGGCGATCCGCCGCCAGATCGTCGAGCTCGCACAGATCCTGTTCGACCGCGTCGCCGAGGAGGCCGGCGTCGACCCGGACGCGATCGGCGGCACCGAGCCGCTCGCGGTCGCGTACGTCGGCGCGGGCGAGTGGCTGGCGAACTGGTGGCTCGAGCACCCCGAGGAGAGCGCCGAGCAGCTCGCCGAGCGGCTGCTCGACATCGGCTGGCGCGGCCTGGAGCGCGTGCTCGCCGGTCAGGCGCAGGCGGGCGCCTGAGCCGCCCCGGTCAGGGCCGCCGCGCGGCCTCGCCGAGCACCGCCTCGGGCACGCCGAACGCGTCGGCGAGCAGCCCGGCGTCCGCCGACAGCGCCTCGCAGAGCTGGTTGACGGTCTTGATGACCGCCTTCGAGCGCGTCGACGACAGCCGCCCGTGCTCCTGGAACCAGCCGCGGTCGCGCTCGATCCCCGCCAGCGCGTACAGGTCGCACAGCCGGCCGAGCAGCGCCTTCGGCCGCTCGTCCGGGCAGCGCTCCACCGCGGCCGCGAACGCCTCGAGCACGACCCGCTCGACGTGCGTGCGGGCGACCCCGACGACGTGGTCCTGCGTCTCGAGCAGGACCTCGAACGGCTCGCGGCCGGCGTCGATGCCGGCCTTCAGCCGCCGTGCGGCGCCGGAGGTCATGTGCTGCTCGCGCCAGCGGTACAGCTCGAGCTGCGTGTCGCGCTCGAGCAGGTCCTCCTCGCTCTCGCGCCCCGGGACGAGGTCGTCGGCCAGGCGGCCGAGCAGCTCGCGGATCGCGCTGCGCTCGGCGACCGTCTCGTAGACCTGGCGCCCGAAGAACGCCGCGGTGCCGAGCGGGTCGAGCTCGCCGAACTGGTCGCGGTAGTCGGTCAGCAGGTTCTTCGCGCAGAGCTGCAGCAGGACGGTGTTGTCGCCCTCGAACGTCGTGAACACGTCGGTGTCGGCCTTGAGCGCCGCGAACCGGTTCACGCGCAGGTAGCCCGCGCCGCCGCATGCCTCACGGCACTCCTGGATCGTCTTCGTGGCGTGCCAGGTCGCGACCGCCTTCAGCCCGGCGGCGAGCGTCTCGAGCTCGCGCCGCTCGCGGTCGGGCGGCTCGTCCTGGCCGAACACCGCGTGCAGGCGACCGCGCAGCTCGTCCTGGGCGAAGTGGAGCGCGTACGTCGTCGCGAGGTCCGGCAGGAGCCGCCGCTGGTGGGTGCGGTAGCGGATGAGCGGCGCCTCCTCGTCCGAGCCGGGCGGCCCGAACTGGCGGCGCGCGAGCGCGTGCCGGACCGCGATCGTCTGCGCGACCTTCGTCGCGTTGATCGCGGCGCCGCACACGCTGACGCGGCCCATGATGAGCGTGCCGAGCATCGTGAAGAACCGCCGGGTGGGGTTCTCGATCGGGCTGAAGTACGTCCCGTCGTCGCGGATCTGCGCGTAGCGGTCGAGCAGGTTGCCGCGCGGCACGCGGACGTGGTCGAACCACAGGCGCCCGTTGTCGACGCCGTCGAGCCCGAGCTTCGGGCCGCAGTCCTCGATCCGGACGCCCGGGCACGGGTCGCCGTTCTCGTCGCGGATCGGGACGAGCACGGCGTGCACGCCCCGCTCCTCGCCGCCGACGACGAGCTGCGCGAACACCGCGGCCATGCGGCCGTCTCGGGCGGCGTTGCCGATGTAGTCCTTGCGCGCGTCGTCGTCGGGGGTGTGGACGACGATCTCGTCCGTCTCCGGCTCGTAGGTGGCCGTGGTCCGCAGCGCCTGGACGTTCGAGCCGTGGCCGCGCTCGGTCATCGCGAAGCAGCCGGGCAGGTCGAGCGAGACCACGCCCGGCAGGTGACGCCGGTGGTGCTCGTCGGTGCCGAGGTGCAGGATCGCCCCGCCGAAGAGCCCGAACTGGACGCCGCACTTGACGAGCAGCGACAGGTCGCCGAACGCGAGGGTCTCGAACGACGCGACGTACTTGTCGATGTCGCCCTCGCCGCCGTATTCGGGCGGGAACCCGATGGCGGTGTCGCCCTCGCGGCACAGCTCGCGCGCCCAGGCGAGCACCTGCGCGCGGTGCTCGTCGATCGGGAGGTCCGGGCGCGGGGCGTTGCCGGGCTGGGACAGCCACCAGCGGACCTTGTCGCGGATCTGGGCCTGGCGGCCGTCGAGGATGCGCTGCAGCGCGGCGCGCAGGTCGCCGGATGCGCTCGTGCGGCCCTGGCCGCCGGCGGAGGAGGGCGGGAGCGTCGAAGCCATGACGGGCCGGGGGCTACCCGCGAGTAGGGGCCGCGAAGCTCGCCCCGGTAACCGGGGCGTAGGCGGCTCGTAGCCGTGCCCGCGCAGGCTGCGCGCCATGGCTCCGACCCCCAAGCAGCTCCTGCTCGCCGGGCTCGTCGCCGCGGCGGGCGCCGCGGCCGTCCCGGCGGCCGCCTCCGCGGCCGTGAGCGTCGAGGTCCGTGACCAGACGCTCCTCATCACCGGCGACAGCGCCGACAACACGATCACGCTCCTGCGGGCCGGTCCGGTGTCGAGCATCGTCCGCGTCCGCGTGGAAGGCGTCGCCGGCGACTTCATCGCCGACAAGAACGACTTCGACGCGATCACGATCAGGGCCGGCGACGGCGACGACAGCATCGGCGTCTCGACCGACGCGGGCGACCCGACCGAGGGCGAGCGGCTCTTCGTCGACGGCGGCCACCACGACGATCACATCACCGGCGGCCCCGGCGACGACACGATCGAAGGCGGATCGGGCGACGACGTCATCCGCGGGGCGGGTGGGCAGGACCACGTCCTCGGCGAGTTCGGCGACGACGACCTGCGCTGGTCGGCCGGCGACGGCGAGGACCTCCGGCTCGACGGCGGGCCGGGCTTCGACCGGTTCGTCTTCGACGGGAGCGACGACGCCGACCACCTCCTGATCCGCGGCATCGGCGACGACGCGGTGCGGGTCACCGAGACCGGCCGTCAGGTCAGCGTCCCGCTCCACCGCGTCGACCGCGTGGTGGCGGACGTCGGGACCGGCGCCGACCGCGTGTCGTCCGACCCGGACCTGACCCGGTACGGGCTGAGCTCGATCCAGGTCTTCGCCTCGCGCGCCCCCGCGCGCCGTTCGGCGGCCGCCGCGGCCGGGGACGGCGTCCGGTTCGAGGGCAGCGACACCGCCGACCGGCTCGTCGGCGGCGACGGCGACGACACGCTGATCGGCCGCGCGGGCGAGGACCGGCTCGAGGGCGGGCCGGGCGACGACGTCCTCGACGGCGGGCCGGGCTCCGACCGGCTGGAGGGCGGCGAGGGCGCCGACCGGCTGGTGTGCGACGGCCTGCACGACGCGGTGATCTTCGACGCGCGCGACGTGCTGGTGGGGTGCGGCGCGCAGCCCGCTCCCGCGCCGCCCGCGGCGGCCCCGCCCTCCACGGGCGGGCCGTCCGCGCCGCCGGCCGCGCCCGCCGCGCCCGCGGCCCCGGCTGCGCCGGCCGCCTCGGCGCCGCGGGCGGCCGCCGCGTCGGAGCGCCGGTCGTCCCGCCTGCGCCGGCCGCGCGTCCGGCGCGCCCGGACCGGCCTGACGGTCCGCGTCGCGGCGGCGGGCGAGCCGGTCCGCGTGCGGATCGCCGCGGTCGAGCGCGTCGGCGGCCGCCGCTTCCGCTACCGCGCGGTCCGCCGGCTCGTCGGCCCGCGGACGGTCGCTGTCCGGCTCCGCGCGCCGAAGGCGCTGCGGCGGCTGCTCGCGCGCCGCAAGGGCGTCACCCGGTCGGTGACGGTGACTGTCACCGACCTCGACGTCCGCCGGGCCGTCACGGTCCGCGCCTGAAGGCGCCGGCCGCGGGCCGGCGAGACCTCCCGCCGGCCCGCGCTCAGCGCACGACGGTGAACCGCAGGGTCCGGGGCCGGCTGACGTTGCCCGCGCCGTCGCGGGCCGTGATCCGGAACCGGTACCGGCCGGCGCGCAGCGCGCGACGCCCGATCCGCCCGGTGAACCGGATCCCGACCCGGCCGCCGACGTTCGCCCGGCGGATCGTCCCGACCCGGACCCAGCGCGTGCAGCGCCGCGCCCGGCGCAGCGCCCGCGACGGCCGCACGCACGCGCGGCCGCGGCGCCGGCCGGCGACCCGGCGCTCGACCGCGAGCGACACCGCCGCCGGCTCGTTGACGAAGAAGCTGACGGTCGTCCCGGCCGGGATCGCCCGCCGGCGGCGCTGGGCGGACACCGCGGTCGGCCGCGGCGAGACGCGGAACCGCGTCGCCGACAGGCGCAGGCGCGAGAGCACCGGCGCGACGACGTCGGCTGCCGCGGGCCCGCCGCCGGCGCCCGGCCCGCCGCCCGGCGCGGGCTCGGGGACAGGCGGCGGGGGCGGCGGCTCGACCCCGCTGATCCGCGCGACCTGCTTGGCGCCCTCCAGGGCGACCCACAGCGTCGGGCCTGCGCCGGCCGTGATGCGGCGCGGCCCGGAGCCCGCGCCGAGGTCGACGAACGTCACGTCCCCGGCCCGGTCGACCCGGATCGCCGCGTCCGCGGCGAAGCCGGCGAACCAGAACGCGCCGTCGGGGCCGTACGCGGCGCCGAACGGGTCGGTGCCCGCGCCGGTCAGGCTCTCGCCGAGCGGGACGCCGAGCGCCGACAGCCGCCCGACCCGATGGGGAGGATCGGGGTTGCTGTAGGCGACCATCCCGTCCGGGGCGGCCGCGAGGTCCTGCGGGTTGCCGCCGACGGGGATCCGCTGCGAGGTGGTGGCGTCGACGGCGTCGCGCGGCGTCGCGATGATCTCCTTCGACCCGAACGCCACCCACCACATGCGCCCGTCCGGTCCGGCGACGATGTCGCGGCCACCGGCGCCCGGGAAGGCGATCTTGCGCACGAACGCCCCGGCTGCGTCGGCCACGACGAGCTCGTCGTCGCCGTCGACGACCCAGAAGTTGCCGTCGGCGTCGCGCGCGATGCCGTGCGGGGTGGTGATGTCGGCGATCGCGTGCTGGGTCCCGGTCGCCGTCGCGATGTCCCACTCGAGCAGGCCGCCGGCGTAGGCGAACCACACCTTGCCGGGCGCGCCCGCGGTGACGCCGGTGACCGCGACGTTCCCCGGGTGGTCGTACTCGGTGACGGTGCCGCCGGGCGTGACGCGGCCGAACTCCTTCGCGCCGCCGAGCGTGAACCAGATGTTGCCGTCCGGCCCGAGCGTCATCCGGCCGGGCGCGTCGCTCACGTCGGCGCGCAGGTCGACGGCGGGCGCCGCCGCGGCGGTCCCGGGCAGCGCCGCGAGCGCGAGGGACAGGGTCAGGATCAGCGTCGGGAGGAGTCGTCGGGGCATGGCGGCGAGCCTGACGTACCGCGGCGCCCGTGTCAGTGTCAACCGCGTCTCATCCGCGCGCGAGGCGCGCGGCGGCGACGACGAGCTCGGCGTTCCCGCTCGCCCGCCGGCCCTCGGGCAGCACGAGGGTGTCCTCCAGCCCGACCCGGATGTCGCGTCCCAGCGCGACGCCCTGCCCGACCACCGCCCACGTCGCCCGCCCCTCGCCGTGGTGCAGCCGCGGCGCGGCGATCCCGTGCGCGTCCAGGCACGCGTCGATCTCGCGGGCGCGCGCCGTCGCCGTGTCGTCGTCGCCGTCCATCGGCTCGACGAGCACGCGCAGCACCCGGTCGGCCAGCCCGGTCGCGGCGAGCGCCTCGGCCTCCTCGACCGTCCACACGCCCGCCTCGATGCCGATGCCCGCGGCGAGCAGCGCGCGCATGACCTCCACCGCGCCGTCCTCGTGGAGGTTCACCGACGCGTACGCGGGCACGCGCCACCCGGCGACGAGCGCCCGGCGCCGCTCGGGGTCCGGCTCGACCCACGCCCCGGTCGCCACGCCGACCGGTACGCCGCACGCCGCCGCCACGCGCCGGGCGACGTCGTCGACGACGGCCGGCTCGAGCGTCTCGCGGCCGTCCCGGCCCCGAGGGTGGAGGTGGATCGCGCCCGCGCCCGCGCGCACGCACGCGACCGCATCGGCCGCGAGCTGGTCCGCGGTGACCGGCAGCGCGGGATGGACCGAGGCGTCCCGCGGCCCGTTGAGGCACGCCTGCAGCAGCACCGCCCGACCCTACCCGTGTTCCGTAGTCCTCCGCACCAGGACGCGGGCTCTGCCCGCATGTGGAGACAGCCGGTCACACCTAGCGTGATCGCGGCGATGACCGAGCTCGACCTCGCCCGACTGCAGTTCGGGATCACCACCGTCTACCACTTCCTCTTCGTCCCCATGACGATCGGCCTGTCGCTGTTCGTCGCGCTCTGCCAGACCCTCTGGCTCAGGACCGGGCGCGACGTGTACCGGCGCATGACGAGGTTCTGGGGCAAGCTCATGCTGATTACGTTCGCCGTCGGCGTCGTGACCGGCATCGTCCAGGAGTTCCAGTTCGGGATGAACTGGAGCGAGTACTCCCGGTACGTCGGCGACGTCTTCGGCGCGCCGCTGGCGATGGAGGGCCTGGCCGCGTTCTTCGTCGAGTCGACGTTCCTCGGCCTGTGGCTCTTCGGCTGGGGTCGCCTGAAGCCGAAGGTCCACCTCGCGACCGCGTGGGCGTTCTCGCTCGCCACCGTGCTGTCGGCGTTCTTCATCCTCGCCGCCAACTCGTGGATGCAGCACCCGGTCGGCTACCAGATCAACGAGGCGACCGGCCGCGCCGAGATGACCAGCATCGGCGAGCTGCTGTCGAACTCGACCGTGCTCTACGCGTTCCCGCACACGGTGCTCGGCGCGCTGGCGACCGGCGGCATGGTCGTCCTCGCGGTCGCCGCGTTCGGCCTGCTGCGGCGCCGCGACCTCGACGTCTGGAGCCGGTCGATGCGCCTGGCGCTGCCGATCACGCTCACCGCCGTCGTCGCGACGATGGGCGTCGGCCACTTCATGGGCACGCTGCTGACCGAGCAGCAGCCGATGAAGATGGCGGCCGCCGAGGCGCTGTTCGAGACCGAGAAGGGCGCCGGCCTGTCGGTGTTCGCGACCGGCGACTTCACCCGCGACCCCGGCCACACGAACCGCAACATCAAGATCCCGAAGCTGCTCTCGCTGATCTCCGACATGGACCCGAACTCGACGGTCAAGGGGATCAACCAGATCGAGCAGGAGTACATCGAGAAGTACGGGCCGGGCGAGTACGTCCCGATCGTCGCCGTGACCTACTGGTCGTTCCGCGCGATGATCGGCGCGGGCATCGCGATCATGGTGCTGACCGCGATCGGCCTCGTGCTGCAGCGGCGCAGGCGCCTGCAGGTCAGCCGGCGCTGGCTGAAGGTGATGGTCCCGGCGGTCCTGCTGCCGCCGATCGCGAACACGTCCGGCTGGATCTTCACCGAGATGGGCCGGCAGCCGTGGGTCGTCCAGGGCCTGCTGAAGACCGACGACGCGGTCTCGCCCGCGGTCAGCGGCACCGAGGTCGCGATCACGCTCATCGGCTTCACCGTGCTCTACGGCGTCCTGGCGGTCGTCGCCGGCCGGCTGGCGTTCAAGGCGATCCGCACCGGCCCGCCGCCGGAGCACGAGCCCTCCGCCGAGGGCGAGACCACCGAGAAGCCCGACCTCGCGCTCGCGTACTAGGAGGACGCACCCATGGATCCGACCGGACTTCAGACCCTCTGGTTCGTCCTCATCGCCGTCCTCTGGATCGGCTACTTCATCCTCGAGGGCTACGACTTCGGCGTCGGCATGCTCCTGCGCCGCCTGTCGCGCGACGACGTCGACAAGCGCATGGTGCTGCACTCGATCGGCCCGTTCTGGGACGGCAACGAGGTGTGGCTGCTCGTCGCCGGCGGCGCCACCTTCGCCGCGTTCCCCGAGTGGTACGCGACGCTGTTCTCGGGCTTCTACCTCGCCCTGTTCCTCATCCTCGTCGCGCTGATCCTGCGCAACGTCGGGTTCGAGTTCTGGGGCAAGGAGGACGGCCCGCGCTGGCGCGCGACGTGGGAGTGGATCATCGTCGGCGGCAGCGCGCTGCCCGCGCTCCTGTGGGGCGTCGGCTGGGCGAACATCGTCGACGGCGTGCCGATCGGCGCCGACGGCGAGTACTCCGGCACGCTCTTCGACCTGCTCGGGCCGTACGCGCTCGTCGGCGGCCTGACGACGCTCGCCGTGTTCCTGCTGCACGGCGCGATCTTCCTGTCGCTGCGCACGTCCGGTGAGCTGGAGCGGCGCGCCCGGGACGCGGCGGCGCGGGTCGCGCCGGTCGCCGCCGTGCTCGTCGCGGGCTTCCTGGCCTGGACGCTCCTCCGCCAGGGCGACCGTGGCGGCGTCGAGGCGGTCTCGGCGGTGCTCGCGGTCCTGAGCGTCCTGCTCGCCGTGGCGGCCGCGGTCGTCGTGCGGCGCCGGCTCATGGCGGCGTTCGGGCTGACCTGCGCGGTGATCGCGACCTTCTTCGTGTCGCTGTTCGCCGACCTGTTCCCGAACGCGATGGTGTCGAGCACCGACCCGGTGTACTCGCTGCCGCTCGCCGAGGCGGCGTCCACGCCGTACACGCTGAAGGTCATGACGATCGTGGCCGTCGCGCTCGTCCCGGTCGTGCTCCTCTACCAGGGCTGGACGTACTGGGTGTTCCGCGCGCGCCTGAGCCGCGAGGACTACGAGGACATGCGCTCCCCGCTCGGCGCGATCTCGCACGGGGGCGGCGCCGCCGATGCGAGCCGCTGAGCGGCGGCTGGTCAAGGCGACCGCCGGCGCCAGGGTCCACCTGGCGCTGACGGTCGCCTTCGGCGCGCTCGGCGCCGCGCTCATCGTCGTCCAGGCTGCGGCGCTGGCGCGGATCATCGACCGCGCGTTCCTGCACGGCGCGGGCCTGGAGGACCTGCGGACGCCGATCGCCGTCCTGGCGCTCGCGTCGGCCGGCCGGGCGGTGCTCGCCGGCGCCACCGAGGCGTCCGGGCGGATCGGCGCGGCGCGGACGCTGTCCGAGCTGCGCCGCCGGGCGGTCGCGCGGCTGCTGCTCGACCGGCCGGGGAGCCTGGCGGGGGAGCGGACCGGCGAGCTCGCGGCGACCGCGGTCAGCGGCGTCGACGCGCTCGAGGCGTGGTTCGCGCGCTACCTGCCGCAGGTCGCGCTCGCGGCGATCGTCCCGCCGGCGATCGTCGTCTACCTGCTCACCCGCGACCTCGAGTCGGCGCTGATCCTCGGCGGGACGATCCCGCTCGTCCCCGTGTTCATGATCCTCGTCGGCAAGGGCGCCGAGGTGGCGAGCCGCAGGCGCTTCGCGACGCTGAGCGCGCTCGGCGCCCACTTCCTCGACGTCGTCCGCGGGCTGCCGACGCTGCGCGCCTACCGGCGCGAGGCCGCCCAGGAGGAGACGATCGCGCGGGTCGGCGACCGGCTGCGCCGCGAGACGATGGCGACGCTGCGGATCGCGTTCCTGTCGGCGCTCGTGCTCGAGCTGCTGGCGATGCTCGGCACCGCGGTCGCGGCCGGGACGATCGGCGTCCAGCTCGTCCACGGGTCGCTGCAGCTCGAGGCGGGCCTGGCGGTGCTCATCCTCGCGCCCGAGCTGTACGCGCCGCTGCGCCAGCTCGGCATCCAGTACCACGCCGGCGTCGACGGCGTGGCCGCCGCCGAGCGGCTGTTCGAGCTGGCCGAGGCGCCGGTCGCGGTGTCGCGGCCCGCGCGGCCCGTGCCGGCGCCGTCGCCCGCCGCGGCGGCCGTCCGGCTGGAGGACGTCACGTTCGCGTACCCCGAGCGCCCCGGCGACGTGCTGCGCGGCGTCGACCTCGAGCTGGCGCCGGGCACGATCACCGCGCTGACGGGGCCGAGCGGCGCGGGCAAGAGCACGGTCGCCGCACTCGTCCTGCGCCTCGCCGACCCGGCCTCCGGGCGGGTGACGTGCGACGGCGTCGACCTGCGCGACGCCGCCCCCGAGGACTGGTGGGCGCAGATCGCCTGGGTGCCGCAGCGGGCGCGGGTGTTCAGCGGCACGGTCGCCGACAACATCCGCCTCGGCGCGCCGGAAGCGAGCGACGCCGAGGTCCGGCTCGCCGCGCTCGATGCGGGCGCGCTGGCGTTCATCGAAGAGCTTCCCGACGGGCTGGGCACGGTCGTCGGCGAGGGCGGCCGGCCGCTGTCGGCCGGGCAGGCCCAGCGCCTGGCGGTCGCGCGCGCCTTCGTGCGCGACGCCCCGCTCGTCGTCCTCGACGAGCCGACCGCCCACCTCGATCCCGTCACCGCCGCCGACCTCGCCGGCGCGATCCGGCGGTTGTGCGCGGGCCGCACCGCGCTGATCGTCGCGCACGACGAGGCCCTGGCGGCGATCGCGGACCGGGTCGTCACCGTCGAGGCCGGGCGGGTCGGCGCCGTCACGGCCGGCGTGCGGACGGCGGTCCCGGAGGTTCCGGAGGAGGACGCCGCGGCGCCGCCGGCGGCCGGCCCGCACGGGCGGGCGCCGGCGGCCCGCGGTGCGGTCGTGCCGGACGGCGGCCGCCCCGTGCTCGCGGTCCGCGCGGAGGGCGCGGCATGAACGCGGCCCGCTCGCTGCTGTTCGCGATCCGGATTGCCGGCCCGCGGCCGGCGCGGCTCGCGTTGTCGGCGCTGCTCGGCGCCGGCGCGGTCGCCGCGGCGGTCGCGCTGCTGGCGACGTCGGGCTGGCTCATCAGCCGCGCCGCCGAGCAGCCGCCGATCCTCACCCTGACCGTCGCGATCGTCGGCGTCCGGCTGTTCAGCGTCGTGCGCGCCGCGCTGCGCTACGGCGAGCGGCTGGCCTCGCACGACCTCGCGTTCCGCGCGCTCGCCGACCTGCGCGTGCGGTTCTTCACCGCGCTCGCCCCGCTCGTCCCCGGCGACGTGCGCAGCCGCGGCGGCGACCTGCTCAGCCGCTTCGTCGCCGACGTCGAGCGCCTGCAGGACCTGTACACGCGGGCGCTGCACCCGCCGCTCGTCGCGGCGCTCTCGATCGCGCTCGCCGGCGTCGCCGCGGCGCTGCTCCTGCCGGCCGCGTCCGCGGTGCTCGTCGTCTGCCTGCTCGTCGCCGCGATCGGCGTCCCCGTCGTCACCGGCGCCGCCGGCCGCCACGCCCGCCGGCGGCAGGCCCCGGCCCGCGCGGCGCTGACCGCCGAGCTGGTCGAGGCGCTCGACGGCGCCGCCGAGCTGGCCGTCCACGGCCGCGCCGGCGACCGCCTCGCGCGGGTCGAGGCCGCCGACGCCGAGCTGCGCCGGCTCGCCGTCCGCGACGCGCTCTCCGGCGGGCTGGCGGTCGCGGCGGGACCGCTGCTCGGCGGGGTCGCGCTCGTCGGGGCGGTGCTCGTCGCGGTGCCCGCGGTCGGCGAGGGCGCGCTGGCCGGCGTCGCGCTCGCGTCGCTGCTGTTCGTCGTGATGACGTCGTTCGAGGCGGTCGGGCCGCTGCCGGTCGCCTCCCAGCACCTGACCGCGTGCGCCGCGGCCGCGGGGCGGCTGCGCGACGTCATGTCCCAGGCGCCGTCGGTGACCGACGCGCCCGCCGCGCGGCCGCTGCCCGGCGGCGGCGCGCTCGCGGTCGAGGGCGCCGACGTCCGCGGCGACGCGGGGGAGGAGATCCTCACCGGCGTCGACCTGCGCGTCGAGCCGGGGGAGCGTGTCGCGCTCGTCGGGCCGAGCGGCATCGGCAAGACGACGCTCGCCCACCTGCTCGTGCGCTTCCGCGACCCCGACGGCGGCCGGGTGACGCTCGACGGCGTCGACGTCCGCGAGGTCGCCCAGGACGAGCTGCGCCGGGCGGTCGTGCTCGCCGACCAGGACGCGCACCTGTTCACCACGACGATCCGCGAGAACCTCCTCATCGCCGACCGGTCGGCGAGCGACGAGGACCTGCACGCGGCGCTCGAGGCGGTCGGCCTGGCCGACTGGGTCGGCGGGCTCCCCGCCGGGCTGGACACGATGGTCGGCGAGGAGGGCGCCCAGGTCTCCGGCGGCCAGCGCCGGCGCCTGGCGCTCGCGCGGGCGCTGCTGTCCGGCGCGCGGTTCCTCGTCCTCGACGAGCCGACCGCGCACCTGGACCCGCCCGCCGCCGAGGACGTCGTCCGGCGCCTGGCGGCGCTGCCCGCGGACCGGGGCGTGCTGCTCATCACCCACCGGCGCGAGGGCCTCGAAGCGTTCGACCGCATCGTCGACCTTCGCTGACAGCGCCTGCAAGGTCGCCGCAACGTGCGCGGATCATCCTCCCGGCCATGCCGGTGATCGTCTGCCACTGCGGCCGGGTCGTCCACGGCGACGACGAGGAGCAGGTCCTCGCGGCGATGCGCGCGCACCTGGAGGCCGAGCATCCGCAGCTCGCCGGGTCGGCGCAGGAGCCCGACCTGCGGGCGATGGTCGAGCCGACGGCTTGAGGGCGCCCCGCGCGGCGTGGGCGTCGGTCGTCGCCTGCGGCGGGTGGTCTGCGCCCTGGCGTTCCGGGCGGTCTGGCGCGCGCCGCGCGGTATTCGGTGCCGGCGGGCACTGTCGTGGTCTGAACGGCCGCTGGTGGGCGGTGTGGGAGCGGGGCCGCGGTGCGCTCACCGTCGCCCGCTCCCTCGGACGCGCGGCCAACCGGGGGTCTGACCCCGACCGTTGACCCCGTCCACCGAGAGGCCGGCCGGGAGTCGGTGCGCCGCCGGGGCCGGCCGGGCCGGTGGGCGAGCGGTGGCGCGCTCCTTCTCGGGCTTGATCGGGTCCGTGGCGGGCGAGCCGGACGAGACGGTCGATCCAGTGCGCGTTTCATCCGGCTCGCTCCCTGCGAGCCCGCCCCCCCACCCGGGGCGACCCGCCGCGCCCACCCGGCGCCGCTCACCCCGCCGAAGGAGCCGCAGCCGCCGGAGGCGCCCCCTCCAGCTCCCGCAGGAGCCGCGGCATGCCGATCTCGCGGGCGAGCTCCGTCGCCGCAGCCCGCGACGGCGCCGCCTCGGCATCGCGCCCCTGCCGCCGCAGCACCTCCGCGAGCAGCGCCTGCGACCGCGCGACGTACGGCCGGGCGCGCATGTGCTCGGACCGCTCGAGCGCGAGGCGCAGGTCGGCCTCGGCGCGGTCGAGCTCGCCGCACAGCAGCCCGGCCAGCCCGAGCGAGTAGGCGACCGGGCCGAGCGACGCGCACCCCGCGCCCATGACCGCCCACAGGTGCGCATACGGGCGCAGCGCCGGCTCGACGCAGGCGGCGAGATCGCCGTCCTCGAGCTCGCCGATCGCGTGCGTGAGGATCGCGATCACCGGGATGAAGTTCGCGTCGCGCGGCAGGCGCCCGAACCCGTCGGCCGCGACCTCCCAGGCGATCTCGCGGGCCGCGTCGGTCCGCCCGGCCTGGACGAGCGCCCACGCCAGCGGCGCGCGCCAGCCCGGCAGCGCGCCCGCCTGCACGACCATCTGCTCGAACGCGTCCGCGAGCTCGGCCAGCCGCAGCTGCTCGCTGCGCAGCTGGAGCATCTCGGTGCCGTAGAACTGCAGCGCGTCGAGCGCCTGCGAGCGCTCGCCCTCGGCCAGCGTCGCGAGCGCCGCGGCCTCGCCGGCCGGCCAGTCGCCGTCGAGCAGCGCGCGCATCGACCGCATCGCGGCGGCGTGGATGCGCAGCTCGGGCTCCTGCAGGCGTTCGGCGAGCTCGGCGTGGCGGTCCATGTCGGCCTCGGCGCCGTCGCGCTCGCAGCGCTCCATCTGGACGATCCCGCGCCACGCGTGCGCGCGGGCGAGGAGCGGGAGGTCGTCGACCTGCTCGGCCAGCTCGACGAGCTCGGTCGCGTGCCGCAGGCGGACCTCGTCCATGCCCGGCCGCCAGTACGCGTACATCGACGCGTCGAGCGCGATCGCCAGCGCGGCCGGGTCGCCGACGCGGCGGGCCATCGCGATCGCCTCCTCGACGTGGGCGATGCCGCGCTCCTCGCTCTCGGGCGAGTAGTAGAGGACCGCGGCGAGCCGGGCGAGCACCCGGGCCCGCAGGTCGCTGTCGCGGCCGGGGAGCCGGTCCAGCGCCTCCTCCAGCAGCCGCACGGCGTCGGGGTCCTCGGTGCCGTAGCGCTCCCACACGCCGCCCGCGAACCCGAGCGCGACCTCGGCGAACAGCTGCGGCGTCCCGGCCTCGGCGGCCGACGCGGCAGCCCGCGACCAGGTCCGGCGGGCGCCCTCGACGTCGCCCGCGCGCCACCGGGCGGCGGCGAGGAGGTGCAGGAGCCGCGCGCGCTCGGCCTCGTCGACCGGCTCGTCGCGCTCGCGCGCCGCGAGCGCGCTCGCGCAGTAGGCGACCGCCTCGTCGTAGGCCAGCCGGGCGGTGGCGAGGCTCGCGGCGCGCAGCGCGTAGTCGACGGCGCGGTCGACCTCCTCCGGCCCGGCGGCCGCGAAGTGGCGGGCGAGCTCGGGCAGGTGCGGGTCGAGCCGGTCGCGGTGGCGGCGCTCGAGCGCCTCGCCGATGCGGCGGTGCAGGCGCGCACGCCGCGTCTCGGTCAGCTCGGCGGCGAGCGCGGTGCGCACGAGCGCGTGCGCGAACGAGTAGCGGCCGGGCGCGCTCGGGATCTCGGTCAGCAGCCCAGCCCGCACCGCCTCGTCGAGCACGTCGAGCACGGCGTCCTCGCCGAGGTCGACGACCTGCTCCAGGATGGCCAGCTCGAAGTCGCGGCCGACGACGGCGGCGGCGCGCAGGACGGCGCTGGCCTGCTCGGGCAGCCGCGCGACGCTGCGCGCGATCACGTCGCGCACGCCCGCGGGCACGCCGAAGTCGCGCGGGTCGTCGGCGTCGACCGCGCCGGACTGCTCGAGGTGGCGGACGAGCTGCTTGATGAAGAACGGGTTGCCGTTCGTCTCGGCGTGGATCGCGCGGACGGTCGGCGGGCGCAGCGGGGCGCCGTGCCAGTCGCGGGTCAGGGCGGCGGTCGCGTCGGCGTCCAGCCCCTCGAGGTGCAGGCGGGGGAGCGGCGCGTCGCGCTCGAGGTCGGCGAGCACCTCGACGAGCGGGTGGCCGGGCGGCAGCTCGTTCTCGCGGAACGTGCCGACCATGAGGATCCGGCCGAGCCCGGCGGCGCGCACCATGTGGCGGCTCATGAGCAGCGAGGCGCGGTCGGCCCAGTGCAGGTCGTCGATGATCGCGACGACCGGGCCGCGCTCGGCGATCCGCCGCATCGTCGCCTCGATCGCGGCGAACAGCCGGCGGCGCTCGGTGTCGGCGTCGGCGGGCGGCGGCTCGGGCAGGCCGGGGAGCCGCCGCCGCAGCTCGGGCAGCAGGCGGGCGAGGTCGGGGCCCTCGTCGCCGACGAGCGCGGCGAGCTCCTCGTCGCTCGCGTCCCTGAGCCGCCCGCCGAGCGACTCGATCCACGGGCCCATCGGGAACAGCTCCTCCTCGTCGCAGCGCCCGTAGAGGATCTGGAAGCCCTCGTCGCCGGCGATCCGCGCCGCCTCGGCGACCAGCCGCGTCTTGCCGATGCCGCCGTCGCCGGTGATGAGGATGAGCCCGGTCTCGCCGCCGGCGACCCGGTCGATCTCATCGCGCAGGCGCGCGAGCTGCTCCTCGCGCCCGACGAGCGCGGTCGGCGCCGCCGCGGCGAGCCGGTCGGGGAGCCCGCCCTTCCTGAAGGGGTCTGACCCCTTTGGGAGACTCCGGTTTTCTGCTCGAGGGTTGGGCTCGGCGCGCAGGAGCTGCTCGTGGAGCGCCACGAGCTCGGGCCCGGGCGTCGTGCCGAGCTCGTCGCGCAGCAGCGCGCGCAGGTCCTCGTAGGCGCGCAGCGCCTCGGCGACGTTGCCGCCCGCGCGCAGCGCCTCCATGAGCGCCGCGCGCGCCGACTCGCGGAACGGCGCCGCCTCGACCGCCGCCCGCGCCGCCTGCACGGCCGCCGGCAGCTCGGCGCCGCCGAGACGGACGCCGATCCTCGCGACCGCCTCGAGCGCCTCCACGCGCAGGTCGGCCAGCCGGCCGCGCAGCGCGTCGATCCACGTCGCCTCCAGGCCCGGCAGCAGCCCGCGCTCGGCGATGCTGAGCGCCGCACGCGCCGGCCCCCAGGCGCCCTGGTGGTCGTGCGCGGCCAGCGCCTCGCGGGCGCGGCGCATCGCGTCGTGCGCGACCTCCCAGTCGATCCAGACGTCGTCGGGCAGCGCGAGGACCAGCTCGCTGCGCCCCTCCAGGCGCCCCGGGCCGAGCGCCTTGCGCAGCCGCGACAGCGGCGGCGCCAGCAGCGTGTCGCCGCCCGCGGGCGCGTCGTCCTCGCTCCACAGCGCGGCGACGAGCTCGTCGCGGCGGACCGGCCGGTCGCGGTGCAGCACGAGGTACGCGAACAGCAGCCGGCCCTGACGGCCGGGCAGCGCACGCTCGAGGCGGTCGCCCTCCCACTCGACCGACAGGCGGCCGCAGAGGTGGATGCGCGTGGAGGGCGAGGTCACGAAGGTCCGGAACGTAGCGCCCCCAGGCCGGTGCAATGGTAGGGCAACGACGCCGCAATGCCGCCCGAGCAGGATGCCGGCCATGCTCCTGGTCGACCGCACCACCACCGACATCCGCCCGCTCCGGGCCCACTGCACCGGCGACGTCGTCGTGCCGGGCGAGCGGGTCTGGGACGACGTCCTCGCCGCCTGGGACGGCGCCGGCGCGGGCCCCGAGCCCGCCGCCGTGATCTTCCCGGCGAGCGACTACGACCTCGTCGCCGTCCTGTCCTACGTGCGCTTCGCGGGCCTGACCGCCGTGCTCGAGGGCAGCCCCGAGGCCTCGGACCTCCCCGACGACCTCTCCGGGACCGTCCTCGTCCACCGGCCGTCGACCGCGCCGCCCTGGGCGTACGCCTGACCCGGCACTACCGTCTGGGGCGTGCAGCTCGCCCCGTCACGCCCGAACGTCGAACTGGGGGTCGACCAGGCGGGTGAGCCGGTCGTCGTCTTCGCGTTCCCGTACGACCGCGCGCTCGTCGAGGCGATGCGCGCGATCCCCGGGCGCCGGTTCGACTGGGTCGACCGCGAGTGGCGCGTCCCCCGCCACGAGGCGACCGCGATCTACGTCGCGGACGTCCTCAAGCGCTGGCCGCACCTGCAGGTCGCGCCCGAGGTCCACCGCTGGCTCGAGGGCGCGCCGACCGGCTGGCTCGGGCACGTCATGGTCCGCAAGGCCGGCGACCGCGGCGAGTTCGTCCTGCGCACGATCGCGGGCGAGCTCGGCGACGACCTGCGGGCGCTCGCCACCCCGCTGACCGCCGACGGCCGGCAGTTCACGCTCCCGTTCACCCGCGAGGCCGCCGACCTGCTGCTCGAGGAGCAGGGGGCGCGGCTCGACAAGCCGGCGCTCGGCTGCGCGACCCGCCTGCAGGTCGACGTCGAGCCGCCGCGCGCCGAGCTCGTCCTCGCCCACGGCGTCGACGAGCCCCGGCTCGGCCTCGAGACGCTGTGGGACCCCGACGCGGCGGCTGCGTTCGTGCTGCTGCCGGGCGCCGAGCCGCGCAGCCGCACGCTGCCCGTCGACCCGTGGGTGATCGAGCCGCTCGAGCGCTTCCTGCGCAACCACGACGTCGCCGTCTCCGCGGGCGCGCAGCCGACGCTCGCGCGGCTGCGGGCCGAGCACGACGAGGCGACCGTGGCGATCCGCCGCTCGCGGGCCCGGGAGGCCGAGCCGATCGAGGACGTCGCCGCCCGCCTCGGTGGCGAGCTGGCGCCGTTCCAGTGGGCGGGCGTCCGCTACGCGCTCACCGCCCGCCGCGCGTTCATCGCCGACGAGCAGGGGCTCGGCAAGACCGTCCAGGCGCTGGCGACGCTCGAGGCCGACGACGCCTGGCCGGCGGTCGTGGTCTGCCCCGCGTCGCTGAAGCTCACGTGGGAGCGCGAGGCCGCCCGCTGGCTGCCGCACCGCTCCCGCGCGGTCGTCAGCGGCCGCGGCACGGCGACCCCGGCGGCCGACCTCGTCATCGTCAACTACGAGATCGTCGCCGCGCACCGCGAGGCGCTCAGCCGGCTGCGCCCGAACGCGCTCGTCTTCGACGAGGCCCACTACTGCAAGAACCCGCAGGCCAAGCGCACGCACGCGATGCGGCGCCTGGCGCAGACGCTCCCGAACCGCGCGCTGCGCCTCGCGCTGTCGGGCACGCCGGTCATGAACCGCCCGGACGAGATCGTCGCCCAGCTCCGCATCCTCGGGCGCCTCGACCAGTTCGGCAGCGGCGCGCAGCTCAAGCGGCGGTTCACCGGGATGGGCGCCGAGGAGCGCCTGCACTGGCACCTGCGCCGGAGCTGCTTCGTGCGGCGCCTGAAGAAGGACGTGCTGCCGCAGCTCCCGGCCAAGCGCCAGGTCGTCGTGCCGGTCGCGCTCGACAACGAGGACGAGTACCGGCTCGCCGAGCGCGACGTCATCGCGTGGCTGCGCGAGCAGCCGCTCGACCTCCGCGAGCTCAACACGAAGGTCGCCGCGATGCTGCGCGCCGAGCGCCTGGCGCAGATCGGGACGCTCAAGCGCCTCGCCGCCCGCGGCAAGCTCGCCGCGGCGGTCACATGGATCCACGACTTCCTGCAGTCGGGCGAGCCGCTCGTCGTGTTCGCCCACCACGAGGAGGTCCACGACGCGCTGCTGCAGCGCTTCCCGGACGCCGGCCACCTGCTCGGCCGCGACAGCGCCGCCGCGCGGCAGGAGACCGTCGAGCGCTTCCAGGCCGGGGAGGGCTCGCCGCTGCTCGTCTGCTCGACGCTCGCCGCCTCGCACGGGATCACGCTCACGCGCGCGTCGAACGTCGCGTTCCTCGAGCTCGAGTGGACGCCCGCCGCCCACGACCAGGCCGAGGACCGCTGCCACCGCATCGGCCAGCGCGACGCGGTGACCGCCTGGTACCTGCTCGCCGCGCGCACGATCGACGAGACGATCGCCGATCTGCTGCAGGCCAAGCGCCGCGTCGTCGGCGCGGTCACCGACGGCCGGCGCGAGACCGGCGAGGGCCTGGTCGACGAGGTCGTCAAGGTCCTGCGCAACGGGCGCCCGATGCGCCATCTGAGGACGGTCGCCTGATGGGCCGCGGGCGCGACGCGGGGCAGCCGGCACGTTGACCTGGCCGGGGCGCGCGTGGGAGGGTCAGAGGGTCGTGCCGGTCGCCCAGATCCCCGACTCCGCTGTGCTGCAGGCGTTCTTCGACGGCGCCCCGGTCGGGCTCGGCGTCTGGGACACCGACCTGCGCTACGTGCGCGTGAACTCCGCGCTGGCGCAGATCAACGGCGTCGAGGTCGACGCGCACCCCGGCCGCCGGCCGTCCGAGCTGCTCGGCGAGCTGGGGGGAATGGTCGAGGAGGGCTTCCGGCGCGTGCTCGAGACCGGCGAGGCGGTCGAGGTCGAGGTCACCGGCCACACGCCCGCCCACCACGACGAGGAACGCCACTGGCTCGCCCGCTACTACCCGCTGCGCGGGCCCGACGGCACGCTGCACGGGATCGGCGCGGTCGTCGTCGACGTCTCCGACCGGCGCCGCGCGGAGGCCGACCGCGAGCGCCTGCGCCGCCGCGCCGAGTTCCTCGCCACCTCGGCGGCCACGCTCGCCTCGTCGCTCGACACCGACGCGACGGTCCGCGCGGTGGTGGAGGCGGCGGTTCCCGACCTCGGCGACTGGGGCGCGTGCGCGATCGTCGACGGCGACGAGGTGCGCCTGCTCGCGCTCGCCCACGCCGACCCGGCCGACCACGATCTGGCCGAGGCGATCCGCGCGCGCTGGCCGCAGCCGCTCGAGGCCGACGGCCCGGTCCCGACGGCGATCCGCACGCGCCGCGCGGTCGTCGCCGAGGTCGACCCCGCGGTGGAGCGCCTCCGGCCGCTGGCCGCGCTCGGCGCGACGTCGATCCTCGCCGTCCCGCTCGTCGCGCCGACCGGCGTGCTCGGCGCGATCGGGATGCTCCACACGCGGTCCGGGCGGCTGCACGGCCCCGACGACCTCGAGACCGCGCAGGCGCTCGCCGACCGCGCCGCGGTCGCGATCGCCCACGCTCGCGCCTACGAGGCGCACAAGGAGATCGCGTCGACGCTCCAGGGCCGGCTGCTGCCGCCGTCGATCCCCGCGATGGAGGGCGTCGAGGTCGCGACGCGCTACCGCGCGGCAGGGCGGCACAACGAGGTCGGCGGCGACTTCTACGACGTCGTCGCCCGCAACGGGCGGTGGCTGGCGCTCGTCGGCGACGTCGCCGGCAACGGCGCCGAGGCCGCCGCGCTCACCGCGTCGGTGCGCCAGATCGTCCGCACCGGCAGCCGCTGGTGCGACGACGCGACCGAGCTCGCGCGGGTCGTCAACGAGGAGCTGCTCGCCGACCCGGACGCGCGGACGTGCACGCTGGCGATCGCCGGGCTGCGCGCCGACGGCCCGCTGCTGCGCGTCGACGTCACGCTCGCCGGCCATCCGCTGCCGTACATCCTGCGCGCCGACGGCACGGTCGAGACCGCCGGGCGGGAGGGCACGCTGCTCGGCGGCGTCCCCCAGATCGACGTGGAGACCGTCGAGACCGTGCTCGCGCCCGGCGATCTGATCCTGCTCTACACCGACGGCACGATCGAGGTCGGGCGCCACCGCCGCGGCGGGCGCCTGCTCGACCTCGCGCCGGTGCTCGCGGGTCTGCGCGGCGCGGATGCCGCGGAGGTCGTCCGCCGCGTCGAGGAGGCGGCGGTCGCGGACGCCGGCCCGGGAGACGAGGACGACATCGCCCTCGTCTGCCTGCGCCGGCGCCCTTGAGCTCAGGCGGCCTCGGCGACCGCGCGCGCGTCGGCGGCGACCGGGATCGCGTCCGCGGCGCGGCGGCGGCCGATGAGCAGGCCCGCGGCGACCGCGCCGGCGACGGCCAGCCCGGCGCCCGCGAGCAGCGCCTCGTTCATGCCGTCCACGTAGGACGCCGCGGCCGCCGGGTTCCCGCCGAGCGCCGCCTCGGCCGGCACCATCGCGCCGAGCGCGGCGACGCCGACCGCGATGCCCGCCTGGCGGAACATGTCGTTCACGCCGGCTGCCAGCCCGCTCTGCTCGCCGGGCACCGAGCTGAGCGCCACGTTCGAGACCGCCGGGTTGAACATGCCGGTGCCGATCATCGCGACGACGAAGCCCGGCAGGAGCACCGTCCATGACGAGCCGGGCTCGGCGACCATCGCCATCATCGCCTGGCCGGCGCCGACGAGCACGAGCCCGACCGCGATGAGCACGCGCGGCGACACGCGCTCGAGCAGGTTCGCCGTCGCGCCCGCGACGAGCAGGTTGACCATCGTGCCGGGGATGTAGACGAGCCCGGCCTCGACCGGCGTCATCCCGAGGATCTGCTGCAGGTACAGCGTGACGTAGAGGAACACCGCGAACAGCGAGGCCGAGATCGCGAACGCCGCGACCTGCGCTCCGGTGAAGTTGCCGCTGCGGAACAGGCCGAGCGGCAGCATCGGCTCGCGCACCACGCGCTGGACGGCGACGAACGCGACGAGGAGCACCGCGGCGCCGGCGAGCGCGGCGACGATCGGCGCGCTCGTCCAGCCCTCCTCGTTGCCGCGCAGCAGCGCGAGCACGAGCAGGAACAGGCCGCCGGCGAGCGTGATCTGCCCCGGCCAGTCGATCCGGCGGGGGTTCGGATCACGCGACTCGGCGACGCCCGCGCGGGTTACGGCCATCACGGCGATGCCGATCGGCAGGTTCACGAGGAACACCCAGCGCCAGTCCAGGCCGCTGGTCAGCGCGCCGCCGACGAGCGGGCCGACGGCGAACGAGGCGCCGATCGTGGCGCCGTAGACGGCGAGCGCCCCGGCGCGTTCCTTCATGCCCGGAAACGCGTGCGCGAGCAGCGCCAGCGAGACGGCGAACATGATCGCCGCGCCGATGCCCTGGGCGGCCCGGGCCGCGTTCAGGACGTCGATCGTCGGGGCGACGCCGCAGACGAGCGAGGTGACGGTGAAGATCGCCAGGCCGATCTGGAACAGCCGCCGGCGGCCGAGGCGGTCCGCGAGGAACCCCGCGGACAGGACGACGCTCGCGAGGGCGAGCGTGTACGCGTCGACGACCCACTGCAGACCGCCGAGCCCCGTCTCGAGGTCCTCGGCGATGCGCGGGAGCGCGGTGTTCACCACCGCGATGTCGAGCATCAGCATCGCCGTCGCGGCGGACACGACGGTGAGCGTCAGTTTCTGGGTCGTGGTCATGGGAGCCGACCCTCGCAGGGGCGGCCCCCGGCCGGCATCGGGGAAGCCCCCCTCGTCGTCCCCGACGCACCCCCGGCCGGGGTGACGTGCGACACTTGACCGGGTGGAGAACGTCATGACGCACGAGGGCCTGCAGGCCCTGCGGGCCGAGCTCGAGCACCTCGAGACGGTCGGACGCCAGGAGATCGCCAAGCAGATCAAGACCGCCCGGGAGTGGGGCGACCTGAAGGAGAACGCGGAGTACCACGCCGCGAAGGACGCCCAGGCCCACCTCGAGACGCGCATCCTCCAGCTCCGCGAGCGCATCGACAACGCGACGGTGGTCGAGAAGCAGGAGGGTGGCGACGTCGTCGCCTTCGGGGTGACCGTCGAGGTCGAGGACGAGGAATCCGGGCGGCGGTCGCGCTACCAGCTCGTGTCGGCAGCGGAGGCGTCGCCGAGCGACGGCCGGCTATCGTACGACTCGCCGGTCGGCACCGCGCTGCGCGACAAGCGCAAGGGCGACGTCGCGGTGGTCGCGACGCCCCGTGGCGAGCGGCGCCTGCGGATCGTCGCGATCAGCTAGGCGAGCGGTCCCCGGGTCTCGCGCCGCCGGTAGGCGACGTTCACCCAGCCGCTGCCGTCGTCGTCGCCGCGCTCCCAGACCGGCTCGAGGCCGGCGTCGTCCAGGCGCCGCAGGTCGGACGCGCGCACCGGCCACGGCGGGCCACTGACCGGGTCGTCGTCGCCGCGCACGGCGGCCCGGACGAACAGCCGGCCGCCGGGCGCGACGCACGCGGCGATCGCGTCGATCCCGTCCGCCTGGCGGCCGGGCGGCAGCGACTGGACGGTCTGGACCTCGACGACGAGCCCGAACGCCTCGCGCCAGGCGGCGGGCAGCTCGAACAGGTCGGCGACGCGGTAGCGGACGGGCGAGCCGGGGAAGCGCCGCCGCGCGGCCTCGATCGCGGTCGGCGCGACGTCGAACGCGTCGACGTCGCAGCCGCGGCGGGCGAGCTCCTCGGCGTCGTCGCCCAGCCCGCACGCGACGACGAGCGCGGCCGTCCCCGGCGCGGGCGGCTGCTCGTCGAGCCATGCCACGAGCGACGGGCGCGGCGCGAGGTGCGCCCACGGGATCCGGTCCCAGTCGCCGCCGGCGCCGGCGTAGAGCGACTCGAACCAGGTCGCGGTGTCGTCGTCGGCGCCCGCCATGACGGCCCGGCCTGCGCCTACATGTCCTCGCCGTCGATCTCGGCGAGCGACTCGAGCGCGGTGAGCGCCAGGAGCTGCGCCGCCGTGCCCTCGACCTCGCCGTTGGGCAGCTCGCGCAGCTCGGGCACGAACGCCGCTCCGACCTCCACCTGGTCGCCGCCGGCGTCCAGGAACGTGATGACCGCGCGGCCGGTGTCGCCGACGTCGCCCTCGCCGTACGTGTCGCGGACGGCCGCGAGGATGTCCTCGACCTGCGCGCGCCAGTGCGCGCGGGCCTCCTCCTGCTCGGCGGGGTTCATCTGACCCAGGTGCCGCCCGTGGATGCGCTCCATGGCGCCGAGTCCGGCGCGGACGCTCTCCTCGGAGAGGATCAGGTCGATCGGGATCTGCTCCATGGGCGGAGCGTAGTCGCCCCGGTGGCGACGAGCACGCCCGCGAGCACGACGACGACGCCCGCCACCTGCACGGCGGACGGCTGCTCGTCGAGGATGACGACGCCGAGCAGCACGGCGCCGACCGGCTGGACGAGCAGCAGGATCGACCCGAGCGCCGCCGGCAGCGCGGGGAGCGACACGCTGATGAGCAGCCACGCGACGACCTGCGAGGTCAGCGCGAGGAGGACGAGCCAGCCGGTCGCCTCCAGCGACGGCGTGGCGTCGAGCGTGCCGGTCAGCGCGCCGTAGGCGCCGATGCACACCGCGGCGGCGGCCGTCGCCTCCAGCAGCGGCCCGGCCGGGCGCCGCAGCCCGGCGTTCGCCCGCCGCATGAGCAGGATGAACGCGGCGTAGGCGATCGAGTTGAGGATGCCGAACACCACGCCCTTGGCCGGGTCCTCGCCGTACGCGCCCTCCTCGAGGACCCCGGAGATGAGCACGACCCCGGCCAGCACGACGGGGACGGCGACGAGGACCCGCGTGTCCGGCCGCTCGGCCAGCACCGCCCACGCGACGTAGGCGACGACCACGACCTGCAGGTTGCCGAGCACGGTCGCAAGCCCCGCCCCGACGAGGTCGATCGTGTGGTGGTACAAGATGATGTTCGCGGCGAAGATCGCGCCCGCGACGAGCGTCGCGACCGGGCGCCCCTCGCGTCGCCCGCCGCGCCGGCGCTCGGCCGCGGCGATGAGCGCCAGCGCCGGCACCGCCCAGAAGCAGCGGAAGAACGCCGAGGTCTCCGGGGTGACCTCGGACAGCCGGACGAGCACCGCCGAGAAGGCGATCACCAGCGCTCCGGCGAGCGCGGTGAGGGTGGGGTGCCCGGTCAGCGGGCGCGCTCGGCGGCGAGCCGGGCGACGCGCTCCTCCAGCTCGGGGATCCGGCCGCGCAGGCGGCGCAGGTCCCAGCCGGTGAGCGTGATGAGCCGCATCGGCGTCTTGGCGCGCACGGTCGCGTTGCGCACGCCCTTGGTCAGCACGCCCGCCTCGCCGAAGACGTCGCCGGGGCCGAGCGTCGCCACGACCGCGTCGTCGTGGAGCACCTCGGCCTCGCCCTCGTCGATGACCGTCAGCTCGTACGAGTAGTCGCCCTCGCGGACGAGCTCCGCGCCCTCCGAGACGCTGACCTCCTGCGCGACCTTCGCCACCGTGCGCAGCGCCTCGTCGTCCAGCCCGTCGAAGAGCGGCAGCTCGCCCAGTCGCTTCTCGTTCATGGCGCGACCCTAGATGATCGCCCCTGGTCCGGCGCCGCCGGCGCATGAGAGGATCGGCGTGCGATGACCGTGCGGTGCTCTGCGTGTGGCGAGGAGAACCCCGCCCGCGCGCGGTTCTGCCTCGCGTGCGGCACGCCGGTCCGGCGGGCCGGCGAGGAGGGCGACGGCCCGCGCGCGTCGCGCCGGACGCTCACCGTGTTGTTCGCCGACGTCGTCGGGTTCACGTCGCTCGGCGAGCGGCTGGACTCCGAGTCGCTGCGGGGGGTCATGGACCGCTTCTACGCCGAGATGCGCCAGGCGGTCGAGGGGCAGGGCGGCACCGTCGCGAAGTTCATCGGCGACGCGGTGATGGCGGTGTGGGGGACGCCGGAGGTCCACGAGGACGACGCGCTGCGGGCCGTCCGCGCCGCCGACGACATGCGCGCGGCGCTCCGGCGCCTGAACGACGACCTCGACCGCCGCTGGGGCGTGCGGATCGGCCTGCGCACCGGCGTGAACACGGGCGAGGTCGTCGTCGATCCCGCCCAGCGGGTCGACCTGCTCGTCGGCGACACGCTGAACGTCGCCGCGCGCCTGGAGCAGGCGGCGGGCGACGGGGACGTGCTCGTCGGGCCGGACACGGCGCGGCTCGTACGCCACGAGGCCGACCTCGAGCCGATCGCGCCGCTGCGCCTGAAGGGCAAGTCGCGTCCGCTGACCGCGTGGCGGCTGCGCTCCGCCCGGCCCGGCGACCGCCCGCGCACACCGCGCCTGCAGGCGCCGCTCGTCGGCCGCGAGCGCGAGGTCGCCCACCTGCGCTCGGCGTTCTACGGCGCGGTCGGCGCGCGCGAGACGCGGCTCATCACGGTCATCGGCTCGCCCGGCATCGGCAAGAGCCGCCTCGTCGCCGACTTCACCGCGGGCGTTGCCGAGGAGGCGCGGGTGCTGTCGAGCCGCTGCGAGCAGGCGGCGGAGGGCGCGACGTTCCACCCGCTCGCCGAGGTCGTCCGCGCGGCGGCGGGCGTCGACGACGGCGACGACGCGCAGACCGCGCAGGCCAAGCTCGCCGCGACGCTCCCGGCGGGCGCCGAGCGCGCGCTGGTCGCCGAGCGCGCGGCGGGCATCGCCGGCCTCGGGCCCGAGGTCGGGGTCGAGGAGACGTTCTGGGCGTTCCGGCGGCTGCTCGAGGGCCTGGCCGCCGAGCAGCCGGTCGTGCTCGTCGTCGACGACCTGCAGTGGGCCCAGCCGACGCTGCTCGACCTGTACGAGCACCTCGCGCGCTGGGGCCGCGGCGCGCCGGTGCTCATCGTCGCGGTCGCGCGGCCCGAGCTGCGCGAGCTGCGCCAGGCGCTCACGACGCCGGGCGGCGTCGCGATGGACGTCATCCAGCTCGAGCCGCTCGGCGCCGAGGCGGGCCGCACGCTCGTGGACCGGCTGCTGGGCGACGCCCGGGTGCCCGACGGGCTCGCCGAGCGCGTGCTCGCCGCGACCGGCGGTAACCCGCTGTTCCTCGGCGAGACGCTGCGCATGCTCGTCGACGAGGGCGTGCTGCGGCGCGAGGACGGCGAGTGGGTCGTGGAGGAGGGCGCGCAGGTCGCGGTGCCGCCGACGATCCACGCGCTCCTGTCGGCCCGCGTCGAGCGCCTGCCGCCCGCCGAGCGGCGCGTCGTCGAGTGCGCCGCGGTCATCGGCCAGCAGTTCGCGCGCGGGGCGATCAGCGACCTGCTCGGCCCCGGTGCGCGCGACGGCCTGGACGACTGCCTGGAGGCGCTGCGGCGCAAGGAGCTCATCGCGCGCGAGCCCGGCGCCGCGCCCGCCGACGGCCCGCTGTACCGGTTCAGCCACGTGCTCATCCGTGACGCGGCGTACCGGTCGCTGCTCAAGGAGGCGCGCGTCGACCTGCACCAGCGCTACGCGCACAGGCTCGCGGGCCGCCCGGGCGACCACGACGCGGTCATCGGCTTCCACCTCGAGCGCGCCCACGCCTACCGGCAGGAGCTCGGCCCGCTCGACGAGGAGGGGCACGCGCTCGGCCGCCAGGCCGCCGACCGGCTGCGGGCGGCTGCGTCGCGGGCGCTGCTGCGCGAGGACCTGCGCACGTCGGCCGACCTGCTCGAGCGCGCGCTCAGCGCGCTCGACACCGGCGACCGCGACCGGCGCATCGCGATCCTGCTCGACCTCGCCGAGGCGCTGCTGTCGGCGGGCGACACCGCGCGCGGCCAGCCGGTCGTCGAGCGGCTGATCCTGCTGGCCCAGGACGACGAGCGGCTCGAGGCCTGGGCGACCGTGTTCGCCTGCCAGCTCTCGAACCTGGCCGGCGGCGAGCACGTCCGGGAGACGATCGGCCGGGTGCGGCGCGCGGCCGGCGCGCTCGCGCGCCTCGGCGACGCGGCGGGCGAGGCGAAGGCGTTCCACGTGGCCGCCGGCGCGCACGCGTCGCTCGGGCAGGTCGCAGCCGCCGAGGTCGCGCTCGACCGCGCGCTCGTCGCCGCGCGTGCCGCCGGTGACCGGCGCCGGGTCACCGCCGTGCTCAGCGGCGCGCCGCGGGCGGCGCTGTGGGGGCCGTCGCCGATCGTGCGCGCCTCCGGCCGCTGCCTGGACGTCGTGCGGATCCTGCGCATGACGCCCGGCAACCGCCACGTCGAGGCGGCCGCGCTGCGCTGCCAGGCGGTGCTCGAGGCGATGCGCGGCCGGGCCGACGCGGCGCGCCGGATCGTCGCGGACTGCCGCGCGACGCTCGAGGAGCTCGGCCTGACGTACGAGCTGCTCGAGCTCGCCGCGTACGCCGGGATCGTCGAGCTGCTCGCCGGCGACCCGGCGGCCGCCGAGCGCGAGCTGCGGCAGGCGAAGGAGGGCTTCGCGGCGCTCGGCGCCGAGTCGGGGGCGGCGCTGTCGGCGGCGCTGCTCGCCCGCGCGCTCCTGGACCAGGGCCGCGACGACGAGGCGGAGGGCGAGACGCGGTTCGCCGAGCTGCGCGGCGGCGAGGACCTGAAGACCGCGATCACCTGGCACGGCGCCCGGGCCGAGGCGCTCGCCCGGCGCGGCGAGCACGAGGCCGCGCTGGCGCTCGCCCGGCGCGCGGTCGAGCTGGCCGAGCCCACCGACGCGCTCGCCGACAAGGCCGACGCGCTCATGGCGCTCGCCGCGGTCCTGCGCGCCGCCGGGCGCGAGGACGAGGCGCGCCGCGCCGCGACCGACGCGCGCGAGCTGTACGCCGACAAGGAGCACGACGTCGGGCGCCGGCGCGCCGAGGCGGCGGCCGGGCTGGAGCCGGCGCCGGCGGCCGGCACGCCGCGCTTCGGCGTCGTCGCGTTCCGCGAGCAGGACCCCGCCGCCGCGGCGGTGCTGGAGACGTGGACGCGCCTGGTCAACGCGCGCGACTACGACGCCCTGCGCGCGACGTTCGGCCCCGACTACGTCATCCACGACCTGCGCCGCGCCGGCGGCCAGGGGGTCCTGCACGGGCCCGACCGGGGCGTCGAGACGGCGCGCAGCGTCAACGACGCCGGGCACGACGTGCGCTGGGACATGCGGGTGGTCGCCGGCCGGCGCGACGGGGACGCGATGGTCGCCGCAGGGCTGTGCCGCGTCACCGGGCGCTTCGCCGGCACCGACGGCGAGTTCGTGGGCGACTTCGGCATCGTCGTCGTCGCCGGCGACGCGCTCACGCGTCGTGCGACCGTGCTCGACGCCGACGACGCGGCGGTGCTCGACGCCTACGACGAGGCGTGCGCGGAGGTGTTCGGCGGCCCGGCGGCCGGCGCGCCGTCCGGGTCGACGCGGGTCGAGCGCGTGCGTGCGGCGGCCGTCGCCTGCGTCAACGAGGGCCGCTGGGACGACCTCCGCGACCTCCACGCCGAGGAGGTCGTGCTCGTCGACCACCGTGCGCTGGGCCAGGAGCCGGTCCGCGGCCGGGACGCGGTCGTCGAGGCGCTGCGCGGCATCCGGGCCGTCGTTCCCGACGTCGTGTGGGACGACCACGTCGTCGCCACCTCCGGCGAGGAGGTCGCGCTGGCGGTCACCGACTTCACCGGGCACGTGCCCGGGGGCGGGGCCGTCGAGGCGGTCGTGTGGCAGATCATGCTCGCCGACCCCGACGGGAGGATCCGTCGCACCGAGCTGTTCGACGACGAGGCGGGCGCGCGCCGGCGGATGGAGGTGCTCGGCGCGTGGTGCCGCGGCGTCGAGGCGGCCGCCCGCCAGCTCTCCGCGCGCGACTGGAGCCGCGCCCGCGCGCGCTACTCGCCGCAGCTGTTGTTCGCCGATCATCGCGCGGGGCTGCGCGACAGCCGGCGCGGCGTCGAGGCGTTCTGGGAGGCGACGTTCACGTCGACCGAGGAGCTGGAGGTCACGATCACGCTGCTCGACGCGCGCACGATGCGGCTCGGCGCGGCCCGCATGCGGATGGAGGGCGCCGCCGAGCACGGCGGGCGCTTCGAGGGCGAGTTCGACCAGGCGCTCGAGGTCGACGGCGACGGGCGCGTCGTGCGGGTCGAGCTGTTCGACGTCGGCGACCCCGCGCTCGAGCAGCGCCTCGACGAGCTCGAGCGCGGGGCCGCCGCGGCGGCGCCGCCCGCGTAGACGGGGCCTACGCCCGCGCGGGCCGCGGCTCGGGCGGGGCGGGCTGGTGGTGGTCGAGCCGCGGCAGCCAGCCCAGCGCGCGCGGCAGGTACCAGTTCCAGGTCCCGAGCATCTTCATCGTCGCGGGGAGGAGGACCGCGCGGACGATGGTGGCGTCGAGGAGGATCGCGACGGCCAGGCCGACGCCGAGCTGCTTCATCTCGAGGACGCCGAGCGTCGCGAACACCGCGAACACCGCGACCATGACGGTCGCCGCGCTCGTCACGGTGCTCGCCGTGCCCTTGACGCCCTCGGCGACCGCCCGGTCCATCGGCAGGCCGCGGTCGTACGCCTCGCGCACGCGGCTGAGGACGAACACGTGGTAGTCCATCGACAGCCCGAACAGGACGACGAACATCATCACGGGCAGCCACGCGGCGATCGTCCCGGTCGGCTCGAAGTCCAGCAGGCCGGAGAACCAGCCCTCCTGGAAGACGAGCACCATCACCCCGAAGCCGGCGGCGACCGACAGGAGGTTGAGCACGATCGCCTTGAGCGGCACGACGATCGAGCGGAACGTCGCCATGAGGACGAGGAAGCCCATGCCGAGGACGAGCGCGAACACGAGCGGCCCGCGCTCCTCGGTCTGGCTGCGCAGGTCGACGTCGGCGGCGGTCGGCCCGGTGACCGCGGTCCGGACGCCGTCGACGGCGCCGAGCGTCCGCGGCAGCACGTCCTCGCGCAGCACCGCGAGCGCGCGCTCGGACTCGGCGTCGACGCCGTTGCCGGCGAGCGGCACCTCGATCCGCGCGACGCGGTGGTCGCCGCTGACGTCGAAGCCGAGCGGCTTGCCGATGCCGGGCGCGCCCTGCGAGGCCCAGCCCAGCTCCTCCACCGCGCGGCGCACCTCGGGCGCGGTGACGTCGGGCGCCTGGATGACCACGACGGCCGGGCGGCTGCCGCCGGGGAACGCCTGCTGGGCGTGCTCGAACGCGGTCACCGCCGGGGTGTCCTGCGGCAGCGAGCCCATCCCGGCCTCGGAGAGGTGCAGGCCGGTCGCGGGCGCGGCGAGCGCGACGAGGACGCCGGCGGCGGCGATCGCGGCGACGAGCGGGCGGCGCAGGACGACCTTCATGATCGCGCCCCACAGGCGGCTCTCGCCGCCGGCGGAGGCGCGGCGGCGAAGCGGGAGCCGCCCGCGCTCGACCCGGTCGCCGAGCTTGGACAGCAGCGCGGGGAGGACGGTGACCGAGCCGACCATCGCGATCGCGACGACGACGATGATCCCGATCGCGTACGACGTGTACCAGCGGCTGCCGGCGACGAACATGCCGGCCACCGACGCCATGACCGTGAAGCCGGACACGAGGACGGCGCGGCCGGAGGTCGCGGCGGCGGCCTGCAGCGCCGCCTTCTCAGACCGGCCGGCGGCGCGCTCCTCACGTTCGCGGCGCAGGTAGAAGAGCGCGTAGTCGACGCCGACCGCGAGGCCGATGAGAAGGATCACGGAGGCCGAGCTCTCCTCGACCGCGACGAGCTTGCTCGGGATGGCGACGAGGCCGAGCGCGGCCGCCACGGCGGTGAGGCCGAGGAGCAGCGGCACGCCGGCCGCGACGAGCGCGCCGAACGCGAAGAACAGGACCGCGAAGGTGATCGGGATCGAGAACATCTCGGCCCGCCGGAAGTCCTCCTCGAGCGTCTCGTCGAAGGCGGCGGCCATGCTGCCGTCGCCGGTCTGCTCGAGCGTCACGCCGGGGTGGGCGCGGGCGGCGTCCTCCACGGCGCGCCGCACGGGCACGACCGCCTCGGCGGCGTCGTCGTACTCGCTCGCGAGCTGGAGGCCGATGAGCGCCGAGCGGCGGTCGTCCGAGACGAGCGTGTCGCGGACCTCGCTGACGGTCGGCACGCGGTCCAGCCGCGTGCGCAGGTCCTTGATCGCGCCGCGGGCGGGCTCGTCGGAGACGGTCCCGCCGGCGGGGGCGGTGACGAGGACCGCCTCGCTGACCGCGTCGGTCAGGCCGGCGTCGTGGAGGACCCGGTCGGCGCGGCCCGACTCGCCGGCGCCGAGCTCGTGGACCTTCAGGGTGTCGGTGCCGATCGCCCCGCCGATCGCGATCGCGCAGATCACGAAGGCCAGCCATCCGAGGATCGCCTTGCGACGGTGCTGGGCGCTCCACCGGCCGGCACGAGCGGCGAGGTTCGGACGCTGGGGCGTGGACATGGGGCGATGGTGCGCGCTGCGCGCCCCCGGCGCATCGGGAGGTTCCCCGTGATCTCCGGCCGGGGTGCCGGGGGGTCCGCCCCGATCGCCCCCGGGGACGGGCCGGATGCGATTCGAGCCTTCAGTTCCGGGGGTAGGTGGCGATCACCGACAGGAGAACCACACACGAACCGAGAAAGGGACCCGAATGCGAGTCCTCTGTGCGAAGTGTCTGCGGCTCTGGGCTGCAGACCGCGTCTCGGACCGGGCCAGCTGCCCGCATTGCGGCGGCTGCCTGCGCCACCACTAGACGCCACGCGACCGAAGCCCCGCCCAAGCGGGGCTCGCGCACTTAAAGGTGACTGACCCCTTTAGGTCAAGGTGACTGACACCTCCGTGGGTGCGTGGGAGACTCGGTGCCGTGTTCGCGCACGTGGCGCTCCGGGTGGCCGACGTCGTCGAGACGGCCGCGTTCTACGAGCTCGTGCTCGGCGCCATCGGGGTCGAGCGGGCGCAGTGCGAGCTGCGGCTCGGCGCGACGACCGCGCAGCGCCGGCGGACGCGCAACGTCCACATCGGCTTCGCGGCGCCGTCCCGCGCGCACGTCGACCGGTTCTGGCGCACGGGGGTCGAGGCGGGCCACCGCGACGACGGGCCGCCCGGCGAGCGCGCCTACACCGGCACGTACTACGGCGCGTTCCTGCTCGATCCCGACGGCAACAGCGCCGAGGCCGTCCACCGCGACGGCCTGCGCACCGACGGCGTCGTCGACCACGTCTGGCTGCGGGTCCGCGACGTCGCCGCCGCGCGCGCGTTCTACCTCGGCCTCGCCGGGGACGTGGACCTGCGGCTCGGCACCGACACGCCCGAGCGCGTGAGCTTCGTCCGCTCAGGGCCCGGCGGCGGGACGTTCTCGCTCGTCGCCGGCGACGAGCCCACCGAGTGCCTGGAGCTCGGCCTGCTGTCGCCGAGCGGGCGCGCCGCGACGCTGCACGACCCCGACGGCAACGTCGTCGAGCTCGTCCCGCGCGGCTGAGCGCGCCCGGCGGTCAGCGGCGCCGGTCGGGCGCCTCGGACAGCGGCTCGGCGATCGCGTCGCCGAACGACTCGCCGAACCGCGGGGCGTCCGCGCGGGAGCGCAGCGCGCGCAGGATCTGGTAGGTCGCGATCGCCGCGACCGTGCCGAGCGCGATCCCGGCGAACTGGTAGTCGCCCCACGTGAGCGTGTAGTCGCCGGCCCCGACGATGAGCGCGACCGCCGCCGTCGCGAGGTTCACCGGGTCGCGGAAGTCGACGTTCGCCTCGATCCAGATCCGCGCGCCGAGGACGGCGATCATCCCGAACAGGACCGTGACCGCCCCGCCGAGCACGCCGACCGGGATCGCGCCGATCATCGCCCCGAACTTCGGCAGCAGGCCGAGCGCGATCGCCAGGACCCCCGCGATGACGTAGGCGAGCGTCGAGTAGACCCGCGTGAGCCCCATGACGCCGATGTTCTCGGCGTACGTCGTCGTGCCGGACCCGCCGAACGTGCCGGCGAGCGCGGTCGCGGCGCCGTCGCCCATGAGCGAGCGGCCGATGAGCGGGTCGAGGTTGCGCTCGGTCATCGTGCCGACCGCCTTGACGTGCCCGGCGTTCTCGGCGATGAGCACGAGCAGGACGCCGGGGACGACCAGCAGGATCGCCCGCCCGTCGAAGGCCGGGGTCGTGAACTCCGGCCAGCCGACCCACGCCGCCGACTCGACCGCGCTCCAGTCGACCTTGCCGAGGACCGCCGCGAACGCGTAGCCGACGCCGACGCCGAGGAAGACCGACAGCTGCGAGCCGAGCCCGCGCAGCGCGACGGTGAACACGAGGATCGCGACGAGCGTGAACAGCGCGATCCCGGCCTGCTCGCTGAACTGGTCCTTGGCGACCGGCGCGAGGTTCAGGCCGATGAGCGCGACGATCGCGCCGGTGACCGTCGGCGGCAGGAGGAACTCGATGACCCGGTAGCCGAAGCGGTCGATGAGCAGGCCGACGAGGAACAGGGCGACCCCGGCGCACAGGATCCCGCCGAGGGCGGCGGGGATCCCGCCCTCCTCCTTGGCGGCGATCACCGGGGCGATGAACGCGAACGACGAGCCGGTGTACGACGGCACGCGGTTGGCGGTGACGAGGCAGAAGATGAGCGTCCCGACGCCGCTGAACAGCAGCGTCGTCGCCACCGGGAAGCCGGTCAGCACCGGCACGAGCGCGGTCGCCCCGAACATCGCGAGGATGTGCTGGGCACCCAGCCCGAGCATCCGCGGCATCCGCAGCCGCTCCTCGGGCAGCACCACGCGCCCCCGCCGCACGTGCCGCCCGTCGTCGTGCAGCCGCCAGATCCGGTCGATCGTCGCCCTCACGCGGGCAGATCATGCCGGTGGGGCCCGACGCCTTCGTCAGTCGGCGGCGAACGCGGTCCAGCCGGGCGGCAGCTCGACGTCGTCGTAGCCGCGCAGCGTGTGCGCCGAGAAGCCCGCCCTGCGCAGGCGCTCAAGGACGTCCGCGGGCTCGTGCAGGCGCAGGCGGTGCGTCTCGTCCGAGCGCCGCCACCGCCCGTCCTCCTCGCGGGTGAACGTCGCGATCTCCCGGACGAGCACGCCTGCCTGCTCGCGGGCGCGGTAGCCGACGGCCCAGCCGTCGCCCTCGGTCCAGCCGCTCGACCCGTCCGGCCCGGCGCGGCCGGGTCCGGCGAGGTCGAAGAGCAGCAGGCCGCCGGGGAAGAGCGCCCGCCGCACCCGGGCGAACACCGCGTCGAGCGTCGCCGCGTCCGCCGCGCGCTCGTCGAACGTGTAGCCGAGCACCTCGCCGATCGCGACGACCGCGTCGAGGCGGCCGGGCAGGTCGGCGTCGGCGAACGAGCCGACGCGGAAGTCGCCGCCGGGGACGCGCCGGCGGGCGAGCTCGATCATCGCCGGGGAGCGGTCGATGCCGACGACCTCGTGGCCCGCGGCCGCGAGCAGCGCCAGGGTCGTGCCGTCGCCGCAGCCGAGGTCGAGGACCCGCGAGCGCTCGGGGAGCCGCGCGAGCAGCTCGCGCGCGGCGGCCTCGGCGAGCGCCGTGAAGCCCGCCGCGTGCACCCGTGCCAGGTCGGCCGCGTATCCGCCGCTCATACGGCGCGACACCGTACCCGCCGGCGCGCGCCGGGTCAGCCGAGCGCGACCGCCCGCCGCGGGACCGGCGCGGATTGCACGATCGACGTCGTCGTCTGGCCGAGCACCGCGAAGTGGTCGATGACCTCCTCGAGGTGCTCGGCGTCGCGCACGTGCGCGGTCATGACGAAGCAGTCGTCGCCGGTCACGCGCCGGCACTCGACGACCTCCGGCGTCCGGCGCGCCACGTCGGCGACGTTCTCGATCTGCCCGGGGGAGGGGCGGCTGCGGATGACGACGGTCAGGCCGAGCCCGAGCGCGCGCGGGTCGACCTCGGCGCGGTAGGCGGTGATGACGCCCTCGCGCTCGAGCCGGCCGACCCGCTCGGCGACCGCCGGCGGCGAGAGCCCGACGCGGCGCCCCAGCTCGGCGAACGTCAGCCGCGCGTCCTCCTGCAGCTCGGCGAGCACGGCAAGGTCGGTCGCGTCGAGGGCGCGCGTGATCGACGCCATGGACCCAGTCTCGCAGAGCGCCGCCTTCGATCCGAAGGCGATCGGGCCGGTCTGCCGTCGATCGGCCCTTCGCCGGACGCGCCGGCGCCGCCACCCTCGACAGGCGTGAGCACGTTCTCCCTCACCCGCCCCGCCGCGGCCGCCGTCCCGCCCCACGCGTACTTCGTCGGCTCCGCGCTCTTCCACTACCTCGGCCCCGCCTTCGCGGTCCTCCTCTTCGCGCGCGTCGACGTGCTCGGCGTCGCGTGGCTGCGCATCGCGGTGGCGGCTGCGCTCCTCGCCGCGTGGCGGCGCCCGTGGACGGCGCTCGGCGGCCCGGCGCGCGGCCTCGTGCTGCGGTGGGGCGTGGTCCTGGCGGCGATGAACGCCTGCTTCTACCTGGCGATCGACCGCCTGCCGCTCGGCACGGTCGCCGCGATCGAGTTCCTGCCGGTCGTCGCGCTCGCCGCCCTCGGCGCCCGCAGGGCGCGCAACGCGGCGGCGCTCGCGCTCGCCGCGCCCGGCGTCTACCTGCTGTGCGGCATCCGCCTCGAGGGCGAGCCGCTCGGCGTCGCGCTCGCGTTCGCGAACGCCGGGCTGTTCGCGCTCTACATCGTGCTCGCGCACCGCGCGTCGCGGGAGGCCGCGCTGCAGGGCATCGACGGGCTGGCGGCGGCGATGCTCGTGGCGCTCGTCGCGATCACCCCGGTCGCCGGCCCCGGGGTCGTGCCGGCGCTCGGCGACCCGGTCGCGCTGCTGGCCGGCGCCGGCGTGGGCGTCAGCTCGTCGGTCATCCCGTACGTCTGCGACCAGCTCGCGATGCGGCGGCTGCCGCGGGCGACGTACGCGCTGCTCGTCTCGCTCCTGCCCGCCACCGCGACGGTCGTCGGCGTCGTCGTGCTCGCCCAGGTGCCGTCGGTCCGCGAGGCGGCCGGGGTCGCGCTCGTCGTCGCGGGGGTGGCGCTGCACCGCGCGCCGCCCGAGGGCGGATAGGGGACATCCCCCTGGCTGCGGGCCGGGGCGGCACCTCTGCGCGCCGAGCCGGTTGAAGGGATCAGAGACCCGGAGCACCCCCTCGAGACCAGGAGCCAGCCCGATGACCGCCAAGACCATCCTCACCACCGGCCTCGCGATCGGCGCGCTCGCCGCGGCCGGCGCGGCCGGCGCCGCCGACCGGCCGATCGTGTCCGAGCAGCGCTGGGTCGCCGGCGCCGCGCCGGTCACGATCCCGGGCACCGGCGTCCAGAAGGGCGAGTGGATGGGCTCGAAGGCCCGCCTCGTCTACCGGGACGTCACGCTCGAGCCGGGGCAGAAGGCCCGCGTCACCCTCCGCGCGACCGGCGACCGCCGGATCCGCGGGGCCGCGATCACCGGCGGCGACAAGGTCGGCGCGCGCGTCACCCCCGCCAAGTACGTCGGCCGCAGGCACGTGACGATCTCGCTCGTGCGCAGCAAGGCCGCCGACGAGGGCGAGAACGTCGTCCGCGTCAGCGCCCTGACCAGGTAGGAGCCCCGTCCGCGCCGCCCCGGCCCACCGTTGGCCGGGGCGGCGTGCTGCGCGCCCCCACGCGCTCCTGACCGGCGGCGCCCGCGGGGGTACCGTCAGTCCATGGCCACGCAGGAAGCCTCTTCGGCGCAGCACGTCTCCGAGCTGCGCCAGCGCTACGTCTCGGGCGCCGTCGCCACGCCGCCGATCGTCGCGGCGCGCGCCGAGGGCGCCCGCATCGTCGACGCCGACGGCACGACGTTCATCGACTTCGCCGGCGGCCTCGGCTGCCTGAACTTCGGGCACAACCCGCCGGAGGTCGTCGCGGCGATCCATGAGCAGGCCGACCGGTACCTGCACCAGTGCTTCATGGTCGCCATGTACGAGCCGTACGTGGAGGTGTGCCGCAGGCTCTCCGAGCTGTCGCCGTGCCGCGGCGAGGGCGACCACAAGTCGCTGCTCGTCAACTCCGGCGCCGAGGCGGTGGAGAACGCGGTGAAGGTCGCCCGCGCCTACACCGGGCGCCGCGGCGTGATCACGTTCGACCGCTCGTTCCACGGCCGTACGAACCTCACGATGGCGATGACGAGCAAGGTCAAGCCGTACAAGCACGGCTTCGGCCCGTTCGCGCCCGAGGTCTACCGCGCGCCCGCGCCGTACCCGTACCGCGGCATCACGACCGACGACGCGCTCGAGGGCCTCGAGCACCTGTTCCGCAACGACGTCGCACCCGAGGACGTCGCCTGCATCGTGCTCGAGCCGGTCCAGGGCGAGGGCGGGTTCATCCCGATGACCGAGGACTTCCCGCGCCGGCTGCAGGAGATCTGCGACCGCCACGGGATCCTCTACGTCGACGACGAGATCCAGGCCGGCATGGGCCGCACCGGCCCGGTGTGGGCGATCGAGCACTACGGCATCGAGCCCGACATCCTCGTCAGCGGCAAGTCGCTCGGCGGCGGCCTGCCGCTCGCCGCGATCACCGCGCGCGCCGAGATCATGGACGCCCCGGACCCCGGCGGCCTCGGCGGCACGTTCGGCGGCAACCCGCTGTCGTGCGCGGCCGCGATCCCGGTGCTCGACATGGTCGCCACCCCCGAGTTCCGCGAGCGCACCGAGCGCCTCGGGCGCGAGCTGCGCGACGGCCTCGAGCAGCTTGCCCGGCGCCACGACTTCGTCGGCGAGGTCCGCGGCCTCGGCGCGATGCTCGCGATGGAGCTCGACACGCGCGAGCGCGCGGCCGCGACGACGGCCGGCGCACGCGAGCGCGGCCTGATCCTGCTGTCGTGCGGCTACGACGGCAACGTCGTGCGGATCCTCGTGCCGCACGTCATCGACGACGCGGACCTCGAGCGAGGGCTGCGCATCCTCGACGCGGCGCTCGCCGCGGCGTAGCGCCCCGTCACAGCGCCGCCGGCGCCGGTCGCGCGGCAGCGACCGGCGCCAGCTCCACCGGGATCCCGTTGAGGACCGCGGTGCCCGACAGCGGCTCGAGCACCTCGCCGTCGGTGAGCACGTTCGAGTTCGCCCCGGCGTGCTCGCGCGCGACCGACATCCGCACGCCGGGCGCGTCGTGGCCCCAGCCGTGCGGGATCGACACGACACCCGGCATGACGTCCTCGGTGATCTCGGCGGGCAGCTCGATCGTCCCGACCCGCGACGTGACCCGGACGGGCTCGCCGTCGGCGATCCCCAGGCGCGCGGCGTCGTCGGGGTGCACGTGCGCGGTGCACTGCGGCGGCCCGCTGACGAGCTTGGGCACGTTGTGCATCCACGAGTTGTTCGAGCGCAGGTGGCGCCGGCCGATCAGCAGCATCGCGCCGCCGTCGTCCTCGGCGAGCGCCTCCCGCAGGCGCTCGACGTCGGCGACGAGCGGGGCGGGCGCCAGCTCGACCTTCCCCGACGGGGTCTTCAGCGCCTGCGGCAGGCGCGGCTCGAGCGGCCCGAGGTCGAGCCCGTGGGGCGCGGCCTCGAGGTCGGCGAGCGTCAGCCCGTAGGCGCCGGCGCGGAGCATGATGTCCAGCAGCCGCTCGGGCCCGCGCCGCCCGGGGTCGGGCTCGACGCCCTCGCGCCGGGCGAGGTCGGCGGCGACCATGTCGTCGAGCGCCGCGACGTCCGCGTCCGGGCCGGCGCCGCCGGCGATCGCCGCGAGGCGCAGCAGCGTCTCCCACTCCTGCGGCATCTCGGTCTCCAGCACCGCCGGGCTGTAGTTGGCGACGTTGCGGACCGCGAACCCGTACAGCGCGACGTCGTAGTGCGACTTCTCCAGCGGCGAGGGCGCCGGCAGGATCACGTCGGCGTGACGCGTCGTCTCGTTGACGTAGATGTCGACGCTGACCATGAGCTCGAGCTGCGCGAGCGCCGCGTCCAGCCGTGCCGAGTCCGGCGTCGAGACGACCGGGTTGCCGGCGATCGTCAGGAGCGCGCGGACCTGCCCGTCGCCCGGCGTCTCGATCTCCTCGGCCAGGCAGGCGACCGGCAGCTCGCCGAACACCTCGGGCGCGCCGCGCACGCGGCTCGTCCAGCGCCCGAACGCCCGCCCGCGCCCGGAGCCCGTCCCGCGCTTGGCGGTCGCCGACAGCGGGAACATCGCCCCGCCGGGCCGGTCGAGGTTGCCGGTGATCGCGTTGAGGACGTCGACGAGCCGGCTCGCGGTCGTCCCGAACCGCTGGGTCGTGGTCCCGATCCGCCCGTAGACGGCGGCGCGCTCGGCGCTCGCCAGCTCGATCGCCATCCGCCGGATCGTGCCGGCGTCGATGCCGGTGGCGGCCGCGACCGCCTCGGGCGGGAAGCCGCGCGCGAGCTCGGCGACCTCGCCGGCGCCGGCGACGTGCTCGGCGACGGTGTCGAGCCCCTCGGCGAAGATCACGTGCACGAGCGCCATGAGCAGCAGCGCGTCGGTGCCCGGCCGGATCGGCACGTGCTCGTCGGCGAGCCGGGCGGTGCGCGTCCGGCGCGGATCGACCACGACGACCTTGCCGCCGCGGGCCTGGATCGCCCGCAGGCGCCCGCGGACGTCCGGCGCGGTCATGAGCGAGCCGTTCGACGCGAGCGGGTTGGCGCCGAGGACGAGCAGGTGCTGCGTGCGGTCGAGGTCGGGCACCGGCACGACGAGGCCGCTGCCGAACATGTGCGCGGCCGCCACCGACTTGGGGAACTGGTCGACGGTGCTGGCGCTGAAGACGTTCTTCGTGCCGAGCGTGCGCAGCAGCACCGGCCCGTAGAGGAGGTTCGCGAGGCTGTGCGCGCTCGGGTTGCCGTAGTAGGCGGCCACCGCGTCCGGGCCGTGCGCCGCTCGCAGCGCGGGGAGCCGCTCGGCGACGAGCGCGAACGCCTCGTCCCACGACGCCTCGCGGAACTCGCCGCCCGGGCCCTTGACGAGCGGTGTCCGCAGCCGGTCGGGGTCGTGGTGGATCGCGCCGAGCCCGACGCCCTTCGGGCACAGAAAGCCCCGGGAGAACACGTCGGCCGAGTCGCCGCGGATCTGGACGACCTCGTCGCCGTCCACCGTCACCTCCAGCCCGCACGTCGCCTCGCACAGTGGGCAGGTCCGGTACGCGGTACGCATGTGACGGACGGTACGCGACCGCGCGCGGGCACGCGAGGCCCGGCCGCACCACGATGGTCGCCCGGTGGCCGAGCGGGCATAGTTGATCGCGCACGTGCGACCGATCTACGTCACCGGACACCGCAACCCGGACACCGACTCCATCGCCTCGGCCATCGGATACGCCGAGCTGCGCGGCCGCCTGGACCGCGAGAACACCTACCAGCCCGTCCGGCTCGGCGACTGCAACGCACAGACGCGCTGGGTGCTCGAGCGCGCCGGCGTGCCCGAGCCCCGGTACCTGCCGCACATCTACCTGCGCGTCCGCGACGTCATGGACGAGCAGTTCGAGCGGGCCGACGTCGACCGCCCGGTCCGCGAGGTCGGCCTGCTCATGACGCAGGAGGGCCTGGACCTGCTGCCGATCGTCGACCGTGAGGGCCGCCTGGCCGGCGTGGTCACCGAGCGCGTGCTCGCGCGCCGCTACATCCGCGAGTCGCGCGAGGCGTCGAGCCTCGTCGACGCGCCCACGACGATCAGCGCGATCTGCGACGGCCTGCAGGGCGAGATCCTCTGCGGCGAGGACCACGAGGTCGCGGGCCGGGTCTGGGTGTTCGCGATGGACTCGAGCTGGGCCGACTCGGGCGTGGGGGAGGGCGACGTCGTCATCGTCGGCAACCGCGAGGACGCCCAGCGCCGCGTCATCGGCGAGGGCATCGCGCTGCTCGTGCTGAGCAACGGCGTCGAGCCCTCCGACGAGATCGTCGCGCTCGCCCGCGAGAAGGGCTGCGCGGTCGTCCGCTCGCCGCTGGACTCGTACGTCGCCGGGCGCATGATCACGCTGTCGTCGCCGTGCCGCGCGCTCATGGACCCCGAGCCGCTCACCGCCCATCCGGACGACCTGCTCGCCGACGTCGCCGACGAGATCAAGGACGTCCACTACGGCGCGGCGATCGCGACCGACCACGACCGACCGGTCGGCCTCATCACGCGCGGCCACCTCGTCCGGCCCGCGCCGCGCCGGGTGCTGCTCGTCGACCACGCCGAGCAGGCGCAGAGCGTGCCCGGCATCGAGGAGGCCGAGATCGTCGAGATCCTCGACCACCACCACATCGGCTCGATCGAGACCCGCGTGCCCGTGCGCGCGACGTTCGACCCGGTCGGCTCGACCGCCACGCTCGTCGTCGAGCGCTTCCGGCAGAACGGGATGGAGCCCAGTCGCGAGGCGGCGACCGTGCTGCTCGGCGCCGTCCTCTCCGACACCGTGATCCTCAACTCGCCGACGACGACCGACCGCGACCGCGCGGTCGTCGAGTACCTCGAGGCGCGCCTGGACCTCGACGCCCAGGAGTTCGGGCGCGAGATGTTCGAGGCGGGCTCGGACGTGTCGGAGGCGAGTGCCGACGAGATCGTCACCCGGGACGCCAAGGAGTACGAGGTGTCGGACGGGACGATCGCGATCGCCCAGATCGAGACCGTCGGCCAGGCGCTCGACGGGCGCGAGGACGAGCTCAAGGAGGCGCTGCGGCGCGCCCGCGACCGCAACGGCCACGAGCTCTACGCGCTCATGGTCACCGACATCCTCGAGAAGAGCACGCGCCTGTTCGTCGCCGGCGACATCGCCGCCGCGGCGAAGGCGTTCGGGCGCGAGGCCCAGGACGGCGTCGTCGACCTGCCGGACGTCATGAGCCGCAAGAAGCAGGTCGCGCCGGTGCTGCTGTCGGTGCTGTAGCGGCTCAGCCGGTCGGCGCGGCGGCGCGCTGCTCGCGCGAGCGCGTCGCCGGGATCGCCACCGGCGCGGGCAGGATGCCGTGCGCGCGCGCCTCGCGCTCGAGCTCCTCGCGGTGCTCGGGGGCGGCGATCGCGATGAGCCGGCGCGCGCGCTCGGCGATCGGCACGCCGCGCAGCTCGGCGATCCCGTGCTCGGTGACGACGTTGTCGACGGTGTTCTTCAGCGTCGTGACGACCGATCCGGGCGTGAGCTGGGCGCGGATGCGGCTGCGGCCCGAGCGCGTCGTCGAGTGCAACACGATGAACGCCTGGCCGTCCTCGCTGTACATCGCGCCGCGGGCGAAGTCGGCCTGCCCGCCGCTCGACGACCAGTAGCGCCCCGCGACGGTCTCCGAGGCGCACTGGCCGTACAGGTCGACCTCGGTCGTCGCGTTGATCGAGACGAAGCGCGGCTCGCCCGCGATGATCCGCGGGTCGTTGACCTCGTCGACCGGCAGCATCTCGACCGCGTGGTTGTCGTGCAGCCAGTCGTAGAGCCGCTGGGAGCCGAGCGCGAACGTCGTCACGACCTTGTTCGGCCGCAGGCGCTTGTAGACGCCGGTGACGACGCCGGCCTCGACGAGCTCCATGACGCCGTCGGCGAGCAGCTCGGTGTGGACGCCGAGGTCGCGGTGGTCCTTGAGTTCCGACAGCACCGCGTTCGGGATGCCGCCGATCCCGACCTGGAGCGTCGCGCGGTCGGGGATCCGGTCGACGATCCGGGCGGCGATCGCCTTGTCGCGCTCGTCGGGGACGATCGGCGCCACCTCGACGAGCGGGTAGTCGACCTCGGTCCACCCCTCGATCTGGGACATGTGGATCTGGTTGAGGCCTGCCGTGCGCGGCATCTGCCGGTTGACCTCGAGGAACCACCGGGCGCGGCCGATGAACCGCGACACGTACTCGGCGCTGACGCCGAGGCTGAAGTGGCCGTGCGCGTCCGGCGGGCTGGCGGCCGCGAGCACGACCGGCTCCGTCGTGACCCGCCGCAGCAGCGCCGGCATCTCGGAGAAGTTGTTCGGGACCAGCTCGCAGCGGCCCGCCCAGTACGCCTCGCGTGTGGCGGGCGAGAGGAAGTAGCTGACGTGCCGCATCCGGTCCCCGAAGGCGCCGTGGATGTACGGGCGCTCGTGGAGGGCGTGCATCTGGTGCAGGCGGACGCCCTCGAGCCGCTCGTTGTGCGCCTCGAGCGTGTCGAGGAGCGTCACCGGCTCCCCGTTGGCCATCGGCAGGATGACGTCCGCGCCGGGCGGGATGTGCTCGAGCACCGCTTCGGGGGGTGACGGGTCCAGGTTCATGCCCTCTCCAGCAGCCCTCGCTCGAGGACCAGGTCGATTCCCAGGGTCTTGTAGCCGACGGTGTCGAACACGACGGTCACCTGCCCTTCTTCTACCTGACCGACCGTCCCGGCACCCCATTCGTCGTGGCGGACGCGGTCGCCGACCGCGAACGGCCCGCGGCCGGCGTCCTGCGCGATCTGCCCTCCGCGCTCCTCGCAGACGTCGCAGCGCCCGCACGGCGGCTCGTAGCGCTCGCCGAAGTAGCCGAGGATGAACGCGCGCCGGCAGCCGTCGGTCTCGGCGTAGGCGCGCATCATCTCCACCCGCGAGCGGTCGAACGCCTGCCGGTGCTCCTCGGCCTCGCCGGCCTCCTCGACCGCCTCGACGAGGTCGGCGTCGCGGACCGCGGCGATCGAGCCGTCGTCGAGCACCTCGGCGAACCCCGCCTCCTCGAGGTGCTGGACGGCGGTGGCGAGCTTCGTGTCGCTGATCGGCAGCGCCTCGGCGAGCTCGGCGGGCCGGACCGGGTCGGGGCGCACGAGCAGCGCCTGCGCGACCTGGCTGAGCTCGTCGTGCCTGACCCGCCCGGACGCGAAGAACCGGCGCAGCCCCAGGTCCTGGGGCCGGTAGAAGAGCACGGCCTCGGCGGGCTCGCCGTCGCGGCCGGCGCGGCCGAGCTCCTGGTAGTAGGAGTCGACCGACTCGGAGACGTCGTGGTGCATCACCCACCGCACGTCCGGCTTGTCGATGCCCATCCCGAACGCGATCGTCGCGACCATCACGTCGATCGCGTCGCCGGTCATGAACCGGTCCTGGCGCTCCTCGCGCGCCTTCGCGCCCAGCCCGCCGTGGTAGTGCTCGGCGCGCACGCCGCGCTCGCGCAGGTCGCGCGCGGTCTCCTCGGCGCCCTTCTTCGTCGCGCAGTAGACGATCCCGGCGCCCTCGGCGCGCTCGACCCGGTCGAGCAGCGCGCGGTGCTTGCGGCGGGCGTCCTCGTGGCGGACGACCTCGAGGCGGATGTTCGGCCGGTCGAATCCCCGGACGATGATCTCGGGGTCGCGCATCCCGAGGACCTCGACGATCTCGTCGCGCACCGGCGGCGCGGCGGTCGCGGTCAGCGCGAGCACCGGCGGCCGCCCGAGCGCGTCGATCGCCGGGCCGACGCGCAGGTAGTCGGGGCGGAAGTCGTGGCCCCACTGGCTGACGCAGTGCGCCTCGTCGACGACGAACAGGCTGACCCCGGCGGCGGCGAGCTCGGCGAGCACCTCGTCGTTGGCGAGCTGCTCGGGGGCGAGCAGGACGAACTCGACCTCGTCGGCGGCGATGTCGCCGATGACCTCGCGGCGCCGGCGGTCCGAGAGCGTCGAGTTCAGGACCGTGGCGTCCTCCTCGACGTCCTCCATCTGGTCCTGCTGGAGCGCGATGAGCGGTGAGACGACGACGGTCGGGCCGTCGACGAGGAAGCCGGCGAGCTGGTAGATCGCCGACTTGCCCGAGCCGGTCGACATGACGCAGAGCGTGTCCCGGCCGGCGACCGCCGACCGCACGCCCTCGAGCTGGCCGGGGCGCAGGCGGTCGAAGCCGAGGCGCTCCCGCGCGACCTGCTCGACGACCCGTTCGGGCACCTGCTCGCTCATATCCTCGGACAAGTGCCCAGTGATGCCCTGAAGGAGCAGGCCAGGAACCTGCCGGACGGTCCCGGCGTGTACCTGTTCCGCGACGCGTCGGGCACGGTCATCTACGTCGGCAAGGCCAAGTCGATCCGCAAGCGGGTCGCCGGCCACTTCTCCAACCGGGTCACGCGCGGCGAGGTCCAGATGGTCGAGATGGCGGAGTCGGTCGACTTCGTCCTCGTGTCCTCGGAGGCCGAGGCGCTGCTGGCCGAGCAGAACTTCATCAAGCAGTACCAGCCGCGGTTCAACATCCGGCTGCGCGACGACAAGTCCTACCCGTACATCGCGATCTCGATGGACGAGGAGTTCCCGCGCGTGTACTTCACGCGCGAGCGCCACCGCCGCGACCGGCTGTACTTCGGCCCGTACTCGAGCGCGAAGCGGACCCGGTCGACGCTCGACACGCTCGGCAAGATCTTCATGTACCGCTCGTGCCAGGGGCCGATCCCCGGGCGGCGGTCGGGCTCGCCGTGCCTGGACTACTACATCCACCGCTGCGGGGCGCCGTGCATCGGCAACGTCTCGCAGGAGGAGTACCGGCGCTCGATCGACGGCGTCATCGCGTTCCTGCAGGGCCGCTACAAGGAGATCGAGACCGAGCTCGAGCAGCGGATGAAGGACGCCGCCGCGGTCCACGAGTACGAGCAGGCGGCGGTCGAGCGCAACCGGCTGCAGGCGGTCCGGTCGCTGCTGGAGAAGCAGCGGGTGGCGAACGCGTCGGTCGGCTCGGTCGACGTGGTCGCGGTCTCCTCGTCGGGCACCGACGCGAACGCGCAGGTCTTCCAGGTCCGCGACGGGGTGCTGTCGGACCGCCAGTCGTTCTACCTCGCCAACGAGGGCCGGATGTCGGAGGCCGACGTGCTGCAGGAGTTCCTCCTCCAGTACTACGGCGAGGCGCCGTCGATCCCGCCGCAGATCATCGTCGGCCACGACGTCGACCCGGCGGTCGCCGAGCTGCTGGCCGAGCGCCGCGGGGGCCGACGCGTCGAGGTGCGCCGCGCCGAGCGCGGCGACAAGCGCCGGATCTACGACCTGGCGCTGCGCAACGCGCAGCTCGCGCTCGAGACCGAGCGGCTGAAGGTCGAGCGCTCGCGCCAGCAGCGGGTCGAGGCGCTCGACGGGCTGCAGGCGGCGCTCGGCCTGGACCAGCTCCCGCTGCGGATCGAGTGCTTCGACATCTCGAACCTCATGGGCACGCACACGGTCGCGTCGATGGTCGTGTTCGAGGGCGGCGCGCCGAAGAAGTCCGACTACCGGCGCTTCAACATCCGCTCGGTGGTCGAGGGCGAGCCCGACGACTTCGCCTCGATGGAGGAGGTGCTCTCGCGGCGGCTGGCCCAGTGGGAGCGCCAGCAGGACCTCTCGCCGCACGACCCCAAGCGCAACGAGTCGTTCGCGACGCTGCCGAACCTCATCGTCATCGACGGCGGCCCGGGGCAGCTCTCGGCGGGGCTGCGCGCGCTGCAGGGCTTCCGCGAGAAGGGCGTCGCCGTCATCTCGCTCGCCAAGCGGATCGAGGAGGTCTTCCTGCCCGGCCGGCGCGAGCCGATCGTGCTGCCGCACGACACGCCGGCGCTGCAGCTCCTGCAGCGCGTGCGCGACGAGGCGCACCGGTTCGCGATCACCCACCACCGCACGCGGCGCGACAAGGCGATGACCGAGTCGATCCTCGACGACCTGCCGGGGATCGGCCCCACGCGTAAGCGCGCGCTGCTCAAGCACTTCGGGTCGCCCGACGCGGTGCTGGAGGCCTCGCGCGAGGAGCTCGAGGCGGTCCCGGGCGTGCCGGCGAAGACCGCGCGCGAGCTGCACGCGCACCTGCGGACGAAGCGCTGACGCCCGGGTCCGGCGCACTCAGTCCGTCGGACCCGCCATAGTGAAGGCATGGCCGCCACGGAGCGGACCGAAGCCTCCGCCGCCTCTCCCACGCCGTCCCTCGAGGACCTCGTCGTCATCACGGGCTTCTCGGGCGCCGGCAAGTCGACCGCCATGAACGTCTTCGAGGACGCGGGGTACTTCTGCGTCGACAACCTGCCGCCCGAGATGATCCGCGGGCTGCTGGACCTGTTCCGCCACCCGGGGCAGAAGATCCGGCGCGCGGCGGTCGTGTGCGACGTGCGCGGCGGGGAGTTCTTCGACTCGCTCGTCGAGGTGCTCGACGAGCTGCCGCGGTCGGGGCTGACCCACCGCCTGCTGTTCCTCGACGCCGACGACGGGACGCTCATGACGCGCTACCAGGAGACGCGGCGGCGCCATCCGCTCGCGCCCGAGGGCAGCGTGATGAGCGGCATCGCGGCCGAGCGCGCCGCGCTCGCGCCGCTGCGCGAGCGGGCCGACCTCGTCATCGACACGACCGGGCTGGCGGCCGCGTCGCTGCGGCGCCGGATCGTCAACGACATGCTCCCGAAGGCGACGGGGCGGCGCCTGGCGGTGACGTTCTCGTCGTTCGGCTTCAAGCACGGCCCGGTCCGCGACGCCGACCTGGCGTTCGACGTGCGCTTCCTGCCGAACCCGCACTACGTCGACGAGCTGCGCCCGCTCACCGGCCGCGACCCGCGCGTCGTCGAGTACATCGCGCGCGACGGCAAGCTCGACGAGTTCTACGAGCGCCTGCACGCGCTGCTCGACTTCCTCCTGCCGCAGTACGTCGCCGAGGGCAAGGCGCACCTGACGGTCGCGATCGGCTGCACCGGCGGCCGGCACCGGTCGGTGGCGATCGCCGAGCACCTCGCCGAGCGGTACCGCGGCCGTGAGGGCCTGATCGTCGAGGTCATCCACCGCGACACGCACCTGTCGCCGAACGAGGCGTACCGCTCCACGTGAGAGGCCCGGCCGGATGCTGATCGACCACGTCGGGTTCGAGGTGGCGGACCTCGCCCGGTCGGCCGCGTTCTACGACCCGGTGTTCTTCGCGCTCGGCGTCCGGCGCGCGTTCGCCTCGGACCGCGCGATCGCCTACGGCGACAACCGCCCGGTGTTCTGGATCGTCGCCCGCGGCAGCGCGCCGGCGCCCGGCTACGGCCACGTCGCCCTGCGGGCCACCGGCCGGGCCGCGGTCGACGCCGCGTACGCGGCGGGGCTCGCGAACGGCGGCGCCGGCGACGGCCCGCCGGGGCCGCGGCCGCAGTACGGGCCGCGGTACTACGCGGCCTACCTGCGCGACCCGGACGGGCTGCGGGTCGAGATGGTCGCGGGGTCGCGCTGAGGGGGCGCCGGCGCCTGCGGCGGGTGGTCCGGGTCCTGGCCGGTGCTGCCGGCCTGGCTCGCTCCGCGCGGGCGTCGGTGGTGGCCGGGTGTGGTGTGGCCTGAACGGTCGCTGGCCAGGCAGGGTGGGTGCGTGTCCGGCGTGGCGGGCTGCCGTCTTCCGGTCGGGTGCACGTCTCGGGCGCTCGTGACCGCGTCCGTCTGACGACCTGGACGGAACGCGCGCCGGAGCGGCCGTTTCGTCCGCCTCGCTACGCGACGGGCGCGCCGGCCGGTCTCGCGGGCAGCGAGCCGGATGAAACGCGCACCGGGCCGGCCGTTCCGTCCGCGTCGGTTGCCGCGGGGTGGGCCGGGACGAGGCCGGGCCGTGCGGGCCGGAGCGCGGACGCGCGGGGCCGAGGCGCGGGCGAGGACGACGGCGAGCGCGGAGCGAACCCGCTCCCTCGTCCCGTGACCAGCGGCCGTTCAGACCACGAAACAGCCCGCCACCACCAGACCGCGCTGAGCGAGCCAGACCGCCCGGACCGGACCCGGGCACGGACCACCCGCCCCGGGCGGCGACCCCCGCCCGGCGATCCCGCGCGGCGAGCGAGCGGATATCGTCCGCCGCCCCGACTTCTCATGGCGACCCAGGAGGACTGACACCCATGCCCGTACGCGTAGGGATCAACGGCTTCGGGAGGATCGGCCGCAACCTGTTCCGCGCCGCGAAGGCGGCGGGCGCCGACATCGACTTCGTCGCCGTCAACGACCTCACGGACAACACGACGCTCGGGCACCTGCTCAAGTACGACTCGATCCTGGGCCCGTACCCGGGGACGGTCGAGGTGACCGACGACGGTCTCGTCGTCGACGGGGACGAGCTGAAGGTGCTCGCCGAGACCGACCCCGGCAAGCTGCCGTGGAGCGACCTGGGCGTCGACGTCGTCATCGAGTCGACCGGGCGCTTCACCGACCGCGAGAACGCCCAGAAGCACATCGACAGCGGCGGCGCGAAGAAGGTCATCATCTCGGCGCCCGCCAAGGGCGAGGACATCACGGTCTGCCTCGGCGTCAACTTCGACCAGTACGACCCCGAGCAGCACCACGTCATCTCGAACGCCTCCTGCACGACGAACTGCCTGGCGCCGTTCGCGAAGGTCGCCAACGACACCGTCGGCATCAAGCACGGCCTGATGACGACGATCCACGCCTACACCGCCGACCAGCGGCTGCAGGACCTCCCGCACAAGGACCTGCGGCGCGCCCGCGCGGCGGCGCTGAACCTCATCCCCACCTCGACCGGCGCGGCGAAGGCGGTCGGGCTCGTGCTGCCCGAGCTGCAGGGCAAGCTCCACGGCTTCGCGGTGCGCGCCCCCGTCCCGACCGGCTCGGTCGTCGACCTCACGTTCGAGGCCAACCGCGAGACGACCGTCGAGGAGCTCAACGAGGCGTTCAGGAACGCCGCGCAGCAGGACCACCTGAAGGGCATCCTCGAGTACACCGAGGACCCGATCGTGTCGACCGACATCATCACGAACCCGCACTCGTCGATCGTCGACGGGCTGCTGACGTCGGTCATCGACGGGACGCTCGTCAAGGTCGTCTCCTGGTACGACAACGAGTGGGGCTACTCGAACCGCATCGTCGAGGTGGCCCAGAAGGTCCTGCCGTCGTGAGGACGCTTGAGGACCTCGGCGACCTCGCCGGCAAGCGCGTCCTCGTCCGCGTCGACTTCAACGTCCCGGTCCGCGACGGGACGATCACCGACGACACCCGCATCCGCGCGGCGCTTCCCACGCTGAAGGCGCTGCGCGGGCGCGGCGCCCGGCTCGTGCTGCTCGCGCACCTGGGCCGGCCGAAGGACCGTGAGCCGGAGTTCTCGCTGAAGCCCGTCGCCGAGCGGACGAGCGAGCTGCTCGGCGTCCCCGTCCAGCTCGCTCCCGACCCCGGGAACGTGCCGGACGGCGACGTCGTGATGCTCGAGAACGTGCGCTACTTCCCCGGCGAGACGAAGGACGACGAGGGCCTGGCGGCGCAGTACGCCAAGCTCGGCGACGTCTTCGTCAACGACGCGTTCGGCGCGGCGCACCGCGCGCACGCCTCGACCCACGGTGTCGCGCGCCTGCTGCCGAGCGCCGCCGGCCTGCTCCTCCAGCGCGAGGTCGAGACGCTCGAGGGCATCCTCACCGACCCGAAGCGGCCGCTGGTGGCGATCGTCGGCGGCGCGAAGGTCACCGACAAGATCGGCGTGCTCGACGCCTTCCTCGCGCGCGCGGACACCATCCTCATCGGCGGCGCGATGTGCTTCCCGTTCTTCGCCGCCCAGGGGCACTCGGTCGGCGACTCGCTCTGCGAGCAGGAGGGCATCGAGCCCGCCAAGCGGGTCATCGCCGAGGGCGGCGACAAGGTGCTGCTCCCGCAGGACCTCGTCCTCGGGCGCGCGTTCGACGCCGGCACCGACACCCAGACGATCGTCGGCGTCGAGGTGCCCGACGGGTGGATGGGGCTCGACATCGGCCCGCGCACGGCCGAGCGCTACAGCGAGGTCATCGCCCGCGCCGGCACCGTGTTCTGGAACGGACCGATGGGCGCGTTCGAGCTCGAGCCGTTCGCCGCCGGGACCCGCGCGGTCGCCGAGGCCGTCGCCAACGCGCCCGGCGTCACCGTCGTCGGCGGCGGCGACAGCGCCGCGGCGCTGACCCAGTTCGGGCTCGCCGACCGCGTCACCCACCTGTCGACGGGTGGCGGAGCATCCCTGGAGCTGTTGGAGGGCAAGCCCCTCCCGGGCGTGGAGGCCCTTCGATGAGCAGGACACCGCTGATCGCGGGCAACTGGAAGATGCACAAGACGGCCGCCGAGACGGAGGCCTTCCTCGCCGAGATCGACGGCGCGAGCTTCCCCGGCGTCGACCTCGCGGTGTGCGTGCCGTTCACCGCCCTGTGGGCGGCGCGGCGCGCGGCGCGCAACGTCGCGGTGTTCGCGCAGAACATGCACTTCGAGCAGAGCGGCGCGTTCACCGGCGAGGTGTCGGCGCCGATGCTCACCGAGATCGGCATCCACGGCGTCGTGCTCGGCCACTCCGAGCGGCGCGAGATGTTCGGCGAGACCGACAAGGCGCTCCAGCGCAAGGTCCCCGCCGCGCTCGAGGCCGGGCTCACGCCGATCCTCTGCGTCGGCGAGACCGAGGAGGAGCGCGAGCGCGGCGACACCGAGCGCAAGCTGCGCCACCAGGTCCAGGAGGGCCTGCACGACGTGGCGCCCGAGCGCCTGCACGAGGTCGTCATCGCCTACGAGCCGATCTGGGCGATCGGCACCGGGCAGGTCGCGACGCCCGAGCAGGCGCAGGAGGCGTGCTCGTTCGTGCGCGCGCTGGTGAGCGACCGGTCCAAGGAGGCCGGCGAGCGCGTCCGGGTCCTGTACGGTGGCTCGATGAAGCCCGGCAACGCCGGTGAGCTGCTCGCGCTGCCCGACGTCGACGGCGGCCTCGTCGGCGGCGCGTCGCTCGACCCGGCCGACCTCGCGGCGATCGCGAACGCCGCGCCGACCGGATGAGCTTCCCGCAGGTCGCGCTCATCATCCTCGACGGGTGGGGCCTGGCACCACCCGGGCCCGGCAACGCGATCAGCCAGGCCGACACGCCGGTGTTCGACCGCCTGTGGGAGACGTACCCGCACACGCAGCTCACCGCGTGCGGGCGCGCGGTCGGCCTGCCCGAGGGCCAGATGGGCAACTCGGAGGTCGGCCACCTGAACCTCGGCGCCGGCGCGATCGTCAAGCAGGACCTGACCCGGATCGACGAGGTGCTCGTCGAGCGCGGCGAGTCCAACGAGGTCCTCGACGCGGCGATGGCCGGCACCGAGCGCCTGCACCTCGTCGGGCTCGTCTCCGACGGCGGCGTGCACTCGAGCCTCGAGCACCTCGAGGCGCTCGTCCGGCTCGCCCGCGAGCGCGGCGTCCCCGACGTCGTCATCCACGCGTTCACCGACGGGCGCGACACCTCGCCGACCGCCGGCGCCGGCTACCTGGCCCGCGTCGACGCGTGGGAGGGCTGCCGCGTCGGGACCGTCATCGGCCGGTACTACGGCATGGACCGCGACAACCGGGCCGAGCGCACGAAGGCCGCCCGCGACCTGCTCGTCGAGGGGATCGCCGAGCACCACGCGAGCACCGGCGAGGAGGCGGTCCGGCAGGCCTACGAGCGCGGCGAGACCGACGAGTTCATCACCGCCACCACGGTCGGCGAGGAGGCCCGGATCAGGCGCGGCGACAGCGTCCTGACGTTCAACTTCCGGCCCGACCGCATGCGCCAGATCGTCACGGCGCTCGCGCAGGACGTCGACCGGATCACGACGCTCACCGAGTACGAGGAGGGGTGGCCGTACCCGGTCGCCTTCCCGCCCGCACGGCCCGCGACGACGCTCGCGAAGGTCATCGCCGACCGCGGCGAGCCGCAGCTCCACGTCGCCGAGACCGAGAAGTACCCGCACGTGACGTACTTCTTCAACGGCGGAGAGGAGGAGCCGTACCCGGGCGAGCGCCGCGAGCTGCTGCCCTCGCCGCGTGACGTGCCGACCTACGACCACAAGCCGGAGATGAGCGCGCGCGCCGCGGCCGACGCGTTCATCGCCGCCTGGCGCGAGGACCGGCCGCGCTTCGGGATCATCAACTTCGCCAACCCCGACATGGTCGGGCACACCGGCTCGATCCCGGCCGCGATCAGGGCGGTCGAGGCGGTCGACCGGTGCCTGGGCGACGTGCTCGAGGCGGTGCACGAGAGCGGCGGCGTGGCGGTCGTCACCGCCGACCACGGCAACGCCGACGAGATGCTCGAGCCCGACGGCTCCCCCGACACGGCGCACTCGCTCAACCCGGTGCCGTTCATCGTCACCTCCTCCCAGGTCGAGCTGGAGGGCGAGGGCATCCTCGCCGACGTCGCGCCGACCGTGCTCGACCTGCTCGGGATCGAGCAGCCGCCGGAGATGACCGGCAGGTCGCTGCTCGCGGCCCGCTAGCGTCTCTCCGCGACCCATGTTCGACGTCACGCTCGCGGCCGCGTCGGCCGAGGAGATCAGGCGCGCGTGCGGTGAGGACCCCGGGTGGTTCTGCCGGCGCGTGCTCGACTGGACCGGGGACGAGGCGGCGGCGGAGATCGCGGACTTCGCGATCGGCAAGCCGCTGACGATCCTCGGGATCCTCCTCGTCGCCGTGGTCCTCAACCGCCTGGCGCGGCGGGGCATGAAGCGCTCGCTGCGCACGCTGCAGTCCGGGGCGCTCCAGGAGCGCCTGGGCACGCTGCAGCGGGCGACGCCGAAGGCGCTGCTCGAGACGAACGAGTACAGCCTGCGGGCCGAGCAGCGGCTCGAGGCGCTGGCGAGCGTCATGCGCTCGATCGTCAGCGTCGTCATCTTCGTCGTCGCGGCGTTCATGATCCTCGGCACGCTCGGGGTGAACCTCGGGCCGCTGCTGGCCGGCGCCGGGATCCTCGGCGTGGCGCTCGGCTTCGGGTCGCAGACGCTCGTCCGCGACTTCCTGTCGGGCATGTTCATCCTCATCGAGGACCAGTTCGGCGTCGGCGACGTCGTCGAGCTCGACGGCCAGACGTCCGGCACCGTCGAGGCGGTCTCGCTGCGCACGACGCGCCTGCGCGCCGTCGACGGGACCGTCTGGCACGTGCCGAACGGCGAGATCCGGCGGGTCGGGAACATGTCCCAGCACTGGTCGCGGGCGCTCATCGACGTGGAGGTCGCCTACGACACCGACCTCGACCGGGCCCAGCAGGTCATCGCCGAGGTCGCGCGGGACGTCGCGGCCGGCGACCCGAACGTGCTCGAGGAGCCCGAGGTGTGGGGCGTCGAGGACCTCGCGGGCAGCGGCGTGGTGATCCGCCTGGTGGTCAAGACGCGCCCGTCCGAGCAGTGGCGGGTCAGTCGCGTGCTGCGCCAGCGCTTGAAGGAGGCGTTCGACCGCGAGGGGATCGCGATCCCGTCCTCGTAGGCCGCGCCGCCTCGCCGCGGGGCCGGGGGGTCAGGCGAGCGCGCGCGGGTTCGTCAGCGGCTCGAGGTGCGCCTCGAGCTCGGCGCGCCGGTGCTCGTACTGGGGCGGCAGCCGCAGCTCCTCGCCCAGGCGGTCCTCCGGCTCGTCGATCGCGAAGCCGATGTCGCGCGTGGCGAGCTCGAAGAGCACCCCGGCGGGCGGGCGGAAGTAGACCGAGTGGAAGTACTGGCGGTCGATGACCGGCGTCGGCCGGGCGCCGACCGCGGCGACCTTCTCCCGGAACGCGTTCAGCTCCGCGTCGTCGGCGACGCTCCACGCGATGTGGTGGACGGTCCCGGCCCCGGGGACGCCGGCCTCGTCGGGCGCCTCGTCCCACGTGAGCTGGCCGTGGCGCTCGGCGCCGGCAGCGATCCGGCGGCCGTGCTCGTCGCGCTCCATCCCGAGCGTGTCGAGGAGCGCGTCGGTCGCCGCGACGTCCTCCGGCTCGGCGTAGGCGCGCACGCCGTGCAGGCCGGCGATCGCGTGCTCGGCGGGAATGCCGGGCGCCCGCGCGGTGAGGGGCGCGTCGTCGACGCCGGCGACGACGAGCGCGTGGCGCAGGCCCTCGGGGTCGGCGAAGCGCAGGACGCGCCCGCCGCGCTCGGTCGCGAGGTCGTGGGCGGCGAGATGCTCCTCCCACCAGTCGAGCGCCGCCTGCGAGCCGACCCGCCAGCAGATCGTGTGGACCATCCCGGCCCCGGGGCGGCCGGCGCGGACGCCCGGGAACTCGAAGAACGTCAGCAGCGACCCGGGCGTGCCGCGCTCGTCGCCGTAGTAGAGGTGGTAGACCTCGGGCGCGTCGAAGTTCACGGTCTTCTTGACGAGCCGCAGGCCCAGGACCCGTGCGTAGAAGTCGAGGTTCGCCTGCGCGTCGGCGCAGACCGCGGTCACGTGGTGCAGCCCCTCCAGCCTCATGGGGCGGAGCCTAGTCCGCGTCCGTCGTTGCGCAGACAACCGTCGCGCGCGCCGCCCGCGCGCGCTGCTACCGTCGCCGCAACGCCATGTCTTCCCAGCTCACGCAGAACCGTCCCCTGACCGAGCGCGAGCTCGGTGCATGGCGGGGGTTGCTCCGCACCCACGCGATGCTCGTCAAGCGGCTCGACGCAGAGCTCGAGGCCGAGCACGGCCTGCCGCTCACCTCCTACGAGGTCCTCCTGCATCTCGCCGACGCGCCGGAGCGCAAGATGCGCATGTGCGACGTCGCCGACTCGGTGCTGCTCAGCCGCAGCGGGCTGACGCGGCTGATCGACCGGCTCGAGCGCGACGGGCTCGTCGAGCGCGTCTCGTGCGCCGACGACGCGCGCGGCGCCTACGCCCGCCTCACCGATGTCGGCGAGGCCAAGCTCCGCGAGGCGCGGGGGACGCATCTCGACGGGGTCCGCGAGCACTTCCTGCGCCACTTCTCCGACGCCGAGCTGGAGCTGCTCGCCGACGCCTGGCGGCGCGTCACGGGCGGCGCGAGCGGGGACGGGACCGCCTGCTGAAACGCCTCCAAGACCTCACACGACCGCACTGAGATTTCTATACTGTAAGTGCGGTAGGACACCCAGTCCGTAAAGGAGGTGATTGGATGGCGCTGATCAGGTGGGAGCCTGTCCGCGAGCTCGCCGCCATGCAGCAGGAGATGAACCGGCTGTTCGACACCTTCTTCGACACCGGTAACGGCAGCGGGCCGCGGCGCTGGGTTCCGGCGATGGATCTCGTCGAGCACGACGACGAGTTCATCCTGCGGGCGGATCTGCCCGGCCTGGACGAGAAGGACGTGAAGATCGAGGTCGAGGGCGACGTCCTGACGATCTCCGGTGAGCGCAAGTTCGAGCACGAGACCCGCAAGGAGGGCTTCTTCCGGCTCGAGCGCGGCGCGGGCCAGTTCTCGCGCTCGCTGACGCTGCCCGAGGGCGTGGACGTCGACCAGATCAAGGCGACCTTCGACAAGGGCGTCCTCGAGGTCCGGGTGCCGAAGCCCGAGGAGCGCCGGCCGCGCCGCGTGGAGATCACCGTCGGCGAGGGCCGGCCGGCGATCGAGGGCCGCGCGGCTGAGGCGGCCGCGACGAACTAGCCATAACCACCGACTCTGACTCTCAGGTCGAGGGTCAGGGTCAGGCGCGGGGTCAGACCCCGATCCCACTGCGGGCCGGGGTCGCGGCCCCGCACTAAGGTGAGCGGCGTCCGATGGACGCCGCTTTCCATATCCAGGCCCGGGATCCGGGCAGCCGCGCCCGCGCCGGCCTGCTGAGGACCGCGCACGGGGTCGTCCGGACCCCGGCGTTCGTGCCGCTCGCCACCAAGGGGGTCGTGCGCGGCATCTCCGCGGCCGAGGTCGAGGCGCTCGGCTACGACATGGTCCTCGGCAACACCTTCCACCTGTGGCTCGAGCCCGGGCACGACCTCGTCGGCGGCTTCGGCGGCCTGCACGAGTTCATGGGGTGGCCGCGCCCGATCATCACCGACTCGGGCGGCTTCCAGGTCTTCAGCATGGGCTACGGCAACGTGTCGGCCGAGATCAAGAAGACCGGCGCCGGGCCCGGCGGCAACTCGGTGCTCGGGATCACCGAGGAGGGCGTCACGTTCAAGAACCCGCGCAACGGCGCCGCGATCTTCATGGGTCCGGAGACCTCGATGGAGGTGCAGGCGGCGCTCAACAGCGACATCGCGCTCGTCTTCGACGAGTGCACGCCGTACCACGTCGACCGCGACTACACCGCCCGCTCGACCGAGCGCACGCACCGGTGGCTGCGGCGGTGCCTGGACTGGCACGCTGAGCACGGGCCGCCCGAGCAGCTCGTCTACGGGATCGTCCAGGGCGGCGTCTACGAGGACCTGCGCGTCGCGTCGGCCCAGGCGGTCGCGGCGTCGGACGTCGACGGCATCGCGATCGGCGGCTCGCTCGGCGCCGACAAGGACCAGATGCACGGCGTCGTCGACCTGACGACCGCGGTCCTCCCCGAGGACCGGCCGCGCCACCTGCTCGGCATCGGCGAGGTCGACGACCTCATCCGCGGCGTCGAGCTGGGGATCGACACGTTCGACTGCGTCACGCCGACGCGCCTGGGCCGCCACGGCGGCGTGCTCGTCCCCGACCCGGGCCGGCGCTTCCGCCTGGACCTCACCGCCGCGCGCTTCAAGACGTCGACCGACCCGATCGAGGACGGCTGCCCGTGCGCGGCGTGCGCCGGCGGCCACACGCGCGGGTACCTGCGCTACCTGGCCAAGAACCGCGAGCAGACCGGCCAGCGGCTGCTCACGCTCCACAACCTCACGTACCTGGCGCGGCTCATGCGCGACCTGCGCGAGGCGATCGCCGCCGGGACGCTCGCCGAGACCGCCGCCGCGCTGCGCGCCGGCGAGCCGCCGTCGACCGAGCCGGTCGAGCCGCTCAGCCCGCCGGAGCCTTCGCCGTCGGCTGCTCGGTCGTGAGCTCGGTCGCCTCGGCCTCCGCGAGGCGCAGCGTCTCCTCGAAGCCGCGGTTGCGGCGGATGCCGAGCTCGACGAGCGGCTGGACGACCGACCGCAGCCAGATGATCGGGCCGACCTCGCGCGGCGCGTAGACGAACCGCGCGCGGCGCTCGATGCCGCGCTCGATCGCGTCGATGCCCGCCGACAGCGGCGCCACGCGCCCGAAGCCGGGCATCTGCTCGCGCCCGCGCCGCGCCGACGGCCGGTCGAACCCGCGGCGCACCATGTCGGTGTCCAGGAACGAGAAGTACGCGACGCCGACCTTCGTGCCCGTCGGCGCCAGCTCGGCGCGCAGCGCGTCGCCGAACGCCTCGACGCCCGCCTTGCTGGCGGTGTAGGCGGCCATGAGCGGTGTGTGGACGAGCGCGCTGGCCGACGCGATGAGCAGCAGGTAGCCCTTGCGCGCGACGACGTGGGGCAGCGTCGCGCGGACCGTGCGGAACACGCCGAGCAGGTTCACCTCGATCGTGCGGTCGAACGCCGCCGGGTCGATCGAGGCGACCGAGCCGTTCGGCGCGACCCCCGCGTTGGCGACCACGACGTCGATGCCGCCGAACCGCCCGACGGCGCGCTCGGCCACGTCCTCGAGCGCCGCGAGGTCGGTGACGTCGGCCTCGAACCACGCCGCCCGGTCGCCCAGCTCGGCGGCGCGCCGCTCGAGCTCCTCCGGCTCGAGCCCGCAGAGGACGACGTTCGCGCCGCGGCCGTGCAGGCGCCGCGCGGTCTCCGCGCCGATGCCGCGGGCGGCCCCCGTGACCAGGACCGTCCTGCCGCGCACCTCGTATTTCCGTCGAGACATGGCGGAAAACGCTACAGCGCCATGGCTTCCCGGGGCAGCGGGTACTAGAGTCGCCACTCCGGTGGGGTCGAGCGTCACGGACGGCGCTCGGACACCGGGTCACATCGATGAACGGGGCCACCTCCACTGCACAGCTCATGGGCGGCGTGCGCCGCCTCGCCGCGCTCGCGCACAGCGCCCGCGACGAGGAGACGGTGCTGCGCGCGCTGCGCTACGAGCTGCACTACGTGCTCGGCGCCGACGAGGTGCGCTTCCAGGGCGCGCCGGACCCGACGTGGCCCAGCCTGCCCCTCATCGTCGACGGTCGCCGGCGCGGCTCGCTCGTCGTCGTCACGCACCCGCCGCGCCCGCTGTCCGACGAGGAGTTCGACGTGGCGGCGGCGCTCATCGAGGCCGCCGGCGCGGTCCTCGCGCTCCAGGCGGCGCGGCAGGCGGCGCGCGTCGACTCGCTCACCGGCGCGCTGAACCACGGCGCGATGCTCGCCCGCCTGGAGGAGGAGATCGACCGCGCCCGCCGGTACCGCACCGGGCTGGCCGCGCTCATCATCGACCTCGACGACTTCAAGACGATCAACGACCGCTGGGGGCACGCGACCGGCGACTCGGTCCTGCGCCAGGTCGCGACGCTGCTGCGGACCGAGTTCCGCGCGCACGACCAGGTCGCCCGCTACGGCGGCGACGAGTTCGTCGTGCTGCTGCCGCACGCCGCCGGCCCGCGCGCAGAGGTCGCCGCGCGTCGCGCGCTGCGCCGGCTGCGCGACATCCACCTCGTCACCGAGGAGGGCCGCAGGGCGATCAGCGCCTCGATCGGGCTGGCCGAGTGGTGCGAGCCCGAGACCCCGCACGAGCTGCTCGCCAAGGCCGACCAGGCCCTCCTGGCCGGCAAGCGCGCCGGCAAGGACCAGCTCCGCACGGCGACGACCGACTGGCCGTGGGCGACCGAGGGCGCGGACGACGTGCCCAGCGAGCCCGCCGCCGCGCGCCCCTGACCTCACCGCGGCCCGGCGAGGGCCCGCGGGCGGGCGGGACCGCGGCCTACCGCGTGTTCTCGTCGATGAGCTCCTTCATGTTCTGCACGGTCTCGGCGGTGTTGCCGCCGTCGACCTCCCGCAGCTCCACGCCCCCGCCCGGGGCCACGAACGCGAACCACGCGCCCACCGCGAGCGCGGCCAGCACGAGGAGCAGCAGCGCCAGCCGGGCCAGCCTCCGGGCCCGGCCGGGCTGCCCGGCCGCGGGCTGCGCGTAGCCGCCGGCCGGCGTCGGCGGCCCCGGCACCGGCTGCAGGCGCCGCGCCGAGGTGGGCGGGTCGGGCCGCAGCGCGCGGGTCGCCGTCGTCGGGTCGGCCGCCAGCACCGACGTGCGCGCGGTCGGGTCCTCGGCGAACGTGTGGCCCGCCGCGCCCGCGGCGAGCGCCTCGCGCATCTCCGCGGCCGACGCGAACCGCTCCTTCGGCTCCATCGCCAGCGCCCGGGCCACCGCCTGCGCGACCCCGTGCGGGATCGACGGGTCCAGCTCGTCGAGCATCGGCGGGTGCTCGCGCTGCTGCTTGAGCGCCAGCTCGGTCAGCGACTGCGCCTCGTACGGCAGCCGCCCGGCCAGGAGCTGGTAGGCGACGACCCCGAGCGAGTAGATGTCCGACTGCGGCGTGGCCTCCTCGCCGGCGGCCTGCTCGGGCGACAGGTACGCGGCGGTGCCGAGCACCGAGCCGACCTGCGTGATCCGCGACACCGCGTCGCCCTTCGCCTTGGCGATGCCGAAGTCGGCGAGCTTGACGACGCCGTCCTCGCTGCGCAGCAGGTTCCCCGGCTTGACGTCGCGGTGCACGACGCCGTGCCGGTGCGCGTGGTCCAGGCCGCGGCAGGCCTGGTCGACGATCTGCAGCGCCTCGGCCTGCTCGAGCCGGCCGTGCTCGCGCAGCAGCTCGGCCCCGGACTTGCCGCGGATGTACTCCATGACGATGAAGTGCCGCCCGCTCGGCTCGTCCAGGCCGAAGTCGAAGACCTGCACGATGTTCGGGTGCACGAGCCGGGCCGCCGCCAGCGCCTCGCGCCGGAAGCGCGAGACGAACGCCGGGTCGTCGGCGAGGTGCTCGGCCAGCAGCTTGACCGCGACCTGGCGCTCCAGGCGGCGGTCGAAGGCCAGGTGCACGGTCGACATGCCGCCGAAGCCCAGGCGCTCGCCCAGCTCGTAGCGGCCCGCGATGAGCTCGGAGCGGGTCACGGGTTCTGCGTCCCTCCTCCGAGCGGGGCCTCCTCGCCGCCGGAGTCCGGCGGCGGCTCGGTCTCGGGCGGCGTCGTCTCGGGCGGCGTCGTCTCCGGCGGGGTGGTCTCGGGCGGCGTCGTCTGCGGCGGGGTCGTCTCGGTCGGCGTGGTCTCCGGGGGGACGGTCGGCGGGATCGTCTCGGTCGGGACGGTCTCGGGGACCGTCTCCGGCTCGGTCTCGGTCGTGTCGGTCCCGATCGAGCACTCCTGCGGCGCGCGGGTCTCGAGGATCTCCAGCCCCTCGCGCAGCCGCCGGCGCAGGTCGCGGTCGACCGACCCGGGCAGGTCGGTGATCTCGCGGCGCAGCCCGGCGAGATGGCCCTGCAGCGCCTCACACCGCTGCGACGCCACGTCCTCGCCGACCTGGTCCAGGCGCTCCTTGATCGCGTCGGCGCGCGTGGCGGGGATCAGGCCCTCGCGCTCCTGCCCGCAGGCGACCGCGAAGGCGCACAGGGCGCCGAGCGCGACGGCGAGCAGGAGGACATGCAGCGGCGGGCGCACGGTCATTGACCGTACCCGAGGCGATCGGCCAGCGAATCCGGGAGCCCGGCGGCGCGGATCGCGTCCTGCGCCCCGGCGACGTCGTAGCGCGTGCGCCGCCACTCGGCCTGCTCGGCCTCGGTGTCGAGCAGCAGCCACGCGGCGCGGGGGTCGCCGTCGCGCGGCTGCCCCACCGAGCCCGGGTTGAGCATCCAGTGGCGCTCGCGCAGGTCGGCGGTGGAGCCCGGCTCGCGCAGCGCGCCGATCGTCCGGCCGGTCTCGTTCTCGCGCACGAACGCCAGCGCGACGTGCGAATGGCCGATGAACGAGACGCGCCGCTCGGCGGCGTCCAGGCAGAGGTCGGCGAGCTGCTCGGAGAGCACGTACTCCCAGACCGCGTCGCGCGGGCTGGCGTGGTACAGGGCGTAGGCGCCCTCGACGCCGGACGGCCGCAGCGCCTCCAGGTAGGCGAGGTTCTCGGCGCGGATGACCTCGCGCGTCCACCGCGCGCTGACCGCGGCGCCGCGGGAGAACTCCTCGATGCCGATCCCGCCGGTCACCGCGAGGTCGTGGTTGCCGGCCAGGCAGATCGCGAAGCGCTCGCGCGCGAGCTCGACGCACGCGTCAGGGTCGGCGCCGTAGCCGACGAGGTCGCCCAGGCACCACAGCTCGTCGGCGCCCGCCTCGCGGACGTCGTCGAGCACCGCCTCGAGGGCGTGCCGGTTGCCGTGGATGTCGGAGAGGATGGCGACGCGCACGTACTCTGGAGACGACGTGGTGGCCAGACGGCTGCAGATTCCCCTTGCGCTGGCGGCCGCCGCGGTGGTCGCCGAGGCGGCGGTCCTGCTCCTGCGGCCGCGGACCGGGCTGCTCAGCCCTGCCGAGGTGAGCGCGGCATCCTACTTCACGCCCGCCCAGATCGAACGCGCACAGGCGTTCCGCGACGGCCAGACGCTGCTCTACGGCCTGCGCGTCGCGATCGAGCTCGGGGTCCTCGTCGTCGTCGCTCGGCGCCCGCCGCGCCGCCTGCTGCGGGCGCGCCGCCCCGTCCTGGCCGGCGCCGCCGCGGGAGCGGCGCTCAGCGTCCTGACCGGGCTCGCGGCGCTCCCGGTCAGCGCGATCTCGCGCGCCCGCGCGATCGACGTCGGGCTCGTCACCCAGTCCTGGGCGGGATGGGCCGGCGACCTCGCGAAGAGCTGGTCGATCGGCGCCGCACTCGCCGGTGCGGGCGCGGCGGTCGCGGTCGTGCTCCTGCGGCGCTTCCCGCGCCGCTGGTGGATCCCGGCGTCGGGGATCGTCGTGGCGTTCGCGATCGCGATCACGTACGCGAGCCCGGTCGTGCTCGACCCGCTCTTCAACCGCTTCGAGGACGTGCGAGGCCAGACCCGCGCCGACGTGCTCGAGCTGGCGCGCCGGGCCGGCGTCGACGTCGGCTCGGTGCAGGTGATGGACGCCAGCCGCCGGACGACGGCCGCCAACGCGTACGTCGCCGGGCTCGGCCACACCAAGCGCGTCGTGCTGTACGACACGCTGCTCGAGCACTTCACGCGCGACGAGATCCGGCTCGTCGTCGCCCACGAGCTCGCGCACGTCCACCACCGCGACGTGCCCAAGGGCCTGTTGTGGGTGGCGCTCGTCGCGCCGGCCGGCATGTTCGCCGTGGCCGTGATGACGCGCCGCCTGAGCCCCGGGGGCGCCGGCCCGGCGGCGCGGATCCCGGCGCTGGCCCTCGCGCTCGCGGTCGTCGTGCCGCTCGTCACGACGATCTCGAACCAGATGTCGCGCGGCGTCGAGGCGCGCGCCGACAGCTGGTCGATCGAGCTGACCGGCGCGCCCGAGGCGTTCATCGGGTTCGAGCGCCGGATCGCGGTGCGCAACGTCAGCGATCCCGACCCGCCGGGCTGGCGCGTGGCGCTGCTCGCCACCCACCCGCCGACGGTCGAGCGGATCGGCCTGGCCGTCGCCTACCAGCGCGGCGAGCGCACCGCCGGCCGGTAGCGCGTCAGCGCGTCACGAGGTGGGGGAGGAGCCGCCGCTGCTCGGCGGGCCGCCCTCCGGGAGGTTCCGGATGCCCTCGCGCGTCTGCCACTTGGCGTAGTTGTCCTCCATCGCGTCGATGAGCTCGCGCATGAACCGGGGGCTGAGGTTCACGCGTGACACGACGACGCCGGGGACCTCCTCCTCCTCGACCTCGTGGTCGACGCGCGCGAACGTGATCGTGAACTCGTAGTCCGAATGCGAGACGTTCGCGAAGTTCGCGTAGACGCCGGCCATGATGTCCGGCGAGAAGTGGATGTTGATGTGGCGCCCGCCGGGGGCGTCTGGGTCTCCAGCCATGTGCGGGTAGGGTCGCACATGTGAAGTGCACCGTCCTCGCCGTCGGCCGGCTCCGCCCGCCATACGCCGACGACGTCCAGCACTATCGCTCCCTGCTCATCCGCCACACCCGCCTCGAGCTCGTCGAGGTGCGGGAGGACGACCAGCTCGAGCGCCGCATCCCCGAGCGCTGCTTCCTCGTCGAGCTGCACAGCGAGGGACGGATGTTCGACTCGATCGCGTTCAGCCGCTGGCTGGAGGAGCGGCGGCAGGCCGGGCTCGACCTCGTCTTCGTCATCGGCGGGCCGTACGGGATCGAGCTCGAGCGCGAGCCCGACCTGCGGCTGTCGCTGGGGCCGATGACGCTGCCGCATCAGCTCGCGCGCGTGGTCCTGCTGGAACAGCTCTATCGTGCTCACAAGATCCTTGCGAACGAGCCGTACCACTATTGAGCCCCTCCACCGCAGTTGACCGCCTCCGCGGCGCCGTCGAGGACGCCGCCGCCTCGCTCGCCGCCGACGGCGACGGGCTGCGCTCCAAGCCGACGCTCGAGCGCCCGAAGAAGGCCGAGTTCGGCGACTTCTCGACGAACGCCGCGATGGTCCTCGCGCCGGCGCTGAAGGCCCCGCCGCGCGACATCGCCGGGCGCCTGGCCGAGGAGCTCGCCGCCCGCCTCGGCGCCGAGCTCGACCGGACCGACGTCGCCGGCCCCGGCTTCCTGAACCTCTACCTCGCCGACGCCTGGTACACGGGCGCGCTGCGCGACCTCGTCGCCGCCGGCGACGGGTTCGGGGGCGGCACGGTCGAGACCGCGGAGAAGGTCAACGTCGAGTTCGTCTCCGCCAACCCGACCGGGCCGATGCATGTCGGCCACGCCCGCAACGCCGCGCACGGCGACGCGCTCTCGCGGATCCTCGAGTTCCACGGGCACGACGTGCACCGCGAGTTCTACGTCAACGACGCCGGGTCGCAGATCGCGAAGTTCGGCGAGTCGATCCGCGCCCGCGCGCGCGGCGAAGAGGTCCCGGAGGGCGGCTACCAGGGCGAGTACGTCGTCGAGCTCGCCCGGTCGATCCCCGGCGCGGCCGAGGCCGACGGGCAGGAGCTCGGCCGGAAGGGCGTCGAGGAGATGGTCCGCCGGATGGAGGCGACGCTCGAGCGCTTCCGCGTCAGGTTCGACACGTGGTTCTACGAGTCGACGCTGCACCAGGGCTCGCCGTCGAAGGTCGAGCAGGCGTTCGAGGTGCTGCGCTCGCTCGGGCGGCTGTACGAGGCCGAGGGCGCGCTGTGGGTCAAGACGAGCGACCTGGGCGACGACAAGGACCGTGTCGCGCGGCGCTCGAACGGCGAGCACACGTACTTCGCGTCGGACATCGCCTACCACTGGGACAAGCGCGAGCGCGGCTTCGAGCGGATGATCGACATCTGGGGCGCCGACCACCACGGCTACGTGCAGCGGATGAAGGCGGCGTTCGCGGCGCTCGGCGGCGACCCGGACCGGCTCGAGCTGCTCATCATGCAGTTCGTCCATCTCGTCTCGAAGGGCGAGCGCGCGTCGATGTCCAAGCGCGCGGGCGAGTTCGTGACGCTCGACGACCTCATCGACGAGATCGGCGTCGACGCGGCGCGCTGGTTCTTGCTCAACCGCTCGCACGAGACGACGATCGACCTCGACCTCGACCTCGCGGTCGAGGAGAGCAAGCAGAACCCCGTCTACTACGTCCAGTACGCGCACGCCCGGATCGCGTCGCTGCTGCGCAAGGCGGGCGAGGGGGCCGCGACCGACGTGGTCCCGGACGTGACGCTCGAGCCGGCCGAGCGCGCGCTCGTCCAGAAGCTGCTCGCGTTCCCCGTCGAGGTGGCCGAGGCGTCCGACCGGCGCGCGCCGCACCGGATCACGACGTACGCGCTCGAGCTCGCGCGGGAGTTCACCGGCTTCTACGACAACCACCCGGTGCTGCACTCGGACGTGCCCGACGACGTGCGCGCGTTCCGGCTGGCGCTGTCGGCGGTCACCCAGCGGACCATCGCCCGCGCGCTGGACCTGCTCGGGATCCGGGCGCCCGAGTCGATGTAGTCGCGCTAGAGCGTGTAGAGCGCGTCGAGGCCGAGCCGCTCGAGCAGGCGCTGGGCCTCGACGTTCAGCTCGGTCATCTCGCCGGTGAAGATGAGCACGCCCATGACGATGAGCACCGCGCCCGAGATCGCGACGATCGTCACGTAGCGGTCGCGCAGCCAGCGGAACACGGTCGTCGCGCGGTGGAACGCGACCGCGCTGGCGAGGAACGGGATCGCCAGGCCCGCCGAGTAGACCGCCAGCAGCGCGGCGCCCTGCGAGACCGTGTCCTTCACCGCGGCGGCGTTGAGGATCGCGGTGAGCGTCGGGCCGATGCACGGCGTCCAGCCGATCGCGAACGCGGCGCCGGCGACGAGCGGGCCGCCGCTGCCGGCCTTCGCGAGCAGGGCGTGGGGGCGGAGCTCGCGGTTCAGGCGCGTGACGAACAGCGTCGCGATGAACAGCACCCCCATCGCCACGATGAGCGCGCCGGCGATCTGGTTGAGCAGCTCCCGGTTGTCGCGCAGGGTCGAGCCCAGGCCGGTCGCGACCATGCCGAGCGCGACGAACACCGCGGTGAAGCTCAGGCAGAAGACGATCGCGGGGATGAGGACCCGGCTCGTGCGCCGGTCGCCCTCCTGCAGGTCGACGACCGAGACGCCGCTGACCGCGCTCAGGTAGCCGGGGACGAGCGGCAGGACGCACGGCGAGACGAAGCTCACGAACCCCGCGGCGAACGCGGCGAAGACGGTGGTGTCGACGCCCTCGCCCATCAGCGGTCGAAGCGCCGCAGGTCCTCGTCGAGCCGGCGCAGCTCCTCGTCGGTCACGGCCGGGCCGGCGGGGACGGCGCCGGCGGGCGTGCCGGCCGCTGCGGCGGCGGCGCGGGCGCGCCGGCGCCAGCGCGGCAGGACGAGGAGCGCGACGGCGGCGAGGCCGAGGACGGCGGCGACCGGGACGAGGTAGGCGGCGAGGCCGATGCCGTCGTCCTCGGGCATCGCGAGGACGGCCGAGCCGTACTCGGCGACGAGGCGGTCCTTGATCTGCTCCTTCGTCAGGCCCTGCTCGACGAGGTCGCGGATGAACTCGCGCTGCCGGTAGGCCTGCGGGGACTCGGCGACGTTCAGCGCGACGTTGCACGAGACGCACATGACCTCGTCCTCGATGTCGGGCAGCGACGCCTTCGGCTCGGCGGCCTGCGCGGCGGGGGCGGCCAGCGCGAGCGCGGCGGCGAGGGCGAGGAGGGCGGTGAGCGCGCGGCGGGTCATCCGAGGAGCTTCGGCAGGTGGGCGGCGAGGAAGTCGTCGTCGATCATGCCGCGGCTGATCGCGACGATCCGGCCCTCGCGGTCGATGAGGAAGGTCTCGGGGACGCCGGTGCGGCCGTAGTCGCGGCCGAGCTTGCCGTCGACGTCGCGCAGGCTCGGGAACTCGAGGTCGTGCTGCTCGGCAAACCTCGCCGAGTCCGACGACGAGTCGTCGACGGTGACGCCGAGGACGGTGCCGCCGGCGCGCTCGAGCCGCTCGTGCGCGCGGCGCAGCGCGGGCGCCTCGTCCTTGCACGGATCGCACCAGGAGGCCCAGAAGTTCAGGACGACCGGCTTGCCGCGGTAGTCGGCGAGCGACCCGGTCCCGCCGCCGAGCTTCGGCAGCTCCCGGTCGGGCGCCTTCGGGCTCTCGCCGCGCCGGACGGCGTCGTCGAGCGTCGTCGACTCGCCGGCCGCGACGAGGCCGTAGACGAGGAGCGCGATCAGCGCCGCGGCGGCGACGATCACGAAGGGAAGACCCCGGGAGCGCACGCATCCAGGGTAGTCGCGAGGGTCGTTATCATGCCCATCCCGAACGCGGGATTAGTTCATCGGTAGAACGCCAGCTTCCCAAGCTGGAGAGACGGGTTCGATTCCCGTATCCCGCTCTGACGAAAGCCCCGCCGCGGCGGGGCTTTCGCCTGTCCGGACCACACCGGGGCCCGCCCCCGGCCGGGCGCTCTAGCCGCGGCGGGCCCGGAACGTCCTCAGGTCGCGGCCGAAGCGCTCGGTCGCGGCCGCGCGCCCGACGGCTCCTCCCGCGTCGCTCCCCGGCGCGCAGAGCGCCTGGACCTCGAGGCCGGTGACCGTGATGCCCGAGTCGTTCGCCCACGCGGCGCCGGCGAACGTGCCGTAGGACTGCACGAACCCGGTGCGGGCGATCGAGGCGTAGAAGCCGGTGCCGATCACGACCGTGCCCGCCGGGCAGTTCGCCCGCGCCCCGACGACCTCGCCGGGGAGCGCGCTCACCGGCGGCGAGGACACGCGCACGACGCTCGTCACGCCCGCGGGGCCGGGCGGTCCCGCGGGGCCGGCCGGGCCGGCGGGGCCGGGAGGTCCGGCCGGCCCGGCCGGGCCGCGGGCGCCGGTGATGCCCTTGCGCGCGGTGCGCGAGAGGTCCTGCAGGCCGATCGAGCGGTTCTTGATGTCCGCGCCCGTGATCGTGCCGTCGCGGATCTGCTTGCCGGTGATGAGCCGGGCCGCGGTCGCGGTGCCCGTGCTCGCGAGGAGGACGGCGCAGATCGCGACGATCAGCGCGGGGGAGGGCCGTCTGGGCCGCATGGAGGTCCTTTCCGTCGGTGACTGTCACCGACGGAGGTCGCGACCGGGAGGCCCGATCTGACGGAGACGACCGGCCGGATCGACCCGATCGCGCCATACCGCTCGTACATCGGTCGAGACCGCGGGCGCGGAGTTGAGTTCGCGCGCGCCGCTGATCATCGTCTCGGGTGCCGCTCTCCGTTCTGCAGAGAGGGCGACCGCGGGCGGGGGCGGCACATGCCGCCCCCGCTTCACCTACGGGCCTCGGTGTTCGCCCCGCGGGCGCGGGATCCTCCCGCCGGGCCGGGCCGGGCCGGGCCGGGGCGTCAGTCGTCGTCGAGCAGGCGCTCCACCGACGCGACCTTGTCGTCGAGCGTCTGCTCGCGGTCGCGGCGGTCGTCGAGCTTGAGCACGGTGTAGACGCGCTCGATGCCCATGTCGAACGGCACCTCGTGCAGCTCGCGCACGAGCGCGAGGACGTCGTCGGTCGACCCCTCGAGCGAGGTGCCCATCGCGTGCAGGCGGTAGCGGACCCGGTCCTGCGCGCGCAGGCGCTTCTGGATCTCGGCGATGTACCGGCTCGCGCTGAGGTCCGGGCGGCCGAGCGCGATGACGGTCAGGTCGGCGGTCGCCATCAGATGCCGCCCCCCTCGGCGAAGAGGAAGAACCAGATCCCGAACAGGACGAGCGCGACCCCGACGCTCCAGGCCATCACCGTGGCGAGGATCCCGTGCTCGCGCTCGGTGACCCGCTCGCCGCGCATCGACTTCAGCCACACGGTCTGCTCGCGCCGGCGCGGCAGCCGCCCCGTGAGCGCCATGTGCCGGCGGTTCACCCAGCCGAGGAGCCTGCCGACCGCGGCCATCGTCACCACGATGCCGACGAGGACGAGCAGGTAGATGCCGAACGACGGCTGGCTGGACTCGTGGATCCGGGACGCGAGCCAGAGCCAGAAGACCGGCACGCCGATCCACATCACCACGCTCCCCACGGCCATGAGGACGACGAGGAGCGCGGAGCCCGCTCCGCGTCCGATCGCGGTTCCCATGGGCGTGGAGGGTACGCCGCGGACGGCCTGCGCGTGCAGGCCGTCCGCGGCGCCGCCGGCGCTACCAGCTCTGGTCGGCGCCGCAGCGCGGGCAGGTGACGCTGGTGGAGACGCTGGTCGAGAACTGGTGACCGCAGGCGCACCGGTACAGCGCCCGGTCCTGCGGCCCGCCCGCCTCGCGCGTCCTGCGCTCACCACCGCGCGTACGACGCGGCGCGGTGCGCCTGGCGGTCGTGTCGTCGGTGCGTGTGCGGGTGTTCATCTCTGCTTCCACATACGCATGAGGACTGCCGAAGTTCCGGTCGGCGCGCGAGACCGGGCTCATCCGGGTCGGTGCGTCATACTGGACGCCCGATGGACCCTGCCCGCAAGCGCACCGTGCGCCTCGTGGTGGCGCTCACGGCCGCCGTGCTGCTCGTCGGCGCCCTCGCCGTGACGAGCTTCAGCGCCTCATCCGAGGCCCGGACCCCCAAGCAGCTCGCCGACGCCCAGCCCGGCGAGCGCTACCAGCTCACCGGCCGCGTCCAGAAGGGCACCTACGTGCGGCGGGGCGACCTGCACACGTTCCGCATCCAGGAGCGCACGGGCGGCGTCAGCGTCCCGGTCAGCTACCGCGGCAGCGTCCCCGACCCGTTCCGCGAGGGCCGCGAGGTCATCGTCACGGTGACGAAGGACGCGAGCGGGACGTTCGTCGGCGAGCGCGACTCGCTCATCACGAAGTGCCCTTCGAAGTTCACGAAGGACCAGCAGAGCTAGCCTCCCCTGCATGGCGGTCCTTGGGCGCGCCCTCATCTACCTGGCGCTCGCCGTCGCCGTGTACGGGATCGTCGCGGCGCTCGTCGGCGCCCGTCGCGGCCGGGCCGACCTCGTCGAGTCCGCGCGGCGGTCGGTCTACGCCCTCGCCGGCCTGACCGTCGCGGCGTTCGCGATCCTCGAGATCGCGTTCCTGCGCTCGGACTTCTCGTTCTCGGTCGTCGCGTCGCACTCGTCGACGACGACGCCGCCCTTCTACCAGGCGACCGCGGCGTGGTCGTCGCAGGAGGGCTCGCTGCTGCTGTGGCTGCTCATGCTCTCCCTGTGGTCGAGCCTCGTGCTCTTCCTCACGCGCAGGCACCTGCGCGACGTCGTGCCGTACGCGACCGCCGTGCTGCTCGGCTTCGCCGCGTTCTTCGCGGCGCTGCTGGCGTTCTTCGAGTCGCCGTTCGCCCAGGTCGCGGTGGCGCCGCCGGAGGGCGCGGGCCTCAACCCGCTCCTGCGCCACCCGAGCATGATGATCCACCCGCCCATGCTCTACTCGGGCTACACGCTGTTCGCGATCCCGTTCGCGTTCGGCGTGGCGGCGCTGATCCGGCGGCGGGTCGACGCGGACTGGATCGCGGCGACGCGCCGGTTCGCGCTGGCGGCGTGGCTGTTCCTCGGCGCCGGGATCATCCTCGGCGCGCGCTGGTCGTACGCCGAGCTGGGGTGGGGCGGCTACTGGGCCTGGGACCCGGTGGAGAACGCGTCGCTGCTGCCGTGGCTGACCGGCACCGCGTTCATCCACTCGATCATGCTCCAGGAGAAGCGGGGCATGCTGAAGATGTGGAACGCGTCGCTGGTGCTGGCCACCGGCACGCTCTGCATCCTCGGCACGTTCCTCGTCCGCAGCGGGATCCTCGACTCGATCCACGCGTTCGGGGCGTCGACGCTCGGCGTCCCGTTCATCGCGCTCATCGCCGTCATGGTCGCCGGGTCGATCGCGCTCGTCGTGTCGCGGCGCGACGCGCTGCGGTCCGAGCACCGGCTCGACTCGCTGCTCTCGCGCGAGGCGATGTTCGTCGCGAACAACCTCGTGCTCGTCGGCCTGGCGTTCGTCGTCTTCTGGGGGACGTTCTTCCCGCTCATCGCCGAGGCGCTGACCGGGGAGCGCCAGACGCTCGGCCCGCCGTGGTTCGACCGCTACACGGTGCCGCTCGCGCTCGTCCTCGTGCTGCTGAGCGGTATCGGCCCGGTGATCGCCTGGCGGCGGGCGACGTGGCGCAACGCGCGGCGGGCGTTCCTCGTCCCGGTGGCGAGCGGCCTCGTGACCGCCGCGGCGTGCCTGGCGTTCGGGCTGGGCGAGAGCCCGTTCTCGGTCGTGATGTTCGCGCTCGGCGCGTTCGTGATCGGGACGGTCGCCCAGGAGTTCTGGCGCGGCGCGGGCGCGCGGCGCGCGATGGCCGGCGAGGCCCCGCCGCGGGCGGTCGTCACGCTCGTCCGGCGCAACCGGCGCCGCTACGGCGGCTACATCGTCCACCTCGGCGTCGCGCTGCTCTTCATGGGCGTCGCGGCCTCCTCGGCGTTCCAGGACGAGCGCGACGTGCGGATGAGCCCCGGCGACCGCACCCGGATCGGCGACTACACCGTCACGTTCGCGAAGTCGACCGCCGACATCGAGCTGCGCGGCGGCCGGCTGGAGAACATCAAGTTCGGCGCCCGGCTCGTCGTCGAGCGCGACGGCGGCGAGACGTTCACGACGGTCACCGAGCGCCGTTACTTCCCCTCGATGAACCCGGCCCTCGGCCCGATCGGCCGCTTCTTCGAGGGCGAGGCGACGAGCGAGATCGGCCTGCAGGCCGGGCTGCTGCGCGACTTCTGGGCCGCCTACCAGCCCGACCAGGAGAGCATCCGCGCGGTCGTCGACCGGCTCGACGAGCGGATGGAGGGCAAGCCCGCCGACCAGCAGGTGCGCGCGATGGCGAACCTGACGGCGTTCCTGCGCGACCGGCCGCCGCCGGCGACGTTCCGGTTGATCGCCTCGCCGCTCGTCTCGTGGATCTGGATCGGGTCGCTCGTCGTGTTCAGCGGCGGCCTGCTGGCGCTGTGGCCGGCGCCCGACGCGGCCCGCCGCCGCGCGACGGCCCGCGCCGCCGCGCGCGTGGCGCAGGACCTGTCGCGCGCCTGAGCGGTGGACGTGCTCGCTCCGATCCTCGTCATCTGCGCGCTGGCGATCGTCGTCTGGGTGGTCGGCGCCCCGCTCCGCGGCGGGCCGCGGGCGGCCGACGAGGAGGTCGTCGCCGAGCGCGAGCGCCTGGAGGCCGCGCGCGAGGCCAAGTACCGCGAGATCCGCGAGCTCGAGCTCGACCACCGGACCGGCAAGCTCTCCGACGAGGACTTCAGGGCGCTGGACCGCCAGCTCCGCGGCGAGGCGGTCGTGATCCAGCGCGAGCTCGACCGTCTAGACTGACGCGCCGATGGAGACCATTCTCGAGGTCACGCAGGTCCTGCTGTCGGTCGTCGTGATCTTCCTCGTGCTGCTGCATTCGGGGAAGGACGCGGGCCTGTCGGGGGCCTTCGGGGTCGGGACGGGCTCGGGCCCGTTCGGTGGCGGCTCGCTCGTCGAGCGCAACCTGAACATGTGGACGATCTTCTTCGGCGTGCTGTGGGCCGCGAACGTGATCGTCCTGCTCAAGATCGGCTGATCGCCGGGCACCCCGCCAGCGGCGTCGCCTGCCGGACGCCGTCGCGGATCGCGGCGGCGACGACGTGCGGCACGACGGCCGCGAGCACGAACGGGTCGGCCTCCCGGTCGCCCGCCGCCAGCACGTAGGCCGCGTCGCCGTCGACGACGGTGTGCGCGGGGTCGATGGTGCGGCCGATGCCGGTCGACGCGGCGCGCGCGAGCAGCCACGCGTCGGTCTTCGTGAGCCGCGCGTCGGTCATGACGCACACGAGCGTCGTCGCCTCCCGCACCGGCAGCGTCCCGGGCGCGCCGTGCTCGCGGAGCAGGCCGGCGGTCGGCGTGAAGCCGCCGCGGCCGTCGCGGACGCCGGCGAGGATCGTGCCGTCCTCGGCGAGCACGTCGCCGAACGCGTTGACGACGGCGAGCGCGGTGACCCGGCAGCCGCCGACGACGTCGGAGGCCAGGCCGACGCCGCCCTTCGTCCAGTGATCGGGGCCGAGCAGCTTGCCGACCGCGCACCCGGTGCCCGCGCCGACGCTGCCGCGCCCGGGGTCGGTCGTCGCGGCGTCGCAGGCGCGCGCGCCCGCCTCCGCGGTCGGGTGCGCGTCCATGTCGCCGAGCGGCAGGTCGAAGACGACGGCCGCCGGCACGAGCGGGATGACCGGCCCGAGGCCGGTGCGGTAGCCGCGCCCCTGCTCGGCCAGCCAGCGGGTGACGCCGTCCGCCGCCGCGAGCCCGTACGCGCTGCCGCCGGTGAACAGGACCGCCTGGACCTCGCGCGCGCCGGAGGCGGGGGAGAGCAGGTCGGTCTCGCGCGTGCCCGGCCCGCCGCCGCGCACCTCGCCGCCGGCGACCGCGTCGGGGGCGAGGATGACGGTGCAGCCGGTGCCGCCGGCCGCGTCGGTGAAGTGTCCGATCGCGAAGCCGGACGGGAGAGGGACGCTCACGTCGCCTATTCTCGCGCGGATGCAGATCCGGCTCGCCACGGTCGACGACGCGCGCGCGATCGCCGAGGTCCACGTCCGCGCGTGGCAGGTCGCCTACCGGTCGTTCCTGCCGGCCGAGGTGATGGACGCGCTCGACGCCGGCGAGCGCGAGCAGACCTGGCGGGCGTTCCTCTCCGACCCGTCCAACGAGATCCAGACGATGGTCGCCGAGGACGAGACCGGCCGCGTGGTCGGGTTCGTCTCGGTCACCGGCGCGTCGCGCGACCCCGGCGCGCCGGCCGGCGTCGCGGAGATCGCCGCCCTGTACGTCGAGCCGGCCTACTGGCGCCGCGGGATCGGCCGCGGCCTGGTCATGGCGGGGCTCGCGGCGCTGCGCGCGGCGGGCGGGGCGGAGGTGACGCTCTGGGTCTTCGAGCCGAACACGGGCGGCATCGGCTTCTACCGCGCGGCGGGCTTCAAGCCCGACGGCGGCCGGAAGGTCGGCAGGACCGGCGTGCCCGAGATCCGGCTGCGCCGGCTGCTGGGCTCGCACGAGTCCTGAGCGACGGCGGGGCGGCGCGGCGCGCGGCGCGCGCGACCACCGGCGTTCCGCTCACCGCACGTCCAGCGACGCGACCCGCATCGGCGGGCACACGACCGCGCGGTCCTCGGCGACCGGCACGAGCCGCGGCCGCGCCCCGAGGGCCTGCGCGCCGGCGACGACGCCGAGCGCGCTCCCCGAGACGCGGACGCCGCGCAGCGGCGCGCCGAGCTCGCCGTCCTGGATCAGCCGCGCGCCGCAGACGCCCAGCGCCGTGAACGCGCCGCCGGGCGCGGCGGCGAGGCCTTCGAACCGGTGCAGGTAGACGCCGCGCCCGACCGGCGCGGCGAGCTCGGCCGCGTCGGCCGCCCCGCCGCCGACGAGGACGAGGTGCGCGGGCCGCGGGCCGCCGTGCTCGTCCGCGTGCCCGGTCGAGGTCGTCCCGGCGCGGGCGGCCGTGCGGACGTCGTGGACGACGCGGTGGGCGACGCCGTCCTGGATGAGCGGGAGCGGCGCCTTCGGGACGCCCTCGGCGTCGAACGCCCGCCCGAGCTGGCCGGTGAAGCGCGGCGAGTCGCTGAGGTTGATGCACGCGGCCGCGACGCGGGTCCCGAGCCGGCCGGCGAGCGCCTCGCCGCCGCTCAGCAGCGCCGTGCCGAGGAGGTCGAGGACCTGCGCGACGGCCGGCTCGCCGAGCACGACGGGGTACGAACCCGGTGCGAGGTCTGCCGGAGGTCCGGCGGGCAGGAGCCCCGCGGCCTCCCTGACGAGCGCCGCGAGGTCGACGTCCCGCGCCGCCGGCGCGCCCGCCTCGGCGACCGCGGACGCCCCGTCGCGCCCGGCCGTGACCGCCGCGCGGGCGACGGTCGTCGCGTCGCTCGCCCGGATCCCCGCGCTCGAGGCGATCGCGGTCCGGGTCTCGGCGACCTCCCACACGCCCCGCGCCTCGACGCCGAGCGAGCCGGCCGTCGCGACCGCCTCGTCGACGCGCCGCAGCGCGTCGCCCGGGTCGCGCGACGCCGTGCCGAGGTCGAAGCCGTGATGGCCGCGGTACGGCCGGGGCCCGGGCAGCCCCGGGTGCTCGGTCCGGGCGGCGTCGGCCGCGCGTGCTGCCGCGGCGCGCAGCGCGTCGTCGTCGACCGCCGTGGTCGTCGCCTCGCCGGCGGCCGCGTCGCGCAGGACGACGAACCGCACGGTCTGCACGTCGCGCTCGACGAGCCGCGGCGCGTCGCCGAACGCGGCGCGCAGCGCCCGCGTGCGCGTCACCGTCACCTGGCCCTCGCCGCCGACCAGGCCGAGGGCGCGCTCTGCCAGCGAGAGCTCGGCGCTCACCAGGCCGCCTCGTAGATCGCCCGGATCGCCTCGCGGCCGGCGCGCGGCGGCGTGTGGTCGAGCTCCGGCCGGGCCGCCGCCGCATCGGCGCAGGCGTCGAGCGCCTCGTACGCGACGCCCACGTCGCGCAGGCGCGCGGCCCCGGCGCGCTCGGCGAGCCTCCGGGCGAGGTCGATCGCCTCCGCGGACACGTCCGCGCCCCGGTCGCGCAGGGCCGACGCCGTGTGCGGCAGCAGCGCCGCGTTCGCGGGGCCGTGGCCCGCGCCGCCGACCCGCACCGCGGTCTGCGCGAGCACGTGATGGAGGCCGTACCAGGCCGAGTCGATCACCGCGCCCGACAGCAGCGCCGCGAGCGCCAGGTCGTCCCGGGCGTCCGGCGAGGACGGGTCGCCCGCGTACGCGCGCGCAGTGAGCCGGATGGCCTCGCCCGCCTCGAGCCGCGCCACGGGGTTCGAGCGTGTCGTGACCGCGCCCTCGATCGCGTGCGCGAGCGAGTTCGCCGCGCTCGCCGCGAGCTGCCCGGGCGGCTGCGACGCGCTGAGCGCCGGGTCGTTGACGACGATCGCCGGCCGCACGTGCGCGGTGCCGGGCGGCGCGCTCGCCGGCAGCCGGTGCAGCCAGGTCATCTCCGCGGCCGACAGCGTCGTCGGGATCGCGCCCGCGCGGACGCCGCGGACGGCGGCGACCGCCTTCGCGGTGTCGATCACCCGGCCGCCGCCGAGGCCGACGATCAGGCCGGCGTCGGCGGGCACGACGCCGAGCAGCTCCTCGGCGAGCCGGTCGACGAGCCCGGGGCCGACGTCGAAGACCGCGGCGGCGGCGTCGGCGACCCCGGGCGCCGTGCTGCGCCCGCGGCCGGTCGTGAGGAGCACGTAGCCGTCGCCGAGCAGCCGCGGGGCCTCGGCCACGCGCCCGCGCCCGAAGTGGACGACGCGCTCGCCGTCGTGCCAGTCGAAGGCAGTCATGAGCAGGGGAAGCTAGCGCGGCCGGGCCCCGGGGTCTCATGACGCAACCGGCGCTACCATCGGCCGTGTGCTGCACAACACGTACGCTGGCCAGACGTGCTCGGTCGCACGGACGCTCGAGCTCGTCGGCGAGCGGTGGACGCTGCTGATCCTCCGCGACGCATTCGTCGGCGTGCGGCGCTTCGACGACTTCCAGCGCAGCCTGGGGATCGCGCGGAACGTGCTCAACACCCGCCTGCAGCGCCTGGTGGAGTCCGGGCTGCTCGAGCGGCGCCTGTACCACGAGCGTCCCGCGCGGTACGAGTACCGCCTCACCGAGATGGCGCTGGACCTGTGGCCGGCGATCGTCGCGCTCATGGCGTTCGGCGACAAGTACCTCGCCGGGCCCGAGGGGCCGCCGATGGTGCTCGTGCACCGCGACTGCGGCGGGGAGATGACGCCGGCCCGGATCTGCGCCACGTGCGGCGCCGAGCTGTCGGCCCGCGACGTGCGGATCCTGCCGGGCCCGGGGGCGCCCGAGGAGCTCCGGCAGCGGCTCACCGGCGCCGAGGCGCCCGCCGTCGCCACCGGATGACACCAGGCGTCACGTTCCGTCACCGGTGCCTGTAGGTTTGACGCCGCACCTCTTTGCGGCTTCTCGCGGTTAAGGGGTTGGCGCCCACAGCCGAATACTTGAGAGGATCGGCAGGTCGGTCTGACGAGGTCGACTCCCATGCGGAAGGAAGACGGGCCAGGTGCCTGAGGGAAGCGCAGCGAGGTCAACGCCCATAGCCGAGAAGCGTCCCGCCGGTGAGAGCCGGCGGCGCGGGCTGACGGCGTTGCCGAGCGCGGCCTACCGGCTGCCGCGGACCGCGCCGCTCGCCGATCCGCACGCGCGCCGGCGCCGCCGCACCGCGTTCCACGTCGCCGGCGACATCGTCCTGCTCCTCCTCGCGCTCGGCGCCGCGCTGCTCGGCGGCACGCCCGCCACCGCGGGCAACATCGGCTGGGCGTTCGTCTACGGCGCGCTGGTGCTCGTCCTCGTCGGCCGCGCCGGCGGCTACCGCTTCCGCCTCGAGGTCTCGCCGTTCGAGTACCTGGGCGAGGTGCTCGTCGCCTGCCTGGTCGCGGCGACCGCCGTCATCTCCGCCCGGGTGCTGACCGGCGGCAACGAGACCGACGCCCGCGAGATCGTGCGCCTGTGGGCGTTCGCGACGATGTACCTCGGCGCCGCGCGCGTCGGCCTGTCGATCGCCGCCCGGCGCGAGGACCGGCCGGGCCTGAAGACGCTCATCATCGGAGCCGGCACCGTCGGCCACCTCGTCGCGCGCCGGCTGCACGACCATCCCGAGCTCGGCCTGCGCCCGGTCGGCTTCCTGGACAAGGAGCCGCGCGACGACCCCGACGACCCGCTGCCCGTCCTCGGCGCCAGCTGGGACCTCGAGGACGTCGCCCGCCGCGAGGGCATCGAGCACGTCATCGTCACCTTCTCGACCGCGCCGCACGAGGTCCTGCTCGGGCTCGTGCGCCGCTGCCGCGCGCTCGGGCTCGAGGTGTCGCTCGTCCCGCGCCTGTTCGAGGAGATCTCCAACCGCGTGTCGGTCGAGCACCTCGGCGGCATCGCGCTGCTGCGCGTCGACCAGATCGACCCGCGCGGCTGGCAGTTCGAGGTCAAGTACGCGCTCGACCGGGTCGCCGCGGCGATCATCGTCATCGCGATCTCGCCGGTCCTGCTCACGATCGCGGCGCTCGTCAAGCTCACCTCGCCCGGCCCGGTCTTCTACCGCCAGCGCCGCGTCGGTCTCGACGGCCGCGAGTTCGACATCCTGAAGTTCCGCACGATGCGCGTCGCGCCCGAGGACCAGCAGTGGAACGCGGAGTGGGCCCAGCGCGCGATCGGCGAGGACGTCGACGTGCCGGTCGCCGACCCCGCGAAGGCCTCCGAGGACCGCCGGACGCCGATCGGCCGGTGGCTGCGGCGCTGGTCGCTGGACGAGCTGCCGCAGCTCCTCAACATCCTGCGCGGCGAGATGTCGTTCATCGGCCCGCGGCCCGAGCAGGCGCGCTACGTCCCCGCGTTCGCCCAGCACGTCTACCGCTACGGCGACCGGCACCGCGTCAAGTCCGGGCTCACCGGCTGGGCCCAGATCCACGGCCTGCGCGGCGACACGTCGCTCGCCGACCGGATCGAGTGGGACAACTTCTACGTCGAGAACTGGAGCCCCCTGCTCGACCTGAAGATCCTCGTGCTGACGCTCCCGGCGGTCCTGAGCGGTCGCGCCGCCGAATGACGGCGAGGACAGGCGGCGCGCGCGTCGCCCTGTTCGTCCCGACGCTCGACGGCGGGGGCTCGGAGCTCGTCATGCTCCGCCTGGCGCGCGGCCTGGCCGACCGCGGCCACGACGTGGACCTCGTCCTCGTCCGGGCGGCGGGGGAGCGGACCGGCGACGTCGACCCGCGCGTGCGGATCGTCGACCTGCGCGCCGGCCCGCCGCGCGCCGTGACCAAGACGCTCGCGCTCGCCCGTTACCTGCGCGTGGCCCGCCCGCGGGCGCTCGTGACCGCCGACGACGTCGTCGGGGCCGGCGTGTGGGCCCGTGCGCTGGCGTGCGCGCCGACCGCGGTCCTGCTCGGCGTCCACACCCATCTCGGCCGCCAGATCGGCGCCCGCGGCGGGCTCGGCGCCGGCGTGCGGCGCATGGTGGTCCGGCGCACCTATCCGCGCGCCGCGCGCGTCGTGGCCGTGTCGGACGGGGTGGCGGAGAACGTCGCCGCGACCGTCGGCCTGCCCCGCGAGCGGATCCCGGTCATCCCGAACCCCGCGGTCCCGCCCGATCTCGAGCGGCTGGCGCGCGAGCGCCCCGGCCACCCGTGGCTGGCCCCGGACGGGCCGCCGGTCGTGCTCGGCGCGGGCCGGCTCGCCGACCAGAAGGACTTCCCCACGCTCGTGCGGGCGTTCGCGCACGTCCACGCCGCCCGCCCGGACGCGCGGCTGGTGATCCTCGGCACCGAGCAGGCGTCCGAGCCGGGCCGCCGCGCGGCGCTCGAGCAGCTCGCCGGCGAGCTCGGGCTGAGCGACGTCGTCGACCTGCCCGGCTACGTCCAGAACCCGTACGGGTGGATGGCGCACGCGGCGGTGTTCGCGCTGTCGTCGCGCTACGAGGGCTTCGGGCTCGTGCTCGCCGAGGCGATGGCCACCGGCGTGGCGCTCGTGTCGACCGACTGCCTCAGCGGCCCGCGCGAGATCCTCGACGACGGCCGGCTCGGCGAGCTCGTCCCGGTCGGCGACGCCGAGGCGCTCGGCGCGGCGATCGTCCGCGCGCTCGACGACCCGGGCGACCGCGAAGCGCGGATCGCCGCCGCCCGGCGCTTCACCTACCGGGCGTGCGTCGAGGGCTACGAGGCGATCCTCTCCGAGCTGGAGGGCGGGCGCGCATGACGCGGCTCCTCCTCGTCGCCCAGCCGCCCGACGGCGGCGTGTACCGCCACATCGCGACGGTGGCGCCGCTGCTCGTCGCGCGCGGGTTCGAGGTCACGGTCGCCGGCCCCGCGCCGTACGCGGCGGTCGGGCCGGGCGTCGAGCACGTCGAGATCGACCTCGTGCGCGGCATCTCGCCCCGCGACGACCTCGCCGGGGCGGCCCGGCTGGCCCGTGTCATCCGGTCGGTCCGGCCGGCGCTCATCCACGCCCACTCGTCGAAGGCGGGCGCGCTCGTCCGCACGCTGCGCCTCCTCGCGCCGCGGGTCCCGGTCGTCTACACCGCGCACGGCTTCGCGTTCGCCGGCCACTTCGAGTCCGAGCGCCAGCGCCGCCTGTACCGCCTCATCGAGGCGGGCCTGTCGCCGCTGACGACCCGCACGCTGTGCGTCTGCGAGTTCGAGCGCGACCTGGCGGCGAGCGTCGGGCGCCGCTCACGTACGCGCGTCGTCCACAACGGCGTCGCGGCCCCCCCGCGGGTCCCGGACCCGCGCGCCGCCGACCTGGCCGGGCGCGGCCCGGTCGTCGGCGCGGTCGCCGGCCTGCGGCCCGGGAAGGGGATCGAGACGCTCATCGCCGCCACGCCCGGGATCCTGCGCGGCGCCCCCGGCGCGCAGATCGTGGTCGGCGGCGGCGGCCCGCTGGCCGAGCCGCTGCGCCGCCAGGCCGAGGAGCTGGGCGTGGCGGACCGCGTGCACCTGATCGGCGAGCTCGACGACGCCGGCGCGCTGCTGTCCGCGACGACCGTCGCCGTCCATCCGTCGTGGGCCGAGTCGTTCCCGTACGCGGTCCTCGAGGCGATGGCCGCCGGGCTGCCGACGATCGCGACCGCGGTCGGGGGCGTCGCGGAGGCGATCGACGACGGCGTGACCGGCCTGCTCGTCGGCCCGCGCGACCCGGCCGCGCTGGCGGCGGCGGTCCGGCGGCTGCTGGAGGACCGCGACCTCGCGGCCCGCCTGGGCGCGGCCGCCGCGGCGCGCGCGCAGGAGGAGTTCACGCTCGAGCGGATGGCCGACGGCATCGCCGCGGTCTACGCCGAGCTCGGCGTCACCCCGGAGTGAGGTCCACCGGATGTTCGTGGAAGAGGCATCGTGGCTCGCCCGCACCCTCGCGGATCTGCCGCTGCGGCGTGGGGACGCGGTCCTCGACGTCGGCGCATCGACGGCCGCGTACCGCACGGGGACGCAGCCGCACATCACCAGGCAGATCGTCGACCCGCTGCGCGAGCGCGGCCTGGTCTACCGGACGCTCGACGCCAAGACCGGGCCCGGCGTCGACGTCGTCGCCGACCTCACCGCGGGCCGCGAGGCCGTGGCCCGCGCGGTGGGGGAGCGCTTCCCGCTCGTCCTGTGCACGAACGTGCTCACGCACGTGACCGACCCCCACGCGGCCGCCGCCGGCCTGCGGGAGCTCGTGGCGCCCGGCGGGTACCTGGTCGTCACGACGCCGCAGTCGTTCCGGCGGACCACGGACCCGCTCGACAACGGCCTGCGCCCGGCGCCGGCCGAGCTCGCGGCGCTCGTCCGCGGCGGCGACCCGGCGCTGCAGGTCGTCAAGTCGGCGTCGCTGCGGATCGACAGCCCGGCCCAGTACCGCAGCGTGCTCGGGCGACCGAGCTGGCAGCGGCTCGCAGGGCGCTGGGTGCCGCTACCGGGGGTCGCCGAGGCGGTTCGGCGCCGGGTACCGGCGTGGCGCTGGCGCGAGTCGTGCGTCGTGCTGCGCCGCGGCTGAGGAGGCGCGCGCCGCGCGATGCCGCACGGGCCGGGTGACGTCGCGCACGAGCCGCACCACGGCCCGGTCGCGCACACGCCGGAACACGCCGCCGACCTTGAGGTAGAACGTCACCGGGCCGTCGAGCGCGTCGGGGCTCTCGCGCTGCAGCGCGAACGGGCGCCAGTGGCCGCGCATGCCGGTCGTGACCGCGCTCGTGTAGCCGGCCCGCCGCGCCGCGGGCGGGCAGGCGGGCGAATACAGGCCCTTGGGGTAGGCGAAGCTGACGACCTCGCGGCCCAGCAGGTCCTCCAGGCGCTCGCGCGACGAGCGCATCTCCGCGTACGCCTCCTCCTCGGTCGCGTCGCCGAGCAGCATGTGCTCGTTCGTGTGCGACCCGATCTCGAACCGCGGGTTCGCCGCGACCGTCAGCAGCTCGTCGCGGTCCATGAGCCGGATGCCCAGGTGGCCGGGCAGCCACGGGTACGGGCGGCCGAGCAGGCCGGGGCAGACGAACACGGTGGCCGGGACGTCGAGCTCGTCGAGCAGGCCCGGGAGGACCTCGACGTTGTCGACGCTGCCGTCGTCGAACGTCAGCGAGCACAGCCCGGCGAGCGACTCGCCGGCGGTCAGCCTGCGTGCGAGCTCGCGCTGGTGCACGAAGCGGTAGCCCAGCCGCTTGAGCCGCCGCACGTGCGCGACGAACTCCTCGGGCGGGACCATGAGGCTCGTCGGGTCGTCGGTGCGCGCGACGCGGGCGAGGCCGTGGTAGGCCAGGATGACGGGCGGCCGGCGGATCATGCGGCCCCCTCGCCGTCGCCGCGGCCGACCAGCCTGAGGAAGGCGCCGACGTCCTCGGGCGCCCACGCCTTCTCGCCGGTCACGAGCGCGGCGACGAACGTCACCGCGCCGGCCGCCCACACCGCGACGCGCGGGCCGGGCACGGTGACCACCGCGGTCGCGGAGGCGGCCGCGGCGACGATCGGGCCGCGGAGCGTGCGCAGGAGGCGGACCGGGCCCACGGTCTCGCGGATCTGGCGCACCGCGAGCACCGCGAACGCGACGCCCGAGGCGAGCGCGGCGATCGCGGCGCCGGTCGCGCCGTGCAGCGGGATGAGTACGAGGTTCAGCACGACGTTCAGGACCGTGATCGCGACGAGGACGCCGGTGAAGCGCGCGGGCCGGTCGCGGGCGGCCATCGTCACCGCCGCCATCGAGTTCAGCCCGTAGAGGACGGTCGTCAGGCCGAGCAGCCGCAGCGGCAGGACCGCGTCGTCGTACGCGGCGCCGTAGAGCACGTCGATGAGCGGGTCGGCGAGGACGACGAACGCCAGCCCGACCGGCAGCAGGACGACCGTCAGCGCCTTGAGCGCGAGCTCGTAGCCGCGCCGCAGCGCCGCGCTGCCGGGCTCCTGCACGGCCAGCCACGGGATCATCGCCGCGTGGAACGCCCACGGGATGAACATCGTCGCCTCGACGAGGCGCATCGCGGCGGCGTAGATCCCGACCTCCGCCGCGCCGGACAGCACGCCGAGCAAGGTCTGGTCGAGCTTCAGCAGCACCGTGAAGATGAGCGTGTTGACCCCGATCGGGAACGCCGCCACGACCAGCGGGCGCCAGCGCGACGGGTCGACGTCCAGGCGCGGGCGCAGGACACGCCGGCGGAGCTGGACTGCGACCGTGGCCAGCCCGATGAGCGAGCCGGCGAGGAACACGGCCGCGGCGGCGAGCAGCCCGCCGCCCAGCAGCAGCACGCCGATCCCGGCCAGCGCGGTGGCGAAGCGCTGCAGGACGAGCGCGACCGCGACGATCTCCTGGCGGCCGAGCGCCTGCAGGATCGAGGTCCAAGAATGCCCGACGTTCTCGATCGCGACGCCGACGCCGACGAGCACGAACGCCACGACGGCCTCGGTCCCGTGGCCGCCGAGCGCGACGATCGCCACGCCGAGCGCCAGCAGCGGCGCGCACGTGGCCGCGCGCAGCGCGACGGTGTCCGACAGGTAGGCGTGCGCGGTCTCGCGGTCGCGCGCGACCTCGCGGGTGACGAGCTCGTCGAAGCCGAAGCCCGACGCGACGACGAGCACCGTCGCGAGCGACAGCGCGAACATGAACTCGCCGAACCCGGTCTCGCCCAGCGCGCGGGCCATGACGACGAAGAACGCGATCGACGCCACCTTCGACGCCGTCTCGCCGATCGTTCGCGCCAGCGCGTTGCGGGCGACCGAGCGCGAGCCTTCCATCGCGTCCCTAGCGCCCGAGCGGGAACAGGCCGACGCGGTCGAACGCGCGGCGGAGGGTGATCTCGAAGCCGTAGCGGTTCCGGTCCCCGTAGAGGATCGGGTAGAGCACCCGCCGGACCGGGCTGAGCGTCGTCGTGCGGCGCGCCTCGGGCAGCCGGGCGAACAGCGCGGGATGCCGGTCGCGCATGGCCCGGTACAGGGCCCGGTGGCGGCGCTTGGAGCGGCTCAGGCGGCGCCCGTCGTGCATCCGCCGGCGGTAGGTGACGACGCCGGGGCCGGCGTGCAGGACGCGCTCGCCGCGCTCTGCCAGCGTCATCCACAGATCCCAGTCCTCGTAGCCGGCGACGGGACGCCATCCGCCCGTCTCGAGCAGCACCGAGCGCCGGAACAGCGCGGTGATCGGGTACTCGTTGACGTACGCGACCCGGAAGGGATCGAGGCCCGCCGGCACCGTACGGTGGTTGCGCTGCGCGCCGAACTCGACGTAGTCCCCGGCGCATGCCGCGGCGCCGGGGTCGGCGTCGAGCAGGTCGGCCATGATCGTGAGCGACGGCGCGACCGCGAGGTCGTCGGCGTCCAGCGGGTAGATGTACTCGGCGGTCGTGGCGCGCACGCCGCGCATCCGTGCGCCGCCGGGGCCGGTGTTCTCGTCGGTGCGCAGCACCTGCAGGTGCGGGCGCCCCTCGGCCTCCAGCGCCGCGAGGTACTCGAGCGTCGCCGGATCGGTCGACCCGTCGTCGGACACGACGATCTCCACGGGCTCGGCGCCGTCGAGCGACGCGATCGTCTCGGGCAGGGTCGCCGCGTCGTCGAAGCACGGGATGACCACCGCGATCCGAGGCGAGGTGCGATCCATGCTCAGGCCTTGCTCCTTGTCCGTGAGGTCGTGCGGGCGCCGCGCCCGGCGTTCGACTTCTTGCTCGACCGGCGCGACGACTTCTTGACGGAGCCTCGAAGCATGCAACGACGGGACGTCCGCTCGCTGACGCGCCTGGAACCGGTGCGCTTGGTCGCCGTGCGGGACTTGCGGCTCCGGCTCGCCGCCCGGGCGCGCTTCTTGCTCTTCCGGCCGCTCGTCTTCTTCAGCTCAACGCGCTTGCACGCGGCGGCGCGCCGTACGGTCCTGGCGCGCAGAGCGCGCGGCGTACCGGCGGAGCGCCTTGCGGGACGGGCGCTGGACGCAGGCGCGGCGGGCGCTGCCGCGACGGGCGCGGACGCCGGAGCGGGCGCGGGCGCGGGTGCGTGACGCCGCGCGGGCGCGGGCGCGCTTGCCGGCTCCGGCGCGGAAGACGCGACGGGAGGCTGCGGCGCCTGCAGGACAGGCGCCGCCCCCGTAGGGCGGGTGAGGACGACGCCCCTCGCAGCGCCAAGTCGGACCTCGGTGACCGGGGTGCCGTCGACGCGGCGATGGCCGCTGCCGACGTCGACGGTGCGCGTCGGCGAGTCCGGCGGGTTGAGCAGGACCGTGCCGCGCTCGAAGTCGCGCCGGATCAGGCCCGCCCACTCGTAGCGGCTGCCCAGCGGCGCGCCGAGCTCGGTGTCGTAGCCGACCCACCAGTCGTCGGGGCGGCTGCCGCGGTCGTTGCCGATCCCGTCGCCGCCGTTCGAGATGAGGAAGTAGCCGGCCAGGCCGTACTCGCGCTCGGCGACGCTGTCGACGTAGCTGTCGAGGACGACGTTCGCGCCGAGCTGGTGGACGCGGTCGATGTAGCGCAGGAGGTTGCGCAGCGACCAGAAGCCGTTGCCGCCGGTCAGGCCGCCGTCGTTGATGCCGCGCTCGACCTCGATGACGTCGGCGGCGCGGATCTGGCGGTCGACGTCGGGGCCGGCGGGCGCGAACCAGACCGAGTTGTGGACGATCTCGATGTGCGGCAGGCGCTTGCGGACCTGCTCCATGAAGTCGGCCATGTACCTGCGCCAGGTCGCCTCGGTCATCTCGCGGCCGGTGCGCGGGTCGACCGGGGCGACGTCGTCGCCGTTGCCGTTGCCGACGGTCAGGCGCATGTTCACGTCGTCGATGAACAGGCCCTTGTAGCCGAGCTGCATCTTCTCGGCGGCGATCGAGATGAAGTGCTCGCGCCACTCGGGGTTGCCGATGTCGGCGGCGTACTGCGGGCACGTGCCGTTCTCGCAGCCGAACGGGATGTAGAGGCGGTTGCCGTTCTTGTCGCGCAGGATCCACTCGGGATGGTCTCGGGCGACCTCCTGGTCACGGTAGATCGCGTACGCGTTCATGTACATCCAGGTCGCGGGGGCCCAGGAGAGCCGCGAGTCGAAGTACGGGCCGTAGGCGCGCATCCGCCAGTACTTCTGGTTCATGAACGCGGCGTGCCGGTCATCCTTCGTGTACTTGTCGAACGAGGACTCCGCGGGCCGCACGAAGTTCACCGAGCCGGGGGAGCCGGCGCTGTCGGCCCCGGCGGGCGCGGGCGCGGCGACGAGCACGAAGACGAGCGCGAGCGTTGCGACCACGGCACGGCAGAGCGCGCGGCCAGGGGTTGACAGCGACAAGGGAACCTCCGGAAAGCAGGCCCGTCAGCGGTGGTGGAGCGGTGTGTGACGGGGCGTCCGCCGGACTGCGGTACGCACGATCCGTATCGACCCCTGACCGGTGCTCACCACTTATGGTCCACCTGCCTGGACGTCTGTAGGAGGTGGCCCTCCGGCCGCCCGCAGCGGCGCCTCTAGGGGCCTGTGCGCCGGCGCCGCCAGCGCCGGACGCGATGCCGGAGGTAGCGGTGCGGCCAGCGCTGCTGGCGCAGCTCGACGAGCTCGCGCCGGGCGCGCGCCTGGAGCCGGTCGGCGACGGGCCCCGGCGGGTTGACCGGCTCGGCGGCGAGCGCCGGCGCGAGGTGCCCGACCATCTCGATCTGGTGGCGGCCGTCGAAGCGCCGGTCGAGCGGCAGCGCGGTCGTGTCGGCCAGGTACGCGCGGCAGTTGGCGATGTGCAGCGCGGGGGTGGCGGCCAGGTCCAGCCCGGTGTTGATCGACCCGATCCAGCCGGCGACCCGCTGCTCGAGCGCGAACCGGTCGCGCCAGTCCATCGCCGGCTCGGGGTGGTCGAACATGCACCGCGCCCAGGCCGCGATCCCGTCGGGGACGGCCGACGGCATCTCCTCGATGATGAGCGCGGCCGTCTCCTCGGGCGTCGGCGGAGGCTCGGTCTGCGGGAACTCCTGATACCAGGCGGCGACCGGCACGTCGAACAGGCTGCCGCCGATGTCGCAGGCGGCGTCGGCGAGCGCGTCGAGCTGCCCGCGGGCGAAGAACTCGCGGTCGTGCTCGACCGAGTGGTGGTCGGTCTGGGCGTCCCACAGCGCCAGGCGCGCGGGGTCGCGCGGCCCCGGCTCGATCAGCCGGTGCTCCATGCCGATGCTGCGCGCCAGCCGCGGTGGGAGCTCGCGGTCGGCCCGGCGCATCCCGCGCCAGGCGTACGTGTAGGCGAAGGCGTCGACGCCGGCCGCGTGCCCGGCCGCCACGACCAGGCGCGAGTCCTTGCCGGCGGTGAGCCCGAGCGCGAGCGGGCCGCGCTCGGCCAGCGCCCGCACGGCGCGCAGCAGGCGCTGCTCGAGGCGCTCGAGCACCGCGTCCGGCTCGCCGGGGACGATCGGCGGCAGCAGCGGCCGGTGCTCGATCACGCCGTCGGGTAGGTGCAGGACCTGGCTCGGCATCAGCCGCTCGATCCCCGGGACGCCCGAGCCGGGCAGCGGGAACCAGTCCATGCCGCCCCCGGGGACCAGGCGGACCGACGGGGGCGGGAGCCGCGGCTCGAGCGTCCGCAGCAGCGCGCTCGTGCTCGACGCCCACACGTGGTCGCCGAGCCGGCGGATGAACACCGACATCGTCGCGCCGGCGTCGGGCACGACGCGGCCGTCGTCGACGAGCACGAAGCGCCCGGCCCATGGGTCCGGGTCCGGCTCGCCGGCGAGCTCCTCGGCCGGTGACGGCCGGCGGGCCTCGGTCTGGACGGCGATGCCGAGCAGCGCCCGGCGGCCCTCGAAGACGACCTCGAGGTCCGGGTCCCAGCTCAGGTGCAGCCCGGGGCGCAGCTCGCGGGTCAGCCAGTCGTCGTGGGCGGCGAGCGGCGCGGGGCCGAGGACCCACTGGCGGCGGTGGAGCCTCACGTGCCCTCCTCGGCGGGCGTGCGGCGGGTCACGAGCCGCACGGTCGCGGCGAAGTCCTCCGGCGCGCGCACGCGCTCCCAGGCGATGAGCACGCCCGCGAACGTGACCGCGCCCACGGCCCCCGCGGGGATCGCGGGGACCGGCAGCAGCACCATCGCCGCCGACATCGCGGCGCCGGCGAGCACCGGCCCGAGGAACGCGTGCTCGAGGTTCACGTGCCCGATCACCCCGGTGACCTGGCGGATCGACAGCGCGGCGAGCACGACGCCCGACGCGAGCGAGGCGACCGCCGCCCCGTCGGCGCCGTGGGGCGGGATGAGGATCGCGTTCAGGACGACGTTGCCGACGAGCACGGCGATGAGCACGCGCGTGAAGTCCTGCGGCCGGTCGCGCGCGACGAGGACGGTCGCCGCGAACGTGTTGAAGCCGTACAGGACCGTCGTGACCCCGAGGAGCTGCAGCGGCAGGATCGCGTCGTCGAAGTCCGGGCCGTAGAGCAGCTCGACGATCGGCTCGGCCAGCGTCACGAACACGACGCCGATCGGCAGCAGGATCGCCGCGAGGACCTTCAGGCCGATCTCGTAGCCGCGCACGAGCCCGAGCGCGCCGGACTCGCGCGACAGCCACGGCAGCATCGCGGCGGTGAACGCCCAGGGGATGAAGTTCGTCGCCTCGATGAGCCGCATCGCCGCCGCGTACAGGCCGACCTCGGCGTTGCCGTCGGGCGACAGCATCGAGATGAGCGTCTGGTCGATCTTCAGGAGCGCGGTGAACAGCACGACGTTCAGGCCGATCGGGATCCCGGCCTTGACGAGGCCGAGCCACTTCGACCGGTCGATCGACACGCGCGGGCGGAACACGAATCGCGGGAGCGCCCATGCAACGCCGAGCTGGCCGACGACCGCGCCGGCCATGAACACCGCGGCCGTCGGGACGAGCCCGCCGCCGGCGAGCAGGACCGCGATCCCCGCCGCCGCCACGAGCGTGCGCTGGACGATGACCGCGACCGACACGATCTCCATCCGCTCGAACGCCTGCAGCACCGCGTACCAGCTGTGGCTGATGTTCTCGATCGCCACGCCGATGCCGACGAGCGTGAACGCGATCACGACCTCGGTCGAGTAGTCGCCGAGCACGACGACCAGCACGCCCACGCCGATGAGCGGCACCGCGGTGAAGCAGCGCAGCGCGACGACGTTGCTGAGCATGCCGTGCGTGCGGTCCTTCTCGCGCGAGACCTCGCGGGCGATGAGGTCGTCCAGGCCGAAGCCCGACGCGAGCACGAGCACCGACGTGAACGAGAGCGCGAACATGAAGTCGCCGAAGCCCTCGTTGCCGAGCTCGCGGGCCATGACGACGTAGAAGCCGAGCGAGGCGAGCTTGGCGATGACCTCGCCGCCGCCGCGGAAGATCGCGTTGCGCGCGACGAGGCGGGACTGGCTCACGCCGCCTCACCCGCCATGATTGCGCGCTCATGCGTCTGCTCATGCTGGGAAGCGTCAACCACCCGCACGTCGAGCACCTCGCGCTCGGGATGGCCGAGCGCGGCTTCGAGGTCGTGGTGGCGGGCGACCGCGTCGACATCCTGCCCGACTCCGTCCTGCCCGCCGCGGGCATCCGCGTCGTCGGCGCGCCGCCCGTGTCGCGGTCGTCCCCGCGCGGCGTCGGCGCCCACGTGCGCTGGGTGCGCCGCCTGCTGCGCGAGGTGCGCCCCGACGTCGTCCACGCGAACTGGATGCCCGGCTTCGCGTTCCATGCCGCGCTCGCCGGGGCGCGGCCGCTCGTCGCGATGGCGTGGGGCTCGGACGTCCTGCGCACGAGCCGCGCGCAGCACCTGGCCGCGAGCTTCGCCGCCCGCCGCGCCGACCTCGTCATGGCCGACTCGCAGGCGCTCGTCGACGCGACCGTGCGCCTCGGCGCGAAGCGGACGATGCTCGTCCAGTGGGGCGTCGACCTCGAGCGCTTCTCGCCGCCCACCGAGCCGCGCGGCGCGATCCGCGCGCGCCTCGGCCTCGGGCCGGGGCCGCTCGTCCTCAGCCCCCGGTCGGTCATGCCGGTCTACAACATCCCGACGATCGTCGAGGCGTTCGGGCTGCTGGCCGCCGACCGCCCGGACCTGCAGCTCTCGGTCAAGCACATGGGGACCGGCGAGCCCGACCTCGGGCCGCTGCCGTACCCCGACCGCGTCCACGTCATCGGCCACGTCCCGCACGAGCAGCTCGCCGACCACTACCGCGCCGCCGACGTCTGCGTCTCGGTCGCCTCGTCGGACAGCTCGCCCCGGTCGGCATGGGAGTCGCTGGCGTGCGGCACGCCGCTCGTCGTCTCCGACCTGCCGTGGGTGCACGAGCTGCTCGAGCACGAGAGGTCCGCGATGGTCGTCCCGATCGAGGCGGAGGCGATCGCCGCCGCGATCGCGCGCGTCCTCGACGAGCCGGAGCTGGCCTCGCGCCTGCAGACCGAGGGCCGGCGGCTGGTCGAGGAGCACCACGACCGGCGCCGCGAGATGGACCGCGTCGCGGACGCGTACCGGGACCTGGTCTGACCGCCGCAAGGCCTCAGCGGCCCAGGGGGAACAGGCCGACGCGGTCGAACGCGCGGCGCAGGGTGACCTCGAACCCGTACCGCTTGCGGTCGCCGTAGAGCAGCGGGTACAGGCGCCGGCGCAGCGGGCTGAGCGTCGTCTGGCGCCGGTACTCCGGCAGCCGCGCGAACAGCTCGGGGTGGGCCTGTCGCATCTCGCGGTACAGCGCCTGGTGGCGCTGCTTGGACCGCCCGAGCCGGCGGTTGTCGTGCATGCGCCGCCGGTAGCTGACGACGCCCGGGCCCGCGTGGACGATGCGCTCGCCGCGCTCGGCCAGCGCCATCCACAGGTCCCAGTCCTCGTAGCCGGCGACCTGGCGCCAGCCGCCCGCCGCGACGACCGCACGGCGCCGGAACAGCGCCGTGATCGGGTACTCGTTGACGTACGCGACGCGGAACGGGTCGAGCTGGTGCGGGACCGTGCGCCGCATCTGCGATGAGCCGAACTCCTCGTAGTCGCCGACGCACGCGGCCGCGCCCGGGTCGGCGTCGAGCTTGTCGGCCATGATCGTCAGCGACGACGGCACCGCGAGGTCGTCGGCGTCGAGCGGGAAGACGTAGTCGGCGGTCGTCGCCGACAGGCCGCGCATGCGGGCCGCGCCGGGCCCGCGGTTGCGGTCGGTGCGCAGCACCTGCAGGCCGGCCCGGCCCTCGGCCTCGAGCGACTCGAGCAGGGCGATCGTCGCCGGGTCGGTCGACGCGTCGTCGGCGATCACGATCTCCAGGTCCTCGGCGCCCTCCAGCGACGCGAGCGTCTCGCCGAGCGTTGCCGCGTCGTTGAAGCAGGGAACGATGACGGCGATGCGCGGCATGGGCCGGGTCATGCTAGCCGAGCGCCTGGCGCGCCCTCGAGGTGTTCGGCGGGTGTTCCACGGCCCTCCAGGCTCGCCCTGGCCCACCCGACCCAGACGAGCGCCGCGACGACCCACAGGTGCCGCCAGTGCAGGGTGTCGATGACGAACGAGTTGAGCAGGATCCCGGCCCAGATGCCCAGCAGCGACGCCGATCCGATGCCGTAGGTGTCGCGTTGCCTGAGCGCGTTGGCGAGCGCCATGAACAGCGTGCCGCCGAAGACGACGATGGTCACGACGAGGCCGAGCAGGCCCTGCTCGCTGAGCACGCGGACGTACGTGCTGTGCGTCTCGACCGGCGAGTAGAACTGGAACTGGCCGGGACCGACCCCGACCGGGTGCGCCATCGACAGCTCGACGCCCAGCCGCTGGGCGCCGAAGCGCTGCGAGTCATAGCCCTGGAGCTGCGCGCGCTCCTCCAGCAGGGTCAGCCCGCCGGTCGACTGCAGGACGATCGCGGCGGCCAGCGCGACGACGCAGAGCGTGAGGAGCAGCCGGAACGCGGCGCGGCCGCCGCGGCGGCGGAACGCGACGACGCCGAGCATCACGACCACCGCCAGGACGAAGTTCGCCCACGCGGCGCGCGAGTAGGAGAACACGACGCCGACGGTGAGGATCGCGAGGATGACCCCGCCGATGACCGGCCGCGGCTTGAGCAGGCGCGGGTTCAGCCGGTCCTCGAGCAGGATCACCGCGATCGGGATGAGGAACGGCCCGTACACGTTGGGGTCCTCGAACAGCGCGACCGCGCGGGTGCGCCCGTAGGCGGTCATGAACTCCCAGCCGGGCAGCGGCAGGTACAGCGCCGCGGTGCCGATGATCGCCGAGAACACGCCGATGACGAGCCAGCCCCGCACCATCAGGCGCGAGCGGTCGGGACGGTCGAGCCAGCCCGCGAGCCACAGGCCGAGCGCGAAGAGGTAGATCGTGATGAACAGGAAGCGGGCGGCCTCGATCAGGTCGACGGCCTCCAGCAGCGAGAGGAGGTTGACGAGGACCAGGCCGCCGATGCCCGCGACCATGAGGACCGGCACGCGCCCGAGCCGGAAGCGCCCGGTCACGAGCGAGACCGCCATGATCACCGCGAAGATGGCGTCGACCGGGGCGGGCTCGACGATCACGATCCCCATGAGCAGGAAGCCGAGGCCGACCGCGGCGTCGAACCGCCACAGGACGAGCGTCAGCACGCCCACGAGGCCGACGCCGCCGGCCACCGCGAGCGGCAGCGGCGGGTCGAGCGCCTCGGCGATGACGGCGAGGAACGCGCCGAGCGGGACGAGGACGGCCGCGAGCACCGCGGCCTGCAGCACGACAGGCGGGAGCGTGGGGAGGGCCGGGCGAGCCGGGGGAGCGAGCGCGCCCAGCTTCACTAGAGGCGCAGTGCCTCGCCGAGCATCGACGGGGCGGACGACTCGTCGGGCAGGAGCCGCGCGCGAACCTGCTCGAACTCCTCGTTCGCGCGCTCGAAGTCCTCGTGGCGGCCGATGTCCAGCCAGTAGCCGTCCCACCGGTGCCCGCGGACGACCTCGCCGGCCTCGATGAGGCGCAGCACGAGGTCGGGGAAGTCCAGGCGCACGCCGGGCTCGATGTGGTCGAGCACCCGCGGGGACATGCAGTACACGCCGATCGACGCCTCGTAGTGGAGCTTGGGCTTCTCGACGTAGCCGGTCAGGCGCGTCGGGTCGGCCTCGTCCTCGAACTCGAGCACGCCGAGCGAGACCTGCACGTCGCGCTGCTTGGTCGCGATCGTGATCGCGGCGTCCGAGGCGGTGTGCTCGCGCAGCAGCGCGGCGTAGTCGATGTCGGTGAGCACGTCGCCGTTCATGACGAGGAACGGCTCGTCGAGGTCCTCGATGAGCGACAGCGCACCGACGGTGCCGAGCGGCTCGTCCTCGCGGCAGTAGTCGATCGTGACGCCGTAGGGGGAGCCGTCGCGGAAGAACGCCTCGATGAGCTCGGCGAGGTAGCCGGTGGAGATCGTCACCCGCGTGAAGCCCGTGTTGCGCAGCTGGCGCATGACGATGTCGAGGATGGGACGGTCGCCGACCGGCATGAGCGGCTTCGGCAGGACCTGCGTGTAGGGGCGCAGGCGGGTGCCCTTCCCGCCGGCCAGGACGACTGCTCGCATGCCCTTTCTGTCGGCCACGGTGCCTACAGCTTGACGGGTGCGGCGGACCCGTCGGCCAGCGGCAGCGCCAGCGGCGCGGCGGCGGCGATGCGGTCCGGCCCCCACAGCGGCCCGCGGCCGGCGGCCGCGAGCTCGGCGTGCAGCGCCCGGGCGGCGTCGCGGCGGGCGGCGACGAGCTCGTCGAGGCGCTCGAGCAGCGCGAGCGCCAGCGCCGACCGCGGCTCGTCGATGCGGTAGTTGAAGCCGACGTCGACGATGTCGTACGAGTAACTGTGGCCGCGGTGGCGGTCCCAGGTGCTCGCGGTCATCGCGTGCGAGCGCAGCAGGCGGGCGCGGCCGACGAGCTCGGCATCGGTGCCGGCGACCATCCCGGCCTCGCCGACCGGGAGCTGGCGGTCGCGCGCGAACGACAGGCACGTCAGGTGGCCGGCCCGCCCGATCCCGTCGGCGCCGAGCGCGCGGGTCGCGTCCTCGACGAGCGCGATGCCGCGCTCGTCGCACAGCGCGCGCAGCCCGGCGGCGGCCGGGGCGGGGAAGCCGTGCGGGTGGACGACGACGACCGCCTTCGTCGCGGGCGTGAGCGCCGCCTCGGCGTCGTCGCGGGTGAGGACCGGGTCGCCGGCGTCGACCGCCGCGGTCACGACGACCGCGCCGGTGCGGCGGACCGCGGCCGCGGCGTCCTCGCCGCCGGCGGCCGGCACGACCACCTCGTCGCCCGGGCCGGTGCGCAGGGCCAGGAACGCCAGGTGCAGCGCGGCCGTGCCGCTCGACACCGCCGCCGCGTGCTCGACGCCGAGCCGCCCGGCGAGCGCCTCCTCGAGCTTCTGCGTCCGCGGGCCGAGCGTCAGCCAGCCGCCCGCGAAGCAGTCGAGGACCGCCCGGATCTCGTTCTCGCGCAGGGCGGTCATGCGGCCAGCTCGGTCCGGAGCGCGGCGACGACGCGGTCCTGGTCGGCGTGGGACATGTGCGGGAACAGCGGCACGGTCAGCTCGCGGGCCGCCGCGTCCTCGGTGCGCGGCAGCGACAGCTCGCCGAGGCGCTCGACGTACGCGGTGAACCGGTGGACCGGGGGATACAGCAGCGAGGTCTGGACGCCGTGGCGGTCGCGCAGCGCCTCGCGGACCGGGACCTGCCGGGCGGGATCGTCGACGAGGACCGGCATGACGTAGCACGCGGACGTGTCGACGGCAGCGTCGGTGTAGGGGACGCTCACGCCCTCGACGTCCGCCAGCAGCTCGCGGTAGCGGTGGGTGAGCGCGCGGCGCGCCGCCACGTCGGCGTCGATGCGCCGCAGGCGCGAGCGCACCCACGCCGCGCGGACGTCGTCGAGCCGGTGGCCGAGCCGCTCGCGGTGCTCGCGCGCGGCGGCGGCGACCGCGTCGTCGCCGGTCGCCAGCAGGCCGCCCTCGCCGGCCGACAGGACCTTGTTCGAGAAGAACGAGTAGGCCGCCGAGAGCCCGTGCGGCGGGGTGAGCGGCGCGTGCGCCGAGTCCTCGAGGAACGCGAGTCCGTGGGCGTCGCACAGCGTGCGCAGCTCGTCGACCGCCGCCGGGTAGCCGCCGAAGTGCACCGCGCACACCGCCTTCGTCCGCGGCGTGATCCGCGCCTCGACGTCGGCGGGGTCCAGGCCGAGGTCGTGCGGGCCGGCGACGTCGGCGAACACCGGCCGGCCGCCGCACGCGTACACGGAGGCGGCGGTCGCCGCGAACGTGTAGGAGGGGACGATGACCTCGTCGCCCGGCCCGACGCCCGCGGTGAGGTAGGCGAGCTGCAGCGCCGCCGTGCACGACGAGACGAGCACGGCGTGGCGGACGCCGAGGCGCTCGGCGAACTCGCGCTCGAACGCCTCGGCCTCCTCGCCGGCCTCGAGCCGGCCGGAGCGCAGGACGCGCTCGACGGCGGCGAGGTCCTCCGGCTCGACCCGCAGGTCGAAGAGCGGGACGCTAGGCGACGTTCCGGTGGCGGGCATCGAACGGGTCGCCGAACTCGCCGCGGTCGAGCGCCGCGAGCACCTCGTCGATGCCGTCGGGGACCGTGTGCGCGGTCTCGAAGCCGAGGACGTCGCGGATCTTGTCGAACGAGACCTTGTAGTCGCGCGGGTCCTCGGTCCGCTGCACGTACGAGACGCGGCCGCGGTCGACGCGCTCGGTGATGAGCTCGACGAGCATCTTCTTCGTGTAGTTCTCGCCCGACCGGCCGACGTTGAACACCTCGCCGGCGACCTTGTCCTCGGGCGCCTCGAGCACGGTGCGGATCGCGCGCGCCGCGTCGCGGACGTGCACGTACGGGCGCCAGAACTGCTCGCCGAAGACCTCGAGGTCGCGGTCGGCCCACAGGTCGCGCGTGAACTCGTTGACGGTCAGGTCGAAGCGCATCCGCGGCGCGACGCCGTAGACGGTCGCGAACCGCAGGCACGTGGTGAGCATCCGGTCCTGCGGGCGCGCGAGCAGCTCGGTCTCCACCGCCACCTTCTGCTCGGCGTACAGCGAGACCGGCGCGAGCTTGCCCTCCTCGGTGATCGGGACCGTCGGGTCGGCCATCCGCCCGTAGTTCGAGCAGGTCGAGGCGAAGACGAACCGGCGCACGCCGCTGGCCGCCGCGTCGGCGGCGACCGCCCGGGCGCCGTCGACGTTGACCGACTGCGACAGCTCGGGGTCCCGCGCGCACGCGGGGTCGCCGACGATCGCGGCGAGGTGCACGACCTCGTCGGCGCCGTCGATCGCGGTGCGGCGCGCGCCGGGGTCGCGGACGTCGCCGCGGATGATCTCGACGCCCCTGGCCTCCAGCTCGGCGGCCCGGTCGGTCTGCGCGTGGAGGAGGACGTCGAGCACCCGGACGTTGCGTCCGGTCGCGAGCAGCTCGTCGGCGGCGAGCATGCCGATGTAGCCGGCGCCGCCTGTGATCAGCGTGGTGGGAGAGGGCACTCGCGGCGGATCGTCAGACGCCCGCTCGAGCTTGAGCGGGCGCCGTCAGATGCTGTCGATGAGTCCAGTCGCTACGGCTGCGGGCGAGCGATGCGGCGCAGCACGAAGCCACCGGCGAGCAGCAGGAGGCCACCGCCGGCGATGAGCGCGGCGTCGAAGCCGGTGAACGGCAGCGAGCCGCTGTCGGCGACGGGGGCGGCCGGGGTCACGGGCGCCTCCTCCTGCACGGGCTCCTCGTCGCTCGAGGGCGCCTCGGCGCTGGGCCCGCTGTTCACCGAATCGACCTCGCCGAGCACCTGCTGGTCGCTCGCGTACGTGTCGTCCAGCGAGTCGGTGCCCTGCGCGAGGGCTGCCCCGGGCACGCCGAGGGCGAGCAGGAGTGTGAGGAGAGCAGCGATACGCTTCATGTCAGTGGGCGGTCCTTTCCAGGTTCTCCGAGACCGGGAGCGGTACCCGGACGCGACCGAGGCAAGATAGATAGTAGTCGCGCACTCAGCATTGTGTCGATACGTGTGGACGCACGTTCGACTCAGGGGGTTCGCCGGGCCCTCTCGTCCACCTGCTCGAACGTCAGCGGATCGTCGGAGCGTAGTCGCTCGGCAGCCTCCAACACAAGTGGCTCCTTCGGATTCCGGTTTCTCGCGGCGCCGAGCCGGGATGCGGCGGCCTTCCGGTCGCCCTGGGCGGTCGCCAGCAGCGCGAGCTCGAACTGCGGATACCAGTTGCGCGGGTCGCGCCGCACGGCCTCGAGGAACGCCTCGCGGGCGCGGTCCAGGTCGCCGGCGCGGCGGGCGATGACGCCCTCGACAATCGGGGGGCGGACGTCGAGCGGCGCGAGGTCGCGCGCCCGCTCGAGCCGGCGGTAGGCGGCCTGCGGGTCGGCCGTCCAGCTCTGCGAGGCGCGCGCCACGTCGCGGTCGGCGATCCACGCCGGGACGAGCAGCACGGCGGCGACCAAGGCCGCGGCCACCGCGCCCGCGCGCACGATCCGCGACGCGAGGCCCGTGGGCGGCGCGGGGTCGCCCTCGCTGCCGAGCACCATCCCGGCGCCCAGCAGCGCGAACGCCGCGACGGTCAGCACCGGGTACTCCCACAGCCAGTCGACGAGCCCCTGGGTGACCCAGAGGACCGCGGGCAGCGCGGCGGCGGCCGCGGCGGCCCGTGCCGGGCCGCGCGTCCGCAGGATCGGCACGGCCGCGGCGACGAGCACCGCGCCGAACAGCAGCAGCCCGACGAGCCCGGTGTGGGTGAGCAGGCGCAGCGGCAGGCTGTGCGTCCACCGCGCCTCCTCGTAGTCGTTGTCGCGGAGCTCGAGGTACTCGTTGAGGAAGTTGTCCTGGCCGGCGCCGGCGACCGGGTGGTCGCGCCAGACCTCGACGGACACGCGGTACAGGTCGTAGCGGGTGCTGCCGAACGAGGCGAACCGCCCGGCCGTGCCCGGCGCCGCGGTCTCCTGGCCCGAGCGGAACTCGGCCAAGGCGTCGTCGGCCGCGCCGACCGGGTCGCCGTCGGTCGCGACCATGACCGCGCCGAGCGCCGCGACCGCCGCCACCGCCGCGAGCGCGCGCCCGCCGGTGCGCGCCGCCCGCTCGAGCCGCGGCGTCGGGACCGTCCGCACGTCGAGCGCGGTGAGCAGCAGGCCGACGACGATCGCGCCGAGCGTCGAGAGCCCGAGCGCCCGCGCGGCGTCGTCCATCGTCTCGGCCAGCACGGGCGCGGCCTCGCGCTCGGTCAGCCCGGCGGCGAGGTTGTACGGGTCGAGCAGCGTCCCCGCCGCCGGCGCGAGCACGACCGCGACCGCCGCCAGCGCGGCGAGGAGCCGCAGCCGGCCCGGCACGAGGGCGACCGCGACGAGCAGCGTGGCGGCCATCCCGAGCGCCCACCCGCGGCTCTGGATGACGAGCGCCAGGCCGAAGAGGAACGTCGCCGCGCCGAGCAGCGAGGGGCGCAGCGCGGGCGGCGTCTCGCGCCGCGAGGCGAGCACGACCGCGGGCAGCGCGGCCATCGACCACAGCGCCGCGTCGGCGTTGTAGTAGGCGAGCGGGTCGGCGAAGCGGTCCCCGGCGAACGACGGCGTCGGGTCGCCCGTGATCGCGTCGGCGAGCGCGACGCCGCCGAGCACCGTGATGCCGGCGATCCACGCGAGCAGCGCCCAGGTCGCGGTGCGCGTCGTCCACGGCAGCAGGCAGACGAGCGTGAAGGCCAGCAGGTAGACGAGCGTGCGCTCCGAGCCCTGCAGCGCCCGGCCCGGGTCGTTCGCCCACGTGATCGAGAGGAACGACCAGACCGTGTACGCGGCGAACGCGCCGAGCGCGACGAGGACCGCCTTCGACGGCACGCGCGCCGACGCCCCGAGGCCGAGCACGGTGACCGCGAGCAGGCCCGCGATCAGCAGGCCGCCGGGCAGCCAGTCGCGCGGCGCATAGCCGCCGTCGTGCTGGCACCACCAGAGCAGCAGCGCGAGCAGCGGCGCCGCCGGCAGCAGCAGCAGCTCGGGTCGTCTCGCGATCACCTGCGTGCTGCCGCGCGGGCCACGGAGGGCTTGACGAGGACCGCCGCGCGCCTGGGACCGAGCGTCACCGCGGAGCGCCGCCGCCCGTGCATGTCGACCAGCCCGCCGGGCACGGCGAGCCGGCGCACGGGCGCGTCGGGTTCGTTCAGCAGCACCACGCCATCCTCGAAGTCACGGCGGAGCACACCATTCCACTCGTACCGGTCGCCACGCGCGCGGCCGAGCGCGAGGCTCAGCCCCCGCCACCACGAGCCCGGGTTGCTGCCCCGCCGCGTCCCGACGAGATCGCGGCCGGTGGAGACCAGCAGGTAGCCGGCGAGCTCGTACTCGCGCCGCGCGGGCGTCTCGCCCTCGGCGTCGAGGACGACCGCGGTCCCGTCGGCGTGGCGGCGGTCGATCCAGGCGAGCAGCTCGCGGAGGGACCACGGGCCGTCGCCGCCGGTCAGGCCGGGGTCGTTGATCCCGCGCTCGAGGTTGACGACGTCCGCGGCGCGGAGCTGGCGGCGTACCTGCGGGTGGCCGTCGCCCGCCTCGCCGCCGGCGAACCAGAGCGCGTTGTGCACGATCTCCGCGCCGGGCAGCGCGCGGCGGATCTGCACGGCGAAGTCGGCGACGTACCGGCGCCAGTCGTCCTCGGTCATCGGGCGCCCCGTGCGCGGGTCGACCGGCGCCTGCTCGCGGCCGTGGCCGTCGCTCACGCGCAGGTCCATGTTCACGTCGTCGACGTAGATGCCGCGGTAGCCGGCCCGCAGCGCGTCGCGGGCCTCGGAGATCCACCAGCGCCGGAACGCCGGGTTGCCGATGTCGCCGGCGTACTGCGGGCACGTGCCGCGCTCACAGCCGAACGGGATGTAGAGCCTGCGCCCGCGGCCGTCGCGCAGGATCCACTCCGGGCGCCGCCGGGCCGGCCTGCTGCCGCGGTAGATCGCATAGAGGTCCTGGTAGGCGAGCGCGTCGCGGTACCAGCGCGTGCGCGCGTCGAAGTACGGCGACCAGGCGATCATGCGCGTGTAGCGCTCCCTGATGAACCGGCGCAGGCGCGGGCCCGGCCTGCTCGTGAAGCGGTCGAACGAGCTGTCGGCGAACTTGACGACGCGGACGTCGCCCTCGGCGCCCGGCGCGGGGGCCGGGCTCAGCGCGAGCAGGGCTGCGACGATCGTCGAGAGCACGAGGGCGGGGAGCGGTCGCATGTCCACCGGGATACTCGACAGCCGGCCGCCGTCCTCAAGACCTCGGGGTCAGCGGTCGACGGACCGGTCATGCAGAGCGGCTGCATGAGACCGGCGTCCACGTCACAGGCTACGTTGTGCGAATGAGCGGCCTTGGCGGCAGCATCAGGGACGAGCACGGCCAGGGTGTCGAGGCACGCCGCATCGTCGCGGCGCTGCGGCGCAGCATCTGGATCGTGCTCGGCATCGCCGCGCTGCTCACCGCGATCGTCGTCGCGCTGTCGGTCGCGACGCCCGACCGGTACGAGAGCACCGCGACGATCATCCGTGAGGAGATCGAGTCGCCGCTCGGCGGCACCGACGCCGAGACGGCCCGGCGCGAGCTCGAGACGATCGAGCGCCTGTTCATGACCAGCCGCGTCCTGCAGCGCGCGGCCCGATCGCTGCCCGACGAGGACGAGGCGTCGCTGCGCGCGAACGTCGAGTCGTCGATCGACGAGACCGCGAACATCATCGAGGTCATCGGCAGCGCCGAGCAGCCCGAGCTCGCCGCCCGCCGCGCCAACCGCGTCGCGCAGAGCCTGCTCGCCGAGCGCGCGCGCCTCGAGCGCCGCCGCCTGGAGACCGCGCGCGAGAGCCTGCAGGGCGAGGCCGCGCGGCTCAGCGCGGAGGCCGAGAACAACCCGCAGGCGCGCTCGCAGCTCGACGCGATCCAGCAGCAGCTCAGCTCGCTCGCCGTGCAGGAGGCGGCGGCCGGGTCGGACCTGCAGCTCGCCCAGCCGGCCGAGCCGGCGTCCGAGCGCTCGTCGCCCAAGCCGATGCGCAACGGCGTGCTCGGCCTGTTCGCGGGGCTCTTCCTCGGCGTGCTCGCCGCGCTCGCGCGCGAGCAGCTCGTGCCGCGACCGCGCGACGCGCGCGAGGTCTCGCGGCTCACCGACCTGCCGGTGCTCGTCGAGGTGCCGTACGTCGGCTCGCGCCGCCGGCGCCGCGCGCTGCTGTTCGCGGCCGAGAACGAGGCCTACCAGGCGCTGCGCACCGCGGTCGAGCTCGCGATGCCCGCCGACCAGCAGCGGACGCTGCTCATCACGAGCGCCACGCACGGCGAGGGCAAGACGACCGTGACCGCCCGCCTGGGCACCGCGCTCGCCCAGGCCGGCCACAAGACGCTCCTCATCTCCGCCGACCTGCGCCGCCCGCAGCTCCACGGGCGCTTCGGCCTCGGCCGCGGCGCCGGGTTCGGGGAGATCCTCGCGACGCTCCAGACCGGCCAGGCCGACGAGGCCGAGGAGCTGCTGCGCGACTCGCTGCAGCAGGTGCGCCTGCCGACGCGCCGGCGGCTGCTGGCCCCGCTGGACGTGCTGCTCAGCGGCGAGCCGGGGACCGACGCGACGACGCTGCTCTCGATGAAGTCGATGCGGGCGTTCCTGCGGCTGGTGAGCCGCCTGGACCACCGCTATGTGCTGCTCGACGCGCCGCCGCTGCTCGGCCTCAGCGACACGCAGGTCATGGCCCAGAACGTCGACGAGTTGCTGGTGGTCATGCGGCTCGACCGCATCACGGTCGACCGGACCGTCGACCTGCGCGAGGCGCTGCGCCGCGTCGACGCCAACCCGCTCGGCCTCGTCGTCATCGGCGGCCGGACCGAGACGTCGCCCTACTACCTGCCCGACCGCCAGCTCCCGCGCGAGGAGCGCGCGCTGCGCTGAAGCGCGGGGCGGCGCGGCGGCGCCGGGACCCGCGCCCCGGTCAGATGTCGCGGCGGCGCAGGACCTCGGGCGTCGGCGGCGGCTCGGCGCCCGCCAGCAGCGCGCCCGGAACGTCGTGGGTCAGCCACCGCACGTGCGCGGGGACCTCGCGGCCCGGGCGGACGCCCGGCAGGCCGTCGAGCAGGCCCGGCGCGCGGCGGACCGCGTCGTGCGCATCGCTGGCGACCGAGTGCACGAGCCCGGCCGACAGGAGGTTGAGCGCGGCGCGCTGGACCGCGCCGCCGAAGCGGCCGGCGAACGCGCCCGCGGTCAGCGACGTCAGCGCGCCGGCGTCGACGAGGCGCGCCAGGCGCCGCGGGTCGCGCTGGAAGCCCGGCGACCGCTCGGGGTGGGCGAGCAGGATGCGGCGGCCGGCCTGGAGCTGCTCGAGGACCGCCGCGTCGAACGTCATCGGCACCACCGCGTCGAGCGGGCACTCGAGCAGCAGCCACGGGCTCGAGCCCAGGCACGCGGCCGCGAGCGCGGCCTCGTCGTCGAGCTCGCCCAGGCGCTCGACCGCGACCTCCGCGCCGGCCTCGACGGTCAGCGGGACGCCTTGGCGCTCGAGCGCCTCGCGGACCTCGGCCAGCCGGGGCGGAACGTCCTCCAGGCGCACGCCCCAGCGCTCGTCCAGGTGGGGCGTCGCGACGATCGTCGTCGTGCCCGCGGCGACCGCGGCACGCGCGAGCGCGACGCTCTCGGCGAGCGTGCCCGGCCCGTCGTCCAGGCCGGGGAGGACATGGGCGTGCAGGTCGATCAGCGCGTGTCGAAGAGCTCGTCGACGATGCCGAGGTCGGCGTCCTGGCCGAAGCTGGCCCGGATGTACTCCTTGACCTCCTTGCGCGTGCGGCCCGATAGCATCATGTCGAACGCCACCACGCGGATCGGGTCGGGCTCCTCGTCCGCCGGCCCGTAGCCCGCGCGGGCGACCGCGTCGAAGACCTCCTCGTCGGTCTCCGCGGGCGCCTCCGCGGTGGACCCGCCGTCCACCTCGCCCGTCTCGAGATCGACCCCCAGCGCGTCGCCGAGCTCCTGCCACCGGCGGCGCAGTGCGGCCGCCTGCCCGAGCAGCTCGTCGGCGACGTCCGCGAGCTCGCGCAGCGGCTCGTCCTGGGGCGTGGGGGTGGTCACTGCCGCCGAGCTTAGAACGTGGTCCGGTGGGCTACCCGGCCGCGGCCGGTCGCTCATCGCTCGCCGCCGGCCTCGTCGCGCCCGCGGGCGGGAAGCCGCGCGCGCAGGTCGCGCAGGCGGCGTTCGAGCGCGTCCAGCCCGGCCACGTTCTCACGCGCGCGCTCGGCGACCTGCTCGACCGCGACGCCCCGCCGCGCGGCCTCGCCCGCCTCGGCCTGCTGCGCGGCGAGCGCGCGGCGGAAGCGCTCCATCACGCCCTCCAGCTCCTCGGCCCGCCGGGCGCCGTCGGCCACCGCGCCGGCGACCCGGCGCAGGCGCTGCTGGGCGTCGGCGCGCGCGGCCTCGGCGGCGCGCAGCGCGCTCTGCGACCGGCCGGCCTGCCGCTCGGCGGCCTCGGCGCGCTCGAGCGCGGCGCGCTTGTCCTGCTCGAGCTGGGCGGCCAGCCCGCGCAGGTCGCCGACGAGCTGCTCGAGCCCGTCGAGATCGCCCTGCGCCGCCGACAGGCTCTGCTCGGACACCGCGAGGCGCTGCTCGAGCTCGGCGAGCGACTGCTGCTGGGCGGCGACCTGCGCGGCCGCCTCGTCACGCTCGCGCTCGGCCGCCATGAGCGTCTCGCGCACGCCCCGGATCGCCTCCTCGCGCCGGCTGACCTCCTCGCGCAGCTCGGCCTCGCGGCGCGCGGCCTCCTGCTCGACGGCCTCCTGGCGGTCGCGCAGCTCGGCGAGGCTCTTCATGACGTCCTCGCGCTCGGCGAGCGCGCGCTCGGCCTGCTCGCGCATCTGCTCGAGCTGCGACTCGAGGTCGCGCTGCCCGGCGAGCGCGTTCTCGCGCTCGCGCGCGATCTCCTCGAGGTCGGCGCGCGCCTGGTCGAGCTCGGCCTCCAGGTGGGCGAGCTGCGTCATCGCCTCCTCGTGCCGGCCGGCCGCCTCGCGCGCGGCGCGCCGCGCCTCCTCGAGCTCGCGCTCGAGCTCGTCGCGGACGCTCTCGGCCGCGTCGCGCTCGGCGTGCGCGGCGTCGCGCTCGGCGACCGCCGCGTCGCGCTGGGCCACCGCCTCGCCGAGCCGGGTCTCCAGCTCGTCGGCGCGCGAGCGCTCGCGCTCGACCTCGTGGGTGAGCTGGTCGACGCGCCGCTCCAGGCCGGCCGCGCGCTCGCGCTCGGAGCTCACGCGCCGCTCGACCTCGGCGGCCATCTGGGCGACCTGGTGGCGCGCCTCGCGCTCGACGGTCGCCGCGCGCTCCTCCGCGGCGGCCCGCGTGCGCTCCGCGCCGGCCGCGGCCGCGCGCGCCTGCGAGGCCTCCGAGAGCGCCTCGCGCACCGCCTCCTCCAGCTCGGTGACGCGATCCTCGAACGCCCGCGCGCGCTCGACCGCGCCGTTGCGCTCCTGCTCGGCGGCCGCGGCGCGCTCCTCGGCGTCGCGCAGGCGCTGCCGCGCCTCCTCGGCGGCGCGCGCCGCCTCGAGCCGCTCGGCCTCGCGCTCCTGCATCTCGGCCGTGCGCTGGACGACCTGGGCCTCGGCGCCGGCACGGGCCTCGGCGAGCTCGGCGAGCCGCGCCTCGAGCTCCTGCGCCTCCGCGCGGGCCCGCTCGAGGTCGCCCGAGAGCCGCTCGTGGGCCTGCTCGAGCTCGCCGGCGCGCTCGGCGTGCTCGCGCGAGCGCCGAGCCTCGGCCCCGATCTCCTCGCCCAGGCGCTCGAGCTCGGCGGCGCCGGCGGCCGCGGCCTCCCGGGCCTCGGCCAGCGCCCGCGCGCACTCCTCGCTGCGCGTGCGTGCGGCGGCGAGCTCCTCCTCGCGCGCCGCCGCCTCCGCGCGGGCGGCCTCGAGCGCTGCGAGCGCCGCCGCGCGCTCGCCCTCCTCGGCGTCCTCGCCCAGCTCCTCGACGCGCGCCTCCGCCTCGCGCGCGGCCCGTGCGGCCTCCTCGCTGCGGCCGGCCGCCTCCGCGAGCAGGAGCTCGGCCTCGGCCGCCCGCCGCTCGGCCTCCTCGCGCGCCTGCTCGGCGGCCCGCGCGCGCTCCTCGGCGGCCTGCCGCTCCTCGGTGAGGCCGGCGGCGCGTGTCTCGGCGTCGCGCCGGGCGAGCGCCTCGCGGTCCGCGCTCGCGGCGAGCGCCTCGAGCTCCTCCTCGGCCCGCCGCCGGGCGGCGGTCGCCTCCTGGAGGTCGCGCGTCAGCGCGGTCAGGCGCTCCTCCGCCGCGCGGCGCGCCGCGTCGGCCGCCCGCGCCCGATCGGCCGCCTCGTCGAGCGCGCGCGCCTGGGCCTCGACGGCCGCGCGGGCCACCTCCAGCTCGGCGCGGGCGCGCGCGGCCAGCGCCTCGCTCGCGCGCCGCTCGACCTCGACCGGCACGCGCTGGCGCGCGAGCTCGTCGCGCAGGCGGTCGGCCTCGTGCGGCGAGACCCGGCGCCGCGGGCGGGGCGGCGGGGCCGACAGCTCGCGCACGCGCGGCGCCGGCAGGTCCACGAGCGCGCCGTCGACGCCGAGCGCGAACGCCGTCCGCCGCCCCAGCGCGTCCTCGGCGACCCGGAAGGCCAGCGCGAACGCCCCCGACCGCGGGTCGAACCGGTCCGGCGACGGGATCGCGGGCAGCGTCGTCGAGCTGCGCCCGTCGTCGAGGACGAGCTGCGGCTCCTGCGCCGGCGCCGGGTCGAGCCGCCCGGCGACGCGCAGCAGCGCGACGCCCGGGGCGGCCCGGACACGCTCGAAGTACGCGATGGAGAGCGAGGTCACGTGCCCGCGAGGCTCGGCGCGGATGAGGTGGGGGTCAAGGGAGCGGACAGATGTCGTACGCACGGGATCTTGACTGGTCCCGGCGTCCAGTCCACTGTCATCAGCGATGCCTGCCCGGAAGCTCGCCCTCAGCCTGTGCGCCTGCCTGCTCGCGATCCTGGGGGTCGCGACAGGCGCGAACGCCGCCACCTACCCCAGTGGGTTCGAAGAGCGTCAGCTCATCGGCGGCCTGACGATCCCGACCGGCGTGGCGTGGACGCCCGACGGACGCGCGATCGTCATCGAGAAGTCCGGGCTGGTCAAGCTCGCGCTCCCCGGCGCGTCGACCGCGACCACGGTGCTCGACCTCCGCGCCGAGGTCAACGACAACCACGACCGCGGCCTGCTCGGCGTCGCCGTCGACGCGCAGTTCGCGACGCACCCGTACGTCTACCTGCTCTACACGCACGACGTCGGCATCGTCCCCGACACGAACGGGGCGATGACCGCCCAGCTCATGCGCGTCCGGCTGACGCCCGACAACAGGATGGTCGAGCCGACGGTCATCCTCGGCACCGAGGGGGAGACCGTCTGCCCGGAGACCCCGCGCAACGACCTGGACTGCATCCCGTCCGACTACGACTCGCACACGATCGGCACGGTCCTCTCCGCGCCGGACGGCACGCTGTACGTCGGGTCCGGCGACGGGGCGTCCTACAACTGGGCCGACGTCCGCGCGCTCCGGTCGCTCGACGAGCGGTCGATGGCGGGCAAGATCTTCCACATCGATCGCAACGGCCGCGGCCTGCCCGGCCACGCGTTCTGCCCGTCGAACACGAACCTCGACGACGTCTGCGCGAAGCTCCACGCGCGCGGGTTCCGCAACCCGTTCCGCTTCACGCTGCGGCCCGACGGCCGCGGGCTCGTCGTCGGCGACGTCGGCTGGAACACGTGGGAGGAGATCAACCTCGTCACCGAGGCCGGGCGCTCGTACGGGTGGCCCTGCTACGAGGGCAGCGCCCGCACGCCCGGCTACCGCGACTTCGCCCAGTGCCAGACCGAGTACAACCGCCCGGCCGGCACCCACACCGACCCCGACCACCAGTACTGCCACTGCGGCGGCAGCGCGTCGGCGATCGGCGGGCCGGTCTACCAGGGCGACCAGTACCCGGCCGGGTACCGCGGCTCGATCTTCATCGCCGACTACTCGCAGCGGTGGATCAAGCGGCTCGAGCTCGACGGCGCCGGCCAGATCGCGGCCGTGCGCAACTTCGCCACGAACTGGGGCGGCGTGCAGCTCGCGACCGCGCCGAACGGCGACCTCGCGTTCCCCGACTTCGGCAACTTCTCCAACGGCAGCGGCAGCATCCGCACGATCCGGTACGTCGCCGGCAACCGCGCGCCCGACGCGCACGTCACCGCCGACCGCACGTCCGGCAGCGCGCCGCTCACCGTGAAGTTCGACGCGCGCGGCTCCACCGACGCCGACGGCGACCCGCTGACGTACTCGTGGAACTTCGGCGACGGGACGCCCGGCAGCACGTCTGCCACGCCGACGCACACCTACACCTCGCCCGGGACCTACACGGCGACCGTGACCGTCACCGACGACCGCGGCGCGAGCGACCAGGCGTCGATCGTCATCACCGCCGGCAACGACGCGCCGGTCGCGCAGATCACCGCGCCGGCCGACCGCTCGCTGTACCGCGACGGCGCGGTCGTGCAGCTCAGCGGCACCGGCACCGACGCCCAGGACGGCACGCTGCCCGGCAGCGCGCTGACGTGGCGGATCGTCCTGCACCACGCCGACCACATCCACCCGCTCACCGACCTGACCGGGAACAACCCGACGTTCGTGGCGCGCGACGACCACGACGCGGACTCGTTCTACGAGATCACGCTGACCGTCCGCGACAGCGGCGGGCTGACCGGGTCGCGGACGATCCGCCTCGACCCGGAGACCGTGCCGCTCAGCCTGCAGTCCGAGCCGGCCGGCGCGGTCATGACCTGGGCCGGCCTCGACGTCACGGCGCCGCATCAGGCGCCCGCGGCGATCGGTTTCAGGACCGAGGTGTCGGCCGCGCCGACGCTCGTCTCCGGCGGGAAGACGCTGACGTTCGCGCGCTGGTCGGACGGCGTGACCGACCGCACGCGGCAGCTCACCGTGCCCGACCAGCCGCTCTCGCTCACCGCGGTCTACGAGGAGACCGGGCCGCGGCCGGTCGTGGCGTTCTCGTTCGACCAGGGCAGCGGCACGACCGCGGTCGACGAGTCCGGCAACGGCAACAACGGGACGATCAAGGGCGCCTCGTGGACCGAGGGCAGGTTCGGCGGCGCGCTGCGCTTCGACGGCGTCGACGACTGGGTCACGGTCACCGACCGCGCGGCGCTCGACCTCGGGACCTCGTACACGCTGTCGGCGTGGGTCCAGCCGGAGTCGTCGAACCGCTGGCAGACCGTGCTCATGAAGGAGACGGCGGGGACGTTCGGCTACGCGCTCTACGCGACGTCCGACAGCCCGCCGCCGTCCGCGTGGGCCGGCGCCACGTCGACGTACGGCACCGGCGCGCTGCCGCGCTCGTCGTGGTCGCACCTGACCGTCACCGTCGGCGGCGGCGTCCAGCGCCTGTACGTGAACGGCACGCAGGTCGCCTCGGGGCCGGTGAGCGGCGCGGTCGCCACCGACGGCGCGTTCCGCATCGGCGGCAACAGCGTGTGGTCGAACGAGTTCTTCAAGGGCAAGATCGACGAGGTCCGCGTCTACGACCGCACGCTCGGCGCGGACGAGGTCCGCGCCGACCGTGACCGCGGGATCGGCGGTGGCGAGCCCGCGCCCGACCCCGAGCCGCCGAGCGACGCCGTCGCCGCCTGGTCGTTCGACGAGTCGAGCGGCACCGTCGCGCACGACGCGACCTCGAACGGCCACGACGGCACGGTGCGCGGCGCGACCTGGGCGCCCGGCCGGTACGGCAACGGCCTGAAGTTCGACGGCGTCGACGACTGGGTCACGGTCGCCGACCACGACGACCTCGACCTCAGCTCGCCCTACACGCTGTCGGCCTGGGTGCGGCCCGAGTCGCGGGCGCGCTGGCAGACGATCCTGCTCAAGGAGCTGGGGAGCACGCTGTCGTACGCGCTCTACGCGACGTCGTCCTGGGACGCTCCGAGCGCGTGGAACAACAACAACAGCGCGTACGGACCGCGGCCGCTGCCGAGCGACACGTGGAGCCATGTCGCGGTCACGGTCAGCGGCTCGACGCAGCGGCTGTACGTCGACGGCGACCTGGTCGCGACCTCGCCCGCGGAGTTCGCGCTCGAGGGCAGCGGGCCGCTGCGGATCGGCGGCAACTCGATCTGGACCGAGTTCTTCACCGGCACGATCGACGAGGTCCGCGTGTACGCCCGCGCGCTGAGCGCCGACGAGATCGAGGCCGACCGGCGGACGCCGATCGGCGACGCCGAGCCCGGGCCCGACCCCGACCCCGACCCCGAGCCCGGGACGGGTGACGGCCCCGTCGCCGCGTACGCGTTCGACGCGACGAGCGGCACGACCGCGGTCGACGCGAGCGGCAACGGGCACACCGGCACGGTCAGCGGCGCGACCTGGACCACCGGCGGCCGGCACGGCGGGGCGCTGCGCTTCGACGGGGTGAACGACTGGGTGACGGTCGCCGACCACCCCGACCTCGACCTCGGCGGGCGCTGGACGCTGTCGGCGTGGGTGCGGCCGGAGTCCACCGCGCGCTGGTCGACGGTGATCCTCAAGGAGGCCGACCCGACGCTCTCCTACGCGCTGTACGCGCGGTCCGACAGCACGGCGCCGAGCGCGTGGACGAGCTACTCGTGGGCGTACGGCGACGCCGCGCTGCCGAACGCCACGTGGTCGCATCTGACCGCGACGCTCGACGACGGCACGCTGCGGTTCTACGTCAACGGCGTGCTGCGGCAGACGACGACGGCGGCCCAGGCCGGCATCCAGACCGACGAGCCGCTGCGGATCGGCGGCAACGCGGTGTGGGGCGAGTGGTTCACCGGCCTCATCGACGACGTCCGGGTCTACGACCGCGCGCTGAGCACGGCCGAGGTCCAGGCCGACATGGAGACGGCGGTCCCGTCGTCGCCGCCGGCCGGGGCGGCGCGGGCGGGCACGGCGCGCTCTGCCTCGACCGGCGCCCCGCGGGCGCGGGCGGCGGCATCGGCGCCGGTCGCGGCACGCGGCTCGTCGCGCGGGATCGGGCGTCGCGCGAAGCGGTCGATCGCGTACCGCGTGCGCCCGACGAAGACGCGCTCGCGCACCGCGCGCACGTACGCGCGCGCGGTCAAGCGCAACAACCGGATGAGCCGCCGCCAGAAGAAGGCGGCGGTCAAGAAGGCGCTCCGGCGGCTCCTCGCGCGCCGGGCGGCGGAGCGGCGCAGGCGCGGGCTGCCGCCGATCCTGAGCCGGCGCGAGAAGGCGCGGGCCGTGCGGCTCGCCGCGCGCGCGAAGACGAAGAAGGCGGCGTCCAAGAAGGGCGCGCCGAAGAAGGCCGCGCCGAGGAAGACCGCGGCGCGGCGCGGCGCCGCGAAGGCGAAGGCCCGGGGGAGCGCCCCCCGCCGCGGTCGCCGCTAGCCGGGCGCAGAGACACGAACGCCCGCCCCTTCGGGCGAGGGGCGGGCGTTCGCGGCTTCTGATCTCCCTGGGGGAGGAGGGCTCGGCGCGGCCGCTACGCGGCGTGACCGAGCCGGCGGGCGAACCCGAACGAGCGCGTCGCGGAGCGCTCGGACGTGTCCGCCACGGCTGCGGCGTGCACCTGCAGGAGCCGGACGAGCTCCGCGGTGCGCACGAAGGGATCGGCGACGACCTCGCCGTCGCGCAGCGACATCGCGGCGACCGGCTCGCCGTCCATCTCGGCGATGAGCGTCGGGCCGAACGGGACGCGCTTGCTGTCGAGGGCGGCGAGGCGGGTGAGCACCGGGCCGTCGGCGGCGGTCGCGGCGCGGATGACGATCGTGGGCTGGTCGGTGAGGGTCATGGGGGGCTTTCGGTGCAGGGCGTTCTCGGTCTTCTTCCTCATAGTCGGTCGGAATTGACAAAAGCACAAGTGACAAAGCGTGAGTCCTGCGATAAGCTCAGCTAATGCTTGACGTCAAGCGGCTGCGCGTGCTCCGCGAGGTCGCCGCGAAGGGGTCGTTCTCGGCGGCGGCCGAGTCCCTCGCCTACACCCAGTCGGCGGTGTCGCAGCAGATCGCGGCGCTCGAGCGCGAGGCCCAGACCCGGCTGGTCGAGCGCTCGGCGCGCGGGGTCCGGCTCACCGAGGCCGGCCGCGCGCTCGTGCGGCACGCCGACGTCATCCTCGCCCGCCTGGCCGACGCGGAGGCCGAGCTCGAGGCGATCGCCGGCCTGCGCGGCGGGCGGCTGCGGCTCGTGTCGTTCCCGACCGCGGGGGCGACGATCATGCCGCCGGCCATCGCGCGGTTCCGCGACCGCTACCCCTTCGTCGAGCTGTCGCTCGAGCCCGCCGAGCCGCCGGAGGCGCTCGAGCGCCTGCGCTCCGGCGACTGCGACCTGGCGATGACGATCGAGACGACGTTCCTGTCCGAGGAGGACGACGCCGTCGAGCGCATCCACGTCCTCGACGACCCGATGTACGTCGTGCTGCCCGCCGGGCACGAGCTCGCCGCCAAGCCGCAGATCCGGATCGAGGAGCTGGCGTCCGAGCCGTGGATCGGCGGCTCGAGCGGCGGCTGCCCGGACACGCTCATCCTCCAGCGCGCCTGCAACCTCGCGGGGTTCGAGCCGAAGATCGCGTTCCACTCCGAGGACTACCTGGCGATCCAGGGGTTCGTGGCCGCCGGGATGGGCGTGTCGCTCATCCCCGACCTCGCGCTGCTGGCGGTCCGCGACGACGTCGTGATCCGCCAGGTCGCCGGCGAGCCGCCGGTCCGGATCGTCAAGGCCGCCGCGATGCGCGAGGCCTACCGCTCGCCGGCGGTCGACGCCATGGTCGCGATCCTCACCGACGTGGGGGCGGAGTTCGCGAGCGAGCGGCGCCGGCTCGCGCTCGCGTCCTGAGTCGCGGCCGGCGGGGCGCCGCCGCGCGGCGAGCGGGGAGGCGCGGGCTGCGGCCGGGCATGAAAAAAGCCCCGTGGGACGGGGCTCTTCTCTGTGCTTCGCAGTGCGCCGAAGAGGACTCGAACCTCCACGGGGTTATCCCCCACAAGGCCCTCAACCTTGCGCGTCTACCAATTCCGCCACCGGCGCTTGCGGAGCGACATGGTAGCGCGCTTGCTTCCGTCCACAGGGGTCCCTATGTTCTACGAACACATGTTCGGTACGGCCGACGAATCCCCAGCACAGGAGCGCCCCGTGGACCTGACCAAGCGCCAGCAGGAGATCTTCGAGTTCATCAAGAAGTACTCGGCGACGCACGGTTATCCGCCGACCGTGCGCGACATCGGCAAGGCGGTCGGCCTCGCGTCGTCGTCGACGGTCCACGCGCACCTCGCCAACCTGGAGAAGGCGGGGCTGCTGCGGCGCGATCCCTCCAAGCCGCGTGCGCTCGAGCTCCTCGACCGCGCGATCGAAGGCGCCCGTGACGCCGCCGGCTCGGCCGTCAGGTCGGTCGTGGGAAGCGGGCGCCTGCCCGTCGTCGGCCAGGTGGCCGCCGGTACGCCGGTCCTCGCCGAGGAGAACATCGAGGACCACATCGAGGTCCCGCCGCAGGCCGGTGGCGAGTCCGGCCAGTTCGTCCTGCGCGTCAAGGGCGACTCGATGATCGAGGCGGGGATCCTCGACGGCGACTTCGTCGTGGTCCAGAAGACCGAGACCGCCGAGGACGGCGACATCGTCGTCGCGCTCGTCGGCGAGGAGGCCACCGTCAAGACCTTCTACCGCGAGTCCGATCACATCCGCCTGCAGCCCGAGAACGCGTCGATGGAGCCCATCCGCACCCGCGACGTGCAGATCCTCGGGCGCATGGTGGGGCTCCTCCGATCCGTCTGAGGCCCTCATGGCAACGCTCACCGCCGACCGTCCCTTCCTCCAGCACAGCCTCCTCGATCCCCACGAGGAGGACCGCGCCGCGCGGATGCCCCAGCCGCCGGCCACGCCGTCGCCCACGCCTGCCTCGGCCGGGCGCCCGGACGCCGACATCCCCGCGGCGGCCGACCCCGCTCGCGCGGCCGCCGGCCGCGTCCAGACCCTCGACGACCTGGTCGCCGGCACGTGGGACCAGCTCGTGACGTCGCACGCGGCCACCTGCTTCGTCTGCGGCGGCGACGTCGCCCCGCGCTGGTCGGCCGGCCCGCGCCCTGTCGGCGGCCGCTGCACGTCCTGCGGCTCCGAGCTCTCCTGACCTGACCGCGGGTCCGCCGGGGCTGGCGGGCGCGCCTCGCCATGCTCACCGCACGCGTACGACGGGTTCGTCGGTTGCGACGTGTGAAGCGCCTGTTTCGAGATGTGAACGTCTGGTGACAGCCCCTGGCGAAGAAGACGGGCGCCGCCGATGGTGCTTGTGAAGACCACGACGGTGTCAACCAGCACAGGCGGACAACGACGATCCGCCGGAAGGGAAGTCCGCATGTCCTACGTGGACCTGCACCTGCACCTGCTCCCGGGGGTCGACGACGGGCCCGCCGACGAGGAGGCGAGCCTCGATCACGCGCGCCGGCTGGCGCGCGACGGCGTCCGCGAGGCGGTCGTCACCCCGCATGTCGGCCACCCGGCCTTTCCGCTCGACGTCGCGACGATCGCGTCCCGGACCGAGCGGCTCCAGGCGGCGCTCGACGCCGCGCGCATCCCGCTGACGCTCCACCCGGGGGGCGAGCTGCACGCGTCGGCGGCCGCGCGGCTCGGCCACGACGAGCTCGACCTCATCGCTCAGGGCCCGGCGGGTGCGCGGTGGGTGCTGCTCGAGACGCCGTTCACCGGCGTCGACGGAGCGTTCGCCGCAGCGTGCCGGGCGGTCCGCGAGCAGGGCTTCGCGGTCGTCATCGCCCACCCCGAGCGCGCCGCCGGGCTGCTCGACGGCGGCCTGCGGATGCTCGGCCCGGAGATCGCCGCCGGAGCCGTCCTGCAGGTCAACGTCTGCTCGCTGCTCGGCCGGCACGGCGACGACGTGCGCGAGGCGGCGCTCTGGCTCCTGCGGCGGCGGCTGGCCTACATCCTCGCCTCCGACGGTCACGGCGGCCGCCGCCCGCAGACGCTCGCCGAGGGCTTCTCGCGCGCGCTCGCGGCCGGCCTGCATCCGCACGAGGCGCGACGGCTCACGCAGGTCAACCCGGCGTTTCTCCTGCGCCACGGCGTCCCCGGCGCGCCCGCCGCGCCGCCGCCGGCGATCCGTCCGTGGGCCCCGGCGCACGACGCCCGCGTCGCCGCGACCCGCCGCGCGCGCCGGCGCGTCCCCGGCTGATCCCGCCGGCGAGCCCATCCGAGCCTGCTCTTCGGCCTAGAATGTGCCTGCAAGCCAGGCAGTCGCGGAGGCGTTTGCGCCTTCGAGGAAAGTCCGGACATCACAGGGCAGGGCGGTCGGGAAACCGACCCGGGGAAACCCGCGGGAAAGTGCCACAGAAATGACACCGCCGATGGCCCGCCAGGGCACAGGCAAGGGTGAAATGGTGCGGTAAGAGCGCACCGGCGTCGTGGTGACACGGCGGCCAGGCAAACCCCGCCCGATGCAAGGCCAAGCAGGACCGTTTGCAGGTGGCCCGCCGAGGTCCAGGTCGGCCGCAGAGATGGATGACTGCCCACGACAGAATCCGGCTTATCGGCTTGCTACGGAGACGGCCCCGCCCCGGCGGGGCCGTCTCTATTCGGCCGCGCCTGAGGCCGCGACCCGGTCACCGCGACGGGCTCTGAGGTGGGCGGCACCCGACCTGGCGGGAGCCGGTCCCGGCGCCGCCTAGACTCGGGGCATGGCCCTGCATCGCGGCATCGACGGCCCGGACCCGGTCGGCAGCGGTCCGGTCGCGGCCGACCACGAGCTGCGGCTCGGGCGCACGTCGGTGCTCGCGACCGGCACGCTCGCCTGCCCGGCGTGCGACGCGCCCGTCGCGCCGGCCGGCCCGCTCGGCCCGGCCGACCCGCTCGGCTGCCCGTACTGCCTGCACCACGGGGCGGTGCGCGACTTCCTCTCGCTCGCGTCGCCGTCGCGCCCCGCGCGGGTCACGGTGCGCGTGCGGTTCGCGTTCTCGGCCTGACGGCACGCCTCGGGGGCCGACGACAGCGGCGGGCTGACGGCACCCCTCGGCGGCCCGTGTGCGCCACCGGCGGGTCTTTGGCATCCATGGCGCGCGGAGCGACCCGGCTGTGCCAGGGATCTCGCTGTCGCTCGACCGGCCGGATCTTTGGCACCCATGGTGCGCGGAGCGACCCATCTGTGCCACTCATCGGCCCTGCGCCGCGCGGGCGCAAGGCCGCCCGCCGCGGGACGCCTGACCGATCGCAGCCGCCGGGATCGGCGCGCCGGCGGCAACCGGGAGCGACACCGCCTGCGCGAGGACGGCCTTGACGCGGGCGGCGACCGTGTCGGCCTCGCCGACGACCTGCCCGTGGGTGAAGCGCAGCACCCGGAGCCCCGCGGCGAGGCGCTCGGCGTCGCGGCGCCGGTCCTCGGCGAACGCGGCGCGGCCTCGGTGCTCGCGCCCATCGACCTCCACGACCAGGGCGGCGGCCGGCCACCGGAAGTCGGCCTCGCCGCCCACGACCCGGCGGTTGACCACCGGTCGCGGGATGCCGTGCTCGCGGCAGAGCGAGAGGAACCGTCGCTCGAGCCACGACCGCGTGAGCGTCGGCGGCTCGGCGAGCACGGCCCGTAGGCGCGGCGCCCCCGGCCGGCCGGTGCCGGCGAGCCGGTCGAGCTCTGCGCGATCGACGATACCCCGGTGCTCGGCGAGCTCGAGCGCTCGCTGGGCAGCCTCGAACCCCAGGACCGAACAGAGGTCGAGCAGCGTCCGCTCGACCGTGGTGACCCGCAGCCCGTCCCGCACCGTCCGCTCCCACTGGCCGAGCAGCTTGCGGTGGGTCCGGACGCCGGCGAGCGACCGCTTGCGTACGCCGTTGAGCGGCACGATCACGTCGATCCGCCCGCTCCCGACCGGCACGAGCTCCCACTCGGCCCCGGCGGCGCGGTGGCTCAGGACCGCATCGTCCCCGCACGCGAGGAGCGCCGCGAACCACCGGCCCCGCGCCCCGAGCGCCGTGTGCCCGACCGCGTACACGCCACGGTGGAGCCGGTGCAGCCACCCGCGAGCGACGCGCCGGCGAACCGCTGCCCGGTCGAGCCCGAGCGCGACGAGCTGCCCGGCGCCGATCACGCCATCCTGCGCAGAGGCGGTGGCGGCGACCGCCCGGTCCAGAGGATCTCTGGCGTCGATGGTGCGCATACCGACCCATAGGCGCCACAGATCCCGCGTTCGCCCCGCCCGCGTGTCACCGGCCGATCTTTGGCGCCCACGGTGCGCGGAGCGACCCGCCAGTGCCAAAGATCCGCCGGGGGCGCCCGCGGGGTCGTCCACCGGGCGGCCCGCCCGACCGCCCGCCGGGCCGCTCCGCGGCTCCGCGCCGGCCCGACTAGTTCAGCTTCGCCTGCAGCGCCCGGTGCTCGGCCTGCAGCGTCGTCGCCAGCGCCGGGTCGGCCGGCAGCGCCAGGCGCATCGTCGCCGCGTGGATCGCGGCCGCGAGGTCGCCGCGGCGCTGGAAGGCCCGGACGAGGTTGTTGAGCATCCGCATCGCGATCTCCTGCGCCGTCCAGGGGCGGACGATCGCCGACGGTTCGGCCTCGATGCGCACGCCGCCGTTGAACGGGTCGAGCAGGAGCGCGGGGGTCGCGCCGAAGTGCGCGGCGACGAAGTGGCCGGGCAGGCCGACGCCGGCGAGCGCGACGTCCGCGCGCCGGGCGACCTCGACGTAGAGCACCGAGAGCAGGATCGGCAGGCCGCGGCGGCGCTCGAGCACGAGATCGAGCATGGAGTTGTCGGGATGGTCGTACTCGGTCCCGTCGCCGCGGAACCCGTACGTGCCGCCGAGCAGCGAGGCGATCGCGGTGACCTGCGCGGCCGGCTCGTCCGGGCGGACGGCGGCGAGCTCGGCACCCAGCCGGTCGAGCGTCCCGAGCGCGGCCGCCGCGTCGACCTCGCGGAACTCGGCGGCGAGCGCCAGCGCGAGGTGGTCGAGCGGCGGGTGCGGCCGGGCGGCGAGCTCGGCGAACGGCGGCGGTGGATCCGGCATCGCTTCGATAGTGCCCGGCGATCGCCCGCCTACACGGCCCCGCGGACGAAGCGACGAGGCGGGCGGCTACGCTCCCCCGCCCGCATGATCGCCGTCCGCCCCGCACGCCCGGAGGACGAGGAGCCCCTCTCGGTCATCGACGCCGCGACGTGGACGACGAGCTCGTCGATCGCGCCGCCGCCACCCGAGCCGACGTCGTTCTTCGCCCACGCGCCGCTCGCCGAGGTCCTCGTGGCCGAGCTCGACGGCACGGTCGCCGGGTACGTCCGGCTGGCGCACCCGACGCCGTTCCCGTCCAGCCGCCACGTCCTGCAGATCCGCGGGCTCGGCGTCGATCCGGCGCTCCAGCGGCGCGGGGTGGGGCGGGCGCTGGTCGAGGGCGCGCTCGCCCACGCGCGCGAGCGCGGCATCCGCCGCGTCACGCTGAGGGTCCTCGCGACGAACGACCGCGCCCGCGCGCTCTACGCGTCGTGCGGCTTCGAGGTCGAGGGCGTCCTGCGCGGCGAGTTCCGCCTCGACGGCCGGGACGTGGACGACGTCCTGATGGCGTGCACGTCCGCTTGACCGGGTAGCCCGGACAAGCGAACATGTGTTCGCTTCGATGATCGTCTCCGTGCTCCTTCCCCGCTTCGCCCTCGCCACCGCCGCCGGTGACCGTGAGGGCCTGCTCCGCGAGCCGGCCGCCCTGGCGCCCGAGCCCGGTCGCGAGCAGCTCGTCGGCGAGGTCTCGCCGGCGGCCGAGAGCTTCGGCATCCACCCGGGCATGCGCATGGGCGAGGCGCTCGCGCGCTGCCCGCGCCTCGTGCTCGTCCCGCCCGACCCGGTCGGTGTCGCCGACGCCTGGGAGCAGGTCGTCGGCCGGCTCGAGGCGATCGGCGCCGCCGTCGAGGCGCCCGCGCCCGGCCAGGCCTGCTTCGACGCGCGCGGGCTGCGGCGCCTGCACGGCGGCCACCTCGACGGCGTGCTCGCCGCGACGCGCAGGGCGCTCGGCCGTCCGGCGCGGCTCGGGGCGGCGCCGACGCGGTTCGCTGCGCTCGCCGCGGCGTCGGCCGCCCGCGCGCGGCGCCCGCGGGTCGTGGACGCCGCCGGCGTGCGCGCGTTCCTCGCCGCGCAGCCGGTCGCGCTGCTGCGCTTCCGCGAGGAGACCGCCGCGCTGCCCGAGGCGCTCATGCGCCTGGGCATCGAGACGCTCGGCGACCTCGCCGCGCTGCGGCGCTCGGCGCTCGCCGACCGCTTCGGCGCGGCCGGCGTCGCCGCCCACCGCCTGGCGTGCGGCGAGGACGACCCGCCGCGCCCGCGCACGCCCGCCGAGCGGCTGGAGGAGGGGCTCGAGCTGCCCGAGGCCGGCAACGGCGCCCAGCTCGGGCAGGCGCTCCAGCTCCTCATCGACCGGCTCCTCGCGCGGCCCGAGCGGCGCGGGCGCACGCTGCGCTCCGCGGTCCTGTCGGCGACGCTCGTCGAGGGCGGCACGTGGCGTGAGCGCGTCGTGTTCCGCGAGGCGACCGCGGATCCGGGACGGCTGCGGCTGGCGCTCGGCGGCAAGCTCGACCTGCTGCCCGCGCCGGCCGAGACGCTGCGGCTGGCGGCCGACCGGCTCGGGCCGCCGCACGGCGCGGGCGCGGCGCTGTTCGAGGACGGCGCGGCCGAGCGGCGGGCGCGGCTGCGCGAGGCGGTCCGGCAGGCGCGCGCGGCCGCCGGGCCGGACGCCGCGCTGCGCGTCCTGCAGGTCGATCCCGACTCGCGCGTGCCCGAGCGCCGCGCGGTGCTCACCCCGTTCGAGGCATGAGCCCCGGCGCCGCCGATCCGGGCCGGCCACGACCGGCCGGGGCCGTCCGCGGGCCGCGGCGCGCGCGGCCCGGTACGACCCCCGGCGGGCCGCGGCGCCTGAACGTCCCCGTGCCCGCGCGCGTGCGCGCCGGACCGGGCGGCCGGCCGCTCGCCGTCGACGGCCATGGGGTCGACGTGGTGCGCGAGTCGTGGCTCGTCGAGGACCGCTGGTGGACGGACGCTCCGCTGCGCCGCCGGTACTGGGAGGTGGTGACCACCGACGGCCGGAACCTCGTCCTGTTCCGCGACCTGGACCGGGGGACGTGGTACAGACAGAGGTGATGGACAAGCCGCCGACCGGGCTCGCGCACGTCGCCACCGCCTCCTTCCTCGCCTCGCGGATCACCCCCAGCGGCGGCTTCGCCGTCGCGCTCGCGGGCGGCGTGGCGATCGCCCGCACGGCCGAGCGCTGGGGCGCCCGCGTCGGCTTCGGCGCCAGCCTCGCGGCGATGCTCCAGACCGTCGCGATCATGGGCCCGCTGCGGTTCACGATCCCGCTCACCCAGGCGGTCAGCGCGCCGCTGCTCGGGGCGATGGAGGCCGCGCGCCGCTCGACGCTCGCCCAGTTCGCGGTGACGTTCGCGATCCGGACGATCCAGAACCTGATCGGCCTGATCTTCTACGTGCTGGTCATCGCCGGCATCGACGCGTACTTCGAGAGCTTCAGCCGCATCCTCGGGCTCATCCCGTTCATGCCCGACAGCGACACCGCGGTGACCGTCGGCTCGATCGCGCTGTTCATGGCGTGGGGGATCGGGGCGACGATCATCCAGGTGCTCGTCTACCAGCGCGGCCTGCGCCGCTGGCCGGCCGACCCGCCGGCGCCCGACCCGGCGACCGAGGCCGAGCGCGCCGAGGCGGTCGCCGCCGTCGAGGAGTACGAGCGCCCGGCCGCGCGGCACTTCGACCCGCGCGCGGTCGTGCTCGCGGCGGCGGTCGCGTTCGCGATCCTGCTCACCGGCACGTGGTGGCCGATGCTCGGCGCGGTCGCCCTGTGGCTCGCGGTCGCGTGGGCGCTGTCGCGCGGCAACAGCGCGGTCGTCAGGCCCGGCCTGATCCTCACCGGGGTGATCATGCTCAGCACGCTCATCCCCGGCCTCGTCGGCGGGATCGGCATCGAGCTGACCGCGCGCCGCATGGTGCGCGCCGGGCTGCTCGTCCTCGTCGCGACGTGGATGGGCTACGCGGCGGGGGAGGAGGGGCTGCGCGAGGTGTTCCGCCGCGTCCTGCGGCGCCTGCAGCGGCTACCGTCGCTGCGCGAGGCGGGCACGATCCTCGACGGGCTCGGCTCGACGGCGGGGCTTGCCGCGTCCGGCAGGCGGCTCATCGAGCGCGTCAAGGGCGTCGAGCCCGAGGTCCTGCCGCTCACCGACGCGGTGCTCGACTGGGTCGCCGGCGAGTCCGACCGTCACGCGCCCGGCCGGCCCGCGCTCGCGCCGCACCTGCGCGCCCGCAGCCGCGACGGCGCGCTCGTCGTCTTCGCGGCGGCGTGCGCGCTCGCGCTGCCGATCGTCGCGTGAGGCGGCCGGGCAAGCGGCCCCGCCGCGAGACGCGACGGGGCCGCCCCGGAGGAGGCTCCTAGCCGATCGTCAGCGTCCGCGACCGGCCCTCGACCTGCAGCCGGTACGTGCCCGGTCCCAGCAGCGACGCCGGGAACGACAGGTCGGCGCGGGTGCGTCCCTTGCCGTGGATGCGGACCCGGTCGAACGCGACGAGCCTCCGCGTCCCGTCCGCCCGGCGCGCGAACGCGAGCACGGTGTGCTCGGCGCCCTTGCCGCCGCCGCCGCGCAGCTCGGCGCTCACCGGCACGCGCGCGGTCGGCGCCACGCGCTCGGGCGCCTTCAGGTCACGCACGTCGAACCGGTCGTACGTGAGGCCGTGGCCGAACGCGTACCGCGGGTCGTACGGCGGCGCCTGGTCGTAGGAGATCGGCGCCTGGTCGATCGACTCCGGCCACGACACCGGCAGCCGGCCGCTCGGCGCGGCCTTGCCGAACAGCACGTCGGCGACCGCCGCGCCGCCCTCGGTGCCCGGCAGGAACGCCATGACGCTCGCCTCGGCACGGTCGAGCTGGCGGTTCATGATCAGCGGCCGGCCCGCGACGACCACGACGACGACCGGCGTGCCGGTGTCCTGCAGCGCGTCGACGAGCGCCGCCTGCTCGGGCGCCAGCGCGGCGGTGTCGGTGTCGCCCTCGCCCTCGGCGTACGGCGGCTCGCCGACCGCGACGATCACCACGTCCGAGCGGCGTGCCTCGCGGACCGCCGCCTCACGCGCCGCGGCGACCTGCTCGGGATCGTCCGCCGCGTCGCCCTCGGGCACGCCCGGCGTCCAGCGCACCCGGCCCTTGGCGACCTGCTCGACGCCCTCGCGGATCGTCGTCACGTCGGGGACCTCGCCCGGGACGTTCGCGCCCTGCCAGCCGATCGACCAGCCGCCGAGCTGGTTGACGGCGCTGTCGGAGCTCGGCCCGGTGACGAGCACGCGGCCGGTCTTCGGCGAGAGCGGCAGCGTCCCGTCGTTCTCGAGCAGGACGAGGCTCTTCTGCGCCGCCTCGCGCGCCAGATGCCGGTCCTTCGGGCTCGCGAGCACGCGCTCAGCCTGCCTCGGGTCGACGTAGGGGCGCTCGAACAGCCCGAGCTTGAACTTCAGCCGCAGGATCCGGCCGACCGCCTCGTCGACGCGGGCCTGGCTGATCTTGCCCTCCTGGACGTTGCGGACGACCGCCGACGTGAAGCCCGGCGCGTCGAGCGGCACCATCGCCATGTCCATGCCGGCGTTGACGGCCAGCTCGACCGCCTCCTGGTAGTCGTCGGCGACCTTGTACTTGGTGACGAGGTACTCGACGTCCTGCCAGTCGGAGACCGTCACGCCCTCGAAGCCGAGCTGGTCGCGCAGGACGGTCGTCAGCAGGTGGTGCGACGCGTGGACCGGGACCCCGTTCACCGATCCGCTGTTGATCATCACGGTCTCGGCCCCGGCGTCGATCGCCTTCGCGAACGGCGGCAGGTGGATCTCGCGCATCTCCTCGTCGGAGATCGTCGCGTCGTCGCGGTCGTTGCCGCTGTCGGGCGCCGAGTAGCCGACGAAGTGCTTGGCGGTCGCGGCGACCGCGTCGGGGCGGCTCAGGTCACGGCCCTGCTGGCCACGGATGCTCGCCGCGCCGAGCACGCCGCCCGCGAGCGGGTCCTCGCCGAACGGCTCGTAGTAGCGGCCCCAGCGCAGGTCGCGCGCGGTGTCGACGACCGGCGCGAAGTTCCAGTGGATGCCGGTCGCGCGGACGGCCGCCCCGGTGCGCTCGCCGAGCCGCTCGACCAGGCCGGGGTCGAACGCCGCGCCGAGCCCGATCTGGTGCGGGAACATCGTCGCCCCGAGCACGTTGTTGTGGCCGTGGACGGCGTCGACGCCGTAGATGATCGGGATCTTCAGCCGCTGGTGCTCGAGCGCGTAGCGCTGGACCTCGTTCGTCATCTCGGCCCACGCGCGCGGCGAGTTCGTCTCGGGCGACGCGCCGCCGCCCGAGAGGATCGAGCCGACCTTCGACTCGTCGAGGACGACCTTCATGATCTCCGGGTTCAGCGGGCCGCGATCCCAGTCGTTGTCCGGGTCTCCCTGGAGCTTGGTGACGTTGATCTGCGCCATCTGACCCGCCTTCTCGGCGAGCGTCATGCGGCCGAGCAGGTCCTGCACCCGCCGGTCGATCGGCGCACGCGGATCCAGGTACACGGGCCGGTCGGCGTGCGCGCCGCGCGCGGGCCGCCCGTCGTCGGCGAGTGCCGGGACGACGACGCCTGCAGCGGCGATCGCTCCCGCTGCCGCCAGGGCGACCGCTCCGCGCAGCCGCCGGGATGGGACAAGGCTCATGGGTCTCCTCCCCCTGCCGGATTTGACGAGCCGCGCTGATTCATACACCGAACATCAGCTTGTGGGAAGCCCGGTGTTCGTATTTGGACCCCGAACGTCGGACGTGCTCTAGTGTCGGCCCATGGCCGGGCCTCAGCCGGGATCGCCGAGCGAGCTGCGGGTCGCCAACCGCGAGCGGCTCGTGCGGCTGCTGCGCGTGGAGGGGCCGATGACGCAGGCGGCGCTGGCGCGGGCGAGCGGGCTGTCGCCCGCGACCGTGTCGAGCATCGTGCGCGAGCTGCGCGAGACCGGTCGCGTCGCCCCGCCGGCGGGCGACGGCGGGCGCGGCGCGCTCGTGTCGCTCGACCCGGGCGCGGGCGTCGCGGTCGGCATCGACTTCGGCCACTCGCACGTCCGGGTGGCGGTCGCCGACCTGGCGCACACCGTGCTCGGCGAGGCGTCCGAGCCGCTCGACGTCGACCGCGCGGCGAGCGCCGGCGTCGCGCTCGCCGGGCGGCTGGTGCGGCGGCTGCTCGGCGAGGCCGGCGTCGAGCCCGCGCGGGTCGTCGGCGTGGGGATGGGCGTGCCCGGGCCGCTCGTCCGCGACGGCGGCGAGGTCGGCGACTCGTCGATCCTGCCCGGCTGGATCGGCAGCCGCCCGCGGGAGCTCATGGAGGCCGAGCTCGGCCTTCCGGTCCGGGTCGAGAACGACGCGAACCTCGGCGCGCTCGCCGAGACCGCGTGGGGCGCGGGCAAGGGCTGCGCGGACCTGCTGTACGTGAAGGTCGCGAGCGGCGTCGGCGCGGGGGTCATGGTCGGCGGGCGGCTGTTCCACGGTGCGCGCGGGACGGCGGGGGAGCTCGGGCACCTGACGATCGACGCCGCCGGGCCGGTGTGCCGCTGCGGCAACCGCGGGTGCGTGGAGGCGTTCGCGGGCGCGGACGCGATCCTCGATCCGCTGCGCCTGCGCCACGGGCCGGACCTGACCCTGCGGGCGGTCGTCGAGCGCGCGCTCGCCGGCGACCAGGGCTGCCGCCGGGTGATCGCCGACGCGGGGCGCGCGCTCGGCGTCGCGATCGCCGGCGCGTGCAACCTGCTCGCGCCGGAGCGGGTGGTCGTGGGGGGCGAGCTCGCGCAGGCGGGCGACGTGCTGCTCGCCCGGGTGCGGTCGGCGTTCCGCGCGGCGGCGCTCGGAGCGGTGCGCGACACCGAGGTGCTCGGCGGGGTCCTGGGGGAGCGGGCCGAGGTGCTCGGAGCGGTGGCGCTCGTGCTGCGCGAGTCCGAGCGGTTCGTCGCCGGGCCGGCGGTGCCGGCCTGACGCGGTCACCCGCTCGTGTGCGGCGGCGGGCGGAGGGTCACGAGCCACGCGGAGAACCGCCGCACAGTCGTGACGAACGCGTGCTGATCCGTGCGTCGCTGCCCGGGAGGGTGCCGGTGTGGCCACCGTCGAGTACACCGCGCTCGCGTTCGTCGTCTCCGCCGCGCTGGCGGTCGCCGGCGGCGCCGTCGGCGCCGGGTCGGAGGCGATCCCGGCCGCGGTCGGGGCCGAGCTGCGCAAGGCGTACTGCCTCGTCGCGGGCGGCGACTGCCTCGGCCGGCACGGGCCGCGCCCGTGCGTGGTCGGCTCGCGCCTGCGCTCGCGCCAGACCACGGTCGCGATCGCGATGGTCCGCCTGCGCGACGGCCGTACCGTCCTGCGCGAGGTGCTGTCCGACGGCCGCGTGCGCGTGACGGTCGCCCAGGGCACCGGGGCGGGCGTGGCGGGCGAGCTGGGGATCGAGCTCGGCATCGGCGGGCGTGACGTGAAGGCCGGCGTGGAGGTCGGCGGCGGTGCGGACGCCGGGTTCGAGCGGACGTTCCTCGCGCCCGACGGGCCGGCGGCCGACCGGCTCATCGCGCGCCTGGACGACGACGACGCGCCCGTGGGCGGCGCGGTCACCGGGATCGTCGGCTTCGTCCGCGGCCGTGGCGCAGCCGCGGGGGAGGCGTCGCGGACCGTGACGTTCGGCGCCCGCGCGCAGGCGGAGGTCGGGCTGCGGGCGCTCGGGCTCGGGCCCCGGGCACGGGCATGGCGCGGCATGGTCACCGGGATCCGGCTCGAGCACGCGAGCGGCGACCGGACGCTGCTCCTGCGCCTGCCGCGCGAAGCGGGCGCGGAGCTGGCGGCGGGCGTCGCGGGGCTCGACGGCGCCGTCACGCTCTCGCGCGAGGCCGAGCTGACGCTCGCGCGCGACGGCACGCCGGCGGAGCTCGTCGTGCGCGTGCGGGGCGAGGCGCGCGGAGAGGCCGAGCTGCCGGGCGTGCACGTCCAGGGCGGCGACCTGCGCGAGGCCGAGGCGCGGCTCGACCTCGCCGACCCCGTCGTCCGCGAGCTCGCCGGGCGGCTGGCGGGCGGCGACCTCGGCGCGATCCGCGCGCTCGCCGGGCGCGTTGCCGCGGGCGCGCGCGTCGACGTGCGCCACTACACGACCAGGCGCGACGGCTCGGAGAAGGGCGCGATGGCCAAGGCGGGCGTCGCGCTGGGCGCCGAGCACGCGACCGCGACCGAGACCGCCCGGCTCGTCTCCGCCCACGGCCGTGAGCCCGGGCGGGGCTGGTCGGAGCGGCTCGACTGCACGATGGCGAGCTGATGCGGCGGTTCGGCCCGCCGTCCACCCGGCATGCGAACATGTGTTCGTGCCCTACGTCGAGCTCCACGCGCACTCGGCCTTCTCGTTCCTCGACGGCGCCTCGCTGCCCGAGGAGCTCGCCGGCGCAGCGGCGCGGCTCGGGTACGAGGCGTTCGCGCTCACGGACCACAACGGGGTCTACGGCTCGATGGAGTTCGCGCAGGCCGCGAAGGCGCTCGGGGTCCGGGCGATCCACGGGGCGGAGGTCGACGTGATCGACCGGCCGTGGCGGCGCCCCGACCACCGCTCGCCGACCGCCGACCTGCGCGGCGATCCCGAGGCGCCCGTGGCGCGGCACGTGACGCTGCTCGTCCGCGACGCGACCGGCTGGGCGAACCTGTGCCGGCTGCTCACCGCCGCGCACGCGCACACGCGCCCGCCGCAGGGCGGGCCGATCGTCGACGCGCCGCGGGTGACGCTCGACCAGCTCGAGCAGCACGCCGAGGGGCTCGTGTGCCTCAGCGGCTGCGCGACGTCGGGCATCCGTGACGAGCCGACGATGCGCCGGCTGCTGGCGGCGTTCGGGCGCGACGCGTTCCGGGTCGAGCTGCAGCGGCCGTTCCAGCGCCACGACCGCGCGCTGAACCGCGGTCTGGCCGCGCTGGCCGACCGGCTCGGCGTCCCGTGCGTGGCGACCGGCAACGTCCACGCGCACACGCGCGAGCGCGCCCGCCTGCAGGACGCGTTCGTCGCGATCCGCGAGCACACGACGCTCGACGCGTCCGAGCCGCTGCGCCGCGGCAATCACGCCCACGTCCTCGCGTCCCCCGAGGCGATGGCCGCCCGGTTCGCCGACCACCCCGACGCGGTGGCCGAGACGGCGCGGCTCGCCGAGACGCTGACGTTCGACCTCACCAGCGACCTCGGCTACCGCTACCCGGGCGCCGAGGACGAGGAGGCCGACCGCAAGCTGGCCGCGATCTGCCACGCCCGGTTCGACGACCGCTACCCGGTCGGCAACCCGCACCGCGACGAGGCGGCCGCGCGCCTGCAGACGGAGCTGAGGCTCATCGCCGACCTCGGGCTGTCGGGGTTCTTCAACCTCCACCACGAGCTGCTCAAGCTCGCGCGCGAGGTCGCCTGCGAGGTGCGCGGGCCGTCGACCGCCCGGCAGGTCCTGCCGCCCGGGCGCGGGCGCGGCTCCAGCGTGTCGTCGATCGTCTGCTACCTCACCGGCCTCTCGCACGTCGACCCGGTGAAGAACGACCTGCTGCTCGGGCGCTTCCTCAACGAGGAGATCACGTCGCTGCCCGACATCGACCTCGACTTCCCGCGCGACGTGCGCGAGGTGCTGCTGCCGCGCGTGCACGAGCGCTACGGGCGCGACCGCTCCGCGCTCGTCGCCGCGTTCCCGACCTACCGGTCGCGGGGCGCGATCCGGGAGATCGGCAAGGCGCTCGGGCTGCCGCCGGGGGAGATCGAGCGCGTCGCGCGCGGGTCGGAGGCCTGGGGCGGCCAGGTCGGCAAGGACATCGACATCGCGCTCGGCGAGGGCAGGCGCCGGAGCGGCCGCTGGGCGTGGCTCGACCGGCTCACCGCCGAGGCGCAGGGCCTGCCGCGCCACCTCAGCCAGCACTCGGGCGGGATGATCGTCGCCACCCGGCCGCTCGTGGACTGCTGCCCGGTCGTCCCCGCGGCGATGGAGGGGCGGCAGATGGTCCACTGGGACAAGGACTCGTGCTCGGACGCGGGCTTCCTGAAGATCGACCTGCTCGGGCTCGGGATGCTCTCGGCGGTCGAGCGCTGCGTCGACCTCGTCGCCAGGCGCACGGGGGAGACCATCGACCTGTCGAGGATCCCGTACGACGACCCCGAGACGTTCAGGTCGATCCAGGCCGCCGACACCACCGGCGTGTTCCAGATCGAGAGCCGCGCGCAGATGGCGTCGCTGCTGCGCACCCGGCCCGAGACGCTCGAAGAGCTCACGATCCAGGTCGCGATCGTCCGGCCCGGCCCGATCCAGGGCGGCGCGGTCAACCCGTACATCGAGCGGCGCCAGCGACTGCGCGAGGACCCGTCGTACGTCGTCCCCTACGAGCACCCGTCGCTCGAGCCGGTCCTGAAGGAGACGCTCGGCGCGATCATCTTCCAGGACCAGGTGATCGAGGTCGCTATGGCGTTCGCCGGCTTCTCACCCGGCGAGGCGGAGGGGCTGCGACGGGCGATGAGCCGCAAGCGCTCGGAGGCGGCGATCATGGCCCACCACGACCGCTTCGTCGAGGGCGCGCAGCAGACCCACCCGGACGTCACGCCCGAGCTCGCCGAGCGGGTGTGGAACATGGTCGTCGGGTTCTCGGGCTTCGGCTTCCCCAAGGCGCACGGCGCGGCGTTCGGGCTGCTGGCCTACCAGTCGGCGTGGCTGCGGGTGCACCGGCCGCTGGAGTTCCTCTGCGCGCTGCTCGACGAGCAGCCGATGGGTTTCTATCCCTCCGACGCGCTGATCCACGAGGCCCAGCGCCGCGGGCTGGAGGTGCGCCCGCCCGACATCCGCTACAGCGACGTCGCGTCGACGATCGAAGAGCACGACCCCGACGATCCCGAGGGACCGCCGCGTCCCGCCGTGCGGGTCGGGCTGGGGTACGTCCTCGGCGTGCGGCGCGAGGAGGTCGAGGCGCTCGTCGCCGCGCGCGAGGAGGGCGGGCCGTTCCGCTCGCTCGAGGACCTCGCCTCGCGGGCGGGCGCCGGGCGGTCGGCGCTCGACAAGCTCGCGTGGTCCGGGGCGTGCGACGGGCTGGCCGGCGACCGGCGGACGGCGCTGTGGCAGCTCGGCGTCACCGCGCCCGGCCGGCGGGTGGACGGGGACGCGACGCAGCTCGCGCTGCCGCTCGGGCTGCCGGCGCCGCCGCGTCTGCGGGCGCTGGGCGAGTGGGACGAGATGATCGCCGACTACGGGACGACCGGGATCAGCGTCCACCGCCACCCGATCGGGCTGCTACGTGAGGCGCTCTCCGGGCAGGGCGCGGTCTCCAGCGCCGACCTGCAGCGGATCGGGCACGGCCGGCCGGTACGGATCGGCGGCCTGGTCGTCGCGCGCCAGCGGCCCGCGACCGCGAACGGGATCACGTTCATGCTGCTCGAGGACGAGCACGGGACCGTGAACCTCGTCGTGCCGCCGGAGGTGTACGAGCGCGACCGGCTCGCGGTGCGCTCCGAGCCCCTGGTCATCTGCGAGGGCAAGGTCGAGAAGTACGCGTCGGGCGGCGGCGCGATCAACGTCGTCGTGCGGCGCGTCGCCGGCCTCGACGAGCCGGGCCGGCTCGTGGCCGAGGTCGCCGAGCTCGCCCGCGCGCGCGAGGGCGCCGCCGGCCTCGCGGAGGGCGAGCGCTTCCCGGAGGAGCGGCCCCGGGTCGCGGCGGCCGGCGGCGGCGGGGACTTCCGCGCGGTCGCGCCGCCGGTCATGTCGTTCACCCAGGGACGCAGCCGGTGACCGGGAACCCGTGGACGGCGACCCGCGCCGCCTGTGGACCGCGACGGCGCCGCCCGTGGCCCGCGACCGGGCCGCCGTGGCCCGCGACCGGTGCCGCTACGGACCGCGACCGGTGCCGCTGCGGACCGCGACCGGTGCCGCTGCGGACCGCACCGCTGCGCCTGTCGACCGCCGTGGGGGCGCCGTCGGCTGACCGTCTCGGGGCACCGTGACGGTCGGGCCGTGTAGATTCGCGGGCCGTGTCGACCTTCCTGTTCGTTCTGCTCTTCATCGTGCTCGGCGTCGGCGTCGTCCTGGTGGCGATGCGCAGCGGCAGCCGCGGGCCGGTCCTCGACCCGAACCGCAAGGGCGCGCGGCGCCTGGTCATGGTGGGCACGGCGCTGACCGTCGTGATCTTCCTGCTGGCGATCCCGATCGCCGTCGCCATCGACAACAGCGACATCGACGAGAAGGCCGGGCCGGTGAAGCTCACCGCCCAGGAGCGGGAGGGCCGCCAGATCTTCAACCGGTCGTGCGTGCAGTGCCACGCGCTCGGCGCGTCGGGTGCCGTGCAGCTCGTGGGGCCGGACCTCGACGAGCTCCGCCCGCCGAAGGAGCTCGTCCTGGACGCGATCGAGAAGGGGCGTGCGGGCGGCCAGGGCCAGATGCCCGCCCAGCTCGTGACCGGGCCCGACGCCGAGGCGGTCGCCGCCTACGTGGCCAAGGTCGCCGGCCGCGACGAGCAGCCGTAGGGCCGCCGGTTCCGTCCGGAGCGCCTAGCAACATCCCGCACGTTGCAGGGATCCATAACTTCGACGTGTTTGCAGGAGTTTCGGGCGGTGCTACATTGCGCCGCGTCAAGCCGCTGAGTTCCGATCATGCCCTGGTCGGAAGCGGGGGACCCACTGTTGGGGCGAATCGAGGCCCTCGTCAGAGGACCGAGTAGCGCTGCTCTTTCTGCGCGAGCCCGTCAGCTAACCCCGTAAGCACAACGAAAGAGGACACCGACCACCGCATGAGCGATCCGGCCGCCCCCTGGTGGACCGAGGTACAGCACCTCCGGCCGCGCGAGGACGCACCGTCCGACACGCACCCTGCGCCGCGCACGCCGTCGCGCCGCTTCCGGCGGGCCGAGCAGCAGCCCGACGCCGCGATCGCGACGCTCGAGCACGAGGTGGCCGACGTCCTCGCCGGTGTCGACACCGGCTGGGCCGACCGTGGCCGCGACCACGCGCCGTGGGACGAGCCCGCCGGGCGCGAGGACGCCGCCGCCTGGGACGAGCCCGCCGGCCGCGAGGCCGCCGCGGTCTGGGACGAGCCCGCCGGCCGCGGCGACGTCCCGGTCTGGGACGAGGCGGCCGACACGTGGGACGAGCCCGCCGCGGCCTCGCCCGAGACGCCCGTGTGGGACGACTCGCTCGAGGAGGCCATCGCCCGCGCGCCGTCGTGGACCGACGACGAGGCGTGGCTGCTCCCCAAGGGCGCCGACCGGATCGAGAACGGCCGCCGGACGATCGAGATCCGCGGCCAGGTCGGCCGCGTCCACGGCTTCGACCGCACCGCCGACGCCGCCCCCGCCGGGCGTGGGGCGACCGGCGCCCGCCGGCCTGCGCGCCGCCCGTCCGAGCGCTTCGAGCGCCGTCCCGACCGGGTCGCGATGTGGGCGTTCCTGCTCGGCGTGCTCCTCATCCTCATCGCGATGTTCAGCAAGCCCGGCGACGCCGACGCCGCGGTCCACGCCGCCGCCGGCCAGCCCGCCGCCCAGGTGCTCGTCGTGGGCGACGCGCCCGCGGCTCCCGCCCGCGCCGGCGCCTGACCGCAGCCCGCGCCGCCCGGGGCGCCGACCGTGGACGGGTGTCCGCCTGAAGCGGGCGCTCTCCGGCGTCCACCGCGCCGCCGGCCTCGGCCCACCTCTGCGCGCGCCCGTAAGACCTGTGCGCGAACGTACACTTACGAAAGGTAAGTTCGTTCTCCGAGGCGCACGCGATGGCCACCCACATCAGCCGGTTCCACATCCACGACGAGCTCTCCGCACCCCAGGGCTCGCTGCCGATCCTGCGGGGCGCGCTCGGCGGCGGCGGGCAGCTCCCCAACATCATCGGCGTGCTCGCGGGCGCACCCGCCGCACTGCGGGCCTACGCGCGGATGCGCAGCGAGCTGCGCAGCGGCCGGCTGCGGCGAGCGACCGCCGAGCGGATCGCGCTCGCCGTCGCCGCGCACTTCCACGCCGACGCCAGTCTCGCGCTGCACCGCCGCAGCGCGCGCAACGCCGGCCTCGGCCTCGACGACATCGCGCTCGCGACCGAATGGGACGCCCGCGACCCCCGCGAGGCGGTGCTGCTGCGCTACCTGCGCGCCGCCCTCGTCGACCGCGACGTCCCGCTCCGCCTGCACGAGGAGGTGCTCGAGGCGGGCTGGAGCGAGGAGGAGATGCTCGAGGCGCTCGCGCTCGTCGCGCAGGAGTCGCTCACCGCGCTCGTCGACCTCGCGGGCGACGTGCCGGTGGACGGCTCGACCGAGGAGTCCCGGCGGCTGCGTGCAGCCTGACCGGCCCGATCGCTGCTGTCCGCACTACCACCGCGCGGTCGAGCTCATCGGCCGCCGGTGGACCGGCGCGATCGTCGCGGTGCTGCTCGACGCGCGCGGCCCACTGCGCTTCAGCGCGATCGCCGACGCGGTCCCCGACATCAGCGACCGGCTGCTGACCGAGCGCCTGAAGGAGCTCGGCGAGGCGGGGATCGTCGTGCGCGGCGACGACGGGTACGCGCTGACCCGCCAGGGCCGCGACCTCGAGCCCGCCGTGCGCGCGCTGCAGGCCTGGGCGCGGCGCTGGATCGCCCCGGTGTAGAGGCGCGGAGGCGCAATCCGGCCACGGGGGCCAAGGCGCCGCCCCGCCGGGATGCATACTGTGCCCGCCTATGCCAGCCGATCGCCCGCGCACCGCCGACGACGTCCGAGCGCTCGTCGAGGAGCGGAACATCCGCTTCATCCGCTTCTGGTTCACGGACATCCTCGGTCAGCTCAAGTCGTTCGGCGTCGGCCGCGAGAAGCTCGACGAGGCCCTCGAGCACGGCGTGTCGTTCGACGGCTCGTCGATCACCGGGTTCAACCCGGTCGAGGAGTCCGACATGGTCGCGATGCCCGACCCCGAGACGTTCGCGGTCCTGCCGTGGCGCCCCGACGAACAGGGCGTCGCACGCATGTTCTGCGACATCCGCACGCCCGAGGGCACGCCGTACGAGGGCGACCCGCGCCACGTGCTGCGCCGCGCGCTGCAGCGCATGGAGGCGATGGACTTCGACGGCTTCGAGGTCGGCGTCGAGCCCGAGTACTTCCTGTTCCGCGACCGTCACGGCACCAAGCCGCTCGACGAGGGCGGCTACTTCGACCTGACGACGCTCGACGCCGGCACCGACGTGCGCCGCGAGACCGTGCTCGCGCTCGAGCAGCTCGGCATCCAGGTCGAGACGTCCCACCACGAGGGCGGGCCCAGCCAGCACGAGATCGCGCTCCGCGCCAGCCACGCGCTCAAGGCCGCCGACGACGTCATGACCTACCGGATCACGGTCAAGGAGTACGCGATCCACGAGGGCTGGCACGCGACGTTCATGCCCAAGCCGCTCGAGGGCGAGAACGGCTCGGGCATGCACACCCACCTGCAGCTCACCCGCGGCGGCGTGGACGCGTTCACCGACGAGAACGACGCGTACGGGCTCAGCGCGGTGGGGCGCGGGTTCATCGCCGGGCAGCTCCGCCACGCCCGCGAGCTGTCGGCGATCTTCGCCCAGTGGGTGAACTCGTACAAGCGGCTCGTGCCGGGCTTCGAGGCGCCGGTCTACGTCGCGTGGAGCCGGCGCAACCGCTCGGCGCTCGTCCGCGTGCCGCCGCGCGCGTCGCACATGGAGCTGCGCTGCCCGGACCCGGCGTGCAACCCGTACCTGACGTTCGCGGTGCTCCTGCAGGCGGGGCTCGAGGGCATCGAGAAGGGCTACGAGCTGCCCGAGCCGATGGAGAAGAACCTCTACCACCTGTCGCCCGACGACCGCCGCCGCCTGGGTATCGAGCAGCTCCCGGAGACGCTCGGCGAGGCGGTCGAGATCGCGAGCGAGTCCGAGCTGGTGCTGCGCACGCTCGGCGAGCACATGTTCAACCGCTTCATCGAGATCAAGCGCCAGGAGTGGGAGGACTACCGCGTGCAGGTCACCCGATGGGAGCTGGACCGGTACCTGCCCGTCCTGTAGCCCTTCGCGCGGCGGTCGCCGCGGCCGTCGCCCTGGCGGTCGCGCTCGCGGTGCCCGGCGCGGCGAGCGCCGCCGACCCGGGCCGCTGGCGCCTGGCCAAGGCCTCGCCGGTGCCGCTCGCCTACAACCAGGGCCTGACCGCGACCGCGTCGGGCGCGTTCACGTTCACGAGCAACACCGGCCTGTTCGCGACCACGCGGACGCTGCGCGAGCGGCGCGTGGTCGCGGTCGCGATCCCGCCCGACGTCCAGGCCGCCGAGGGCTACGACCACATCGGCGACCCGACCTACGACCGTGCCGAGGGCGGCCGCCTGCTCCTGCCGCTCGAGTGCTACTCGATCGAGCGCGGCAACCACTGCGGCACCGGCGCGATCGGGGTGGCCGATCCGGCGACGCTGCGCTGGCGCTACTACGTCAAGCTCGACCCGCGCGACATCAAGAAGGCGATGTGGGCCGAGGTCTCGCCCGACGGCCGCTCGCTGTGGACCCAGTCGGGCAGCGTGCTGCTGCGGTACGCGATGCGCGACGTGCGCCGGGCGAACGCGGCGCCGACCGGCAAGCTCCTGCGCCCGGTCCAGCGCCTGCGCGGCGCGCTGCCGCCCGGGCAGATGACCGGCGCCGCGTTCAGCGGCCGGCGGATGCTCGTCGCCACGCAGCCCGGCCCGATGCAGGTGTGGTCGATCGACCTGCGCACCGGGAAGCGGCGGCTGGAGATCGAGCGGCGCATCCGCGGCGAGTCCGAGGGGCTGGCGGTCACGCGCGCGCTCGGCGGGACGCTGCACTGGCTCGTCGCGCCGTTCGACCCCGAGGGCCGCCCGCCCACCTACGGGCCAGGCCGCGGTGTGCTGTTGACGTTCCGCCGCCGGCGCTGAGAGGCTGAGCGGGGTGACCGCTCAGGTGACCCTGCGGATGGGTTTTCGCTCCGCCGCGTGGGCGGGTACACGCGGGGACGTGCCCGGTGAAGGGGAGCTCTTCGCACCGACCCTCGACGAGCACCGGCCGCGCGACTGGGCGACCCGGCTGCCGTGGCGCCTGTCGTCGCAGGTGTACGTCGGCATCCTCGGCGGCCCGCTCGCGGTGGGTGTCATCGCCGTGCTGAACGCCCGGCGGCTCGGGATGGCGCGCGGCGCCCGACGCCTCGTCGCGGCGATCGCGGCGGCGGGGACGATCCTCGCGATCGTGGCCGCGGCGCTCGTCCCCGGCGACGCGCCCCGGCTGCTCATCCAGCTCGGCGGCGCGCTGACGTACGCCGCGCTGCACCGCGTCCAGCGCGCCCCGGACCGCATCCACACCACGTTCTCGCCGCACGACGATCCCGCGCAGGACTACGCGAGCCTGTGGGTCCCGGGGATCGCGGCGGTCGCCGCCGGGCTGGTCGTCCAGCTCGGCCTGGTCGCGCTGGTGGAGGCGCTCGCGTGAGCGGATCGGCCGCGTCCGCCGCCCACGCGCGCGAGCTCGCGCGCCACTACCTCGAGGTGGCCCAGCCCGCCCGCGCGCTCGACGCGCTCGCCCGGGCCGGTGGCGCCGACCCCGACGACCCGGACGTGTGGGCGCTGCGCGGGTGGGCGCTCGTCGACCTCGACCGGCCGGCGGAGGCGGCCCGGGCCGCGCGCGACGCGCTCGAGCGCTGGCCGGAGGACGTCGACTTCCTGCGCCTGCTGGCGGTCGCCGAGAGCCAGCGCGACCACCTCGCCGAGGCCGAGGCGGCGGTCCTCGCCGCGCTGCGCCTCGAGCCCGGCGACCCGCATCTGCTGGGCGCGTACGCGGACGCGCTCATGCGCGGCGGGCAGATCGCCAAGGCCGAGGCGGTGCTCGGGCTCGCGGCGCGTGCCGAGCCCGACGACGCGCTCGTCCTGCGCCTGCGGCTCAACCTCGCGTGGCTGCGCCGGGACGGCCGCGCCGCCCGCGAGCTGGCCGAGCGGCTGCTCGCCCGCGACGCCGACGACCCGCAGGCGCACGCGATGCTCGGTGCGCTCGACCTCGAGCGCGGCCGGGTCCGGCGCGCCGAGACGCGCCTGGCGACCGCCGTCCGCCACGACCCGTCGGCGAGCAGCGTCGCGGGGGCAGCCCGCGCGGCCGCGCTCCTGCGCCGGCCGGCCTACTGGCCGCTGCTGCCGTTCGAGCGCTTCGGCGTCCTCGCCACCTGGATCGCCGCGGTCGCGCTGATCGGCGGCCTGCGCGTCGCCGGGCTCGCGACCGCGTCGGTCGTCGTCGCGGTCGTCTGGCTCGTCCTGTGCGCCTACACGTGGATCGCCGCTCCGGCGCTCGCGCGGCGGGCGGGGGCGCCGCGATGAACGAGCAGCGGCTGGACGGCCTGCGCGCGGCGGTCGAGCTGTCGCCCGACAACCACGGCCTGCGGCTCGTGCTCGCCGAGGCGCTGCGCGACGCCGGCCACGACGAGGAGGCGCTCGACCACCTCGGCGTGCTGGTCGAGCGGGGCGCGATCCCCGACGACGAGCTCGTCCCGACCGGCGCGCTGGCGTTGCGGCTCGGGCGCCTGCATCTCGCGGCGCGCTGCCTGGAGACCGCGCGGGCGCACGGGGTGATCGACGGCATCGCGCCGCTGCGGCGCGACCTGGAGGAGGCCCTCACCGACGGCACGGTCGGCGGGCGCAGCGTCGAGGCGCCCACGCCGCCGGAGCCCCGCGACCTCGAGGAGTCCCCGGCGGCGCCGGTGCCCGCCGCCGAGCAGGCGGCGTTCGCCGACGTCGGCGGGCTCGACGACGTCAAGGCGACGATCCACCGCACGATCGTCCTGCCGTTCCAGCGGCCCGACCTGTACGAGCGGTACGGGCGCCGCGCCGGGGGCAGCGTGCTCCTCTACGGCCCGCCGGGCTGCGGCAAGACGCTGCTCGCGCGCGCGACCGCCGGCGAGTGCGGCCTGCCGTTCCTCAACCTCCGCATCGAGGACGTCCTCGACCCGTACATCGGGGTCAGTGAGGCGAACCTGCACGCCGCGTTCGAGGCCGCGCGCGCGAGCACGCCGTGCGTGCTGTTCCTCGACGAGCTCGACGCCGTCGCCTACGCGCGGCGCAAGCAGCAGGGGTCGGGCGCCCGCGCCCTCGTCGACCAGCTCCTCCAGGAGCTCGACGCGATCGGGGCCGACAACCGCTGGCTGCTCGTCCTCGCGGCGACAAACGCGCCGTGGGACGTCGACGACGCGCTCAAGCGCCCGGGCCGGTTCGACCGGATGATCTTCGTCCCGCCCCCGGACCGGGCGGCGCGGGAGCGCATCCTCGCGCTGCACCTCGACGGGCCGCCGACGGCGTCCGACGTCGACCTCGCTGCGCTCGCCGCCGCGACCCCGCTGTTCAGCGGCGCCGACCTGCGCCATCTGACCGAGCGCGCCGTCGACCTGGCGATCGAGGAGACGCTGCGCGACGGAGGCGACGTGCCGGTCGCCCGGCGCCACCTGGAGGCGGCGCGCGACGCCCTGGCGCCCACGACGCTCGACTGGCTCGCGACGGCGCGCAACTACGTCGAGTTCGCCAACGCCTCGGGCCGCTACGACGACGTGCGCGCGTACCTGGCCTCGCCGGAGGCCCGCGCCGCGGCGCGCCGGTGAGCGTTCCGTGACCAAACCGCACACCTGTCCAGTGCTCGACACACCACTTGACTGGTTGTCATCTCCTGCCAAATCTCCGGCCATGGACGGGGGGAGCCACGAACACCGCCTCGAGCTGGACGAGGCGCAGATCTGCCGCGACTGCGGCACGGACCTGCCGGCGGGGACGCAGGTGAGCGTCCGGCCCGCGGACGGGTCGGTCGCCTGCCTGGCATGCGCGGCCGTCACCGGCACGATGCCGCCGGTGCCCGACCTGCGGCCGGCGCGGCCGTGGCCGGCGCCGGGCCGGGGCCGGGGCACGCTGCGACGGTCTTTGCGCCTGCGCTGACCGGGGTCGGCGGCGACGCTACGCCACCGGCGCCGGCTCCTCGAGCTGCGGGTCCGGCGGCGGCGGTCCGGGCGCCCGGTCCTCGCGGGCCAGGCGCGACGGCCACCACACCCGGGGCCCGATGTCGAAGACGAGCGCCGGGACGAGGATCGACCGGACGATGAACGTGTCGAGCAGGACGCCGAACGCGATCACGAACCCGATCTCGGTCAGGAACGTGAGCGGCAGCACCGCGAGGACCGCGAACGTGCCCGCAAGGACGATGCCCGCCGACGTGATCACCCCGCCGGTCACCGCCAGGCCGCGCAGCATCCCGTCGCGCGTGCCGTGCACGAGCGTCTCCTCGCGCACGCGCGCCATGAGGAAGATGTTGTAGTCGACCCCCAGCGCGACGAGGAAGATGAACGCGAACAGCGGGATCGACGGGTCGCTGCCCGGGAACCCGAAGATCACGTCGAACACCACCGACCCGACGCCGAGCGCGGCGAGGAACGACATGACGACGGTCGCGATGAGCAGCACCGGCGCCAGCAGCGACCGCAGCAGCCCGATGAGGATGAGGAACACGATCGCCAGCACGATCGGGATGAGCAGCAGCGTGTCGTCGAGCGACGCCTCGCGCAGGTCGTGCTCGATCGCGGTCGGCCCGCCGACGACCGCCCCGGGCTCGGCCTCCCGCACCGCGGCGCGCAGCTCGGGCACGATCTCGAACGCCTCCCGCGAGTAGGGGTCCACCTCGAGGAACGCGGCGAGCTGGACGCCCTGCGGCCCGCTCGCGACCGGCTCGGGGTCGACGGCGGCGACGCCGTCGACGCCGCGCGCGGCCTCCACGACCGCCGCCACGTTCTCGGCGTCGGGCAGGACGATGTCGGTCGGCGCGGCCTGGCCGTCGGGGAACGCCTGCGCGATGAGCTCCTGGCCCTCGATCGACTCGACCGAGTCGCGGAACGAGTTGCTCTGCGTCAGGCCGGTCGAGAAGTTCAGCAGGCCGAGCGCCATGACCACGAGCAGCGCCAGGCCGCCCGCGCCGATGAGGCGCGGGTGCGCGGCGACGCGCTCGCCGACGCGGCGCCACAGCCCGTGCGTCTCGTCGACGGCCTCCTCACGGCGGCGCAGGCGCGCCAGCATGCCGTCCCCGGCGTGGTCGGGCGCGTGCTCGGGGCCGTACGGCACGAACGGCCAGAACGGCCGGCGGCCGACGATCGTCAGCAGCGCGGGCAGGAACGTGAGCATCACGACGAGCGCGATGCCGATGCCCATCGCGCCGATCGGCCCGAGCCGGGACGTGCCGTTGACCTTCGCGAGCATGAGCGCGAGCAGGGCGGCCATGACGGTCAGGCCCGACGCGAAGATCGCCGGGCCGGCCCGCCGCAGCGCGAGCTGCATCGCCTCGTGCTTGTCCTCGTGGCGGTGCAGCTCCTCGCGGTAGCGCGCGACGAGCAGCAGCGCGTAGTCGGTGCCCGCGCCGATGACGAGCACCGACAGGATCGCCGACGACTGCCCGTTGACGGTGACGTCGAGCTCGGTGATCGCGTAGCCGAGGCCGCGGGCGGCGAGCTCGGCCACGATCACCGCGAGGATCGGGAAGAACCAGAAGACCGGGCTGCGGTAGATGAGGATGAGCAGGATCACCACGAGCGTCAGCGCGGCGAGCACGAGCGTCCCGTTGATCCCCTCGAAGACCTTGATCGCGTCGGCGGAGATGCCTGCGGGCCCGGTGACCTTGACCTGCAGGCCGTCGTCGCGGTCCTCGCTGACGAGCTCGCGGTAGCGGTCGACCGGGTCGAGGATCGTCGCGCTGTCGCCGGTGTCGGTGGCGCTGATGACGTTGCCGATCAGCGCGGTCGTGCCGTCCTCGGAGAGCTGGAACGGCGTCGCGGCGTTCGCGTCCTCCGGGTTGCCGAACGGGGTGGTGTTGTCGAACTCGCGGGTGGCGCGGTTGAGCTTCTCGAGGTCGGCGCGGATCGCCGCCTGGTCCTGCTCGGTGAGCCCGCCGTCGCGCCGGTAGACGATCACGGTCGGCGCGGTCTCGGCACCGGCGAGCGCCTCGGTCACGTCGAGCGCCTTCGTCGATTCCGCGTCGCCCGGCAGGAACGAGCGCGACTCGTTTTCCTCGGCGTCGGCGAACTTCCCGGGCAGATCGGTGCCGACGACGCCGGCGAGCACGGCGATCCAGGCGAGGAACACGACCCATTTGCCTCGTCGTGAGGCCGAGAAGGTGAGTACCCGCTGCATTCCCCGACTGTACGGAACGAAGCGGATCGGCTGTTCTCAATCTGCGAAGGTCGGCAGCATCCGAGGCGATCACGTCGCGAGCATCTCGCGCAGCGCGTCCGGCGTCGTGACCGGCTGCCGGCACGCGAACTGCTCGCAGACATAGGCCGTCGGCTGCTCGTCGACCGGCGCGCGGCCCTCGAGCAGCGGCACGGCGCTCTCGCCCTCGCCAGGGCCGCCGGCGAGCACGACCCGCGGCCGCCGCGGCGTGCGGACGACGCGGGCGAGCTCGGTCAGGTCGTCGCCGACGAGCGCCACCTCGCGGACCGGGTTCAGGTGGAAGTCGAGCGCCTGGAGCAGATGGCCGAACGCGGTCGGGTGGCGCGGGGCGAGCTCGTGCAGGAGGAGCAGGTGGCCCTCGGCGGCCTGCTCGTAGCGCTGCTCGCCGGTGAGCGCGGCGAGCCGCAGCAGCCCCAGCGCCGCGCTCGACCCGCCGGACGGGATCGGCGCGTCCTCGAGGTCCTTGCGCCGCGCGACGAGCTGCTCGTGGTCGTCGGAGGTCGTGAAGAACCCGCCGCGCTCGCGGTCGGCGAAGCGGTCGATGACCGTGTCGGCGAGCGCGCGGGCCTCGACGAACCAGCGCTCCTCGAACGTCGCCTCGTAGAGCGCGAGCAGCGCCTCGAGCAGGAACGCGTGGTCCTCCAGGTAGGCGTTGAGCTTCGCCCGGCCGTCGTTGAACGTGCGCAGCAGGCGCCCGTCGGCGTCGCGCATGCGCTCGAGCACGAACGCGGCCGCGCCCCGCGCGACGTCGAGCAGGTCGGCGCGCTCGAGCACCGCGCCGGCGTCGGCGAACGCCGCGATCGCGAGCGCGTTCCACGCCGCCAGGCGCTTGTCGTCGAGCCCCGGCCGCGTGCGGTGCGAGCGCGCCTCGTAGAGCCGGGCGCGGATCCGGTCGCGCTGGTCCGCCGGCGGCTCGGGCCCGCGGCCCTCGAGGACGTTCGCGCCCTCGAAGTTGCCCTGCTCGGTCGCTCCGAGCCACGCGATCGCCGCGTCGGCGTCGTCGCCGAGGACGTCGCGCAGCTCGGCGAGCGTCCACACGTAGAACCTGCCCTCGACGCCCTCGGAGTCGGCGTCGAGCGCGCTGTAGAACCCGCCTTCGGGCGCGCGCATCTCGCGCACCATCCACTCGAGCGTCTCCTCGCACGTGCGGCGCAGGCGCGCGTCGCCGGTGAGCTGGTAGCCGTGCAGGAACGCGCGGGCGAGCAGCGCGTTGTCGTAGAGCATCTTCTCGAAGTGCGGCACGGTCCACGTGCGGTCGACCGCGTAGCGCGCGAAGCCGCCGCCGACCTGGTCGTTGATGCCGCCGGTGCGCATCGCGTGCAGCGTCGTGGTCGACATGTGCGTCTCGCTGCGGCCGATGAGGAACTCGAGCACCGACGCCGGCGGGAACTTCGGCGCGCCGCCCCAGCCGCCCCATTCGGGGTCGAACTGGCGGCTGAGCGTCACCTCGGCGGTGTCGAGCGCGCGCGGGTCCATCGGCGCCCGCGACGGCGACAGCAGCGCGGCGCCCTGCAGGCGCTGGGCCATCCGCTCGCCTTGGGCGCGGATCTCGTCGCGGCGCTCGCGCCAGGCGTCGCTGACGGCGACGAGCACCTGCTGCCAGGACGGCATGCCCTGGCGCGGCTGCGGCGGGAAGTACGTGCCGCCGTAGAACGGCACCCCGTCGGGCGTCAGGAAGACGTTGAGCGGCCACCCGCCGTGGCCGGTCATCGCCTGGACCGCCTCCATGTAGAGCGCGTCGAGGTCGGGGCGCTCCTCGCGGTCGACCTTGACGCAGACGAACCGCGCGTTCATGAGCGCGGCGGTCGCCTCGTCCTCGAACGACTCGCGCTCCATGACGTGGCACCAGTGGCACGACGAGTAGCCGATCGAGACGAGCAGCGGCTTGTCCTCCTCGCGCGCGCGGCGCAGGGCCTCCTCGCCCCACGGCAGCCAGTCGACGGGGTTGTCCTTGTGCTGCAGGAGGTAGGGGGAGGTCTCGTGCTGGAGGGCGTTCACCGGACTCAGACCTCCATCGAGAGTACGGCTCCCGGCCAGTCGCCGACGGCGAACGACCCGGCGCGGTCAAAGCCGAGGCGCTCGTACTGCGCGGGCAGGCGCGGGTCGCCGGCCCAGCAGTCGACGCGCACGCGATCGACGCCCCGCGCGCGGGCGGCGCCGACGGCGTGGTCGATGAGCACCGCGCCGACGCCGCGCCCGCGCCACGCCGAGTGGGTGAGCAGGACGACGACGTAGACCTCGGGCCGGTCGGGCGCCGGCACGTAGTCCGGCGCGTCGCCGAGCACGATCGCGCCCGCGTCGGCGCCGGTGTCGCGGTCGACCGCGAAGGCCAGGCCGCCGCCGGCCGCCCAGGCCTCGACGCGCTCGACGCGGGCGGGGTTCTCGGAGAACGGCCGGTCGCCCCACTGGTCGGTGCGCCCGCGCGCGACCATCCACGCGATCGCGTCGTCGAACAGCGCGAGCAGCCGCGGCGCGTCGGACGCGCCGCCCGGGACGACGTCGAGCATGCCGCTCAGCCTCCGGCGCGCACGAGATCCGGCCACGCGAGCGGCATCCGGTCCGCCGAGCGGGCGACCGACGCCGACGACGCCCGCGGGACGAGGCGGATGCGCCGCCCGCCGAGCCGGCCGGTGATCCGCCCGTCGCGGCGGATCGTCAGCGATCCGCGGGCCGCGCGCCGGCCGCGTACGGTCAGGCGCGCGTTGCCCCGGTCGGGGAACCGCCCGCTCACGGTCACGCCGGGCACGACGACGACGTTGCGCAGCGTCACGCCGCTCTCGGACTCGGTGATCGTGCCGCCGCGCAGGCCGCCGAAGCGCCGGCGCGCGCCCTGGATCCGCTCGCCGAGCGCGTGGACGAGCACGTCCTCCTGCGTCCGCAGGACGGCGGTGACCGTCCGGCCGACCCGGCCGCGGATGCGCGCGGTGGTCGGCAGCGAGCCGAGGCTGAGCGCGGGGCGCGCGGTCGGCCTGACCGCGGGCTGGGCCGCCGGGCACGGGGTGACGCCGGTGCCGTTGAAGAAGCCGGCGATCGCGGCCTTGGCGCAGCCGGACGGGTCGGCGCCGAGCACCGAGTGGCCGACGTTCGGCACGGTGACGACGCGCGCCCCGGGGATGCGCGCTGCGACCGCGCGTGCGTCGGACGCGGGCGTGCGCAGGTCGGCGCTGCCGGCGAGCACGAGCGCCGGGACGGCCGGCAGCGGCGCGGGCTGCGTCGACGGCGCCGGCGTGGCGTTCGGCCAGGCCAGGCAGGTGCCGAGCAGCCCGGTGCTCGCGGCGGTCAGGCGCCCGAACGGCAGGAAGGTGTCGCCCGGCTCGCGCCGCAACGCGGCGACGGCGGCGTCCGCGCGCGCGTCCGCCGGCGCGGCGCGGTCCCACGGGAACGTGACGTCCTCGCACATCGTCGCCAGCCACAGCGCGGTGTTGATCCCGGGGTCGGTGGGGCGCTGCAGGGCCGGGGCGCCGCCGAGCGACGCGTAGCCCAGGCGGACGAGCGGCGTCCCGTCGCCGCGCACGGCGGCGCGGACCGCGCCGGGCAGCAGCGCGCGCCAGGCCGGGTTCAGGTCGCCGGCGACGAGCATCTCGTAGATGAGCTCGGGGCGCAGGCGCACGCTCTGGCGGCGGCCGGCCGGGGTGACGAGCGTTCCGCGGATGCTGCGGTCGCGCCGGACCAGGCGCCGGATGTCGGCGACCGGGCTCGGCGTCACCCCGCGGCAGCGGCGGCCGGAGCACAGCTCCCCGAGCACGGGCCGGACCGAGCGGAAGCTCGACCGCTGCAGCGGGTCGGGGCCGGTCTGCGGCACGACCGAGTCGAGCACGAGGCTCTCGACGCGGTCCGGGTAGCGGGCGGCGTAGTCGAGCGCGACCTTCGTGCCGTAGGAGATGCCATAGAAGGCGAGGCGCTCGTAGCCTGCGGCGACGCGCAGCGCCTCGATGTCGTCGACCGAGTCGAGCGTCCGGTAGAGCCCGCGGCGGGCCCCGAGCTCCCCGGCGCAGCCGCGCACGACCGACGCGGTCGAGGTGTTCGACTGCAGCGCGCTGCACTGCAGCGGGCCCGAGCGGCCGGTCCCGCGCTGGTCGAGGACGAGCAGGTCGCGGCGGTCGAGCCCGGTGGCCAGCGCGGTGGCGAACGACGCCGCGACGGGCGTCGCCGCCTGCCCGGGCCCGCCGGCGAGGGCGACGAGCGCGGTCGACGTCGGCTGCGGGGCGCGCAGCCGCCGGACGAACAGGTCGACCTGGCCGGGGACGGCGCCGGTCCGGTCGAGCGGCTGGGTGAGCGTGCCGCACTCGAACGCGGTGAAGCCCGCGTCGGTGCACGGCGCGAACCGGATCTGCGCCGACGCCGGCGGCGCGCCGGCCGCGAGCGCCACGCAGGCCGCGGCGAGGGCGAGGATGTGGCGGCGCATCGCCCCCACGGTACCCGGCCTCCGCGGGCGCCACGCCACGGCCCGGGGGAGTAGCCTCGGCGCATGCCGACGCCGCGCGAAGCCGTCGTCGCCTCGGGCGCACCCGAGGCCATCGGTCCCTACAGCCACGCCGTCAAGACCGGCGACCTGCTCTTCTGCTCCGGCCAGATCCCGCTCGACGCGTCGGGCGAGCTGGTCGGCGAGACGCCCGCCGAACAGGCCGAGCAGTGCCTGCGCAACCTGCAGGCGATCTGCGAGGCGGCGGGCACGTCGCTCGAGCGCGCCGTGCGCTGCACGGTCTATCTCGCGGACATCGCGAGCTTCGCCGAGGTCAACGAGGTCTACGGCCGCTTCTTCGACGCCGAGCCGCCCGCCCGGGTGGCGTTCGCGGTCGCCGGGCTGCCGAAGGGCGCGCTCGTCGAGATCGACGCGGTGGTGGCCCTCTAGCCGGGTCGGCGCGATGGCGACCCGCGCACCCGCCGGCCCGACGCTCGACGACATCCGCGCCGCGCGCGAGGCGATCGCGGGCGTCGCGCGGCGCACGCCGGTGCTGCCGTCGGCGACGCTGACCGAGCGGCTCGGCGCGCCGGTCGAGCTGAAGGCCGAGAACCTGCAGCGCACCGGCTCGTTCAAGGTCCGCGGCTCGGCGAACAAGGTGCGCCGGCTCGGTGACGGCTGCGCGGCCGGCGTCGTCGCCGCGTCGGCGGGCAACCACGCGATGGCGCTCGCCCACGCGGCGCGCGCGCTCGGGGTGCCGTGCGAGGTGTACATGCCGTCCGAGGCGCCGCTGACGAAGATCGAGGGCGCCGAGGCGCTCGGCGCGCGGGTCGTGCTCGGCGGCGACTCGGTCGACGCGTGCCTGGTCGCCGCGCGCCGGCGCGCCGACGAGGCGGGGATGGCGTTCGTGCACCCGTTCGACGATCCCGACGTCGTCGCCGGGCAGGGCACGCTGGGGCTCGAGCTCGTCGAGGACGTCGAGGAGCTCGGCAAGGTCGTCGTCCCGGTCGGCGGGGGCGGCCTGGCGTCCGGGATCGCGATCGCGGTCAAGTCGCTGCGGCCGGAGGTCGAGGTCGTCGGCGTGCAGGTCGAGAGCTGCGCGCCGTTCCCGGCGTCGCTGCAGGCCGGCGAGCCGGTCGAGGTCGACTCGCGGCTGACGATCGCCGACGGCATCGCGGTCAAGCGGCCCGGGGGCCTGACGCTCGAGCTCATGCGCCGGTGGGTCGACGAGGTCGTCGTCGTGTCCGAGGAGGAGACCGCCGAGGCGATGGTGCTGCTCATGGAGAAGGCCAAGCTCGTCGTCGAGGGCGCCGGCGCGGTGGGCGTCGCCGCGCTCGCCGGCGGCCAGGTCGAGCCGGCCCGGAACGGCTGCACGGTCGCCGTGCTGTCGGGCGGCAACGTCGACGCGGGCCTCCTGCACGAGGTCGCCCGCCGGCACGAGACCGAGGCCGGGCGGCGGGTCGTCGTCCTGACGCGGGTCCCGGACCGCCCGGGCTCGCTGGCGCGGCTGCTGACGCTCGTCGGCAGCACCGGCGCGAACCTCATCGAGGTCCAGCACGTCCGCGAGGGGATCGCGCTGCACGTCCGCGAGACGGCGGTCGAGCTCGTCCTCGAGACCCGCGGGCGCGAGCACGCCGAGGACGTCCTCGCGGAGATCGAGCGGGCCGGCTACCACGCGAGCGTCCTGCGCGGCTGAGCCGCTCAGGGCGCGCCGAGGTGCTCGGCGATGAGCGCGGTGACCTCGTCGGCGCGCTCGACCGCGGCCATGTGGGCGGCGGGGGAGAGCAGCTCCAGGCGCGCCCCGGGGATCGCGCCGGCGATGAGCCGCTGGTGCTCGGGCGGGGTGGCGGGGTCCTCGGCGCCGCCGATGACGAGCGTCGGGGCGGTGATCCGGCCGAGGTCGGCGACGAGGTCCATGTGCTCGATCGCCGCGCAGCAGGCCGCATAGCCGTCGGGCGGCGTGGAGAGGAGCATCGCCCGCAGCTCGGCCACCGTGTCGGGGTGCGCGGCCGCGTACGCGGGCGTCAGCCACCGGCCCAGCACCCCGTCGGCGACCGCCTCCATGCCGCCGGCGCGGACCGCGGCCGCGCGCTCGGCCCACGCCGACGGCGGTCCGAGGCGCGCCGAGGTGCAGCACAGCACGAGCCGGCCGACCCGCTCGGGCGCATGGATGCCGAGCCACATCGCGACCATCCCGCCGAGCGACAGCCCGCCGACGTGCGCGCGCTCGGCGCCGAGCTCGTCGAGCAGGCCGAGCACGTCGCGGCCGAGGTCCTCGAGGCGGTAGGGCCCGTCGGGCACCGGCGAGAGGCCGTGGCCGCGGTGGTCGTAGCGGACGACCGTGAAGCGGTCGCGCAGCGCGGCGGCCTGCGCCTCCCACATCGCGGTCGTCGAGCCGAGCGAGCTCGACAGCACGAGCAGCGGCCCGTCGCCCTCGATGACGTGGTGGACCCTCATGCGGCGCGGGCGGCCAGCGCGCGGTCGACGAGCTCCGGTGCGCTGCCGGTGTAGGCGGTGGGATCGAGCAGGGCCTCGGCGCCGGCGACGTCGAGGTGGCCGGCGAGGAGCGGGTGCGCCGCGAGGGCTTCGGCGAACGGGCGCTCGCGGTCCGCGGCCGCCTCGGCGACCGCCTCGTGCACGGCCGCGCGGTCGAGCGGCGGCGCCAGCGCGGCGGCGACGCGCTCGGCGAGCAGGCGGCCGCCGGTCGCATCCAGGTTGGCGCGCATCCGCACGGCGTCGACCTCGAGGCGCTCGAGCGAGGCGCGCAGCCACGCCGCGGCCGAGCCGACGGTGACGAGCAGGTCGCGCAGCGGCAGCCACTCGGCGTGCCATGCGCCGGCGGCGCGCTCGTGTTCGTGCGCCATCGCGGTCAGCAGTGTCGCAACCAGGCCGGCCGCTCGGCCCGCGCACGCCCGTGCCGAGATCGCCGCGACCGGGTTCTGCTTGTGCGGCATCGCCGACGAGCCGCCACCCGCCGCCTCCCGGACCTCGCCGACCTCGGTCTGCGCGAGCAGCACGACGTCGCCGGCGGCCTTGGCGACCGCGCCCGCGGCCGCGCCGAGCGCGGAGGCGAGCGCGCCCACGCGCGTGCGGTCGGTGTGCCAGGGGAGGACCGGCTCGGCGAGCCCGAGACGACGCGCGTAGGCGCTCGTGAGCGCCGGGCCGTGCGGGTGCACCGACGCGAGCGTCCCCGCCGCGCCGCCCAACTGCGCCGCCGGCTTGTACGCGCGCAGCGGCGCGGTCGCGGCGTCGAGCGCGCTCATCCAGCCGGCGGCCTTCAGCCCGAACGTCGTGGGCACCGCCTGCTGCAGCAGCGTGCGCCCGGCCATCACGGTGTCGCGGTGCTCGGCCGCGAGCGCGGCCGCCGCGTCGGCGGCGCCGCGCAGGTCGCCGCACAGGACCGGCAGGGCGCGCGCGACGACGAGCATCGCGGCGGTGTCGGCGACGTCCTGGCTCGTCGCGCCGCGGTGGACGATCGCCGCCGCGCCGGGGGACGTGCGCTCCACCTCGGCCCTGAGCGCCGCGACGAGCGGCGGGACCGGGTTGCCGGTGGCCGCCGCGTCCCGGCCGAGCGCCGCCGCGTCGTAGCGCTCGGCGACGCACGCCGCCGCCACCGCCGACGCCTCGTCGGGGGTGGCGAGGCCCACGTCGGCCAGCGCACCGGCCAGCGCGGCCTCGGCATCGAGGAGCGCCTGCAGCCACGCGTCGTCGGCGACGGCCGCGCGCACGCCGCCGCGTTCCAGCACGCCGGCGAAGAGCTCACCCATGCCGCGGCCCTCCCGCGCACGGTCCCGGCAGCGTCGTCGCCGCCCCGATCGGCGTCCGCCGGCTCACGCCTCGCGCTCCTCCCGCTGGGCGGCCTGCAGATCCTGCTCGATGCGTGCCGCGGTCGACAGCAGCGGTGGCAGCAGGTCGCGCCGCATGTCCGGCGTCGTGCGCCGGCTCGCGTGGGTGGAGACGTTGACCGCCGCGATCACCCGGCCCGCCCGGTCGTGGATCGGGGCGGCGATCGAGCGCAGCCCGACCTCGAGCTCCTGGTCGACGAGCGCGTAGCCCTGGCGCCGGACCTTGTCGAGCTCGGCCCGCAGCGCCGCCTCGTCGGTCGTCGACCGCGGCGACAGCGGCCGCGGCTCCAGGCGGGCGAAGTACGCGTCGAGCGCGTCGGGCTCGAGGCCCGCGAGCAGCACGCGGCCCATCGACGTCGCGTAGGCCGGGAAGCGCGTGCCGACGTTGATCGACACGGTCATGATCCGCGAGACCGGGACGCGCGCCACGTACACGACGTCCTGGTCGTCGAGGACCGAGACCGACGACGACTCGCGCACCTGCGCGACGAGGCGCTCGAGGTGGGGCTCGGCGACCTCGGGCAGCGTCAGGCTCGACAGGTACGCGTAGCCCAGCTCCAGGACGCGCGGGCTGAGCGAGAACATCCGCCCGTCGGTGTGGACGTAACCGAGGTCGGCGAGGGTGAGCAAGAAGCGCCGCGCGGCCGCGCGCGTCAGCCCGGTGACGCGCGCCACCTCGCTGAGCGTCAGCTCGGGCCGTTCGGCGCTGAACGCGCGGATGACGCTCAGCCCGCGCTCGAGCGACTGCACGAAGTGCGCCTGGCGCGAGCCGGCGGGGCTCATCCGCCGCGCCCGAGCTCGGAGAGGATGCGCTGCGCGACGGCGAACGCGCGGTTGGCCGCCGGCACGCCGGCGTAGACCGCCGTGTGGAGCAGGACCTCGGCGATCTCGTCGTCGGTGAGCCCGTTGTTCACCGCGGCGCGCACGTGCAGCTCGAACTCCTCCGAGCCGAGCGCGGCGAGCACGGCGAGCGTGACGAGCGACCGCTCCCGCCGGTCCAGGCCCGGGCGGCTCCACACGTCGCCCCACGCGGTCCGGGTGATGAAGTCCTGGAAGTCCGCGGTGAACGCCGTGGTCCGCGCGACCGCCCGGTCGACGTGCGCGTCGCCGAGCACCTCGCGGCGCACGCGCATGCCCTGCGCGCGGCGGTCGTCGTCAGACAGCGAAGAAGACGGTCTCATCGGGCCCCTGGAGACGGATGTCGAACCTATAGCCGTCATCCGTCGGCTGCGCGAGCAGGGTCGAGCGCCGCTCGGCGGGCACGGCGCCCAGCACCGGGTCGGCGGCGTTCGCCTCCTCCTCGTCGGCGAAGTAGATCCGCGTGACCTGGCGGTGGAGCATGCCGCGGGCGAAGACCGAGACGTCGATGTGGGGGGCCTGCATGCGCCCGTCCAGCCACGGCACCGGGCCGGGCTTGACGGTGTACACCGACCAGGTCCCGTCGCCCTCCTCGTAGCCCGACCGGCCGAAGCCCCGGAACCCCTCGAGCTCGGACGGGCCGCCGTGGCCGTGCAGGTCGGCGAACCGGCCGGCCGGGTCGGCCTGCCAGGTCTCGATCAGCGCGTCGGGGACCAGCTCGCCCGCGCCGTCGTAGATCGAGCCGCCGAGCCTGAACGCCCCCGGCGTCCCTTCGGGCACCACGTACTCGCCCTCGGCCCACGGCAGCCCGATCGACAGGAACGGGCCGACGGTCTGCGACGGTGTCGTCGGGAAGATCATCAGTACGCCTCTTCGAACGGGGTCGCGCCCGGCCCGCGCAGGTAGATGTCGAAGGTGTACGCCTGCGCCCAGTTGGGCCGGGTGTCTTGCACGGAGAAGTCCGCGATCAGCCGCTTGCGCGCGTCCTCGTCGCGGATCGAGTTGAAGATCGGGTCGTACGCGAAGAACGGGTCGCCCGGGAAGTACATCTGCGTGACGAGGCGCTGCGCGAACGCGCGGCCGAGCAGCGAGAAGTGGATGTGCGCCGGGCGCCAGGCGTTGTGGTGGTTGCCCCACGGGTAGGGCCCGGGCTTGATCGTCGTGAACGAGTAGCGGCCCTCGTCGTCGGTCAGGCACCGCCCGGCGCCGCTGAAGTTCGGGTCGAGCGGCGCCGGCCAGGAGTCGCGCTTGTGCCGGTACCGGCCGGCGGCGTTGGCCTGCCAGATCTCGACGAGCGTGTTGCGCAGCGGCTTGCCCTCGGTGTCGAGCACGCGCCCGGACACGATGATCCGCTCGCCGATCGGCTCGCCCTCGTGCTGCCGGGTGAGGTCGTTGTCGCCCTCGGCGACCCGGTCGGACCCGAGCGCGGGGCCGGTGATCTCGGTGATCGACTGGGGGAGGTAGACGAGCGGCTCCTTGGGGTGGCGCCGCTGCGTCGACTTGTACGGCGGGAAGTCCGCGGGTGGGTGCGCGCCCTCCGGCTCGCGGACGTAGCTCGTCGGGGTGTCGGTGATCGCGTCCCAGAAGGGCTTGGATGTCATCGATCTGCCTCCAGCACGACCGCAAGTCCCTGGCCGACGCCGATGCACAGCGCGGCCACGCCGATGCCGCCGCCGCGGCGGCGGAGCTCGTGGGCCAGCCCGCCCAGCACCCGGACGCCGGACGCGCCGAGCGGATGGCCGATCGCGATCGCGCCGCCGTTCGGGTTGACCTTCTCCGGGTCGAGGTCCGGCCACGAGCGGATGTCGGCCAGGCACTGCGACGCGAACGCCTCGTTGAGCTCGACGACGTCGACCTCGTCCCACGTCCGGCCGGCGCGGGCGAGCGCCTTGTTCGCCGCCTCGACCGGCGCGATGCCGAAGACGTCGGGGTCGACCGCGTGGGTGCCGCGGCCGGTGATCCGGGCGAGCGGCTCGAGGCCCGCCGCCTCGGCGGCCCGCTCGTCGCCGATGAGCATCGCGGCCGCGCCGTCGTTCAGCGACGACGCGTTGCCCGCGGTGACCGTGCCGTCCTTGCGGAACGCGGGCTTGAGCGCCGCGAGCTTCTCGAGCGTCGTGTCCGGCCGGAGGGTCTCGTCGCGCTCGAGGTCGGTGCCGGGGACCGGGACGACCCAGCCGGCGTAGAAGCCCTCGTCCCAGGCGCGCGCCGCGTTGCGGTGGCTGCGCAGCGCGAACGCGTCCTGGTCCTCGCGGCTGATCCCGTGCAGGCCGGCGAGCTTCTCGGCGCTCTCGCCGAGCGAGATCGTCCACTGCTCGGGCATCTGCGGGTTGACCATCCGCCAGCCGAGCGTCGTCGAGTGCAGCTCGCGGTTGCCGCGGTCGAAGCCGCGCTCGGGCTTGAGGAGCACCCACGGCGCGCGGCTCATCGACTCGACGCCGCCGACGAGGGTCAGCGAGGCGTCGCCGGTCTCGACGGTCCGGCTCGCCTGCATCGCCGCGTCCAGGCTCGAGCCGCACAGCCGGTTGACGGTCGTCCCGGGGATGCTCGTGTCCAGGCCCGCGAGCAGCACGGCCATCCGCGCCACGTTGCGGTTCTCCTCGCCCGCGCCGTTGGCGTTGCCGAAGACGACGTCGCCGATCGCGGTCGGGTCGAGGCCGGGGGCGCGCGCGAGCAGGGCGCTGACGGCGTGCGCGGCGAGGTCGTCGGGACGCACGCCGGCGAGCGCGCCGCCGTAGCGGCCGAAGGGGGTGCGGATCGCGTCGAGGACGTAGGCGGTGTTCATCGGCTGGTCAGTGCGCGCAGGGCGCGCAGCTCCTTCTCGGTCGGGGGTTCGGTCGTGGACAGGTCGTCGGCGACGGCGAGCGGCCATCCGGTCTGCTCGACCGCCTGCTCGGCGTCGACGCCGGGGTGGACGCGGGTGAGCGTCAGCTCCCGCGTGCGGGTGTCGGGCTCGAGCACGCCGAGGTCGGTGATGACCGCGGTCGGGCCGCGGCCGCGGAACCCGAGCCGCTCGCGGACGGGCGGATCGGAGCCGTCGCCGTGGCCCACGGTCGTCACGAAGTCGAGCTGCTCGACGAACGTCCGCCGCGTGTGCGGCGCGATCACGACGACCTCGCCGCAGCCCGACGCGATCTCGGGCGCGCCGCCCGCCCCCGGCAGCCGCGTCCGCGGGCGGTCGTAGTCGCCGATCACCGTCGAGTTGAGGTTGGCGAACCGGTCGACCTGGGCCGCGCCGAGGAACGCCACGTCGATCCGGCCCGGCCCGATCCAGTAGTTGAACATCTCCGGCACCGAGACGACCGCGTCCGCGGTGGCCGCCAGCTCGCCGTCGCCGATCGAGAGGGGGATGCGCCGCGGCTTGGCGCCGATCGTCCCGGACTCGTAGACGAGCACGAGGTCGGGGTTGTGGACCTCGCGCGCGAGGATCGCGGCGGTGCTGGGGCGGCCGACGCCGATGAACACCGAGCGCGCGTCCCGCAGCAGCCGCGCGGCGACGACGGTCTGGATCTCGCCGGTCGTGGCCTCGGTCATGCCGCCGCTCCGGCGGTGTCGAGGACGTGCTCGCGCATCCAGGCGAGGAACGTGTCGCGGTCGCGGGAGATCCGGTCCCATTCGCGGTAGGCGTCGTTGTCGCGGTCGGTGATCCCGTGGGCGTAGGAGGGGTGCGCCCCGCCCGGGGCCTCGGCGACCGCGTCGACGACCCAGCCGGGGATGACGACGCCGCCCGGCCGCGGCTCGAGCTCGTCGACGATCCGCTCGACCGTCACGAGCGAGCGCCGGGCGGCGAGGACGGCCTCCTTCTGGACGCCGGGGATGCCCCAGAGCTGGACGTTGCCGCGCCGGTCGGCCTCCTGCGCGTGGATGATCGCCACGTCGGGCCGCAGCGCGGGGACCGCCGTGAGCCGCTCGCCGGTGAACGGGCAGGTGATCGGCCGCACGGTCGTGCGCGGCTCGAGGTCGGTGCCCGCGTACCCGCGCATGACGGCGAACGGCAGGTCCGACGCGCCGGCGGCGTAACGGTTGGCCATGCCGGCGTGGCTGTGCTCCTCGAGCTCGAGCGGCCGCGGCCACCCGTGCTCGACCGCGTCGCGGAAGCGGTGCAGCGAGCCGACACCGGGGTTGCCGCCGTAGGAGAAGACCAGCTTGCGCGCGCACCCCATCCCGATCATCTGGTCGTAGAGGAGGTCGGGGGTCATGCGGATGAGCTCGAGGTCGCGGCGGCCTTGGCGGATGACCTCGTGCCCGGCGGCGAACGGGATCAGGTGGGTGAACCCCTCGAGCGCGACCGCGTCGCCGTCCCGGACGAGACCGGCGACGGCGTCGGGCAGCGGCTTGATCGTGGTGGGTGTGCGCATAGCGAACGCGTGTTCTTCATTCGAACACTACTTCCCGCGGGCGGGCATGGCAAGACCGGGCGCGGCGTCGCGACCGAGCTGCCCGCGACGCCGCGGCCGTGCCTGCGGGCGACGGCGACCGGCATCCCGGCGATGGCCGCGACGACCTGCCGGTCGTGGCCGGCCTGCTCGAGCGGCCGGCCGCGGCTAGAGCGGCGTGACGTAGGCGCCGGTGATCCCGCCGTCGACGAGGAAGTCGGTCGCGGTGATGAACGACGACTCGTCGGAGGCGAGGAACAGGGCGGCGTTGGCGATCTCGCGCGCGCGGGCGAAGCGGCCCATCGGGACGTGCACCATCCGCCGCGCGGCGGCCTCGGGGTCGTGCGCGTAGAGCTCCTGCAGCAGCGGCGTGTCGACCGGCCCCGGGCAGAGCGCGTTCACGCGCACGCCGTTGCGGGCGAACTGGACGCCCAGCTCGCGCGAGAGCGCCAGCACGCCGCCCTTGGACGCCGTGTAGGAGATCTGCGAGGTCGCCGCGCCCATCCGTGCCACGAACGAGGCGGTGTTGACGACCGACCCGCCGCCCCCGTCGAGCAGGTGGGGGATGCCGTGCTTGCAGCACAGGAAGACCGAGCGCAGGTTCACGTCCTGCACGCGCTGCCACGCCTCGAGCGTCGTCTCGAGCACCGACGTGTCGTCGGGCGGCGAGATCCCGGCGTTGTTGAACAGCACGTCGATCCGGCCGAACTCGCGGCGCGTGCGGGCGTAGACCTCGCGCACCGCGTCCTCGTCGGTGACGTCGGCGACGAGCGACAGCTCGACGTCCGGCGACGGGTCGAGGTCGACCCCGACGACGTGCGCGCCCTCGGCGGCGAACAGCGCGGCGCTCTCGCGCCCGATCCCGCTCGCCGTGCCGGTGATGACACAGACCTTGCCCTCGAGTCGTCCCGGCATCGCTACCCCTCCGTCGCGACGAAGATCGTCTTGACCTCGGTGTAGTGGTCGGTCGCGTGCGGCCCGAGCTCCCGCCCGACGCCGGACTGCTTGAAGCCGCCGAACGGCGTGGCGACCCGCACCGAGGTGTTCGAGTTGACCGACAGGTTGCCGCTCTCGATCGCCCGCGCCACGCGCAGCGCCTTCGCGCCGTCGCGCGTCCACACCGAGCCCGACAGCCCGTAGATCGTGTCGTTCGCGAGCCGGATCGCCTCCGCCTCGCCGTCGAACGGCACGACGACCGCGACCGGCCCGAAGATCTCCTCGGTCACCGCGCGGTCCTGCAGGTCGACCGGGCACAGGACGGTCGGCGGGAACCAGTACCCGGGGCCGTCGGGCGCGTCGCCGCGGATCGCGACCGGCGCCCCGTCGGGCACGAAGGAGGCCACCGTCCGCCGCTGGTCCTCGGAGATCAGCGGCCCCATCTGCGTCTCCTCGTCGAGCGGGTCGCCGACCCTCATCGCCTTGACCTCGCGCTCGAGCGCGGCCATGAAGTCGTCGACCGCCGAGCGCTCGACGAGCAGCCGCGAGCGCGCGCAGCAGTCCTGGCCGGCGTTGCCGAACGACGAGGCCGGCACGCCCGCCGCGGCCGCCTCGAGGTCGGCGTCGGCGAACACGACGTTCGCCGACTTGCCGCCCAGCTCGAGCGTCACGCGCTTGATCGTGTCGGCCGCGCCGCGCGCGATCGCGCGCCCGACCGCGGTCGAGCCGGTGAACGCGACCTTCGCGACGTCCGGGTGCTCGACGAGCCGCGTGCCGACCGTCCGGCCCGGGCCGACGACGACGTTCACGACGCCCTCGGGCAGCCCGGCGTCCAGCGCGATCTGCTCGAAGCGCAGCGCGGTCAGCGGCGTCAGCTCGGCGGGCTTGAGCACGAGCGTGTTGCCCGCCGCGAGCGCCGGCGCCATCTTCCACGCGGCGATCGTCAGCGGGAAGTTCCACGGGGTGATGAGCGCGACGACGCCGAGCGGCTCGCGCACCGTGAACGCCTCGCCGCCGGCGACCGGGATCGTGTCGCCGAGCAGCCGCTCCGGCGCGCCCGCGTAGTAGCGGAACGTGTCGACGACCATCCCCATCTCGCCCCGCGCGTCGCTGATCGGCTTGCCGGCGTTGCGGGCCTCGAGCACCGCGAGCTCCTCCACCGACTCCTCCAGCCGGCTCGCCAGGCGGTGCAGGAGCCGTGCGCGGTCGGCGGGCGCCACCGCCCGCCACGGGCCCAGCGCCGCCTTCGCCCGCGCGACCGCGGCGTCGGCCTCCTCGACGCCCGCGCGCGGGATCTCGTCGAGCACCGCCTCGGTGGCGGGCTCGAGCACCTGCAGCGTCGCGCTCACAGCCGTTCGAACCCCCGGTAGCGCTCCCAGTCGGTGACGGTCGTGTTGAACGCCTCGAGCTCGACCTCGACCATGTTCACGTAGTGGTCGACGACCTCGTCGCCGAACGCCTCGCGGGCGACCTTGCTGGCGGCGAACTCGTCGCGTGCCTCCAGCAGCGTCCGCGGCACGCGCGGCTTGTCGGACTCGTAGGCGTTGCCGGTGAACTCCGGCTCGAGCTCGAGACCCTGGTCGACGCCGTGCAGGCCGCCGGCGATGATCGCCGCGAGCGCCAGGTACGGGTTGACGTCCGCGCCCGGGATCCGGTTCTCGAACCGCTTGCTCGGACCGTGCCCGACGACGCGCAGCGCGCACGTGCGGTTGTCGTGGCCCCACGCGATCGCGGTCGGCGCGAACGACGCCACCGCGAAGCGCTTGTAGGAGTTGATGTTCGGCGCGAAGAACGGCGTCAGCTCGCGCATGCACGCGATCTGGCCGGCGAGGAAGCTCCTGAACGTCTTCTCGTCGTCGGCGAAGACGGGGTTGCCGTCGTCGTCGCGCAGCGAGAAGTGGATGTGGCACGAGCTGCCCTCGCGCTCGTCGAACTTCGCCATGTAGGTGATCGACACGCCCTCCTGCGCCGCGATCTCCTTCGCGCCGTTCTTGTAGATGACGTGCTTGTCGGCCGCGTGCAGCGCCGGCCCGAAGCGGAAGTTCACCTCGTGCTGGCCGAGGTTGCACTCGCCCTTGGAGTCCTCGACCTGCATGCCGGCGGCGTCCATCGAGTTGCGGATCCGCCGCAGCAGCGGCTCGATCCGCGCGGTCCCTAGCAGCGAGTAGTCGACGTTGTAGAGGTTCGCCGGCGTCAGGTCGCGGTAGCCCTTGCGCCACGCGTCCTCGTACGTATCGCGGAAGACGATGAACTCGAGCTCGGTGCCCGCGTAGGCGTGCCACCCGCGCTCGGCCAGCCGCGCGAGCTGCCGGCGCAGGATCTGCCGCGGGGAGGCGACCACGTCGCGGCCGTCCTCCCACACCACATCGGCCATGAGCATGACCGTCCCCGGCAGCCACGGGATCGGCCGCAGCGTCTCGAGGTCGGGCTTGAGCACGAAGTCGCCGTAGCCGCCCTCCCACGACGACATCCCGTAGCCGGCGACCGTGTTCATGTCCACGTCGACGGCCAGCAGGTAGTTGCAGGCCTCGGCACCGTGCTCGACGACCTCGTCGAGGAAGTGCCGGACGGTCAGGCGCTTGCCCTGGAGGCGACCCTGCATGTCGGCCATGGCGACGACGACCGTGTCGACGTCGCCCTTGGCCGCGAGGTCCCGCAGCTCTTCGATCGTCACGTCCCCGCGAGCTCCCGCTCGGCCTCCATGACCGCCTCGAACTCCTCCTCGGGCGCGCGCGCCACGAGGTGGTGCCGGCTGTACAGCGCGAAGTACGCCGCCGCGGCGAGGTACACGCCGAGCGTGATGAGCGCCGCGGTCTCGTCGACGAAGAACACCGCGACGACCGCCGCGCACGCGAGCGTGAACCCGATGCCCGACGTCACGACGCCGCCCGGCGTGCGGTACGGGCGCTCGAGGTCGGGCTCGCGGATGCGCAGCACCATGTGCGACAGGTTCATGAGCACGTAGGAGACGGTCGCGCCGAACACGGCGATCTGGATCATCCGCGCCCCGTCCTCGGTGATCGCCGCCAGGAAGAACCCGACGACGCCCGGCAGGATCAGCGCGATCGCCGGCACGCGCCGGCCGGTCGTCACCGACAGCGCCCGCGGCAGATACCCCGCGCGCGAGAGCGCGAAGAGCTGGCGCGAGTAGGCGAAGATGATCGAGAAGAAGCTCGCGATCAGGCCGGCGAGGCCGACGTAGTTGACGAACTCGCCGACGAAGCTGCCCTCGCCGAGCGCGGTGTCGGCGGCCAGCGGCAGCGGGTTGTCGGACTCGGAGATGACCGACGAGCCCGCCGCGCCCGGCGCCAGCGTCAGCATGAGCGCCGCGAAGACGAGCAGGATCAGCATCGCCGCGATGATGCCCTTCGGCATGTCCCGCTTCGGGTCGCGGGTCTCCTCGGCGGCGAGCGGGACGCCCTCGACCGCGAGGAAGAACCAGATGCCGTACACGAACGCCGACAGGACGCCCGCGTAGCCGAACGGCAGGAAGTCGCTCGAGCCGGACTTCGAGGGGTCGGGGTCGATGTCGGTCAGGGCCGACGCGCTGAACTCGGGGATCATCCCGATCACGAACACGAGGAGCGCGACGACCGCGACCGCCGTGATCGCGAACATGATCTTCAGCGCCTCGCCGACGCCGACGAGGTGGATCCCGACGAAGATCGCGTAGAAGACGAGGTAGACCGGCCAGCCCGCCTCGATCCCGAAGATGTCGAGCGACTCGATGTAGCCGCCGATGAACACGACGATCGCCGCGGGCGCGATCGCGTACTCGATGAGGATCGCCGTGCCGGTCAGGAAGCCGCCCCACGGCCCGAGCGCTCGTCGCGCGAACCCGTAGCCGCCGCCCGCTGTCGGGATCGTCGACGACAGCTCCGCCAGGGCGAAGATCATGCACGTGTACATGAGGCCCATGAGGATCGTCGCGATGAGCAGGCCGCCCCAGCCGCCCTCGGACAGCCCGAAGTTCCACCCGGCGAAGTCGCCGGAGATGACGTAGGCGACGCCGAGCCCCGCGAGGAGGACCCACCCCGCCGCGCCGCTGCGCAGGCGGCGTTTGTCGAGATAGTCCTCGCCCACCTGCTCGTACTGGATGCCGCGATGCTGATGCCGCGGTTCGGCCACGGGTCTCTCCTCCTGTGCCCCGGGAATGGTCTGGTGGAACGCCCTTTACCGCGAAACGCTACGCACAGTGCAAGAGCGCTGTCAACGAACGAACAGCCGCTCTGAGCGGACTGGTTCGGGCGGGCGCCCGCGCTCGGGGCCACGGCGAAACGGCGGGGAAGCCGCCCGATCAGCCGGTACTAGGCTCGATCGCCATGAAGGTCGCGATCGTCGGCGGCGGCGTGACCGGGTCCGCGCTGGCGCTGGCGCTCGCCCGCCGGGGCGTCGAGGTCGTCGTCCTCGAGGCGGCGCAGGCGCCGGGGCTCGGTGCGGCCGTCGGGCCCGCCGCCGTCCTGCACACCGGCTTCGACGTCGATCCCGCGTCGCTCGAGGGGCGCCTTCTCGCGCGCGCGGCCGTGCTGCGCGCGCCGCTGCTCGACGCGCTCGGGCTGCCGGTGCTGCGCTGCGGCGCGCAGATGCCGCACGCCTCCGCCGAGGCGCTGCGCGCGGCACGGGCGAGCGAGGTGCCGCACGCGGTCACCGGCGACGGGACGCTCGAGGTGCCGGGGGAGTGGGTGACCGATCCGGTCGCGCTGACCGCGGCGCTCGCCGCGGCGGCCGAACGCCACGGCGCCGAGATCCGCACCGGCGTGCGCTTCGAGCACCCCGCGCAGGAGCGCGCCGACCTGTACGTCAACTGCGCGGGCCCGGAGGCCGCGCGGGTCGCCCGCGCGTTCGGCGACGACCGCGTCGCGATCGAGCCGCGCCGGGCCGAGTGGGTCGTCCTGGAGGCCGAGGCGCCCGCCGTCCTGCTCTCGCCCGGCGGCGTCGGGCGGGTCGTGCCGACGCTCGACGGGCGCTGCGTGGCCGGGCCGGCGCGGACGGCCGAGGAGGCGCTCGCGGCCGCGGTCGAGCTGCACCCGCCGCTCGGCGCCGCCGCGCCCGGCGCGACGGTCACCGGCGTGCTCGCGCACCCGCTCGGCCGAGGGCCGGTCGTGGGGCGCTCCGAGCACGCGCCCGAGCTCGTCAACGTCGCCGGGCTCGGCCACATCGGCGTCAGCGTCGCGCCCGCGCTGGCCGAGCACGTCGCCGGCCTGATCGCGCCGGGCGCGCCGGAGGCGCCGCTGCCCGACGCCGGGCCGGCCACCTCGTCCGCCGATCGCTGAACGCCGCGCGCGGCGCCGGCCGCACGCGCACCGATGAGTTCCCGCGCGCGGGCCGGTCCTCGGTTCATGCCAGGCACGTCCCGGGACACCCACGTCCGCCGCGCGGTCTCACGCGACGGCACCGCGATCGCCTACGAGGTCGAGGGCGCTGGCCCGCCGCTCGTGCTCGTCGGCGGCATGTTCAGCGTCCGCGGCGCGATCCCCGGCGCGCGGCTCGAGGTCCTGCCCGGGCAGGGCCACGACGTCGAGCCCGAGGCGGTCGTCCCGCCGGTGACCGGGTTCCTGCTCAGGCCGCCGCGTTCGCCGGAAGCAGGCCGGCGATGATGTGCTCGGTCCCGGCGAGGTGCTTGCGCAGGATGCGCACCGCCGCCATCCCGTCGCCCTTGCGCAGGCACGCGACGATCCTGCGGTGCTCGTCGTTGGAGTGGCCGAGCACGAGATCGGGGTGCGCGATCAGCGCGATGAGCTCGGTCATCGCGCCCTGCACCTCGGTCATCTGCGCGATGAGCCTCGGCGTGCCGGTCGCCTCGGCGAGCGCGATGTGGAAGCGCACGTCCGCGCGCCGGTAGGTCTCGAAGTCCGGGCGCGAGTCCATCTGCTCGATGACGTCCTCCATGACCTCGAGCGCCGCCGGGTTCGACCGCTCGGCCGCGAGCAGCGCGGCCCCGCACTCGATCGCCACGCGCTGGTCGAGCACCTCGCGCCAGTCGGGCCGCAGCCGGCCGTCGCCGTCCGACAGCGGCGGCTGCTCGGCCACGAACGTGCCGCCCGCGCGGCCGCGGAGCGAGATGAGATGCCCGGACTGGACGAGCGTCGTCAGCGCCTGGCGCAGCGTCGACCGCGAGATGCCGAGCTGCTCGGCGAGCTCGCGCTCGGGCGGAAGGCGGGCGCCGGGAGCGAGCAGGCCGAGCCGGATCGCGGTCCCCAGCCGGTCGACGGTCTCCTCGAACGTCGTGAGCGGCTGGACCGGCTCGAAGACGGCCTCGAGCGCAGTGGCTCCCTCCATGGACGCGACCCTAGGCCGCGGCGACGGCGCGCGCAAGCTACTCACCGCGCAGCAGCGCGCGGCGGATCTTGCCGCTCGTCGTCTTGGGCAGATCGTCGGCGAACTCGACGATCCGCGGGTACTTGTAGGGCGCCGTCTCGCGCTTGACGTGCTCCTGCAGCTCGCGTGCGAGCGCGTCGGACGGCTCGTGCCCGTCGCGCAGCACGACGACCGCGCGGACCACGCTGCCGCGCTCCTCGTCGGGCGCCGCGACGACCGCCGCCTCGGCGACCGCCGGGTGGGCGACGAGCGCGGACTCGACCTCGAACGGGCCGATGCGGTAGCCGGAGCTGATGATGACGTCGTCGGTGCGCCCCTCGAAGTACAGGAAGCCGTCGTCGTCCCGGCGGACGCGGTCGCCGGTGCGCCACGGGCGGTCGCGCGGGGCGCCGAGGAAGAACGTCGGCACGGTCGCCGGGTCGGCGACGAGCTCGCCGTCGTCGATCCACAGCCTCACGCCGGGCAGCGGGCGGCCCATCGAGCCCGGGCGGACCGGCTCGCCGAGCGGCGCGCCGGTCATCTGGCCGGTCTCGGTCTGGCCGTAGCCGTCGCGGATCTGCAGCCCGGTCGCCGCCTCCCACGCGTAGAGCACCTCCGGGTTGAGCGCCTCGCCGGCGGCGACGAGCCCGCGCAGCGCCGGCACCCGGTCGCGCGCGGGCAGCTCGACCCGCTTGGCGATGACGCGGTACTCGGTCGGCGCCATGCACAAGACGTTCACGCGTTCGCGCGCGAGGATCTCCAGGCGCTCGGCCGGGTCGAAGCGCGCGTCGTGCAGGAGCGCGGCGGCGCCGCGGATCCACGGCGCGATGAAGACGTTCCGCGCGGACTTCGACCAGCCGCTCGCGGCGGTGCACCACACGAGGTCGCCGGGGCGCGCGTCGAGCCAGTGCTCGGCCTGCACGCGCTGGCCGGGCAGGTAGCGCTGGCCGTGCAGGATCGGCTTGGGCTCGCCCGACGTCCCGCTCGTGAACGTGATGAGGCACGGGTCGTCCTCGGCGAGCTCGACCGCGGGCGCGGGGTCGCCCTCGAACAGCCCGGGGTCGCCGGCGACGAGGACCGGCAGGTCCGGGCCGCCGGCGCCGGCCGCCTCGAGCTGGCCGAGGTTGCGCTCGTCGGCGACCACGACGCGCGGGTCGACCGCGTCCAGGCGCAGGCGCAGGTCCTTCGGGCGGAGCTGCTCGGTGCACGGCAGCACGACCGCGCCGATGCGGAAGCACGCGATCATCGTGAGCACCCAGGCGGGGCGGTTGCCGATGAGCGTCAGCACGACGTCGCCGCGGCGCACGCCGCGCCGGGTGAGCGTGCCGGCCAGGCGGGCAGAGCGGTCGGCGATCTCGCCGAACGTCCATTCGCGCCGGGCGCCGTCACGCGCGAGCTCGACCAGCGCGAGGCGCGAGGGCTCCGCGGCGTCGACCACGTCGCGCGCGAAGTTCATCGGGCCGGGAGTCTAGGCCGGGCCGCCTCTGCGGGCGGCTCCCGCGGCGGGCCGGATCGCCTCGGAGAACGGCGCCGCGGCGATATCGTCAGCCCCTCCACCGAGGAAGCGACGCTTGGAGACTGACCCGCAATGGCCGTAGCGACCGCCGCGTTCTACGAGAAGACCGATGAGCAGAAGGCCATCACCGAGATGGTCCGGCAGTTCACCGACGAGCAGATCATCCCGAACGCCGAGAAGTACGACCACGAGGACAGCTTCCCGGACGAGATCGTCGAGCAGCTCAAGGAGCTCGGCCTGTTCGGCATCACGATCCCCGAGGAGTACGGCGGGCTCGGCCTGGACCTGACGACCTACGCGATGGTCGTCGAGGAGCTCTCGCGCGGGTGGATCTCGATCTCCGGCGTCATCAACACCCACTTCATCGGCTCGTACCTGCTGCTGAAGTTCGGCTCGGAGGAGCAGAAGCAGAAGTACCTGCCGCGGATGGCCACCGGCGAGATCCGCGCCGCGTTCTCGCTGTCCGAGCCCGAGCTCGGCTCCGACGTGCAGGCGATCAAGACGTCGGCGACCAAGCAGGACGACGGCACGTACGAGATCAACGGCCAGAAGATGTGGGTCACCAACGGCCTGCGCGCCGGGCTCGTCTTCACGCTCGTCAAGACCGACCCGAACGCCGAGAAGCGCTACAAGGGCATGACCTGCTTCATCTGCGAGAAGGAGCCGGGCGTCCACGAGAACACCGGCAGGTACGCCGGGTTCAACGTCCCGCCGCAGATCAAGAAGATGGGCTACAAGGGCGTCGAGTCGACCGAGCTCGTCTTCGACGGCTACCGCACGCCCGCCGACAGCATCCTCGGCGGCGAGAAGGCCGGCCTGAACAAGGGCTTCGCGCAGATGATGGACGCGCTCGAGGTCGGCCGCGTGAACGTCGCCGCCCGCGGCGTCGGGCTCGCCCAGCGCGCGTTCGAGCTCGCGATCAAGTACGCGCAGGAGCGCAAGACGTTCGGCGTGCCGATCGCCGAGCACCAGGCGATCCAGTTCAAGCTCGCCGACATGGCGACGCAGCTCGAGGCGGCGCGGATGCTCACGCTCAAGGCGGCGCGCATGAAGGACGCCGGCGAGCGCTCGGACCTCGAGGCCGGCATGGCGAAGCTGTTCGCGTCCGAGGCCGGCCGCTTCTGCGCCGAGGAGTCGCTGCGCATCCACGGCGGCTACGGCTACTCGAAGGAGTACGAGATCGAGCGGATCTACCGCGACGCGCCGCTGCTGCTCATCGGCGAGGGCACGTCGGAGATCCAGCGGATGGTCATCGGCAAGAAGCTCCTCCAGCGCTACAAGCTCTGACGCCGGCGGCCCGCGCCGCGCCTGTAGGGTCTTCGCCCATGGCCGACGACGCGAGGACGCTCATCGAGAAGACCGTCGCGCGGTTCCTCGACGAGGTTCCGGCGCTCAAGCCGATGAAGCTCGTGGTCGGGATCGAGCTGCGCGGTCGCGGCGATGTCCAGCACTTCCGCCTCAAGCTCCCCGAGCTCGAGGTGCGCAAGGACGTCGCCGCCGACGCGCAGATCCGCGTCGAGATGCCGCGCGCGTTCTTCAACGAGATGGCGAAGGACGCGCGCCTGGCCGACTGGCGCGAGGCGTTCATGTACGGCCAGGCGAAGGCGACGGGCCCGACGCAGTACCTGCAGCTCATCGAGCGCGTCGTCGAGAAGCAGGACGAGCGCAACCGCGCCCGCCGCGCGCGGCAGCACTGACGGCGCCGATGACGACGCCCCGCGAGGACGGCTTCGCGATGCCCGCGGAGTTCGCCGCGCACGAGCGGACGATCATGGGCTGGCCGGCGCGCCGCGAGCTGTGGGGCGAGACGCTCGAGCAGGCCAAGGCCGACTACGCCGCGGTCGCGAACGCGATCGCCGCGTTCGAGCCGGTCACGATGGTCGTCGCCCCGGGCGCCGAGGCCGAGGCGCGGGCGATGCTCGCCGGGAACGTCGAGCTCGTCGTCGAGCCGATCGACGACTCGTGGCTGCGCGACAACGGCCCGCTCTTCCTGCTGGACGGGCGCGGCGGGCGCGCCGCCGCGGTCTTCGAGTTCAACGCGTGGGGCGAGAAGTTCGAGGGCTACGCGAACGACGCCGCGCTCGCCCGCAAGCTGTGCGCGCGCTGGGGCGTGCCGGTCTACGAGGCCGGGATGGTGCTCGAGGGCGGCTCGGTCCACGTCGACGGCGCCGGGCTCGTCATCACGACCGAGCAGTGCCTGCTGCACCCGAGCCGCAACCCGGCGCTCGACCGCGCGGAGATCGAGCGGCGCGTGCTCGACCACCTCGGCGCGACCGAGATGCTGTGGCTCGGGCGGGGCCTCGTCGAGGACCGCGACACCGACGGCCACGTCGACCTCGTCGCCCAGGTGACCGGGCCGCGCGCCGTCGTGCTCCAGACGGTGGGGGAGGACAACCCGAACGCCGAGCGCTGCGCCGAGAACCTCGCCCGCGCCCGCGCCGCCGGCCTGCGCGTCGCCGAGTTCCCGCACCTGGCGTACGGGGAGGTCGCGGGGGAGCGGGTGGCGATGTCGTACCTGAACCTCTACCTGTGCAACGGCGCGGCGATCGTGCCGACCGCCGGCCCCGCCGACCCCGAGACCGACGCGGCGGCGCTCGCGCGGCTCGGCGAGGTCTTCCCCGGCCGCGAGATCGTCGCGGTGCCGGGCATGGTCCTCGCGTACGGCGGCGGCGGCCCGCACTGCATCACCCAGCAGGTCCCGGCCGTCGTCTAGCGGTCACTAGCATCGATCGCATGGCAGCGCCGCGACTCATCACCAGCATCGGCGAGGTGCCGCGCTCGTACGCCCGCACGCGCGAGCCCGAGCGCCCGCCGCTGCGCATCGGCGCCGTCCAGGAGCGCTGGCACCCGGACCCCGCCGAGCACGAGGAGGCGCTGCTCACCGGGATCCGCATGGCCGCCGAGCAGGGCGCGAAGGTCGTGTGCCTGCAGGAGCTGACGCTCTCCCCGTACTTCGCGACGACGCCCGACGGGCCGCGCAAGCTCGGCATCGAGCCCGAGGAGCTCGATCCCGAGCGTCCCGGCCCGACGCTCGCGTTCGCCGCCCGCGCGGCGCGCGAGACCGGCGCGTACGTCCACGCCTCGCTGTTCGAGCGCGCCGACGCCGACGACCCCGACGGCCGCGGCTTCAACACCGCGATCCTCGTCAGCCCGGAGGGCGAGCTCGTCGCGCGCACCCGCAAGCTCCACATCCCGATCACCGCCGGCTACTACGAGGACCGCTACTTCCGGCCGGGCCCGCCCGAGGACGGCGTCCCGGTCGTCCGGGTCGAGCAGGCGCGGTTCGGCTTCCCGACGTGCTGGGACCAGTGGTTCGGCGAGCTGGCCCGCGCGTACTCGCTCGCCGGGGCGGAGGTGATCGTCTACCCGACGGCGATCGGCTCCGAGCCCGACCACCCGGACTTCGACACCGAGCCGCTGTGGGAGCAGGTCATCATCGGCAACGGCATCCAGAACGGGACGTTCATGGTCGCCGTCAACCGGATCGGGACCGAGCCGCCGCTGACGTTCTACGGCTCGTCGTTCATCTCCGACCCGTACGGGCGCAAGCTCGTGCAGGCGCCGCGTGACGAGCCGGCGGTGCTGGTCGCCGACCTGGACCTCGACCAGCGTCGCGACTGGCTCGAGCTGTTCCCGTTCCTGCGCACGCGCCGCCCGGACGCGTACGCCGCGCTCACCGAGAGCGGGTCCTGAGCGGGCCGGGCGTCAGCTGCCCGGCTTGACGACCATGTCGAGGATGAGGAGCGCGAGGAGCACGGTCTCGATCCGCGACCCGAGCAGCAGCCGGCCGGCGACCGGCCGCATCTCCTCGGTGTAGGCGCCGCCCGACGCCTCGAGCCGCCGGGACAGCTCGCTCGCGGACCGGCCGATGAGCGCCCCGCCGAGCGCGACGACCACGATCCAGCCGCCGAGGGCGATCGACAGCCACGCGTCGCCCATCGACAGGTCGGCGTCGAGCACCATGAGGACGCCGGCGACGAGGATGAGCATCGCCGCCGGGCCGTGCGCCTTGGCGCCCCACCACGCCGCCAGTCGCAGGTACGGCCCGAACGCCGCGGGATCGGCGGCGAGCGCCCGGTAGGCGATCGCCGTGATCGCGACCCCCGACCCGAACCACAGGGCCGCGCCGAGGATGTGGAGCGTGAGGAGCAGCTCGTACCAGGTCATCGCGCGGCCATCCTCTCAGGCGGTCCGGCGGCGCGGTGGAGCGCTCGGCCGCTCCACCGCGACGGGGACGTTCAGCCGCTCCACCAGCCCGGCTGCATCTCGGCGTCCTTGTTCTCGGTGTTCGGCGCGCCGAACGCGAGGATCTCCGCGCCCTCCGAGCCGCTCTCCATCCCGCGCCAGACGCCGGGCGCGACGCGCAGCGCGTCCCACGGGCCCAGCTCGACCACCTCCTCGCCGACCTTGAGGCGGGCCGAGCCGGCGACCACGACGTAGACCTCCTCCTGCTCGGAGTGGGTGTGCCCGAACGGCATCCGTGCGTCCGGCGCGAGCTTGAAGAAGCTCAGCCCGCTGTTGCGCAGCCCGAGCGGGACCCGCGCGAACCGGGACTCGGCGATCTCGCCGAGACCGTGCTTGGGCGCCATGTCCTCGACGTCACGCCGGAGGTTGACGATCGTGTGGCCGTTGTCGCTCATGGGACCCACGGTAGGCGGTGGTCGGACCGACCCGTCTGCTTGCATACCGCGGCTCATGTCCCAGGTCGACAAGCTCCAGGAAGCCGAAGAAGCCGTCGAGCAGATGCGCCAGGAGGCCGCCGAGGCCGAGCGGGCCGCGCGCACCGAGGATCTGCGCCAGCCGCCGCTCGCGCCCACCGCGGGCAGGGCGCACCGGACGATCACGGCGCCGCTGCCGGCCGTGAGGACGATGCGCAACATGCGCTCCGGGCCGCTGCCGGAGATCCACGAGCTCGCGATCTCGATCAAGGAGACCGGGCTGCTCCACCCGCCGCTCGTGCGCGAGACGGGGGAGTCCGACCAGCCGTACGAGCTGCTGGCCGGGCGGCGCCGGTTCGCCGCGATGCAGCTCCTCGACGAGGCCGAGGGTCCGCGCGAGGGCGGCTGGCGCTTCACGGTGGTCGAGGGGATCTCGCGGCGCGAGGCGCTGACCATGCAGTTCGCCGAGAACTTCCACCAGGCCAAGCCCGAGCCGGTCGAGTTCGCGCGCGCCGCGCGCCGCATCATGGCCGAGGACGAGTCGCTCACCGCCGCCGAGGTCTCGCGGCTCGTCGGCGCGCCGATGGCGTGGACGCGCAAGGCGCTGCGGCTGCTCGACCTGCCCGAGGCGATCGTCGAGCGCGTCGAGCGCGGCGACCTGTCGTTCACGTCGGCCGACCTCGTGCGGCGCGGGATCGCGCGCGGCGACGTCAGCGAGGACGAGGCGGTCGATCTCGTCGAGCGGCACGCGGCCGGCGAGCTGTCGGGGGCGCAGCTCAAGCACGGCGTCGGCTACGTCCCGCCGCCGCCCCCGGGCTACGAGGAGCTCTCGCGCGGGCTGGACGAGGCGCGGTGGCGCGCGGCGCGGGATCCCGACGACCGGTCGAGCGATCCCGGCGGCGACGCCGGCTTCGCCGGCGGCGATCCCGGCAGCGTGCTGCCCAGCCCGGCGGCGCGCCCGGACCCGGGCGCTCCGACGCGCCGGTCCGGGCCGTCGGCCGAGGCGCTCGACGCCTACCTGCTCGGCGTGTTCCTCGCCCGTGAGGCGACGCCGCGGCGCCGGGAGATCCTGCGCATCGCCGACGAGGCCGACGCGCACCGCTACGCGCTGTCGCTGCTGCCCGACGAGCGCCTGCCGGCGTTGCGCGCGCTGGCGGCCGAGAAGCTCGCCGAGGACCCGTCCGCGCCCGCGGTGTTGCGCGCGGCGTGACCGTCGCGTACGCTCGCAGGCGGTCTATGACGCGCCTCCAGCACAGCCTCATCGCCATCGCCACGACTGCCTAGTCGGGCGCCCGGGTCGTGACCCGGGGCCCGATCCGCGTTCGTGTTCCGATGTCGATGACCTGGAGGTCACCCACCGATGTGTGCAGTTCCCGCCGGCCTCGGCCGGCGTCCCGGCCTGGACGAGGAGATCCGGGCCCTCGGCGAGCCCGGCCTGACCGCTGCGCGCGTGCTCGCCCAGCATTCCGGCCTGTGGCTCGTCGCCGCCCCGGCGGGCGAGCCGCGGCTCGTGCCTGCCCGCGGCCGCGTCCGCGACGCGCCCGCCGGCCCGCCGGTCACCGGCGACTGGGTCGCGCTCGACGCCGGTGGCGCGATCGCCGCGGTGCTCGAGCGCCGTGGCGTGATCGTCCGCCGTGCCGCGGGCACGACCACCGAGGCGCAGGTGCTCGCGGCGAACGTCGACCTGGCGCTCATCGTCGAGTCGCTGCCCGACCCGAACGCCCGCCGCGCCGAGCGGATCGCGTCGCTCGCGTCGACCGGCGGGGTCGACGCCATGGTCGTGCTCACGAAGGCCGATCTCGCCGCGGGCGAGCGGCCGTCGCACGACGCCGGCGACGCCGGCGACCCCGGCCCGGCCGCCGCCGGGGCGCCCCTCGACCCGGACGTCGCGCGGAAGGCGGAGGGCGCGGCGTGGCGGCTCGCCGAGCGGGTCGGGGCGACCGACGCGGTCGCGGCCGCGTCGCTGCGGCCGGGCGGCGTGGAGGCGCTGCGCTCGCGGCTCGTGCCCGGCCGGACCGCGGTCCTGCTCGGCCCGTCCGGCGCGGGCAAGTCGACGCTCGCCAATGCGCTGCTCGGCTCTGAGCGCCAGGCGACACGGCCGGTGCGCGCGGTCGACGGCCGCGGCCGCCACACGACCGTCACGCGGGAGCTGATCCCGCTGCCCGGCGGCGCGCTGCTCGTCGACACGCCGGGCCTGCGGCTCGTGCGCCTGTGGGACGGGACCGGCTCGGCGTTCGGCGACATCGACGAGCTCGCCGCCCGGTGCCGGTTCGCCGACTGCGCCCACGAGACCGAGCCGGGCTGCGCGGTCCGCGACGCGGTCGACCCCGACCGGCTGGCGGCGTGGCGCAAGCTCGCGCGTGAGCAGGCGTGGGTCGACGACCGCCGCGCCGCAGAGCGCGACCGCGAGCGCCGCGGCCGCTCGTACACCAGGCAGCAGCGCGCCGCGCGGAGGATGAAGGGAGGCCGCTAGGGGCGTGGTTCCGCGTCTCGGGGCGGCCCGGCCGGGACGCGTTGCCTGGGTGGCGGCCTGCGGCGGGTGGTCCGGCCCGGTTCGGTGGCGCGCCGGGCCGGCTCGCTCCGGCCGGCCTGTGGCGCCGGGATGGTGCGTGCTCCGGAACGGCCGCTGGTCACCGAGTGTCAGAGCGGGTGCGTGGTGCGCTCTTCCGGCCGTGGGCGGGCCCCGGGGCGCGGCGGGCGGATCCTTGGCGTCCGTGGTGCGCCCGGCGATCCATACGTGCCAGAGATCCGAGGGCCGGCGCTCCCGCCGGATCTTTGGCGTCCGTGGTGCGCGGGGCGACCCATCTGTGCCAGGGATCCCGCGGGGACGCGCGGGGCGGGTGGCTCGGGGTCGTGGCGGACGGCGCCGGCGAGCACCTCGGCGCGGCAGCCGTGGCAGGCGCCGGCGCGCGGGAGGATCGGGACGGGTCCGCCAACCGCCGCCGAAGGACCGGTGAAGGTTCGGCAAAGGCGCGCGGGCCGCGCGCCCCGTGGCTCACGACGCCAGGAACCGCGCCACGTCCGCACCCTCGTCCCCGGCGGGCGGCGAGGCCACCGACCACGTCCCGGTCACGAGCCCGTCGTCGGTCGCGACCGCGCGCAGCATCCCGCCGCCCGGGTGCACCTCGCGCGCGAGCGCGTCGGGCACCGCGAACGAGCGGTCCTTCCACCCGAGCAGGTACGGGTCGAACGGGCCGAGCAGCCGCGGCGGGACCCGATCGGGCACGGGGGAGGACGCAGGCGGGTCGCCCGCGAGCGCGAGCGCCCGCCGGGCGTCGCCGAGCGGCAGCCCGGACCAGGCGGCGAGGTCGGCGGGCTCGGCGGGGAGGTGGCCGCGGAGGTACCGGCGGCCGAGCTCGGCGAGCGCCGCGTCGCGATCGACCGCTCCGGCGTCCGGGGCGCGCCGGTAGACCCGCTCGCCGCACGCGACGACGACACCCTCGATCGCCGCCCGGGCGAGCAGGTGCGGCGTCGCCTGGCCCTCGGTCGGGATGCCCTCGGCGGCGAGCGCCTCGGCCAGCTCGGCGCGCGTCCGGTCCGCCCCCTCGACGGCGGAGGCGATGACGGCGACGGCCCGCGACGCCTGCTCCTCGCTCACGCCGAGCTGTCCCAGCCGGCGGTCGCTCCCGGTGCGCTGCCGCGGCGCGCACAGCGCGTGCAGCCACGCCCAGTCCTCGGCCCCGACGAGGTGGAGCGTGCCGCGCAGCAGCCACGCGACGACGAGCCGCCCGTCGGCGAGCGCCGCGTCGACCGCCGACGCGCCGAAGCCCGTCCCGCGCGCCCTGAGCGCGAGCTTCGCCGCGCGCAGGTCCTGCGCCTGGACCGCGAGCAGGTGGCGGACGATCTCCTCCGGCTCGCGCCGGTCGCGGGTCGCGAGGAGCTGCGCCGCCGCCCGCGCGCGCCGCACCCCGTCACGCGGATGTCGATCGGCGTGCCCCACGGCGCCTACCCCTCGAGGTCCTCCGCTGACGTCATGTCTGCTCGACCGGGCACCAGTAGGTCGTGCGGCCGCCGACGGTCTCGCGCCGCAGCTCGGCGCCGCAGCGCGGGCAGTGCTGGCCGCGGCCGCGGTCGACGATGAGCTCGCCGGTGTGGACGCCGCCGCGGCGGATCGCCGAGCGCGTCGCGGCGCGGACCGCGCGGCGCAGCTCGTCGAGCTCCTCGATGCCGAGCGAGCCCGCCGGCCGCAGCGGCGACAGCCGCGCCTGCCACAGCGCCTCGTCGGCGAGCAGGTTCCCGACGCCGGCGATGACCGACTGGTCCATGAGCCGCGCCTTCAGCGGCCCGGTCCCGCGTCCGACCCGCTCGCGGAACGCGTCGCGCGAGACCTCGAGCGCGTCCGGGCCCAGGCGCGTCAGGTCGGGGTCGAGCACGGCGCGCCCGAGCCGGCGCTTGTCGCGCAGCACGAGCCGCCCGCCGTCCTCGAACTCGAGCGCGAAGCGGTCCCACATCGGCGGCGCGCCGTCGTACGGCGCGGGGTCGCCCTCCGACGCGTCGTCGACGACGATCCGGCCGGCCATGCCGAGGTGCAGGCCGAGCGCCGGCCCGCCGTCCGTCTCCATCCACATCGACTTGCCGATCCGGTTGGCCTCGACGAGCTCGCGCCCGACGAGCGCGGTCGCGATCTCGCCGGGCGCGTGCGGGCGGCAGACGTAGGTGTCGGTGTCGTCGACGGCGGCGATGCGGCGGCCGAGCGCGCGCTCGGCGATCAGCGCGCGCGCCCGCTCGACCTCGGGGAGCTCGGGCACGCCGTCGAATCTAGTGGTGTCCTACGGAGACGGGGTCCGTGGTCTCCCACAGAGGTGGAAGCCACTCCTCCGCTTTCCGTCCACCGGAGGTTGGCGGGCGCCGCGCCCGAGAGATATCCCAGAGGCGTGAGCGCTCACTCACTCATGTCCATCCGAACCTCCGGAGGCTCCTGATGTCCATCCGCGCGAAGCTGTGGGCCGGCTTCGGCATCGTCCTGGCGCTCGCCGCGCTCGTCGGTGTCGTCGGCATCTCAGGCATCCGCACCGTCGGCGACAGCGCCGACCAGATCGACCTGCGCGGCGTGCAGCCGCTCGCCCACGTCGGCAACGCGCGGACGGCGCTCGCCGACCTGCGAGGCGACACGCGCGACCACATCATCGCGAGCACCGCCGCCGACCGGCAGCAGGCGCGGCAGAAGCTCGACCGCAACGACAAGATCGTCACCGACCAGCTCGAGGAGCTGCGCGAGCACATCGGCGGGGACGACCAGGCCGAGCTCGACACCGCGATCGCGCAGTTCGACAAGTACGTCGACGCGCGCAGGGCGACGATCGACGCCTCGAACGCCGACGACGACGCCCGCGCGTACGCGCTCCTCGCCAGCCAGGCCCTGCCCTCCTACCAGCAGGCCGTGGGCGCGCTGAGCGCGCTCGCCGAGACGATCGAGCAGAAGGCGAACGCCGAGGTCGCCCGGACGGGCGACACCGAGCGGTCGCGCTCGGTGCTCGCGATCGCGCTGCTCGCCGCCGCGATCCTCGCCGGCGCGGCGGTCGCGACCGTCCTCGCGCGGCGGATCGCCCACGACGCCCGCGTCGTGCTCGAGGCCGCCGACGGCATCGCCGCAGGCGATCTCGACCAGGACGTCCACGTGCGCTCGCGCGACGAGATCGGCGCGATGGCGGCCGCGTTCCGCCGGATGGTCGCCTACCTGAACGAGATGGCCGAGGATGCGCGGCGGATCGCCGCCGGCGACCTCGCCGTCGACGTCCGCCCGCAGTCCGAGCGCGACGTGCTCGGCAACGCGATGCGCGACATGCAGCAGAGCCTGACCACGATGGTCGGCGAGGTGAGCCGCACCGCCGAGACGCTGTCGGCCTCCAGCCAGGAGATGGCGAGCAGCTCCGGTGAGGCCGGCCGCGCCGTCGACGAGATCGCCCGGGCCGTCCAGGACATCGCCCACGGCGCCGAGCAGCAGGTCCAGTCGATCGACGTCGTCCAGGCCGCCGCCCAGGAGATGGAGGCCTCGACCCGCGCCGCCTCCGACGTCCTCGCCGAGACCGCCGCCGCTGCAGCCCAGGCGCGCGAGGTGACCCGGCGCGGGGCCGGTGCGGTCAGCCACGCGACCGAGGTCATGGGCGCCGTCCGCGCGACGTCGGAGGAGGTCACCGAGGCCATGGCCGACCTCGCCGCCAAGAGCGAGCAGATCGGCACGATCGTCGTGACGATCACCGGCATCGCCGAGCAGACGAACCTGCTGGCGCTGAACGCCGCGATCGAGGCGGCCCGCGCCGGTGAGCAGGGCCGGGGCTTCGCGGTCGTCGCCGAGGAGGTCCGCAAGCTCGCCGAGGAGAGCCAGCAGGCCGCCGAGTCGATCGCCACGCTGATCGGCGACATCCAGTCCGAGACCGGTCGCGCGGTCGAGATCGTCGAGGACGGCGCGCGCCGCAGCGTCCAGGGCGCGGGGACCGTCGAGGCGGCGCACGAGGCGTTCGACGCGATCGGCCGGTCCGTCGACGACATGACGAACCTGATCGACCAGGTCGCCGCCGCCGCCGCACAGGTCGCCGACGCCGCGAGCCGCGTCCAGCAGGACATCGCGGGCATCGCGTCGGTGGCCGAGGAGAGCTCGGCCTCCACCGAGCAGGTCTCCGCCTCCACCCAGGAGACGAGCGCGAGCGCGCAGGAGATCAGCTCGTCGGCCGAGCACCTCGCCGGCCAGGCCGAGCAGCTCACCACGCTCGTCGGCCGCTTCCGGCTGGAGGGCTAGAGCCCGGTCAGAGCTGCGCGAGCACGGCGCGCGCCGCCTCGCCGACGCGGGGCGGCGGCGCGCCGGGGTCGAACCACCCGACCTCCGCGATCTCGACCGGGTCGTAGGACCCGCGGCCGCCCGGCCAGTCGGCGACGAACCACGACAGCGCCTCGTGCTTGAAGTCCCAGTCGCCCTCGACCACCCCGCCGCGGCCGGGGCGCAGCTCGACGTCGATGCCGAGCTCCTCGCGCACCTCGCGCCGGGCGGCGTCGATCGGCTCCTCGCCGCGCTGGATCCACCCGCCCGGCAGCTCCCACCGCCGCCGGTCCCCGTAGGTGTGGCGCACCATCAGCACGCGGCCCGCCTCGTCGCGGACCGCGACCATCGTGCCGCGCACCGCCGGCCGGCGCACGAACGTCCACGCCTGCAGCAGCCGGTAGGCGATCCGGTAGCCCAGGCGCATGAGCGCCGCCGACCGGGGCCGGCGGCGCAGCGCGTGGAGCTGGGTGAGGCGATCGGCGACGCTCACCCGTGCCGACCGCCGGTCACGTCACGAGGAGGCGCCCAGGACCTCGTCCGAGTACAGCTTGTGCACCTTGACCGTCCCGGCCGGGGCGGCGTGGATGCACAGCTCGCACAGGATGCACTCGTCGACGTTGTCGTGGACGATCTCCAGCCGGCCGCCCGCGTTCGCGAAGATGTCGACCGGGCAGGCCTCCTGGAGCTTCTGGGCGAGCTCGGCGTCGCCGACGATCGCGTCGTCGACCTCGATGCCGATGAACGTGGCGTCGTCGCGCATCAGGCGGCGCTCCTCTCAGCGATCTTGCTCTTCATGATGTCCGGGATCGAGGAGATGTCCTCGGCCACCGTGATGCCGGCCTCGGCCAGGCGCGCGATCTTCTCGGACGCGGTGTCCTCCTTGCCCTCGACGATCGTGCCGGCGTGGCCGAAGCTCATGCCCGGCATCTCGTCCATGAACCGGCCGGCCATGAACGCGACGATCGGCAGGCGCGAGTTGTTCTCGGTCACCCACCGCGCGAGCTCGGCCTCCATGCGGCCGCCGGGCTCGGTGTAGATGACGATGCCCTCGGTCTCGGGGTCGGCCTCGAACAGCGGCATGAGCTCGGCGTAGGTCGAGCCGATGATCGCGTCGCCGCCGATCGACACCGCGGTCGAGATCCCCAGGCCGGCGGCGCTGAGCGTCGACGACATCTCGGTGGTCATGCCGCCCGAGCGCGAGATCACGCCGATCGAGCCCTTGCGGTACGACTTGGCCGCGTCCTTCGCGGGGCCGCCGATGCCGCCCATCTTGATGACGTCGGGGACGATCACGCCGAGGCAGTTCGGCCCGATGATCCGCGCCCCGCGCAGCGTGGCGAGCTCGACCATCTGCGCGACGTCGCGGCGCGGGATGCGCTCGGTCACGATGACGATGAGCCTGATGCCGTTCTCGATGGCCTCGAACACCGCGTCCTTGGTGAACGCGGGCGGGACCGTGACGACCGAGCCGTCGATCGGCCCGCCGTGGTGCTCGACGGCCTGCGCGACGGTGTCGAACACCGGCACGCCGTGGACCTCGCGGCCGAGCCGGCCCGGGGTCACGCCGCCGACGATCTTCGCGCCCTCGCCGTAGTCGAGGCACTCGCGCGTCAGGTTCACCGCCTCGCGGCCGGTGATGCCCTGGACGATGAACGTGGTCGAAGCGTCGATGAGGATGCTCATGCCGCGGCCTCCACCGCCAGACGGGCGGCCTCGTGCAGGGACGTGGTGCGGTCGGCGTAGCGGACGCCGTAGCGCTCGAGGATCTTGAAGCCCTCCTCCTCCCACGCGCCGGGGATGCGGAAGATCGAGATCTTCTCGGCGGGATCCATGCCGAGCTCCAGGCAGGCGGCGATCACGCCGCGCGCGACGATGTCGACGCGGGTGTTCGACACGATCGACATCATCACCGCGATCTTGTCGACGCCCGGCTTCTGGAGCACGAGCTTCGCCAGGCCCTTGGCCTTCTTGACCGACGGGTTGCCGCCGATCTCGCAGTAGTTGGCGGGCTTGCCGCCGGCGTTGCGCACGGCGTCGAAGAGCGTGAGCGAGCCGCCGCCGGCGCCGATGACCAGGCCGAGGTTCCCGTCGAACTCGGTGATGTTGCCGGCCACGCCGCGGTGGTCCTGGGCGTCGACCTCCTCGCCGGCGAGCTCGAACGGCGTGGGCTCGCGGGCCTGCCGGGTCTCCTCGTCGCCGACGCCGAGCTCCTTCAGCAGCGCCTTCTGCCGCGGGCGCGCCTCGTTCTCCATGTCCATGTGCGCGTCGAGCGCGACGAACGAGCCGTCGTGCATCTCGGCGAGCGGGTTGATCTCCGCGAGCGTCATGTCGTACTCGACGAAGAGGTTCGCCAGGCGCGTGACGATCGGGACCAGGCGCTGGAGCTGCCTGCCGGTGACGCCGGTGGAGGCGATCGCCTCCTTGGCCTCGAAGCCGGCGAACGGCAGGAGGTTCGAGAAGTGCCGGCGGCCGACCTTGTCGGGCTGCTCCTCGGCGACCTGCTCGATGTCGATGCCGCCGATCGGCGAGAAGATGATCACCGGCTTCTTGCGCGCGCCGTCCCAGACGACGCCGGCGTAGTACTCCTGCTTGACGTCGGCCTTCGGGTCGACGAGCACGCCGCGCGGCTTGTGGCCGTTGATCTCGAGCCGGAGGATGTCCTCCGCGTGCTTGCGGGCCTCCTCGGGCGTGTCGGCGAACTTCACACCGCCGGCCTTCATCCGCCCGCCCGTGAGGACCTGGGACTTGATGACGACCGGCCCGCCGATCCGTGCGGCGATCTGCTCCGCCTCGGCGGCGTCCTTCGTGAAGCCGTAGTCGGTGACCGGGATCCCGGCGCGCTTGACGATCTCGCGCGCTTCGTATTCGAAGAACCTCATGGAGCGCGGGAGCCTACGCGGGCTGCAGCTCGTACGCCTCGGCCAGCTCGGGGTCCTTCGCCGCGAGCATCTCGGCCAGGTCGACCATGACCTTGCACTGCTTCCAGGTCGCGTCGTCCTGCATCTTCCCGTCGATCATGTGGACGCCGCGGCCGTCGGGGATCGCCTCGATGACCTTCTTGGCGAACTTGACCTCCTCGGGGTCGGGCGAGAAGACCTTCTTGGCGATGCCGATCTGGACCGGGTGCAGCGACCACGCGCCGACGCACCCGAGCAGGAAGGCGGCGCGGAACTGCGTCTCGCATCCGACGACGTCCTTGATGTCGCCGTACGGCCCGTAGAACGGGAGGATCCCGGCGCTCGTGCACGCGTCGACCATGCGCGCGATCGAGTAGTGCCACGGGTCCTGCATGTACGAGGCGCGCGGCGCCTGCGCGTCCTCGCCGGGCGCCGGGTCCTCGATCGTGCGGTAGCCGGGGTGGCCGCCGCCGACGCGCGTGGTCTTCATCCGCCGCGACGCGGCGAGGTCGGCGGGGCCGAAGCTCATGCCCTGCATGCGCGGCGAGGCGGTCGCGATCTCCTCGAGGTTCACGACGCCCAGGCCGGTCTCGAGGATCGCGTGGACGAGGATCGGCTTCTGGAGCTTGTGCTTGGCCTCGAGCTGGGCGAGCAGCCGGTCGACGTAGTGGATGTCCCACGGGCCCTCGACCTTCGGGACCATGATCACGTCGAGCCGGTCGCCGATCTCGGCGACGAGCTGGGTGATGTCGTCCAGGACCCACGGCGACTCGAGCGAGTTGACCCGCGTCCAGAGCTGCGTGTCGCCGAGCTCCATCTCCTTGCCGACCGTGATGAGGCCCTCGCGCGCGGCCTCCTTGCGGTCGACCGGGACGGCGTCCTCGAGGTTGCCGAGCAGGATGTCGACCGTCGGCGCGATGTCCGGCACCTTGGCCACCATCTTCTCGTTCGAGAAGTCGAGGAAGTGGATCATCCGCGAGGGCAGGACGGGGATCTCGCGGAGGGGTTCAGGTGCTTCGATTGCGAGGGGCTTGAAGAAGTCGCGTGGGTTCCGCATGGGCGGCGGACCTTACTCGGCCGCGTTCGCATATTGCGCACTGGCCGCATGTCCTATGTCACGTTCCGCACGAATCGCGTAGCGTCTCGTCGTGACCCGGAGCGCGCTCATCGCAGGAGCGGCGACGTGCCTGCTCACCTGCTGCGGTCCCGCGTACGGCGCCGAGCGCGGCATCGTCCTCGGCCGGCGTGCGTTCGGGCCCGTCGCCTGCGGCGCCCCGGTGGTGAAGACCGTGGCGTTCGCCGACCCCGCGCGGCTGGCGGGCGCCGACCCGGCCGCGTGCCGGATCCTGCTCAACCGGGACTACGCGCGGCAGATGCCCGCCGACATGCGCTGCACGCTGGTGCTGCACGAGTACGGGCACCTGGCCGGGCGCGGGCACTCCGGCGACCCGGACTCGGTGATGTACCGCGAGTACGTGCGCGCCGACCGGCGGTGCGCGGCGCGGTTCAGCGCGGAGAACCGGCGGGCGCCGAGGAAGCGGCGGCGAGCCCGGGGTACATCGGGAAGCGCGCCGGGCGGAACGTGAGCAGGTCGGCGTCCAGGCGCTCGGCCGTCGCGGCGATGACGTAGTCGCTGACGCCGGTCTCGGGGTGCGAGCGGCCGTAGCGCTCGGCGTGTTGCTCGGCGACCGCGGCGATCTCGTGGTCGACGGCGACCCAGTCGAGCAGGCGCTCGACCGCCTCGATCGCGGCGAGGTCGTTCGGCTCGGCCTCGCGCCGCAGCTCGATCCGGGTCACGACCGACCCGACGATCCGCCGGCCCGAGGCGACCGCGTCGTGCAGGCAGCGCGTGGCCTCCGGCACCGCGTGCAGGTGGTCCCACAGGACGCCGGTGTCGACGACGAACGTCACCGCTCACGCAGGGCGCCCGCCGTCGCGTCGAGCAGCCGCAGCTTCTCGTCGACGGTCAGCTCCGATCCGTAGGCGCGGTCGACCGCACGCCGGATGAGCTCCGCGATCGAAGCGCCGGTACGGTCTGCCTCCTCGCGCAGCCGCGCGTACTGGCGAGCATCGAGCGTGATCTGCATCCGGTGGCCCATGCGACATCACCCTACATCAGGTGATATGAAACCGGGATGACCCAGGAATTCACGACCGACCAGGCGGCGCGCGAGGCGAGCGGCGCCCACGCGTACGGCCGCTACTTCGAGGAGTTCGAAGAGGGAGCGGTCTACAAGCACTGGCCGGCCAAGACGGTGACCGAGGCGGACGACCACCTCTTCTGCCTCATCACCATGAACCACCATCCGCTGCACATCAACGACGTGTACGCCTCGCAGAGCCAGCAGGGGCGCAACGTCGTCGTCGGACCGCTCGTGTACTCGCTCGCCCTCGGCATGAGCGTCTCCGACGTCTCGGGCAAGGCGATCGCCAACCTCGCGACCGAGGAGCTCTCCCACCCGGCGCCCGTCTTCCACGGCGACACGCTCTTCGTCGAGTCCGAGGTGCTCGAGAAGCGCGAGTCGCGCACGAAGCCCGATCGTGGCACCGTCAAGGTCCACACACGCGTGTACAACCAGGACGGGGTGCTCGTCGCGGAGTTCAAGCGCCTCGTGCTCGTTCCCAAGAAGAATCCGGGGAAGACCAGCGACTGACGCCCGAGCGTTCCCGTGCTGAAGACATTCCGGTCCGACCAAACATCTGAGGAGTTGACGATCCAGTGAGCACGACCGCCGTTCCCACGAAGCACCAGAAACTGCTGGCCTGGGTCGATCAGATCGCCGAGCTCACCAAGCCGGTGGATGTGCACTGGTGCGACGGGTCGGCCGAGGAGTACGACGCGCTGTGCCGGCTGATGGTCGAGAACGGCACGTTCCGCAAGCTCTCTGACGCCAAGCGCCCGAACTCCTACCTGGCCTGGTCGGACCCCAGCGACGTCGCCCGCGTCGAGGACCGCACGTTCATCTGCTCGGAGAAGCAGGAGGACGCCGGCCCGACGAACCACTGGCGCGACCCGAAGGAGATGCGGGCCGAGCTCGAGCCGCTGTTCAACGGCTCGATGAAGGGCCGCACGATGTACGTCATCCCGTTCTCGATGGGCCCGCTGGGCTCGGACAAGAGCGTCATCGGCGTGCAGGTCACCGACAGCCCGTACGTCGCGGTGTCGATGCGGATCATGACCCGGATGGGCAAGAAGGCGCTCGACATCCTCGGCGACGACGGCGACTTCGTGCCGTGCGTCCACTCGGTCGGCGCTCCGCTCGAGGAGGGCCAGCAGGACGTCCCGTGGCCGAACAGCCCTGATCTCAAGTACATCGTCCACTACCCCGAGACGCGCGAGATCTGGTCGTACGGTTCTGGCTACGGCGGCAACGCGCTGCTCGGCAAGAAGTGCCTGGCGCTGCGCATCGCGTCGGTCATGGCCCGTGACGAGGGCTGGATGGCCGAGCACATGCTCATCCTCAAGATCACCAGCCCCGAGGGCGAGTCGAAGTACGTCACCGGCGCGTTCCCGAGCGCGTGCGGCAAGACGAACCTCGCGATGCTCATCCCGACGCTGCCGGGCTGGAAGGTCGAGACGATCGGCGACGACATCGCCTGGATGAAGTTCGGCGAGGACGGTCGCCTGTACGCGATCAACCCCGAGGCGGGGTTCTTCGGCGTCGCCCCGGGCACGGGGGAGGAGACGAACCCGAACGCGATCGCGGCGATCAAACGCGACACGATCTTCACGAACTGCGCGCTGACCGACGACGGCGACGTGTGGTGGGAGGGCCTGACGAAGGAACCGCCCGCGCACGCGCTCGACTGGCGCGGCAACGACTGGACGCCGGATTCCGACACCCCGGCCGCCCACCCGAACGCGCGCTTCACCGTCAGCGCGTCGAACCTGCCGACGATGGCGCCCGAGTGGGAGGACCCGGCCGGCGTGCCGATCGACGCGTTCCTGTTCGGCGGCCGCCGCGCGACCGCGGTGCCGCTCGTGCGTGAGGCGTTCGACTGGGAGCACGGCGTGTTCCTCGGCGCGACGATGTCGTCGGAGATGACGGCGGCGGCGTTCGGGACGGTCGGCCAGCTCCGGTTCGACCCGTTCGCGATGCTGCCGTTCTGCGGCTACAACATGGCCGACTACTTCCAGCACTGGCTGGACATCGGCAACAAGGCCGACCGCGACAAGCTGCCGCGGATCTTCTACGTCAACTGGTTCCGCAAGGACGAGGACGGGAAGTTCATCTGGCCGGGCTTCGGCGACAACAGCCGCGTGCTCGAGTGGATCTTCCGCCGCTGCAACGGCGACGCGAAGGTGGAGGAGACGCCGCTCGGCTACGTGCCCGCCGAGGGCGACCTGAACCTCGAGGGCCTCGACATCGCGCCCGAGAAGATGAAGGAGCTCCTGACCGTCGACGAGGACGTCGTCAGGGCGGAGCTGCCGCAGGTCAAGGAGCACCTGGCGAGGTTCGGCGACCGCCTGCCCAAGGAGGTCTCCGAGCATCTCGCCGCGCTCGAGCAGCGCCTGGGCGCCTGACCTGACCCGGTCCGGGCCGCGCCCTGCCGCCCGAGCGTGGCGGGGCGCGGCGCCGGCGGTTCAGTCCTCGGCGTCGCCGCCGCCTGAGCCGCCCTGCCGGTTCGCGCCGGCGCCGGCGTCGTCGTCGTCCGGACGGTCGGGGGCAAGGCTGCGACGGCCGGCGTCGCCGGCCGAGCCCGAGCCCGAGCCGGTCCGCTCGTCACCGTGCTCGTGGCCCCGGCGCCCGCCGCGGGCCGCGTCGACCCGGCGGTCGCGCCCGCGGGTGCGGCCCACCACGTCGTGGCGGCCGTCCTCCCGGTCGTCGTCGCGCCCGCCGCGGCGGCCGCTGCGGCCGCGGCCCCCGTCGTCGCGGCGCGCGCCGCCGCGCCCGCCGCGCCGGCCGCGCTGATCGGCCCCGTCGTCGCCGTCCCGGCCGCCGCCGCGCCCACCCCGGCGACCGTCACCGCGGTGACCGTCACCCCCGTGACTGTCACCGTGGTGCCGGTCACGCCCGTGACTGTCACCGTGGTGCCGGTCACGCCCGTGACTGTCACCGTGGTGCCGGTCACGCCCGTGACTGTCACCGCCGTGGCGCCCGCGACCGCCGTCCCGGTCGCCGCCGCGCGCGCCACGCCGCCGGCGCCGGTCGCCGCGGTCCCCGGCGTCCCGGTCCCCGGCGCCGCGCGAGCGCCGCTCGCCGCCGGGATCCGTGCCCGCGGCTGCCGCGCCGCCGGGGTCCGCGCCCGCGGCTGCCGCGCCGCCCGCGGGACCCTGCGTCCGCGCGGTCACCGGCAGCCCGGTCGCCGCCGCGTCCGGCACGACCCCGTCCGTCCGCGGCCGGTCCGCGCGCGCGTCGGCGCGGGTGGCCGGAGCCGTCCCGGCCGCCGGGCGCTCGCGATCGGTGGCGCGCTCGGCCACCACCGCGCCGCCGGCGAGCGCCCCCGTGGCGGCGACCGTCGCGCCGCCCTTGAGCAGCAGCGACGACACCGCGCCGGCGCCGCCGCCCCCGGCGACGATCTCGCCGATGCGCTCGGCGACCGGCGCGGTCGCGCGGCCGGAGGCGACGGTCGCGGCCCACGTGGCCAGCGGCGCGGGGGTGAGCGCGGTCGCCGCCGCGCGCAGAGCCACGCGCGCCCGGTAGACGAGGCCGCGGACCGCGTCGTCGCTGACGCCCAGCTCGCGCGCGACCTCCTCGTGGCTGCGCCCCTCGACCGCGGTGCGCAGGAGCGCCTCGCGCTGCAGCTCGGGCAGCTCGGCCAGCCCCGCCAGCGTGCGCCGCACCGCGATCCGCCGGTCGAGGTCCTCGTCGGGGGCGTCCGCGCCGCCGAGCGCCTCGGAGAGCTCCTCGTACCGGTAGCCCGACCGCTTGAGGGCGTTGACCGCGCCGTTGTGCACGACGCGGTACAGCCACGAGCGCATGTCGGCGATCGGCGTCCCGCGCGCGAGCGCCTGCCAGGTCGACAGGAACGCCTGCTGGACGACGTCCTCGGCGGTCCCGTCGTCGAGCAGCATCCGCCGGCAGAACGCCTGCAGCGGGCGCCGGTAGCGCTCGACGAGCGCCTCGAACGCGGCCTCGGAGCCCTGCGCGGCGAGCGCGGTCAGGCGCCGGTCGGTCTGGGTGCGCAGGAGGGCCGAGGGCAGTCGTGCAGCCATGGCGCGGGAGCCCGGTCAGGCTCCACGAGGACGACGATACGGGGTCGGGGCGGTGGGACGAGCCATCTACGTCCCCGGACAACGGCCGGGGCGGGACCTCACGCGCAGGCTACGATCGTTGAGGTTTGCAACTGTCTCGGATCACCACCTTGTTCCGGCCGTACCGCCTGCGGCTCGGCGCGGTGCTCGCCCTCATCCTGCTGTCGGCCGGGCTCGGGATGCTCTCGCCGTTCCTGCTGCGCGCGGTCCTCGACCAGGCGATCCCCGAGCGCGACACCGGCCTGCTGACGCTCCTCGTCGGCGGCATGGTCGGCGTGGCGGTGGCGACCGCCGTCCTCGGCGTCGGGCAGACGTGGCTGTCGAACACCGTCGGCCAGCGCGTCATGCACGACCTGCGCGCCGCCGTGTACCGGCACCTGCAGCGGATGTCGCTCGCGTTCTTCACGCGCACGCGCACCGGCGAGGTCCAGTCGCGGATCGCCAACGACATCGGCGGCGTCCAGAACGTCGTCACGAGCACCGCGACCTCGATCGTCTCGAACGTCACCACCGTGCTGGCGACCGTCGCGGCGATGGTGCTGCTCGACTGGCGGCTGGCGGCGTTCAGCCTCGCGCTCCTGCCGTTCTTCGTCTGGCTGACCCGGCGCGTGGGGCAGGAGCGGCGCAGGATCACGTCGCGGCGGCAGGGGCGGATGGCCGACATGAGCGCGCTCGTCGAGGAGTCGCTGAGCGTCAGCGGGATCCTGCTCGGCAAGACGATGGGGCGCGGCCCCGAGCTGGCCGAGCGCTTCGAGCGCGAGTCGGCCGAGCTCGCCGACCTCGAGGTCGCCTCGCGGATGGCGGGCCGGTGGCGGATGGCGACCGTCCAGATGAGCTTCGCGATCATGCCCGCGCTCGTCTACTGGTTCGCCGGCGCGGGCCACGCCGACGTGTCGCTCGGCACCCTGGTCGCGTTCACGACGCTCCAGACGCGGCTGTTCTTCCCGATCCAGTCGCTGCTGTCGGTCGGGATCGACGTGCAGACCTCGCTCGCGCTGTTCGAGCGGATCTTCGAGTACCTCGACCTCGAGATCGACGTGCGCGAGAAGCCCGGCGCGACCGACCTGTCCGGCGTGCGCGGCGAGGTCGCGTTCGAGGGCGTCGCGTTCGCCTACGACCCCGGCGGCGAGCCGATCCTCGACGGCATCGACCTCGTCGTCCCCGCCGGCACGACGACCGCGATCGTCGGCGAGACCGGGTCGGGCAAGACGACGCTCGCCTACCTCGCCGCGCGGCTGTACGACCCGACCGCCGGGCGCGTGACGATCGACGGGGTCGACGTGCGCGACGTGACGTTCGCGTCGCTGGCCCGGACGGTCGGGCTGGTCTCCCAGGAGACGTACCTCTTCCACGCGTCGGTGCGCGAGAACCTGCGATTCGCCCGGCCGGACGCGACCGACGCCGAGCTCGAGGCCGCCGCGCGCGCCGCCCGGATCCACGACCTCATCGCGTCGCTGCCCGACGGCTACGACACGGTCGTCGGCGAGCGGGGCTACCGCTTCAGCGGCGGCGAGAAGCAGCGGATCGCGATCGCCCGCACGATCCTGCGCAACCCGCCGGTGCTCATCCTCGACGAGGCGACGAGCGCGCTCGACACCGAGACCGAGCGCGCCGTCCAGGCCGCGCTCGACGAGCTCGCCGCCGGGCGCACGACGATCGCGATCGCGCACCGGCTCTCCACGATCCGCGACGCCGACCAGATCGTCGTCCTCGACGGCGGCCGGATCGCCGAGCGCGGCACGCACGAGGAGCTGCTCGCGCGCGGCGGGCGCTACGCGCGGCTCGTCGCCCAGGGCGGCGGCGCGGCCCGGCCCGCCGCCTGCGACTGCCGCCCCGCCGCGCTCACCGGCGCGTGAGCCGCACGCTCCGGGTCAGCGCGACGCGCCGCCCGGACGCGTCGCGCGCCCTGACGCGCAGCGTCGCGCGGCCGGGCGCGATGCGGCGCCGGCGCGCGGTGAGCACCACGCGGCCGCGGCCGGCGCGCAGCGTGGCGCGGCGGCCCGAGGCCGGCAGCCGCCGCCCGCGGCGCAGCGACACGGTGATCTGCCGCAGGCGCGTGCCCGTGCGGAGCACGACGCGGATCCGGCGGCCGATCCGCACCCGCCGGGGCGCGATGAGCCGCGTGCGCAGCGGCGCGGCGAGCCGGCCGGAGGGCGCGGAGGCGGCGGGCGGCGCCGCCTGGCCTGCGGCCGCGGCCGGGCCCGCCGGCGGCGCGGGCGCGGCGGCGAGCGCGTCGGCCGTCCGCCCGATCCAGCCGCGCAGCGCGTCGCCGCCGGCCTCGGCGTAGACGCCGTACTGGGTCGGGAACGCGCATCCGAGCCCGTAGGAGACGACGCCGACCTGCACCCACGCGCCGCCCGCGTCGAGCACCTGCAGCGGCCCGCCCGAGTCGCCCTGGCACGAGTCCTCGCCGCCGACGAGGTTGCCGGCGCAGACGTTCGTCGCCGGGTCGAAGCCGAGCGTCAGCGCGTACGAGACCCGGCAGGCCCCGTCGGAGACGATCGGGACCTCGGCCTCCTTGAGCGCGTCGGGTATCGACGACGCGCCGGCGTGCTCGGTGCCCCACCCGAGGATCACCGCAGGGTCGCCGGGCTCCCAGCGCGACGCGTCGCCGGGCCCCGCGATCCGGATCGGCCGGCCGAGCGCCGACGGGGCGGCGAGCCGCACGAGCGCCACGTCCGACGTGCGCCCGTCGCTGGCGTCGTAGGCGGGGTGCTCGACGATCGCCTCGGCCGCGATCCGCTCGCCGCCGGCGCTGCGGACGTTCGTCCCGAGCAGGAACCGCAGCTCGCCCGCGGGGAGCGTGCCGCCGTCGTCGGCGTCGACGCAGTGCGCCGCGGTCAGGACGACGTCGGGCCGGACCAGGCTCGCGCCGCAGCGGAACCGCCACCCGCCGTCGGCGGGGTCGCGGCGCTCCATCCCGGCCATGTGCGGCCACGCCCGGCCGGTCGTCTCGCCGCCGACGATCGCAGGCGCCGCCGCGGGCAGCGCGAGGACGCCCGCGAGGGCGAGCAGGACGGCGCGCACGGCACGGGGCATCCGCCGGTTGTACCGGGCGGTCCGGCGCGCGCGCCGGTTCGGGTGGGTGGCAGGGCGGCGTGCTCCGCGACGTGGCCGGCCGCCGCGCGCCCCCGCCGCGCCACGACGGACGCGAAGGCCGCGCGTCAGTGCCGCTCGTCGCCCGTCGCCGCCGGCGGGCGCGACTCCTCGGCCAGCGACGTGATCGCCAGGAAGCCGCGGGCGGCCTCCTCGAGGACCTCGGTCGCCTCCTCGAGCGAGCGGGCGTACAGCTCGACGAGCAGGTGGACGACGATCTTGTCGTCCTCGTGCTTGTGGAAGCGCACGTGGGTGAAGAACTCGCGCGTGCCGTAGTCGCCGAACGCCGCGTAGGAGAGCGCGTCGCCGGCGTCCGGGCCCGAGCACGTCTCGACGTCGTCGGCGTCGACCGTCACCGTGACCGAGGCCACCCACGGGGTGCCCGCGACCATGCGCTCCCACCGGTCCTCGATCGGCTGGACGCGGCCGTCGGCGAACCCGAGATGGGGCTGGTCGTGCATGCACTCCAGGCACTGGACGACCGCCTCCTGGACCTCGTCCACGACGTCAGCACGCTCGCCGGTGTCCGGGTCGATCTTGTGGATCCCCTCGTAGTGGACCTGCACCTCGAGGTCCTGCGACCAGCAGCGGTAGCAGCGAAGCCAGGCGGGCGTGGTCTCCGTGGACATGATCTGATTCTAGTTCCGTGACCGATGTGCTCTACGAGGCGGCCGGCCGCGTCGCGACGCTGACGCTGAACCGCCCGGACCGCCTGAACACCATCACGCAGGCGCTCGTCGAAGAGCTGCGCGGCGCGCTCCAGCGCGCATGGGACGACGACGAGATCCGCGTGATCCGCCTGCGCGGCGCCGGGGGCGCGTTCTGCGCCGGCTACGACATCGGGTGGGGCGCGGCGATGATGGAGGAGACCGAGGGCGGGGCGCCGTGGGACCCGATCGCCGACTACCGGATGATGTCCCGGTTCGTCGACGCGTACATGCAGCTGTGGCGCTCGCCCAAGCCGGTCATCGCGCAGATCCACGGCTACTGCGTGGGCGGCGGGACGGACTTCGCGCTGTGCTCCGACCTCATCGTCTGCGCCGAGGACTGCCGGATCGGCTACCCGCCCGCCCGGGTGTGGGGGTCGCCGACGTCGATGATGTGGACCTACCGGCTCGGGCTCGAGCGGTCCAAGCGGCTGCTGCTCACCGGCGACGCGCTCGACGGCCGCAGGGCGGTCGAGTGGGGGCTGGCGAGCGAGTGCCACCCCGAGGACGAGCTCGACGCCGCCGCGCTCGCGCTGGCCGAGCGGGTCGCGCACCTCCCCTCGAACCAGCTCCACATGATGAAGCTGCTCGTCAACAACGTGATCGAGCAGCTCGGGCTGTCGTCGACCCAGCTCGTCGGCACGCTGCTCGACGGCGCCGCCCGCCACACGCCCGAGGGCGTCGCGTTCACGCGCCGGGCGATGGAGGACGTGCGCGGCGCCGTGCGCGACCGCGACGCGCCGTTCGGCGACTACGGGGAGGGGCCGCGGACCGTCTGATCGGAGCGGTGATCGCCGGCGGCCGCGGCGAGCGGCTCGGCGGCGCGAAGGCGACCGCCGTGCTCGGCGGCCGGCCGCTGGCCGCGCTCGCGGTCGAGGCGCTCGCGCCGCTCGTCGACGCGGTCGCCGTGGTCGCCAAGCGGGCCACGCCGCTCCCCGACCTGCCCGGCGTGGCGGTCTGGCACGACGACGAGGACGCCGGGCTGCACCCGCGCCACGGGATCGTCACCGCGCTGCGCCGGGCGCAGGGCGCGGCGGTGCTCGTCCTCGCCGTCGACCTGCCGCTGGCGCGGCCCGCGCTCGAGGCGGTGCTCGCGGCGGGCGCCCCGACCGCCGTCGCGCGCGCCGAGGGGCGGCTGCAGCCGCTGTGCGCCCGCTACGACCCGAGTGCGCTCGCGCCGCTCGCGGCAGCGCCCGAGCGCGAGCCGCTCACCCGCAGCGTCGAGGCGCTCGGCCCGGCCGTCGTCGACGTCCCGGCGGACGCGCTCACGAACGTCAACACGCCGGAGGACCTCGCCCGCGCCGCCCGCGCCGTCGGGCGGCGGGCATAGCCTGTGGAGCACCGATGATCGCGTTCGACGACGACCTCCGGGGGCGGCTGGAGGCGAGCCTCGCCGCGCACGAGCGGCGCGAGCACCCGCTCGAGGGGCGCCGGCACGCGGCGGTCGCGATCGTGCTCGTCGACAGCGACGCCGAGCGCCACGACGGCGATCCGATCGTCGCCGCGGACATCGACATGTCGGTCGTCCCCGGCGAGGTGCGCGACCACCGCGGCCGCCCGCTCGACGGCCGGATGGTCGGGGTGGCGGGCGGCGCGGCATTCCTGCTGTGCCGCCGTGCGGCGCGGATGAGCCGCCACGCCGGCCAGTGGGCGCTGCCCGGCGGGCGCGTCGACGCGGGGGAGACGGCCCTGGACGCGGCGCTGCGCGAGCTCGACGAGGAGCTCGGCCTGCGGCTCGGGCCCGAGAGCGTCGTCGGCTGGCTCGACGACTACCCGACGCGGTCGGGCTACGTCATCACGCCGGTCGTGCTGTGGGGCGGCGCCGACCCCGAGCTGCGGCCGGCGCCCGACGAGGTCCTCGCGGTCTACCGGATCGGCCTGCGCGCGCTGCGCGACGGCGAGCCGCGGTTCGTCGACATCCCCGAGAGCGACCGGCCGGTGCTGCAGGTGCCGCTCGGCAACGACCTCATCCACGCGCCGACCGGCGCGGTCCTCTACCAGCTCCGCCAGGTCGGCCTGCTCGGCCGCGCCGGCGAGCGCGTCGACCACCTCGAGCAGCCCGTCTTCGCCTGGCGCTAGGCGGTCGCCTGCGGCTCGGCTAGCCGCCGATCGCCGACATGGTCCGCGCGGGCTGGACGAACCCCGGCTCGTTCACGCGATGCTTGAGCTCCTTGCGCCACACCGCGTCGCGGATGATCTGCTCGAGGTCGTCGTCGGTCGCGCCCGCGCGCAGCGGCGTGCGCAGGTCGGTCTCGCCGATGCTGAACAGGCAGGTGCGGAGCTTGCCGTCGGCGGTCAGGCGGATGCGGTCGCAGTCGCCGCAGAACGGCTCGGACACCGGGTTGATGAAGCCGATCCGGCCCTTGCCGTCGGCGAAGCGGTAGACGCGGGCGGTGGCGTGCGGCTCGCGCGGCTCGGGCTCGAGCGGGTAGACGGCGTGGATCTGCGCCCGGATCTCCTCGCCGGTGAGCACCTTGTCCATGTCCCAGGCGCGGTCGGCGTCGAGCGGCATGAACTCGATGAACCGCACCTGGTACGGGTGCTCGCGCGCGAACTCCGCGAACGGGATGATCTCCTGCTCGGTGAACCCGCGCAGCCCGACCGCGTTGACCTTGATCGGGTGCGCCTCGGGGAACCGCGCGAGCGTCTGGAGCCCCTCGAGCACCCGGGGGAGCGCGTCGCGGCGGGTCATCTCGAAGAAGCGGTCGCGCTGGAGCGAGTCGATCGAGACGTTGAAGCGCTTGATCCCGGCGCGGACGAGCGCCTCGGCGTCGCGCTCGAGCAGGTAGCCGTTCGTCGTCACCGCGAGGTCGTCGACGAGCGGGGCGAGCATCCCCGCCAGGCGCGGGAAGTCGCGGCGGACGAGCGGCTCGCCGCCGGTCAGCCGGACCGCGCGGACGCCCATCGAGGCCAGCAGCGCGACGATCCGCTCGATCTCCTCGAACGTCAGGACCTCCGAGCGCTCCAGCCACGGCAGGCCCTCGGCGGGCATGCAGTACTGGCAGCGGAAGTTGCAGCGGTCGGTGACCGAGAGGCGCAGGTCGCCGATGACCCGGCCGTGACCGTCACGCAACTGGTCACGCTCCATCGCGATGGAGCGTACCCTGCCCGGCGGTGCGGGTGCGGATCCTCATCGTCGTGCTGACCTGCGGCCTGCTCGCGGCGGGCTGCGGACGCTCGCCCGAGCGCGACGTGCGCCGCGCGCTGGAGGGCTTCGCGGAGGCGACCGCGGCGAAGGACTACCAGCGCCTGTGCGACGACATCTTCTCGGCCGAGCTCGTCGAGCAGGTGCGCAAGACGCTGCCGTGCGAGGTGGCGCTGCAGCGCTCGAGCCTGGGCGACGCGAAGGACCCGAAGCTCGAGATCCGCCGCATCAAGGTCGACGGCGACCGCGCCTCGGCGGTCGTGACGTCGACGGCCGCCAACCAGCCGTCCTCCGAGGACACGGTCGTCCTCGTCCGCCAGGACGGCGAGTGGCGGATCCAGTCGCTGTCGTCGAGCTAGGGAGCCCCGCCCCGCGTCAGATCGCGGCGCGCAGCGTGCCGTCGAAGTCCGTGCGGGAGATCGGGCCGACGCACGGCGACGACGCGCCGGCCTCGCGGTAGCGCGCGATCCCGGCGCGGACCGCGTCGGCGTCGCCGACCGCGGTGAGCGTCTCGAGGAAGCGGTCGGAGATCGCCGCCTGCATCCCGTCCGTGTCGCCGCGCGCGGCCGCCTCGTCGTAGCCGGCGATCTCGTCGCCGAAGCCCGACCGCTCGAGCATCGCGCGGTAGAACGGCAGGCCGAAGTAGGGGATGAGCTCGCGGCGCATCGACGCGTACGCGTCGGCCGGGTCGTCGACGCGCGCCGACGGCACCGCGGCGACGATGTCGAAGTCCGACAGCGAGCGGCCCGACCGCTCCAGGCCCTTGCGCACCTCGGGCACGACGACGTCGCGGATGTAGGGCGGGGTGCACAGCCACAGCACGACGCCGTCGGCGATTTCGCCGGCGAGCTGGAGCATCCGCGGCGACAGCGCGGCGACGAGCAGCGGGATGTCCGGACGCGGTGGCATGCCGAGCCTGAAGCCGGTCTGCCACTTCTTCCCGGCCGGCGGGTCCTCGCCGCGCAGGATCGCCCGCACGATCGACAGGTACTCGCGCATCTCGCTCGCCGGCTTGTCGATCGTCTGGCCGTGCCAGCCCTCGACGATCGGCCGGTGCGAGACGCCCATGCCGAGTACGAGCCGGCCGCCGCTCATCTCGTCGATCGTCGCCGCCGTCTGCGCCATCGTCGCCGGGGTGCGCGTGTAGATCGGCACGACCCCGGTCCCGAGCCGGATCCGCTCCGTGTGCGCCGCGTACCACGTCAGGACCGTCAGCGACTCGCGCGCGTTGATGTGCGTCACGTACGCGGCCTCGTAGCCGAGCTCCTCGGCGAGCCTGACCCGCTGGACCGCCTGCTCGACCGACCGTCCCACCGACACGAAGCATCCGAGACCCATCTCAGCCCTTTCCGTTGCCGCTGCCGTTCCCGCTCGGCCCGCCCGGCCGGTCGATGGCGGCGATCTGCGCGCGCACCGCCGCGTCGACGTCGCCGAACGAGCGCCGGCTGTTGAGGTGGCGGATGACCGCGTAGGCCATCTCGTCGAGGTCCTCGGGCCGCAGCGGGAGCTGCCACTCCTCGGCGAACACGCCGAGCGCCGTCCGCGCCCGCTGCCAGCGCTCGTCGCGCGTCTGCGGCGCCGGGCCGACCGGCGGGCGGAACGCGAGCGCGGGCGGGTAGCCGCCACGGCCGAGCAGGTGCGCGGCCGCCTCGCCGAGCGCCTGCATCGCCACGCCGAGCGGCCCGGGGCCGAACGACACGCGCCGGACCCCGAGCGCGCCCATCGCCTCGAGCGGCGGCGACTTCGGCGTCGCCAGCACGCTCAGCGGCCCGATCGCCTGCGCGAGCGCCTCGATCGTGCGCCCGTCGGTGACGCCCGGGACGAACACGCAGTCCGCGCCGGCGTCGAGGAACGCCCGGCCGCGCTCGACCGCCACGTCGAACGCGTCCTGCACGCCGAGCAGGTACGCGTCGGTGCGCGCGTTGACGACCAACGGCACCCCGGCGTCGCGGCCCGCCTCGAGCGCCTCGCGGACGCCGGCGACCGCGTCGTCGAGCTCCTCGAGCCGCGGCGGATCGCCGGCCTCGCCGTGCACGGCGTCCTCGACGTTGCAGCCGACCGCGCCGGCCTCGATCGCGAGCGTCACCGCCTCGCCGACCATCCCGTAGCCCGCCTCGAGGTCGGCGGTCACCGGCAGGTCGGTGGCGTCGGCGATGTGCCCGATCGCGCTGAAGAGCAGGTCGGGCGGCAGCTCCTCGCCGTCGGGGTAGCCGTGCGCGGCGGCGACCGACCAGCTCGCGGTGGCGAGCGCCCGGCAGCCGGGCTGGGCCGCGACGACCCGCGCGCTGACGGCGTCCCAGACGTTGACGAGCACGAGCGGCTCGCGCCCGCCTGCGTGCATCGCGCGCAGCGCCTCGGCGCGCTCGGCCTGCGCGCTCAGCGCTCCCGCACCCCCCGTGCGGCCGCGACGAGCCGGTCGGCCACGTCGGCGCGGCCCTCGCCGCGCACCTCGTCGGCCGCCAGCTCCATCGCGCGCGCGAGCCGGTCGAGCGGGTAGTCGCGCGCCTCCAGCACGCCGGCCAGCCACGCGACCTGGTTGTCGAGCGAGGTGATCTGCTCGAGGTCGAGCACCGCCCACTGCAGCAGGTACCGGGTGTCGTGCCGGCACCACGCGCGCCAGACGCTCGGCTCGTAGCGCTCGTCCTCGTCCGGGTACTCGGCCGCGTACCGCTCGGTGACCCGCTCGGCGATCGCCAGCAGGTCCAGGCCGCCGGCCGACTCGGGCGGCGCGGCACCGGTCGGAGGAGCGACACGCCTCATCGGTGAGCCGCCCACCGTGACAGCAGGACCTCCATCACCCGGGACATTACGCGCCCTGCACGTCAACCGATCGGTGGATGGCAGATCGAGCCGCACGGGCGATGTGCGCGCGGCTGCGGTCCGCCACGCTCGGGGCGTGCCGATCATCACCGTCGAGAACCTCCACAAGCGCTACGGCGACCGGGTCGCGGTCGACGGCGTCTCGTTCACCGTCGAGGAGGGCGAGATCTTCGGGCTCCTCGGCCCCAACGGCGCGGGCAAGACGACGACCGTCGAGACGATCGCCGGGCTGCGCGCCCCCGACGCGGGAAGCGTCTCGGTGCTCGGCCTGGACCCGCGCCGCGACGCGGCCGCCGTGCGCGAGCGGGTCGGCGTCCAGCTCCAGGAGGCCGCGCTGCCCGACAGGCTGCGGGTCGGCGAGGCGCTCGAGCTGTGCGCGGGCTTCTACGCGCGCCCGGCCGACGTCCGCGAGCTCGCCGCGACGCTCGGCCTCGACGGGCACCTCGCCGTGCCGTTCGCCGAGCTCTCCGGCGGCCAGCGCCAGCGGCTGTCGATCGCGCTCGCTCTCGTCGGCGACCCGACGGTGGCGATCCTCGACGAGCTGACGACCGGCCTGGACCCGGCGGCGCGGCGCGAGACGTGGGGGCTGGTCGAGCGCATCCGCGACCGCGGCGTCACGGTCCTGCTCGTGACGCACGTCATGGAGGAGGCCGAGCGGCTGGCCGACCGCGTCGGGCTCCTCGACGCCGGCCGGCTCGTCGCGCTCGGCGCGCCGGACGAGGTCGCGGCCTCGGCGAGCGCGGCGACGCGCGTCGCGTTCCGCGTCCCGCCCGGCTTCACCGGCGACGTGCTGGCGGCGCTGCCGGAGGTCGCGACGTACGACCGCGACGGCGACCGCGTGACGGTCACCGGGGGCGACGGCGTCGCGCTCGCGGTCCTGCGCGCGCTCGACGCGCACGGCGTCACGCCGCGCAACCTGCACGTCGAGCAGGGGAGCCTCGAGGACGCCGTCGTCGCCCTGACCACACCGACCATGGGAGCTGCCGCATGACCCGGCTCGTCCGCACCGAGGCCCGCCTGTACCTGCGCGAGCCGACGATCGTCTTCTGGGGGCTCGTGTTCCCCGCCGTCCTGCTCGGCGTGCTCGGCGCGATCCCGTCGTTCCGCGAGCACAGCGCCGACCTCGGCGGCCGGCGCGTCATCGACCTGTACGTGCCGATCACCGCCGCGCTCGTGCTCGCGATGCTCGCGGTCAGCGCGCTGCCGTCGGTCCTCGTCGACTACCGCCGGCGGGGCGTCCTGCGCCGCCTGGCGACCACGCCGGTCGGCCCGGCGCGGCTGCTCGGCGCCCAGCTCGCGGTGAACGCCGCGCTCGTCGTCACCGCGCTGGCGGTCCTGCTCGTGCTCGGCGCGGCGCTGTACGGCGTCGGCCTGCCTGCCAACGCGGCCGGCTACCTGCTGACGCTCGCGCTCGCGCTCGCCGCGCTGCTCGCGTTCGGGCTGCTGCTCGCGTCGCTCGCGCCGACGCCGCGGGCGGCCGGCGCGATCGGCACGATGCTGTTCTTCCCGATGATGTTCTTCGCGGGGCTGTGGGTGCCGCGCGAGGCGATGTCGCCGGCGCTGCAGGACGTGAGCGACCTGACGCCGCTCGGCGCCGCCGTCGCCGGGCTGCAGGCCGCGGCCGAGGGCGACTGGCCGCGGGCGCTGCACGTCGCCGTGCTCGTCGCGTGGGCGGTGGTCTGCGGCGGCCTCGCGACTAGGCTCTTCCGGTGGGAGTGAGCGGGGCCGCCGACACGCACCGACGGCGCGAGGACCTCTTCTTCGAGATCCTGCCGTTCGGCCTGCTGGTCCTGTCGGCTGCGGTCTCGGCGGCGATCCTCTGGGAGGAGCACTCGACGCTCGTCGCGGTCGTCGCGCTCAGCGCCGCGGCGGCCGCGTGGGTGGCGTGGTGGATGCCGCTGCACCCGGCGTGGCGCGAGCGGCCGTGGCCGATGGCGGTCTTCGTCGCCGGCTACCTCGGCCTGCTCGCGGCGCTCGTCAGCCTCGCGCCGTGGTTCGGCTTCGCCGTCTTCGCCGCGTACTTCTACGTCGGGCGGGTCCCGCGCCCGCTGCAGCCGGTCGTCGCCGCCTGCACCGCGCTGCTCGTCGGCACCGCCCAGTCCGGGGGCTGGCCGGGCACCGAGGACGCCGCGTCGGTCGGCATCTGGCTCGCGCTCGTCGTCGTGAACCTCGTCATCAGCGGCGCGCTGCTGTGGTTCGCGACCCGCGAGGAGCAGCGCAAGGCCGAGCGCGAGGCGACGATCGCGGAGCTCGAGCGCCTCAACGCCGAGCTCGAGGCGACGCTGCGGGAGAACGCGGCGCTGCACGCCGAGCTCGTCGAGCGCGCCCGCCGCGCCGGCGTCGAGGCCGAGCGGCAGCGGATGGCGCGCGAGATCCACGACACGCTCGCGCAGAGCCTGACCGGGATCGTCACCCAGCTCGAGGCGGCGTCCGGCGCGGCGGACTGGCGCCGGCACGTCGAGGCGGCCGCGAAGCTCGCGCGCCAGGGCCTGACCGAGGCGCGGCGGTCGGTCCACGCGCTGCGCCCCGAGCCGCTCGAGGACGCCCGCCTGCCCGACGCGATCGCCGACGTCGCGCGGTCGTGGTCGGAGCTGAGCGGCGTGCCCGCGCAGGTCACGACGACCGGCGAGGCGCGCCCGATGCGCCCGGAGATCGAGGTCGCGCTGCTGCGCAGCGCGCAGGAGGCGCTCGCGAACGTCGCCAAGCACGCGCGCGCGTCGCGGGTCGGGCTGACGCTGTCGTACATGGGCGACGTCGTGACGCTCGACGTCCGCGACGACGGCGTCGGCTTCACGCCGGGCGCGACGCGCAACGGGCACGCCCCGGGCGGCGACGGGGGCGGGTACGGGCTGACCGCGATGCGCGAGCGCCTCGCCGCGCTGTCGGGGACGCTCGCCGTCGAGTCCGAGCCCGGCGCCGGCACGGCGCTGTCGGTCACGATGCCGGCGGTGCCCGCGTGATCCGCCTGCTCATCGCCGACGACCACCCCGTCGTCCGCGACGGGCTGGCGGGGATGTTCGCCGCCGCCGAGGACCTCGAGGTCGTCGGCGAGGCGGCCGACGGCGTCGAGGCCGTGCGGCTGGCGCTCGAGCGGGCGCCCGACGTCGTGCTCATGGACCTCCGCATGCCCGGCGGCGACGGGGTCACGGCGATCGGCGCGCTGCGCGAGGCCGGGTTCGCCGGCCACGTGCTCGTGCTGACGACCTACGACACCGACCGCGACGTGCTGCCGGCGATCGAGGCGGGCGCGACCGGCTACCTGCTCAAGGACGCGCCGCGCGCCGAGCTGTTCCGCGCGGTCCGCGCCGCCGCGCGCGGCGAGGCGGTCCTGTCACCGCAGGTCGCGTCGAAGGTGCTCGGCCAGGTCCGCGGCGACGCGGCGCCCGCCGACGGCGGCCTGAGCGAGCGCGAGCTCGATGTGCTGCGGCTCGTCGCCCGCGGGATGACCAACCGCCGCGCGGCCGAGGAGCTGTTCGTGAGCGAGGCGACCGTGAAGACCCACCTGCTCCACATCTACGCCAAGCTCGGCGTCAGCGACCGCGCCGCGGCCGTTGCCGAGGGCTACGAGCGGGGTCTGCTGACTCCTTCGGGCCGCGGGCGAGGATGAGCCCGACGATCGTGCCCATGTAGGCGATCGCGCCGAACGTCAGCGCGGTGCCGAGGTTCGCGGCGCCGAAGAGCTCGGCGAGCAGGGTGGCGGCGACGAAGGCGCCGAGGCTGATCGCGAGGTCGCGCAGGAGCGGGGTCATCGGGTCAGGGCCTTCTCCTCGAGGCGGCTGGTGAGCGTGGCGACGTCGAGCCCGGGATCCTGCTCGCGCAGGAACCGCAGCGCGGCGCGGCGCCCGCCGAGCGCGCGCACCCCGCGCTCGCCGTGCTCGACGGCGAAGTCGGCCAGGGCGGCGGCGCGGCGCGCCTCGGCGCGGCGCGCGGGGAGGTCGAGCGTCTCCCGGTGCGCGTCGAGCGCGGCGACGAGCTCGTCGATCCCCGACGGCGGCGGCAGGCTCGACACCGCGACGACCTGCTTGTCGCGCTCGCCGAGCGACCGCAGCGCGGCGGCCAGGTCGCGCCGCGCGCGCAGCGCGATGTCGCCGAGGTCGGCCTTTGTGACGACGAGCACGTCGGGGACCTCCATGATCCCCGCCTTGATGAACTGGAGCGTGTCGCCCGAGCCGGGCTGCACGACGACCACGACCGTGTCGACGAGCTCGGCCACGTCGGTCTCCGACTGACCGACGCCGACGGTCTCGATGACGACGACGTCGAACGCGGCGCTCAGCGCCTGCGCCGCCTCGCGCGTCGCGGGCGCCAGCCCGCCGAGCCGGTCGCCGGCCGCGGTCGAGCGGATGAGCACGCCGCGGTCCGACGGGTCGAACTCGATCCGCGCCCGGTCGCCGAGCAGCGAGCCGCCCGAGCGCTTGGACGACGGGTCGACCGCCAGGACCGCGACCGTGCGGCCGTCCTCGCGCCACGCGCGCACGAGCGCCGACAGCAGCGACGACTTGCCCACCCCGGGCGGCCCGGTGATGCCGACGAGGTGCGCGCGCGGCTCGGACCCCAGGACGGCGGGGGAGACCTCGCGCAGCAGGTCGGCGACCTCGTCGCGGCGTGTCGTCGACTCGATGAGGTTCAGCGCCGCCGGCGCGGCGGACAGGTCGCCGTCGCGCAGGCGGCGTCCGAGCTCGGCTCCGGTGGGGGGCACGGACGGCAGGCTACGCGCCCGCCGCGACGCCGTGGCGCTCGCCGACCAGCGCGACGATGTCGCGCATGATCTTCGTCAGGTCGAAGTCCTTCGGCGTGTAGACCGCGGCGACGCCCGCCTCCTTGAGCGGCGCGACGTCGCTCTCGGGGATGATCCCGCCGACCACGACCGGCACGTCCTCCAAGCCGCGCTCGCGCAGCGCGGCGATGACCGACGGGATGAGCTCGCGGTGCGAGCCCGACAGGATCGACAGGCCGACGACGTGGACGCCCTCCTGCTCGGCCGACGCGGCGATCTGCTGCGGCGTGAGCCGGATGCCCTCGTAGACGACGTCCATGCCGGCGTCGCGGGCGCGGACGGCGATCTGCTCGGCGCCGTTCGAGTGGCCGTCCAGGCCGGGCTTGCCGACGAGGATCTTCAGGCGGCGCCCGAGCGCCTCGGAGACGTCCTCGACCTCCTCACGGACCGCGTCGATCTCCTCGCCGGGGACGTCCCGGCCCGCGGCCTCCCCGACGCCGGTGGGCGCGCGGTAGGAGCCGAACACGTCGCGCAGCGCCTGCGCCCACTCGCCGGTCGTCACGCCGGCGCGGGCGGCGGCGATCGTCGCGGGCATGATGTTCTCGTCGGACTCGGCGACGCGGCGCAGCTCGGCCAGCGCCTTCTCGACAGCGGCCTGGTCGCGCTCGGCACGCCAGCGCTCGACCGCCTCGCGCTGCTCGGCCTCGACGCCGGGGTCGACGACGAGGATGCCGCCCTCGGCGTCGGCGGTCAGCGGCGACGGCTCGGTCTCGGTGAACCTGTTCAGGCCGACGACGATCTGCTCGCCCGCCTCGATGCGGCGGATCCGCTCGCGGTGCGAGTCGACGAGCGCGGCCTTCATGTACGGGACCGCCTCGACCGCGCCGCCGTGCTCGGCGACGACCGCCATCTCGGCGCGCGCGCCCTCGAGCATCTCCTCGACCAGGCCGTCCATGACCTTCGAGCCCTCGAAGATGTCCGGGTACTCGAGCAGGTCGGTCTCGTAGGCGAGGATCTGCTGCAGGCGCAGCGACCACTGCTGGTCCCACGGGCGCGGGAGGCCGAGCGCCTCGTTCCAGGCCGGGAGCTGGACGGCGCGGGCGCGCGCGTTGCGGCCGAGCGTCACCGCGAGCGCCTCGAGCGCGATCCGGTAGACGTTGTTCTCGGGCTGCTGCTCGGTCAGGCCGAGCGAGTTGACCTGCACGCCGTAGCGGAAGCGCAGGTGCTTGGGGTCCTTGACGCCGTAGCGCTCGCGGCCGATCTCCTCCCACAGGATCCCCATCGCGCGGAGCTTGGCGTGCTCCTCGACGAACCGGACGCCGGCGTTGACGAAGAACGAGATCCGGCCGAACACCGGGCCCATGAGGTCCTGGTCGACGCGCTCGCGGACCGCGTCGAGCACCGCGATCGCGTTGGACATCGCGTAGGCGATCTCCTGGACCGGGGTCGCGCCCGCCTCCTGCAGGTGGTACGAGCAGATGTTGATCGGGTTCCACTTCGGGATCTCGGTGACCGTGTAGGCCACCATGTCGGCGATCAGCCGCATCGACGGCCCGGGCGGGAACGCGTACGTGCCGCGGGCCAGGAACTCCTTGATGATGTCGTTCTGGGTCGTCCCGGCCAGCGCGGACTGGTCGATGCCCTTCTCCTCCGCCGTGACGATGTAGAGCGCCAGCAGCCACGCCGCCGTCGCGTTGATCGTCATCGACGTGTTCATCTTGTCGAGCGGGATGCCGTCCATGAGCGTGGCCATGTCGCCCCGGTGCGCGACGGGCACGCCGACCTTGCCCACCTCGCCACGGGCGAGCTCGTGGTCGGGGTCGTAGCCGGTCTGCGTCGGCAGGTCGAACGCCACCGACAGGCCGGTCTGGCCCTTCGCGAGGTTCCGGCGGTACAGCTCGTTGGACTTCGCGGCCGTGGAATGGCCGGCGTAGGTCCGCATCATCCAGGGCCGGTCGGCCTGGTCCAGGCGCACGCTCATGCGCCGATTGTATGGACGCCTCGGCGCGTGAGCGTCAGCGCGAGGGCCCTCGCGGCCGAGGCGTTGCCCGCCGCGTCGGCGGCCGTGACGCGCAGCGTGTAGCGCCCGGCGGACGACGCAGGACCGCGTAGGGGCGGGGCACCGTCTACGGTTCCGGCCGTGCCGCGACCACCACTCGCCGAGCGCGTCCGCGACTCCGTCAAGCTCCGGACGCTCGACCTCAAGGACCGCCTCAGCGGCCGGGCCGACAAGCTCGTCCCGCCGCGGCGGCTGGACTTCGTCGGCCACTCGGACTTCGTCGCGACCGGGGACGAGTTCCTCACCCACTTCGTCGAGCTCGGCGGCCTGCAGCCCGGCGACCGCGTGCTCGACGCCGGCTGCGGCATCGGCCGCATGGCCCGCCCGCTCACCACCTACCTGAGCGCCGAGGGCTCCTACGACGGGTTCGACGTCAACCGCGAGGGGATCGGGTGGTGCCGGCGCCGCTACGCCGAGTTTCCCAACTTCCGCTTCCAGGTCGCCGACCTCTACAACCGCCGCTACAACCCGCACGGCGCGTACGCCGCGTCCGAGTACCGCTTCCCGTACGACGACGCGCGCTTCGACTTCGTCATCCTGACCTCCGTGCTGACCCATCTCCTCGAGGCCGAGGCCGATCACTACCTCGCCGAGACCGCCCGCGTGCTCAGGCCCGGCGGGCGCGCGTTCGCGACGTTCTTCCTCCTCGACGACCACGCCCGCGCCGCGATCGCCTCCGGCGACGCCGGCCTGCGGTTCCTGGACCCGCACGAGCACGTCGCGGTCGTCAGCGAGGACGTCCCCGAGGAGGCCGTCGCCTACGACGCCGGCTGGGTCCGCGAGCGCCTGGCCGCGCACGGGCTCGAGCAGCGCACGGTCGCGCCCGGGACGTGGACCGGCCGCGAGGACGGGCGCAGCTTCCAGGACATCGTCGTCGCCGTCCGGGAGGGGGAGGCCGCATGAGGACCATCGACGTCCGTCACCTCGGCCGCGAGCGCGTGATCGCCGCGTTCCTCATCGACGGCTGCCTCGTCGACCCCGGCCCCGAGTCGTCGGTCGGGACGCTGCTCGCGGAGCTCGGCGACGAGCGCCCGGACCGCATCCTGCTCACCCACATCCACCTCGACCACGCGGGCGCGACCGGCGCGCTCGTGCGCCGCTGGCCCGACGTCGAGGTGTGGGTCCACGAGCGCGGCGCGCCGCACGTCCACGACCCGGCCAAGCTCATCGCGAGCGCCACGCGCCTGTACGGCGACGAGATGGACCGCCTGTGGGGCGAGATCGTGCCCGTGCCGCAGGAGAACCTGAAGGTGCTGCGCGGCGGTGAGCGGATCGGCGACTGGCGCGTGGAGTACACGCCCGGGCACGCCTCGCACCACGTCAGCTACCTGCACGAGCCGACCGGCATCGCGTTCACCGGCGACACCGGCGGCGTGCGGATCCCGCCGGACGGCCCGATCCTGGCGCCGACACCGCCCCCGGACATCGATCTCGAGGCGTGGCCGCGCGCGCTCGACACGATCGCCGCCTGGCGCCCGGAGCGCATGGCGATCACCCACTTCGGCGTGTGGGACGACCCGCTCGCGCAGCTCGAGGCGCTGCGCGAGCAGCTCGACCGGCAGGTCGCGCTCGCCCGCGAGGCCGGCAGCGCCGAGGTGTTCCTCGAGCGCTTCCGCGCCGACCTGGCGTCCCGCACCGATCCGGCCACCGCCGAGGCCTACGAGCAGGGCATGCCGCCCGACCACCTGTATCCGGGCTTGGAACGAGCGCTGCGCCGGGTAACCTCGCAGCGGACATGAGCAGCCAGACCATCGAGCTACCGCGCACGGGCGGCCCGGACTCGGGGCTGGGCGGCGCCTGGCGCGTCATCGTCCTCAACGACGACCACAACACGTTCGACCACGTCGCGCACACGCTGGCGCGCTACATCCCCGGCGTCGACGTGCAGGCCGGTTACGCGATCGCCGACCGGATCCACAACACCGGCCGGGCGATCGTCTGGTCCGGGCACCAGGAGCAGGCGGAGCTGTACTGGGAGCAGCTCCGCGACGCGGGCCTGACGATGGCGCCGCTCGAGCGCGACTGACGGTCGCTCGCCCTGCAACCGCCGGTCCGGCGGTTTCCTGCGCTCGTCCGGTGTGTCAGAGTTGCAGGCGTGGACCGCGTCCTGGACCAGGGAGGCCATACGGGCGGTACCGCCGACCGGGAGCGGATGCTGCTGCGCCGCTACCACCAGTTCGGCGACGTCCGGGCCCGTGACGCGCTCGCCGAGGAGATGCTGCCGCTCGCGCGGGCGCTGGCCGGCCGGTACGCCGGCAGGGGGGAGCCGCTCGACGATCTCGTGCAGGTCGCGTGCGTCGGGATCATGAAGGCGATCGAGGGGTTCGACCTCTCGCGCGAGGTGCGCTTCAGCTCCTACGCGACGCCGACCGTGCTGGGCGAGATCAAGCGCCACTTCCGCGACAAGACGTGGGCCGTGCGGGTGCCGCGCGGCACGCAGGAGCTGCAGATCAAGGTCGCCAAGGCGCGCGACGACCTGACGAACGAGCTGGGGCGCAGCCCGACCGTCCAGGAGCTCGCCGAGGCGGTCGACGCGCCGTTCGAGGACGTGCTCAGCACGATCCAGAGCGCCGACGCGCGTCGCGCGCGCTCGTTCGACGAGCCGATCGGCGAGGACGCGACGCTCGCCGACTCGATCGGGATCACCGACCCCGAGCTCGGGCGCGCCGAGATCCGCGTGCTCATCGACGGGGCGCTCGACGTGCTCACCCCGCGCGACCGCGAGATCCTGCGGCTGCGCTTCGAGGAGGACCTCACCCAGACCGAGATCTCGCGCCGGATCGGCGTCTCGCAGATGCAGGTCTCGCGGCTCATCCGGCAGGCGCTCGCGCGGCTGCGGATGAACATCGAGCGCTCCGGGCGCGCCGACGCGGCGGCCTGACCGGAACGTCCGTCGAGCCTCGCGCGCCCGCTCAAGCGCCGGAGCCGATCCGCCGACTCGGGACTGGTGAGCATCCTGCGTGGACGTCCGGGCGGCTGGCCCCTCGTCGCGGTTGTCGCCCTGTCGGCGGTCGTGCTCGTCAACCTCCCGGGGCTGTCGATCGCCTCGCCGGGGGCCGCCCAGTGGGTGTGGGCGCTCGCCGCGACGCTCGCCGGCGTGCGGCTGGCGCTGCGCGCCCGCGCCGGGCTGCCCTGGCTGCTGCTGGCGACCGGCGTGCTCATGTGGAGCGCCGGCGCCCTGTACTACGACGCGGTCGTCGTCCCCGGCGGCGTCTCGGCCGGCGGGCCGGACCCGTCGGTCGCCGACGCGCTGTGGCTCGGCTCGTACCTGCCGCTCGCGGCGGGCGCGGTCGGGCTCATCGGGCGGGGCCTCGCCGGGCGCGAGACGGAGGCCGCGCTCGACGGGTTCGTCGCCGCGCTCGGCGCCGCCGCGCTCGCGGTCACGTTCCTGCCCGGCGCGTGGACGACCGCGGGCGGGCCGGCGGCGGTCGTCGCGCTCCTGCTGCCGGTCGGCGACGTGCTGCTCATCGGCATCGTCGCGGCGGGGTTCGCGCTGGCCGGCGGCCGCGTGCCGGCGCCGTGGCTGTGGCTCGGCGCGGGCCTGCTCACGCTCGCGGTGACCGACCTCGTCTTCGCGTTCGAGGTCGCCCTCGGGCAGTACGCGATGGGCGGCCTGGACGACGTCGGCTGGCCGCTGGCGCTGTGGCTGCTCGCCGCGTCCGCGCACGTCGACCGCCGGTCGCGCCCGGCGCCGGTCCGGCTGCGCACCGTGCCGGTCGTGCCGCTCGCCGGCGCGGCGCTGGCGATCGGGGTGCTCGCCGCCGACCAGGCGATCGACGCGCCCGTCGTCGCCGAGATGCTGGCGATCGCCGCGCTCATGCTGGCCGTCGCCCGGACCGCGCTCGCCCTGCACGTGAACGCGCGGCTGCACGCGTCGGCCGAGCAGGCGCTGACCGACGAGCTGACCGGGCTGGCCAACCGGCGCCGGCTCATGCGGGACCTCGACCGCCTCGTCGCCGGCCGGAGCGACGCGACGCTCGTGCTCTTCGACCTCGACGGCTTCAAGGCCTACAACGACGCCTACGGGCACCTGGCCGGCGACGCGCTGCTCGCGGCGCTCGGGCGCCGGCTCGCGCGCGCGGTCGGCGCCTGCGGCCGCGCCTACCGGCTCGGCGGCGACGAGTTCTGCGTGCTCGTCACCGCGGCCGACGTCGACCACGAGCTGGTCCTGGACCGCGCGATCGACGCGCTGCGCCAGGACGGCGACGGGTTCTCGATCGGCGCGTCGTACGGGCGCGTCGCGGTGCCGGAGGACGCGACGAGCGCGTCCGAGGCGCTGCAGCTCGCCGACACGCGGATGTACCAGCGCAAGGACGCCGGGCGGGCGTCGACGCGCCGCCAGAGCCGCGACCTGCTGCTGCAGCTCCTGCACGAGCAGCAGCCCGACCTCGAGGAGCACTCCGGCGACGTCGGCGACCTCGTCGCCGCGGTCGGCCGTCGCCTGGGCCTGGACAGCGAGGCGCTCGACCACGCCCGCCACGCCGCCGAGCTGCACGACGTCGGCAAGGTCGCGATCCCCGCGGCCATCCTGCGCAAGCCCGGCCCGCTCGACGACGACGAGTGGGCGCTCATGAAGCGCCACACGATCATCGGCGAGCGGATCCTCAGCGCGGTGCCGGCGCTCGTCCCGGTCGGGCGGATCGTCCGCTCGACGCACGAGCGCTGGGACGGCGGCGGCTACCCCGACGGCCTGCGCGGCGAGGAGATCCCGCTCGCGGCGCGGATCATCGCCGTCTGCGACACCTTCCACGCGATCACCACCGACCGCCCGTACCGCGAGGGCCGCTCGCCCGAGGAGGCGCTCGAGGAGCTGCGCCGCTGCGCCGGCAGCCAGTTCGACCCGGCGGTCGTCGAGGCGTTCGCGGCCGAGCTGGCCGCCGGGGCCGCGACGGGCGAGGGCGCCGGCCGGGAGTCGCAGGGCGCGACCGAGGGGGTCGCGCGCCGCGTCGCGCCCGCCGGCGCGATCGCCCAGAGCGCGGCCGGCGAGCTGGCCGAGCTCGCCAAGCTCCGCGGCCTGCTCCACGCGGCGCGGCTGGCCCGCGGCGGCGCCGACGTCGCCGACGTGCTCGACGCGATCGCCCGCACGATCGCCACCTCGCTCGGCTTCCGGGTCGTGTCGGTCAACCTGTTCCGGCCGGCCGGCGACGAGTTCGTGTGCACCGCCGTCCACGGCGGCGAGGACGTCCGCGCCCGGCTGCTCGGCAAGGTCGAGCCGGCCTCGTCGTGGCGGCCGCTGCTCGACGAGCGCTTCGCCCGCGCCGGCGCGTACTTCGTCCCGGCGGGCGCGCTCGACTACGGCGACGACGACGAGGTCATCTGGCACGTGCCGGACATCGCGCCGACCGACGACCCCGGCGCGTGGCAGGCCGACGACGTGCTCGTCGTGCCGCTCATGAGCACGGGCGGCGACCTGCTCGGGATGGTCAGCGTCGACGAGCCGGTGTGGGGGAGGCGCCCGTCCGACGACGCGATCGAGGTGCTCGTCGCGGTCGCCGAGCACGCGAGCATCGCGGTCCAGAGCGCCCGCGACGCCCGCCGCGACCGGGCCGCGCGCGAGGCCGAGGCGCGGATCGCCGCGCTCGGGCCCGCGCTCGCCGGGTCGCGCGGCGCCGACGTGGCGGAGCTCGTCGCCGGGTGCGTGCGCGAGGCGCTCGCGTTCGGCCACGCGGCGGTCGACGTCGCCGACGGTCCGCGGACCGCGGCCGCGCTCGAGGACCTGCTGGTGGCCGGCGAGGAGCTGCACGGCTGCGTCGTGCTCGGTCCCGAGCCCGCCCGCCGCGCCCGGGCGTGGCGGGGCCTCGCGCCCGGCTCGGCACGCAACGGGCGCGGAACGCGCGCGTGGCGCGACCACCTCGTCGCGGCGCCGGTCCGCGGCGCGGGCGGCGAGCTCCTCGCCGTCGTGTGGGCCGACGACCCGGCCGACCGCCTGCTGCCCGACGCGACCACGCTGCGGGCGCTGCGGGCGATCGCCGCCCAGGCCGTCGTGCCGCTCGCCTGGGGCCGGGGCGCCCCGGCGCCGGCCGCGGATGCCGCGGCGGCGTAGCGACGCCGGGGCCGGCGCGGCGCCGGCCCCGCGCTCAGGTCGTGCTCAGACCGACGTGCCGCCGGTGACCGGGGCGGCCGAGGCCGGCGCGCCGGTCTCGGGGTCGTACGGCAGCGCGCCCTCGGCGGCGATGTCGGCCCACTGGTAGAGGACCGGCACCTGGTAGAAGGAGCTGTGGAGCTCGCGGAAGCGCGAGAACTCCGGGCCGTACCAGTACGCCTCCCAGTCGTCGTGCGACCGGAACGTCGCGACCTGGAGGAACTTGTAGCGGTCGTCGCGGTAGCGGTAGACCGCGTAGCTCGTCGCGCCGTAGCGCAGGGCCAGCGGGGCGATCTCCGCGAGCCCGGCCTCGAGCTTGTCCGCCCGGAAGCCCGTGGCGTACCAGGGGACGTGGACGCTGCCGGCGGCCATCAGGCCCCGACCTCCGCCCGGATCGCCCCCGGGCCGTCCGCGGTCTTGCCCTGACCCTCCGCGGTCGCGCCGACGAGGATCGAGATCTTCCCCAGGTGCTTGTTCTCGTGCATGAGCTGATGTGCCTTTGCGACGTCCTCGAACGGCATGGTCTTCCACAGGACAGGGCGGACCTGGCCGCTCTCGATGAGCTTGTTGGCGAGGTTGCACTCCCACGCGTTGGCGAAGTGCGACCCGATGATCTGCTTCTGGCGCATCCAGAGATAGCGCACGTCGAAGTCGAGGTTGTACCCCGACGTCGCGCCGCAGATGACGACCTTGCCGAACGGCTTGACCGTGTAGACGCTCGTCGGGAACGTGGCCTGGCCGACGTGCTCGAACACCACGTCGGGCGCGTCGCCGAGGATCTCCTTGACGCGCTTGGCGAACTCGCGCGAGACCTTGAAGCGCGCCTTCTCCTCCTCCGGCGACTCGCCGCCCCGGCGCATCATGCCCTTGAACTCGTTGCGGTCGATGTAGCCGGTCGCGCCGAGCCGCTTGACGAGCTCGCCCTTCTCGGCGCTCGACACGACCCCGACCGACTCGGCGCCGGCGGCCTTGACGAGCTGGGTGGCGAACACGCCCAGGCCGCCCGCCGCGCCCCAGATCAGGACCTTCTGGCCGGCCTGGAGCTTGGCCTGGTGCATGAGCATCCGGTAGGCGGTGAAGTACGTCAGCCCGTACGACGCCGCCTCCTCCCAGGTGAGGTTCTGCGGCTTGGGCAGGAGCTGCTGGGCCTGGACCTTCGTGAACTGGGCGAACGAGCCCCACGTCGTCTCGTAGCCCCAGATCTTCTGCGAGGGGGCGGCCATCGGGTCCAGGCCGTGGACCTCGGGGTCCTCGTAGGAGGCCTGGTTGCAGTGGATCGTCACCTCGTCGCCGGGCTTCCAGCGCGTGACGCCCTCGCCGACCTTCCACACGATCCCCGACGCGTCCGAGCCGCCGATGTGGTGGCCGTACTGCGGGTGGTCGCCGTAGCCGAACACCGACACCGGCTTGCCGAGCGCGGCCCACACGTTGTTGAAGTTCACGCCGGCGGCCATGACGCGGACGATCACCTCGAACGCGCCGGGCTCGGGTACCTCGATCTCCTCGACCTGGAAGGCGTCCTTCGGCTCGCCTTCGCGCTCCTGCCGGATCACCCACGCCGCCATGGTCGCGGGCAGCTCGCCGGGCTCGGTGTCGACTTGGGAGACTTGACTGAGATCAACGGCCACGGGTTTCGGTGCTTCCTCTGTTCGCCGGAAACGGTCGGGCAGGGACCTTACCCGGGCGGGCGCGCGTCGAGCGCCGTGCCCCGGTCAGGGCTGGAGGAGCTCGTCCTGAGCGGACGGGCGCGGCTCGCCGACGCGGAGCGTGGCGGCGCGGATCCTGTCGCCGCCGACGCCGATCCGGTAGGTGCCGGTGCGCAGGTCGGCCTTCAGCGATGCGGTGTCGCCGGGGTTGATCGGGCCGCTGGTCTGGCGGATGCCGGGCTCGTCGCCGCCGATCTCGTCGGTCTCGAGCGTGAGCTCCTGCGCGCGCCGGGTCTGGTTGGCCACGATGAGCGTGATCGGGCCGGCGCCGAACGAGCGCGGGGAGACCGATATGCGGTCCTGGCCGATCGACGCGCTCACGACGATCGGAGCGGGCGGGCGCGGCTCGTTGGCGTAGTCGTCCTCGTCACCGGCGCAGCCGGACGCGACCATGGCGACGGCGACCGCGCTCGCGGCCACGAGCCTCGACACGCGCCATGCTCGATGGACCAAGGACTCTCTCTCCATGTCTTCGGGCAGGCGGGCGGGAGACCGCCTCGCCCGCGGCGCGAACCCTACCCGACGGAATCGTCGCCGGGCGCCGCTGCCGCGCCGATCTCGCGCAGGGCTGCCTGGAGCTCGTCCCACGCCTCCTGCTCGGCGCGGTCGTACTCCTCGCCCTCGAGCCCGCGCAGGCGCTCGGCGTACTCGTCCCACGCGCGCCGCTGCTCCTCGGCGATGTTTCTGGCGACGGTCGGCATGCCCGCAGCGTACTCCGCGCGGCGGCGGTCGAGGTGAAGGCCCGGTTGAGCGTGCGTGCAAGCGCTCGTGCGGTCCGTCCTGGCCGGGGCGTAGAACGCACGTTCCCATGGATCTGCTGGACGCGCCGCTGGCCACCGCCGAGTTCCTCGCCGTCGACACCGAGACGAACGGCAAGGGCGGCGACGCGTGCGAGCTGACCGAGATCGGCACGGTCCTCGTCGGCGGGGGCGAGCTGCACGACCGCTGGGAGTCGCTCGTCGGCGTCCGCGCGCCGCTGTCGCGGGGCATCCAGCGGTTCACCGGGATCACGCAGGCGATGGTCGACGAGGCGCCGGCCGCCGAGCTCGTGCTGCCCGACCTGGCCGAGCTCATCGGCTCGCCGCCGCGCCGCGTGCTCGTCGGCCACAACGTCGCGTTCGACCGGCGCGTGCTGCGGCAGGCGTTCGAGCGCGCAGGCCTCGAGTGGCCCGACCCGCCGGCGATCTGCACGGTCGCGCTCGCGCGCCGGTTCGCGCCGCTCGTCCGCCAGCGCAAGCTCGCCGCGCTCGCCGGGTCGCTTGGCATCGACGTGGAGGTCGAGCACCGCGCGCTCGCCGACGCCGAGACCTGCGCGCGGGTGTTCTGCGCGTTGTTCAAGCGGTTGTGCGCGAACGCGACGACGGTCGGCGACGCGATCGAGGCGCTCAAGCCGACCCGCCGCAGGACGCAGAAGCCCAAGCTCCCGCGGCGCGCCCGGCTGGACCTGCCGGACTTCGGCGACCTGCCCGACACGCCGGGCGTCTACATCTTCCGCAACGCCGAGGGCCAGACGCTCTACGTCGGCAAGTCGGTGCGGCTGCGCTCGCGGGCGCGCGCGCACTTCGCGCCGTCGGCGCCGGCGGGCGACTGGACGGCGCAGGCGGCGATCGTCGACCACCGCCCGACGCAGTCCGAGCTCGGCGCGCTCGTGCTGGAGAACCGGCTCATCAAGGCGCTGCGCCCGCCCGGCAACCGCAAGCTCAAGAAGGTCGACCCGTACGTCTACCTGCGGTGCCGGTTCGACATCCCGTTCCCGATCCTCGAGGTGGCGCCCGAGCCGGCCGGCGGGCACGCCGTGAACATCGGGCCGCTGCGCGGGCGGGCGTCGGCGGCCGAGCTCAAGGAGCAGCTCGACTCGCTGTTCGGCCTGCGCCACTGCCCGCGGTCGCTGCCCAGGCGCTACTCCCCGTCGGTGTACGGGCAGATGGGGCGGTGCCTGTCGCCGTGCCTGGGCGACCTCGACCCGAACCTGTACCGGCGCCGGCTGGACGAGGCGCTCGCGATCTTCACCGGCGACGGGGACGGCGGCGCGGCGCTGCTCGCGCATGTCGACGCGCAGATGCGGCGGGCGGCGGCCGAGCAGAAGTTCGAGCGCGCCGCCTGGCTGCGGCGCCGCCACGGCCGGCTGCGGGTGCTGCTCGAGCGGCTCGGCCCGTTCCTGCGCGCGGCGCACACCCACCCGCGGCTGGTGCTCGCGCCGGGGCCCGAGGGCGCCGACCTGTTCTGGATCGTCGGCGGGCGGATCGTCGACTGGGGCCCGCGCACGACCGCCGAGGACGCGGTCGAGCGCACCCGCGCCGCGCTGCGCGCGCGGGCGGACCCGTACGTGCCCGCCGACGAGGTGGCCGAGCTGCGGATCGTCTCGACGTGGCTGGCCACGAACGAGCCGCCGGCGCTCGACCTCAGCGGGCCGCCCGGCGACGACGAGATCGCCGCGTTCGTGGCCGCGCCGGTTGAAAGGCCCGCCCTGGTCTAGACGAATATCTGACTCGCGTCCGGCGCCTCCGCGCACCACAATCTGTCTGCGCCTGCTCGGCGGCCGGACGGACCCGGCCTGCCGGGCAGGGATCTTCCACCAGACAGCGAGACAGTCACGGATGAGCGAAGGCCAGGGGGTGCCTCCGGCGGACGTCCGGTCGTTCCTTCCGCGGCCGGGAGAGTCCGTCGAGGACTACGCGGCGCGGCTGCGCAAGCTGCACCGCGACCTGACGCTGGTCCTCGAGGCGGTCGAGCGCGGGCTCGCGGCGGCCGCGGGGGAGGAGGAGGCCCCGCGCGTCGAGACCGTGGCCGATGAGCCGCGGTTCACCGTGCCCGAGCCCCGCGCGCACGAGCCGATCGAGGTCGTGCCGGAGCCGCCCGAGCCCGCACCGGCCGCGCCGCGGCCGGGCGGCGCGGCCGTGCGGTCCGCCGTCCCGCGCGTGGAGGTGATGCCGCCGCCGACCGGTGAGGACCGCCGCGCCGACGCCGTCGACGCGCGCCGCGCCGAGCCCGAGCCGCCGCGGCCCGCGGCGCCGTTCCCGGCCCGCCCGTCGGCGGCCGCCGACGGCGCCCGGCGCGAGCCCGAGTGGGTCGAGCGCGAGCCGCCGCGCGAGGCGTTCACACCGCCGACGTTCCCGTCCCCGGCCGCGGGCGCGCCGCAGGGCATCGTCATGACGCGGGCGTTGCTCGCCGCGTTCGCGGTCGCGTGGCTCGTCGTCGTGGCGCTGCTCGTCGCGGTGCTCGCCGGCTAGAAGGGCAGCTCGACGACCTCGGCGGTCACCGCGCCGTCGCCGACCGTGAGCGTCGCGCCCGGCTCGGCCTCGCGCCGCACGATCGCCAGCCCGATCGGCCCCAGCCGCGGGGAGACGACCGCGCTGCCGAGCCGGCCGACGACCTTCTCGCCGAGGCGCAGCTCGGCGCCCGGCTCGGCCGGAGCCGACAGCCGCAGGCCGCGCAGATGCCGGTTCGGCTTGCCCTTGTAGTACAGGCGGGCGACGGTCTCCTGCCCGACGTAGCAGCCCTTCGTGAAGCTCACCGCGCGCTCGTTCAGCCCCGCCTCCTGCGGGATCGTCGAGTCGTCGAGCTCGGCCCCGTAGCGCGGCCGGCCGCGCTCGACGCGCACGACTTCGGCCACGTCCTCGCCCACCGGGACCGCCCCGGCGTCGCGCAGCGCGGCCGCGACCGCCTCGGTGTCCTCCGACAGGCAGAGCACGTCGATGCCGGTGTCGGTGACGACGAGGCGGACCTCGCGGCCGGCGATGGTGCCGGCGCGGTGGGCGTGCTCGGTCTCCGGCAGGTCCTCGGCGCCGGCGACCCGTCGCGCGCACGGCCCGACGAGCGACAGCAGCCCGCGCTGCAGCGTGCGCTTGTGCAGCTCGACGTCGTAGCCGACCTTGAAGCGGCGGATCATGTCGAACAGCGCCTGGAGCGCGACCCGCTCGGTGTCGAGCAGCAGCTCGTCCTCGGTGCGCAGGACGCGCAGGTCGCCGAGCATCTTGCCCTTGTGGGTCAGGAATGCGGCGTAGAGCCCTTCGCCGGGCTCGAGCGCGGCGACGTCGTTCGTCACCTGGCCGTTGAGGAACTCGGCGGCGTCGGCGCCGGTCAGCGCGAGCTTGCCGCGCTCGGACCGGTCGACCAGGCCGCAGCTCTCGGTGACGGCGGTGTACGCGGTGGCGGGCGACTCGGTGGCAGCCACGTCTCCGAGGGTACTGTTGAGGGCGACATGGCCCTCGCCGACGACTTCCAGCAGATCCTCGACTCGCTCCCCGACGACTGGACCGACCTCGAGCTCGACCTCCGGATCCACGACGAGACCCGCTACATCGAGGCGACGACGTACCTGGTGATGATCAACCACCAGCCGTACTCGCACCACGACTGGCACTGGCGCATCCTCGTCGCGCACCGCTTCGGGCACGCCGCCGCCGCGCCGGCCGTGCACGGGACGCTCAAGCTCCTCGACGAGGCGGGCATCACCGGCGAGCTGGCCGTTCGCGGCGTCCGCACCGGCCGCGCCGAGGTGACGCCGATGTGGGGCAGGCCGGAGTCCGTCCGGCAGGAGTTCCGCCGCATCCGCGCGCAGTAGGCGGCGCGGAAGCACGCGCGGGCTTCCGGCGTTTCCGGTAGCTTCGCCCCTGTGCGACGGATCGCCGTCTTCCTCGCAGCCCTGCTGGCGCTCGCGCTGCTTGCCGCGGGCGCGTCGGCGGTCACCAAGCGCGGGACGAGCAAGGCCGACCGCCTGACCGGCACGAACGGCGCCGACCGCCTCCTCGGCGGCGGCGGCAAGGACCGGCTGCGTGGCCTCGGCGGCAACGACTACCTCGACGGCGGCAAGAACGCCGACCGGCTCGACGGCGGTGCCGGCAACGACCGGCTCTTCGGCAACAAGGGCAACGACACCCTGATCGGCGGGCCGGGCCTCAACCGCCTCATCGGCGGCGGCGGCAACGACCGGATCATCGGGGGCCCGGACGCCGACCACGCGTCGGGCGGCACGAACAGCGACCGGATCACCGGCAACGCCGGCGACGACACGCTCGAGGGCGACACCGGCAGCGACACGCTCGACGGCGGGCCCGGCAACGACCGCATGACCGGCGGCGGCAGCGCCGACCGGCTCACCGGCGGCGAGGGCGACGACCTGCTCGCCGGCGGCGGGTTCGCGCCCGACCGGCTCGACGGCGGTCCCGGCGACGACCTGCTCCAGGGCGACTCGGGCGACGACACGCTCATCGACCTGCTCGGCAACAACACGTTCGACGGCGGCACCGGCAACGACACGATCCGCGCCGGCGCGGGGAACGACATCATCGACGGGGGCGACGGCGACGACGACGTCGACGGCGGGGCCGGCGACGACTTCATCGTCGAGGCGCGGTTCGGCGACGACAAGCGCCTGTACGGCGGGCCGGGCGACGACTACATCAACGGCAACCGCGGCGGCGACAAGCTCCTCGACGGCGGGCCCGGCGACGACGTGGTCCTCGGCGCGACCGGCCCGGACCGGCTCGAGGGCGGCGAGGGCAACGACATCCTCGTCGGCGGCTCGGCCCCCGACCACCTCTTCGGCGGCCCCGGCGACGATCGCCTCTACGGCGGCTACGGGCCCGAGCGCACGATCGACTGCGGGCCCGGCTACGACATCGCCTACGTCGACTCGGAGTACGAGCGCAACGGCTCGAACGGCGACACGAAGATCAGCGGCTGCGAGGAGATCATCGTCGGCGACCCGAGCGCGAACGACGACGCGTTCGACGGGCTGAACGGCGCGCCGCACCCGGGCCTGCTGACCGGCGGGCAGAAGGGAGCCGAGACGCTCGTCCAGGTCGCCGAGCGCCAGGAGGCCCGCACCCGCACCGGCGACGCCGACCCGAACCGGCTCGTGGGGACCGACGGCGCCGACAACCTCGCCGGCCAGGGCGGCAACGACCGGATCCTCGGCAACGGCGGGCCCGACGACCTCGACGGCGGCGACGGCGACGACGAGCTGCGCGGCGGGCCGGGCAACGACCGTATCTTCGGCCGCGGCGGCAACGACCGGCTCTACGGCGAGGACGGCGACGACGAGATCACCGGCGACCGCGGCGACGACACGATCTTCGGCGGCCACGGCAACGACCACATCACCGGCGGGTTCGACCGTGACCGCATCGACGCCGGGCCCGGAGACGACATCATCAACGCCAAGGACGGCGTCGCCGAGGTCATCGACTGCGGGCCCGGCCTGGACCGCGTCGCGCGCGACCGCGGCGACCGCGTCCTGAACTGCGAAGTGCTCGAGTAGCGCCGTCCGTCCCCGGACATCCGGAGACGGCCGCGGCGGCGCGGCCGCGCGCCCGGCCGTCCGCGCTCTGACAGGTCCGGTGGCGGGCCGGCCCGGGCGGGTAAGCGTCGCCGCCATGCCGTTCCGCCTCCCCGCCATCCTCCTCGCGCTGCTCACGCTCGTCGCCGTCGCCGCGATCGCCGACGCCCGCACCAAGCGCGGCACGTCGCGCGCCGACACGCTCCACGGCACCGAGAGCCGCGACCGGCTCTACGGGCGGGCGAACCGCGACCGCCTGCACGGCCGCGGCGGGAACGACCTGCTCGACGGCGGCACGAACCGCGACGTCATCGACGGCGGCGAGGGGAACGACACGATCCGCGGCGGCCAGGGGAGCGACACGATCTCCGGCGGGCCGGGCGACGACGACATCGCCTCCCACAGCGGCAACGACCGCGTCGACGGCGGCGACGGCGACGACGACGTGCTCGCCGGGCCGAACGCCGACCTCGTGGCCGGCGGGGCCGGGAACGACACGCTGGAGGGGATGACCGGCTCGGACGCCGTCGACGGCGGGCCCGGCGACGACGGCATCGGCGGCGGAGGCGGCAGCGACCGGCTGGCCGGCGGCCTCGGCGCCGACACGATCCGCGGCGGTGCCGCCCAGGACCGGATCGACGGCGGTCCCGGCGGCGACGCGCTGCGCGGCGACACCGGCGACGACCGGATCGACGGTGGCCTCGACAACGACGTCGCCGACGGCGACAGCGGCAACGACGTCGTGCGCGGCGGCCCGGGCGACGACCGCATCGACGGCGGCGACGGCGACGACGTCGTCGACGGCGGCGAGGGCAACGATTTCGTCGTCGAGGCGCGCTTCGGCGACGACAAGCACCTGACCGGCGGCCCCGGCGACGACTACGTGCACGCCAACCGCGGCCGCGACCGGCGCGTCGAGGGCGGGCCCGGCGACGACGTCGTGCACGGCGGGTCCGGGCCGGACGTCGTCGACGGCGGGCCGGGGAACGACATCGTGCTGGGCGGCACCTCGCCGGACGACCTCTTCGGCGGCGACGGCGACGACGTGCTCTACGGCGGGTCGGCGCCCGACGACTTCGACTGCGGCCCGGGGAACGACGTCGCGGTCGTCGAGAGCGACTACGAGGCGCAGGGGCGCGGGCCGAACCGCATCGTCGGCTGCGAGCGCATCGTGATCGGCGACCCGAGCGCCGGGCGGCTGAACGCGCGCTTCGACGGCCTCCAGGGCGCGCCGCACGCCGGTCTCGCCGCCGGCGGTGCGGAGGGCCTGGAGATCCTCGACCAGATCGCGCAGAAGCAGGCCGCGCCGCGCCGCGTCGGGTTCGACCGCGCCAACCGCTTCACCGGCACCGACGCCGCCGAGATCTTCATCGGCAACAAGGGCGACGACCTCATCCGCGGCGACGGCGGCGACGACGACCTCGACGGCGGCCCGGACGACGACCGGCTGTACGGCGGGGCGGGCGACGACTTCATCTTCGGCCGCACCGGCGACGACCGGCTCTACGGCGAGGACGGCGACGACGAGATCACCGGCGACCGCGGCCGCGACCTGATCTACGGCGGCAACGGCGACGACGTGCTGGCGGGCGGCTTCGGCGCCGACCGGATCGAGGGCGGGCCGGGCAACGACACGATCCGCGTCAACGGCGGCGCGCGCGACATCGTCGACTGCGGCCCGGGCTACGACCGCGTCACCAAGGACCGCCGCGACCGCACGCGCCGCTGCGAGGTGGTCGAGTAGCGCGGGCGCTCAGCCGCCGGCGTCGGCGAAGCGGGGCAGGAACGCCGCCGCGACGTCGGGCTCCTCGTCGACGATCCCGAACCGGGCCGCCCAGCGCGCCCACGCGCGCAGGCGCTCGGTCTCGAGGACGCCGTAGCGGCCGACGCCGGCGGTGAACGCGGGGGAGACCGCGCGGAGCTGCTCGAGCAGCCGGGCCCGGTCCAGCCCGTCGACCTGACTCGTCATCGTCGAGACCGCCGACTCGGGGTCTCGCAGGACCTCCTCGTAGCCGCGCCGCAGCGCCGCGACGAGCCGCTCGACCCGGCCGGGGTCGTCCTGGATCGTCTCGGCGCTCGCGCACAGCACGAGCTCGGGGTAGGCGGGGGCGCCGAACCGCTCGACCCGGAACTCGCGCACGCCCGGCAGGCGGCGCTTGAGCGCCAGCCCCTCGACGTTCCAGAACGCCGTGACCGCGTCGACGCGGCCGCCGGCGAGCGCCGGCACCGCGGTGAACCCGATCGTCGTCCGGCGCACCCTCTCCGGGTCGCCGCCGTCGCCGGCGACGACCGAGTCGAGCACCGCGACGTCGCTCGGCAGCCCGGTCACCCCGGCGCGCCGGCCCTCGAGCGCGCGGGGCCGGGTGATCCGCGGCCGCGTGAACACCGCGGCGAGCGGGCGCTGGACCACCGCCATCACCGCCTTGATGTCCGAGCCCTTCGCGCGGGCGAGCGCCAGGTCGCTGATGTCGAGGATCGCGAAGTCGACCTGGCCGGCCTCCAGCAGCCGCACCGCGTCGGTCGACTCGCCCGGCAGGCGCACGTCCACCTCGACCGCCTCCGCGCCGTCGAAGTCGCGTGCGAGCGCCGTGTAGATGCCCGCGTGCACCGCGTTCGGCGTGAAGTCGAGCATGAGCGACGCCTCGTCGTGATCGGTCGCCGATCCGCCGCAGCCGGCGGCGATCGCGGCGGCGCTCAGGAGGGCGGCGAGGCGGACGAGCGGACGATGGGGCACGCGCGAGTACGTTACGAGGAGGCGGTCCGTAGACTCGGCTCGGTGCGGCGCAGGATCACCTTCTCCAGGAACGTCACGCTGTCGCTGTCGCGCACGTGCGTCTCGCACTGCAAGTACTGCGCGTTCCGCACGTCGCTGCCGCATCTGCACGAGCCGGACGAGGTTCTGAAGCTCCTCGACCGGGCGGCGCGGCGCAACGTCAAGGAGCTGCTCGTCCTCACCGGCGACAACCCCGACCACCACCGGGGCGTGCAGGCCAAGCTCGCCGAGCTGGGCTTCGAGGACTTCGTCGCCTATGTCGTCTGGTGCTGCGAGCAGGCGCTCGAGCGGGGCATCCTGCCGCACACGAACCTCGGCGCGCTCTCCCGCGAGGACCTCGCCCGGCTGCGCGAGGTGACCGCGTCGCAGGGGCTCATGGTCGAGTCGGTCCGCGACGACCTCGTCGCGCACCAGGGCTCGCCGACGAAGGTGCCCGAGCTGCGGCTGCAGACGATTCGCGACGCCGGCGCGCTGCGGATCCCGTTCACGTCGGGGATCCTCGTCGGGATCGGGGAGACCGAGGACGACCGGATGGCGGCGCTCGAGGCGCTCGCCGGCGTCCACCGCGAGCACGGCCACCTGCAGGAGGTGATCCTGCAGAACTTCGTCCCGCACCGGAAGTACTACGGCGAGGAGCCCGCGGAGATCGCGACGGCCGTTGCCGAGGAGTACTGGCGCAGCGGGCTGCACACCGGCCCGGACGTGCCGGCGCCGAAGTGGGCGTCGCCGGTGACGCTCGACGACATGGTGCGGCTCGTGCGGGAGGCGCGGCGGATCCTCGGCCCGGATGTCGGCATCCAGATCCCGCCGAACCTGTCGGACTGGTGGCCGGAGCTCGTGCGCGCCGGCGCGACCGACCTCGGCGGCCTGTCGGCGAACGGCGACCACATCTCGCCCGAGCACCCGTTCCCGTCGCCGCACCAGGTGCGCAAGACGCTCGCCGCCGACGGGTTCGCGCTCACCGAGCGGCTGTGCGTCTACCCGCAGTACATCGACCCCGAGTGGCTCGGCCAGGGCGTGCTCGACGTCATCAAGACCCGGTACTGGTCGTTCATCCCGCGGTCGGGGTCCGGCCGGCGGGAGGAGCGGGCGATCCGCCGCGACCTCGTGCCGGGCGCGATCGCCAAGGGCCGCGAGGGCGCCCGGCTGTCGGAGGACGAGCTGACCGCGCTGTTCGCCGAGACGCGCCCCGAGGCGATCGAGGACCTGCGCCAGGCCGCCGACGAGCTGCGCGCCGAGCTGGCCGGCGACGAGGTCACGTTCGTCGTCAACCGCAACATCAACGTCTCGAACGTCTGCGTCGTCGGGTGCGCGTTCTGCGGCTTCGGGCAGGGCAAGCGCTCGCCCGACGCCTACCAGCACGACGAGGCCGAGCTGCGCGCCCGCATCGACGAGGCCGTCGCCTACGGCGCCACCGAGCTGTGCATCCAGTCCGGGATCCACCCCGACTGGACGCTCGACGACTACCTGCGGTACCTGCGGATCGCCAAGGACCACGCGCCGCACCTGCACCTGCACGCGTACAGCCCGATGGAGATCGCGCACATGTGCGACATCTCCGGGCTGCCGCCCGGCGAGGTGTTCGCGCGGCTGAAGGACGCGGGGCTGGGCTCGACGCCGGGGACCGCGGCCGAGGTGCTGCACGACGGGGTGCGCGAGCGGATCAGCCCGAACAAGCTGCCGGTCGCGCGGTGGGTGGAGATCATCGAGGCCTCGCACCGGTCGGGGCTGCGCTCGACCGCGACGGTCATGTTCGGCCACATCGAGGAGCCGTGGGAGCTCGCCGAGCACATGCGCGTCGTCCGCGCGCTCCAGGAGCGCACCGGCGGGTTCACCGAGTTCGTCCCGCTGTCGTTCATCCCGTTCCACACGCTGCTCGGCCGCACGCACGGCGTCGAGGAGATCTCGCGGGAGGAGAACCTCAAGCACACCGCGGTGTTCCGCCTCGCGCTCGGAAAGACCGTCCGGAACCTGCAGGCGTCGTGGGTGAAGATGGGCCTGGAGACCGCGACCGAGGCGCTGCGCTGGGGCGTCAACGACCTCGGCGGCACGCTCATGGAGGAGAACATCAGCCGCCTCGCGGGCTCCTACCACGGCGTCAAGCTCGACCCGCCGGACCTCATCGCCGCCGCGCACCGCGCCGGGCGGCCGGCGGCCGAGCGCACGACGCTCTACGACATCCGCCGCCGGTACCCGGTGGCGGAGCTGGCGGCGTAGCCGCGGTCCTCGCGGTCGTCGCTACGCGCGGACGAGGACGCGTGCCTCGTGCACCGGCATGCGGCCGGTGTACCAGTGCGTGAAGCGCTGGACGAGGCAGTCGCCTCCCAGCCGCTCCACCACCTCGGCGATGCGTTCGTCGAGCGACGCGACGTCCATGTCGATCAGTCGTTCGAGTTCCATGCCCGCATCGTCGACATCCGCGGCGGCGAGCGACAGGGACGGCCGGGCCGATCTGGACCGACGGACGGTCCAGGCGGCGGTCTGCAGGACTTCTTGCGCTACGCGACCGGCGTGGCCGCGCGGTTCTTGTGCGCCCAGTCGACGATCGCCTCGGAGCCGTCGACGACGGTGCCGTCGTCGAGCTCGAGCACCGGCACCCACGACGTGCCGGTGAGCTCGCGGACGCGGCGGCGGCCGGGGGTGGCGTTCAGCGCGTCGGGCAGGACGCCCCAGCCGTAGGTCTTGACGATCTCCGGCTCGTGGCCGGCCTCGCGCAGCGCCTGGTAGGCGTTGCGGCAGGGGTGGCCGCCGGGACGCGGCGTCTTGAACAGCCCGTAGCAGACGTAGAGCCTCATGGCGCGGCGGGACGCTACCTCAGGTGAACAGGTCCTCGTCGCGGCTGCGGACGAGCGCGGCCGCGCCGGGGCCGTCCTCCTCGGTGACGTGGCGCTCGAGCCCGCCGACGACGACCGCCGGCTGGCGCGAGTCCTTCCGGCGCGCGAGGTCGGCGGCGGCCGCGGCCTCGTCGGCGATCGCGATCCACGTCGCGCGCAGCTCGCGGCCGAGGCTGTCGTGGCGTCCGCGCCAGTCCTCGAGCGGGGCGAGGCCGGCGATCCCGATCGCCACGTCGACCTGCCCGTGCCGCCACGCGCGGCCGAACGAGTCGGCGATGACGACCGCGGCGCGCGGGTTGATCTGCGCGCGCAGGCGCCGCGCGGACGCGTCGGGGTCCTCGGGCAGCAGGACGAGCGAGCCGTCGGCGACGTTCGACGCGTCGACGCCGGCGTTCGCGCACACGAAGCCGTGCCGCGTGCGGCAGATGAACACGCCCCGCTCGGCGCGGACGAGCTCGGCGGTCTCGTCGAGGACGACCTGCACGTGCCGCGGGTCCTTGCCGTGCCGGTGGGCGAGGGCCTGCGCCTCGGGCCCGGGCTCGACGTCGTCGAGCCGCACGACTCGCCCTTCGGCCTTCGAGACGACCTTGTGGGCGAGCACGAGCACCTCGCCGTCCTCGACGGCCCCGGCGAGCATCGCCCCGAGATCGTCGCCCGGCCGGACCTCGGGAAGCCCGTCAAGGACGTGCACGCGCACGCCAGGGGCCCGCCCCCGCCCCACCCCGGGGTCAGTCACCTTGAAACTCCCACGAATCTCAAGGTGACTGACCCCGATCGGCGGAACGTGCGGGAAAACCGCCCATGTCAGGCCGCCTCGAGCGCGTTTGCGGCCTTCAGGTCGTCGACGGTGTCGACGTCGAACATGAACGCCTGGCGCTCGTCGACGACGCAGCGGGCTCCTGCGGCGGCCGCGAGCTCCTCGTGGCGCCGGCGGCTGCCGGGGCCGAACGCCGGCGCGATCGCGTCCGGCGGCTCGAGCAGCAGGCCGTTCGTGCCGGTGCCGTGACGGTCGGGCAGGACGACGACGCCCGGGCCGGCGTGGGCGGCCAGCAGCGCGTCGATCGCCTCGGCCGACATGAGCGGGCAGTCGCCCGGCAGCAGCAGCACCCGCCTGGCGCCCAGCGCCATCGCGCGCTCGACACCGAGCGAGGCCGCCCGCGAGTGGCCCAGCAGGCTCGGCTCGTCGACGACCTCGGCGCCGTGGTCCCGGGCGAGCTGCGCCGCCGCGGCGTCGCCCGTCACCACGAGCACCCGGTCGATCGCCGAGGCGGCCAGCGCACGCAGCACGCGCTCGGCCATCCCCCGCATGACATCCGCGCGGTCGGCCCGGTCGAGCCGCTGCTTGGCCTGGGCGAAGCGCTTGATCGGCAGCACCGCGATCGTGTCCGGCATCACGGCGCCAACCCTACGACCGACGACCCGGCGAGCGGTGACATCTCACGTGAGCGCCAGGGCGAACTCGAGCGTCTCGCGCGCCACCCGGGCACGGCCCTCCGCGTCCGCCATGAGCGTGCTCGTCACGAGCGACGGCACCGGCAGCTCGGCGCGCTCGTCGGTGACGAGCCCGTCGACGAGGCCCGCGTAGGTCGCGGCGATCCCCGCCGCGTCCATCGTCTGCCCCGCCCACTCCAGGAACGCCGCCGTCGGGCCCTTGAGCACCTGCCCGTCGACGATCGGGCTGACCGCCACGACCGGCGCCGCGGCCGCCGCGAGCGCCTCGCGCATCCCCGGCACCGCGAGGATCGGCCCGATCGAGATCACCGGGTTCGACGGCCCGATCACGATCGCCCGCGCCGCCGCGATCGCGTCGAGCGCCTCCGGCGGCGGCGCCGCCTCGGCGATCCCGTCGAAGCGCACGTCCTCGACCGGCCCCTCCGCCCGGCGCCGGATCATGAACTCCTGGAACGGCCACCACGTGCCGTCCGCGCGCACCCGGGTACGGACCGGCGTGTCGCTCATCGGCAGCACTGCCGCGCGCACGCCGAAGCTCTCGGCGACCCGCGCCTGCGCCTCGGTCTGCCGCATCCCGGCCGCGAGGTGCCCGGCCCGCCGCAGGCACACCGCCAGGTCGCGGTCGCCGAGGTTGAACCACACGTCCTCGCCGAGCGCGCGCAGCCCGTCCATGACCGCGAACGTGTCGCCGCGCAGCCCCCACCCGCGCTCGTCGATCGCGTCGGCCAGCCAGAACGTCACGAGGTCCGGGTCGGGCGAGACGTGGGCGCGGTAGATGTCGACGTCGTCGCCGGTGTTCGCGATGACGACGAGCTCGTCGCCGACGACGTCGAGCATCCCGCGGGCGAGCTTCGCGCCTCCCGTCCCGCCCGCGAGGACGACGACCGTCACGACTTGGACTCGAGCGGCGGGAAGAGGTCCCCGTCGGGCAGGTTCGTGATGCGGATGCCCGCGTGGGTCTTGTACCTGCCGTTGATCCCGATGAGCATCGCGGTCAGCGGCTCGACGATCCGCGCCTGCTCGAGCGGCCCGGCGTCGACGCACCGCAGCCCGTCGATCCGGTCGATGATCTGCGCGATCCGGCGCTTGTCGGCGCGCCGGCGCCCGCAGACGAGCACGTCCTCGTCGAGCGGCCGCGACAGGTCCGACAGCGTCGCCGCGCTGACCGTGTGCAGCGCGCTGATGACGGTCACGCCGTCGGGCACCATCTCCTGCGCCTGCTCGGCCGCCGAGCCCTGCCACACGCCGATCGTGCGCGTCGCCTTGCCGCTGACCGCCGCCGCGAGCGGGACGGTCGCGTCGACGAGGATCTGGCCCGGCTGCAGCACCGGCTTCAGGTTCGTGAGGTTCTCGGACTGGTTGCGGAACGGCACGCACAGGAAGACCACCTCGTTGGCCTTCGCGGCATCCGCGTTCTGCGCCCCGGAGAACGTGCCGTCCGGCACCTGCTCGCGCGCCTTGTTCGCAGCGTCCTCGGCCCGGCCGGCGTCGCGGGAGCCGATGACCACGGGGACGCCGGCCGCGCCGAGCCGGACCGCCAGCCCGAAGCCGAGGGCGCCCGTGGCGCCGAGGATCGTCACAGCCTCTGACATGGCGGGCGACCCTATAGCCTCCGCCGTCGATGGAGCCCGCAGGCGCCGAGCGAACGCACGAGTTCACCGTCGAAGGCCCGCTGCTGACCGACGTCGGCGGCACGATCCCGGTGAAGGTCCTGTCGACCCCGGGGATGATCGCGATGATGGAGCGCACGGCCGCGATGCTCGCGCTCGAGCACCTTCCCGACGACCAGGCGACCGTCGGGTTCGAGGTGTGCGTCAGGCACGTCGCCGGCGCGACCGAGGGCGCGCGCTGCACCGCGACGGCGCGGTTGCGCGAGGTCGCCGACGGGCGCAAATGGCGGTTCGACGTCGAGGTCCGCGAGGGCGACCGGACGATCGGCGTCGGCACGCACGAGCGGCGGGTCGTCCGGCGGGCGTGATCGCCGACGACGTCCGCGCGCTGGCCGGCATGGTCCGCGACTCGGCCGCGGCGGGCGAGCGCGCGGCCGCGGAGTGGGTGGTGCGGCGGCTCGAGCACGCCGGCGTCGAGGACGTCGCGCTCGAGCCGTACCGCTGGCAGGGCACGTACGCCTGGGCGCACCTGGCGCACGCCGTGTGCGGCCTGTCGCGGCGGCGGTGGGTGCGGCTGCTGGCCGCGCTCTCCTACGAGCTGGAGGTCAGCGGGCGCCTGCAGTGGGTGCCGCGGCTGTTGCCGCGCGGCCACGGGCTGAACGTCGTCGCCCGGCTCCCGGCCGCCGGCCCGGTGCGGCGCACGTTCGTGCTCGTCGCGCACCTCGACGCCCAGCGCAGCGGCCTGATCTGGGATCGCCGGATCATCGAGGCCGGCGCCGGCCGGCGCCTGAAGACCCGTGCCATGACGCCCGCCGCCGCGGCCGGGGCGCTCGCGATCGCCACCGGGTGGCGGCCGCTCGTCGCGCTGCACGTCGCCGGGCTGCTCGACACCGCGCTGCGCCCGACCGTCCCGGGCGCGAACGACAACGCGACCGGGGTCGCCGCGCTGCTGCACCTCGCGCGGCGCCTGGCCGGCGACCCCCTGCCGGGCACCGAGATCCTGCTCGTGTTCCCCGGCGCCGAGGAGTCCGGCATGGGCGGCATGCGCCAGTTCCTCGCAGACCATCCGCTCGACCCGTCGCGCTCGTTCGTGCTCGGCCTCGACACGATCGGCTCGGGCACCCCGATCCTCGCCGCCGCCGAGGGCGCCGTGCTCGCCCACCGGTACGCGGAGCGGGACCTGGCGCTCGTCGAGCAGGGCGCCGAGCGCGCCGGCGCCGAGCGCCCCGCCCGGTGGCGGGTCGGCGGCTGGACCGACCCGATCCTCGCGCGGCTGCGCGGGATCCCGTCCGCGTCGCTGCTCTCGGTCGGCGAGCACGGCATGTACACGCACTACCACCGGATGGACGACCGGCCCGAGTACGTCGACGTCGGCTGCGTGGAGCGGTGCGCGGCGATCGCCGAGGGCACCGCGCGCGTGTTCGCCGAGCGCTGACGCGCCCACCGGCACACCCTGATGCAGAGCACTAGGCGAACCCCCGATGTGGGGCCGCCGTCCGGGTCGCACAGTGGCCGGCATGCGCTCACGATCGTTGCTCGCGGCGGCGGCCGCCGCGCTCGCCTGCTCCACCATGGCCACCCCGACCGCCGGCGCCGCGCCGGCCGGCGCGCTCGACCCGTCGTTCGGCGGCGGGGCACTCACGATGAGGTTCGCCGCCGGCGAGAACGATCGCGTCATCGACCACGTCGTGGCGAAGGACGGCAGCGTCCTCGCGCTGGCCGAGCTCGGGGCGATGCCGGCCGTGCTGCGGCTGACGCCCGCCGGCAGGCTCGATCCGGGCTTCGGCGAGGCCGGCATCGCGAAGCCCGCGCTTGCCATCAACGGGGCGGCGGCGCTCGCGCTCGACGACGAGGGGCGCATCGTCGTCGCCGGGTCGGGGTGGACCGGCAACCAGGCCAACGGCGCCGTCGCGCGGCTGCTCCCCGACGGGACGCCGGACGCCTCGTTCGACGGTGACGGCGTCGTGCAGGTCTCGTTCGGGACGACCCACCAGGCCCGCTTCGCCGCGGTCGCCGTACGCGGGGACCGCATCGTCGCGGCCGGCACCTACGGCTCGGACGTGGCGGTCGCCCGGCTGCACGACGACGGGCGCCTGGACGCCTCGTTCTCCGGCGACGGCAAGCTCGTCGAGAGCGTCGGGGGAGCGGACGGCGTCGCCGAGGTGATCGAGGAGCCCGGAACCTCGCGCATCGTCCTCGTCGGCGACGCCGGGACCGGTACGCCGGCGCGGCTCCGGCCCGCGCTCATGCGGCTGACGGCGGACGGCGAGGTCGACACGAGCTTCGGCGACGGCGGCAAGGTCATCCTCGAGGTGCCGGGCGGGGAGCCGACCGCCTGGCAGCGCGGGTACGCCGGCGCCCTCGACGCGGAGGGGCGGATCCTCGTCGCCGGCATGGACGGGATCCGGCCGGCGCTGCTGCGGTTCACGGCCGGCGGCAACCTCGACGTGTCGTTCGGCGACGGCGGGGCGCGCGCCGTCGGGACGAGCAAGCAGGGCGGCGCGTTCAGCTCGGTCGCGGTCCAGCCCGACGGGGCGATCGTCGCGGGCGGCCGTCAGGTGCTCGGCCGGCCCGGGATCAGCGAGGCGATCGTCATGCGGTTCGACGCGTCGGGCGCGCCGGACCCGGCGTTCGGCACCGCCGGCACGGCGGTCGTCACCCCGGCGACGTCGATCGGCACGAACATCGTGCAGACGCTGAGGATCGGGCCCGACGGGCACCTCACCGTCTCCGGCACGTCGGCCGTCGAGCCCGACAACGACGACGGCTGGCTGTCGGCGACGATGTTCGCGCGCCTCTTCGGCCGCGAGGTCGCCGACGCCGGGGACCGCGACGGCGCGCCGCCCGCGCCGCCGGCCGCGCCGGCCGCGGCCGCGCCGGCCGCGACCGCGCCGGGCGCCGTCCTGCCCGCCGCCGGCATGCCCTCCTCGAGCCGGCCGCGCAGCGGCCCGCCCGCGACCGGCGCGACCGCCCGGCCGAAGGTCGCCGGCCTGCGGACGACGTCGCGCCGGATCAGCGGGGCCGCGTCGGGCCCGGTCCGGCGGGTCGAGGTGGCGGTCGTCCGCCGCAGCGGCAGGCGGTGCCTGGCGCTGCGCTCGACCGCCGGCCGTTTCGCGCGCGCGGCCTGCGGCACGCCGCGCTGGCTGCGGGCGAGCGGCACGAGGCGCTGGTCGCTGACGCTGCGCCGCAAGCTCGCCCGCGGCCGCTACGAGGTGCTCGTGCGCGCGGTCGGGACCGGCGGTCGCGTGGGCGCGACCGTCCGGCGCACGTTCCGCGTGCGCTAGGGGGAGAGCGGCGGGCGGCGCGCGGCGCCGCCCGCCGCGCGGCTCGTCGCCGGCTCGTCGCGCTCATCGTCCCCGCCGCCGCCCGTCGAGGCTTGCCGCCCCGCCGCCCCGCCGCCCCGCCGCGCCGGCCCTGCCGCGCGCACGCGGCGGGGGCTAGATTGCGGCCATGGCACGAGGGGATCTGCTGTGGGAACCGTCGGCCGACCTCGTCGAGCGCGCGGAGCTGACCCGCTACATGCGCTGGCTCGACCGCGGGTTCGCCGGCTACGACGAGCTGTGGCGCTGGTCGGTCGAGGACCTGGAGGGCTTCTGGGCGTCGATCTGGGAGTACTTCGAGGTCGGCGCGGACTACGAGCGCGTCCTTGCCGAGCGCTCGGTGCCGGGCGCGGTGTGGTTCCCGGGCGCGCGGCTGAACTACGCCGAGCGCCTGCTCGACCGCCACGCCGACGACGCGCTCGCGATCATCGCCGCGTCCGAGCTGCGCGAGCGCTCGGAGATGACCCGCGCCGAGCTGCGCGAGCAGGTTGCGCGCTGCCGGGCCGGCCTGCAGCGGCTCGGGGTCGGCCGCGGCGATCGCGTCGTCGCGTACGTCCCGAACATCCCCGAGGCGATCGTCGCGTTCCTGGCGGCCTCGTCGCTCGGCGCGATCTGGTCGAGCTGCTCGCCGGACTTCGGTCCGCGCAGCGTCATCGACCGCTTCGCGCAGATCGAGCCGAAGGTCCTCATCGCCGTCGACGGCTACCGCTACGGCGGCAAGGACTTCGACCGCCGCGCGCTCGTCGACGGCCTTCGCGGCGACCTGCCGACCGTCGAGCACACCGTGCTCGTCCCGTACCTCGGCTCGGGCGCGATCGACGGCACGGTCGCGTGGGACGACCTGCTGTCCGAGCCCGGCGAGCTCGAGTTCGAGCAGGTCCCGTTCGACCATCCGCTGTGGGTGCTCTACAGCTCCGGGACGACCGGCCTGCCGAAGGCGATCGTCCACGGCCACGGCGGCATCCTCGTCGAGCACCTGAAGATCATGCACCTGCATCTCGACGCGCGGCCCGGCGACCGCGTGTTCTGGTTCACGACGACCGGCTGGATGATGTGGAACTTCCTCGTCGGCGTCCTGCTGACCGAGGCGACGATCCTGCTCTACGACGGAAGCCCGGCCGGCGACGTGCTGTGGGACTTCGCGGCCGAGACGCGGATGACGTGCTTCGGCACGAGCGCGGCGTACATCTCGGCGTGCATGAAGCAGGGCGTCGAGCCGCGCGGCGGGGGGCGCGACCTCGACGCGCTGCGGGCGGTCGGCTCGACCGGCTCGCCGCTGGCGCCGGAGGGCTTCCGCTGGATCTACGACCACGTCGGCAAGGACACCTGGCTGTTCTCGACGAGCGGCGGCACCGACGTGTGCACGGCCTTCGTCGGCGGGGTCCCGATCCTGCCGGTCTACGAGGGCGAGCTGCAGGCGCGCGCGCTCGGCGCGAAGGTCGAGGCGTGGGACATGGACGGCAAGCCGCTCGTCGGCGAGGTCGGCGAGCTCGTCATCACCGAGCCGATGCCGTCGATGCCGGTCTTCTTCTGGGGCGACGAGGACGGCTCGCGCTACCGCGAGTCGTACTTCGAGATGTACCCGGGCGTCTGGCGCCACGGCGACTGGATCGAGATCACCGAGCGCGGCACCGCGGTCATCAGCGGCCGGTCGGACTCGACGATCAACCGCGGCGGCGTGCGGATGGGCACCGCCGAGATCTACCGCGCGGTCCTGGCGGTCGACGAGGTCACCGACGCGCTCGTCGTCGACCTGGACGACTACATGCCGCTGTTCGTCGTGCTGCGCGAGGGGGCCGAGCTCGACGACGACCTCGAGAAGCGCATCGTCCGGCGCATCCGCGAGGACTGCTCGCCGCGCCACGTACCGAACGACATCGTGCAGATCCGCGAGGTGCCGCGGACGCTGTCGGGCAAGGTGCTCGAGGTGCCGGTCAAGCGGATCCTCATGGGCGCCGACCCCGACAAGGCGGCGAGCCGCGACTCGCTCGCCAACCCGCAGGCGCTCGAGCCGTTCATCAAGCTCGCCGCCGAGCGCGCGCCCGCGTAGGGGCCGCTCAGCCCGGCCGGCGGGCGACGGCGGCGTCGAGCGCGCGCACGAGCTCGAGACAGCGCCGGACCGTGTCCTCGAGCGCGTCCGCCTCGACCTCGCCGGGCGGCACGTCGCCGTCGCCCAGGCGCCCGACCGCGACCGCCGGCAGGCGCGCGCGGCGGGCGGCGAGCGCGCCGGTCACGCCGCGGCCGGCGTACGGCTCGAAGCCGGCCCGCTCGGCCGCCTCGACGAGCTGCGGGTGCAGCGCCAGCGACAGGCCGGGCCCGTCGCGTCGCCAGACGCGCGGCTCGCCGGCGCCGCACGGCTCGAGGTGGAGGACCGCCACCTGCTCGGGCCGCAGCGCGCGCCGGCGCGCGGCGATGTACCCGCGCATCCCCAGCGCCTGCGCGCCGCCCGCCCCGGCGAGCACGACGTCGACCTCGAGGCGCCGCGGCGGGCGGCGGTCGAGCGCGTCGACGAGCGCGAGCGCGGCCGCGGGTGCGCTCGACGCCCGGTTGGGCGCACGGTCGACCGGCGCGAACGCGAGGTCGGCGAGCAGCGCGGTGGCGCCGAGCACGACGACGGCCGGCACGAGCTGGACGATGCCGAGCCACTGCGCCTCGATCCCGCCGAGCCGCGCGCCCGCGCAGGCCGCCAGCGCGGCGAGCGCGAGCGTCACGAGGCCCAGGCCCGACGGCCAGCGCCCGCCGGTCGCCCGGCGCAGCGCGGCGTCGAGGCCGGCCAGCGGCGCGGCGAACCACGTCCGCGCCCGGGGCGCGTCGTACGCGGCCGTGACGACGAGCCGCACCGGCGCCTCGCCCGGGCCGTCGGCGACGACGTTCTGCGTCGCGCGGCGCGGCCACAGGAGCGAGACCGTCGGCAGCCGCCCGGACAGCTCGCCGAGCGCCGACAGCGCCGCCGCGGCGAGGAGCGCGAGCCCGACCGCGGGCGCGTCGACGCCGACGACGCTCCCGGCGACGCCGGCCAGCGCGTGCACGAGCCAGATCGCCTGCCACTGCGGGCGCACCCACAGCGTCTCGATCCGCGGCCGGCGGCCGAGCGTGCGGAGCTCGCGCGCGAGCAGCCGCGCCGCCCGCCGCTCGGCGTCCGAGCACGCGCGGCGCGGCCCGATCCTCTCCAGCTCGGCGACGATCCTCGTGGCGTCCACGACCACATAGGCTGGCGGCCGTGCATGACGCCACCGACCAGTTCGCCTTCGCCGGCGTCGCCGGCAGCCTCGAGCTGCTGCGCTCCGGCCAGGCGTCCCCGCGCGAGCTCGTCGAGACGTGCCTGCGCAGGATCGAGCGGTTCGACCCGCTCCTCAACGCGTTCCGCAAGGTGTTCGCCGAGCGCGCGCTCGTCGAGGCCGACCAGGCGGCCGCCCGGCTGAAGGCGGGCGACACCCGGCTGCTGCTGGGCCTGCCGGTCGCGATCAAGGACGACGTCGGCGTCGCCGGGGAGCCGCGCACGATCGGCTCGAACGCCTACGGCGACCCGGAGCCTGCCGACTGGGAGATCGTCCGCCGCCTGCGGGCCGCCGGGGCGATCGTCGTCGGCATCACGAACGTGCCGGAGCTGACCGTCTGGCCGTTCACCGAGACCGCCACGAACGGGATCACCCGCAACCCGTGGGACCCGCAGCGGACGCCGGGCGGGTCGAGCGGCGGCTCGGGCGCCGCGGTCGCGGCGGGGCTCGTGCCGGCCGCGACGGCGTCGGACGGCGGCGGCTCGATCCGGATCCCCGCGGCGTGCTGCGGGCTGGTCGGGCTCAAGCCCGAGCACGACCGGATCCCGTGGACGCCGAAGGAGACCGGCTGGCACGGGCTGTCGACCCTGGGGTTCGTGGCGCGGACGACGCTCGACAGCGCGCTGCTCTACGACGCGGTCGTGGGGGAGAGCTGGGCGGAGGCGGTGCGCGAGGACCCGGCGCCGCTGCGCGTGGCGGTGTCGATGAAGGTGCCGCCCGGCCTCGTCGCCAAGCCCTCCGCCGAGGTCGTCGGCGCGGTCCACGCGACCGCCGACCTGCTGCGCTCGCTCGGGCACGAGGTGATCGAGCGCGACCCCGACTACGGCATGGCGGCGCTGCACTGGACGGCGCGCTACCTGCGCGGCATCCACGACGACGCGCGCGCGATGGCGCACCCGGAGCGGCTCGAGCCGCGCACGAAGGGGATGGCGCGCCTCGGGCGGCTCGTCGGCCGGCGCGGCCTGGACTGGGCGATGCGTGCGCTCGAGGACGACCGCGCGCGGATCGAGGCGATCTTCGACGACGTCGACGTCGTGCTCGGCCCCGGCCTCGCCGAGCCGCCCGTCCCGGTCGGGAAGTGGACGGGCCGCGGCGCGCTGTGGACGTTCTCCGGCGTCGCGCGGTTCGTGCCGTTCTACGCGGTCTGGAACCACACCGGCAACCCGGCGATCAGCGTCCCGGCCGGCTTCACCGGCGGCGGGCTGCCGCTGTCGGTGCAGCTCGTCGCCCGGCGCCGTGCGGAGACCACGCTGCTCGCGCTCGCGGGGCAGCTCGAGCGCGCGCGGCCGTGGGCGGACCGGACGCCGGAGCCGGCGGCCGCGTGACGGCGTCGCCTGCCGAGCTCCTCGCGGTTGCCGAGGCTGCGGCGCGCGCCGCCGGCGTGTTGCTGCGCGAGCGGTTCGAGGCCGGCCCGGAGCGGACCGTGCACGCCAAGTCGACGCCGACCGACCTGGCCAGCGAGGCCGACCTCGTCGCCGAGGCGGCGATCCGGGACCTGCTCGCCGACCGGCGGCCCGCCGACGGGCTGCTGGCCGAGGAGGGCGGCGGCGACGAGGTCGTCGAGCCCGGCCGCGTCCGGTGGGTGGTCGACCCGCTCGACGGGACGATCAACTTCCTGTTCGGCATCCCGCAGTGGTGCGTCAGCGTCGCCTGCGAGGACAAGCGCGGCGCGCTCGCCGGCGTGATCTTCGACCCGATGCGCGACGAGCTGTTCGCGGCGACCGCCGACGGGCCGGCGACGCTGAACGGCGCCCCGGTCCGCCCGGCCGCCGAGAAGCCGTTCGCCGAGTCGCTCGTCGCCACCGGCTTCGCCTACGACGCCGAGGTGCGCGAGCATCAGGCGCGCGTGGCGGCCCGGATCATCCCGGCGGCGCGCGACGTGCGGCGGATGGGCAGCGCGGCGCTCGACCTCGCGTGGCTGGCCGCCGGGCGCTACGACCTCTACTACGAGCGCGGCGTGAAGCTCTGGGACGTCGCCGCGGGCACGCTCATCGCGGGCCGGGCCGGGCTCGAGATCCGCCGGCTGCCCGACCGCGAGGGCCTGCCGCCGGGGCTCGCGGCGGGGCGGCCGGGCGTCCTGGACGCCTTGTGGGGGCTCGAGCCGTAGGTGCTCAAGGGGTCGGCGGGCGCGCCGATCCCAGGAGCGTGGAACCCAAGGCGACACCCGACCCCAAGGCCGTCGCAGGGGCGATCCGGGACATCCGCGAGTCCAGCAGCGACGAGCGCGACGAGCTCCTGACCGACCTGCTCTGCCACGTGTACGGCACGCTGGCCAGCCAGAACGGCTGAGACCGAGCGCCCGCGCGCCGAGTTCCCCGGTTCAGCCGGGAGCGCGAGCTGCGGCGCCGGCGCCGCCGAGTCGTCCGCGTCAGGGTGACGTTCCGTCCGCGCTCGGAGCGCGCGACGACGCGCTCGCGCTCCCTCGCGTTCAAGCTGCCCGCGCACACGAAGCGTAGGGCGGGGCGCTGACCGCGCCCCGCCCGCCGGTGGGGCGCCGGCCGCTCAGCCCGCCGTGCGGTGGAAGACCTTCGCGGGCCGGACGACGAACTTGATCCGCTGCTCGCCAGGCTTGCGGAACTGGTACTCGGGGTTGCCCGTGTACTTCTCGCTGAGCGCGTCGATGTGCTCGTCGGCGCCCTCGGTCGTGCCCGCGTCGGCGATGCCGGTGATCCGGACGTACTCGTAGGGGTTGTTCTGGTCGTAGACGACGAGCGTGACGTTCGGGTCGCGCTGGACGTTCGCCGGCCACCTGCGCCCGACGGCGCTGTTGATCGACACGGCGTCGTCTCCTTCGAGCGCGATCCAGATGACCGAGCTGTGGATCGTGCCGTCCGCGTTGTGCGTGGAGATGACGGCGTGGTTGGGCTCGGTGAGGAGCCGCCGCACGCCGGGGTCGGTGAGCTTCGCCATGGGGCGGAGGTCTACCCGACCTCGCCGAGCCCGAGCGCGCGCCGGAGCGCCACGTCGTCGACGCCCTCGACGCGCACGAGCTTGTCGCGCGACGTGTGCCCGCGCACGACGCTCACCGCCGACTTCGGCACGCCGGCCCGCTTCGCGAGGAACGTCTCGAGCGCCGCGTTCGCCTTCCCGTCGACCGGCGGCGACTTGACGCGGATGACGACCTGGTCGCCGCGCATCCCGACGACCTCGTCGCGCTTGGCGCGCGGCTGGAGCCTGACCGCGAGGTCGGCCATCACATCTTCGGCCCGACGAACGCGTCGAGGCGCGCGACCGAGGCGCGCCGCGCGACGCTGATGTTCCGTGCGTTCATCTGCCGCCACTCGATGCCGAGGGCGTCGCAGGCGTCGGTGAAGATGCGGCGGATGTCCTCCGACGCGTTGCTGAACGTGTAGCGCGGATAGGCGTAGCGCTTCCCCCGCACGGTGACACGGTTCATGCTGCGGCAGCCGTCGGAGTGGATCAGCCCGCGGATCAGCGCCCGCGGCTGGTCGTCGGCGATCTCCTGCTGCCATGGGGCGAGACGGATCGGCCGCTCGTGCTTTCGCCCCGGTCCGTCCTGCGGGATGAGGCACGCCCACTGCTTCGAGTAGCTCTGGACGTACACGCATCCCACCGACGAGACGAGCCGCTTGCCGATCACCGCGTTCACCACCGCCATGCACGACCGAACGCACGTTCGCACTCTGCCAGGGGGCGCGGACGGAAGTACCCGGGGTGGGATTCGAACCCACACTGAATCGGGTTTGAGCCGATTGCCTCTGCCGTTGGGCTACCCGGGCAGGTGCCGTAAGGCTAGTCCGTTCAGGCCGGGGCCGCGACCGCCCCGCCGCCCGGCGCGCGGCGGTCCCGCCCGTCGTCGACGCGACGCTCGACCTCGACCTGCCAGTTCTGCCGGAACCCGCTCATCGCGAACGCGATCAGCAGGACCTGCACCGGCACGATCAGGAGCGTGACCAGGCCGAGGACCGACGCGTCGAGCGCCGGGTGCTCGAATCCCTCCTTGTCGCGCGCGAACCACTCGGGCCCGGACACCGCGGCGAAGATGAGGAGGATGATCGCCAGCGCGGCCGAGACGGGCAGCAGGCCCGACCGCCAGCGCGCGATGTAGAACGCGCAGACGAGGTAGAGCAGGATGTAGCCGACCTGCACCGCCTTCGCGCCCTGCAGCTTCTCCCAGCCGCCGACGGTGACGATCGTCATGAGCGCCGCCGAGACCAGCAGCAGGAGCACGACGACGGCCTTCGTCGCCTTGCTGGACGCCTTGTCGCGGTTCGGGTACTCGATGACGAGCTCGTCGCGCTGAGCCATGGTCTGGCGGACCTTACAATCCCGCCACGGCGCGCGCGAAGGTCGCGGGCGCGGGCGGGCGTGGTGGAACTGGTAGACACGCCGGCTTTAGGTGCCGGTGGCGCAAGCCGTGGGGGTTCGAGTCCCTCCGCCCGCATCGACGATGCGGCGATCGCCGACATCCGGTCACGGCACTGGACGGGACCATCCGCCGCAGCCGGCCGGTGGCAGGCTGTCGGGCCAGTCCGCGCCGCTGCTAGTGCGTGCGTGCGGAGGCGGGCTCGATGACCCGCAGAGCGCTGTACGGCGCACTCACGAGGTCATCCAGCAGGTCGCGCTCGGGGAGTCCGTCGGCATCCGCGCGCTGCTCCGTTGCGACCTCGACCAGAGCCGTGTCCGCGTGCTCGGCAACGACGGCGCCGTGGGTGCCCGCGGGCCAGCCTCCGATCGCACGGAGGAAGACGACTGTGTCGAGAAGGTGGGCGCGTCGTGCCATTGGGTGTGTTCTACGGTACCCGCTACCGGGGGCCTGACGAGATTTCGGAGCCACTCTCAGCGTGACGAGCACCGGGCGTCCATCAACGATCTCCCAAGCCGTCACCACCTGGAGATGCCGTCCGGCTCGCTCACCCAGCCCTTGTATCGGCACCAAGACCTCCCACGTGTAGGTCTCGCGTGCACCTCGTGGCTGTCGCAGGCCGGTGATCGGCGATCGAGGCAGTGCCTCAACGATCGCGTCGCGCAGGTACTCCCAGTCGGCTTGTTCGATGCCAAGGGCTTGCCGGAACACGACTGCCTTGTGCCGCCCGACCGGATGTGTGGGATCGAGGGCGTAGCGCACCAGTTTGTCCGGTTCGATCGAAGGCTCGTCGGCCCCTGGAAGCGGCTGGCCGATCTGCGGTGTTCCCGCGTCGTCCTCGTTCAACGAGCGGAGGCTAACGGCGGGATCAGTCGCAACTGCGCGGCGTCGCGGTCACCCTCACCGGCGGTATCGTCCGCGCCGGCATGGACGGCTGGACGATCATCCGCTTCCTGCACGTGCTGGCGATGGCGTTCTTCGTCGGCGGCCAGCTCGTCCTCGCCGCGGCGGTCGTGCCCGCGGTCAGGCGCGCGGGCGGTGCGGCCGAGGCGGCGATGCGGCCTGTCGCGCGGCGGTTCGGGATCGGCAGCGCGATCGCCCTCGCGGTGCTCATCGCCACCGGCGCCGCGCTCGCGGGTCACTACCACCGCTGGGGGGAGGGCACGCTGCACCTCAAGCTCGGCCTGCTCGGCCTGGTCTTCCTGCTCCTCGTCGGGCACATCGTGATCCCGAAGCGCGCCGCCCTCGCCGCGGCGGTCGGCGGGGTGTCGGTGATCATCGCGCTGCTCGGCGTCGAGCTCGCGCACGGGTGAGCCGGCCGGCTCACCCGCGCTCCTCTGCCGCATCGATGCCGGATCCATCGCGCCGCGCGGCGAGCGCCCCGGAGTTTGCCGCGGCCGGGGCCGGGTAGGGCGCGCGGGGATGCGCATCGGTCTGGTTCTCGGTGCCGGCGGGATCGTCGGCGGGTCCTGGCTCATCGGCGCGCTCGAGGCCCTCGAGTCCGAGACCGGCTGGAGCGCGTCGGACGCCGAGATCATCTGCGGCACGTCGGCCGGCTCGGTCGTCGGCGCGCTCGCCGCGCAGGGCCTGTCGCCCGCGCTCATGGCGGCGTACGTCGGCGGCGGCAGCCTCGACGAGGTCGAGGAGCTCGCCGAGCAGGGCGAGCACGCCGCCGGGCGCCTCGACGAGACCGCGTACCGGCTCCAGCGCGCGCTGCCGCGGATCGGCCCGGGCTCGTGGCGCCTGGCGCTCTCGACGCTCCTGCGCCCGCAGACGCTCGCGCCGTCCGCCGCGATGAGCGCGTGGCTGCCGCGCGGGTTCATCTCGACGCGGCCGATCAGCGACCTCGTCTGCCGGTTCGTCCCCGGCGACTGGCCGGACCACGCGAACTTCTGGGCGGTCGCCTGCGACTACGCCACCGGCCGGCGGGCGGTGTTCGGCCGCAGCGACGCGCCGCCGGCCCGCGCCTCGGATGCCGTCGCGGCGTCGTGCGCGATCCCGGCCTTCTACCACCCGGTGAAGATCGCCGGGCGCCGCTACGTCGACGGCGGCGTCTGCTCGCTGTCGAACCTCGACCTGCTGCGCGGCGAGCAGCTCGACCTCGTCGTCTGCCTGAACCCGATGTCGTCGCTGGCGTCGGTCACGCCGCGCGGCCCGGGCGACCGGGTCGCGGCGGCGATGCGCGCGCAAGCCGGCCGGCGCCTGGGCGCCGAGGCCAGGAAGCTCCGGGCCGAGGGCACCGACGTGCTCATCGTCCAGCCGACCGCCGACGACCTGCCGCTCATGGGTCCCAACCCGATGGCCCGCGGCCGGCGCCAGGAGATCATCGAGCGCGCGATCCGCACGACCGCGCGCCAGCTCCGTCGCGCGCGCCCCCGCGAGGGCGTCGTCCTGCCGCGGCGCGTCCGCCGCGGTCCGTCGCCGCGCCGCCGCGCCGCGGCCGCGGTGTCGCAGCGCCGCGCGGCCTGACACGGCCCTCGGCGCCCGGCGAGCCGGGCGGGGCGGGAGCGGGGGACCGAGGAATCGAACCTCGAGTTGCGGTTTTGGAGACCGCCGTGTTACCACTACACCAGTCCCCCAGGGACGGTGGCCGATGATAGCCGGGGCGTCGCTTCACTCCTTCCTCCGCGCGCCTCCTCGTCTGCCGCCTCACGCCCCCGGCGCCGCGCCGGCTTGAGTCCGAGCGGCGACAGTGGACGGATGGACGATTGGGTCCGCGAGTCCGAGCACGCTAGAAACCGGAGTGCGGCAAGGAGTGCCGCGCAGGTGAGGCCTCGACCGAGTGAGAGAGGCGACCAGAGGACACTGGCCGGGCGGCCGAGGCCTCACCTCCGCGGCACGCGTTTGCGGGAGCCGAGCGGCGCGGGTTGGAGCGGGGTTACCTGTCTAAGCCGGAATCGTGCTCGAAGTTGGCCAGGTGCACGATTTCCGCACAAGAATCGCCCTCTTTTCTGTGCGCTCGAGCGAAGCGCCCGGTGCGACCGGGGCGCGCGTCGGCGTCGATCCGGAACCGGCCGGCGCGACGGGCGCGCTCGGCGGCGGCCAGGCGGTCGCTGCGGCCGGCCGCGGCGCACACCGCCCACGCGAGGACGAGCACGCCGACCCAGGCCGCGGCGATGGCGACGACCAGCGTCATACGGGATCGGCGGACCGGGACGCGGGCATTCCCTGTGGTCCTCCTCGGTGAAGGGTCGTGCGCGCCGTGTCCTCGACGCGCGAGCGTTGACGTGAGCCGGTCCGCCGCCTCTCCCGGCGGACCGAGTGCTCTCCTTCCCGGTAAATCGTACGCGAGGCGCCCGCTCGATGCGTCGTGGCGACGATCGCGCAGCGGTTTGCCCTGGCGGCCATGAACAGAACGGACACACACGGTTTCCTTCCCGCAAGAAGTGGACACCATGTCGAAGAAGTAGGCCCGCGGGAGAGAGGCGCGGGTGACATGAAGAACGCGCGGCAGGGGACAGCCGCGCCCGAGGTGTCATCCACGTGCCCAGCGCATCGCGCCTTCGCCGATCCTCCATCGCGGCCGTCGCCGCCATGCTCCTCGTGCCCGCCGCCGCCGCGGCGGCCTGCCCGGACGAGGACCTGGTTCCGCGCCGTGAGGCCGACCTGCCCGACTACGAGCGCGCCGTGCTGTGCCTGGTCAACGAGGAGCGCGTCCGCCGCGACCGCTCGCGCCTGTCGGTCGACCGCCGCCTCGCGCGGGCGGGCGAGCGTCACGCGCGGGACATGGTCGAGCGCGGGTACTTCTCGCACGAGTCGCTCGGCGGGCTGCGCCCGGTGGACCGCCTGCGCCGGGTCGGCTACGGCTCGTCCCGGCGCAGCTGGATGCTCGGCGAGGTCCTCGCGTGGGGGACGTCGAGGCGCGCGCGGCCGCGCTCGATCGTCGCGGCCTGGATGGACAGCCCCGGCCATCGCGCCGCGATCCTCGAGCCCGCGTTCGACGAGGCGGGCGCCGGCGCGGCGACCGGCACGCCGCGCCGCGCGCGCGGGGGCGGCGTCACGGTCGCGGTCGAGTTCGGCCGCATCCGCTGATCCGACCGCGCGGGAAGCCCTGAACGGTCCGGATTTCCGGTACGCGCTGCACGGCTGACCCGCACCGGTATAGGGTGATTCGGCAGACGCGCGGCCCTGGGCGCAGTGAGAGGCTTCAGGCCGGGGTGTTCGGGGTCGCCGTCTGCGTCCCTACGCCCCGGCCTTCGCCGCCTCGAGCGACTCGCGCAGCGCCGCCATGAGGTCCGGCACCGGCTCCGGCGTCTCCGGCGCGGCCGGCGCCTTGATCGTCTGGCCCTTGCGCTTGCGCTGGATGATCTTCTCGAGCCGCTCGTTGTGGCGGTCCTCGTAGCGCTCGGGGTCCCAGTCGGCGGCCATGCTCTCGATGAGCTTCACCGCCTGGTCGAGCTCCTTCTTCGACGGCTGGTGCTTCTTCGTCGGCAGGCCGGGCAGCTCGTCGACCGGGCGGATCTCGTCGTGGAAGCGCATCGTCACGAGCGACAGCAGGTCGTCGCGGACGCGCAGGGCGACGAGGTACTCCTTCGTGCGCAGGACGAAGTGGCCGATCGCCGCGCGGTCCGAGCCCTTCATCGCCTCGACGAGCAGCTTGTAGGCGCGCAGCGGCCCCTCGCCCTCGCCGACCGGCACGAGGAAGTACGCGTGGTCGAAGTAGACCGGGTCGATCTGGGCGAGCGGGACGAACTCGCTGATGTCGATCGTGCGGGTCTTCTCCGGCTGGGCGGCGGCGAGCTCCTCGTCGGTGAGCATGACGTAGCCCTCGCCGTCGGACCGCGGGTAGCCGCTGACGACCTCGTCGTACTCGACCGGCTTGTCCTCCTTCTTGCAGACGCGCTGGACGTGCAGGCGGGTGCCGGTCTCCTCGTCGATCTGGTTGAAGTGGATGTCGGTGTCGCGGACCGCCGACATGAGCGCGACCGGGACGTTGACCAGGCCGAAGCTCAGCGACCCTCGCCAGAGGCGGCGCGCCATCAGCTCTTCCCCTTCTTCGTCGCCTTCAGGGAGGCCTCGAGCGCCGCCATGAGGTCGTCGGGCTCCTCGCGCTCCTCGGGCTCGGGCAGCTCGATCTCCTTGCCCTGCTCCTTCTGCTTGACGACCTCGAGCACGCGTTCGCGGTAGGTGTCCTCGTACCGCGTCGGGTCGAGGTCCGCGGCGAGCGTGTCGATGAGCGTGGCGGCCATCTCGATCTCCTTCTTGCCCGGCTTCTTGGACGGCTCGGGGACGTCCATCTCATCGCCGGGCACGATCTGGTCGGCGTAGCGCATGACCTGCATGCGCAGCACGCCGTCGACCGGCCGCACGCTGACGAGCTGCTCGCGCGCCCGCAGGACGACCCGGCCGATCCCGACGCGGCCGGTCTTCTCGAGCGCCGCCGCCAGCAGCGCGTACGCCTCCTCGGCGCCCTTCTGCGGCGCCAGGTGGTAGGGCTTGTCGTAGTAGACGGGGTCGATGTCGTCGGCGGGGACGAAGTCCTCGAGCTCGACGGCCTTGCGCGCCGGCTGGTCGGCGGCCTTGATCTCGTCGTTCGTCAAGACGACGTACTCGCCCGGCGCGACCTCGAAGCCCTTCGCGACGCGCTCGCGCGGGACCTCCTTGCCGTCGTCGTCGACGAGCACGTGCGCGATCTCGCTGCCGTCCTCGGCGTGCAGCTCGCGAAAGCGGATGGACTTGTCCTCGAGCGCGCCGAAGACCTTGACGGGGACGGTCACCGCCCCGAAGGCGACGGCTCCGTTCCAGATCGAGCGGGGGATGGGTTCTCTCCTTCTCCGTCGCCGTCCTCGCCGGACACGAAGACGATGACGAGGTCGTGCAGCTTCCAATGATCGTGCATGAGCCGCCGGCGGGCATCCTCGCCGCGCCGTACGAGGTCGCCGCCGCCGGCGGGGACGACGAACGCCTCCCCGGCGTAGACGTGCCCGAGCTCGCGCACGCGCACCCGCGCGTCGGCGACCCAGTCCAGCGCGAGCAGCTCGTCGCGCAGGATCCCGATGATCGGGTCCTCGCGCGCGTCGTCGTACGTGCGCGGCATGCGGTCCATGACGTCGGCCGACGCGGCGCGCAGGTTCCTGACGCCGTCGCGGACGATGTCGATCGAGATGAACGCGCCCGCGACCGCGTCGGCCCACCACAGGCCGAGCCCGATCCCGATCACGCCGAGCGCCGCCGCCCCGGCGGTCATCCAGTCGGCGCGGTTCATCTCCGCGTCGGCGTACAGGACCTTGTCGTGGATCTCCTGCGCCAGCCGGAGCTTCATCCGTCCGAGGATCACCGGCGGGATGCCGGTGTAGGCGAGCGCGGCGAGCATGACCCAGCCCGCCCACGGGTCCCAGCCGCCGATGACGAACACGCCGATCGGCGGGCGCTCGGCCAGGGCGAGCTTCATGAGCGAGTCGAGGAGCACGTAGCCGCCGAGCAGCAGCAGCGCCGCCGCCGCGCACAGGTAGCCGACGGTGACCGCGCGGTGGTAGCCCCACGGGTAGGCGTCGTCGGGCGGGCGCCGGCGGACGCGGTTGGCGACGAGGAACGCGATCGGCGGCAGCAGCGACAGGATGTCCTCGACCCACGCGGCCTTCATCGCCTGCGACGAGCCGAGCGCGACGTACACGAAGGCGATCGCGGTCGCCAGGTACGCGAGCGAGATCCACTCCAGGCGCTTGGCCCTTCGGCAGGCGTCGGCCTGCGCGGGCGGCAGCTCGTGGGCGGGGGTCGCGATCCTCACAGCCGGCCCTCGCGGTCCAGGAGCTCCAGCGCCCGCTCCTTGCGGTCGAGCAGGAAGTGCTCGAGCTCGACCAGGAGCGCGTTCTCGCCGGGCGACGTGAGCATGACGTGCTCCTGGTGCGAGAGCGACCTCTCCCACCGCAGGCCGAGGTCGTCGAGCAGCCAGTCGTCGACGACCGCCGGGCGGCTGCCGATCCCCTCGAGGCTGTCGCGGCGGACGGGGATCGCGCCGGTCTTCTGCTCGAGCAGCGCGGCGCCGGCGGTGCCGTCCTCGACCGCGACGCGCTCGCCGTCCCGCAGCTCGCGGCCCGGCGGCATCCCGACGACGAGGTGGGTCGTCAGGTACGGCTTGGTCATCGCCGCCTCCTTCTTCCACCGCGTGCGGTCGGTGATCCCGCCGACGACGACGTCGAGCTCGCGCCGGTGCAGCGCCTCGACGAGCTCCTCCTCGTTGCCCTGCGTGTAGTCGACCTCGGCGTCCAGGCGCGCGGCGAACTCGCGGACGAGCCCGACCTCGACGCCGGACGGCTCGCTGCTCTTCAGCGAGACCCACGGCTCGTGCTCGGTGACGCCGACGCGCAGCGTCCCGCCGTCCTCGACGTTGTCGAGCGTGCCGCCGACGTCGGCGGGGAACCGGCACCCTGCGACGAGGAGGATCAGGAGCGCGGCGAGGGCGAGCGCTACAGGCCGGGCGGATGCCGAGCCACGTACCCGGACGTGTCGGTCATCGAGTTGATCCACCGTGAGCCGGTCTGCCCTCGGGCCACGGTGTCGAACCTCACGCCCGCGACGACCATGAACACGTGGCCGGGGTTCGAGTAGATCGTGATCCACTTGCCCTTGCCCGGCTTGCCCCAGCGCATGAGCGGGCCGGAGGCGAGCGGGCGGTCGAGCAGGCCGGCGGCGGCGAGCGCGTAGGACACGGAGCCCGAGCAGTCGTAGCCGTTGTCCTTCCACTTGCCGTGGCCGCCGCCCCACTTGTACGGGGAGCGGGCGATCGTGTTGCCGGCCTCGAAGATCGCGCGGACCTCGGGCGGGGCCTCGAGCGGCGGGAGCGCGACGCCGTTGTCGAGCACCTCGGCCTTGACGAGCACGTCGTCGCCGCCCTCGCCGAGCGACGGCAGCTCGGGGATCTCGGCGGGCTCGTCGGTCGAGGTCGCCGGGGCGGTGGGCTCGGGGTCCTCGGCGGGCTCGGCGTCGCCGGTGGCCGTGCCCGCGGTCGCGGCGTCGTCGGCCGGCTCGGCGTCCGCCTCGTCGTCGGCGCGCCTGGGCAGCTCGTTGTCGGGCGCCCAGCGCCAGTGCTCGATCGACGCGCGGACCTTCGGCGCGGACGCGGAGGACGCCTCCTCGCGGCCGACCGCCGCCCAGCCGGCGCCGCCGGCCAGCACGATGCCGATGGCCACGCCGAGGCCGACCGTTCGCCTGCTCACCGCGCCCAAGATAGAGCTCATCGCCCGATTCATCGGCAGGTCCCCCGCGATCTCGTAGCGTTCGCCCGGTGATCGTCGAGTGCGCGGTGTACGAGAACGGCAGCCGCCGGCAGGGGGACCTCGCGCTCCACGACGCCTGCGCGGCGGCGCAGGCGCCCGGCGCCTTCGCGTGGATCGACCTGTACGAGCCGACGCACGACGAGATCGAGCGGCTGCGCCACGAGTTCGGCCTGCATCCGCTGGCGATCGAGGACGCGCTGGAGCTCCACCAGCGGCCGAAGCTCGAGGTCTTCGACCGGATCCTCTTCATCGCGCTGAAGACGGTCGCCTACGACGACGAGACCGAGGCGCTGCGCTTCGGCGAGGTCATGGTGTTCTGCGGCGAGCGGTTCGTCATCACCGTCCGGCACGGCGAGGCGCACGACCTCGAGAGCGTCAAGGCCCGCTTCCGCGACGAGCCCGAGCGCCTGCGCCACGGCGCCGCCGGGATCCTGCACGCGGTGATCGACGAGGTCGTCGACGGGTACTGGCCGGTCGTGTCGGCGCTGCAGGAGGACGTCGACCAGGTGGAGGAGAGCCTGTTCTCGCCCGAGGGCGACCTCGAGTCGACCCGGCGGATCTACAGCCTGGGCCGCGAGGTGATCGAGCTGTCGCGCGCGGTCCTGCCGCTCGTCGACCCGGTCCGGTCGCTCGCCGGGGACGCACCGCAGATCGCGCCGGAGCTGCGCTCGTACTTCCGCGACATCGCCGACCACGTCGAGCGCGTCGACGCCTGGGTGGGCTCGCAGCGCGAGCTGCTGTCGAACCTCCTACAGGCGAACCTCACGCAGGTGTCGATCGTCCAGAACAACGACATGCGCAAGATCTCGGCCTGGGTGGCGATCGCCGCCGTGCCGACCGTCGTCGGCGGGATCTACGGGATGAACTTCGAGCACATGCCCGAGCTGGGGTGGACGTTCGGCTATCCGCTCGCGCTCGCGGTCATCGCCGCCGTCTGCGTCCTGCTGTGGTGGCGGTTCAAGGAGGCGGACTGGCTGTGAGCTCGCGGATCTTCGCCGACGGCCTGCTCGACGGGCAGGTGGCGATCGTCACCGGCGGCGGCACCGGCCTGGGCCGCGCGGCCGCGGCGGAGCTCGTCGCGTGCGGCGCCTCGGTTGTGATCGCGGGCCGGCGCGCGGACGTGCTCGACGCCGCCGCCGCGGACATCGGGCCGGCCTGCGTGCCGGTCGCCGCCGACATCCGCTCGGCCGACGACGCCGCGCGCGTCGTGGCCATGGCGGCCGAGCGCTTCGGCCGGCTCGACCTGCTCGTCAACAACGCCGGGGGCCAGTACTTCGTGCCGGCGGAGGCGATCACCCGGAAGGGCTGGAACGCGGTGTGGCGGCTGAACGTCGGCGGGACGATGACGATGACCCGCGCCGCCGTCCCGGCGCTTTCGCGCGACGGGGGAGGCACCGTCGTCAACGTCACGCTGTCGCCGCACCACGGGCTGGCGGGGATGACGCACTCGAGCGCCGCGCGCGCCGCGGTCGAGTCGCTGACGAGGTCGCTCGCGGCCGAGCTCTCCTCGTCCGGGGTCTGCGTCTGCGCGATCGCCGCCGGCCACTTCGAGACCGACGCGCTGCGCAAGTACCCGGAGGCGGTCCGCTCGAACGCCGCGCGCACCGTCCCGCTGCAGCGGCTGGGCGCCGAGGCCGAGCACGCGTGGCTCGTCGCGCTGCTCGCGTCGCCGGTCGGGAGGGCGTTCAACGGGTCGGTCGTGACGCTCGACGGGGCCCGCGACAACTGGTATGGCGCGTGGCCGCCGGAAAGCCTCGAGGAGGACGGCGAAGTCCCCACCGAAGCCCGCATCCGTCGGTAACCTTCTGGGCGTCTGCGGGCGAAGTGTTGTGGTTGCACGGGAGCCTTCCAAGCTCTTAGGGCGGGTTCGATTCCCGTCGCCCGCTCTGACCGGTGCGGCCCGGTCGATACGATCGGTGCCGCACACCACGGGGAGTGGCGCAGTCTGGTAGCGCACCCGGCTGGGGGCCGGGCGGTCGCAGGTTCAAATCCTGTCTCCCCGACTTCCGTTCGTAGAGAGCACAGCTTGGCACCGAGGCGCACATCCCGATGGCCCCGATGCCTCGCCCACCAGACCAAGCTGTGCATCGGCTATGCAGAAGCGCCCCGACGCCGGGGCGCTTCGTGTTTCGGTGGCAAATAGGTGGTAGCCGGGCGCCACCGAAGGTGGCAAATCAGAGCGACGTGAAGACCGGATCATGCTGCCCAGACCCAACTCGCCCGCCGATGAGGTTCAGGGCGCCGTCGGCGTTCTGGCGGACCTTTTCAGCGGAGCCGGGGCACGACGGCCCCGGTCACTGGACGATCCGCTGCCGGTGCTCGATCGGGGTGAACTGCTTCAACGGAGCCGGGGCACGACGGCCCCGGTCACTCCGCCGCGCTTCCGTCCGAACGCCTCGTTCGTTGCGGAGCTTCAACGGAGCCGGGGCACGACGGCCCCGGTCACGCATCGCCCCGGGAGCGTTCCGCAAGACGATCCGGGAGCTTCAACGGAGCCGGGGCACGACGGCCCCGGTCACAGGCGCCGCCGACAGGCTGATCGCCGGCATCTTCTGCAGGCTTCAACGGAGCCGGGGCACGACGGCCCCGGTCACGAGTACACCTGGGCGCTCACCGGCACCCCGGTCGAGAAGCTTCAACGGAGCCGGGGCACGACGGCCCCGGTCACGTCACCAGGTCTACGCCGCGGTCAAGGAGGCGATGAAGGAGCTTCAACGGAGCCGGGGCACGACGGCCCCGGTCACCTCCATGCTACATATGGTCTGCTCGGAGCTAGACCTAGCTTCAACGGAGCCGGGGCACGACGGCCCCGGTCACACCGACGACGGCACCCGAAACCGCATCCGCTGCGGCTCGCTTCAACGGAGCCGGGGCACGACGGCCCCGGTCACCTGGACTACGCGACGCCGTTGTTCGTGGCGGCGATCTCGCTTCAACGGAGCCGGGGCACGACGGCCCCGGTCACGGTGTGGGGCTACCTGCAGACCAACCCGGTGTCGGCCGCGCTTCAACGGAGCCGGGGCACGACGGCCCCGGTCACACGACAAGTATCGCCAGTGCCTGCCGGCGTTCATGGCGCTTCAACGGAGCCGGGGCACGACGGCCCCGGTCACAGCTCGCGAAATTTGATGCGGAACTGCAGGGGAAAAGCGCGGGGTTGCGAGGGCTGAGCGCACCGACCTGTTCACCAGGGGCCAATCCGGCTTGGTTGGTGATGACCTTTCCCGCATTTGCAGCGCAAATGCAGGTGCGAGACCTGCTCGGGTTTCGCGACGCACCTCGGCACTCGCTCACCAGATGGCCTCTTCGTCGGTGTTGGCCGGTAGCGGGCCTCGGCCGATGTGGACCACGTGCTCGGCCTGGCGGCTGCCCGCCGGGCCGAGCGCGTAGATGCTGATTCGGTCCTCGTGGTGATGAATCGTCGCGCGGAGCTCCTCTCGGAGCGCGACCAACCCGACAGGTTCCAGGTCGCAGAGGAAGACCGAGTACTGCAAGGCATAGCCGAAGCGTTTCGCGATCTGATGGACCCGTCGCAGCCGCCCGGGCTCACTGATGTCGTATGTCAGGAGGTATCGCGTGCGCGCGGCCATGCCGCTATCGAGTTGTCAAGGGCCGATACTCGGGACTATCCCTGGTCAGGGCCGCGGCTAGCAAGCGGGCCTGGATCTCGAGGGTCCGGCGGTAGGAGGCCTTGTATTTGAAGAGCGGATGGGTGAGCTCTGTGCGCATCCGGCGCTCGTATGCGCGGATCACGCTGCGACGCCCGGCCCGCGTGAGCGACACGCCGCCCGCTCGTGTGACGAAATCGCCGGCGGCCAGCTCGCCGTTGTTGAAGAGCGTCATGACCACCGAGTCACCGACCAGCGGCCGCACCTCTTCGGCCAGGTCCAGCGCGAGCGAAGGGCGGCCGAACCGGGGCTGGTGGTAGAGGCCGACGAACGGATCGAGCCCGGCTGCGAGCAGCGCCACGGTGCAGTCCTTGATCAACAGCGAGTAGACGAACGACAGCACGGCGTTGACCGGGTCGCGTGGCGGGCGCCGGTTTCGCCCGTCGAACGTCGGACCGGGACCGAGCGGTGTCGCGGGACGCAAGAGCGAGCTGAACTGCTCGAAGTACAACCTTGCGGCCGTGCCTTCGATGCCGAGCAGGGACTCGAGCGCACGAACCTCGCGCGCTCTGGCCACGAGGCCGGCGAGCTGGTCCACGCTCGCGGCGGCATCAGGCCCGCCATGGCGGCGCAGGAGCGTCCGCTGGTTCTTGATCTTGCCGATGACGAACTGCCGGACGATCGACAGGTCGCCGGTCATCGCCGCTCGGTGCTGGCGCATGCGCAGCGTCACGTTGCCCTTCGGCATGCCTTGGGCGACACCGCAGAACCATCCGCCCGCGGTGAACCAGAGCACGGCGATGCCGGCGTCGAAGCAGTCGCGCAGCAGCGCGCTGCCCACGTCGACGTTGCCGAAGACGGCGATGTGCGACACGTCGAGGAGTCGCCGGGAGGCAACCTCCTCGCCCTTCTCCAGCAGGACGACCCGGCCACCGCGTCGGGTGACGCGCGACCCGGGCGTCGTCGCGTAGAGGGGCTGCGCGGGATCGGCGCCGGCGATCAGCCGGCGCGGCTTGTCCGTCCCGCGGACCGACAGCAGGTTGATCTCGTCCGGAAGGCACAGCCCCACGAGCGAGCAGCGTGGGCATTTCGGCGAGTCGATCAGCGGGGCGGGAGGCGTGCTCGCGGCCATGCATTCGCGCATCCCGGCGATCGAGCTCAGCGTCAGCTCGATCAGCTCGTCGTCGATGATGATGTCGTGCCGTGTGCGGGTCCCGGCGAACCAGACCGCCGCGTGCGGTACCTCATAGCCTGCGTCACGCAGCGCGAGCACCTGTGCGCAGAGCTGCACGCGCTCGGGGTCCCACAGCACATGCGGTCCGTCGCGCGGGGACCCCGTCTTGTACTCGATGGGGACGACTGCCGCGCCGTCGGTCTCCAACAGGTCGATCCGGCCGACCAGCCCGTAGCGGCTCGAGCCGATCTCGACCGCCGTGGAGGCGGGGCGATCCACCATGGCCTGGGGATCGGGGGGCACGCCTCGTGCCCGGTCCACGCGGCGGTGCGTCGCCGACCCCTCGGCGGTGTCGGCGTTGCTCGCCCACTGCTGGTCCGACCATTCGAGGTACGCGAGGCGCGGGCAGTAGACGTACTCGTTGAGCATCCGGACCGGGATCAGATCCGGGACGACCTCGCTCATGTCGCCGGCTCGAAACGCCCGAGTCCGAAGTGGGAGTACGCGCCGACCACGATCGGGCCGAGCACCGGTTCGCGGAAGCGGATCAGCGCTCCCACGCTGCGCCGGGCCGAGCGGCGGGACACGCCGGGGCGGGTGACCTTGAACGTCGACCACGATCCGCGGACGAGCTCGATCTCGGCCGGCCGCGGCAGCCCGCGGTACGCCAGCTCGCGTTCGATCTGCTCCACAGGGCCGTCGACGACTCTGCCGCCGCGGACCTTCTGGTGCCGAGGCAGGACGAACGGCGTGACCGAGCGCCAGGTCGTGGACGGCCCCATGAGCCGTGGGATCACGAGCGACCGTGTGTCCCCGAGCGCGACGAGCGCGACGCGGCACGGCTCCGGGACGTCGCGGAAGCGCAGCTCGCGCAGCGACGCGATCGCGCCGAGCTCGTCAGGGCCCAGCCCGCCGGGCGCCCAGATCCAGAGATGGTCCGCTCGTCGCTGTCCACGGTCCGAGCCGACGAGGTAGTGGGCGTGCTGGTGCTGGTCGCGACGCACCGCGCCGTCGGCGGTGTGGCCGCTGAAGACCGGTGACCGGCCGCCGCCGACGAGGACGTCGAACCGCTTCTGGAGCGCGGCACGCAGCACGTGCGCGACCTCGATCGTGTCGACGAGCGCTGGACGAGCGCCGCCCCGCATGCGCAGGTGCGCCAGCGTCGGGCGGTCGTCGGCGGGCCGGGCGACCTCGGGCGACGCGTGCGGCTCGCGAACCACGTACGGAACACGCTGCACGCCATCCGGCGTCAGGCGCTTGGCCCGGCGCAGGTCGGCGATGGACGTGTCGAGCGCGTCGACGTGCTCGGGGGAGACGGTCCAGAGGTCGACGGTGCGCGCTCCGTCCGCCCAGTCGGGTGCCGCGTCGGCGGGCATCGCGTTGGGCTCGCCGGTAAGCGCGTCGACCACCCGTACGGTGCAAACGGACTCCGACCGGCCCAGGTATCCGACCGCGGCCGCGACCCGTTCGAGCGTCTCGCGCTCATCGGCCTGAAGCTCCGTGTCCCAGCACACGCACAGCTCGGACGCCGGATCGATCGCGAGGAAGGCGTCGACCACCAGGCTCGTCTTGTCGCCGGCGGAGGGACTCCACGCCGGCAGCGGGTACCAGTGGCGCGTGTGCGCCGGGTTCGTCGGCGGGAGCACGTACACCGGAGGCGGGGCGGCGGCCAGCCTTCCCAGCACGCGCCGCAGCACCGGGCGAGCCTCGATCAGGTCGGCGTGCGCGTAGCTCGCCGCGAGCAGCGCACGCATGATCCGCCATGGGCTCGGCGGCCATTCGCTCACCGCCTCGTTGACGTGGGTTCCCCACGGCGTCGCGTGCACGCGGCCCAGGTCGAACGTCACGGCAAGGCCGATCACGGCGTCAGCTCTTCGGCGTCCACACCGCGGTGCGCTCACCCGGATGCTCGAACGACACCGCCTTGATCGCCTCCGCGACCGCGGCTTCCAGGTCCTCCGCGGAGGGCAGCGTGAACCCTTCCGGGCGTCGGACGCTCGTGGACACGAGCTCGAGGTCGCAGGCTGTTCGCAGCCGCAGCGGCCTCTCGAGCAGCGAAGCGAGCTCCCAGGTCGCAAGCAACTCGATCAGCCGCGTCTGCGCCTCGCCGAGCCCGTAGCCGCGGATCTGGTGCAGGTCCACCGAGGCGGTGAGCACGATCCTCTCGGCGACGTACTCGGTGCGCCCGAACGGCACGAATCCGTAGCCCTCCTCCGCTCCCGCTCCGTCGCCTGCCTTGAACTGGACGTCGTCGCGCTTGAGCCCGCCGGAGACGAGCGGCGCGACGCCGTGCGCCTCGATCACCGCCGTGGTGGCCCGGCGGATCTTCGGGTTGCCGTGGAACTTCTTGTCGGAGAAGAACACGCCGTGGACCAGGCACAGCGGGTCGAGCTCGAAGACCGCCCGGTAGATCTCCGGCATCGAGAGCGGCGTCTTGGGCCGCAGGCCCAATCGTGCGACGAGCCAGTCGATGCCGGCAGCGCCCTCGATCGTCGAGTCGCGGACGTACACGGACGCGAGCCGGTGCGGTTCCAGCCGCGACGACGTGAGCAGCGCTCCCTCAGGATCGCGAACCGCGATCCACGGCAGGTCGCGCAGCAGCTCGATCGGCTCGCGGGTGGCGGTGTCGGTGCCGACGTCTTCGAGCCGGTTGGCCATCGACTGCACCGACTCCACCAGCAGCGCCGGCTCGCCGCCCGGGCGGCTGAACTCGGCCGCGCCCAGGTTGGCGAATCCCGTCGGCTGGAAGCCCGATCCGACGATGGGTCGCAGCTCGGCATCGAGCACCAGGCGCGATCCCGGGGCAAGCTCAAGGGGCACTGTCGTCCTCCGTGTCGTCGAAGGTGGTCATGGAGTGGAGCAGTCGGAACACGTCGCCGGCAGCCGGACGCGCCAGGAGCGCGGCGGCGAGTCGCTCGCCGCTCGCCGTGGCGGCCGGTACGACGAGGTCCGAGGCCGCGGCGATCGGCGTGAGTCCGCCGAGGCGCAGGCGCAGATGCACCTCGGCGATCACGTCGCGAACCCGGTTCGCGCGCAGCCGGGCGGGCCAGTCGGCCCGGGGCGTGAGCCTGAGCTCGTCGTCCCGTCTCGGATCGTGGAAGGCCAGGACCAGGTGGGCGAGCACGGGATCGACGCACTGCACCCCGGCCTGTCCCTTCGGGGCGCGCACGCCTCGCCAGTCCAGGACGACGAGACCACGAAGGAGCGAGGCCATCCGCTGCTCGTCGAGATGCCCGTGAACCAGGCGCTCGAGGTCGCTGAGCCGGGCCGGCAGGCCGAACGGAGGAGTCGGCAGTCCGGCGAGCGCCCGTCGCTCATGGATGCTCGCCAGCTGCGTGACGATCGGCGCTTCGCGGGCGGTGGCGCGGTCGTCGACCGCGTACCTGGCATGCGCGCCGACGAGCGGCGCCCGCAGCGCCTGCGCCGGGGCGTCAGGGTCCGCCAGCGACGCGAACGCGATGGCCAGGCGGGTCTCGACGTCCGCGCCGTCCCACAGCAGCTCGAGCCAGGGACCAGCCTTCGCTCGGACGGGGGAGACCCCCTCGACCTGTCCCACGGCGCAGGCCACCTCCACGGCGCCGACCGCGGCCAGCAGCCTCGCGGCACGTGCAGCGGTTCCTTCGGAGGCGAGCGCGAACGCTGCCTGCTCGAGCGCTCGGATCGCCGCGCGCTGGCCGGCGGGGAGATCGCCGCCCGCGCGGCGAACCATGCGTCCGAGCCAAGGGTCGAGCGTGGCGAGCGCCTCGACCGCGGGGTTGGGTCGCACCTCGATACGCCCCGCCGGCACCGTCAGGTTCGACTGCCCGGCACGCTCCAGGATCGCGAACCGCTCGAAGCCCGTCAGCCCGCGCGCCACACCGAGCGCACCGGCCGCTCGTGCTGCGTCGAGCGCGGTCACCGCGTCACGGCGCCCGAGTTGCACACGCCCCTCGCGCAGCAGCGCGCGCACCTCGACGAGCGATGCCGGCCGGTCCCACGTCGGCATCCACAGCTCGTCGCGGCCCTTCTCGCCGCTGACCGCCGACCCATAGCCGGCACCGGTCGGTCGCATCGTGAACGGCGCGGCCGCGCCGCGGCCCGCGCCAAGCCTTCGCGTCGCCCCGGCCGCGAAGACCATGCTGCCGGTGACGGCGAGCACGAGATCCCACGGGTTGCCGAGGGCGTCCGATTCCCCGCTGGGCGAGTTCACCGGCGAGGCGTCCCGGGTCAGGTGCGCGAGGCTCATCGTGCGCAGCGGCGCCGGCGTACCCGCGAGTGCCGCGCGTAGGCACGGCGCACGGCCAGGCCATTCCCGGAGCCCGACGACGTACGCGACGCTCTGTGCGTAGTTGTTCGCGATGTCGTAGCGACCGTCGTTGCCGCCCGAGCCCAGCACGGGTGGGAACCGCAGCTCCCCTTCGACCATGACGACCGCGGCGTCGAGCCACTCGACAGCGTCGTCGGGCAGCGCGGCACGCAACGCTCGCAGGAGCCGCGGCTTCTCGCGCTTGGGCTCGGGCTTTGCGGTCAGCCCCTGGTCACGTAGCACGCACCTCGAGATGTGGATGGCGTCCTTGAAACGCGCCAGTCGAGGGTCGCCGGAGGCCTCGATGGCGTCGAGGCCCTCCGTGTTGTCCTTCGGGAAGAAGCCGCTGCCACCGTTCCAGGGCGACACGACCGGCGCCGGCTCCCACCGCTCGAGGAAGAAGCGCTCCAGCGAGTCGCGGTCGTGATCGGCGTAGAGCACGAAGCCCTCGCGGCTCCAGGCGCCGCGGGTGTGCGGGTCGTCCTGGCGGCTGAGCACGGACAGCACGCCGAGGCCCTTCAGGTAGCCGAGCAGCGTGCTGCTCCTGATCCCCGGGAGGACCAACGGCTCAGGCACTGGCCCTCCAGTCCGCGATCCGGACGAGCGCCTCCAGGTACGCGAGGCGGAACGGCCCGAGCCGATCGAGCAGGCCGGCCGCGGCGGCCGTCCATCCGCCGCCGAGCTCCATCTCGGAGAGGTCGAGCACGCACGCCGGCACCACGCCGACCGGCGTCCTGACGGCCGGGAGCTCGTCGCGCTCGCAGACACCGAGCGCAAAGCGGGTCGGCTCGCCGAGCGGGTGTTCCTCGCCGGGCGCGGGGCGGATCGACATCCGCACCCGGCCGTGATGTGCGGCGACCAGGTAGCGCACCAGCGGTGGGTGGTCTCGTCCGAGCGCGAGCGCGCTCGCGAGCTCGTGGCGGAAGAACGGGCGGACGTGCCGGCCGCCCCGGGTCTCGCTCTTGGCCCAGACGCCGGAGGCGGCGCGTTCGCGACGGGCGTCCTCGTCATGGACCGTGCTCAGCAGCATCTCCTGGAAGGCGTGGTGCGCCTTGCCGACGTCGTGCAGGGCAGCCGCGTCGCGGACCGCGGAGGCAAGGTCCGTCGGCAGATCCGCGGCGAGCCCCTCGGCGGCGCGTCGCGTCTCGGCCAGGTGGTCCGTCAGCGTGACCCACGCTCCGACGGCCGAGGCGTGGTCGGAGCCCACGGACTCGGGCGCCTCGTCCGACGCGGGCAGGGGCTCGGCGTGGTCCTTGCGCTTGCCGGTCCAGCCACGCCGCGGGTCGTAGCCGCCTTCGCCCGCTGCGAGCAGGACGGTGCTCCCCGCCGGGAGCCGTTGATCGTCCCGCGCCCGGACCCACTCGCCCTCGACGTGGTCGAACAGCCAGCGCGCGCGCCTGGTGACGGCGTCGCGCGGGATCGAGACGAGCTCGTCGTGATGCGGGGCGGGCTCGTCCGCGATGCGAGGCAGGTCGGGGTCGACGGCTCGGAAGAAGACGAACACGCTGCGCTCGTCGTCCTCGCGGATGAACGGCGCGATGTCGATGTCGGCGCCGGACAGGTCGGGAGCGGTGTCGAAGAGATCGAGGAGGTCGACGCGGCGCAGGACGGCGTCGATGGGGCGGCGTTCGGGGACGTCCAGCCGCTCCAGGCGCACCGGTGACGCGCTTGTCCCGACGAGCTCCCGGAAGGCGTGCGCCGCGGCGTCGAGATCCGCCGGGTCGTAGGGTGCCGCGGCCTTCGGGTCGAGGGAGCCTCGATCGAGCCACACGACGGTCGCATCGTCGAGCTCGCCTGCGCGATTGCAGCGCCCGAGGCGCTGCACCATCGAGCTGAACGGCGCGGTCTCGGTGATCAGGCAGGCGCTCGACATGTCGATGCCCGCCTCGACGACCTGCGTCGCGACGACGATCGTGCCGCTCGGGCCGGGCTCTGCGAGCGCCTCCGCCATCCGCGCTGCTCGCTCCGGCGGCCGGAAACGGGAGTGCACGAGCGCGAGCGCCGGAGCGTCCGCGCCACGCCGCTTCGAGAGCGCCGCGTGGACGTCCTGCGCGGTCTCGACGCGGTTGACCACCACCAACGTGCGCCGCCCGGGGACGTGATGGTCGAGCGCGAGGCTCGCGATGCGCTTGCCCAGCTCGGCCTGCTTGGCTCCGTTCAGATCGGCACGTACGACGGTCTTGGTCGCGTTGAGCCGCGTCGCGAGCGCGCCCGCGCGGTCGGCGTCGGTCAACCTGACGACATCGCCGCGCAGGCGGTGATCGACCGTCTCGAGGGTCTCGATGTCCACGGTCGCCGACATCCAGAGCGTCTCGCAGGCGAGCGCGGTTCCGAGGGCACGCCGGAGCCCTGCCAGTTGTGCCGAGGTCGTCCTCGCCGGACCCATCAGCTGAACCTCGTCGAACACCCACCGGCAGTCGCTGTTGAGCAGCCCGAACGACACCGGCCACATGAAGCGGCTCTCGCCGTAGCCGCGGTTCAGGGCGCGCGAGAGCAGCATGTCGATGGTGCCGACGAGGATCATCCGCTGGTCAGGGGCCCGGCGCCAGTCAGCCGGCTCGACCCCGCCCATCAACACGTGCACGGGAATCCTCTCCGTCTCGCCGAGCCGCGCGAGCGCGTCCCGCACGACGCTCGCCGTCTGCTCGACGAGGGAGCGCATCGGCAGGGCGTAGACGAGACGACGGGGACTTGCGGGGTCCGCGAGCCACGGGATCAGGGCCGCGAACGTCTTGCCGGCGCCCGTGGGCACCTCGATCACCTCGGGCGGCGTCTCCCGGGTGGCGAGCTCGCGCTGGTACTCGTACGGCTCGAAGCCGGTGGCGAGACGGAAGAGCTCGATCGGATCGCGCCGCTCAGCCATCACCGCGACACGTGATCGGCTGATCGAGGGATCTCCGTGGCCTGGCGGGCACGGCGGAACACTACTCAGCAAACGCTGAACAGCGCTACGTCCTTCGCCCGATCGGGCTTCCGGGACCGGCGCGTCGGGCCGTGGCCACCCCGCGTTCCGGGCCCTGGGTGCTGGCCTCCGGCCGCGCGCCACCGGGCCCGAATCGCGCCCCCGGGCCTCTACGCATCCCAAGAACCGATCTTGGTCCAGAATCGCGAAAGACGCACAAAAAGATCTGTTGCATCCAATTCGGCAACCTTGATATGGTCGCGCCGAACCGGGTCTTGGCCGGGTCACCAGCCCGACGGAGGGGAGTGGAGGACGTTGGATCGACTGGCGAGATGGACCGTCCTGCTGTTCGCATGCCTTGCGCTGGCGGTCGGGGTGGCCGCGTGCGGCGACGACGACGAAGACGAGGGCGCCGGCGGCGCAGCAGCCACGCAGAGCTCGGACGACGGCGCTTCCGCCCGGGCGGCGGCCGAGGAGGCGATCAAGCCGTACATCGGGCAGCCGAGCGCGTTCCCGGTGACCGAGCCGCTCAAGGAGGTCAAGAAGGGCGCGACGATCGCCTTCATGGACTGCGGCACGCCGATCTGCGGCCTGTTCTGGAACCTGCTCCAGCCGGCGTCGAAGACGATGGGCGTCGAGCTCAAGCGCTACAAGGCGGGCTCGGCGGCCAACACGGTCACCCAAGCGTGGGACAGCGCGGTCTCAGACAAGCCCGACGCGGTGATCGCGGCGGCGATCGACGTCGAGCTGTGGAAGAACCAGCTCAAGCAGCTCCAGGACGCCGGCATCCCGGTCGTCACGACCGGCATCCTCGGCACCGAGCAGTACGGCATCAAGGCGGCCCAGGCGGCCGAGAACGCCTCCTCGCTGCAGGGCAAGCTGATGGCCGCCTACGCCGCCGTGAACCTCCCGGACGCGAAGAAGATCGCGGTCTATGACGTGCCCGAGCTGTCGTTCACCCGCCTGGTGACCGAGGGCTTCCAGAAGGAGATCGGGAAGGTCTGCCCGGACTGCGACGTCCGCGTCGTGCACATCCCCGTCGCGACGATGGGCACGACCGCGCCGCAGCGCGTCGTGAGCGACCTGCAGGCCAACTCCGGCACCCAGCTCGCTGTCTTCGCGATCGACGAGATCCAGGCGGGCCTGCCTGCGGCGCTGCAGTCGGCGGGCATCAAGATCGACACCCTCGGCAACTCGCCCAGCCCGACGCAGCTCCAGTACCTCAAGGAGGGCAAGGAGACCGCGGCGCTCGCCGTCGACCTCCCGGTGCTGGGCTGGACGCTCCTCGACCAGGCGATGCGAGGGATCGTCGGCCAGGAGCTCACCGGGGACGAGGCCGAGGGCCTGACCCCGATGCAGTTCCTGCGCCAGGAGGACATCACGTTCGACCCGAGCAAGGGCTGGACCGGCTACCCCGACTTCGCGGAGCGCTTCGCGAAGCTCTGGGCCGGCGAGGGCGGGTCCTGACCGAGGCATGACACGACGGCCGGGGCGGCAGCGCCCCGGCCGCGGGTCGCACCGATGAGCCGGCTGCTCGAAGTCCGCCACCTGTCGAAGACGTTCCCGGGGCTGCGCGCGCTCGACGACGTGTCGCTGAGCGTCGGCGCCGGCGAGATCGTCGCCCTCGTGGGCCAGAACGGCTCGGGCAAGTCGACGCTCGTCAAGGTCCTCGCCGGGCTGCACGAGCCCGACCCCGGCTCGGAGGTCGCGCTCGGCACGGGCCCCGACGGCAGCGCGGTCCGGCTGCACTTCATCCACCAGGACCTCGGCCTCGTCGACGGCCTGTCGACCATCGAGAACCTCGACCTGGACCGGATGCACGGGCGGCGCTCGCTCCTGCCGGCGCCGCGCCGCGCCGAGCGCCGCCACGCCGAGCAGCTCGTCGCCGACTTCGGCGCGTCGTTCGACGTGACGCGCCCGATCGCCGAGCTCAGCGCGGCCGAGCGGACGATCGTGGCGATCGCCCGCGCGCTCGACGGCTGGGAGCACCCCGGCAACGTGCTCGTCCTCGACGAGCCGACCGCGGCGCTGCACGGCGACGAGGTCCAGAAGCTGTTCGTCGCCGTCCGCGAGGTGGCCGAGCGCGGCGCCGGCGTGATCTTCATCTCGCACCGCCTCGACGAGGTCGTCGAGCTCGCCGACCGCGTCGTCGTGCTCCGCGACGGCAGGCTCATCGCCGACGTGGCGCGCGGCGAGTTCGACCACGACGAGCTCGTCCGCCTCATCGCCGGCGCGATCGACACCGCCGACACCGCGCACGGCCGGCCCGAGGGGCGCGACGCCGTGCTCCGCGCCCGCCGCGTCCGCGGCGCGACGATCCGCGACCTGGACCTCGACCTGCACGCGGGCGAGGTGGTGGGGGTGAGCGGCGTGCTCGGCTCGGGCCGCGAGGAGCTCGCCTCGATCCTCTTCGGCTGCGGCGCCGGCGAGGTCGGGGAGCTGCTCGTCGAGGGCCGGGCGCTGCGAGCGCGGACCCCGCGGCACGCGATCGACGCCGGCATCGCGTACGTCCCCGGCGACCGGCACCGGCAGGGCGCGGTGATGACGATGACCGCGCGCGAGAACATGACGCTGCCGCGGATGCGCGCGCTGCGGCGCGTGCTCGGGCGCCTGGACGGCGGCGCCGAGCGCGCCGAGGCGCAGCGCTGGTTCGAGCGGGTGAAGGTCCACCCGCCCGACCCCGAGCGCACGCTCGCACTCTTCAGCGGCGGCAACCAGCAGAAGGTCGTGCTCGCCAAGTGGCTGCGCAACGACCCGAAGGTCCTGCTCATGGACGAGCCGACCCAGGGCGTCGACGTCGGCGCCAAGGCCGGGATCTTCGAGCTCGTCGCGGGGGCGGCCGCCGCGGGCGCCGGCGTCCTGATCTCGTCGTCGGACGCCAAGGAGCTCGCGGTGATCTGCGACCGCGTGCTGGTCATGCGCGACGGCGAGGTGGCGGCGGAGATCGGCAAGGCGGACCTGAGCGAGGCGCGCCTGGTGGCGGCGGCGCTCGGCCGCGCACGGACCAACGGGAGTCGAGTGGTGGGCGATGAGGCACGTGGCTGAGACGAACGTGAGCGCGGCGCGCGACGACGCGGCGGCGAGCGCGCCGGCGCCGGCGGCCGCCGCCCCGGCACGCCCGGTCGCGGCTCCGGGCCGCCTGGCGCGCGCCCTGTCGTTCCGCAACATCAGCGCGGTCTACGTCTTCGTCGCGCTGTTCGTGCTGTTCTCGATCTGGGTGCCGGACACGTTCCTGGCCGGCGACACGTGGCGGGCGCTCATCAGCAGCCAGGCGGTGACCGCGATGCTCGCGATCGGGCTCGTCATCGCGCTGTCGGCCGGCGCGTTCGACCTGTCGATCGGCGCGACGCTCGGCTTCGGGCACATCGTCGTCGCGTGGCTGCTCGTCGAGCGCGGGGTGCCGATCGCGCCGGCGATCGCGCTGACGATCGTCGCCGGCGCGGTCGTCGGGCTGCTGAACGGCCTGCTCGTCGTCCGCGCGCGGATCGACTCGTTCATCGCCACGCTCGGCGTCAGCTCGGTCGTGCTCGCGATGATCGCCTGGATCTCCTCCAGCCAGCAGATCCTCGGGCTCTCGAACGCGTTCCAGAAGATCGGGACGACCGAGATCCTCGGGCTGACGCTGCCGGTCTACCTCATGCTCGGCGTCGCGCTCGTCACCTGGTACGTGCTCGAGTGCACGCCGATCGGGCGCCACGTCTACGCCACCGGCGGCAACATCGAGGCCGCCCGCCTGGCCGGCGTGCGGACCTCGGCGGTCGTCGTCGTCGCGCTCGTGTGCTGCGGCGCGATCGCGGCGTTCTCCGGCCTGCTCGTCAGCTCGGCGCTCGGCACCGGCGACCCGACGATCGGCCCCGCGTACCTGCTGCCGGCGTTCTCGGCCGCGTTCCTCGGCTCGACCCAGTTCCGCGGCGGCCGCTTCAACGTCTGGGGGACGGTGCTGGCGGTCTACGTGCTGGCGACCGGCGTCAAGGGCCTGCAGCTCGCGGGCGCCCCGATCTGGATCCCCGACCTGTTCAACGGCGTCGCGCTCCTGCTCGCCGTCGGCCTTGCGAAGTACCAGGGCACCGCGCGCCGCGCCGGTGCCGTGAAGCGCCTGCTGCGCTTCGAGAAAGGAGAGTGATCTGCGGTGTTCGGCCTGATCTCCCAGCTCGCCCACGTCGAGCTCCAGAGCCCGCGGCCCGACGAGACCGTCGCGTTCTTCAAGGACGTGCTCGGGTTCAGCGAGACCGCCCGCGACGGCGAGTCTGTGTACCTGCGCGCGTGGGGCGACGCGTTCCACCACAGCCTCGTGGTCAGCGAGGCCGCGGCGCCCGGGATCGCGCACGTCGGGTGGCGCACCGCGGGGGCCGAGCAGCTCGAGGTCGCGGCTGCGCGCATCGAGCAGGAGGGGCTCGGGATCGGCTGGGTCGACCCCGTGACCGGTCACGGCCGCGCGTACCGCTACCGGACGCCCGGCGGCCACGTGAACGAGATCTTCTGGGAGGTCGAGCGCTACCGCGCGCCCGACGGGCAGCGCTCGGCGCTGCCGATCCGCCCGCAGCGTCAGACCTTCGCCGGCGCCGCGCCGCGCCAGATCGACCACGTGACGATGGCGACGCCGAAGATGAACGAGCACATCGCCTTCCAGCGCGACGTGCTCGGGTCGCGGTTCATGGAGTGCACGGTGATGAGCGCCGACGACGAGGAGCCGTTCTTCGCCGAGGTCTCCAACAACGAGCAGGGCCACGACATCGGCCTCATCACCGACCGCTCGGGGATGAGCGGCCGCCACCACCACGTCGCGTACTGGTTCGACCAGGTCGTCGACGTGCACCGCGCCGCCGACGCGCTCGTCGAGGCGGGCGTGCCGATCGAGTTCGGTCCCGGCAAGCACGGCCACGGCGAGAACACGTTCATGTACTTCCGCGAGCCGGGCGGCTTCCGGATCGAGTTCTTCTCCGGCGGCTACCGCAACTACCAGCCCGACTGGGAGCCGGTCCGCTGGCTCGTCGACACCGGCGGCGTCGAGCTGTACCTCAACCATCCCGCGCCCGACTCGATGCTCGAGGTCTTCCCGCCCGCCGAGGCGCCCGCGGCGACGGTGGTCGAGGACACCGAGAACCCGTGGTCGTACGCGAGCGTGAGCTGAGCGCGCGGCGCCGGGGATGCGATACGGGAAGGGAGAGGCGCGCGACTGGGCGCGCGAGCACCTGCGCGGCGTCGCGGGGTGCGTCGCGCCCACGGTCACGTCGGACTTCAGCGGCCTGAACGAGGCGGCGATCCGCCACGACGTCCGCCGCGAGAAGGAGCTCGGCTTCGCCGGGATCCTGCTCGTCGCCGAGACCGGCACGACGCCCGAGGAGATGCGCGCGTTCGTCGACATCGCGGTCGACGAGGCGGGCGGCGAGCTGCTGACGATCCTGCAGGCGTCCGAGCCGACGCTCGAACGCAACGTCGACCTCGTCCGCTACGGCGAGGCGGCGGGCGTCGACCTCGTCCTCCCGTCGTTCCCGGCCGGCTTCTACCCGGCGACCGAGGACGACGTGTACGCGTACTACACGGCGCTGGCGGGCGCGACGTCGCTGGCGATGTTCGTCTTCGCCATCGGCCTGTGGAACTTCGGGCGCCTGCACCCGAGCGCGTTCTCGCCGCGGCTCATCGGCCGGCTCGTCGACGACTGCCCGAACGTCGTCGCGATCAAGAACGAGATCGGCGCGCCCGGGATCGCCGGGATCTCCGAGGTGTTCGAGCGCTTCGGCGACCGCGTCGTCGTCACCGACCCGTTCGAGATGAACGCGCCCGCGTGGGTGCGCGCCTACGGCATGCAGTTCCTCGGCACCTCGAACTACGAGTACGTCGGCGGCGTCGTCCCGCGCATGTTCGAGCTCCTGCACCGCGACGGCGGCTACGACGAGGCGATGGAGCTGTACTGGCAGGTCCACCCGGCCCGCCAGGCCAACGTGCGCCTCATGGGCGAGGCGACCGCCGGGACGTCGGTCGTGCCGCGCCTGCTGTGGAAGTACCAGGGGTGGCTCAACGGCTTCAACGGGGGCCCGATCCGCAGCGCGCTCAGCGGCCGCCTGAACGACGCGCAGATGCGCGCCTTCCGCGCGGCGGTCGCGGCGAGCGGGCTGCCGGTCCCCGACGAGGGCGACGAGGCGTTCTTCGCGGGGCGCAACCCGGCGTGACGATGACGCTCGTCCTCGACAACGCCGACGTCGTCGCCGCGGCCGACATGGCCGCGGTGATCGAGGCGCTCGAGCGCGCGATGGCCGTCGAGGCGCGCGGTGGCGTCGCGACCGTCCCGCGCACCAACCTGCCGGTCGGCGAGCGCGGCTTCTTCCGCGTCATGCCCGCGGTCATCGAGGAGCTCGACGTCATGGGGCTCAAGGCGTTCAACTCCGGCGCGGGCGGCACCGTGCGCTACCTCGTCGCGCTGTGGCGGGTGAGCACGGGGGAGCTCATCGCGCTGCTGGACGCGAGCACGCTCACCGCGATCCGGACCGGCGCGGTCACGGGCGTGGCCCAGCGCGCGCTGGCACCGGGGCACCGGACCGTCGGCGTCATCGGCTCGGGCCTGGAGGCGCGGACGAACCTCGAGGCGATCTGCGCGGTCGCGCCGGTCGAGCGCGTGACGGTCTACAGCCCGCGCGCCGAGCGCCGCGAGCGGTTCGCCGAGGAGATGTCCGGCCGGCTCGGCGTGCCGGTCCAGGCGGTCGCCACGCCGCAGGAGGCCGCCGCGATGCAGACCGTGCTCGCGGCGACGAACACCGGCCCGGGCACCGGCGTCGTCGCGCTCGAGGCGGCCTGGCTCGACGGCGCCGAGCACGTGGCGACGATCGGCTCGACGATGCTCGCGCTGCGCGAGGTCGACGGCGCGACGTTCGGCCGCGCCGCGCTCGTCGTGCTCGACACCCTCCACGCCGCCGCCGAGTCCGGCGACCTGCAGGCGGCGGCCGCCGAGGGCCACTGGGACGAGGCGAAGGTCCGGTCGCTGCCGGACGTCGTCGCCGACCCGCCCGCCGTCCCGGACGGCCTGACCGTCTTCAAGTCGGTCGGCACCGCCCTGCAGGACGTCGTCTCCGCCGCGGCGGCGTACGAGGTCGCGCGCGAGCGGGGCCTCGGGCGGGAGGTCGAGTTCGTCGGCGGAAAGCTCTTCGAAGGGAACCTGCGATGACCACCACACCCCCGTCCGTGGCCCCGGCCCCGGCCGCGCCGCAGTCCACCGACCCGCGCACGGGGCTGCAGTTCTTCGACCTCTCGCACCCGTGGGGGCACGACGCGCCGCTGTGGCCGTACTTCCCCGACGTACGGATCGAGCGCTTCCACTACCACGCCAAGTCGGGCGTGCTGTCGCAGCAGATCACGACGTTCATGCACTGCACGACGCACACCGACGCGCCCGCGCACGTCATCGAGGGGACGCCGTTCATCGACGAGGTGCCGCTTGCGTCGTTCTTCGGGACCGGCGTCGTCGTGTCGATCCCGAAGGGCAAGTGGGAGGTCATCACCCCCGAGGACCTCGAGAGCGCGCGGCCACGGATCCGCGAGGGCGACATCGTCATCGTCAACACCGGGTGGCACCGCCACTACGGCGACTCGCGCCGGTACTTCGTCGAGTCGCCCGGCACCTACGACGAGGCCGGCGCGTGGCTGGTCGAGCGCGGGGTCAAGGGCTTCGGGATCGACTGCCAGGCGCTCGACCACCCGCTCGGCACCGCGATCGGCGTGCAGCCCAACGGGCCGCTCATCGCCGGGATCGCGGAGGAGTACGCCGCGTTCACCGGCGGGCGCGACGTCACCGAGGACTTCCCGCTGTGGGAACCCTGCCACCGGCACCTGCTCGGCAACGGCATCGTCGGGTTCGAGAACGTCGGCGGCCAGATCGACGCGGTCACCGGGCGGCGCGTGACGTTCGCCGCGTTCCCGTGGCGCTGGACGAAGGGCGACGGCTGCATCGTCCGGCTCGTCGCGATCCTCGACCCGTCCGGCGAGTTCCGGATCGAGACCGGCGCCGGCGAGGACTGATGGCGCGCGCGGCGGTCATCGGCGGCGGGCTCATGGGGCACGGGATCGCCCAGGTGCTCGCGCTCGGCGGCCTCGACGTCGTGGTCCACGACCCCGCGCCCGAGACGCTCGCGTCGGTGCCCGGCCGCATCGCGGCGAACCTCGACGCGCTCGGCATCGACGCGACCGTCGAGGTCGGGCTCGAGGCCGACCTCGAGGCGGCGGCCGCCGGCGCCGACTGGGTGTTCGAGGCCGCGCCCGAGGACCTCGCGCTCAAGCAGGAGCTGTTCGCGCGCCTGGACGCCGCCGCGCCGCCGGACGCGGTCCTCGCCACGAACACCTCGGTGATGCGCGTCGGCGACATCGCCGCGCGCGCCGCCCGGCGGGGCAGGATCGTCGGCACGCACTGGTGGAACCCGCCGTTCCTGGTCCCGCTCGTCGAGGTGGTCCAGGGACCCGACACGGAGCCCGCGGCGGTCGACCGCGCGATGACCCTCCTCCATGCGCTCGGCAAGACGCCGGTGCACGTGCGGCGGGACGTCGCGGGCTTCGTCGGCAACCGGCTGCAACACGCGCTGTGGCGCGAGGCGTTCGACCTCGTCGACCAGGGCGTGTGCGACGCCGAGACCGTCGACACGGTCGTGAAGGCCGGCTTCGGTCGCCGGCTGGCGGTGCTCGGCCCGATGGAGAACGCCGACCTCGTCGGCCTGGATCTGACGCTCGCCATCCACGAGTACGTGCTGCCCGAGCTGCGCCCGCCGTCCGCCCCGTCGCCGGGCCTGCGCGCCCGGGTCGGGCGGGGCGAGCTCGGGACGAAGACCGGGACCGGGTTCCTCGCCTGGTCCGAGGAGGAGGCCGCCCGGGTCCGCGAGCGCGTGTTCGCGCACCTGGCCGGCGCAACCGACGACACCGGAGTGACGCCATGAAGCCCGCCGTCCTGACCTGCGCCCTGACCGGGCCGCTCGCCACGAAGGCCGACAACCCGGCGCTGCCGACGAGCCCCGAGGAGATCGCGGCCGCCGCCCGCGACGCCCACGCGGCGGGCGCCGCGGTCGTCCACGTGCACCTGCGCGACGCCGACCAGCGCCCGACCGCCGACCTCAAGATCGCGCGGCGCACGGTGGGGCTCATCGAGGAGTCCTGCCCGGCGCTCGTGCAGCTCTCGACCGGCGTCGGGCTCGGCGTGTCGTTCGAGGACCGCGCGCGGCTCGTCGAGACCCGGCCGGCGATGGCCACGCTCAACGTGTGCTCGATGACGTTCGGCGCGGGCGAGTTCAGCAACCCACCGGACGCGGTGCGGCGGCTGGCGTACCGGATGGGGGAGCTGGGGGTCAAGCCCGAGCTCGAGCTCTACGACACCGGCCATCTCGAGGTGGCGCTCGCGCTGCACGCCGAGGGCCTGCTGCAGGAGCCGCTGCAGTTCTCGCTCGTCATGGGCGTCTCGGGCGGCATGCCGGCCAGGCCGGCCACGCTCGTGTCGCTCATCGAGCGCATGCCGGAGGGCAGCGTGTGGCAGGTCATCGGGATCGCGCGCCACAACCTGCCGATGACCGCGATCGGGCTCGCGATGGGCGGCAACGCGCGCACCGGCATGGAGGACACGCTCATGGTCCGGCGCGGGCAGCCGGCGAGCGGCAACGGCGAGCTGACCGCGCGGCTGGCCGAGGTCGCGCGGGCGCTGGACCGGCCGCCGGCGACGGTCGAGCAGGCGGTCGAGCGTCTCCAGCTCGACCGCGCGTCCGTATCCAGTTCCGGCAAAGCCGCCTGATAGCCTCGTTTGTGTCCACTATGGCGCAGGGGAGCGAGACCACCACCCGAGACGGCCAGCACGTCGCGCTGGTCCACGAGCGCCTGCGCAACGCGATCCTGCGCGGCGAGATCGAGGCCGGGGCGACGACGTCGCAGACCGCGCTGGCCGAGCAGTTCGGCGCCGGCCGCACGCCCCTGCGCGAGGCGCTGCGGATGCTCCAGCGCGAAGGCCTCGTCGTGTCCGAGCCGAACCGCCGCTTGCGGATCGCCGACCTGACGAGCGACGACTGCGAGGAGCTGTACATCATGCGGATCGCGCTCGAGTGCGTCGCGATCCGCATCACGGTCCCGCGCCTGACCTCGGACGACTTCGCCGCGCTCGAGGGCTACATGGCCCAGATGGACCACTACATGCGCAGCGGCGACCACCGCGGCATGCGCACGCCGCACCTCGCGTTCCACAACCTCCTCGTCTCAGGCGCCGGCCCGCGCGTCGCCGAGGAGATCGAGCAGCTCTTCGACCATGCCGAGCGCTACCGGCTGCGGTGGGGGACCGAGACCAAGTGGGAGGTCCGCCACGCCGAGCACCGCGCGATCGTCGACGCCGCCGCCGCACGCGACCCGGACCTGGCCGCGCTGCGGCTCGCCGAGCACTACGTGAGCACGGCCGTGCTCGTCTTCCGGAACATCGACCCCGACCACGACCTCGCGCGGCTGCGCATCACGACGCAGACGGTCGCGCCGGGGGCCGAGAAGCAGCTCGAGCGGCGCTGACCAGGCGGGGCACGAGCGCCTCGGCGTTGCCCGCGTCGAGCAGCGCCCGGCGGTCGCCGAACGCGTCGAGCTCGGGCGCGAAGTCCCCGCCGTCGGGCAGCGCCGCGTACGGCCAGTCGCTGCCGAACACGATCCGCTCGAACGGCACGACCGCCGCGGTCGCCTCGACGGCCGACGCGTGGTTGGACAGGCCGGTGTCGTACCAGCAGCGCGCGAGCGACGCGAGCGCCCCGGACGGCGCGGCGGCCGCCTTCTCCGGCTCGCGCGCGGCGAGCGACGCGATCCGGTGGGCCAGGAACGGCGCGGTGCCGCCGAGGTGCGCGAGCTGCAGGCGCAGCCCGGTCGCCCGCTCGAGCGTGCCCGACCAGATGAGGTTCGTCACCGCCCGCGTGGTGTCGAACGGGAACTCGTAGAGCCAGACCGGGTGGTGGGGCAGGGCCTGCGCCGGCACGGGCGCGGCCGGGTGCAGGAAGACGTAGACGCCACGCCGGTCGAGCTCGTCCCACACGGGCGCCAGGCGCTCGTCGCCGGGGTAGATCCCGCCGACGTTCGACAGCAGCGCGACGCCGTCGAGCCCGAGGACGCCGAGCGCGTGGTCGAGCTCGGCGAGTGCCGCGTCGACGTCGGGCAGCGGCAGGACGGCCAGGCCGGCGAACCGGTGCGGCGCCGAGCGGACGAGCGCCGCGGTCGCCTCGTTGACCATCCGCGCGAGCTCGACCGCCAGGCCGGTGTCGCCGAACCAGATCCCGGGCGGGCCGAGCGACATGACCGCGGCGTCGATCGCATAGCGGTCCATGAACGCCTCCGTCAGCTCGCGCGACCACGGCGGCAGCGGCGGCAGGCCGCGCGCCTCCAGGGCCGCCCGGTAGTCGCCGGGCACGAGGTGGACGTGCGTGTCGATCCTCATGGCTCGTCGACGATCGCCACGACGCGGGCGGGCGCGGCGCTGGCGCGCACGATCCGCAGCGGGAAGCACGCGACGGTGAAGCCGGTGGCCGGCAGCCGGCCGAGGTTCACGAGCCGCTCGATCTGCGAGTAGTCCAGGTCGGCCTGGTGGGCCTCCCAGAAGATCCCGGGCTCGTCGCGCTCGAGCGCCTCGGCGGCCTGCAGGCGCAGCGGCCGGTCCCAGCCCCACGCGTCGATGCCCATGACGCGCACGCCCTGCTCGTACATCCAGCGCGTCGCCGCGGCGGTGACGCCGGGGCCGCGGTGGATGTAGTCGTCCTCGCCGTAGTACGCGTCGCGGCCGGTGTGCAGGAGGACGATGTCGCCCGGCGAGAGCGTGTGGCCGATCGTCCCGAGCGCCTGCTGGACGTCGGCGGTGTCGATCGCCTCGCCGTCCGCGCGCCCGGTGAAGTCGAGCACGACGCCGGGCCCGAAGAACCGCTCGAGCGGGAGCTCGTCGATCGTGGCCGCGGGCGCCCCGGCGATGCGCGAGTTGTAGTGGTACGGCGCGTCGACGTGGGTCGAGTTGTGGGTGCCGAGCGTGACGACCTCGCGCGTCCAGCCCTCGCCGTCGCGCAGCAGCCGCGCGGGGACGCCGAACAGCTCCTCGACCTCGGCGGCGCCGGCGGCGTGGTCGAAGTACTCGACGTCGTTGCGCTGGAAGGCCGGCGCGCCCGGCGGGCTGGACTGGATCGGCGCCGAGAGGTCGACGATCAAGGTCAGTGCACGCTCGCGGCCGACCAGGGGTTCGCCGCGGCCTCGTCGGCGTGGGGCGCCGGCTCGGCGGGCGGGAACGCCTCCATCATCGAGTCGGGCATCGCGACGTTGCGGTAGAAGGTGTTCGACCCCTGCGACGGCACCCACTTGCGCGTCCGCCAGTCCGGGACGTAGTTGCGGTAGCCGCCGGTGTTGATCTCCACGCGCACGCCGCCGGGCTCGCGGAAGTACAGGTAGTCCTGCTCGCCCATCCCGTGCCGGCCGGGCCCGAACTCGATCGGCGTGCCGGCGTTGAGCAGGATGTCGGCGGCGCGTAGCAGCTCGTCGCGCGAGTCGACCCACCAGGCGAAGTGGTGCAGGCGCCCGGGCACGTCACTCTGGTCGAGGATGAGCCCGAGGTCGTGCGACTTCTCGTTGTTCGTCGACATCGCGAACACGACGAGCTCGGTGTCCTCGTCGAGCAGCGTGTACTCGGTGAACGTCGAGCCGAGCGTGTCGCGCATCCACTCGGCGTCGCGCACCGGGTCGCGCGTCATGACGGTGACGTGGTCGATCATGCGCGGCGCGATCCCGTGCGGGACGTAGCGCTGCGGGCGGTCGGGGTACGGCGACTCCATCCCGGGCGGTGGGACGTACTCGGCCGACTCCCAGAAGAGCTCGTGGGTCTGCCCGCCCGGCGAGGTGAAGCGGTAGGCGCGGCCGTGGCCGACGGTGTCCTCGTACCAGCCCTCGCCGGCGCCCTGGTCCTCGACCCGCCGCACCGCGGTCGCCAGGTCCTCCGGGCTCCAGGTCCGCCAGCCGATGTGGCCGAGACCGGGCCGGGCGGCCTCGGTGAGCTGGAGGCTGTGGTGGTGCCACTCGCCCCAGCCGCGCAGGTACACCGACCGGCCTTCGCGAGTGGTCTCCTCGAGGCCGAGGACCTCCTTGTAGAAGCGCAGTGACTCCTCGGGCTTCGGCGTGAGGATCTCGACGTGCGCGAGGTGCGCGATCAGTCGACGGGACATGCGGGTAACCGTAGACCCGTGCCGTATCCGAAGTCAAGGTCACGATAGTTCTAGCCATTTCGGCGACAGCTCTCTATACTGGATACACTTTGTCTGGCACGCCGCTGGACTCCTCCACGCCGTTCGCCCTCGCCACGCTCGAGGACCGCGACGGCCGCGCGTTCGCCGCGATCGTCCGCGACGGACGTGCCGCGCCGCTGGCGCCGCACGTCGGCGACAGGACGCTCCGCGAGCTCGTCGACGACTGGGACGCCGCGTTCCCGGCGCTGCAGGCGCTCGCCGACCGGCTCGAGCCCGACGCCTACGGGCTGGACCTCGACGACCTGCGCCCGCTGCCGCCGCTGCTGCCGCCCGGCCAGATCTTCCAGGCCGGCGCGAACTACCGCCAGCACGTGCTCGACCTCATGGCCGGGGCCGAGGAGCGCGGCGACACCTCCGACGGCCAGACCCCCGAGGAGCGCGACGCCGCGCGCGCCGCGCTCGAGCAGCGCCTCGCGCACGGCGACCCGTTCGTCTTCCTCGGCTCCGCGCACGCGATGATCGGCGCGCGCGACGAGATCGTCCTGCCGTCGGACTGCGCGCAGCCCGACTGGGAGCTCGAGCTGGCCGCGATCATCGGCTGCCGCGCCCGGCGCGTGCCGAAGGAGCGCGCGCTCGAGCACGTCGCCGGCTACACGATCTGCAACGACGTCACCCGCCGCGACGCGCTCAACCGGCCGGACGCGCGCGGGATGGGGCTCGACTGGCTGGCGGGCAAGAACTCGCCGACGTTCCTGCCGACCGGGCCGCTCTTCGTCCCCGCCGCCCATGTCGCCGACCCGTGCGACCTGCAGATCGTCCTGAAGGTCAACGGCAGGACGATGCAGGACGAGTCGACAGCCGACATGGTGTTCGACGTCGCCGCGCTCGTCTCGTTCGTCTCGAACGTCGCCGAGATGCGGCCCGGCGACCTGCTGCTCACCGGCTCGCCCGCCGGCAACGGCGCCAGCCTCGGCGTGTTCCTCGCGCCCGGCGACGTCGTCGAGGGCACGGTCACCGGGCTCGGCCACCAGCGCAACGTGTGCGTCGCCGAGTCACCGGCCGCGACCCGGGAGGCGGCGTGAACGCGGCCGAGACCCTGCAGGCAGAGCGCGACGTCGTCCGCCTCATCCGCGACACATGGGCGGCGATCGACCGCAAGGACTGGGCCGCCTACGCCGACGGGTTCTGCGAGGACGGCGAGTTCGAGATCATGGGCGACCGCCGCCGCGGCCGCGAGGCGATCGCCGCCGGGCCGGCGCGCGACCTCGCCGGCTACGACGCTCTGCAGCACTTCGTCATGAACGAGATCGTCGACGTCGACGGCGACCGCGCGTCCGGCCAGTGGTACGCGCTCGCCGTCCACGTCCCCGACGCCGCCGACCCGGGCACGCACGCCGACGTCGGGCTGCGCTACCGCTTCCGCGCGCGCCGCGAGGACGGCGCCTGGCGACTGGAGGAGGCGGTCATCGACGTGATCTGGACCGCGGGCATGAGCTTCGCCATCGCGGAGCACCCCGACGGCCCGTGACGAGGTTCGGCAGCTTCGGCGCGCTCGCGGCCGAGGCGCCGCACGTGGGCATCGACCGGCGCGTCCTCGCGACCGAGAAGGCGACCGTGCAGGAGTACCGCTTCGAGCCGGGCGCGAGTTTCCCGCTGCACCACCACCCGCAGGAGCAGATCACCGTCGTGCTCGACGGCGAGATCGCGTTCAGCGCCGGTGGCGAGCGGCGCACGCTCGGCGCGGGGGAGTGGTCGGTCGTCCCCGGCGGGGTGCCGCACGGCGTCACCGCCGGGCCCGCCGGCGCCCGCTTCATCGCCGTGCTCGTCCCCCCGCGAAAGGAGCCGACCCCATGACCCTCACTGCCGTCAACCCCGCCGACGGGACCCTCCTGGGCACGTACGAGACGGCCGGCGACGCCGAGGTCGCAGCGGCGATCGACCGCGCGCACCACGCGTTCCTCTCGTGGCGGGAACGGCCGGTCGCGGAGCGCGCCGGCCTGCTGCGCGCGCTCGCCGCGACGCTGCGCTCCCGCCGCGACGAGCTGGCGCGCGAGGCGACGCTCGAGATGGGCAAGATCCTGCGTGAGGCGGAGGGCGAGGTGGAGAAGTCGGCCGTCTTCTGCGAGTACTACGCCGACAACGCAGAGCGGCTCCTGGCGCCCGAGGTGATCGAGGACGGTGGCGCCCTGGAGAACTACGTGCGCTACGAGCCGCTCGGCGTCGTGCTCGCGGTCATGCCCTGGAACTTCCCGTACGTGCAGGTCTTCCGCTTCGCGCCCCCGGCGCTCGCCGCCGGCAACGTCGCGCTGCTCAAGCACGCCTCGAACATCCCCGGCTGCGCCACGCGGATCGAGACCGTGTTCCGCGAGGCCGGCTTCCCCGAGGGCGTCTTCCAGACGCTGCTCGCCGGCTCGGACGCGGTCCCGCGGATCCTCGCGGACGAGCGCGTGCGCGGCGTCGCGCTCACCGGCAGCGAGGCCGCCGGCAGCGACGTCGCGTCGGTCGCCGGGCGCCACCTCAAGCGGTCGGTGCTCGAGCTGGGCGGGTCGGACCCGTTCATCGTGCTCGAGGACGCCGACCTCGACGTGGCCGCGCGCGAGGGCTGCCGCGGGCGGACCATCAACGCCGGCCAGGCCTGCATCGCCAGCAAGCGCTTCATCGTCGTGGACGAGGTCGCCGACGAGTTCGAGCGGCGCCTGGCCGAGGCGGTCGGCGCGCTGCGGGTCGGCGACCCGCTCGACCCGGCCACCGACGTCGGCCCGCTCGCGCGGCCGGACCTCGTCGACGAGCTGCGCGAGCAGGTCGAGCGCTCGGTCGCCGCCGGAGCGACCGTCCTCACCGGCGGCTTCGAGGACGACCGGCCGGGGTGCTTCGTGCGCCCGATGGTGCTCACCGGCGTCACGCCCGGCATGCCGGTCTTCCGCGAGGAGACCTTCGGGCCGGTCGCCGCGGTCGTGCGCGTCGCCGGCGCCGACGAGGCGGTCCGGGTCGCCAACGACACCGACTACGGGCTCGGCGCGTCGGTCTGGACGGGCGACCTCGAGCGCGGCAAGGCGCTCGCCGCGCGGATCGAGGCCGGGATGGTGTTCGTCAACTCGATCGTGTTCTCCGACGCGCGGCTGCCGTTCGGCGGCGTCAAGCGCAGCGGCTACGGCCGCGAGCTGGGCGAGCTGGGCATCCGCGAGTTCGTCGACGTCAAGTCGGTCGCGGTCCACGGCGCCGGCGCGTCCCCGCCTGCGCCTGCCGCCGCGCTGCAGGCCACCGAGTGAGCGGGTGACCGACGGCCGGGACCGCATCCGGACCGGCTCGCGCCGCAGCGTCCTCGTCGCGTTCAGCGGGATCATGCTCGCGACGCTGCTCGCGGCGCTCGACCAGACGATCGTCGCGACCGCGCTGCCGCGGATCGCCAGCGACCTCGGCGCGTTCGAGCGCCTCTCGTGGGTCGTCACCGCGTACCTGCTCGCGTCGACGATCACGATCCCGCTGTACGGCAAGCTCTCGGACCTCTTCGGGCGCCGGCGGCTGTTCCTCGTCGCGATCTGGCTGTTCACGATCGGCTCGGTGCTGTGCGGCGTCGCCGCGACGCTCGACCAGCTCGTCGCCGCCCGCGCGCTGCAGGGGCTCGGGGCGGGCGGGCTGCTGCCGCTCTCGCAGGCGGCGATCGGCGACCTGTTCCCGCCGCGCGACCGGGCGCGCTACCAGGGCCTGATCGGCTCGATGTGGGCGACGGCGGCGCTCATGGGGCCGCTCGTCGGCGGCGTGCTCGCCGACCACGCGACATGGCGGTGGATCTTCCTCGTCAACGTCCCGTTCGCGGCGGCGACGCTCGTGGCCGTCACGCGGACGATGCCGGCGCACGCGCCCGGGCGGCGGCCGCCGATCGACTGGGCGGGCGCCGTGCTGCTGACCGTCGCGACGCTCGGCGTGCTGCTCGCCTGCACGTGGGGCGGCGGGACCTACCCGTGGCTGTCGGCGCCGGTGCTCGCGGCGGCGGGCGCCGCGGTGGCGGCGACGATCGCGCTCGTCGGCGCCGAGCGCCGCGCCGCCGACCCGTTCCTGCCGCTCGGCCTCGTCCGCGCCCGCGTCCCGCGGGTCACGGTCGCCGGGTCGGTGCTCGTCGGCGTGCTCGTCCTCGCGGTCACGATCTACGCGCCGGTCTTCGTGCAGGGCGCGCTCGGCCGCTCGGCGACGACCGCCGGGACGCTGCTCCTGCCGATGACGCTCGGGTGGGTGGTGGCGTCGTTCCTGTCCGGGCAGCTCGTCTCGCGGACCGGCCGCTACCGGATCTTCCCGCTCGCCGGCGGCTGCCTGGCCGTCGCGGGCGCTCTGCTGCTCGCGCGTGCCGGGGCGGGGGCGGGCGCGTCCGCGATCGCGGTGCCGCTGCTGCTGCTCGGCGCGGCGATGGGGATGACCTGGCCGGTGTACATGGTCGCCACGCAGAACGCGGTCGCGCGCAGCGAGCTGGGGGCCGCGAGCGGCGGGCTGCTGTTCGTGCGGACGATCGCCGGCGCCGTCGGGGTCGCGGTGCTCGGCGCGGTGCTCAACGCGCGCCTGGGGGCGGCGATCGGCGACGGCGGGCGGCTGGAGGCGATCGATCCGGAGGCGCTCGCGTCGGCGCTGCAGACGGTGTTCGCGCTGCTCGTGCCGGTCGCGCTGGGCCTGCTCGTCGCCGCGGCCGCGCTCGAGGAGCGGCCGCTCCGTAGTGCATCCGAGGCAGATCGTTTGACCCAAGAATGAGAGTTGGATACAGTCGCGGCGGGTTACCGCAACCACGGGGAGAGAGCGATGAGTGCAGCCGTTCAGCGGGTGCTGATCGTCGGTGGAGGCCTGTCCGGCACCTCCGCCGCTCTTGCGCTGCAGCGCGAGGGGATCGACGTCGAGCTCGTCGAACGCGAGCCGGTCTGGACCGCGATGGGCACCGGGATCACCCTCATGGGCCCGGCGATGCGCGCACTCAAGGAGCTCGGCGTCCTCGAGCAGTGCCTGGCCGAAGGAGCCGGCTGCTCGGAGATGGTCCTCTTCGACGTCCACGGCAACCAGCTCCACAAGCTGCAGATCCACGGCCTGCTCGGCCCCGACTGGCCCGCGGTCGGCGGCATGATGCGCCCGACGCTGCACCGCATCCTCCGGGAGGCCGCCGTCGCCAAGGGCGTCTCGGCGCGCACCGGGACGACCGTCAGCACGCTCGAGCAGCGCCCCGACGGGGTGGAGGTCGAGCTGAGCGACGGCTCGCGCGAGACCTACGACCTCGTCCTCGGCGCGGACGGGCTGCGCTCGCAGATCCGCACGACGGTGTGGGGCGACGAGGCGCCCGGGCCCACGCCGCTCGGTCAGGTCGTCTGGCGGGCGCTGCTCGACCGGCCCGCGTCGGTCACCGGCGAGTTCCAGTTCTACGGGCCGGGGCTGAAGACGGGCTTCACCCCGATCGGGCCGGACAAGATGTACCAGTTCCTCGTCCAGCCCTTCGACACGGACCTCCCCACGGCCGAGGAGCGGCCCGGGGCGATGCGGACGCTGCTCGCGCCGTTCGGCGGCGCCGTCGCGGAGGTCCGCGACAACGTCCGCGACCCCGACAAGGTCGACGTTCGCAAGCTCTACTGGCTCATCATGCCGCGGCCCTGGTACCGCGGCAGGGTCCTGCTCATCGGCGACGCCGCGCACGCGACGACCCCGCAGCTCGCGATGGGCGGCGCGATCGCCCTCGAGGACGGGATCGTCCTCGCCGAGCTGCTCGCCGCCGAGCGCGACCTCGAGACCGCGCTCGAGCGGTTCATGGACCGCCGGTTCGAGCGGTGCGAGATGGTCGTCCGCAACTCGGTCCAGCTCTCCGAGTGGGAGAAGGACGCCGCCGCGCACCAGGAGGACGCCGGGCGCCTGCAGGAGGAGAGCTTCATGGCGCTCGCCGCGCCGATCTGAGCTCGCGTGCCGCCGGTCGTCAACGTCCACACACACTTCCAGCCCGAGTCGGTGCTGCCGCTGGTGGCGCCGTACGGGATCGAGATGACCAGGGGCCCGGACGGGTCGAGCTGGTACTTCCGCTCGGGCGACGTCGAGTACCTGCTGCCGACCGGGTCGGAGAAGTTCTGGGGCTCCGGGCTCGGCGAGCAGATCGCGGAGATGGACGCCGCCGGGATCGACGTGCACGTGCTCCAGCCGAGCCCGATGATCTTCGGCTACCACCTGCCGGCCGACGCCGGGGCCGCGTTCTCGCGCGCGTTCAACGACGAGGTCGCGCGCGCGATCGACGAGCACCCCGGCCGCTTCTGGGGCTCGGCGCAGCTTCCGATGCAGGACCTCGACCGCGCCGCCGCCGAGCTCACCCGCGCGGTGCGCGAGCTGGGGATGAGGTCGTGCTCGGTCGGCTACGTCCTCGGCGCAGACCGGACGCTCGCCGACCCCGAATGCGACGAGTTCTTGTCGGTGGTCGAGGAGCTCGACGTGCCGGTCCTCCTGCACCCCGTCGCGCTCGGCCAGGACATCGACCTCGCCGCCGGCGGCGCGCAGTGGCTGCGCAAGTACCAGGTCGACTGGGCGTGGGGCTACCTGTTCGCCGAGACCGCGGCGGTCGTCGGGTTCATCTTCGGCGGCGCGCTGGACCGCCACCCGCGGCTGCGGGTCATGGTCCCGCACGGCGGCGGGATGCTCCCGTACCAGGTCGGCCGCCTCGAGCACCACGCGCGCGTGTTCGCGCGCGGCGACCACGCGTTCCCGCGCCCGATCGGCGACTACCTGTCGGCGTTCTGGTTCGACACGGTCGTGCACGACCCGCGCGGGCTGCGGCTCCTCATCGACGTCATGGGCGAGGACAACGTCGTGCTCGGCTCGAACTACCCCGGCTGGGACAACGCGCCGATCTGGGAGACGATCCGCGCGCTGCCCGGGCTGGGCGAGGAGGCGAAGGACAAGATCCTCGGCCTGAACGCGGTCGAGCGGCTGTTCCGCACCACGGTGGAGGTGATCGCGTGATCGAGGCGGCGCTCGTCGACGAGTACATCGAGCGGTACTCGAACTGGGGGCGGTGGGGCGCCGGCGACCAGGCCGGCACCGCGAACCTCATCACCGGTGCGGCGGTCGCGGCGGCCGCGCGCGGCGTCCGGCGCGGGCAGGTCGTCCCGCTCGGCCTGACGTTCGGCGACGGCGGGCCGCAGACCGGCGCGAACGGGCGGTTCAACTGCCTGTGCTACGCGGTCGCGACCGGCGCCGACCACGAGGCCGGACGCCAGCAGTTCAACGGACGGCCGCTGCCGATGCAGATGGGCTACGCCGACGACACCGTCGTGCTGCACCTCCAGTCGGCGACCCACTGGGACAGCCTCTGCCACATCTTCCACCGCGGCCGGATGTACAACGGCTATCCGGCGTCGCAGAGCACGTCGTCGGGCTCGGCGCGCAACGGGCTCGAGCACCTCACCGGCCGCCTGGTCGGGCGCGGGGTGCTGCTCGACATCCCCCGCTCGAAGGGCGTCGACTGGCTCGACGACGGCTACGCGATCACCCCCGACGACCTCGACGCGGCGGCCGAGCACGGCCGCGTCGAGATCCGCGAGGGCGACATCGTCCTGCTCCGCACCGGCCAGCTCGCGCGCTGCCGCGTGCAGGGGTGGGGGACGTACGCCGGCGGCGACGCGCCCGGCCTGTCGCTGACGACCGTGCCCTGGCTGTACGAGCACGGCATCGCCGCCGTCGCGAGCGACACGTGGGGCGTCGAGGTGCGCCCGAACGAGATCGAGGGCGCGTTCCAGCCGCTGCACATCCCCGTGCTCGTCTACATGGGGTTGCCGCTCGGCGAGATGTTCGACCTCGACGCGCTGTCGGTCGCGTGCGCCGAGGACGGCGTGTACGAGATGCTGCTCGCGGCGTCGCCGCTGCCGTTCGTCGGGACCGCGGGCGGTCCGCCGGGGCCTGTCGCGATCCGCTAGGTGTAGTTCCTGAGCACGTTGTTCCAGCGGTGAGCTGAAAGACATCCGGGCCCCCTTGGAGGCTGGGCGTTGCGAAACGGACCCAGTCCCAAGGAGGACACCGGATGCAGCTGCACGCTAACGCGGCG